>OAVM01000001.1_pt1 | contig 536532 bp, 396 predicted proteins | sample 1476421 | NCBI WGS metagenome assembly OAVM01 (sample SAMEA2580099, study PRJEB22360) | human gut metagenome | biome: human gut; feature: human-associated habitat; material: faeces | place: Denmark | collected 2008/2010
AAATTTAAACAAATTATTAATCAGAATTCTGTTGCATTTGCAAGTTGAATTCAGCTGTCTTGTCCAAAAAAGAAACGGGAAAAGTGCAGTTTATCCATGCTCCATGCTATCGCTATGCATCCATTTATGGTAACAATGACAGATATCACCATGAAAAGCATTCCGGTGGAATCAAAGAATAGGAAGGGTAGGAAAAGCTTGCATAAAATTGTAAAAATGGGGGAGAACAGGAATATGACAAGAGTGTTCCTGCCTATAAAATAAGAGTATTTTTTGATATCTTTAGGCAGATAGTTGTGCGCATATAATGATATAATGATGACTAGATAAGTAATTACAATGCCTGCTAATGTACCTCTGTCCAGATTGTCAGGGAAGTAGCATAGTAGCATAATAGGAATAAGGGCTAAAAAAGAGGGCTGAAAGATTTGAGTGAATGGTAATTTACTTTGTTTGATAATGATTCCTGCAAGGAAATAAATGGCATTGGCAAATACTATGAGTCCACCCCAGTATGCGGTAGCAAATAAACCAAGGCCAAGCAATATCAACTGTGATATTGTTTTCATGTGAGTATAACGGAAGGCCAGATAATGTAGGAGACTGCAAATAATCAAGGTGTGAAGATACCAGTAGGGACCTAATGGTTTTATAAATATCTTGTGTAATAATATAATTGGAGTAACTTCTGGTATACTTTCCCTGACCGGTAAGATATGTGACATAATTACGTAGCCTGCCTCCATGCACATGTATGGAACAAAAATCCAGAATAGTTTCCTTACAAAACTTTTGATGTCTTTCTGAACATTATCTAGATAACCGGATATGATTAAGAAAGCGGACATGTGGAATGTATATACGATTTGCTTTATATAAGGATACTTATCGCCAATGTATACCAGATGGAAAACGATCATTAGGAGGATAAAGATGCTTTTCAGATAGTCCAGTTCTTTAATTCTGTGTTCCATAGTTTGAGTTTTATATACGCTCACATGAGTGGAATCGCGATAGTGAAAAGGTAATGATAAGTGATTGCTTGATTAGTTTCATGTATCCGTTTGTTTTTGTTGTTAATACTTTAATACATACAAAAATAGGTAGCTTTTTATAAAAAACAGGATAATAAAACTTCTTTATGATAATGTAACTATATTTTAAAATATATATAAGTCTTGTGTAAACTCGATGTGAGTCATATCCGAATCATACCCGAACCGTATCTGGGCCGTACCTGCTCCGTACCTTCTTCGGTCAGAGGTACCTCTATATGGAGAAGCTACGGAGTTGGTACGGAGCAAGTACGGCTCAGGTTATGCTGGATAGTCTTTTGATCTGTTCTTATTTCAGAGTATAAAGACGTTAAAAGTCCGTACTCCTTTGCTTTATCTGTAATTTCTTTGGAACTTTGCATTGCATAAATGGTGTAATGTAAAATATGTAATGAACCGGATGGAGACTCAGGAAATGAAACATACTATTAAAGTCATTGCTTTCGATGCAGACGATACTCTTTGGAGCAATGAACCTTTTTTTCAGGAGGTGGAACGAAAGTATACGGAGCTATTAAGTGAATACGGTAACCCAAAGGAGATTTCGGTAGAACTGTTTAAAACAGAAATGGAAAATCTGGAATGTTTGGGCTATGGTGCCAAAGCGTTCACTATTTCAATGGTTGAGACTGCTTTGCGGGTGAGTGAACGGAAGGTGTCAGCAGATAAGATACAACAGATTATTCTTTTAGGTAAATCTCTACTTCAGATGCCGATTGAGTTGCTGTCCGGTGTGGAAGAGACTTTGAAAGCTCTGAAGGAACAAGGCCGTTATCGTCTGGTAGTGGCTACGAAAGGTGACTTGTTGGATCAGGAACGTAAATTGCACCGCTCCGGGTTGACCTCTTATTTTGATCATATTGAAATAATGTCTGATAAGACGGAGAAAGAATATACCCGTCTGCTACAAATCCTTCAAGTCGCTCCGGAAGAATTCATGATGATTGGTAATTCCTTGAAATCCGATATTCAACCGGTACTGGCTATTGGAGGATATGGGGTACACATTCCTTTTGAGGTGATGTGGCAGCATGAGGTGGTGGATACATTCGCTCATCCCAGATTGAAACAGATGAAAAGTCTGGTGGAACTGATGGACTGGCTTTAATGATGCAGGTTAAATATTCGCATCTATTTGCTTTATCCGATATTTATTCCGTATTTTGTGTTACATAAAAAGTGTAACGTAAAATATGTAATGTTGCTTATGAAACCTCAGAAGATGCAACCCCGGAATCCTTTTTTAGTGTATGGTTATGCGAACCCTCGTTATTTTTGTGACCGTGAAGCTGAAACACAACAGATGTTGTCGGCTTTGGAGAATGAACGGAATCTGACATTGATAGCGCCTCGGCGTATGGGTAAGACGGGATTGATAAAAAATGTCTTCTATACCCTGCAAGAGGAGAAACCGGAAGTTGTCAGTTTCTATATGGATATTTTTGCAACGCGCGATTTAGCTTCTTTCGTTCGCCTGCTGGCAAAAACCGTACTAGGACAGCTTGATACGCTCAGCGAAAGTGCTTTGCATAAGCTGACTTCTTTTTTTCGCTCTTGCCGACCGGTGATTAGTGCAGATGAGTTGACGGGAGTTCCTACAGTAACCTTAGACTTTGTTGTCGACAAGTCTGAACAGACATTGAAGGAAATCTTTGACTATATGGCTGCTTCCGGCAGGAATTGCTATCTGGCTATTGATGAGTTTCAGCAGATCACTTCTTATCCTGAAGAAGGTACAGAGGCTTTGCTTCGCTCTTATATCCAGTTTATCCCGAATGTCCGTTTCATCTTTGCAGGTAGCAGTCAGCATTTGATGCAGGAAATGTTTGTTTCCGCCAAGCGTCCTTTCTATCAGAGTACGCAATTGATGGTGCTGCGTGAGATTGATGAAGAATCTTATTATTGGTTTGCAAGGAACTTTTTTGAGTTGCGGGGGCAAGAGTTGGACAAATCTGTATTTCATTGGATATATACCCGTTTTGAGGGACATACCTGGTATATGCAGGCAATGTTGAATCGGTTGTATGAGCGAAATGAGTCGGTTGTAGATATCACTCAGGCAGAGCAAGTGCTGATGGGGCTTCTTGAAGAGAATACACCTGTCTATCAGAACCTGATTATTATGTTGACGGACAATCAGTTGGCACTGATGAAAGCCATTGCGCATGAAGGGAAAGTGACGGCACCCAACAGTGGAGATTTCATTTTGGGGCATGGGCTGAAAACTCCGAGCAGTGTCAATGCCGCTTTGAAGTCGTTGGTAGAGAAAGAACTTGTCTATAAATCGACCGGTGGATATATGGTTTATGACCGTTTTATGGGAATATGGCTATTGCGGAACTGATAGATTGGCTTTAATATTTGCGATCTACATGATACTCTATCCTGTAGATGTGATCGAAATGCTCTGTCCATTCATTCGGAGCAATGCCAATCTGTAGACCATAGAAGAGAGTGCCCTTTTCCCGGTGTACGCTCATTTGTTTTAATAGCTCAGGTTTGCATTTGGGGATGCGGTAATCGCTGATAAGTAAGACATCCGCATTCATATAGCGGTTCTCGTCGAGCATTCTGAAAGTGTCTTTCAGCATTTGGGTGGCATCCGTATCACCGGTGAAGGGGTGGCTGAAGAATTCCATCAGTTTCAGCCGGTCGCGGCGTATGTCAATGGTTTTGGTGGATACGGAGAATGTGATGAGGAAACATTCTCTGCTTTGAAGTTCAGCTATTTCAATCAGTTTTATCAGCAAGGAATTGGCCATTCGCTCCGGTTTCCCCGTCATGCTGCCCGAAGTGTCGAGGCATACGATCATAGGCCCTTTCAGAACTGCCGGTTTTGCTTCCAGACGTCTGGAAGGCTGCATGATTTCCGATTTATAACGGAAGGTTTGTAGCTTCTGCGTGAAGTATTTTAGCATGAAGACATCTTGCAGTTCGCTGTCTGCATAATATAGCAATTCCGAAGGAAGCAGGGCGTTCAGGTCGTTACCGATGGTGACACCCAGAATATCGCTCTTTTGGGAATGAGCCAGTTTGTAGACACTGCCTTCCGTTACATATACCTGTTTGCTGCCTTCATCGTCGGCTATTCTTCCCATACGGTTGGCTACCTTCAGCAGTTCGGGGTATTCCTTTTGCAGTTTTACAATCTTCCGGATATTCTCAAAATCGATGGTATTCCACAATCCGTTCATCATGCTCCATGCCTGATAGAATTCCTCCTTGTCCACTTGGTGCTCTTCCAGGTATTCCGGTATCTTGTTCAGGCTGGTTTTCAGTTTCTTTTCCAGAAAGTCTTTCTTGGCATCCAGATTTTTCTCTTTCTGTTCCTGCTGCTTCTGCTGAAAAGAATCTTCCCAGTCTTTCAGCATCTTCTCCCAAACGGTGGAATCATGTTGCTTGTCTTTGTCCCCGAACATATGTTCGTAGAATGGTTCATCGAAGGCATTCTCTTTATAGTCATCTTTGATTTTTCTCAGTAGGGCCTGCCATCCATCCCGTTTTTCTTTAATCCAGTTCAGGGCACTTTCCATTTCTCCAAGTTCGGATTGTGCTCTTTGCATCTGAAATTTCTCTTGTTCCAGAAACTGCCAGACAAATTGCGTGGTGATATCGTAGAATATGCGTGCACGGACCTCATCGCCCAACACCAGAACCCTGATGGACGGATCGTTCATGATGGCCAGCAGATAGAGAAGCAGGGGATCTTCCGTTTCACCGTATAGCGTCTTGGCACATTCTCCCGTTTGTACGAACTTCTCGACTACTTTTACATAGAACTGGATATCATACTTCCTTTTGCTCAGCCCTGCCATATTGCCGCAAGTTGAATTGTAACTTTTCCTCTTCGATTTCTACGTTCCGCAGTTTTTTCAGCACTTCGTCCGAGTAACGGGTGATTAACTCTTTGTCAGCGGGGCTGACGAACAGATTGTCCGTGCATAAGGAGTTGGTAAGGGTGAGAAGATGCTGAAAGAGCCGGTTCAGTTCATCCCGGTAATTGCGGGAGGTGATCTGGGGCAGTTTGTCGAACAGGCTTTGGGAAGTTTGTTCGGACTGGTGAGATGCTTTAGTCATTTTTTCTCCTTTCTTCCTTTGCGTCATCGGATATCGCACACCATCTATTAACAGGTATTCTGTTCCCTCTCTGTACAGGTTCACCCGTTGTTGAACTGCGCCTGAGGGTGCTCCACCCGGATAACAACGGATAATTGAGCGTCCCGGATTCAACGGATCGGGATAGATGACGGCTTGTCTCGGAGCATTCTCTCTCTTCTGCTCTTTCAGTGCCAGATAGTCTACGGCGAAGATATAGGTATGACCTGTGCCATGTTCTGCTACATGATAGTAGAAGTAATCCGTAATTTCAAGGTCATTCTTGGGCGAGCAATTGTTTTTAAAATCTTCCAGCGCCTGGCGCACCCGGCTGATTCGTATATCACTCTTAATCGCTTCGGTGATTTCTTCCATTTTTTCAAGGCAGGAAGTGAACAGTTCACGGAGAACTAATTGATGAATGGGCTCGCACTCGTCTATCTCGTTCCATAGGCAATGGTATAGAGGCGGCAAATCTGCCGAATTCACGGCTGTGCGTCCGTTGATGAAGGCTGAGGCTTTCAATAGTTGCACGATGTTCTTCCAGCGTCGGTCACTTATGTATACGTTTCGAATTGTGTCTTCATCATCCAGCGGAAGACGTTTCAATTGATGGCGGATATTCGTAATATAATGTAGTATTTCGGTAGATAGTGAAACTTGGTTTATCTTTTTGCGCCAGTCTGCATATTCTTCTTCACTGATTTGCAGATCTGCGGGTATGCTTATTTCTTTATCATTATCATCGAGCAGCATGTTGTAGAAGGTCGCTTCATCTTTCACACAGGTGCAGATGATGCGTAACAGAAATCGGTCCCACAATGCTTCGAGTCCTTCGCCGTGCGCGGGCAACTCGTTACTGGCGGCAATCAGAAGTTTAAGCGGTAGTTTGATTTCTCTGTCTCCGTTCCGGTAAATTTTCTCATTGATGGCGGTGAGTAATGAATTCTGTATGGCAGGCCCTGCTTTCCATATCTCATCCAGGAATACTACACTTGCCGTAGGGAGATATCCTTCAATGGCACGTTCGTATTTATCGAATTCCTTGAGCCGGTTGATACTGATAGGGCCGAATATCTCGTCGGGAGTAGAAAAACGTGACATCAGATATTCGAAAGCCTTTGCTCCCTTGAAGGCAGCCTTCAGTCGGCGTGCCACCATGGATTTGGCAACCCCCGGAGGACCCAGCAAAAGAACACTTTCGCCTGCCAGTGCAGCCAATAATGATAAGCCTAATTCCGTATCCTTCTCATAAACCCCTTGGTTGATGGCGGCTAATAGTTGTTGTATTCTGTTTCTGATGTCCATAATTCTGTTTCGTTATGTCTCCATTTTTAGAATGAGGCTTCAAATATATGAAATCTTTATACGGAATACTGACAATTATTTTGAATTGTTGCAATATCTCTTGTTCTGCCATTCAAAAAGACTGCTTACTTGCCCCCCCCCTTTCCCGATTACACTTCTATTTTTCTTTTCTTTTCCGATTGCAGGATTGCATAAAAGACGTATATTTGTCACATTGTATCCTGAACTTAAAGTGAACAGACTATGATAACAAACCAATTGCTTCGTCCTGCCAGTATTGTAGTGGTGGGAGCATCCAATAATGTGCACAAGCCGGGAGGCGCTATCCTGCGTAACCTTATTAATGGTGGTTATACCGGTGAACTTCGTGCCGTGAATCCGAAAGAGACAGAAGTACAAGGTGTAACAGCTTATGCTGATGTGAAGGACATTCCCGATACGGAACTTGCGATACTCGCTATTCCCGCACAGATGTGTCCTGATGCCGTGGAAGTGCTTGCAGCTGAGAAGCAGGTACGGGCGTTTATCATTCTCTCCGCCGGATTCGGTGAAGAGACACATGAGGGCGCTCTGCTGGAAGACCGTATTTTGGAAACGGTAAATAAGTACGGTGCTTCCCTGATAGGGCCGAACTGCATCGGACTGATGAATACCTGGCATCATAGTGTGTTCAGTCAACCCATTCCGCAATTGCATCCTCAAGGAGTCGATTTGATATCCAGCTCCGGTGCGACTGCTGTTTTCATTTTGGAAAGTGCCGTAACAAAAGGTTTGCAGTTTAATTCTGTCTGGTCTGTGGGGAATGCCAAGCAGATAGGTGTGGAAGATGTGCTGCAATATATGGACGAGAATTTCCAGGCAGATAAAGATTCTAAAATAAAACTGCTCTATATTGAAAGTATCGGTGACCCGGACCGTCTGTTGTTCCATGCATCCTCTCTGATAAAGAAAGGCTGTAAGATTGCTGCCATCAAGGCAGGTAGCAGTGAAAGTGGTAGTCGTGCGGCATCTTCACATACAGGTGCCATTGCCAGTTCGGACTCGGCAGTGGAAGCTTTGTTCCGTAAGGCAGGTATTGTACGTTGCTATTCGCGCGAGGAACTGACGACGGTAGGTTGTATTTTCACTCTGCCGGAACTAAAAGGGAAGAATTTTGCCATCATTACCCATGCTGGAGGTCCGGGCGTTATGCTGACTGATGCGCTGAGTAAAGGCGGACTGAATGTGCCCAAGCTGGAAGGCCCGGTTGTGGACGAATTGAAAAGTAAACTCTTCCCCGGTGCAGCTGTAGGAAATCCGATTGATATCCTGGCTACGGGAACTCCCGACCATTTGCGTCTTTGCCTGGAATATTGTGAAGAGAAATTCGATAATATTGATGCTGTTCTGGCTATCTTCGGGACACCGGGACTGGTTACCATGTTCGAGATGTATGACGTGTTGCATGAGAAGATGCAGACATGCAGTAAACCGATCTTTCCCATTCTTCCCTCCATCAATACTGCCGGAGCGGAAGTTGCCGCTTTCCTTGCTAAAGGCCATGTGAACTTTGCTGACGAAGTGACATTGGGTACCGCATTGTCTCGCATTATGAATGCTTCCCGACCTGCCGCCAATGAGATCGAACTCTTTGGTGTGGATGTGCCGCGTATTCGTCGTATTATAGACTCTATCCCCGAAGATGGATATATTCAGCCCCATTATGTACAGGCATTGCTGCATGCTGCCGGCATTCCCATAGTTGAAGAATTTGTGTCGGCCAATAAAGACGAGGTGCTGGCTTTTGTTCGTCGCACGGGTTTCCCTGTAGTGGCAAAGGTAGTGGGACCTGTTCATAAATCCGACGTAGGCGGTGTGGTGCTTAACATCAAGGGAGAAGAGCATCTGGCGTTTGAATTTGAACGTATGATGCAGATTCCCGAAGTGACAGGTATCCTGATACAACCGATGCTGACGGGTACGGAACTTTTCGTAGGCGCCAAGTATGAAGAGAAATTCGGGCATGTAGTGCTGTGTGGTTTGGGTGGTATTTTTGTGGAAGTGCTTAAGGACGTTTCTTCCGGTCTGGCACCGCTTTCGTATGAAGAGGCTTACTCCATGATTCATTCCCTTCGTGCTTACAAAATTATCAAGGGAACACGCGGACAAAAGGGGGTGAATGAAGATAAATTCGCCGAGATTATCGTACGCCTTTCTACTTTGTTGCGTTTTGCAACGGAGATCAAGGAAATGGATATCAACCCACTACTGGCAACGGAAAAATATGTGATTGCAGTAGACGCGCGTATCCGAATCGAAAAGAAATGAAACAACGTATTTCCCTTTTTCTCATCTGTCTGATACATGTTTTGGCGCTTTTTCCGAAAAGTGCGGATCGCTTTTTCAGCCAGTACAACTTTAAGTTTATCACTGAAAATGCAGGGCTGCCTTATAGCTTTGTAAGTGATATCTTTAAAGATTCCGGAGGGTACGTCTGGGTTGCCACACATTATGGTATAGGCAGATATGATGGTTATCAGTTCCTGAATTATGGTACACAAACGGAACCGATACGCTTAAAGAATGACTTTGTCCATAAGATTTGTGAAGATAACTTCCGGCGATTGTGGATTGCATCCGAAGGTGGGATAGATATCCTCGACCTGGATACTTATGCTTTGGTAAAACTCCCTGTTCCACCGGATAGTCCGCTGCAAAAGTTATTGAATGAAAACGTTAGTACCATTTATAAAGACAGACAGGGAGATTTATGGATTTCCGGCAATAAAGAACTGTGGTGTATTGATTTGGACGATCAGGGAGATATAAAGACCTGGTATCGTCTGAAGAGCGAATGCGAATCTCCCGTACATGCCATTCTTGATATAGGCTGGACAGTTTGTGCAGGTATTGACAACCAGGTATATCGTGTTGAGAAGCAACCGGATCATCTCTTAAAGGCAGATATCTTGTCCGATAGTTTGGTTTCTTTCAGTGAAGATTGGCGGATTTCCTGTATGCAGGCGGATGGGGATGCTTTGTGGATTGGCTCTAACCGTGGTCTATTCAGATATAATCATGCCGAACGAAGTCTGAAGAGGTATCGCTATTCCACTCATCGTCCCGGAATGTTGAGCCAAGCCTATATAACGGATATCAAACAGACGGAACGGGGACACCTGATCGTATCTACCCTGAATGGACTGAATGTGTATAACAAAGATACGGATACTTTTTCATTCATCCGTCAGACCAGTGACCGGGGTGGAGTAACCATTAACTGTAATGCCATCAACTGCCTGTTCACCGATGGAGAGACCATCTGGCTGGGTACTGAAACCGGAGGCATCAACCTGCTTTCCCCGAAGCGTTTGCAAACAGAATTATGGACATGCGGCACTTCTGTCACAGAAACAGATACTCCTACACCTGTTAATGCTGTAGGTGAAGATAAAGACGGCAATCTTTGGATTGGATTAGTAGAACGTGGACTGATGAAATGGAATCAGGAGGAAAAGACTTGTGCCCATCATCTTTTTTCTCCTAACGATATAACTTCCATCAGTAATAACACTATTACCGGACTGCTGATTGACTCCGATAATCGTTTGTGGGCATATACCTGGGGTGTGGGCATTAACGAACTGAACCTGAATATTCCCAATAACCGTACCTTTAAGCGCTATACCCGTGAGAATATTCCCGAATTGGAAGGTGACTTTATTAATAGTGCTTGTGAAGATGTGATCAATCACGGAATATGGTTCGGCTCTACACGTGGAGTGCATTTCTACGATAAGCGGAAAGATACTTTCATCCGTGTATTATTCGATCAGTCGGATAATGAGTTCGAAGCGGTTCACGCCCTGTTGATTGATAGAAATAAACGTTTGTGGGTGGGAACCACGCAAGGTGTCTTCATTGTAGACCTTGCTTCTTTTGCTAAGTCGAACAAGCGCTTTGATTATAAATATCTTCGGTATAAACTGGATAATCCACAGTCAACACAACTGGAAAAGATTAATAGCATTCTGGAAGACAAGAATGGTACTATCTGGCTGGGTGGCAATGGAAGCGGACTGTATCAGTTGACGAGTGACAAGAATAATCATTTTGTCTTTAAAAACTATACCACACGTCACGGGTTGCCTAATAATACAATTATCGGTATGGCTGAAGACGGGAAGGGAAACTTGTGGTTGACTACGAATGATGGAGTGTCCCGTCTGAATATCCAGTCGATGACATTCAGTAACTACACGCAGGCTGATGGCCTGCCTGCTACTCAGTTCTACTGGAATGGCATCCATTATTCGTCAAAGCACGACTTTATCTATATGGCTACTATAGACGGACTGGTCATTATTTATTCTGATAATGAAACTTCGCTGTCTGCGGATTCGCATGTGAAACTCTCTTCACTGGCGATTGGAGGAAATATTATCTATCCTTCCAGTGGTGATTATCTGCAAAAGGATATCACCCTTGCCTCCGGTATTTTCCTGCATGAAAGGGAGAATCGTTTCTCCGTAGGATTTACCACACAGAATTATGGAAACAGCAGCCGTATTCGCTTTGCCTATCGTCTGGAGGGATACGAGGAAGAGTGGAATGAAACTCAACCGGGTGATTGTATGGCAAGATATGCAGCTGTCCCGCCGGGGAACTACACCCTGCAAGTGCGTGCGACGGATGAGTTGGGGCGTTGGTCGGATGAAATAACCGACATAGAAGTGGGGATCACTCCTTATTTTTATAAATCCATTGGATTCTATCTGCTTCTTGTCGTAGTTATTTGCCTTGCTATTTATTTATTCTATAAGCGGAAGATGCGGAGTTATCGTGAACAGAAAGCGCGATTGGAAAAGGAAGTGGAACTGCGCACGCAGGAACTGGCTGTCCAGAACAAACAGTTGGAAACCATGGCTCAACACGTAAAAGAGATTACGGAAGAGAAGATTGCTTTCTTTACGAACATCACTCATGAATTCCGTACTCCGGTTACACTGATTCATGGCCCCATTGAACATGCTTTAAAGGAGACGCAGGATGAGGCTGTAAAGGCACAGTTGCAGATAGCCGAGCGAAATTCACGGTATTTGCTTTCCTTGGTCAATGAACTGATGGACTTCCGGAAACTGGACATAGACAAGGTGGTGCTGGATAAGCATTCCTCGAATTTTATCGAGTTTTTATCTGAGTTGCTGATACCTTTCAGAGTCTTTGCCAAGGAAAGGCATATCGACATATGTACTTATTTCCGTTTGGAGAATCCCTTTCTGATGATCGATACGGGATATATGCGCAAGGTGTTGGTGAATCTGGTTTCGAATGCTATTAAGTTTACACCGGATAGCGGTCGTATTGACATATTTGTGGCATCTGTTAAAGGAAAGAACGGGGAGAAACTATTCTATATGAATGTATGCGATACGGGACATGGCCTTGTGGCAGAAGATCTGGAAAAGATTTTCGACCGCTTTTACCAGTCTAAGAAGAGTACCAAATATCCGGTTTACGGGCAGAGCGGCACAGGCATCGGTCTTTTCCTGTGCAAGCGGATTGTATATTTGCATGGCGGAGAAATCTTTGCCCGCAATAATCACAGGCAGGGGGCTTCATTCCGTATGTTGATGCCGCTGATTCCCGGAGAACGGGTAGAGACGAATGGGGAGTGGGTACAGCCTGATAGTGTATATCTACCGGATACTTTGCAACCGGAGGATACCCAGAAGAAAGAGACTATCCTGATTGTGGAAGATAATAAAGATATGCGTTCGTATATCCGCACACTGCTTGTGGGGGATTATCGTTTGTTTGAGGCAGGTGACGGGCAGGAGGCCCTTGAAATCGTTCAGAAACATACCGTCGACTTAATAGTCAGTGATTTGATGATGCCTGTGATGGATGGTATGGAGTTGTCCCGCCGTATCAAGGAGAATCTGGCGACTTCGCACATTCCTTTCCTGATGCTTACGGCGCTTCGCTCGGACGTACAAGAGAAAAGAAGCTTTGAAATAGGTGTGGACGAGTATCTTTGCAAACCTTTTGATGAAGAAGTGCTCCGGCTTCGTATCCGTAATATACTGAGTCTGCGAAGGAAATATAAGAAGATGTTCTCATCCAGCAGTAATGTGGAAGAGCTGCATGTAAAGGAAGAATCGCGAGACAAGACATTCATTACGAATGCGGTCAACCTGATGAAGGAACACTATGCCGATGCGGAATATAACCTGGAACGCTTTGTACGCGACATGGGCTACAGCAAGACATTGGTCAACAAGAAAATGCAGGACCTGACGGGACAGCCCATCGGACAGTTTATGAAGAACTACCGTCTGAACGTGGCGCAACGGATGATACAGGAAGGATCGGGAGATGTGAATGTTTCCGAAATAGCCTATGCTGTAGGATTCAACGATCCTAAATATTTTACGAAGTGTTTCAAAGAGTTCTTCGGATATTTGCCGAGCTCGAAGTTGGGGAAGAAGGGGTAAGAAGGTGTGTCATTCTTTACTATATTCGTCCCAAACTTTTCTATTTTCTCCTTACATAAAAAAATAAACGCTTACTTTTGCACATCACCCAGAAGAATGAATACCATGAAAACCAAACTCTGTTTACTCATTTTGTTAATAGTAGGCTTATCCGTTCAGTTATCAGCCAACCCTATAAACGGTTTGCTCGAAAGAATTGATAAGGGAGCATCGAAGAAATTTGTTATCGAATTCAAGAAAGGTGCGGATGATTTTTTCGAACTGGACCAGAAAGGAACTAAAGTCGTAGTCCGGGGTAATAACTATGTGAATATAGCGACAGGTATCAACTGGTATCTGAAATATTATGCCGGTATCCAACTGTCATGGAATGGTATGCAGGCGAAATTGCCGCAGGTACTTCCTCCTGTCTCCCGAAAAGAGCGTCACGAAACATCTCTCTCACTCCGTTACGATTTCAACTATTGTACCTATTCCTACACCATGGCCTTTTGGGATTGGGAACGCTGGGAGAAAGAAATAGACTGGATGGCTCTACATGGTATCAATCTCCCTTTGGCAGCCGTAGGCCAGGAATGTATCTGGTTCAATATGCTTCAAAAACTGGGATATTCTAAAGATGAAATTAACCGATTCATTGCCGGCCCTGCTTTTCTTGCCTGGTGGGCAATGAATAATCTGGAAGGATGGGGCGGACCTAATCCGGATTCCTGGTATGTACAGCAGGAAGCTTTGCAGAAGAAAATTTTGAAGCGTATGCGCGAATATGGCATTAAACCTGTATTTCCGGGATATTCAGGTATGGTTCCCCACGATGCTGATGAGAAGTTGGGACTGAACCTGACCAAGTCTGATTTATGGAACGGCTTTACCCGTCCTGCTTTCCTGCAACCTACCGATGTCCGCTTTGCCGAGATTGCCGATTTATATTATCAGGAACAAGAGAAGCTTTTCGGCAAGGTCGATTATTATTCTATGGACCCTTTTCATGAAGCTGAGAATGCCGCTTCAGTAGATTTTGATGCGGCCGGGAAAGCTATTATGGCGGCTATGAAAAAAGTGAATCCGAAAGCCACCTGGGTAGTGCAGGGCTGGACAGAGAATCCTCGTCCCGAGATGATAAAGAATATGCAGAATGGAGATCTGCTGATACTGGACCTGTTCAGTGAATGTCGTCCTATGTGGGGAATCCCTTCCATCTGGAAGCGTGACAAGGGGTATGAACAGCACAATTGGCTGTTCTGTATGTTGCTCAATTTCGGTGGCAATGTGGGACTTCACGGTCGTATGGACCAGTTACTCGATAATTTCTACCTGACTAAGAATAATCCGTTAGCTGTTCACCTGAAAGGAATAGGTCTGACCATGGAAGGTGCAGAGAATAACCCCATGATGTTTGAACTGATGTGCGAACTTCCCTGGCGACCGGAGAAATTCACGAAAGAAGAATGGCTGAAAGATTATCTCTTTGCCCGTTATGGTGTAAGAGACGAGAAGATAGAAAAAGCATGGACTTTGCTTGCCAATACCATTTATAACTGTCCTTTCGGAAATAACCAACAAGGTCCTCATGAGTCTATTTTCTGCGGACGTCCTTCGCTGAATAACTTCCAGGCATCGAGCTGGTCGAAGATGAAGAACTATTATGATCCTACCGTTACGGAAGAAGCAGCACGGCTGATGGTGGAAGTAGCCGATAAATATCGTGGTAATAATAACTTTGAATATGACTTGGTAGACATCGTACGACAGTCTCTTTCCGATAAAGGACGTATTGTTTATAACCGGACCATTGCTGACTTCAAAAGCTTTGATAAACGCAGTTTTGCCCGTGACTCCCGGAAATTCCTGGATATATTGCTGTTGCAGGATAAATTGCTGGGTACACGTAGTGAATTCCGTGTAGGCCGTTGGATAGAGCAGGCACGCAATTTGGGGACTACTCCCGAAGAAAAAGACCTGTACGAGTGGAATGCCCGCGTGCAGATAACCACTTGGGGCAATCGTGTTTGCGCTGATGACGGTGGTCTGCGCGACTATGCCCATAAGGAATGGAACGGTATTCTGCGCGATTTCTATTATAAACGTTGGGCAGCCTACTGGCAAACTCTTCAGGACCAACTGGATGGTAAACCCGAAGTTAAGCTGGATTATTATGCGATGGAAGAACCCTGGACACTGGCAAAGAATCCGTATAGTTCGGTTCCTGAAGGAAGCTGTGTGGATGTGGCGAAAGAAGTGTTTGAGAAGGCAATGAGATAGTATAACTGAGATACAACCAACTGTGCATATTGATATTTAGAAAGTATATGGAAAACTCTCACCCCCCAATTTCCACTTCCCCACAGAAGAAGCGACTTTTGTCTCTTGATGTGCTGCGCGGAATTACTGTCGTCGGTATGATCCTCGTCAATAATTCCGGTGGGAAGTTATCTTATGATTCTTTGCAACATTCTGCATGGAATGGGCTGACTCTTTGTGATCTGGTCTTTCCGTTCTTTTTGTTCATCATGGGAGTTTCCACTTATATTGCTTTGAGCAAGTTCCATTTTCAAGCATCTGGTTCAGTGGTCCGTAAGGTACTGAAACGTACTCTTGTCATTTTATGCATCGGCTGGGCTATTCACTGGTTTCACTTTATTTGTGATGGAGATTTCTTCCCTTTTGCCCATCTTCGGCTTACGGGAGTGCTGCCGCGTATAGCCTTGTGCTATTGTGTAGTTTCCTTTGTAGCCTTGTATGTCAATCATAAATATATCGGCTGGATCATTGGTTGCCTTATCGCCGGATATGCCGTATTGCTTTGTATAGGCAACGGATATGCACCGGATGATACAAACCTTCTGGCTATCATAGACCGGAATGTATTAGGTGCAGACCACCTTTATCATAAAAGCCCGATAGATCCGGAAGGACTTACCAGTACCCTTTCTGCTATCGCTCATACCTTGATCGGCTTCTGTTGTGGGAAAATCATTCTGGCTAAGGAAGCTTTGGAACAGAAAACACTGAAATTGTTTGTTGCAGGTTTTATTCTGATGGCATGCGGTTTTGTGCTGACAGAAGCCCTACCGTTGAATAAGCGTATTTGGTCGCCTACATTTGTGTTAGTAACATGTGGATTGGCAGCCATGCTTCAGTCTGTGCTGATTTATTTCATTGATATGAAGGAAAAGAAGAACTGGTGTCGTTTCTTTGAAATATTCGGTGTTAACCCTTTGTTTCTCTACGTACTCAGCGAGGTAGCAGCTATTGTCATTGGCGCCACCGGAAGTAAGCCGGTGATTTACGAAGGGGTACATTTTCTGATAACCGATCCTTATCTGGCATCTGCCGTTTACGCCCTTGCCTTTACACTGCTGATGGGAGCGTGCGGCTATCCATTGTATAAAAAGAAAATCTATATAAAAATATAATAATGATGAGACGAACAATCTATACATGCTATTCTCTGTTACTGGCAACTGTGTTGCTGCCGGGTACTACTTCGTGTACCAGTCGTTGTGGGACTGTTGACGAGTCGCGATTATCTTATATCGATACTCGTGTAGGTACCGCCCCCAGTGCGACCCATACAGCGGGGTTGTTGGGCAGGGATACGGAAGAATACGGGCAAACCCTTCCGGCGGTACTCGAACCCAACGGAATGAACTTCTGGACTGCGCAGACGCGGGACACGGAGGAGAAATGCATAGCACCCTATTATTACGCAGATACTCTGTTGCAAGGCTTTCGTAACTCCCACTGGATTGTGGGCGGATGTACGCAGGACTACGGTTCTATGACGTTGATGCCGCTCTTCGGTAAATTGCGTTGCCAGCCGGAAGCACGTTCCACCCGTTTCTCCCATGAGAAAGAAACGGCAACACCGGCTTATTATACGGTTTCCCTGCCGGATGAGAATATCTATGCCGAAATGACGGGGCGTTCGCGTTCCGCAATTTTCCGTTTCACATACAGCAAAGCGGGAAAAGGTTATCTGGTGGTAAACCCTAACAGTGATGAAGGTCAGGGATATATCTGCATCGACACCCTTAACAATCAGATTTACGGATATAATCCTGTTCACCGCATTTATCAGGGTTGGGGAAAATCGGCAGGGTATAGCGGATATTTTATCATTCAGTTCCAAAAGAAGCTGACGGATTACGGTGTGTTCAAGGGAGATTCTTTGTCTCCCGGCGTCATTCAGATAGGAGATGCGGCGCAGATAGGTGCCTATGTGGAGTTTGATGTGACCGAAGGTGAAGAGGTATTAGTGAAAGCTGCCTCCTCTTTTACCGACCGGGATGGTGCTTTGAAGAACCTGAAAGCTGAAATTCCTCATTGGGACTTTGGACAGACTTGCACAGAGCTAAGACAGATGTGGGAGAAACATCTCTCTGCTATTGATGTAGAGACCGAACGACTTGCAGACAAGGAAATGTTTTACGGTGCTTTCTATCGTGCTTCTTTTCTGCCGCATACATTCAATGATATAGATGGCCGTTATCCCTCTTTTGCGAATGGCACTCCGATATGCCAACTTCCTGAAGGAGAAACGTATTATGAGGATTATAGTATGTGGGATACCTACCGTGCCCTGCATCCGATGATCAATCTGCTTTTTCCGACAAAGGGGGGAGATATGATGCAATCTTTGGTGCATAAATATGAACAAGGTGGTTGGTTGCCCATCTTTCCTTGTTGGAATAGCTATACTGCCGCTATGATAGGCGATCATTGTATCTCCGCCATCAGCGATGCATACTGTAAGGGGATTCGTAATTTCGATGTGGACAAGGCTTATGAAGGAATGCGTAAGAATGCCTTTGAAACTCCTTCTAACCTTGATGAATATAAAAATGGTATGGGGCGTCGAGCTCTGACCTCTTATCTGGAGTACGGATATATTCCTCTTGAGGACGGTGTACCTGATGCTTTTCATACAAAGGAACAGGTATCACGTACCTTGGAATATGCTTATGATGACTTTGCCCTTGCACAGATGGCAAAAGCTTTGGGTAAGACGGATGATTACCAGGCATTGATACGGCGTGCTGCCAATTATCGCAATGTGATAGATCCCCGTACGGGATATGCCCAGGGGCGCCATGCCGATGGTACTTTTCTGAATGATGCCAATGCTTTTAATTTTGCCCGTTTTATTACTGAAGGTGCCCCCTGTCACTATACCTGGTACGTGCCGCAAGATCCATACGGACTGATGGCAAGTATGGGAGGGAAAGATAAGTATGTAGCCAAGTTGGATTCCATGTTCAGTGAACAACGTTACTGGCATGGAAACGAGCCTTGTCATCAGGTTGCTTATATGTTCAATTATGCAGGTGAACCCTGGAAGACTCAGAGTGCTGTCCGCCACGTTATGGAAACGGAATATCTGAATGAACCGGGTGGACTTTCCGGCAATGACGATGCCGGACAGATGTCGGCTTGGTACATGTTTGCCGCTATGGGATTTTATCCGGTGTGTCCCGGTACTCCGTATTATATACTTGCCAGCCCCTCATTCCCCAGCTTCACGCTGAATCTTGAGAGTGGAAAGAAGTTCACAGTGAAAGCCCGTAACGCATCGCAGAGGAATATCTATATTCAGTCGGCAACGCTGAACGGAAAACCTTATACGCGAAACTACATTACCCATCAAGATATAGTGAACGGTGGTGTGATGGAGTTTGTGATGGGGGATAAACCGAATAAGGAGTGGGGAACGGCAGCGGAAGACTGTCCGCCGACGGTGATTGAGTGATGAGCTACATGCTACGAGCTACAAGTGCCTTCCGGTATGTTAGTATAAAATAATAGTTGATAGCTTATAGGACTATATAGCGCAGCACTCGTAACTTGCAGCTCGTAGCCCGTAGCTTACTAATTTTAAGAAAGATAACTTATATGAGAGCAAAAGCATTTTTGTTTGTCCTGTGCAGCATCTTGCTGTTAGGGGCATGCGGCACTCCGAAGACCGGAGGGACTATTTATAACATTATGGACTACGGAGCCAAAGGTGATGGTGTCACCGATGATGCCGCGGCTATACAAGCTGCTATCGATCAGTGTTCCAAATCGGGTGGCGGAACGGTACTGGTTCCGGCAGGGCGTACTTTCATGTGCAGCCCTTTCCATCTGGCCTCATTTGTGGAACTGCATCTGGAACCTAATTCCTGTCTGCTTGCCAATCCTGATGAGGCTGCCTATACACTGAGCGCTTTCCGTGATAATCGTGGTGAAGGCATGATGTGGATTTATGGTCAAGATCTGAAAGAGGTATCCATCACCGGAACAGGAGCCATAGATGGAAACGGTGTCTCCTTTATGGGTAAGGAACTGGAAGACTCTTATGAACTGAAACCGGTGACCGACTTTGATCCCCGTCCGCATGTACTGACGCTTATCAATATAGAGAAAACAGTGATCCGTGATGTGACAATCCGCAACAGTGCCTATTGGACGGTTCATCTCATCGGTTGCAACGATGTCTCCATCGATGGCATCTCTATCCTGAATAACTTGAAGATACGCAACGGTGACGGCATCGATGTAGACCATTCCAAGAATGTGCGCATAGCCAATTGCCATATCGAATCGGGTGATGACTGCATCTGTCTGAAGAATCGTCGTGAGTTTGAAGAATACGGTTCGTGCGAAGACATAGTTGTAACCAACTGTACTATGGTTTCCCGTTCCTGTGCCATCAAGATCGGTTCGGAAAATATGGATAAGATTAATAATGTACTGTTCAATAACTGTATCATTAAGAACAGTAACCGTGGCATCGGTATTCAGAACCGGGATGAAGGAACGGTTACCAATGTGATTTTCTCTAATATGATTGTGGATTGCATGTTCTTCTCTGATGTCTGGTGGGGAAAGGCGGAACCTATTTACGTGACTTCCTATCCGCGTGCCGTAGGCAGTCATAAGGATGCCGGCTGGCGTTTCCCGAAGGGAGCTACCGAAGGACGTTGCGGAGAGGTGAGCCGTATTTACTTTTCAAATATCAAATGCACCAGCGAGAACGGCATCTTTGTAGGTGGGGATACACAAGACAAAGTGAATCATATCTACTTTGAAGACGTAGACCTGCTATTGCAAAAGCGTACGGCTTATGAGGGTGGTATCTATGATAAACGTCCGTGTGTGGGCGAAGGGTTTATCCATGATAAGACGTATGGTTTTTATATCGATACGGCATCTGATATTCTGATAGATGATTGCACCGTTACTTGGGGAGATATCCGTCCCGATCAGGCAGCAGAAGGCATTGGGCAGAGGGATGTTCGTAATCTGAAAATAAAGAAATAAAAGTGATAAGCTACAAGCTACTGATTCATATTAATAACTTAAATTCGTCACGAAGATGAGACAAAGCATAATTTTTATCTTGTATTTGCTGTGTACTTTCACAGCTCGTTCCCAGTCTGCATTAACTCCGGAGCAGACAGGAAGTATTTATTATGCTTATCCTGTTCCTTCATCCACCTATACTCCTGCCCCTACTGGTTATGAGCCTTTCTACATCAGTCACTACGGTCGTCACGGTTCCCGCTGGATGACGGCGGATGAGCGTTATACGGAAGTTATCTGCGTCTTTGATTCCCTTTATCAATGTTCCGAACTGACCCCCCTTGGCGTGGATGTCCGCGAACGTCTGCATAAGGTTTGGGAAGATGCCCGCGGATGTAGTGGAAGTATCACCCCACTTGGCGAGCGCCAGCACCGTGAGATAGCCGAACGGATGTATCATAACTTTCCGCAAGTATTTCGGGGGGACGCTTTCATTGACGCCCGCTCATCCACTTCCCTGCGTTGTGCCATGAGTATGAGTTATTTCACCGAACGCCTGAAAGAACTGAATCCTGGCCTGCAAGTAAACCGTAGAGCTTACCATCGGTATATGGATTATATCGCCTATACATCCCCCGAAGGTGAGAAATTTGCTTCTGAGAAGGCTCCGTGGAGGCGTAGCTTCAGAGAGTTTGAAAAAAAGAACGTCCGTCCCGAACGTCTGATGGCCTCCCTGTTTGTGAAGCCTGAAGCGATAACGGATCAAGACGCCATGATGCGCAGCCTTTATTGGATTGCCGCTGATATGCAGAATGTTGAGTTGGATTTGTCTTTCTATGATATCTTTGAATATGAGGAATTAGTAGGAGTTTGGAAGACAGTGAATGCCCGCATGTATGTTTGCAATGCTGCTGCTCCGCTCAATGGCGGCCTGATGCCTCGTTGTGCCGTACCTTTGCTGCGTAATATCCTGGAAAGTGCGGATGCCGCCATAGAGAAAGGAACCCCTGCGGCCGATCTCCGTTTCGGACATGATACTCATCTCATTCGTCTGCTTGCTTTGATGCAGATAGAAGGATGTAGTAATCAGGAGGTGGATATGGAGAAGTTTCATCTTGCCTGGCAAGATTACCGGGTTTCTCCTATGGGAGCTAATCTTCAACTGATTTTCTATCGCGATAAGAAGAATGATATACTGGTGAAATTTCTGTTGAACGAGTGTGAAGTGACACTGCCGTTGAAGAGCAAAATGGTTCCTTATTATTCATGGAAAGAGGTTGAAACTTTCCTGGCGGAGATAATAGGAAAAGAATAGCCGTAAAGTAAGAATATATAAAGGATTACCACCCAATCTCAGCGTTTATAGAGCAATCAACTCCTGTTTTGACTAAAAGTTGTATTTTTTATCCTAAAATAAATACAACTTGTGCAAAATATATATATCTTTGTATCAGAGAATATGCTTTTACTTTAAAGTAACAGGCAATAAAAGAATCGTTTAACATAAAAAACAGGAAGCGTATGAATAGAATTCTTAAGATGGGACTTTTAAGTGTCATTGTAGGCGCCTTGTATTCTTGTAGTTCCGATAGTCTATACGATCCGGACAAAGCAGGAGATGTAAAGCTTGCTCAGTATGAAGCAGCTTTTGTAGGAAAGTATGGAGCAATTGCTTCTAATCAGAATTGGGGATTTGGAGGGACAACAACACGTAGTTCCAATCCTAATAGCAATCAATGGAAGGACTTCGTGGAAGTTCCCTCAAGTGATGATCTTACTTCTGAGAAAATAAACAAAATTGTAGAGCTTTTCAAAGATCCTTCAAAGGCCACTGTTATAGAGAGTGTGAATTGGTCGGATTTCTTTGTTCAGCATGTCTACTATGGAAATAAGGACAATATGAATCAATTGGCTGTACATAAGGAGAAGAATGGGACTCCGGATGAGGTTTACAATTTCAATAAATCAGCCGGAAGTATCATGTTTATGTATGACAGCGGTACAAGTTCATTCAGCTATAAGGGCGAAGGAGGCACCAGATATGATGAACATATAATAATATTCTATGAAGGAGATTATTATGTTGGACTTGATTTTGAGTGCTATATGAATCAAAACACTCCACCGGATGGAGATTATAGCGATTGGATCGTACGAATTGTTCCGGCTAAATATATAAAAGCCCAAAGAATCATGGCGGAAGATCTTACAATATCTGGTGGAGATTTCGATTTCAATGATGTTGTATTTGATGCCGTAACCGTGAATGGTGCAACTGTGGTGACCTTACAGGCAGCCGGTGGTACAATGCCTTTGTATATTGAAGACAATGAAGTACACGAACTGTTTGGCGTTTCTCAATCCACAATGGTGAATACTTATGACAAGCAGGCAAAAGCTCCGGTAATATTCCGACTAAAGAACAGATATAACGATATAAAAGATATACCCGTTCGCGTGAATGATGTGATATTGCCGGCAGAAGTGGGGAAAGCTCCAGGGAAACTGTGCTGCCCGACTACCTGTGAGTGGACTGATGAACGGCAGAACATTGAAATCAAGTATCCGAATTTCCAGGCAGCAGTGGAAAACGGCAATATCAATTGGTGGGAGTAATCAGTAATTCTGCTACTCTTCTTGTGATAGAATAGAAAACGAAATCTAAAGAATATATTTCCCATTCAACCCGGATTCTGATCCGGTTGAATGGGAAATTTGTTTTGATGATAGAGATTCATCAATGGGTCTTTGTTTGTCATAAGTTTTTAGATTTGTGTCAACATCAAATGGCTGAATTCCGTCAAATGCATATACTGGCAAACTATAATTACAGGATTTTTAGTTTCAGTCTTTCAGCCGGTTCTTCTAGTATCTATATATGGGTGCCATTGGATCTATAGATGCGGCACGTTGGATCTATAGATGCGACACGTCCGATCTATAGATCCAACAGGTCCGATATATAGGTGGGTCACGCCTATTGTTGATGAACGACTTAAGAGTTTCGCAAGTGTGCAACGAGCGGATTTAATAGAATAATAATAATGATGCTAATATTTTCATTCTGCAAGCATAAAGATATTATTATGTGCATTCCGCTAACATGTGCTTGATGCAAACAGGTTCTTCTGGCTCAATGAATCCTCATTTTCCTTGAAACAGACCATCTGTTTGCCTCGAACTAACCATGTAATTGAGCATAACTAACCATGTAATAAGGTATAACTAATAATGTAATTGCGCACAACTAACTATGTAATTTGCAAAATGGCTACACCTTTTGCCCAAAAGGGTGTAGCTATCCTGCAAAAAGGGTGACACCATCCGGATGAAAGGGTGTAGCCTTCTCCAAAACCGGTTTATTCTGTTCTATCTGAATACGAGCTCCAGCCATCCTGCAAGTTTCATTTTGCAGTAATACTGTTAATCATAAAGACTATTTAAAGCGGATCGGTAGATAAAAAGATCATAGTGATTCTTTTTCTTGCAGACAGCAATCACTGTACGTTTTTACTAAACGTTCTCCTTGCGCTTTTCACTTCTTCCCCTCCGACAGTGCTGAAAGAAAGCATTCTCGCACGTTAGAATTATCAATTTGACATATTGACATATCGGTCGCATCACTGAGTGATTCCGGGATGGTTCAGCTCATTCAGCGGAGGTTTCAGCCGTAAAGCTTATAAATGAGGCGATTCGGGAATAGGCTGAAGAACTGAAAGATAAAAATGAAAATAAAAGTATGTCCTGACAAAGTAAGAAAGTAACTTTACTCAAGTTTTGCATGTAACCTTTCAGGCTGCTTGCGAAACTCTTGAATAACTTTATAGTCCCGAGTTCATCCGTCCCAAGTTGTTTTTTAAGTGTTACCTAATAAAACCAGTATAATCTGTACCAAGTTATTTTTTAGTCATTACTAAGTTGGAGAATAATGGATGTAACATAATAATATGCCGAAAGGGGCGTTGTTTCATCTGCATTGTCTGACTAGAGGAGAGAAAGAACAGGTGTTTCATATAGAGAATGGAGTGCAGGTGTTTGTCAGAAGACTTGGTTTCTTATCAATTGAATATTCGGGAGTTGAAACTGTGCTATTTAGTTCGTGCCCGATTGGGCAATAAAACAATTTCGATCCTTTTTAATATAACTCCCCGATCTGTGTTGAAGGCTAAACAACGTATTAAGATTAAATTGGCTTTATCTGCTACAGATAGTCTGGAAATTTATATACAGAACCTTTCACATAGCTGACTGGATGGAGAGGATGACGAATTCTGAAAGCTTGTTGATAGAAGGTGGCATCTTTTGTAACGAAAGATGCCACCTTCTATATGAGGGGATTATGTGATAAATAAAGTTTTTTATAAGGAAGGTAATTCGGGAGTGCTTATTTCCCAGTTAATCCCTAACGGGTTATTGCGCATTCTCCATACTAACGAAAGTTTTGGATTATCCAGTATCCACATTTCGCATCCTTCCACAGCATCTTTCACATGAATGAGTGGATAACCCAAAGCTCTCTCATTGCTATCCAGAACGGAGTATGTTGTCTGATTGTATACAAGTGTATTCTGTTCCTTCAGCTGTTTATAGGCGGAGCGGGAAAGGAAGTAAACCGTTTCCTCCGGAGAGAGCTGTACGTGCTTACCGTCTTCCGGTTGCAGGAAACTGAGCTGTACGGCCTGCTCTATGGACTTAGGTCCCATGGTATAACTTCCCGATTGCCATTTTAGGTTGCGTTCTATTCCCCAATACAGACAGATTGAATCCTGCTTTTCGCGGAAAGACATTTCATACTTCCGTGTCTGTCCGTGCAGTTTGAATACAAATAGCAGTGTATCGGGTACAATGCTCTGTGCCAACAGGCTTCCGGTGAAGCCCAGGCACAATAAGACGGATAGAATTATATGTTTCTTCATCATTTCTTGTTTTCTTCGTTCAACAATAATTGCTGCCCCCATTCACTTGGTTTCTTTCCCATCTTCAGGATTAGTTCACCACCGGCAATGATGTCTTTATGCCGTATAGCTGAGTAAGGGTAAGCCGCTCCGTTCAGTGTGACGGATTGTATGTATCTGTTCTTGTCCGAAAGCCCCTGGGTGGAAATCCGGAAAGTCCTTCCGTTATCCAACCGGAAGATTGTTTCTTCCAATAAAGGAGTGTTGATAAGATAATAATCTTGTCCGGCATTGGGATATAATCCCATCATGTGGAAAGCAAGCCAGGACGACATGGCACCCGAGTCGTCATTTCCCGGTAGTCCGACAGGACCATCGTTGTAGTTCTTGGAGATGATTTCACGGATACGGTCGCTGCTCCGGTAGGGCTTTCCCAGCCAATGATAAAGACAGGGGGAGAGGAAAGACGGTTCATTGTTTACATTGAAGAAGCCCTTGTCGAAGAAAATATCCAGACGTGTTTCAAACTTCTCTGCACCGCCGCATTTCTCAATCAGTCCGGGAACATCGTGCGGAATACTCAGAGAATACTCCCACGAAGAAGCTTCATAGAAGAACATGTCCCACCAGGGAGTGTACCAGGGGCCTTCAAAGGTGACGGGGGTATAGGTAAAAGTTGGTTTTTGTATCTTGGATTTTCCGAAAGTGATTTCATCCAGCCAATTGCCCTTTTCATCACGAGGCAGGATAAAGCCTTTGGCACCGGCATGTTCATAATCGCCACGCCAGAGATTCTTCCAATTTCCGGATTGTTTCAGGTAGTGTTGGTAAAGATCCTCTTTTCCCAGACCTTTGGCAACCAGGGCGATGGCATAGTCACAATAAGAATATTCTACGGTGCGGTTTCCGGCGCGAGGGATGCCGTAGGGGATATAGCCGAGTTCCAGATAGGGGATTAGTCCGCCACGCCCTTCCGCTTCATGGCGGTCGCCGGGGCAGACGGTTGCATCTTTCAGCATGGCTTGCAGACCGAGTTCATAGTCTATTCCTTCCAGACCTTTTACGAAAGCATCGGCTATTACGATTTCAGCATTCGAACCGCCTTGGGTACGACCATTGCTGTTACCGCTACGGGCGTCGGGCATGTAGCCGTCTCGTTTGTAGATGTTGATAAGTGAACGGACGATGTCTGTTTCACGTTTCGGGTCTATCAGGGTGATGAGTGGAGTAGAAGTGCGGTAAGTGTCCCAGATGGCGTAGAAGTCATCGTAATAAGGTTCGTCATCTGCCCAGAGAGGATTCTCTCCACTGCGGTCTACAGGCATAATCATGGTATGATAGAGGCCGGTGTAGAACATACGTTTTTGTGCTTCGGGGGTGCGGGGAGAGATTTCAATTCTTTGGAGTAAATCTTCCCATTGGGCCAGTAACTGTTTGTGTACAGTTTCGAATGACCAGTGAGGAATGTCAGTATGGGCATTCTGACGTGCTTTCAGTGAGCTGAGGAAGGAGATACCTACTTTCAGTTGTATAACGTCTTCAGAAGAGTTGAAGCGCAACAGGGCTCCGGTCTTTTGATGTGAGTCGTATTGGAACTTCTCATCTGTGATCTTATCGCTTTTCCAGGTAGCTGTATTTACGAAAGGCTTGTCGGTTTCTGCGTAAAAGTAAACTGTATAGGCACGGCCATTGTTCCATCCGCCGCGAATACGGGTGTAGCCGATGACTTCATGGTCGGAGACGATTTGTATTTCGGAACCTACGAATTGCTGAGCTTCGCGGGCATCGGGTACGGGGCTTTCACCTAAGAAGAATCCGGCATCGATGGCCAGTGATTTCAGGGAGTCTTTGGGGTAGGTGAACCGATAGAACGATGCTTTGGGGGCGGTGGTAATTTCTGTTTGTATGCCGGAAGACTGGAATTGGGTGGAGTAATATCCTAATTTTATTGTTTCGTCCTTGCGATGGTCGATGTGATTGATGCGGTCCATTCCGTTGCAGAAAGGCATTACAAGGATGTTTCCGTATTTGGGGCCGCCACCTGTTCCGCTAACGTGTACTTGGGAGAAGCCGTCCACCTGTTCGGGCATGGGCAACCAGCCGCTGTTGGGACGTGGGGTACAGTCCGGTGAGGGTTTCACCATTCCGTAGGGGCAGGAAGGACCGATGAAGACACGGCCCAGTCCCTCGGAACCGATAAGCGGATCGACGTAATTGGTAAGTCCGGTATCTTGTGCAAAAGTATTTGTTGAGAATAACAATAGGAAGGATAGTGTGATTAGTTTGGTTTTCATTGGTAGAAGTTTTTGTTTGAATGAAAAAGCCAGGCACTGCAACTGACTAATTTGGGTGTATCAGTTGCAATGCGGGGCTTTAGGTTTTAGAAACTCTAAAAGAAAACAATAAGTAGATGTTCATAATTAGTTTGCACTATAAATTATCATTTATTCGCCTGTCATTATGTGAACTAATTATGAACATCTACTTAGCTTAATATCCCTTATTCTGTTCCCAGTTGGTGTTGAGGTTCAATACATCGTTGCTCAAAGGCAGCAAACGATTTGTTAATGCATTCGCGTTTGGGTTTAGACTCTTGAATCCCCAATTACGCTCAAAGTCACCAAAGCGAATCAAGTCATTGCGGCGCCAATGCTCGTCAAGAAACTCGCGACCGCGCTCGTCTAAAATATCTTGTAAAGACGGATTGGTGGCTATGGTAGGAGCGTTCACATAAGATCGAATCTGATTGAACAGACTTTGTGGTGTGTCACCGCGGGTAGCGGATGCACCTCTTACAATAGCTTCGCATTTCATCAGCAGGATATCTGCATAGCGGAAAATAGGCACATCGTTACTTTGATGACGGGAATGAGCATTTACTTCTTCTACATAGGGAAAGAATTTGATAGATTTATATCCTTGTATCCATCCGGTCAAGTCCTTACCAGTATTGAGATCACCATCTTGTTTTATCAATGTAATCTGCTTGGTGAAAGTGACCGGAGTTTCATTGTTGTATAAGTTGCGTACATTTGTTTTTTCACCAGTGACGGCATCGTACTGGTAAACATCAAATGTTTCGGCTGTGCCATCACCGGCAATAACATCGTTACGACGATCTCCCGGTAGACAGAACAACTCTGCAAACTCAGGAGTTAATGCCATATTCCCACCTACAGAAGAAGACAGAGCAACGGAGTAGAAGCCATTGTTCTTCTGTCCTTGACGCCAAGTACGGAAACGGGCATAATATAAAGCATGGTCGTTGTCGTCAGTAATTGCGTCAAATGGCATGGCGTAAATGAAGTCCTTAATATGTGCTCCGTTATTGTACAGGAACTTTTTCTTGTAATCATCACTCAGATCGAACAGACCGGATTCAATTATATCATCACACATTGCTACGCATTCGTTTATCTTTTCATTTGCAGCGGTAGAAGACCAACTGGCACTGGTAACATCCTGTGTATAGACATTCCAGTTAATATAAAGTTTGGCGAGCAGTGCGTCTACCATCCAGCGAGTAGGCTTACCATAAGTGTTTTCGGAGACTTCTGTCGGGCAGTAATCACGCACTTCTAATAGTTCGGATTCAATCCAGCGAGCTACATCGGCACGTGGAGAGCGGTTGACAATGCCGCTCTCATCCAGTAGACGATAGTCGATAATGGGAGTATCTCCCCAGTTGTCCATTAGCAGAAAAGTATAGAAAGCACGTGCGGCGCGTACTGGTGCGGAAACTGTAGCATTTTCATCTCCCAAATCTATGAGGACTTGGTTACATTTGGTAATGCCGCTTTGAATATCGTTATAGACATTCAACTGGCTTTTACAGGCATTGGGATCGACGTTATGGAGTGAGAAGTTGGCCATGTCACGTTCGTTTAGATAGTCACCACCGAAACTGACTGCCGTATATTCGTCTGAATTACATGAAATTCCTTCATCGTAGCGACGGCCAAGCGCAGCACGGAACGCATAATAAGCATCGCTTATTTTGGCTTCTATAGCAATCTCAGAGTCGGTAGGGTATTTTGTATAGACCGATTTTATATCTACATCCAAATCAGTGCAACCTACAGTTGCAAGTGCCATCAAGACACCGGAAAGAATATATCTTGTTTTCATATTCATATTTTCTTTTTAAGGAGTTAGAAATTGATATTCACGCCAAACATGAAGGTGCGAGTACGTGGGTAAGTAGTATTGCGCCAGTCAATACCCGGTTGTAAGCCACCTAGATTGATTTCAGGGTCTACTCCCTTATAACCGGTTAAGGTAAACACATTATTGCAGGTAGCATAGATTTTCAGACTGTTTACCCAGTCACCCAGTTTGCCGAAATCGTAACCTAATGATAACGAAGCCAGGCGTAAATAAGAACCGTTCTCTATATAGCGGTCCGATGGAGCTTGAGCACGTGTATCAGTAGCCTTTTGCATGGTAGCCACTTCGCTTAATACATTCTTGCCGGTATTGAGCAAGGTCACATTGTTGTAGAAGGCACGTGTTGCATTGAAAATTTTGTTTCCAGCAATGCCTTGAAAGAAGGCAGTCAATGACCAGTTCTTGTAGGTAAAGGCATTGTTCCATCCGAAAGTAACCTTAGGCTGTGCAGAACCAGCTTTGCGGCGATCGCCATCATCCGGGGCATCGGTGGTGCCTATCAGATTTCCCTCTGCATCATAGTCATTGAAGATGGAACCACCGTCTTCATTGTAACCGGCCCATTCCCAAACGTAGAACTGACCTACCGGGCTGCCCTCCATCAGTCTCTGGACATTGGTAGTAGCATAGCCGCCTACGTCTGGATTGCCATAATCACGGTAGTTCACAGAATAAGTATCATTGGATAGTGACTCCACGTTGTTTTTGTTGTGGGCAATGTTTAAGGTTGTATTCCAGGTGAAGTTGTTTGTTATTACTGGGGTGGCATTGATGGTTAGTTCGATACCTTTGTTGCTGATTTCGCCTACATTGGCGGTCATTGTGCCGTAAGGATAGCGGTTGGTAGAAACTGGGTAGTCATAAATTAAATCTTTTGTGCGCTTGTCGTAGTATTCGATGGTACCGGTCAGTCGGTTGTTGAAGAATCCGAAGTCAATACCGACGTTGAACATGCCTGTACGCTCCCATTTCAGGTCTGGATTAGCATTTTTGGTAGCGGCCAGTGTACGGTAGCTGGAGGATGATCCTGTGACGGGATCCACGTAAGTGAACCAACCCGATGCACCGTAAGTTTGCTGTGCGGTATAGGCGTCAAATCCCAGTGAGTTACCGCTTACACCATAGCCTATGCGGAATTTCAGGTCATCAAACACTTTCTGATTCTTCATGAAATTCTCTTCTGTAATGCGCCATGCCAATGATACGGAAGGGAATGTACCCCAGCGGTTGTTCTTGCCGAAAGCGGAAGAACCATCGCGTCGTATGGTAGCTTGGAACAGGTACTTGCTGTTAAAACTGTAGTTTACGCGGCCATAGAATGAAATCATGCGCAGGGTTGAAAGTTTGTTGTCGCTATTAATGCCGTCAATATCCATATTGTTGGCCAATCCCATATTGTAATATTTCAGGTAATCGTCGTAAAAGTTGTATACAGTTAAGCCGAAGCCATCATTATCATCGTTCTGCTCCCAAGAGTAACCGGCCATCAAACCCAGTTTGTGTTTGTCGGCAAATACATGGTCATAATTGACGTAAGTTTCCATCTGCTTCTTGATGTTTTCCTTGGTGCTGCGTGAAGCCTGACCGTGGCGGGAAGAGATGTTGGGAAGTTGTGACTGTGTAGTATTGTAGTTACTGTAAATATACTGTTCGTTTTGATAAGAAAGATTCAGATTCCAATCTAGTCCGTCAATGATGTGAAGGGTTGCTTTGGCAATACCTTGCAACATTTTCTCTTTTGTTTTGTACTGATCTTCATAGACCATTGACAGCGGGTTATAACTTTGTGAGATACTTGTATTAGCGTACCAGGAACCGTCTGCATTCTTTACAGGAACCAGCGGATTGTAATAGTACATGGCATCCAGTACACTCCGTCCCTGATTTTCGGTTGAGGCCGTTTGTTTGTTGGTTATGCTTGCATTTACACTAACCGACAAATCCAGATGATCTTTCAGAGTTTTGGTTTGCAAGAAAGAACGGGCTGTGATGCGATCCATTGAAGTTCCTCTCACAACACCTTCTCGGTCGATGTAGTTGAGAGATGCACTATAGGTGGTTTTTTCATTGCCACCGTTGATGGAGATATTATGATTGTGGCTGAAACCGGAACGCAATACTTCATCCTGCCAATTGGTGTCGGCCGGGTTGTTTACATCGTAGTAGGGGGAAAGGTCGACATTATTTGCGTTGGCATAGGCCAGAAGTTCGCTGGCATTCATCATGTCCAGAGTTTTCAAAGTATTATCTATAGCTACATAACCACTGTAGTTTACATTGGTTTTACCATTCTTGCTACCTTTCTTGGTGGTGACAATGATTACACCATTAGCGGCTTTTGAACCATAGATGGCTGTGGCACTGGCATCACGAAGAACATCGATGCTTTCAATGTCTTCCGGAGCAATAAGCGACAGGCTGACGCCCGGGACGCCATCGATTACGTAGTATGGTTCCATGGCTGCACCCTCGCGTAAAGAAGATGTACCACGCAGAGAGATAGATGCCGAGCCATTAGGGTCACTGGTATTGGCAATGGTCAATCCCGGAACTTTTCCTTGTAGCAGTTGCGCCGGATTAGTGTAGACACCTACGTTCAAATCATCTGCTTTCACTGTTGTGATAGAGCTGGTAACATCCTTACGCGTCATGCTACCATATCCCACTACTACTACTTCATCTAATGTTTGGGAATCTTCCTCCATTACTACATTAATAGCGCTTTGGTTCACTTGAACCTCTTTTTTAGTAAAGCCAATGAAAGTAAATATGAGGGTTTGCCCTCTTTTCACTTCTATAGAGTATTTACCGTCAAGATCGGTGATACAACCATTGGTGGTGCCTTTTTCTAATACATTGACGCCTGCCAATGGCTCACCGGATTTGTCTGTAACAGTACCGGTAACCTTGTTCTGGGCAAATGCTAAGGTACTACTTAGCAAGAACACTACAAAGAGCACGCTTTGCGCAAATGTCCTTTTTCTTTTTAATTGTACATTCAGCATAAAATAAAGTTTTAGTTATAAATTATGTTCTCTTCTTCTGTATATTTATAAATATTATTCTGGCTGCAAAAGTAGGCTGTACTTATTACAGATATATTTCAAGTGTATTACAAGATTATTGTAATATTTTGATATACAATTAATTGAGATGAATGGAAGACAAAAGGATATTTGCTTTATATTACTATCTTTGGATAGATGTAATGTAAAGAATAAAGGCGGTCGTTCCATGTTGTCCTTTCTTATAAGTGACAACTTTGGGAAAAAACGGGATAATGTCTTTGCCTCCATAGTATTTTAGATTTTGATTACTGCAAATCTAAGCCAATGAAGTTATAGTTAGGGAGAAAATGATGCAAATTAGGGGGAAAATAGTGAACTATTGTTTTTTTCTGGATTATCCCGCCCAGTCTTCTCTATCCAGATTCCTGTATCCGATGGCTTCTGCCAAATGTGAGGGCTGTATCAGGTCACTGTTTTCAAGGTCGGCAATGGTACGTGCCACTTTTAGTATACGGTCATAGGCACGGGCGGAAAGATTAAGCCTGTTCATCGCATTTTTCAGTAAGGCAAGACCTTTGTCATCCGGACGAGCATATAGGGAAAGTAGTTTGCTGCTCATTTGTGCATTACAGTAAACGCCCGGAATATCTGCATATCTGTTTTCCTGAATTTGTCGGGCGGAGATTACACGCTCCCGTATGATGGAACTTGCTTCTCCCGGATGTGCATCGGACATTTTCTCAAAAGGTACAGGAACTACTTCAATTTGTAGGTCGATGCGGTCAAGTAGAGGACCAGAGATACGATTCAGGTATTTTTGTACTTGTCCCGGACTGCATACACAAGCTTTTGTCGGATGATTGTAATATCCGCAAGGACATGGGTTCATAGAGGCTACCAGCATAAAACTGGCAGGGTATTCCACATTGCTTTTCACACGGGAAATGGTGATCTTTCGGTCTTCCAGCGGTTGGCGGAGGACTTCCAGTACGCTGCGATTGAATTCTGGCAATTCGTCCAGAAATAAAATACCATTATGGGCAAGGCTGATTTCTCCTGGTTGTGGATAACTGCCTCCACCCGTCATGGCCACTGTGGAAATGGTGTGATGTGGATCGCGGAACGGGCGTTTTGAAATAAGCCCCGTATTGTTTTGCAGTCTTCCTGCCACAGAATGTATTTTTGTAGTTTCAAGGCTCTCTCCCAGGGACAGCGGGGGAAGAATGGATGGTAATCTTTTGGCAAGCATGGATTTTCCGCTTCCCGGGGCACCAATCAGAATAATATTATGTCCCCCTGCCGCTGCCACTTCCAGTGCACGTTTTACGTTTTCCTGTCCTTTTACATCTGCGAAGTCCAGATCAAAGCTACTTTGTTGTGCATAAAACTCTTCGCGGGTGTTGACGATGGTAGGAGTGAGTTCCTGCTTCCCATTGAAGAATTCTATTACCTCTTTGATGTTTTTAACTCCATATACTTGAATCTGATTGACTACAGCCGCTTCAAGAGCGTTCTGTCTGGGTACTATGATTCCCTCGAATCCTAATTCACGTGCTTTGATGGCAATGGGCAGAGCCCCCTTGATGGGTTGCAGGCTACCGTCAAGGCTCAGTTCGCCCATCATCAGGTAGCGGTTCAGCTTATCCGGTTGGATTACTTCTCCGGCGGCAAGCATACCAATGGCAAGTGGGAGGTCATAGGCGGAACCTTCTTTGCGGATATCAGCCGGTGCCATATTGATGATGATATTGCTGGTAGGTATCCGGTATCCATTCACTTGTAGCGCGGAAATGATACGTTGGTGGCTTTCTTTGACGGCCGAATCCGGTAGTCCGACAAGATAGAACATACAACCTCTTGAACTATTTACTTCGATGGTGATGAGAGTTGCGTCGATGCCTTGCACAGCCGCTCCGAAAACTTTGATTAGCACGTGTTTATTAGTGATTAGTGGTGAGTGATTTCTCCTTTTCTTTTTCAGCAATCTCTTTTAGCTTGTTCTCAATTGCTTTTTCATCCAAATTTTTACCTTCTATTCTTCCCGTAGGACTGAGAAGTATATTGGTAGGAAGTGTCTGTATGGCAAATTGTTTGATAATCTCTCCGCTCCAGCCGGAGAAATCACAGACTTGTTCCCATTTCAGCGTATCCGCTTTGATGGTTTCCTGCCATTTCTTTTTATCAAGATCGAGAGAAACGCCCAGCAATGCGAAGTTCTTATTCTTCTGCTCTTTCTTATAAATACGGCGGAACATGGCATTATTTGCACGGCTGACCGTATCCCACGAAGCCCAGAACTGTATGAGCAGGTACTGATCTTTAAAGTTGGAGCGACTTATATCTTTTTCTTCCGCATTGCGTAGTCGGAAGTAGGGCGCCGATTTCCCTACAGCTACTTTTTCTTCTTCTTCAATTCGCTTCAGCAATGCATCCATAAAGGGACGGTCCTTCAGTTCTCCGGTCATACGGTCGGCCAGTTTCTGGATTTGTGTCAAATCGGGTTGAGGGTTTTGCACAAAGTATTTATCCAGCAGATAGATACTGGCTAATGAAGCAGGATGTTCAGTAATGAAATTCTCCGCTTTCTCTTCCAAAGCTTTTCCGGACGGGGTACCCAATCCTTTTAGTTCCTGGTTGAAGTCTGTTAATTCTTTATTGGGGGCATTGCCGCTGATTTGTAAAGAGGATAGTTCGGCCATGGAGCCTTTTATTTGTATCTTATTCCCTTTATTCAGGAAAAGCGGATACTCTGTTCCATCGCTGAATAATAAGATTGTGGTGACTAACGTATCAGCAGAAAGTGTCGCGGAGAATTTATCTTTTTCGGCAATCAGTGTATCCATGCGGTCATGCATTCTGTCCGCACCATATAAATAGATGGTATCATTCCCCAATCCTTTGATTTCTCCACTGAGGCTGATACTATCGGTCTTCTTTCCACCACAGGCAGAGAGGCCGATTAATAGAAGATATAATAGACAGACGTTCTTCATCTCTAAATACTTTTTTGCGAAAGTACGGCTTTTGCAGATAATAAAAAAGAAATGCCCGACATTTCTCAACGCCGGGCATTCTACAGATATTTATTTATTTACTACTTAAAATCACTAATCGTAATTAGTGAAGAGCTTCTTACTGAATGATACTCATGAAATCTGCATTCGTGAAGTACTTAGCAAATTCCAGATCAGAAGCTGCTTTCTTAGCTAATGAAGAATCTTTAGCTACAGCGCTCTTCAAGCTGCTGGTAACCATAGAAGAATTGTTAGTTCTTGCACCTAATACAGCCATCAGGTACTCAGTATAAGCGTCTGGTTTTTCTACACTTGCCAAAGTGTTTTTAGCTTTGTTGTAGTCCTTAGCCAGGATCTGAGCCAAAGCGGCACTGTTAGATTTCGTGTTGCCGAATGCGCTTACAGCTCTGTCATATTGACCTTGAGCGATGTACAGGTTACCCAGAGCTTCGTTCAGTTCTTTTGCACCGGAAGCTTTGCTCAGGTAAGTTTCAGCAGCGGCTTTATCACCTTTTGTCAAAGCGATCAAACCAAGGTTCATGTTAACTTCAGGAGCATCCTTGATAGAAGCAGCTTTCTTGAAGTAGCTTTCAGCCTTGTCAAGGTTACCTGACTGGTAAGCCAGTTTACCTAAGTTATTGTAAGCACGATAGTCGTTCGGATAAATCTGAGTAGCTTTAGTGAAGATTACTTCTTGTTTAGCCGGATCATTAGTCAGAGTAGCTGCGTACAGCAATTCTTCCAGACTCAGCTGCTTAGCATCTGTGTTAGCCAGATTAGCGATTTCATCATCAGACTTACCAATGATTTCATAATTCAAAGTCAGACGAGAACGACGCAATTGCGGCAAGATTTCGTCAGCTAAGTTCTTGTAAACAGAAGAAATGTTCTTGATTTCCTGCTCTCTTTGTTCAGGATCAGAATACATAGACAGAACGCGAAGGATCAGTTCTTTATCTTGGATATTAGATTTAGATACCAATTCCTGGAAACCTTCCCAGTCCTGAGCAGTATATTTTGTATCGATTGCAGCGTCAATTTTTGCTTTCTTCAAGTTCTGGTTGATAACCTTTGCAGTGTTGTCCTGACGGTTTTCGGCCAACTTAGTGTTCAGGCTTACACCGCCATCAGGAGATGCATAAGCAGAAACTTCGATGTTGCTGATCTTCTTGTTAACAGCACCGTCTACGTTCTTCACTTCTTCGTTGAATTCCTTAGCGGTCTTCAATTCACCGGCACGGACGTTAGCTTGCTGAATCAAGAACATGATGTTAGCATCGTGTTTCTCCTTGATGATACGTTGGAAAGCGTCGTCACCGTTGGCAGGAGTAGCGCTGCTCAGCGTCTGCTCAACCATTTCAGAGGTAGAAATCACACCATCAGCTACTTTCACAGCAGGAATAGTTACTGTTTTGTTACCGATTGTGGCTTTAAATTCCAGATATAACTCTGATTTTGCCATTTCGGGAACATAATCGAAAGAAGTCTTCATAGTGTAGTTACCACCCATCTTGTATGAGATGGTCTGGTCGTTACCTTCTACTTTTTCTCCTTGGAATACGGCTGACTGTCCTTTAGCTTCTCCACCGTTCCATTTCAGAACCGGAGTTACTTCTACTACAGCTTTCTTGTTAAAATACTTTTCAGGGAATTTTCCGTTGATAGTGGCGGGAACTTTGCCACCAACAGCTTCAAGGACCTGAGGGGTCACGGTGAAATAATCAGAAGATAATTCACCCATTTTGCTGCTACAAGATGAAAGTGCAACAACCAGTGCCATTAACAAAGGCAGATACAATCTCTTAGTCATTTTAGGTATAAATTAATTGTTTGTAATTGAAATTAGTCTATTGGTTTCTCTTAGTGCCTATTACCACATGATAATAGCCTCGCAAAGATATTAAATCTCCCGGCACAATCTGAAAGGAATAGCCAATTTTATTATAATTTAATGAAATCCTGTCTCTTTTCTGTACTTGATGTTCCTTGGATGGTGTTCAATGATCTCACTCCGCAACATATTCCGGTCGATATGGGTATAAATTTCGGTTGTTGCGATGGATTCGTGTCCCAGCATACATTGTATGGCACGCAGGTTCGCGCCTCCTTCCAGCAAGTGGGTAGCGAAGGAATGACGGAAGGTGTGCGGGCTGATATTTTTGGTGATACCGGCTTTCTCCGCCAACTCCTTTATCAGGTGAAAAACCATGATGCGGGAGATACTGTTTCCCCAGCGGGCAAGGAATACATAATCTTCAAATCCTTTCTTTATTTTACCAACATTACGGTCGAGCAACCAGTATTTTATTTCTTTGATGGCACGTGGGGAAATAGGGACTAATCGTTGTTTGCTGCCTTTTCCTTCCACCTTAATAAAACCTTCATCGAAATAGAGCTCGGACAGCTTCAGATTACAAAGTTCCGAGACGCGCAGTCCGCAGCTGTATAGAGTTTCCAGAATGGCCCGGTTGCGCTGGCCTTCCTTTTTACTCATGTCTACAGTAGCTATGATGGTGTCTATTTCTTCTACGGTTAGTACTTCCGGTAGTTTAAAACCTATTTTAGGACCTTCGAGCAATTCACTGGGATCATCTTCCCGATAGTCTGCCATAATCAGGAAGTGGAAGAATGATTTTATTCCGGACATGATGCGTGCCTGGGAGCGGGGATGAATGCCGATGTCATGCAAGCCGGCGGCGAAACGTTGCAAGTCGTCCAGAGTGACTGACAGCATATCAATATTCTCTGCTTTCAAAAAACGCAGCAATTTATCAAGATCGGTCAGATAGGCATCAAGCGTATTGGCAGAAAGTGCTTTTTCTAACTTTAGATACTGCTGATACTTCCTGATAATCAGTGCTTCTTTCTCCTTATTTATTGTTTTTTCGTCTAATTTCATTTCTTTTTTCTACCTTTGTTCCCTGAATTTGAATGTTTTCCGGAACGTATCCGATCCGTATCTGCCCCGTATCTGCTCCGTGTCTATAGGCTTGGACTTACTACGGACCTGATACGGAGCTGCTACGGACTTACTACGGAGCAGGTACGGACTTCTTACGGAGTTGCTGCGGAGCTATAGTTCCGGAACAAAGGTATAAAAAATTGTGTTATGAGGATACAAATTATTAATGGCCCGAATATCAATCTGCTGGGCAAACGTGAACCTTCCATTTACGGCAGTGTTACTTTTGAAGATTACCTTGTCGAACTTCGTAAGAAGTATACTGATATACAAATAGACTATTTCCAGTCGAACATCGAGGGAGAGCTGATAGACAAGATTCAGCAAACCGGTTTTGATGTAGACGGAATTATCCTGAATGCAGGTGCTTACACCCATACTTCCATTGCTTTGCAGGATGCTATCCGTTCAGTGACTTCTCCGGTTATCGAGGTACATATTTCTAATGTGCATGCTCGTGAGGCTTTCCGTCATGTATCTATGATAGCTTGCGCCTGCAAAGGCGTTATCTGCGGTTTCGGATTGAACTCTTACCGCCTGGCGCTCGAAGCCTTGACCGGCAACGAGTAATTCGTAATTCATGATTTGTAATTAAACAAAAATAGGTATAAGATTATGTTATTGAAACAGACAAAAATCGTTGCAACCATTTCTGATAAGCGTTGCGATGTTGATTTTATAAAAGGCTTGTTTGAAGCCGGTATGAATGTGGTGCGTATGAACACGGCACATCTCGGCCGCGAAGGTTCGGAGATGCTGATAAATAATGTGCGTGCGGTGTCCAACCGTATAGCTATCCTGATGGATACTAAAGGCCCGGAGGTGCGTACTACCATCTGTGCCGATCCTATCGCTTACAAAGTCGGTGACAGAGTGAAAGTCGTAGGTGATCCAGATCTGGAAACTACCCGTGAGTGTATTTCCGTTTCCTACCCTAACTTTGTGCACGATGTTGCCATTGGCATACACATCCTTATTGATGATGGTGATCTGGAAATGATTGTTGTGGATAAAACGGAAGATTATTTGGTATGTGAGATACAGAATGATGCTACTTTGGGAAGTCGTAAGAGCGTAAATGTGCCGGGAGTACGCATCAATCTTCCTTCTCTGACGGAAAAGGACCGTACCAATATTCTTTATGCCATTGAGAAAGACATCGACTTTATTGCTCATTCTTTTGTGCGTAATAAACAGGATGTTCTGGATATAAAGGAAATTCTGGATGCTCATAACAGTGATATCCGTATCGTGGCCAAGATAGAGAATCAGGAAGGCGTTGATAACATTGATGAAATCCTGGAAGTGGCTGACGGTGTGATGGTGGCTCGTGGTGACCTTGGTATCGAAGTCCCCCAAGAGCGTATTCCGGGTATTCAGCGTTTGCTGATTCGTAAATGTATCCTGGCAAAGAAACCGGTAATTGTGGCTACGCAGATGCTTCATACAATGATTACCAATCCGCGTCCTACCCGTGCAGAGGTAACAGATATTGCGAATGCTATTTATTACCGTACGGATGCTTTGATGCTGAGCGGTGAAACGGCGTATGGTAAATATCCGTTGGATGCCGTGAAGACTATGACAAAGGTGGCTGCACAGGCAGAAAAAGATAAATTGGCTGATAACGATATCCGTATTCCACTGGATGAGAACAGCAACGATGTGACTGCCTTCCTGGCGAAACAAGCTGTAAAGGCTACTTCGAAGTTGAAGATACGTGCGATCATCACTGATAGTTACAGTGGACGTACTGCCCGCAACCTTGCTGCATTCCGTGGTAAATATCCGGTGCTGGCCATCTGTTATAAGGAAAAGACAATGCGCCATCTGGCACTTTCTTACGGTGTGGAAGCTATTTACATGCCGGAACTTGCTAACGGCCAGGAATACTATTTCGCAGCTCTGCGTCGTCTGCTGAAAGAAGGCCGTTTATCAGAATCTGATATGGTGGGTTATCTGAGTAGCGGTAAAGCCGGAACACATACTTCTTTCCTCGAAATTAATGTAGTGGGAGATGCTCTGAAGTATGCGGAAGAAAGTGTATTACCCAATAAAAACAGATACCTTTAATAAATAATAAAGTAAAAATGAAGAATGAAGAATTTTTGTGCAGTATAGCCTGATTCTTCATTCTTCATTCTTCATTTCTATGACCATAGACGAATATATCTTGCAGCATATTGACGATGAAGGAGATTATCTGAAGGCCCTTTATCGGGACACACACCTTAAATTGCTTTATCCGCGTATGGCATCGGGCCATTTACAGGGGCGGATGCTAAAGATGTTTGTTAAAATGATACGTCCCCATCGTATTCTGGAGATAGGGACATATAGCGGTTATTCTGCTCTTTGTCTTGCCGAAGGCTTACCGGAAGACGGCATGTTGTACACGTTTGAGATCAATGATGAGCAGGAAGACTTTACCCGTCCGTGGTTGGAAGGTTCTGAGTATGCGAATAAAATAAAACTCTACATTGGTGATGCGTTGCAATTAGTGCCGCAGTTGGGCATAACGTTCGATTTGGCTTTTATCGATGGAGATAAGCGGAAATACGTTGATTATTACGAGATGGTGCTTTCCAATCTTTCTGACGGAGGTTATATTATCGCCGATAATACCCTGTGGGATAACCATGTGCTGGAAGAACACCCCCGCAATAATGACTTGCAAACCATTGGCATCAAGGCTTTCAATGAACATGTAGCACATGATACACGCGTAGAAAAAGTAATCCTTCCCCTGCGGGACGGATTAACAATTATCCATAAGAAGTAATTCAGGATATCGGATATGTGATAGAGACAATCTTTTCCTCTCTCTTTTCTTCTACTTGATAACTCCCCTTGAACGTTTCCACATAGAGGCGGTTGATATTATGCAGGATATGTTGTTCCTGTTCGTCCTCCCAACACTGATAAAGAGGACTTCGCAGGATGATTATTTTCAGGTATTTGTCTTCCTGGCTTAAAGTATATTCCACTTCGCGTTTCTCTCCCTTATATTCTTGAGGGACTGATAAGAGTGAAGTAAGTAATTTCAGGAACCATTTACTGTCAGCCTTTATCTGCAACATTTCCAATTCTGTATTGAAGGTTGATTTCACAATGCCGGGAGTCTCCATATCCACAATCATTCTGGTTTCCCGACATAGTTGAACGGCATCGCATTCTTGAACGGTGAAGCGCATCATTCCTGCTTCAAGGCGTGATAAGTCGAGGATATTGTTTATGAGTTTTAGTAGTTTCGTTGAGTTGCTTTTTACAGCAATTGAATACTCTTCTATTTCTTCATCCGTTAAGTCATTTTCTGAAGATAGTAATTCAGAAAAACCGACTACAGTGTTCAAGGGTATACGTATCTCATAGGTGATGTTATGGAGGAAGCATTCTTTCATCTTGTCAGCGGCTTCCATTCTTTCGAAGGCTTTTCGGGTTTCCTTCTCTGCATGCCGTAACTGACAGCGAATATGATAGGCACGTATAATGACAAAAACTAATATTAGTAATATAATTGTACCTGCACCTACCTGTATATAACGATATCGTTTGGTCAGTTCTTCTTTTTCAAGTAAAGCTCTTCGGATTTTATAGTTGGCTTGATGGGCTTCTTTGTGCCGTTGTAGCATGTCCTGATTGAGAGAATCCCCTTTTATGGCTACCATTTTATACAGGTTGGCAGCATCTTTATAACGTCCGGTTTCCAGCAAGGCGTCTGCTTTTGATTTGAGTAAGTCGTTTTCGTTGAAAGGATCCGTTCCCCTACAGGCGGCCAATGCCAGGTCAAGCTCCCGGAAGCATTTGTCCCACTCTTTAGTGAGCTTATAATAAAATCCCCATAGGCTATGGTAGTTTATATAGGCACCGAGATACACATTATCACTATAATATTCTTCTGCCTTTTTCAGGTGCTGGATTAGTTTTTCCTGGTCTTTAGTAATCATATAGATTTTGCAAAACGATGTTTCTATTTCCAGAAATATTGTTTTGAATGTGTCTGATAGGGGAAGTCCTTTGGACACTTTTGTGAGAACATCTAGTTGCTTCTGATATTCACTGAGGGCTTGCGGATATTTTTCCTGTTTTTTATAAAGTTTAGCCAGATTTCCGTGTATTATTAATAGTCCATTTTCATTGGCCGTAGGATTATTCTCCAAAGCCTGTTTGTATATTTCGATGGCCTCGTCATACCGTCCGGCAAAATCATAGGCCTGTGCCAATGCAAGAGCCGCGATGAAGTTGCCTTTTTTATAATTGAGGCGGGTGGACTCATCTCTCATCTCTTGGGCTTGCATAATGGCATATTCGGTATCTCCCAGCGCACATCGTGCCTGAAGTACGGAAAGCCACATGGTATAGTAAAATGCATAATCCTTATACTGGTAGCTGGCCTCTTTCAGTATTAAAAGCCTTTTTTGCTGATTGAAAATATCTGCAAGATATTCATATTGGCGGCAATAGTCAAAAAGTGCCCATAACTCTTCTCTGTGTATTTGCTTCCGGCGGGCAAGCACAATTGCAGAATCCAGATATTCGGTAGCCGATTCCTGACCAATGTATTGCTGGAATGCATTTCTCAGAAATATGCAGCGGATGGAATCATTGGGTATGGTAGCGGCTGTCTGGAATATGCTGTCGCGCGCTTGCTGCTTCGTAGATGCATGTGTTTCTGTCAGGAAGGGTATGTCTGCCAGAAGCAGAATAAAGAGAATTATTTTTTTCATGCTTTGCCTGCTTGTTTTGATGGGTGAGTGAAGATGAAACGTGAACCGTTCGTATATTCCGGGTCTATCCAGATATTTCCACCAAGTTGGTCAATAATAAACTGGCAGATAGATAAACCGATACCTGTTCCCTGGGATTTCTCGTCTACCCGTTCGAAGCGGTTGAATATTGTAGCCTGCTTTTCCAATGGAATGCCACAACCGGTGTCTGTAACTGAGAATTGCGCCATACCCTCTTCATTTTGCTCTAACCGCAGGATAATACTGCCTTCTTTGGTGAATTTGGTGGCGTTGACTAAAATGTTGATCAGTACCTGGGGTAGGCGGAATATGTCTGTTTCTATTTCCAAAGAAGGCAGTGTTGTTTCGAAAGATAATGCAGCCTGTGTTTGTTTAATCCCTTCTACGGTTTGAATGATTCCTTCGCAAAGAGGAACAGCGTCGCATACCTTTAGGTCGAACTTCATGTTCTTTACGTCCAGGCAGGAAATATCCACTACATCGTTGAGCAGATTGATCAGTAGGCGGGAATTTAACTGAATGATTTCATAACATTGTTTCCGGGTATCTTCATCAATACCGGGGGTGGTCAGTACTTCAGAGAAACCGGACAAGGCATTTAAGGGGGTGCGGATTTCATGACTCATGTTCGAAATGAACAGGCTTTTATTTCGCGTGGATTTCTCTACTTCCTCTTGTGCCTGCTGAAGCTTCAGTTGCGATTGTATTAGCTTTCTACGTTGTTTTCTTAAATATACAACGCAGCCTATGGCAATGGCAATAAAAAACGGAAGGATGATGAGAGCTAATGAGAGCAAACGGTTCTGTTGCTGGCTGTTGGCAAGTTCCAGCTCATCGATTGAGTAGATTTTCCGCATATCCTTTACTCCACGGGAATTGATCTCCTCATAAACGGTATCTGATTTATGACTTAATTCTTTATACAATTTTGCAGCTTCTTCATACTGCTGTTCCTGCATTTTTTCATCTGCATCTTTCCAGCGGATATCCTCTTCTGCATAGGCAATGGATGAGAAAAATAGTAGTATTATCCAAACGTGTACTTTCATAAAGTAAGCTATTTTGTGATGTTGTTGCAAATGTAGTTTTTAATTAATGAAAAGCTACGTTTTGGTGCTAAAAAAAGTATAAATCATGAGTCTAACGAGATATTTGCGTAACTTTGCCTTTAAATATAGATAATTGATTTATGGAAACAACTCGTCAGAATAAAATAGCCCGTTTGCTTCAGAAGGAATTGAGTGACATTTTCCTGTTGCAAACTAAATCCATGCCGGGAGTACTGATCTCTGTCAGTGCTGTGCGTATCAGCCCGGACTTGAGTGTCGCACGTGCTTATCTGAGTATCTTCCCTTCGGAAAAGGCGGAAGAGATAATAAAGAATGTCAATGATAATATGAAGTCTATCCGTTATGAGTTGGGGACCCGTGTGCGTCATCAGCTTCGCATCATTCCGGAACTGAAGTTCTTTGTGGATGATTCACTGGATTATCTTGAAAAAATAGATGAATTGTTGAAGTGAACCTTCCCTTCTACATAGCTCGGCGTTATCTCTTCTCCAAGAAGAAACACAATGCTATCAATATCATTTCCGGCATTTCGGTGTGCGGAGTGGCATTGGCTACATTGGCGCTGGTCTGTACACTTTCCGTATTCAATGGTTTTCAGGATATGGTAGCAGGATTCTTTACAGCCTTTGATCCGGAATTGAAAATTACGATTCGTGAGGGAAAAGTCTTTGAACCGCAGGGGGCAGCATTTCAGGAAGTGCGCTCTTTGCCAGAAATTGGTGTCTGGACAGAGACGCTGGAGGAGAATGCCATGGTGCAATATAAGGACCGTCAGGCTATGGCTATTATTAAAGGGGTGGAAGATAACTTCGAGGAGCTTACGTCTATTGATAGTTTGCTGTACGGTGCAGGTGAGTTTATCCTGCATGACTCTATCGTAGATTATGGCGTATTGGGTGTGGAATTGATATCTGAGTTGGGAACAGGACTTCAGTTTGTTGATCCCCTTCAGGTGTATGCTCCCAAACGGAATGTACGCGTGAATATGGCTAATCCTTCCGCTTCTTTCAATCGTGATTACCTATTTTCTCCCGGTGTAGTGTTTGTTGTCAATCAGCAGAAGTATGATGCACGCTACATTCTTACTTCTCTTAGCTTTGCTCGTAATCTTTTTAATTATGACACGGAGGTGTCGGCTGTTGAATTGAAGTTGAAGCCGGGGGCAGATGTTACGGCTGTGCAGAGAAAGATTGCCCGTATCCTAGGTGATGAATTTGTTGTACTAGACCGTTATGAGCAGCAGGCTGATGTGTTCCGTATTATGGAGATAGAGAAATTCATATCTTATCTTTTTCTCACATTTATTCTTGCGATAGCCTGTTTCAATGTGATTGGTTCTCTTTCCATGTTGATCCTAGATAAACGCGAAGACGTGGAGACTCTGCGTAATCTTGGAGCTGATGACCGCTTGATAGCCCGTATATTTTTGTTTGAAGGTCGGCTTATTTCCCTGTTCGGTGCACTTTCCGGTATTGTTCTTGGTCTGTTGCTTTGCTATATCCAGCAGCGTTTCGGCATTATTTCCTTAGGTGGTGGTAATGGCAGCTTTATTGTGGATGCTTATCCTGTTAGTGTGCATGTAACGGATGTAGTACTGATATTTATTACGGTGATTACTGTCGGATTCCTTTCGGTGTGGTATCCGGTGCACTATTTGACGCGGCGGTTACTGAAGAAATAATGTCTGTTGACGCAAGTGTCGAACCACTGGTTTTGTACTCAATCTAGCCATTAGTGTATTCATTTTGTATTTTGTGGGTTTAGATATCATTCTGGCAAGAACACATATATGTATCTGTTGTTGAGTTCCTATATTTGCATGTAGAGACAATTTGAGAATTGTTTTCAATATGGAATGTGGCAAAGGGAATTAAAAGGTTTTGTTCTCTTTGCTGCAAAGAAATGCAATGATTAATAGAATTCACCTAAAAATCTTTTTATTTATGGAACGACGCACCTTTCTTAAAATTTTGTCATCAGCAGGTATCGTTAGCTTGGTTAGTCCGACTTTTGCTATGGAAGTTTGTAAAAACAAGGTGTCTAAATCTTCTTCAGCTCTTCTCGAATCCGCTTTTCGTAATCCGCCTTTCTCTTCCGGAGTTTATACATGGTGGCATTGGATGAATGGTAATATAACTAAAGATGGTATAACCCGTGATCTTGAAGCCATGAAAGCAAATGGTATTGCGGGGTATCAATTGTTTGAAGCAGGAAGTGGCATCCCTATTGGTCCGGTAGAATCGCTTAGTGATGAATGGGTAGATCTTATTCTGCATACGCTCAAAGAATCAGAAAGGTTGGGTTTGGAGTTTGCAATGCACAACTGCCCCGGTTGGTCATCCAGTGGTGGTCCGTGGATCACTCCAGATAAAGCTATGCAAATAATAACGTGGAGCGAAACTAAAATAACGGGTGGAAAACAAGTCAGGATTCAGTTACCCACTCCCAAACATATGTTTGATTATTACATAGATACATATTGTTTGGCTATTCCGGCAAATATGAAAGTAATACCTAGGTTGTCAATTCTTGAATTATCAAATAGGCTTGATAAGGATGGTGTTTTAACTTGGGATGTTCCTACTGGTGAGTGGCTGATTATGCGTTTTGGACAAACAGCCAAAGATCAGAAGAATAAGTCAGCCCCCTCTAAATCAACCGGATTAGATTGTGACAAATTCAGTACAGAAGCACTGGATTATCATTTGAATTGTATGTTTAAAAGGCTGATGCCTGCAATGGAGAAAATAGCCAAACATTCTAAGATCGGTTTGCTAATAGATAGTTATGAAACGGGTGACCAGGATTGGACTTCCGACATGCCTGCCTATTTTGAACAAAGTCATGGGTATGAACTGTATCCATTCTTACCCGTATTAGCCAATAAAATAGTTGAGAGCGAGGAAAGTACAAAGCGTTTCCTGTTTGACTTTCGTCGAGTTAGAGCTGATATGTTTGCTGAACGTTACTATGGTCATTTTCAAAAGCGATGTAAAGAGAAGGGTATAATAACTTATACTGAGCCTTATGGAGGCAATATGATGGAAGAATTACAGGTGGCACAACAGCTTGACATTAATATGGGGGAATTCTGGTGTGGTCAGACTGTACTTTGGGCAAATTATAAGTATAATCGTACCGTCAAACAAGTAGCTTCAATAGCACATACGCTTGGTGGAAAGGTAGTTGGTGCCGAGGCTTTTACTTCTGAACCGGATGCGGATAAATGGTTGCAGTATCCATATGCTCTAAAGTCATTAGGTGATTATATGTTTACCCGAGGGCTTAGTAGAATTTATTTTCATAGATTTGCCCACCAACCACACCCTACTGCTGCTCCGGGAATGACGATGGGGGCGTGGGGGCTACACTTTGACCGTACCAATACATGGTGGAAACCGGGAAAAGCATGGATTGAGTATTTGAACCGTTGCCAGTACATTTTCCAGAGTTCAACTTTCTATGGTGATATTCTTTATCATAATGGTGATGATAGTTTTGGTAGCACTATTGAACCGGAACAAACCCTACTGGCCCCTCCGGAAGGATATGATTATGATATGGTAAATACTGAAATGCTGGACAAAGCACATATCAAGGATGGAAAGATTCTTTTTCCCGCTACACGTTTTGATGGCTATAAGCTCTTAGTGTTGCTTAAATCGGAAACAATGTCATTACATACGTTGCGGATACTGGCCCGATTGGTAGGTGAGGGAATGGTATTGGTTGGGCAAAGGCCACTGCATACCTTAGGTTTGTGTGATGGAGAGAAAGAGAATGAGTTTGCTGCACTGGTGCAAAGAGTCTGGCAGCACCCGAACGTGCATGAAGGAAAAGATTTGCAAACCATTTTTAACCGGTTAGGTGTGTCTCCCGACTTTGTTTATCATTCTGAAGCAGGAAATTCATCTGTTCATGCTATCCATTATCAACAAGAAGGAGCCGAGATATACTTCGTTGCAAATCGTAAGCGAGCGCATGAGAAAGGAACGGCTCATTTCCGGATAAAAGGTTATATTCCGGAGTTATGGGATCCTTATACAACTGAAATTCTACAGTGTCCGGTCTATCGCACTGATAACGAGGGCGTAGAAATACCTCTTAATCTAACTCCTGCAGGATCCATGTTTGTTGTTTTTCGTAAAGTTGAGAAACAACGGAAGTACACAGATGTGAAATACAATGGTGTTTCTTTGTTTCCGACTATTGGAAATGTAGTGAAACAGGATTCTTTGTCTGCAAATTTTAGTATTACTTGTTGGATAAAGCCTGAGGTGGATATAGCCATGACGGAAGAACAGGAACTCGGTGATATGCGTGCCCGTTTTTTTGCTATTTATCCTTTGGAAGGAGAGCGACGGCATGGAAAAGGACATAGTTCCCTTGGGTTGTCAGTAGGTCGGAATGGAGTCGTTGTCTATGAACGGACTATACATAATAAGGCTGTATACCGAAATCCCAGACCATTATCGGGATGGACCCATTTTGCTTTAGTTTATCAGGATAACACACCGCATCTTTGGATAAATGGAGTATATGCCGGAGCAGGAACAACTTCAGACACAATCGTGCATCTTGAAACATCTCATTCGGATTTGTTGTGTAAAGCGGATGCTTATGAAGGAGGACTCTGCAATCTGTGTATCCATCCTTCCAGTATTGACAAAACAGAAATAACAAACCTTTATCAAAAAGGGATACCTGCTCCGTTTCATCCAAGTGAGCAGGTACTTTCATGGTTACCCAGTCATCGGTTTGTTGCATGGCAGGCTGGTGTTTATGAGTTTATTGCAGAACGTACAAGTATCCGTAAGCATGTTGATACTCTTCCTACATGTATTCCGTTAAAAGGCCCTTGGACTGTTCGATTCCCTCAAAATATGGGAGCATCTGAGGAAATAACTTTAGCCAGATTGCATTCATTACATTTAGAAGAGGATTTTGGGGTTCGTCATTTTTCGGGAACGATGACTTATCTCTATTCGTTATCTATAAATAATATCTATTTGCAGGACGATATTTGTTTGCGCTTGGATCTAGGTCGAGTAGAAGTACTTGCTGAAGTGTTGGTGAATGGAAAACGTGCTAGTATGTGTTGGGCACCTCCTTATGCCATTGATATACAGCAGCTATTGCACGAAGGAGATAATCTGATAGAAATTCGTGTAACAAATTTATGGGTCAACCGATTGATTGGTGATGAGTATCTGCCTGAAGAGAATGTTTATAATTATCAGGATATTCCAAATAAATATTCTACATTGCGCAACGGTGGTATCAAGAAACTTCCTGAATGGTATCTACAGGGTAAACCAAAGCCTGCAGGAGGTAGAATTGCATTTACAACTTGGAAACATTATGATAAGACTTCACCTCTTGTTGAATCTGGTTTATTAGGACCAGTCACCTTAACAGTTGGGAAAATAGAGAGTCTGAATATATGAGGTGCTCACTGAATATAAATTTGAGGCAAGAATGAATATTATTTTCATTCCTGCCTTAAGTTTTTGGTGTATATACAGGCTCTTTTTAGTTGAGAGAATCGTCTTTATATTTATTGCTCTCTCTGTATTCCTTGGGAGTTTGATTGTATCGTTTGCCAAACTCTTTATAGAAATGTGACCGATTTGTGAAAGCTGTCCGATACATGATTTCCTGTATAGTCAATGTTGTAGTTAATAGTAATTTGGCAGCATAATTTATTCTTTGTTCTTTGATGAAATCTTTAGGGGGGAGTTGATCCAGATTCTTAAACTTGCGATATAAATTTCTGCTGCTGGTTTGCATGGCTTCTGCAAGTTCTTCCGGACCAAATTCAGTGTTGTCCATATTTTCATTGATTAGTTCAACAGCAGTTTCCATGAATTTTTTGTCTTCCTGTTGTAACAACTGTCCACCACTAAATTCAAAGGCACTTGCTGAAGAGTTGTAGTATTGCTTTAATTCTTCCTGCTTTTTTAATAGTTGTTTGATGATACTCCTAAGATATTGAGTATTGAATGGTTTGGGGATGTAAGCGTCTGCTCCAGATTCTATACCCTCAATTTTTTCATCGGTTGTATTTTTTGCAGAGAGGATAATTAATGGAATATGCATTGTATGTTTGTTGCTTTTGAGTTGTTTGATTAAGGTGATTCCATCTATTTTGGGCATCATAATGTCTGTAATGATAAGATCCGGTGTCTTTTGTTTTAATAAAACAAGCCCTTCTTCACCATTTTCTGCCGTTAAAATGGAATATTCATCGGATAGTATATCTTTTAGCATCCACAGTAACTCTTTGTTGTCATCTATCATCAGAATGGTTGTTTCTGGTTGGTTGAATTCCTTTTCGTAATCACCTCTTTCAGCTGTTTCAATATTCGTATTGTTGCTTAGAGGTTCGGATTTAGGAGTTTCATTCAATACATGTTCGGCTTCTTCTGTTACTTCAAGCTGTGGTAGGTTCACTATGAACTGAGCATATTGGTCTATTTCGCTTTTTACTTCAATAGTACCTTGCAGTAGTTCTACCATACTTTGACAAATGGCAAGTCCTAAACCATTTCTGGAAGAAAGTCCTTTAATGCTATTCTCCTGAATGTTATCAAGTACACTGTACCGGTTAAATATAAGTGGAATATTCTCTTTACAAATTCCTTTTCCTGTATTATAGACTTGAATATTTAGTTTATCTACCTCTATTTTTATGGATATACGTATTGTTCCATTTTCGGGGCTATATTTAAATGCATTCGAAATAAGATTATTTAGAATCTTAGTAAATCCGCTATAATCACTCTTCCATATAATATCTGGACTGATATCTGTTTCCAGATGGATTTGATTTTGTTCTGCCAACTCACCAAATGAATCTATAATGTCTTTTGCTAATTTGCTGATATTCAGTTCTTGTATATGGCATATTTGATTGCCGGTTTCCATGCGACGGAAGTCTATTACTTCTTGTATCAGGCTATTGAGACGCTCTGTATTTGATTTTATAATCTGGGCATATTTTTTAATGAAAACATCACTGTTCTCATGCTGCAGAATTCTTTCGCATGGACCATAAATCAGGGTAAGTGGTGTACAGAATTCATGTGTGATGTTGGTAAAGAAACGTAGTTTACCTTCATACATTTCTTCCTTATATTTTTCATTTAACTTTTTGGACATGGCGGCTTTTCTTCGTTCGTATTTCCGCCGGATATAATGCCAAAATCCCAATCCTACCCCAATAATCAATAATACATATATTATCTGGGCTGTAATACTCTGATACCAAGGGGGAAGAATGATGATACGGATACTTTTGATTAAATTGTCATTGCTATTTCCTCCATCATTGTATTTTACTTTCAATGTATAATCTCCGGGAGGGATATTTGTAAATTGCGCTTCATTAGAGCGTGTATCCATCCATACATTATTGAAATTTTCAAGTTTATAAGAATATCTGCAGTTCTCGCCATTAATAAAGTCTGTGGCTACAAAAGAAACTGCAAAGAAATTCTGATTATGGTTCAACACGATATTTTGAGAATTACTATCTTTTTTTTTAAACTCATGAATGTTATATTCCTTATTGAATATTCTTACTTTTGTAAAGTGAATATCAGGCACAAAGTTGTTTTTCTTTTTTTTCTCTTTTTTTATCCAGACTACGCCATTTACTCCTCCAAAAAAGTATCTGTTGTTTATTTTGTCTTGAAAATATGCATTATCACTAAATTCTGTTATATCTAAGCCCGTTCTATGATTAAAGTTCCTGAACGTATTCTTTTGGGAATCAAATAATATAATGCCGGTATTGCTGCTTAACCATAGATGTCCTTCTTTGTCTTCAATAATTCCGTGTATTGTATTATTGGGTAAACCTTCATTCTCATTAAAATTCTTATAGTCATAATTACCATTAGATGAGATTTTCAGTTTGGTTAATCCATAACTTGTACCTAACCATATATCTTCATGTTGGTCTTGATATATGCATAATATATCACTCATGGGGGCTATACCATTTCTATCAAAAGAAATGAAAGAATAATTTTCAGTGCGAGAATTTAATCTGATGACCCCATTACCACGCATTCCAATACAAATAATGGAGTCATTTTCTGGATATATAGAATATATTTGATTGTTTTTCTGTTTATGGGGAACATCAAAATTGAATGCTTGAATCTTTTTAGCTTCAAGGCCTTGTTTCTGTTGTTGAATGTTTATTTTTAATAAAGTATTTCCTGCACCTACCCACAATAGTGAGTCGTTTGTTTCACACATGGAATGTACATGGGAGATATCTTGATTAGTATTGTTAGCTAATGAGTGAATTTTATTGTCTGAAAAAGAGTAGTAATTTAATCCAGGTCCATTTGAACCGATCCATAAAATTGGATATACATTACTTGGTGCAAATGCAAAAACTTCATTATTCGTAAGTCCTTCTTGTGTTGTAAGGTGTATGACATTATCATTTGAATACTCTTTTGAAGTATCATAATGGTTGATCTTTATTATACCATTGTCTTTGGTTCCTAACCATAGAGTATTATATTTATCAGTGTAAACAGCGCGGATCGGCCTTTTCTTGCTGATCGGAAGTTCATTGAGCAATATATTAGTAAATGTATATTCGTCTTTTGTCCAGGCATATACCCCCTGCCCATCTGTACCAATCCAAATAATATCTTGTTGTTTATCTTTCCATAAAGAGAATATACCACAATTAATGTTGAACTTCTCTGCTTGGTAATTTTGTTCAGCCATAAGTCGTATAAGACCATTTGTCTCAAATCCGATAAGAACATCGTTGTCATCAAAAATAATGGCTCCAATTTTACCACTTTCCTGAATCAATTGCTTTAGCTTTCTGATAAAATGTAGTTTTCCTTTTTCTTTGTAAAATATGTTTCCTTCAGAATCCACCATAATTATTTTCTCGTCACTGTAAAAGGCATATTTTATAAGGTGGGGATGTGTAAAGTCCGGATGTCTGACAATTTGAGGATTATTTGTTTTTTTCCCGGATATGGTATACCTTTCCATTATACCTTTATGATTAATCCATATCGTATCTTGAGAATCAACAATAAAACTTGATACATTGTCTAATTCTTTCTCTTTATAGATAGGGAAGTTTATAAATTTATTGTCTAAGTTCGAATATAGAGATAATGTATTTGGTCTATTGAATACATATAAATAGTCTTGATTGTCTTTGGCAATATATGAATTTTCACCAAATTCATTATAATATTCCTCTATTGCATTACTTTTTTGCGATAGTTTGTTTAATCCCCATTTAGTGCTAATCCATAGGTAGTTATCTGTTTCTATGATTTTTCTGATGACATTGCTTGAAAGGCTATTTTGATTATTGATATCTGGCTTATAGACATATATTTTTTGACTATCATACATGTTGAGTCCATCATAAGTACCAATCCATAGGAATCGTTTCTCATCTTGAAATAAGCAAGTTACGGAACTGTTTGATAGACCGTCACGATTACTAATTTGCCTAAGGTTATGTGAACTGATATTTTGTATAGAACAAAATAGTAGCAACAAAGATATTTGAATATAATATTTCATGAGTAGTAGTCTTCTTGGCATTAATAACTTTAACTGGTCAACAAAGATAGTGCTCTGATCGAGTTTTCCCAAATTCTATTTGGTTGAATTTCTATTTTAATAAGATGAGATTTAGTTAAAACTTAAGTTTTATGATTGAGGGGATAACTCCCGTTAAAAGGCAGTTGTATTCGATTTCGCCATAAATGTATTCTCTTTGCGCATTGCGGATATAAGCATGATATTGGCGAGATCTTGTATATATGCGTATCGCTTATGCGCTAATTTTGCATGTAGAAACAACATTAAACGTTTTCAATAGTGTATTAGTTTTTTTTATGGGTATTGAGAAAAGATACTATATTATTAATTTCTAAAAATAACGATGAATATGGAAAAACACTCTTTAATTTTTGGAGGTATTGCTAAAAAAATATCATTAGAATACTTTTTGATAATTTGAGTTTTGGTGAATTATGTATACTGATACTTTAATGGTATTTATCTTTTTAATAAATGCTTTTTAAAAACAGAACCAATTTAAAATATATTAATATGAAAAACATTTTTATGCTAACAAACAAAAGTGAACGAAAAATAGGAGGAAAAAGGTTTTCTGTAATCCTACTATTGTTGTGTTTATCTCTGTTTACTGTTTATGGTCAGGGAAAGAAAAATATTAAAGGATTAGTCACTGATGAGAAGAATGAACCGTTAATAGGAGTCAGTGTAGTGGAAGTTGGTACTTCTAATGGTACAATAACAGATGTAGATGGAAAGTTTGAAATAAATGTTTCATCAAATTCGACTTTAAAGTTTAGCTATATTGGTTACAATGTTCTTGAGAAAAAGATTGGTACGCAAACGGTGATGAATGTTGTTTTAACTGAGGCTGCCTCAGAATTGGATGAGGTTGTAGTTGTAGGCTATGGAACTGTAAAAAAACGTGATTTGACAGGCTCTGTTACTTCTGTTGATTCTGAAAAACTCTTGCAGAGTCCGGCATTATCTGCAGCGGAGGCTATTCAGGGTAAAGTTCCGGGTGTATTGATACAGAACACAAGTTGGACTCCGGGAGCTACTCCGTCTATTCTTATTCGTGGTACACGTTCTATCAAAGCAGGCAATGATCCGTTGTATGTTGTGGATGGTATTCCTATTTCAACAGCTCCTAATTTGTTTGCACCTGGTGATATAGAATCAATAGAGGTGCTTAAGGATGCCTCAGCTACTGCTATTTATGGATCCAGAGGTGCTAATGGAGTTATCATAATCTCAACGAAGAAAGGTAAGAAAGGGAAAGTGCAGGTTGACTATAATGGCTATTATGGTATTCAGACCATTCAAAACAAGTTGGAATTAATGGATGGAGCAGAATATGCGGAGTATGTGCGTGAAGCTTATAGAGCAGCTGGACAATACGATTCAGCACTGCCTAATATGGAACTGGATAAAACATTACCCTCGTTTACTGGTGATGATTATACTTGGCAATCTATTGCAATGGCTTATGATGAAAACGGTAATTATGATTCCAGCAAAGTACGTTCCGGTGCTTTGTGGTGGAACGAAGTAGAACGTACAGGTATAGTGACTGATCACCAACTCGGCATTAGAGGAGGAGGTGATAAAATGCAGTTTGCTTTTAATACTACATACTTCAAGAATGAAGGTATTTATAAGAATCAAGATTACTCACGCTATACAGTAAAGTTGAGTGTTGATGCAGAAGTAACTAATTGGTTGAAGATAGGCGGACAGTCGCACTTCAGTCATTCATTACAGAATAGAGGTTCTAACTTCCAGGATTGTTGGCGTGTGAATCCACTTGGACGATTGTATGATGATGATGGAGTTCCTACATTGATGACTTCAGGAGGTGATTCTCAATGGTGGAATCCTCTTCAATACTTAGAACCTAACGCAGTGGTTAATCCTTTGAAAATTAACCGTTTCTTAGGTAGCTATTATGGGGAAATCAAGCTTCCATTAGATGGACTTAAGTATCGTGCAAATATTGGAATTGATTTTCATTCTCGTCAGGATTATTCCTTCTTATCTTCAAATGCAAGACAGGGCAATCCTAATCAGGCAAAAAATGCTACTCAACAAACTTATGCTTATACCTTTGAAAATCTGTTATTTTACGATAAGCAGTTTGGAAAACACTCTATCGGAGTTACTTTATTGCAATCTATTCAGCGTAATAGAACCGAAAGTTTAAGTGCTACTGTTCAGGATTTACCTTCGGATGATCTGCTTTTTAATGATATTGCATCAGCATTGGATATAACAGGGTATGATAGTAATAATCAAGTATGGAGCCTTGCTTCTTTCATGGGACGCTTGAATTATAATTATAAAAGCAGGTATTATGCTACATTCTCAATGCGTTATGATGGCTCTTCGCGTCTAGCTGATGGACACAAATGGGTTTCTTTCCCTGCTTTTTCGTTAGCATGGAGAGTAAATGAGGAAAACTTTCTTAAGAATTTTGATAAACTTGATAATTTGAAATTGCGTTTTGGATATGGTGTAACTGCCAACACTTCTATTAATCCTTATCAAACAAAAGGATTGTTATCAAAGAAGTACTATAATTATGGAGAAAATATGGTTATTGGTTACACTTCCTCTAGTTTACCGGATAAAACATTGACTTGGGAAACTACCGGGCAATGGAATGTAGGGGTTGATTTCAGTTTTTTCCGTGGACGTTTGAGTGGAACAGTTGATGCTTATCTGCAAAATACACATGATTTGCTGCTTGACCGTCAGTTACCTGCTGTCTCTGGCTATACGAGTGTACTTACTAATGTTGGTAAAACAAGAAATAAAGGTATTGAGGTTAGTTTGTCTACGGTAAATATACAAAATAAAGATTTCACATGGTCTACAGACTTTATGTATTCAACTAATAAGGAAGAAATTGTAGAATTGTATAATGGAAAAGTAGATGATATAGGTAATAGCTGGTTTATAGGTGAAGCGCTTGGAGTATATTATGATTATAAGAAAATAGGCATCTGGCAGGATTCTCCGGAGGATCTTGCTGAAATTGAAAAATATAATAAGAATGGTCACAAATTTGCACCAGGAATGATTAAATTGTTGGATATCGATGGAGATCATAAAATTACCGCAGACAATGATCGTATGATCCTTGGACAAAAACGTCCCAAACATATTTTTAATCTTAGCAATACATTTGTTTATAAAGGCTTTGATCTGAATATTGTTCTTTATGGAACCTTAGGCGGAATGTTGAGAAATGCAGTTCGCGTGAATCATCAGTCCTATCGTAATAATAGTGTGAAATTTGATTATTGGACTCCAAACAATCCGACTAATGCTTATCCTCGCCCTAACAGACTGTATGATAATATAGAGTATGAGTCCTCATTGTATTATGAAAAATCGGATTTTTTACGTGTAAAAACGATAACATTAGGGTATACATTACCTAAGAATCTGGTTAATAAAGCAACTTTATCTAATTGCCGATTATATGTTACTGCCCAGAATCCTCTTGTATTTACAAACTATACAGGAGTCGATCCGGAAGGAGCAGCAACCTATGCTTCACCGAGTGTAAGCAGTTGGATATTTGGTGTGAATGTTTCTTTTTAAACTAATAAAATAAGAATAAAATGAAAGCTGTAAAATATAGAAAAAGTATCGGCATAATTCTTACGATAGCTTGCGGGTTTACCTCCCTAACAAATACTGGTTGTGATGATTTTCTCTCTGAGAAAGAAGTTCCCCGTATTACAAGTGATTTTTATAAAACAGAACAAGGCATACTGGCTGCTGTTGATGCTACATATGCTTATATGCGTTTTGGAGTTGGTGGGGAGTTCTCTAATGTTCTTACAGAGTTAGGTACTGACCTGATAACAGGTGCAGAGGGAGCATTAAGTTATCCGTATAACTTATATAGTGCAACTTTGTCACCAACAGAATCGAAATTGTATAGTTTGTGGGAAAATCATTATAAAGCTATCGGAGTGACAAATCTTGTCTTAGACGCACTGCCGGAAGCAAGTATATCGGAGGCTGAGAAAGAGAGCTATGGTGCTGAAATGAATTTCTTTCGTGCATACTTTTATTTCGATTTAGTTCAGCAATTTGGTAAGATACCTTTGGTCACTGAAGCAATACAAGAACCTCAGACAGACTTTAAACGTTCTTCTGTTGCAGATGTTTATAAGCTAATTGTTAGCGATTTAAGATATGCAGCAGAACATCTCAGGGAATCAGCTACAGGTACGGATCAAAGTAAGGCTACTAAATATGCCGCTGCTCATTTATTATCTAAAGTTTATCTTACACGTGGTAGTGCGATAACTGATCAGCGTGGGCAATTGTCAACTGATATGGATAGTGCTTATTACTATGCTAGAAGAGTGATAGACAGTTCTAAATATACTCTGTTAAATAACTATTCAGATTTGTGGGATGTTAACAATATGGGGAATAGTGAGGTTATCTTTTCTATTCAGTTTACTCTTGATCCGATATATAATGGAGATGGGAACAAATCTCACTTATATTGGGGGTCATGGTATGAAGATCAACCTGGTATGATGCGTGATATAGCTAATGGTCGTCCTTATCGTTTTCATCGTGCTACCAATAAAACGATGTTTGAGTTGTTTGACCGCAAAAATGATTCCCGTTTTTATAAGAGTTTTAAATGGACCTATTATTGTAATAAAGCGACTTCTTCCTTGGCTATAGGAGATACTGCAATCTATTATAGCTTAAATGCTCCCAAAAATAGAACATATAAGTATAAATATTTTCAATGGAATAAGAATGATCCAAGTAAAAATAACAGATATTATCCTATTTTGCTGAAATACGAGGATCCATTAAGAGAAACAGCAAATGAACAAAAAGGTGTACGTGAATGGGTACGTATGCGTCTTGGCGAGACTTATTTGATTGCTGCGGAAGCGGCAGGTCGTAAGGGGGACTATAATTTAGCTGCTGATTTGATTAATATTATTCGTGAACGTGCTTCCTGGAAAACTGGCGAGAAAAAGGTACCTCAATATTGGCTAGAAGAAGGTGGTGAGATGGAAAATACAGAATCTACTTATGAAAATATAAAAGTGACGGCAGATGACCTGAAGATGAATTTTGTAGATTTTATGTTGGATGAAAGAGGGCGTGAGCTTTTAGGTGAATATACAAGATGGGAGGATCTGGTGCGTTGTGAGAAATTAATTGAGTATGTAAAAAAATGGAATCCTGATGCAATGAAGAATATTCAAGAGTATCACAAATTGCGTCCAATTCCTCAAAAGCATATTGACCGACTGAATCCTCGTGGTTCTGATGAGGAAGAACAGAATCCTGGATATTTCTAATTATAACTAAATAGTTATGCAATGTAAGGAGTTAGTTCATTATAGAACTAACTCCTTATTAAAGAGATTTTTATTTTTGAAAATTAAAAAACTAACATTTAATGCCGTGAACTTGACTAAATTTTTGAAAGGAAGTGCAATTCTTTTATTGTTTTCCTCTTTTGTTATTTCCTGTCATGATAATGATGTGATTGAAAAAGAAGAAGATAATCAGGACCCTGATACGGAAGAATCTATCAATTTGGCTTTAGGAAAGACCGTCGAAACCAGAATTAATAGCATAACTGGCTCAGGCTCTAATACTGAAAAAGCTAATTTAATGACTGATGGTGATTTAACAACATATTGGGAATCTGCGGACTCATATAAACATTCTATTCTAATTGATTTAGGGAGCGTACAAGAAGTATCAAAAATAGTAGTGCATTGGATTGATGAACGTGGATGTAATGCGTATAGCCTCAATTTTGGAAAAGAAAAAGATAAAATAGTAAGTGTTATATCCAGGAATGATGTAGAAGAAAAAGCAGTTAGTACATTTGAGGGTTTTAAGGAAGAAGCTCGCTACGTGGAATTGGTCTTACGTGGGAGATTAGGCTATACTGGCGGGTATAGAATATCCGAGATCGAAATTTACAATGAGGATAATATAGAGTATACCAATACACCTGAGGAACAAAAAGCTCTTGATACAATTACAGAGCGATTGATTGCTAGTTACTTGAGTGATATACCAGATGATAAGAATATTGAAAGCTTCTCAAAGTCAATGCAGGCAGATGGTTCATGGACGGATATTGACTATAATGATCAAATATCTGCTGATGGCTGGAAACCGAATGGCCATCTTAACAGATTAAAAGCTATGGCATTAAACTACAAGCATCCTGAAAGCAAATTCTTCAATAATGCTACATTGTTACAACAAATAGAAAAGGGGTTGTTATGTTTTAAGAAAAAGGCACCTTCCTGTTCGGATAATTGGTGGTATAATGATATCGGTGCCCCTCAAGCTTATATGATACCACTTCTGTTGTTGAAGGGACATATTTCACATGAAAATATGCTTGTGGCAGCAGCATATTTGAAAGATAAGATTGAAAGTTATATAGGAGGTGGTAAGAATTTATCGTGGATTGCTGAAATCGCAATGCACAAAGGGTGTGCTGAGGATAATTATTCAACAGTACAACATGCTTTTAAGGCGATTGCTTCCACATTGTCAATTGTTTCAGAACAAGGGAAAGAGGGGATTAAAATAGATGGCAGTTTCCATCAACATCATGCCCAGATTTATTCGGGAGGATATGGAATGTCGCTGACTGATGACGTTTCAAAATTTATGGAAATGTCTGTTGATACTCAGTTTGCAAATGAATTTACTCTTGAAAAGAAAGAAATATTTCAGAAACTACTTTTAGAGGGACATCTTTTACTTAGTTTCCGAAACTCTATCGATTTTGGAACTAGAGGGCGAAATATATCACGTCCTACGTCTGAGTATACTACAGTTCCTGTGGATGTCTTGGAAAGGGCGGTCGTTGGCGATCCTGCCAATGCCGGGATTTATAGAGCATGGATAAATCATATAAATAGTGGAACCGCTTTTCCTAAAGCAAATGTGAACAAACATTTCTGGAAATCAGATATGATGACACAACATGGTGAGAATTTCTATATGTCCGCAAAAATAATATCAAAGCGTACTTATGGAACAGAATCCTTGAATAATGAAAACATAAAGGGGTATAATCTTCCTTTAGGAGCTACGAATATAATGACAACAGGTAAGGAGTATGATAATATATATCCGGTCTGGGATTGGACTCGTATTCCTGGTACAACTGCTATTGGTAATCAGGATAAGACGTCTTTAGAAGGTTATCAGATTGGTAATAACGAGTTTGGTGGAGGCGTTAGTGATGGTGTAAATGGAATTATTGCTTATAAGGGTAAATACAATGAATTGCAAGCTAATAAAGCATATTTTTTCTTTGATAATATGATGTTCTGTATAGGCAGTGATATTTCCTATGTTCAGAATGATAATGTTCTGACTTCTGTAGAACAGAATTTATTGAATGGTGAGGTTATTTATAATGATGGGCAAGAAAAGCAACTGTCATCAAACAGTAATATGCAATTGAAGCAATTGAAATGGGTATATCATAATAACACAGGGTATATTTTTAGAGGAACAGATAATGTTACTATACAAAATATGTCTCAAGCAGGTTCTTGGAAAGATATCAATGCTACAGGAGAATCGGGGCTTATAGATAAGAATGTTTTTAGTGTCTGGATAAATCACGGACTTAATCCGGAGAATGCCAGTTATCAATATATTGTTGTACCGGATAAGTCTATAGATGCATTTCGGGATTTAGCTGAGCAAATAGATCTTTATATTGCACAAAATGATGGTTCGGTTCAGGCTATACGTGAAGGCAATAAGTATGGATTTGTTTTTTATAAAAGCGCCAGTACAAAGATGGACGATGGTTTAGTGATATCATCTGATAAACCTTCTATTGTCTTTATAGAAAAAAAAGGTAACACTTATACTATTGCTGTGTCAGATCCTACATATACACAAGCAAATGTAACGTTAACTCTAAATAAAAAGATGATGGAGAAGAGCGGGGTTACCATAACAGAACAAGGTAGCAATATTATTTTTACTTTGCCTGTGGGCGATTATGTAGGAAGTAGTGTTGTAGATGTTTTTACCGAAAAATAATAAAATTATAGATATATGAAGAAGTTGCACTTCATTATAGTTGTACTCCTTTTTATCCGAACACCTGTTGTATTGGGGCTGGATATAAAAGGTGAAAAAGAAGTACCTGTTACTGTTACTGTACTTTCCGATTATCGGTTACATACCATCATACCTTCTGACTTTTTGGGATTTAGCTATGAAATGTCTCAGTTGACCGATAACTCCCGTTATCTGCATCCTGATAATCTTGTATTGATTCAAATGATGAAGAATTTAGGAAATGGCGTTTTACGATTAGGAGGAAATAGCAGTGATAAGATTTCATGGACAGGTATGCCACGCATTGATTATATGAGGAAGGATTCTTTAACTACTACAGATGTAGATACTTTTTCAAAATTTGTAGATTTAACTGGATGGAAGGTTATCTGGGGACTGAATCTGGGAGAGAATAATCCTGAGAAAAACTCGGATGAAGCTGTATATGTAGCAAAACGATTAAAGAATGCTCTTTATGCTCTTCAGATAGGTAATGAACCTGATTTATATTACAAACATCTGCGTCCTGTAAATTATGCAATAAGCGATTATGAAAAAGAATGGTTTCTACATTATACGAAGATAAAAGAGAGGTTACCTGACATTACTATAGCAGGGCCAGCAGTTGCTGGGGATATCCGTTGGTTTGAGTCTTTCTTGAACAGTTACTCTTCCAGAATAAGTTTGATGACCGGACATCATTACAATTCACCAGGTAAGAATGCTACAGTAAATTGGAAAACTATATTGGAACCGGATAATCATTTATCAGGTTATTTGCAAGTATTGAATTTTTTATGTCAAAAACACGGAATTACTTATCGTATGGCAGAATGTAATACAGTCTCTCAAGGTGGAAAAATAGGAGTGAGCAATGTTTTTGCTTCTGCTTTATGGGCGTTAGACTATATGTGGAGTGTGGCTTTGAATAATGGGGTGGGAGTAAATTTTCATGGTGGTAGTGTTAGTAAGTATGCACCTATTGTAGTGGATGAGAAAGGAATTCCTACTCCTCGTCCTATCTATTATGCAATGCTTGCTTTTAAATATGGAAGTGAAGGTGGTAATATTGTTCCTTCTGTGATTTCACCTTCTGTTCCTAACAGCAGCGTATATGCTTGTGTCAATGGCAAAACATTGAAAGTTACACTTTTAAATAAAAGTGAAGATGATATTTCCTTCACAGTTCGGCTGAATGACACCCCTGCTTCGGTTCAGTTGCTTAGACTTACAGCACCGTCTCCGATTTCTTCATCTGGAATACGTTTTGCCGATGCCGAAGTAGAAGCTGATGGAAGTTTTCAACTAAATATGAGAGAGAAATATCAACCACAAAATGAATATGTTAAAGTCTCCGTTCCGGCAATGAGCGCAGCGGTGATGATTATAGATAAAGAATGATTATGAAAAGGTTACTACTTATATGTCTGGTGCTATGCTTTTGGGGAGAATACGGCTATGCTGTAGAGAAACAGAAAGATATAGAGATTTTATATAATAGATTGTTAGAAGAATATTTGTCGGATTCGGTAGACGTTTCTCAAGCAGAAAAGGATTTGGCTGTTATGCAAACTGATGGTAGCTGGAAAGATATTGATTATAAGACAGTGACTTTCTATTTCGATGCAGAGCGTCATCTCAAGAGATTAAAGAACATGGCATTGGCTTATAGTAAACCCGGAAATAAATTATTTCATGAGCAGGAATTGCGAAAGAAAATAATTCTTGGGTTAGATTATTTCCGGATAGCTAATCCAGATTCTGGAAATTGGTGGTACCGGGACATCGGTGCTCCTTCCCAATATATGATTCCTCTTCTTTTGCTGAAGAAAGAGTTGAAAAGAGAAGATGTGACGAGACTTTCTTCTTATCTGGTTGATAAGACAGATAATATGGCCCATAAAGGAAAGAATAGAACATGGGTATCTGCAGTCTTGATACATAAAGGCTGTATAGAAGATGATTATGAGTTAATTGCCAAAGGATTTTCTTCCATTGCTTCTACCATATATGTAGAAGAGAAAGATGATGAAGGAATGAAAAGAGATAATAGTATTCATCAGCACCGTCCTCAGCTTTATTCGGGTGGATATGGAATGTCACTACTGTCCGACTTGGCAGAGTATATTACTTTAGCTAATAAAACATCTTTTATGAAGTTCTTCACTTCGGATAAGATTAAGTTGGTATCAGATGTTTTTCTGAAAGGGACACAGATGTTCGGATATAGAATGGCATATGATTTTGGAACGATTGGGCGGGGGATATGTCGCCCGAATTGCTTGAGCAATATGTCCACGCATACATTAGATTTAATGAAAGAAGTTGATCCCGTTCATGCGGAAAATTATGAGGCATGGAAGCGGCATATTGGTGGCGAATCCTTTCCGGTACCAGGAAATACACATTTTTGGAAATCAAACATTATGACCCATCATGGTTCTGATTATTATATGTCTGCCAAAGTCATATCCGTACGAACAAATGGTACGGAAATGCTGAACGGGCAGAATTTGAAAGGCTATTATCTACCATTAGGAGCAACTAACATAATGACTACCGGTCATGAATATGATGATGCCTTTGTTGTTTGGGATTGGACACGGGTACCGGGAACAACGGCGGTTGCTAATCAGTCGACTGCCGATCTCCGTTGGTATTTGTTTGGTTCGAATCAATTTGGTGGAGGTGTTAGCAATGCTCATAATGGTGTAATGGCTTATGAACATGCTTATCAAGGTGTGGAAGCTCGGAAAGCTTACTTTTTTATGGGAGATGCTATGGTATGCATGGGAAGTGGCATTAAGGCGGCTCGTACTCAGGAAGTTCGTACTTCAGTAAATCAATGTTTGGCAAATGGTGAAGTTACATATGGCTTATCAGGACATACATACCGGTTAACGAATAACTTGTCCGACAAAAATATTGATTGGGCTTACCATGATAATGTAGGGTATATTTTCCCGCAAAATGAGAGTGTAACGTTGAGAAAAGCCAAGCAAACCGGTGCTTGGAGAGAACTTGAAGTAACAGCAAGTGATAAACCAGTAACAAAAGAGATTTTTAGCTTATGGGTTTCGCATGGTACTACTCCGCAGCATGAGGATTACTGTTATATTATAATGCCTGATAAACCTCTTTCTTATTTTACAGATAAGAAGTTTGAGAATGAAATTAAGATTATAGTTAACTCTGAACAGATACAAGCGATTTCCAATGAGAATAAGAAACAGTATGCTGCCGTCTTTTATGAGCCGGGTGAAATACGGTTTGCAGAGGATTTAGTGGTAGCAGTCAATAAGAAAGTTATAATATACATTGAGAAGAAAGACAAACAATATGAAATAGCTGTAGCCGATCCTCTATATAAAGAGCAGTCTCTCCAATTAAGTATGAATGGAGAACAAATAAATATAGTATTCCCTTCTGGTGATTATTCCGGTAGTTCAGTAATAAAGCATATTACAGAAAAACATTAATAAGGACGTTCATGAATAAGTTATCCATTTTTTTGCTTCTATTTTTATCTGTCGCATATTCCGTACAGAGCAGTAATACAAACTATGCAAGAACAACCGATAGAATTTGGTTGGACTCGAATGAAATGCATCAGGGAGAATATAGCTGGAAGATGATGAAAGTAAGTGACGTGAAAGCATCTGCTGAGGAAGTTTCGTCGCTTGGATATAATACGAGTGACTGGTTGTCAGCTATTGTTCCGGGAACTGTGCTTAATTCTCTTGTATATAATAAGAAGTATCCTGAACCCTATTATGGACTGAACAATAAAATAGAGTCCAATAAAATACCGGATATATCAAAAGTAGGTCGTGAGTTTTATACTTATTGGTTCCGTACGGAATTTGAGGTTCCGGCTTCTTTCTCAGGAAAAAATATATGGTTGCAGCCTGATGGCATCAACTATCGGGCTGAAGTATGGGTGAATGGTAATTTATTGAGTACGATCAATGGAATGTTCGTTAATGACTACATTAATATAACAGATTTTGTAAAAGTAGGCAATAAGAATGTTCTTGCTGTCAAAGTCTATCCGGTGGATGTGCCGGGGACTACTATGCCAAAGTCTTGGGGGGCTGTAGGTGAATATCATAACGGGGGTAATGGAAACATCGGTTTGAATACTACTATGCTTATGAGTATTGGATGGGATTTTACCTTTATGGATGGTATTCGTGACCGCAATACGGGTATTTGGAAAAGTATATCTATATATAGCACAGGGATATTGGCATTGCGTCATCCATTTGTGAAGTCAGAACTACAGAAGCCGGGGTATGATGTCGCTCGTGAAACCATATCCGTTGAAATTATTGATCCGTTTCATTCGATGGATACGATTAGCGGAGTGGTCAGAGGAGAAATAGTGGGAGAAAATATTGTTGTAGAAAAGCCTTTCAGCATATTACGTGGTGAGGAAAAAAATGTGACTTTCACTCCGGAAGAATTCCCTCAACTTACTATCCGTAACCCACGCTTGTGGTGGCCGGTCAATAAAGGTCCTCAGAACTTGTATGAACTGAAACTGACAGTAAGCGTAAAAGGCGCTGTCTGTGACTCTGTTAAAACCCGGTTTGGTATTCGTGATATAACTTCTGATACAAATACTCCCGATAAATCACGTGTATTCTATGTGAACGGTAAACGTATTTTTATCCGTGGTACAAACTGGATTCCTGAGGGAATGTTACGAACTTCGGATGAACGTACCTATGCTGAGTTGAGATACACCCGGCAGGCAGGTATCAACTTGATCCGCCTTTGGGGGGGCGGTATAGCTGAATCTGATTACTTTTACCAGCTTTGTGACGAACTGGGGTTATTGATTTGGCAAGAATTCTGGATGACGGGAGATACACGCCATCCACAGGATAAGAGTGTGTACCTAAACAACGTGGCTTCTACTGTGAAACGTATCCGCAATCATCCGGCTCTGGCCTATTATGTAGCGTCGAATGAGAGTTCCGAAGTTAGTGGTACGCCTGAACTGCTGAAACTACTTGATGGGACACGTGGCTATCAGATGCAATCGGAATGTGCAGGTGTACATGATGGAAGTCCATATAAACAGGTGAATCCGATGCAACATTATGAAAACACGGCTTCTGCGAGAGGTAGCCGTGTGGATGGTTTTAATCCCGAATATGGTGCTCCGACACTTCCTACGGTAGAAATTCTCCGGGAAATGATGGACGAAAAAGATTTGTGGCCTATTAATAAAGAGGTTTGGGATTATCTGGATGGGAATGGATTCCATCTGATGTCTACCATGTATGCTGACTTGGTTAATAATTATGGGCAATCTTCTTCTATTGATGAGTTTGCACAGAAGGGGCAGTTTGTGGGTGCCATGAACTCAAAAAGTATTTGGGAAGTATGGAATTATAATAAACTTGATTATGGTGACCGTTTCTGTTCCGGTTTACTTTTCTGGTATCATAATTGCCCGGTTCGTCAGGTCTGTGCCCGTATGTGGGATTGGTCGTTGGAACCAACAGCTTCACTTTATCATACAGCTAATGCTTTGGAACCTTTGCATGTACAATTTGATTATCTGAAGAATACGGTATCGGTGGTGAATGATTATTATCAGGAATTTGAAGGTTATACGGTTGTGGCTCAGGTTTATGATATCAATAGTAAAAAGGTATTCGAAAAGTCAGTAAAGGTTGACCTTCCCTTGGATGGTGTGGCAAATGATGTATTGACTATTCGCTTTCCAGAAGATATTTCACAGGTACATTTTATTAAGTTGAGATTGAAAGATGAGAAAGGCAAGGAAGTCTCATCCAATTTTTACTGGCGTTCCAATGATAAGTATGAAGGTAAGGAAACGTTGACCGGACCTACTTCTTCAGGTTTTGAAACATTGTCTCAATTGAAAAAAGCCAAATTGAAGTCTACTTATAAGATAAGAAAGAGCGAAGGTAAGTATTTCGTGGATGTTACAGTGAAAAATGTGTCCGGTGCTATCGCCTTTTTCAACCAGTTGCAATTCCTCAATCAGGATTTGAAACCTATTCGCCCTTCTTTTTATACAGATAATTTCTTTTCTTTGATGCCGGGTGAGAGTAAATTTGTAGTTATCGAAACGAATGCAGAAAAGATAATTGAAAAACCGGTGATAGTGGTGAAAGGATGGAATGTAGACCGTAAACAAATAAACAAATGAATACAAAAGTAAAGACAAGAACTTGGATAGCCTTATTGAATCTGCTCTTTCTGTTTACAGCAATCAATGCGCAGCCTGTTCGTCAGCACTTGCATGAAGGATGGAATTTCCGGCAGGCGAGGGGTACTAACTGGTATGAAGCCACTGTTCCTGGAACAGTTCATACAGACTTGATGAATAACAAACTGATAGATGATCCTTTTTACAGGCTCAATGAGCGCGGTGTGCAGTGGGTGGATAAAGAAGACTGGATTTACCGGACGACGTTTGATGTAACCCCTGAGTTGTTGGCAAAGAAGAATATTGTGCTGCATTTTGAGGGATTGGATACTTATGCTGATGTAACATTGAACGGAAAGAAGATTCTTTCTGCTGATAATATGTTTTGTGAATGGCAGGTGGATGTCCGTTCTCTCTTAAAAGAGCATGGTAATGAATTGCAGGTTTATTTGCATTCTCCTATTAAGATAGCTATGCCGAAATGGGAAGCTGTTCCTTTCCAGTATCGCAGTTCGAATGACCAGTCTGAGAATGGAGGTTTGCTCAACCGCAAGATCGGAGTGTTTGTTCGTAAAGCGGGTTATCATTTTGGTTGGGACTGGGGACCTCGTTTGGTTACTTCGGGTATCTGGAGGACCGTTAGTCTGGAAGCATGGGATGAGGCTCGTATAAATGATGTTTTTTATAACCAGCAGTCGGTGACAGCCCAACGGGCCATAGTGAATGTCACGGTGGAAGTATTGGCAGATAAGGAGACAGAAGCAAAGGTAGCTGTGATTAATCGTACGGATAAGCGTACCGAGTGCCGGAAATTGATTCGTTTGAATAAAGGTTTGAATAAAATTCCGGTATCTTTTACCATGAAGAAGCCACGGTTATGGTGGACTAATGGTTTGGGCGAACCTTTCTTATACGACTTTGCAGCAACACTGGAACTGAATGGTAAGCAAGTAGATGTAACAGAGAAGAAACTGGGTATCCGCTCATTGAAAGTGGTAACGACTCCTGACGAATATGGTGAAAGCTTTTATTTTGAACTAAATGGAAAACCCTTGTTTGCCAAAGGTGCGAATTATATTCCTTGTGATAACTTTCTGACTCGTGTTACCGACTCCATTTATGAAAAAACGATCCGGGATGCAGTCAGTGCAAATATGAATATGCTACGAGTGTGGGGTGGTGGAGTTTATGAGAAAGATATCTTTTATGATTTGTGTGATAAATACGGCATTTTAATCTGGCAGGACTTTATGTTTGCGTGCAGCGTATTTCCTGCTGAAGGCGAATTGCTGGAAAACATTCGCAGGGAAGCCATTGATAATGTACGACGCTTGCGTAACCATAGTTGTATAGCTCTTTGGTGTGGGAATAATGAATGTTTGGATGCTTGGTTCAACTGGAATTGGAAAAAGACATATGACAAACAGAATCCTGCTTATTCGGATATTATATGGAAACAGTTCAAGAATCAGTATTTTGTGACGTTGCCGGCTGTGGTAGAGGAATTCCATCCGGGTGCTTGTTACCGTAAATCATCTCCTTATTCTGATGACAAAGGGACGCGCAATCATACGGTGGGCGATATGCACTATTGGGCAGTTTGGCAAGGGCTGAAACCCCTTTCCGAATTTAATCATGAGCGAAGCCGTTTTTTCAGTGAGTATGGTTTTCAGTCATTCCCGGAATTCGAGTCGATCAAACGGTATGCACCTTTATCAGAGGATTGGAATCTGACTTCGGAGGTAATGATGTCGCATCAGCGAGGGGGAACAGCGGCTAATAAGCGTATCAATGATTTCCTTTTGTCGGAATATCGTCAGCCGAAAGATTTCCGTTCGTTTACCTATATGAGCCAGCTTTTGCAGGCTGATGCTATGAAAATGGCTATGGAGGCACATCGGAGGGATATGCCCTATTGTATGGGATCGTTGGTATGGCAGCATAATGACTGCTGGCCGGTGGCATCCTGGTCTAGTCGCGACTATTACGGACGTTGGAAGGCGCAGCATTATTTTACGGTAAAGTCTTTCGCTGATTTACTGGTATCGCCAATAGAAAAGGACAACACGTTGCAGATATATATGGTATCAGACAGGCTAAAGAGTACTTCTGGTAAATTAACAGTCTGTGTGCTCAGATTGGATGGTAACGGAGTGGTGAAAGAATTCAAGAAACAGATAACTGTTCCGGCTAATACAAGTACAGTTATATGGAAGGAAGCTGTGGATGGGTTATTGAATGGAGAGAAAAAAGAAGACGTCGTCGTACACGTTCTTTATGAGGATAAGACAGGAAAAAAGTATACTAATAATTATTTTTTGGCGAAGCAAAAAGATATGCATTATGCGGCAGCTCGGATTAATAAAGACTTTGTACCGACTGAAGGAGGGTATGAGGTAACTCTGTCTTGTGATGTGTTTGCAAGAGGCGTTTTCTTGTCGCTCCAAGGGGATATTGACAATTTCATATCCGACAATTATATGGATATTTTGCCTGGTGAAACGGTTACGGTTAAAGTGACTACTGAACTACCTTCGTTGCAGTTTGCCGAAAGGCTACAGGTCGTTTCTTTCTCGGATGCAGTGGAACAATAGAATATAAATTTAAGATATAACCATGAAAAAGAGTACATTATTGTTTGTTACTATTCTAATTAGTTTTTTTCCCTTCGGTGACTTATTCGCCAAGGGTAAGGTAAAAGTTGATAAAGCGTTAGAGCATGCTGCTCGTCAGTATCTCTATATGAGGAGCGAGTTGCAAGGAAGTAACCAGTTTCCTAAAACGTATGACAAACATATGCAACGCCTGAAAACCAGCAACTCGGAATAGTGGTGCAGCGGCTTTTATCCCGGAACTTTATTCTATCTGTACGAGGATACAGGAGACAAGGAGCTATATGCTGAAGGAGTGCGTATGTTGAAACTGCTGGAACCGGAACAATACAACGTGAATACGCATGATGTCGGTTTTATGATGTATTGCAGTTATGGCAATGCAAACCGCATTGCTCCGAAACCTGAGTATAAAGATATTATGGTGAACAGCGCCCGTTCGTTGATTTCCCGTTTCAGCCCGGTGGTAGGCTGCATTAAATCCCATAATCGCAAACCGGATGATTATGTTGTTATCATTGATAATATGATGAATCTGGAATTGCTTTTCTGGGCTACTCAGGCCACAGGAGACAGCACATTCTATGATATTGCAGTGAAACATGCCGATACAACTTTGAAGAATCATTTCCGGGCAGACAATAGTCTTTATCATGGACTGAATTATAACCCGGAAACCGGTGAAATAAAGCACTACCAAGGTGGACAGGGCTTTTCCGAAAAGTCAGCTTGGGCTCGTGGACAAGCCTGGGGATTATATGGCTATACACTGATGTACCGTTTTACGAAAGAGCGGAAATACCTTGAGCAAGCCATAAAGATAGCAGAATTTACGCTGAATCATCCTAATATGCCGAAAGACCTGATTCCTTACTGGGACTATAATGCTCCCGGTATACCGGATGCTTTGCGTGATGCTTCTGCAGCAGCTATCAACTGTTCGGGATTATTGGAACTATCTCAGTATGTATCCGAAGAACGGGCTAAGAAATATTATAAGGCAGCCGAGAAAATGCTCCAGACATTATCCTCACCGGCATATACGGCAGAGGAAGGAACTAACGGAGGATTCATTCTGAAACATTCGGTAGGTAATATTCCTTCCGGTACAGAAGTAGATATGCCTTTGACCTATGCTGATTATTACTATGTAGAGGCGTTGTGCCGATACAAATCCTTAAATGATAAACCCTAAAATTAATGATGCCATGATGAATAGATGTAATATAGTCTTGTTTGCAATATCTTTGCTATTTTCCTCTTCCCTTATAGCCGGAACAATTGATGTGACTAAGCGTGGAGCTAAAGGAGATGGGGTAACGGATAATACAATCATTATACAGAAAGCCGTAGATGAATGTTCGAAGAAAGGAGGCGGAACCGTTTTGATACCATCCGGATCTTATTTGATACGTCCCATTGAACTGAAATCAAATGTGAACCTTCATCTGGATTTTGGCACTTTATTGTTGGGAAGTACACGTTTGTCGGATTATGATAATGCCTTTCCCTTCAAGGATGGTAGTATGAATCAGTCTTCCGGACTTTTGTTTGCACGTGGACAAAAGAATATTTCGATTACCGGATTCGGAACGATTGACGGACAAGGTGGAAATAAAACTTTTCAATTTGGCAATGATGCGGACGGAGGACCGAAACGTCCTAAGATAATTTATTTTGTAGAGTGCAAGGGCATCGTTGTGACCGATGTCACTCTCCGTAATTCTGCCTATTGGGTGCAGCATTATGAAAAATGTGAAGATGTCACTATCCGTGGTTTAAAGGTATTCAGCCATTGTAATTATAATAATGACGGGCTCGATATTGATGCCAAGAATGCGACTATATCTGATTGCTACATTGATGTGGAAGATGACGCCATTTGTTTCAAGAGTGACCATCCGGAATTTTGCGAGAACATAACGGTTACGAATTGTGTCACAGCAAGTAATTGTAATGCAATCAAATTCGGTACAGCTTCTCATGGAGGATACCGGAATATTGCGGTTTCCAATTGTGTTGTTCGCCGGGCAGCGGAAGATAATATTCGTCATTGGAGTAAACAGCTTGAACATATTTCGGCCGATGTTACCGTTATTTCGGGTGTTGCCATAGAAATGGTTGATGGAGGCATTATTGATGGCATCACCGTTTCCAATATTTCTATGCGCGATGTCCAGACTCCCATATTCATCCGTTTGGGAGACAGACACCGCACTTACCGGAAAGAGGGTGGTGTATTGAAGAATATAAATATCAGCAACATTGTAGCAACCGCAGAAAGCCTGATAGCCTGTTCAATAACTGGTGTGGAGACAAGCTATGTAGAAAATGTTTCGATCAATAACGTGCAAATCAGCTATCCGGGGGGCGGAACCTCGGACATGGTTAGTAAACCTGTTCCGGAAATGACTAAAAGCTATCCTGAGAATCGAATGTTTGGTAATACATTACCGGCCGCCGGTTTCTATGTACGTCATGCCAGAAATGTGAGATTTAATAATGTACGTTTTGATGCGATGAAGCCTGATGTACGTCCGTTATTCTTTTTGGATGATGTTGTCGGGGCAGAACTGAATCAATGTAAAGGTGCCGCTCCTGCTGATGCGAAATTTATTCGTACAGTGCATAGCTCAGGGATAGTAGCTGATGGTAAGTACCTGGATAAATAGGAGTATGTTTATGAAATGCTTGAAACTAATATTCTGTTTGCTTTATCTTTGTTGCTCTTTGGCTGAGGCTAAAGAGGTGCAAGTAGATGCGCAAAAGGAAGTGGACGAAATGACCGGACGACTGGTCGCTTCCTATTTGGAAGCGAAAGTAGATGAGGACATAATAGCGGGTTATGCGAGTGCATTACGTTCGGATGGAAGTTTCCCGGACCTGGATTATGTAACTGTGCATGAAGGCTCGTCTTATCCGGCCGGCTCTCATTTGAAACGCTTGAAATTAATGGCTATTGCATATCGGAAACCTGGAAATAAGTATTATAATTCAGGAAGACTGTTGAAACAAATAGTTGCAGGTATCGATTATTGGTATAGAGTACGTCCTAAATCCGGAAACTGGTGGTTCGGTGATATTGGTGCTCCCCAAGACTACATGGTTCCGTTAATTCTGCTGAAAGGTAAAATTAGTGATAAGAAGTTATTGCATTATTCTTCTTATCTACAAGATTTGACTGGGAATAAAGGTCATAAAGGCAAAAACCGTACATGGGTATCTGCCGTTACCATTCATAAAGGATGTATTGAAAATAATATTGAGCTGATACGAATCGGAATCAAGTCCATAGCCTCTACTATTAAGATTGTTCCGGAACAAGGTGACGAAGGTATTAAGGTGGATGGTAGTTTCCATCAGCATCGTCCGCAATTATATTCCGGCGGGTATGGTTTATCGTATGTAGATGATATTGCATATTATTTGCAATTGGTGAAAGGAACTGCCTTTGAGTCTTATTTTACACAAGAGAAGAAAGATATATTTATCAATCTTCTGATGGGTGGTCATCGGTTGTTGGGCTATCGGGAAACGTTTGATTTTGGTGCAATCGGTCGTAATATATCACGTCCCGAAGGACTTAGCAATATTTCTCCTGTCACGCTGGAATACATGGAGCAGAATGATTCTGATCGTGCTGCTGATTACTCGGCTTGGAAGAAACATCTTTCCGGTGCTCCCTTTCCTGCTCCCGGTAATAAGTATTTCTGGAAATCGGACATTATGGTCCAGCATGGTACCGGCTATTATCTCTCTGCTAAGGTGATTTCTACACGGACTAATGGAACCGAAATGCTTAATAATGAGAACCTCAAAGGTTATAACCTGCCGCTTGGTGCTACGAATATCCTTACTTCCGGGAAAGAATATGAAGGTATCTTCCCTGTATGGAACTGGAATAAAATACCGGGGACTACGGCTGTTCAACATCAGGACTCTACTCGTCTTGAAGGATATCTGTTCGGAAAAAATCGGTTTGGAGGTGGGGTAAGTAACGGCAAGAATGGGGTCATTGCTTATGAGCATTGCTATAAGGGAGTAAAGGCCAGGAAGTCTTACTTTTTTATGAATGATGTACTTTTGTGCTTAGGGACAGATATTGCATCAGATGCTCCCGAGGAAGTGGTTACAACTGTTAATCAGTGCCTTTTTACTGGCGAAATGGTAGTTGGCAAAGAGGAAGGAACTATGTCTGTTTATAGAGAAAATGTATCTGTAAAGAATCCAGCTTGGGTATATCATGATAAAGTTGGTTATTTATTTCCTTCAGGAGGAGACGTAATTGTTAGCAATCCGAAACAAACCGGAGCTTGGAAGGATATTAATATCAGTGGGAGTGGGAAAAAGATTTCTGCTGACATCTTTAATCTCTGGATTAGTCATGGTGTAAAGGCTAAGGAAGGGAAATATGCATATATGGTTGTTCCTGACAAATCTTTAGAGGAGTTCCGGACATTTACGGCTACCCAGAATTATAAGATTATTCAAAATAGTTCTGTGGTGCAGGCTGTTAAGTTGAATCAGCAGTATGCTATTGTTTTTTATCATCCGGGAACAATTGATTTAGGGGAGGGACTTACACTGGCTACTGATAAACAAGTGATTGTCTATCTTGAGCAGAAGGGAACAGGTTACGATATCTGGGTTGCAGATCCGCTTTATAGTCAGAGGGAGGTTTGTCTGGCTCTTAATGGTAGAGAAGTGCAGATCGCTTTTCCGGAGGGTGAACTGACTGGCAGTACGGCTTTCACGAATATTGCCACTCTCCAACCTTTTGATTTGCAATGTGAATATCTTAGTAATCCTTTAGGTGTTGACATACTGCAACCTCGTTTGAGTTGGAAAATGGGAGCTACTACCTCGGCACGCGGACGGAAGCAGACTGCTTATCAGATTCTTGTAGCAAGCTCCCGAGATTTACTTGATGCAGACCGTGGAGATCTTTGGGATAGCGGGCGTGTTAACTCTGCTGAGTCGGTGAATATTGTTTATGGAGGAGTACCTTTGTCTGCCGGACAAAGATGTTTCTGGAAAGTCCGTTTCTCCGATGAGCATAATCGTTGGTCAGCATGGAGTAATCCTGCAAATTGGCGTATGGGGCTGTTTGCTGCTGATTGGGCGGCACAATGGATAGGCAGTGCAGAAATGGAATCTCAGAGTGTGGGAGGTAAGAAGGTTAATAATGTAATGGCAGATCCCTGGTTCCGTAAAACATTTAATATGTCGGATATTCCACAGGATGCTGTTATTTATGTAGCTTCCATAGGTTATCATGAACTGTATGTCAATGGGCGGAAAGTGGGGGATGCTGTCCTTTCACCTTCGGTTACGGATCATAAATCACGTGCCCGTTACATGACATATGATATCAAGGGCTATCTGAAAACAGGTACTAATGTTATAGCTTTGTGGCTGGGTACTTCCTGGGCTGTTTTTCCGGCCTATCAGCAGAAGAATAGACCGGCTATTCCGATGGCATTGGTTCAGGCTGAGATCGCATTATCTTCCGGAAAGAAATTACGAATTGTTTCGGATAATACCTGGAAGACCCATGCAAGTCCCAATACCTTGTTAGGTTACTGGGAGGCACATCACTTTGAAGGAGAATGTTATGATGCAGCTTTGGAAAAAGATGGGTGGAATACTCCGGATTTTGATGATTCCGGTTGGGCTATGGCAAAGGTTTATTCTACTGACGTTATAGTATCATCTGACCGTACAGAACCTAATCGGTTACTTGGTGAAATTAAACCACTTTCTGTTCAGGAAGTTAGTCCCGGAGTCTATAGAGTTGATATGGGAATCAATTATGCCGGTTGGTTTGAGATGCAGCTCCAAGGCCAACCCGGTGATTCAATTGTATTCCAATTTTCTGAAAGGGAAAAGGATGCTTGCAGCTATGGTATACATAGCATTTATAAAGTTGGCTCCAAACGGAAAGGAGTCTTTTGTAACCGTTTTAATTATATGACCGGACGTTGGGTACAAATTACCGGCCTTCGGTATAAACCGGAATTAGACCAGATACGTGGTTGGATGATTCGTCCGGATTATCGCCGGAGCGGTGGATTTGAATGTGATCTTCCTTTGTTGAATGACATTTATCGTACTACCTTGTGGACGTTTGAAAATCTCAGTCTGGGTAACTATGTGGTCGATTGTCCTCATCGTGAACGTTGTGGATACGGGGGAGATGCATTGGCTACTACGCGCACAGCTTTGGGAAACTATCAATTGGGGGCTTTCTATAGCAAATGGATGGAAGATTGGCGTGATGTGCAAGATCCCGAAGGGAATGTTCCCTATACCGCTCCTACCCGCATTGGCGGGGGTGGACCATCCTGGAGTGGTTTCTGCATTACCTTGCCTTGGGAGCTTTATCGTCAGTATGGAGATGTACGTATTCTTTCGGAAAGTTTTCCCACTATTCAGCGCTGGCTTTCTTTTGTAGAAACGAAGTCGCAGGATGACATGCTGGTACGTTGGGGAGGTAAATGGAGTTTCCTGGGTGACTGGCTTTGGCCGGATGCATGGTCGGAAAGGTCGGCTATGGAGAAACAGGGAAAAGCACTTGGAGATACTCGGGAAACTTTATTCTTTAATAATTGTCACTGGATTTACAGTCTTGAAACTGCTGCACAGATTGCCGATGTGTTGGGAAATAGAGCAGCAGCTTCCGCTTATCGGAACCGGGCATCCAAAGTACGTAAGGCGGTGCATGCTACTTTCTTCAATTCGAACGATAATAGCTACGTGAATGGCTATCCTTCTTATCTTGCTATTGCACTGATGGTTGATTTACCTCCGAAGCATTTGCAGGCAAAAGTCTGGAAACGTCTTGAGCAGGAAGTGCTGGTAAAGCGTAAAGGGCATTTCTGGGGAGGCATTACTGCCGGTTCGTTCCTGTTGCATACTTTATTAGATAATCATCGTAATGATTTGATTTTTGAGATGGCTATGAAAGAAGATTTTCCCGGCTGGGGAGATATGTTGAAGCATGGCAACGGTACGTTCTTTGAAGATTGGCAATGTCGTGGTTCGGGTTTGCATAGTTCCTATTTGTATATCGGTAGTTGGTTTATTGAGGCTTTAGGAGGTATCCGCCGTCCGGAGGCTGGTTATAAGGAGTTTTCCATTGAGCCTTGGATTACAAAAGGCGGTCCAAAGCAAGTACGTTCATACTACAACTCGCTGTATGGGAAAATAGTCTCTGACTGGACGTTGGAAGCCGGTGTGCTGAAAATGGAAATCACCATACCGGCTAATACTACTGCTGTCCTGAAATTATCCGGCATTCATCCTGCTACTTTAAAGGAAGGAGAAACTGCATGGAAAGAGGCGGAAGGAGTCAGCCTGTATTCACAAAAAAGGAATGCTCTATCACTTGCATTGCAGTCAGGTACTTATAGATTCTCGGTGGTGATGGATGAAGGCAGGTAATTGCACTTGCACTTCATCCTTCAATTTCTGCACTTCATCGGAAATACATCATTTCGTAACCGGATATGGATGATAATCTGTAATTTTACAGCAGATTCCTATAAATTGAGTGCCGGATGATGAAATACCTGTTAGTAGAAGACGAACGTTTCGCTTACGAAGAGATGAAGCGGATGATGGAGAAGTTACGCCCCGATTATCAGTTGGAGGCATGGACAGCCACTGTGGAGCAGACCGTACAATTTCTGAAACACCACCCGGTAGATCTGATGTTGCTGGATATCCGGTTGACTGATGGAAACAGTTTCGACATTTTTGAGCAGATACAGGTCACGACGCCTGTTATTTTTACTACTGCCTATGATGAGCATGCCATACAGGCATTCAAGGTGAATAGTGTGGACTATCTGCTGAAGCCTGTAGAGGAAGATGATTTGCTGGCGGCATTGAGAAAATTTGAACAATTCAGGGTTGTACAATCTCCCGTTACCGATTACAGGAAACTGGAAGAAGCATTGATGAGTAATTGTAAAAAGAACCGTTTCCTTATCCAGAAAGGGGATGCGTATCATTATGTGGAGACTTCAGATATCGCTTTCTTCTACAGTGAAGAAAAAGTAGTCTTTCTGCACACCTTTTCAGATAAACGCTATATTGTGGACTATACTTTGGAACAGATAGAGCAACTGCTGGATGAAAGGACTTTCTTCCGTGTTTCCCGCAATTGCATTGCTAATATCAACTCTATCCGTAAGATATCCAAGTACTTCAATAGTCGGTTGAAGTTGAGCTTCCAGCCTGAATGTCCGCACGAGGTTTTAATCAGTCGTGTGCGGGTTCCTGATTTTCTGAAGTGGGTGGATGGTGTGCTTTAAAATACATTTGGGGATGAAGAATAAATGGTATATCCTGCTTTTTATAGTGCTCATTGCAATTTCTTTGTTTGCATTCCAGTATGTGGCGGAGCTTCTTTCTGACGCTCCCCGGAGCTTAAGTTTGGAAACACAGTATCTGCTCAATTTACCTGCCTGCATTTTTGTGGGGATTGTTGACTTTCTCATCATTGTTATTGTCCATAAGAGGCTGGACAACATTAACAATACAATGAGAATCTTTATCGATTTATTGTTGGCATCCGTATGGGTGAGTTGCTTCGGCATAGCGGCAAATTATATCCTGTCTATTATTCTGGAGGAACCTTGGCCGGAAGATTATGCTCTGCTGAAAATGTCTCTGCCGGTAGTACTTTGGAATAGTATGATTGTTCTTCTGATTGAGATATTCTTTTATCAGCAAAGCCAAATGGAAGCAGAGAAGAAACTGGCTATTATAGAGAAAGAGAAGATTCAGTATCAGTATGAAACCTTGAAAGCCCAGATAAATCCACATTTCCTGTTCAATAGTCTGAATGTGCTATCCTCACTGGCCTATAGTGATGCGGAAAAGACCAATCTGTTTGCTAAAAAGCTGTCAGGTGTCTACCGTTATCTGTTGTTGACAAACAATCGTCCGATGGTTACTTTGAAGGAAGAACTGGCTTTTCTGGAAAGTTATGTATTTCTGGAGAAGATTCGCTTTGAAGATACATTGTTCATCGAGATAGACGAATATGATTTGTATGGAACCAGATTGATCATTCCCGTTAGCTTGCAACTGCTGGTAGAAAATGCGATTAAGCATAATATAGCTACTTTAAAGAATCCGCTTATTATTCGGATAGGCTTTACCGATGAGGGGATTATGGTTTCCAATAATCTGCAATTGCGGAGTTCAGTAGATAGAGGTGGTGTAGGTTTAGGGAACCTGGAAAAACAATACGCCTTGTATGATAAAGCAATTGATATCGTGGAAAGTACTACAGAATTTGTAGTGAGAGTACCTTTCCTCGAATAATCTTCTTTTTTCCTTTTGTTCCATCTTTGGGATAATGAAATTCAACAGGTCTTTCGTGCAGTTCGTCGGAAAAGACTTATACCGGACAAGCTAATCTCTTTTCTTTGCAATAAAATAATCTAATTTATTAGCAATGAGACGATTCTCTTATCTTTTATTTCTGTTGCTCTTGGTGGCAGCAATCGATGGTTTTGCACAAGGAGTTATTAAAACGGAGTATATGCCTGCCTCTTCTTTCAGAGATGAAGCGGGGAATAAATTGGGTTCGGGTGATTTATTGAAATTCACCGGAGCATACACGCTACCCTTTTCGCTGAAGCAGAATGCATCGGGACAGCCTATCATGTGGTCGGCATCGGCAAGAGGAACTTACGCGATACTTAATAATCGACATATGGTCTTGGATATACATCCGGATGAGGTGTTAAGTGGCAGTCTCAATCTGACGCATGTACGGCCCTTGTCGAAAAAGTGGTACATGATAGCCAGTTTGGGAGCAGGTATTTATTCGGCACCGGATGCAATTACCTGGCAGAGTGTATTGGTGAATGGGGGAGTGATTTTTGTGTATAAATGTAGGAAAAATCTGGATATAGGTGTTGGGGCTGGATTGACGAATTCATTTGGAGTACCTATTGCCATGCCGATGTTCTTTCTTAACTGGCAACTTTCCGGTAATTATGAGGTTAATGTGAATCTCTCTTCCGGTGTTGAAGTGTCCGGGGCAGTACGTTTGGGAGATCGGTTTAAGCTGAGGCTCGTGGCAATGGAAATGGATGGAATATCTTCTGTGGTGGATGTAGAGGGAAAGTCGATGATCTATGCTTCAGTTATGATGCGATCCTATCTCTGTCCGGAATATAAAATAGGTAAGAAGTCATGCCTGTATTTGGGGATAGGAGGCAATTGGCTCCGGTCCGGCGATCTGACTAAACGTACGCTTAAAGGGTTTGTAGACAATATGTTCAGTGATAAAGATGATCCGTATTTCAATCCGACGGTTTACTTTTCTGCCGGAGTGAAATGTGGGTTTTAAACGGAACTCACCTGCCTGTTCAATAAAAAGTTGGATCAAGTTACTCTCACTACCCTCACTTTTAGTGTGAATCGTTGATAGTTAGGGTATTAAATGTGGTGGTAGTAAAAAATCCGGTGTGAGGGTAAGTGGGTTACTCTCACTTTCTCACTCAACCCATATCCGGATGAGGCATTTATTTATTTCGTATCAGGTGTTATTCTGTTGAAAACAAGGGATATATCTATTCACCCTTAGGAATTGTCGGGTGTTGACCTTGGTTAACAGGCCTATCAACCTTAGTTAACGAGTCGATTAACCTTGGTCGACAGGCTTGTTAACCAAGGTCAACGCCTAATAATGCTTACTGTGGAGGTGCAAAACGGAGGATGAGTATCCCTCATTTGGCTATTCTGTCGACAAAACCTTCCCTTTCGTAGATTTTATTTTCAGCTCTTCTTTCTCTCCCTTACATTTGCATCGTAATAAAAAACTGACGCAAAATGAAAAGTACCGGAAGATTATGGTTATTAGCTGTATGTCTGTTGTGTGGGCTGGTTTGTACACAAGCACAGGAGCAGGAGAAGAAACAATTGCCCCGTGAAGTTCCTTCACCGGAGAAAGCTGCCCGGAAAATGACGGACCGGATGAAAGAAGAACTGCAACTGACAGACAAGCAGTACGATAAACTATATAAACTGAACCTGAAAGAACAACAAGAACATTTTGCGACTATGACTGAAAGAGGAAATGGTCAGCGTCCTTTGATGGGAAGTCGTCCCGGAAGGGGCGGTGGTCGTCCACCGATGGAAGGTGGAATGGGACCCGGTATGGGAGGCGGTCGTCCGCCAATGGGAGCTCCGGGTGAACGTCCTGCAATGGAAAAGGACAATGTGGAGAAGATGCAAAAAGCTGCTGCCAAGAAGGAAAAGAAGATCAAGAAAATCCTGACGACAGAGCAATACGCCAAATGGCAGGAAATGCGTCAGCCACAAGAACCACCTCATCCACAGGATCATCCTCACAAACCAAATCTGTAGAGACTCTCTCTAAATAGCGTTTTTTCATGTATTATTGACTGTACCGTTCCACCCCCGTGAGGGGAGGGAACGGTTTTCTTGTAAGCCCAGTATGGGCGTACGCTCTAGGGTGCAAGTCCCGAGCGAGCCCTGATAGTGGGAATCGTTAGCCAATAGCAAGGGTGTTCATAGCGATGTGGAATCTGAAGGAAGCTGGCGGCAAATTCTCGGCCTTACGAACAGAAACTGGATACAAGGCCGTGTATGGAGGACAAGTCTGCATGACAAGGCAAAGTCCTATAACTATCTGAATCCATACATGGTAAATGCAGAGGGCACATGAGATGAAAGCGTACGTTCTTATCTGAGGAGGTCTCACGGACACGTGTCACTACTTAGTGTCATGTGGTTGAAACAAGATTTGTCGTGAGAAGTCAGCCGAGACCATAGTAGCGATATGAGAGTGTCGTCAAGGGTCGAACCATTAATCTGTAAGTCAAATGAAGACTACCTTATGAAAGCAAGAATGCAGAACGAATCAATGAGATTAGACCGGCCGGATAGTAGGGTGGAACCCAAGGTTATGGCCGGTTTGCAGACCTTCATGGGGATAAGCGAACAGGGACTTACATCCTTTACCTGTCCGAAGGAGGGATTGCTGGAGTTTATTCTCTCCCGCCAATATGAATGCTGCTTACAAGATAGTGAAGAGCAACAAGGGTAGCGGTGGAATAGACGGAATGAGTACTGAAGCCCTGCTTGCTTACCTGAAGAAGCATGGTTCGGAGTTTATAGCCTCCCTCCTTGAAGGCACATACAAACCTAATCCCGTTCGCAGAGTGGAAATCCCCAAGGCAAACGGGAAGAAACGTGGGCTTGGCATCCCTACGGTAGTTGACCGTACTGTACAGCAAGCCATCAGTCAGGTGCTTGAGGTGCTTTATGAACCTCAGTTCAGCGAGATGAGCTACGGCTTCCGTCCTCACCGTGGTAGTCATAGGGCATTGTTGAAGTGCGGCGAGTACATCGAGCAGGGATACTTGTTTACAGTTGATATGGATTTGGAGAAGTTCTTTGACACGGTCAACCATTCCAAATTGATAGAGGTGTTGTCTCGTACTATCAAGGACAGTCGCTTAGTATCTCTGATACATCGCTATCTGAACGCAGGTGTCATCAATTGCGGCAAATACCAGCCTACTCAACTAGGGCTATCTCAGGGTGGCCCTTTGAGTCCAATATTAAGCAACATTATGCTCAATGAATTGGATAAGGAGCTGGAACGTCGAGGTCACAAGTTTGTTCGCTATGCGGATGATTTGTTGATATTTTGCAAGAGCCGTAAGGCTGCTCATCGTACTTACGATCACATTGTCCCTTTTATAGAAGGGAAGTTGTTCCTGAAAGTGAATCGAGAAAAGACCAAGGTAGCCTATATTCGTGACATCAAGTTTCTTTCCTACGCATTTGGTCGTAGGAATGGTAAGTGTCAGTATCTGTTGCATCCCGAAAGTATCAAGAAGATGAAACATAAGATCCGTGAGTTGACCAGCCGTAGCAACGGCTGGGGTTACGAGTATCGCAAAGAGCGTCTTCAATGGTACATCTGTGGCTGGTCGAACTATTTTTCAGTGGCAGGCTACAAGAACCGTCTTGAAGAATGGGATAGCTGGCTTCGTCATAGAATCCGCATGTGTATATGGAAATCATGGAAACGGGTTAGGACAAGGTATCACAACTTAAAGAAGCTCGTACCCGATGAGAACCGTGTGCGTATAGCAGCTTTCTGCCGCAAGTCCTATTGGCGGATGTCCTCGCACCCCACGGTACATGAAGCTATGTCGGATGAACGCTTGTTGCGTGCAGGTTACCCCACGTTTGCTGGTTGTTATGTGGACTTCAATAAGGCAAAAGGGTATTGGTGATAATGGAACCGCCGTATGCCGAACGGCACGTACGCTGGTGTGAGAGGACGCATGAGGAAATAATCCTCATGCTCCTACTCGATTTATTTAATTTTAGAAATTTAGATTACTCATAGATTGATTTCTTTACTTCCTTTGTCCGGTTCACATTATGGAGCACTTGTTTTATCTGCTTAAATGCAACCTCTTCTTGTGGATTGAACTTATCACTTTCCATATATTTCAGGAGGCTATAGCGTAATTGACGGGCTACAGGTCGGGTATTGAGATTCTTTGCCAAGTCTGAACTACATACTAATAGCTTTCCGTCTCCTGCTTTTACCTCGAATAGTAAACCTAAGTTTCTGTTTTTATAGAAGTTATCTACCACTCTGACAATTGGTTGCATATTGTTCTTTAAACTGTCGAGTTCCATTGTTGTAGCATTCTTGCAAATATCCCACCATTGCCAGTTACTGTGCATTTCAGTTGGAAAGTCGACTAATGCCGGATGAGCGGGATCACAGAGGATTCCCATTGTTCCCGGTTGGTTAGGGAAGTGCACAGGACTCCAGAATACTTGTACGAATTTGCCTTCCAGCCCATTAATTTCCTCTTTTTCCGGGTTCAGCAATACCTTTTTCCCTTGACTTAATGCTTTCTCTGCATCGGCAAAGCTACGGGTGTAAAAGATTTCCTTACCAACTTCCGGTACTTCCTGAGGATATACCCAAACATTCCAGGAGTTTTGATACTGGGTTCCTGTAAAACGGATGGATAAAGTTAATTGGTCGGCAACGGATATGGATTCCAGAGGAACAGAGATGCTTCCCAGATTAAATGCATTCCCCACAGGTATTTCTTGTTTATCCAGATTGCCTTGTGCAATGACCGTTCCTTTTGAATCACTTAATCTCCATTCCGGTTGAATATCACTCAGGACTTTATCGCTGAAGTTTGCAGCTTCAAACTGAGCTTTAAAGGTTTCATTATTTACATAGGTAGCTTTCTCAAAGCGTGCTAATGGTACTACCGGAGAACAGAAATTCCGGAATTCTTCAGGAGTGATTAAACCTTTGCTCTCCCAGAATGCATCGATAATTCCAACGAGTGCAGTGCCCTGTCCGGGGAAGTCATGCAGGTCCAATAGTTGGAAACCACTGAATCCAGGAGTCTTTAGTGCTCGTTCTATTTCCTCTTTATATAAAATAGTTGCCAGTTTGCCACTTGCCATCAGGTTGCCTTCTGCCAGATGGAGCCGTCCTTTCTTTTTAAGGTCTGCCGCTACGGCTTTGAAGTTTAATGGCATCAGATTACCTGTGTATTTATCAATCTCTTTTAGATTGGGGAATACACTGTATTGTCCGATTTCGTGTGTAATAAGTGGGACAGGCAACCCCTCTATAGCACTGGAGAAGTCTTTATTGAAACTTGCAGGCTGATCGTCGAAAATTCCTTGTCCGCGTACCCAGCCGTTTTTAGTCCACTGTGTAACCCAGAAGTCGTCATTAGGTTCGGGCCAGCTACCATGTCCTGGTTCAAAGGTAAATGTAGTAGTCATATACAAATGACGGCTATCCTGCTGCTTAATGGTGGTGAGTAATTTATCCATGACACTAAAATCCCCTTGCAGTTCATTACCCAGACTCCAGAAACAGAATGATGGGTGATTACCATATTCTTTCATGATGTGAGCAGCTTCAGTATACAGAAAATCAACAGTGCCTTTATCTTCACCTACATTGAGTGTCCATAGAGGTAATTCGACCTGAAGATAGAATCCCATTCTATCAGCTACGTTGAAAGCAGCTTCCGGGGGACACCAGGAGTGGAAGCGCAGGTGGTTCATGCCATAATCACGGGCTGCACTGAATACTTTTTCCCAGCCGGCTTCGTCCATCGGTGGATATCCCTTTAGCGGAAAAATGCAACACTCCAGTGTTCCCCTGAGGAAGAGTCTTCTGTTATTAATCTGTAGGAGAGCATTTTGGTTCGTCAGTTTTCTCATACCGAATATTTCACATTTCGAATCAGTCATGCCTTCCGTTTCAAGAGTTGCGGTTGCTTCGTAGATATTAGGGGTGAATTCATCCCACAACATTGGGTTGTTAATGGGATAAGTGAATGTTATTTCAGTGTTGTTAACCTGTACCTCTTTATCTGCCAGCTTATTTCCTTTAGGGTCTTTGACAGCGAACAGAAGTTTACCAGATACTGGGGATGAACCGTTACTTCCGATTTTTACACTGACATTGACCGTCTGGTTATCAATATCGGGTGTTAAGCGCAATTCCTCAATCTGTACCTTATCTTTTGCTGTCAATGCTATTTTTCCCAAGATACCATTCCACATAGTCTGGGTATCATTCGTATAAGCATGTGCAAGGTTTTTGACTGATATGTCATGCTGTCTCCGGTTATCGATGCGTATAACGATTTTGTTATTCTCTCCTGGAACAAGATACTTACTCAAGTTGAAGTAATGAGGAGTGGTAAGACTTTCATTAAATCCCTCTACTTTAGTACCATTGATCCATACTTGCGAATTCCATATCACGCGCTCAAGGGTAAGGAAGACATCTTTTTCGTTCCATTCTGCCGGAATGAAGCATTCTTTCTTGTACCAGGCGGGACCGAGATAGTCGAATTTACGTTTCAAATTTAAAAATATCTCCTTGTCCATGGTAGGCTCGAGGGTACATGGAGTTCCATAGCCGGCATCACAAAGTGTTCCGGGGAGGGCGATCTTATCTGGAAACGATTCCATATACCATTTTCCTGAAATGCCTTTATCCATACTGTCCAATGCTACTTCCCATTCTCCGGAGAGATCAATCTCGCGTACTACCTGTTTACACGAAGTCATCAATAGGGCTATGATGCCCCAGGCGATTAAAAATTTACTTATTCTCATAATATCAAATTAAAATTTCCATTCTGTTTTAATTCTCAGTTTCTTATCTTTTACTCTTACAATCAGAGGATAGCAAAAAGGTGAATCATATTTTGACAGAACACTTCCGTTTCCCGGTGGAATGCCAGGAGCTTCCCCCGTAATAACTTCAAACTCTTGCCCCTCGGATACTTCAATCTTCATATATGCTTTTCCTATTTTGCAACTAAGGGGCGATGATTGCTTTCGCACTATTGCGTTTTTTATATAGTTGTAGCTTGGCGAGTCATTGAGGATGATAACTTCTCCGGTTTGGCTGAATACCGGTTTCTCTGTAAGTATCAATACATAATCATAGAGGTGTTGCTCATCGGAACGGGCAGTAAGTATATCTGTAAGTTTATTCTTCTTTAAAATTAACTTTCTTTCCATTGTGACTCCAGAATATACGTCCGGAGCTTCTGCCGAAACTTCTCCTCCGTCCTTATATGCTTTGAATGCCAGCAATTTGCCGGTTGACTCTTTTTGATCTTTAGCATCTACGGTTAGTGTGCTGTGTGATAAAGTTTTTCGGTACCATTTAGTAAATGCAGGTACCCCATAGGCACATGTCCCCATATCCGATACAATCTCCTTTTCACCGTCATGAATGGAAATGGACAGCTTATCCGGATGGCCGTGCCCTCCACCATGTGGACCGTATTTCATGACTACCGTTTTTGTGCCTGATCTGAGTACAGTATAGCCCGTTTCCTTAAAATGAACGGATGGCCATGTTTCCATTGATGTTACTTGAGGAATTTCTATATTATTCTGTAATGCTTCACCGAAGTTCCTGTCTGTGTATCGGTAACACTGTTGAAGTACACTCAGGAAAAATGGATCATTGTTGTAGCGTTGGCAGGCTATTTCATATAGGCTGACCTGAGCAATTAAAGACTCTCCATACCATCCGTCATTGTGGGCTGGAAAATATAGATCTGCATACACTCCGGATGCAGGAGCAACGAGCATTTTATATAGTTTCCTGTCATATAGATTGATATTACGGCAACGTACGGCATCGGCTGACAGAAGCATAGCTCGTAAAGGATAATAGTGATATGTAGGAGAACCTTCGCCCCACCAACCGTCATTCATAACGTATCGCTCCATTTGGGCATGGTATCCACATTCCGGATCATTGATTGCTACGTTAATGATGCTGTCATTTTGTAATGCTACTCCTAATGCTATCAGACCGCTATTGTGCCATACTTGCCAATTGGCAGTTCCTCTTCTTTTCAACAAAAGCTCAGAACAAGGTATGAGATAACCTTTTTCTATTTCTCTTATTTCGTTAGTTGTCATTATGGATTTGGCTACCATATAGGCTCGGCAGACATCACTGGCCCATGCAGATTCATCAAGGCTTTGACCAAACATTTTGCCTCCCCAGGGACCTACTTTCCTGGCTGTGTCGTGGTCCAGATAAGTAATATATTTCGATGCGTAATCCAATAACATATTTCGGATGTATTCAGCATAGACCTTATTGCCAGTGGCAAGGTATAAATACATACAGTTGCGCAAATATGTATAATTATGAGTATGCGCCACATTTACCCATGCCCAGTCGTAACGCTTATTCCCTGTCCAATAATGCTTGCATTGTGAACAGTAATGTGCTTCCGGCTTATTCCAGTCGAATGAAAAACGTACTTTGTGTTCGGGGCAAAAATAATCGTGTATATGTCCTCCTTCCAATAGAGGCACATGTAATTGGAACTTCCGCCGCGAATCTACAGTGTCTTTTAACGTTTTGATAATCTTTTGTCCCCATTCGGTCTTTGCAGCTGAACGCATATTGTTTATTTCACTTTCAGTAAAGAAGTAATATCCATTTTGCGCTGAAACAATAAAAGGGATGAAAAGTAGTAATATTAAAATCTTGTTTCTCATTTTTAGTGTTTTAAGTATTTAATATATTCGGTTGCAGCCATTAGGAAAGTACCTGTGCCATAAACTTCCGTATCATTTATATCTACTTTCTTAGGGTCGGCACCAATGGGTTGTACATAACCTACTTTACCATCTTCGTGTACAATGGAAGTAAGTGCATGCCATGCTTTCTCCGCTATGGATAGATATTTCTCCTTTTCAAGATATCCCCGGTTGATTCCCCAAAATAGGCTGTATGTGAAGAAGGCTGACGAACTGGTTTCCGGCATCGGATAAGAGGCTATGTCTAGTAAAGAAGAATGCCAAAAGCCTTGTTTATCTTGTAATGTAGATATTTTTCCCATCATTTGACGAAAAAGGGTAATGTAAAAGTTGCGGGAAGGTGCATTAGCTGGCATATTGTCGATGATGAAGGTTAGTGCCCCTGTTACCCAACCGTTTCCTCGTCCCCAGAATACTTTCTCCCCATTTTGCTCACGCATATTGATGTATCTGGTATCTCTGAAAAATAAACTATCGGCAACTGAGTAGAGACTGTCATAAGTGATTCGAAACTCTTTATCCATAAATTCGAAATACTTTGGTTCTCCTGTTATTTTCCCAATACGGGCAAAAGAAGTTGGTGCCATAAACAGGGCATCGCACCAACACCAGCGGGAATGTGAGCCTTCACTGTAATAGCTCAGACTATTGTGCTTAGGGTTGGCAATAAGTGTATCCAAGGTCTCAACGGAGTTTTGGATCATGTATGGTTCCTTGTATTTACTGAATAATATGGCATAAGGTTGGATTATACAGATATCATCAGCAAAATATATACTAGGTCCAGTCTGCCATTTATTCTTCTCGCCCATGGTCAGCAAAAAATCCCAATACTTAGGATCATCAGACATCTTCGCCCATTCTGCCATACCGATATACATGGTTGCATTAGTCCATGCCCAGTAAGCATGTGAGTTGGCCCATTGAGAACCTTTTCGTACCTGATTTTCGAAATTCATCAGTTGCCAGTCGGCTACCTTTTTCATAACCGTCATGGTTTGCTTTTGGCAGTATTCATTCCATTGTGCCTCCTCGAAGAAATAGTTCAAGATGAGTTTGGTTACCACCCGGTGTCCTTTCTCATTGGGGTGATTGCTCTGGCTCATATATATATTTAAATCTTCTCCATTTTTTCTTTTCTCCTTGAAGGTTGCATAGCAGTCTATCAGTCCCGTTTTATAATCGTGGGCTAAACGGCGTATTTGGCGACTATGCTGTTCAAGTGGAGATTTATCGTCCAATATATCTTCGGTTAAATCGGGTGTTGGGGTTAGGAGAATGATTGGGATGTTTTGCTTCTGCGCTTCCTTTATCATTTTCTCCCAGGCTTTCAAAGCTCTTTCCAGTCCGATGCTGCGGTCATTCAAAGCATAATCTATGAATAAAATGTCCGGACGATGAGGTAATACCTCTTGTTTAAACCGTTTGGCCCCCTGTTCGGCATTTTCACCACCAATGGATGTGGTGATAGAGTTGACCACTGCATATGGATATATTTCTTTGACAGCTTCCAGGACTTGATGGGGGTAAGCTTGAAGCGTTTTTACATTAGGTGTGTTGGCATAGCCGGAAGGTACACTGTGTCCATGAAATACAAGGTTTACAGTTCTGTTATCCGGCCATTTCTTTTGCAGTTCTTGGCGGATCTGCGTGAATTCGATGGATTGACCGGTTTGGGCCATGGTATCAAACCCTAACAATGTGCATAATAATAGATACAGATATTTCATGTTCTTCATTTTTATTTTTTTTCTCTACTTTCAAATAGTTCAATACTCTCGGATATAATTTTTCGAAGCCTTTGCTATCGCTGGTCATGATTACTCTATTTATGACTCCTCCTCCAATGGGAAACGCCATGGGGTGAGTTGAGTATGCTCATTCCAGTATTTCTGCTGGGCATATAAATTATATGTCACGGCTGAAAATAGGATCAACAATATCAAAGGGATATTCTTGTGTTTCATGGCTGAATAAATATCTTGTCAATCATTTCGTTAGTAAGGGTCACTTCCGGAGAGAAATCGGGTGAATTAAGGTAGTTTACCAGGCTGTAATACATCTGCCGTGCAACAGGGCTATGAGCCATAATCCGGTCAAAAGCAATAGAAGTAACCATTAGTTTTCCTTTACCCACCTTAGCTTCAAAAATTAGGCCTATCTTTCGATTGTTGTTCCAATCTGGAATAATCTGCACTAAGGGTTTAAATTCATAAGTAGTATGATCAAGTAACATAGGTTTCGAATTACGCACCAAGTCAAACCATTGCCAGTTTGAATGTTCTTCTGTAGGAAAATGTTTGAATAAGGCATGTTTGGGATTACATAAAATGCCTAAAGTATTTGGAGGTGTACCAGACCAGACTGCATTCCAGGATATGCTGGAAAAACAAGGGGGCACGTCAGATTTTACTTGAGCAGTATCAGCAAGCAACAATACCGTTCCTCCTTTCTGCAAATAAAGTTTAACTCTATTATTCCATTCTCTGGTCAACATTACTTTTTTTTCTGATATTTCAGGTAGCTTGTCTGGGTAAACCCATATAGCCCAGTTATTGGAAAATGAGGTGTTTCTAATTTCCATCTTCAATACCATCTTTGCAGCTTGACAAATTCCGGTCAAGGGAATAGAAATTTTTCCCAAGTCAGTTATGCCACCATTCGGAATATCTAGTTTAAAGGAGCCATCTTTATAAACACTACCATTCAGATATTCGAGTTTCCAGTCCACTACTGCTCCTTTTAGTTTTTCTTTTAAAAAATTGGCCATTTGGGCATCTCCTTCAAAAGTCTCATTTTGAGTCCACACTAACTTATCAGTACGTAATAAAGGAAGACAAGGACTTTGCATCTGTTTGAATGTTTGGGCATCCACATAAGGCTTAGCGTCATAGAAAACATCAACAACTCCGACCGGTGAAGTACCCTGACCAGGGAAGTCATTTAGTTGAAGTAAATGATAACCTCCGAAACCAGGGGTACGGAAATAAGATTCAAATTCTTCTTTTTTTTGAAGAACTTGGAACTTGCCTGAAGCGATATGAAAATCATGAGCCTGGTCAAGCATTTTTTTATTACGGAGATCTTCTCTAAAAAGTTCATAGTTATAAGGTTTTAAAACCCCTATATATTTAGATATTTGGTTAAAATCAGGATAAGCACACCATTGTCCTATCTCATGAGTCACCATAGGTATTGAGAACTTTTTTACATAATCTATGTAATCATATCTTGTGTTTAATGGCTGCGAGTTAAAACGTCCTTTCAGACCTTCCTGCCAACGCTGTGGACGAGCACCATAAAAATCGAAAAAATCACTTCCTTCCACTGTAGGATAACCAGATGCAGCCACATAAAGATGACGTGAGTCTTTCTTCCATTCAGTTAGCATTTCTTTTAGAAAATCCACACAATCCTTTCCTACTAATTCATTGCCTTCGCAAAAGAAGGCAAAAGACGGATGGTTTCCATATTCCTTAAAAATGCGTTGAACTTCATCTAAATAGAAAGCATTGGTTGCTTCATCTTCTCCTACCGTAAAACGCCAGTCCGAGTTTTCGACTTGTAAATATAAGCCCAATTCATCCGCAACTTGAAATGCGGACTCAGGGGGACACCAAGAATGAAAACGAATGCAGTTGAATCCGTAATCTTTATATACCTTCATTACCTTTTTCCACTCCTCATAACTCATCGGAGGATAACCGGTAATGGGGAACTCGCAGGAATTTACAGCGCCGCGAATAAATGTAGGAATATCATTTATCGTGAAATGCGTACCTTTTGTTCCAAAGTCACGAATACCAAACTTTATTTTTTGCACATCACTCTTACCGCAACACTTTATCTCATAGTCAATTTCATACAGATTAGGCTCAAATTCATCCCAAGTGTATAGCTTATCTCCCAAATCATAGTAATGTACCAAGTGTATTAAAGAATCCGAACTATTAAAAGTTGTATTTTTCTCATTCAGATGTAACAACTGAGAATCATTCAAAAAATGACATCTTATTCGTATATCGCCTTTAACCGGTAGGTTACTATGGTTTGCAATCTGCGCCACAATCTTTAGCCTCTTTTCTTTTTGTAAAGGATATATCTGCACATCAGTAATATGTACCTTACTCACAGCCTGAATTTCCATACGCCCAATAATCCCATTCCAATTAGTCTGTGTTTCAGCACTGATGGCATGTGTATAGGCTATATCGTGGATGTTTCCATTATCTACCCTGATACGAACAGTATTCCAGTCTCCAAACTTCACATAAGAAGTTATATCATACAAGTGTGGTGTAGAAAGACTTTCCTCCTTCCCAACAAATTTTCCATTAATCCACACTTGGCTTTCCCAATGTACTCGTTCCAAAAATAGAAAAAGTAGTTGGTCTTTCCAAGATTCAGGAATAAAAATATTTTCTTTCTCATACCAAGCTGCTCCACTATATTCAAACATGCGAGTAAGCCGAAGCGAACTCATATCTTGCGTTTTAAATCCTTTTCCAGCTTGGTCTGTAGATCCCGGCAGAGTTATTTCTTCTGGAAACCTAGATACAAAATTACTTCCTTTTACCGGAATACTAATATTCAAAGGATCTAATTTGAAGTTCCAGATACCAGCTAATGAAATATGATCTTTTGACGTTTCATTCTGTGCGTGTACTGAAAGCAGACAAAAGCAACTTAATATGAGAAAGAAAATATTACGCATAGAGTCAATATTTCAAGTTATTCATTACATTATTCCAGTTCACCAACAAAAGTTACGACAGACTTTGCCGGAACAACAATCTCATTAGTTTTTATTGCCGTTCCCTTTCCTAAATTGGATGTTTCAGAAGTGGTGTAAGGAGTTAAAGTCTGATTCTTCAGTTTCAAATCTTGAAGATTATATTTTCGGTTGACAGAACCGACATTAACTGCTACCAATACTATCTTTTTGGAAGAACCGTCTTTGTATGCGCTAATCATAACATCTTTACCCTCTTTCTCAGGGTCTGGATTTTCGGTAATAACGGCAACACGTTTCATACCCGGACGGACAAAAAAAGAATAATTACCTAGCATCCACATAAGCTTAGAGTCCCTGGCAAATCCATCTTTTTTGCAATAGTCTGTAACTTGTGAACCATTATTTGTTCCATCATCCAGATATACCAAACCGTCCTTGTAGTCTGCACGGGTAAGAGCTGTCCACCAAGACCAAGAGGAAGCATTTACCAATGTCAAATCATTGTGAATAGTACGTGCAACAAAAAGTGCCGTTTGCATACCCAAATCGCGTTTATTTCCGTTTCCGTTAGGAATTTCGGACTCTCCGGGGCTTTCGAGGATAGAATACTCAGTTTGCCAATATTTTAAGCCGCTGTGCTCTTTTATTTTATCATTCAAGGCTTTACGATGTGATACTAAATCCTTGACGGGCCAAACAGTCCAATAACTGTGTCCAGTCATTACTCGCTCTACATTGGGCAGAGAAGCAATGCTCAACGGAGATGACGGATTCCAAAAATCATCAATCTGATTATCAAAGTTCTCATTATCTACATTTTTATACAAATATTGAATACTCCCAGCTTCGCCCAATGTTATTTTGGTAGCCAATCCTCTTTTGCTGAGTCTTTCTGATAGCAATTTTACGAACTGAGATATTTCTTCATTAGTGGCGGGAGTCCCTTCCTGGCTGCCTTTACTCCAATCCCATTGTGGCTCATTCACAGGACTTAAATAATCAAATTTAACTCCTTCTTTCTTCTGCAAGTTATCAATGCATTCTACTAAAAAGTCTGCATAATCAGGCATCATACCTGCCTTGATATTCATCCTTTTCTCTTTAATTGAAAAGCCTTTCCCATTTATGGACATATGAACCGGAGCACTTAGGTTAAAAGCCAGAAAACGCTCAACCCCTCTGTCTCGAGCAGCTTTTAAAAACCATCTCTGTCCTTCATATTTATTCCAATTGTAAGTACCATCAGCTGATAAAAAGCATTCAGACCGTCTCCACTCATCCGCAATGTCGCTATCAAGCCCTTGTTCTGTGCTTCCCGCACCAATGTAAAATCTCCACATGGACAAGCCGATGCCTTTTGGATTTCCATTTTCATCGACTTCCTGGCTAAACAGCCAATCGGCAATTTGATTTCTTTTCTCTTCCGGCCAATATTTTCCTACCATCTGACAGCGCCAAGCATCTGATGCCCCAAAGCCGTCAATCGTCTGCATTTCCTGATTCAAGTCTACTGAAATATTTCTCACCTTATTGTAAACAGGCGGTTCTGGAATCTCCAATTTGGAACTACATGCCGTAACTGAAAACAGTGTACAGATACCTAATATCTGCAAATATTTGCTATTTCTCATTTCTATAAAATTTAAGTTTGATCTCTTATGTTTATTAGTAATTAGGATTCTGTGTTACAGTACCAAAGCTACGATCTATTTCCGATTGAGGAATGGGCCATACCAAATGTTTATTGATATCGAAGTTGATACCTTTGTTCTGTAGCTCTTTAAGGTTGCTCGTTTCATACTGATCCGTTGATTCATACATATTGTAACGAACAAAACTTCCATTCGGACCGAACAAACCAGCTATAACGGGTTGATTAGTGACCGGATCTATCTGTCTCCTAATATCAAACAGACGCAATCCTTCAAATGCCAATTCCATTCTGCGCTCTTTCCAAATAGCATAAAGTATTTCGTTACCGGTTACAGTTCCTTTTTTCGGAGAAAGTTTTACTCGAGCACGAATGATGTCTACATCATTCATTGCTTCATCAAACATACCCAAGTGAAAAGCTGCCTCTGCACGCGTCAGATACATTTCTGCCAAACGGATAATTGGAGTATTCAAAGGAGCGTTATATCTTTTATCTTCCAATGTCCTACGAGTAGCGATAGGAATATAGTATTTACGGATTACACGCCCAGACTTATTCTGTGCCAAGTCAAATACATAAGTAGGGTTTAAATCCTCATCACCATATACAGCGTCACCACAAACCGTTATTGTACTGCGCCTTCTTATCTCATCTTCTTCCGAAAGATAACAATTTTCCAAATCGCTGGTGGGTACTCCCCATCCCCAACCATCCATAATGTCATTGGGGTCTTTACTGGGGAAATTTTCCAAACTTTCACCACGTCCTCCACAAAGTGTAGAAAGGGGATTGCCCAAAATCTTACCCACTTCAGGGCTTGTCTGAACTTCAATAAGCGATTCTATACCATTGTGATTATTGACGTTCCAAATATCCAGAAAATCAGGTTCTAGTTTACAGCCACTATTCATGATTGTGGTATCTGCATAATGATAAGCTTCTTTCCATTTTTCTTGATATAATGAAACTCTTGCTAATAATGCAGTACAAGTCCATACAGTAGCCCTACCTTTTCCTTCACTTCCATACGTAGTATTTACCATGTGAACGGCTGACTTAAGATCATTCTCTATTTGCTGATATATTTCTTCTTTACTAGAACGTCCTAGATTCATATCATTGGATGAAAGCATTTTAAGTACCAATGGTACACCGCCAAAATTACCTACAAGATCCAAGTAATTATATGCGCGACAAAATAGAGCTTCACCGACATAAGACTTTTTTTTGTCTTCAGAAATAGGAGCTTCGGGAATAGAGTTTATGGCAATATTACATGCCATAATATTCTTATATCTCTCCTTGAATAAATCTGTAAGATATCCCATTCTATTGGGAGTGATCAAGTATTCCGAAGCTGGACTGAATCCATCAGTAGATTGTCCGGTATTTCCCATCCAAGCATCATCGGTAGCCGTTTCATTTGTTATTCTGGTATGAGCTATCGGCTGCCAGTCATTATTCAACAATGCACGCTTATACAAGTCAATGACAAAGTCACGACATTCTGTATCTGTCTTAAAATAGTTATCCAAATCTTGAACACCTCTTTTTTCGTGTTCAATAAAATCTTCACAAGACATAAATCCCAATGAAGCCGCTATTATGAAAGCAAATATATTCTTTTTCATGATTTACAATCTATTAAAATGTTACATTTACACCTACTGAGTATATACGTTGTACTGGATAAGTCCATCCGCCAAATCCAAAACTCAACACACTACCTGAAACTTCGGGCTCAACGCCGTTATAGCCAGTTAAGGTAAACAAGTTTTGTCCTGCTATATATAATCTCAGTTTATTGACGCCGGGGATTTTCTTAAAAGTATACCCCAATTGTAAATTCTTTAGTCTTAAGTAAGAACCATCCTCTATGTAGAAAGATGAGAATTTGGTAAAGTTCTCATTATGATCTTGAGTAGATAAGCGAGGAACATAGTTAGAAGTTCCTTCACCGTGCCAAGCCATATCAAGTAAACCGCTCACCTTATTCACTTTTCCACCACTGCCGGCAGCATTGTACAATTCTTGAATATTCTGATTGACAAGATCATTACCGATACTGGCATAGAAGTTTGCCACTAAGTCAAAGTTCTTATAACCTAAGTTCAGATTAAGTCCCATCGTCATATCAGCCCATGGAGAACCAATCTTTGTACGGTCATCTGCATTCAATTGTCCGTCTCCGTTTATATCCTTAAATCGAATATCGCCAACTTGTGCGTTAGGTTGTAAGAACTGTCCTTTGTTATTAGTATGGCGATTCACTTCAGTCTGATTCTGGAAGATACCGTCAGCCACATATCCATAGAAGAAAGCAGGTTCTTCACCTTCTATTGTCTTTGTCTTTTCACCATTTCCATACAATGGATCTTTATCACCTGTCAACTCCGTCATATTCACGTTAAAAGTAGTCAAGTTTAAAGTAGTTCCAAGGGTAAAATCTCCCCAACGATCATTGTAGTTGATTGTCATTTCAAAGCCTTTGGTACGCATAGAACCTACATTTGTCCAAATCTTGGCATCACCCGGGTAGCCGGAATAACTGGGATAAGCTTTCTGAAAAAGCATATCTTTGGTATTCTTTATATAATACTCAAAAGATCCCGTTAAACGATTATCAAATAATCCATAATCAATACCAAAGTTATAGTCTTCTACAGTTTCCCATTTCACATCCTCATTTTTAACCAAACTGGGGTAAACAGTATTCACCACATTATCGCCCAATACATAGTAACCTTGTTCTAATTGAGACATATAAACTCCTGAAGGTAGATTCTGATTACCTACACGCCCCCAACCTATTCTAAGTTTAAGGCTGTTAAGTACAGATTTTATACTTTCCATAAACGGCTCATTAGACATACGCCAAGCTATAGAAGCTGAAGGGAAAGAAGCCCATTTATTCTTGGACAGGAATTTGGAAGAACCATCCACGCGATAAGTAGCTGTAAGATAATACTTATCATTATAATTGTAAGTTAGTCTACCTAAATAAGACAAAATAGAAGTGGTAGAAGAATTACCTCCGGTCTGTGGATTGACGGTACCAGCATCCAATTCATGTAAATTATCTGAGTTGTTGGGCATTTTTTCATAGCTTCCCCACAAAGTAGTACTATTCCATTCTTCCAAGGTGTTACCTACCATAAAAGAAAAATTATGCTTATTTGCAAAAGTTTTTAGGTATGTCAATGTATTCTGCAAACTCCAATTACGATAAGTGGGTTTGTTACGCGTGAACTTGTTGTTCGTCTGAAATTCATGAGCTGCATCAATAACAAAATCCGGTGCAAACGTATTGGAAATTCGAGTATCTAAGTCTATAGAGAATTGAGATCTAAATATCAAATCTCTTATCGGCTTAATTTCAAGATAGGCAGAAGATGACAAAGCATAAGAATTATTACTTTGATTCCATCTGTGAACATAACCAACTGGATTCCAAATTTGAGAAGGAGAACGGGAATATACACTATATTCATTTTCAGTACCATTTAATTCATCCTCAGGTTTAAAAATGGGGGTAATAGGATCCACTCTGTCAAAGTCCGACCAATTAGTAGGATTCCCCCATGATTCATAACGCGGATTTAATGAGAATCCAGCTGAAAAATACTTATTAAATTTATAATCATTGGTAAAACGAGCTGTAAATCGCTTATATCCTCCCTTCTGGTAGAAAGAATCTTGCTGAAAATAATTTAAACTAACCGAATACTTATTCTTCTCCGTTCCACCCTGTACACCCAAACTTGCATTCAATTGAGGGGTAAACTGACGAATACCCGCATCCCACCAATTTGTTGTTTTACCTGCAAAAGAAGCGGGATTTTCAAATTCCTCCGGATAGCCGGCCTGACGGGCGGCTGTATTCAATATTTCAGCATACTCCATAGCATCTGCCATATTATAAGGATTTTTCATTTCCTGTATGCCATAATGCATATCGAGATAGAATAAAGGTTTGCCTTCCACTCCCTTACGAGTAGTAACCATAATAACTCCATTTGAGGCACGACTACCATAAATGGCACTGGCAGAAGCATCTTTCAAGACTTCAATGCTCTCAATCTCATTAGGATTAAGGAAATTGATTCCTTCGCCCATAGGAACCCCATCAACCACATACAATGGGTCAGTGGACAAGTTGATGGTAGAGAAACCTCTAATCAAAACCTTTGGCTGACCACCTGGATTTCCGGCTCCTACAATTGTTACACCAGCCACCTTTCCTTGAAGACTTTCGGTAGCATTGCTTACATTCATTGATCTCACTTCTTTTCCTTTCACAGAAGAGATGGAACTTGTTAAATCACTTTTTTTCTGTACGCCATAGCCTACTACCACCACTTCTTGAAGCAGCTCTGAATCTTCTACCAAAGTTACATTAATGACAGTTCTATTCCCTACCTTTTCTACAATGGTTTTGTAAGAGATAAAAGAGAATGACAGTTTGGAATCTATTCCAGCTACTGTTATACTGTATTGTCCATTCACATCAGATATACTACCATTGGTAGTTCCTTCTTCTTGGATATTAACACCTATCAGAGGCTCATTTTTGTCGTCAACAATAGTTCCTCGAACCTTTATCTGCGCATTAGCTGTAAGGCAGAAGAAGAAAACAACAAGAGAAAATATAATATTTCTTTTCATGACTATATACATGATTTAATGATTATTCTTTCAATAATTTAGCACGCGCAATCTCAGTATCAATAATGAATTTATAACTTCCCTTTTGATTTACCTTCAAATAAGGTTGGCTTGAACCCATATAATCAATAATACCATTTTCAAGTAAGCGCCAATATTTACTCCAGCCCGGATAGGTAATGGTTACATTAAGCTGGGTTTCGTTCAATATAAGAGTCCGTCCAAGTATATATGGATTTTCCGCGTCCGGTGTGAGTAGACAGTTTTTATTAGAGGGATCCCATCCGGCACCTTCAAATCCGTAACCACACACCGTGATATCAGGAGAATCGTGCACAGCTGAAGAAGGTATATAAGAAGTCACAGTATATGTTTGCTCTTTGGTATTTGCCACAATCTCATAGTATCCCTTTGTTGGTAGCACTATTGGTGCGGCAGAAGGACTATTTAGCAATTTACCGTTCTCTTCTGATACGCCAAAGCAGTGAGGTTCAAAAGCGCTCTCCTGTCCCAAAAAGTAGATTTCCTTATTATCACAATCCGCATAATATTTGAAAGTAAATATACCATTTGATTTTTTATGATAGAGCATCGGTACTCCACAAACATCGGCTGTTAAATCAGTTCCCTTAGGAACATCGGCCAGGAACAAAGTAACCATTTCACTGGAAACAATATATTTAATTTTCTGTGTTTTCCTGTTAGCTTCTACAAAGTTATCAATTGCTGTTATTTTTAGTTCATACTCTTCCGGTTTGGATGGTAAAGAATAAGTTTTGTTGAAAGAGTACTCTTTCTCGCCGTTTAATTTGATTCTTTCCATGATACCCAATATCGGTTCTTCCACATATACTGAATCTAAGCCTGAATCATCAGTGACTTTAAAGGAAAGTGACAATTCCATCTTGCTTTCCAATAGCTGTACTGTTCCGTCTTGTGGTGATACATTTGAAAAATTAGGAGCATTAAAGTCTCCATCCAAATGTAATGTAAGCTCTTTGGTCACAACATTTCCAGAAACATCCTCCAGTGCAAGATTTACTTTATATACATCTTCATTTTTCGTATCCTTTGGTGCCAGAAACTCATAAGCCAACTCATATTCTGTAACTAAAGTATCTGTCGGGAATACAATTTCCTTATCCAGATAAAATTCTGGAATCACAATTTTCAAAGACTTAAGGCCTAAATCATCTTTTAAATCAGCCTTAATCACAAACTTTCTGTTGGGATTAGAATACAATTCATCACGCAACACTTTTATTTCCGGGGCATCAGATGTAGGATAGGAGATACCCTCATCGTCCGAACATCCCATAAAGCAAAGCAGCATTAATAATGCTGATAATCTAAATAAACTTTTCATAATATTAATATTGTTGTTAACTAATAGTTTATTTCTGAGTGAATTACTGTACAGGGAAATGTGTCAATTCTGGCACATCCCCGTACAATAAGATCAATCACATCCTGAACACTTGTTTATTCACATCAAGTCTTTTCACCTTTTCATAATATTCTTCTGCTAGTTCTTCCTTTCCTAATCCGCTGTAACCTAATGCCATTACATAATAGCAGTGTATTTGGTTACGGATATTCAGATTGTCTTCCCATATGGCAAGCTCCGGCAATGATACTGCGAAGTAATCAATTTTACAGTCATCGAAGAGGTGCTTTTTACCGTGGTCGATTAACTTGTTGAAGCGGCTTCTGGCTTTATTCTCTTCTCCTAATGCTCTCCAAGCAAGTCCTTGATAGAATATCTTGTCAGGTTGCTGGTCATTATAGTAGAATGCTTGCTGGGGTTCTGTGGAACCTTGGGTTGCTTTCATTAAATACTTGGTTGACTCGGCATCATTACCCAGCTTCTGATAAGCTATTCCCTTGTAATAATCGACTTCATTTTCTTCAGCATTACTCAGTTTACCTTCTCCCAAGTTATGCGGATAGAATTCTGTCTCTTTTAAAAGTGCAACAGCTTCTGAATATCGATTCTCTTTAATCGCCTTTTTAGCTAATTCTACCCGACAGAGTATGTATTGCCCTGTCACTTTGCCTTCACCACCTTCCCATGGGTGGAATTTTCGATTGGATATCAGATCTTTTGCTTTTTCATAATCACCTAAAAGATTGTAGAGTGTTATCCGTTCGATACATAAGTCGTCTCGTTGTTCTACCAGATCCAGATGTTCTTCCAGGAGTGCCAGACGTTCTGCATGTGCCCTTCCCATCTTCTTATATAATTGGTCTAGTTCCATAAATATGCGGGAGTCTGTTTTATCCAGTTCGAAAGCCTTTTCCAATAGCTGTCGTGCTTCTTCTTTCTTATTCCTTTTATTGTAATAGGCCAGTGAAAGATTACGCAAAGCAGTGGGGAACTGATTGTTTATTTCTACAGATTTCTCCCAGCAACTGATTGCTTCCTCATAACGACGATGTGCATACCAGAAATTACCCAGATAATAAGGAGCCTTATAATCAGCAGGATTCATTCTCATAGCATCTGTCAGTACATTGATTTCATCGATTCTGTTGGGGAAGCACTTATCAGGAGATAGACTTTGTGCTTTCTGATACCACTGTCGGGCTACTTCCTCGTTTCCAGACCTTGATGCAAAGTATCCTAACATATAAGCTGCCATAGGATAGACATCAGTTCGTCCTTCCATATAGATATGCATAATTTGGGATGCTTCTTCATACATTCCTGCGGAGGCAAAATCAAATGCATACTCGATATAGTTGTGTACGCTGCCATTGAGCATACTTGTCATTTCCTGTAACTCAGTAAGATTATTCTCAATAAAATATTTCTCAAACCGGCATCCTAGGTTAAACTTATCAATAGTCAATGACTCTTCGATAAACTTCAGGGCTTTTTCAGTTTCTCCGGAATGTCTCAGGATGGAGGCTTTCAACTGGCGTGCTTTATGGTTATGCCAATTGTGGATAAGGGCCAGGTCGACATGTTCCAGAGCGGCATTCCAATCTTTTCTGATACTGTCTATCTGAGCCACACCGAAGTATCCGGCATCTCTCCAGGCTGCATTCCAGGTGGCTTTGTAATAGGCACTATATGCTTCATCATACTTACCCTGCATTTTCAGGCTCCATCCTAAGTTATAATAAGGTTCTCCATCATATGGATTAGGATTGCGCTCTGTCAGTGTCTTTATTGCTGTATGGAAATACTGTTCAGCTTCTTCAAATTTGCCCCGGCGCATATTCAGTAAGCCTACGGCATTATTACAACGTATATCACCCGGTTCTCTTTCCAGTGCTTCCATATAGTAAGCCATTGGATCATACGTTGCATGTCGGTATTGCTCCAGATGTAGCCCGGTCAGGAAGAGTTGCTCAATAGAAGCTATCTCTTTAGGCTGTTTGGCAGCTTTAGCCGGATCCGGGGTCGGTTTAATTTCAGGTTTATCAGCTTTATACTCTAAAAGTAATTTGCCATTATTATCATATAAAGATAGGATCAGATTTTCCGGCAGTTGCTCTGCTATGTTTACCTGGCTTTTGAAAATATTTTCCGGTGAAAGTATGGTTACTTTATCAAACAGGATTTTTCCTGTTATGTCTCTCAATTCTACTTTGATATTTTCTTGTCTGCCGGTTGCATATACGATGATATGGGCGGTATTTTCTGCTACATCCAGATTCAGAATGAAATCTTTGGTCGCATTTTTTACATATCCCACTTCACTATATGGCAGGAAGTATTGCTTCCATGACTTTTCCTCATAAGGTTGTAACCATGTGAAATCAGGTTGGTTATCTGTATAAACACCTGTCATCAATTCTATGTAAGGACCATCTTCATCGGTAAGGTTTCTGTCCCATGCAATACCAAAATCACCATTTCCCCAAGTCCATTGTTTCTTTCCCGGTGAGAGGTGATGATCGGCTACATGTAATAGTCCTGCCTGTACATGCTCTTCGTAGCCACCTACAAAGTCATAACGTGACTTTATGGCCATGTACGAAGTGGGGACAGGGATATTCTTATATTTGGAAATATCGACACCTTCCGAATAGTCCTGTTTGTAATATATGCCTGTAGCTATGGGAAAATTGGATACATCTCTTTTTCCATGATCGAAAACAGCATGTACATCGGGTGGAAAAACCGAGTGGTAGTGGTCGTTCACAACAACGGCAGGGTTCGCCCACCAAAGGAAAGTTTGGGGGAACGGAGTTCGGTTATAGACTTTCACATTAATTTCCAGATAAGCTTTGTCCGGATGAAGTGTAAATCCCTGCATTCCTTTCGTATTGAACATACGCTCTACTTCATTGCACCAGACCGTTTTACTACCGTCTGCATTTTCTTCAATCATACAGTCGGTAGGTAAGTATGTACTTGGACGATGATGCTGAGGCCAGTTGAATTCAATTCCGCCTGATATCCAAGGACCGGTCAAACCTACTAAAGCTGGTTTAATGACTTGGTTGTAGTAGACAAAGTGACGTTTCTTCACTTTGTCATAAGCCATTTGTACTCGCCCTCCCAATTCCGGCAAGATCATAATTTTAAGGTATTCGTTCTCGAGGAAGTAGGCCTGATAGTCTTTTTCTTTTTTCTCGTCGCATATCTTTTCTACGACAGGATAAGGGTAAACTACTCCTGAACTTCCTTGATAAACGCGCTTTTCCAGAAAGATGGGATTTTTTTCTTCCTCTCCGATTTCATAAGTTGGAAGTTTGATTGTTTCTTTCCAAACTTTTACAATTCCTTTTTCTGAGAGGGTCGGTTTAATTAAATATTCTGTAATTTTCTCCATAAGGTATTTATTGTTTTTTTAGACAATAAGGGTAAGTTAAGCGATGATTTCTTGTCATCGTTTAAGTAAGATTTAATTCAATAAGTGATATGCTGTTTTTAACTAGTTAATTCTTTCTCAATGCTTTCCAGTGATTTTCCTTTTGTTTCGGGTAATTTGATTTTAATGAACACAAATCCGAGAATACATATGATTCCGTATAACCAGAAAGTACCATAGGCACCTAATCCGGAATTTAATAAAGGGAATGTATATGTCAGTACAAAACAAGCTACCCAAAGAGAGAAGGTGGATACTGCCATTGCCATACCACGGATACGGTTTGGGAAAATCTCAGATAATACGACCCACGTAACGGGAGCAAGTGTCATTGCATAGCATGCTATGGCTAATACAACCATAATTAGTACAGCCATCCCGGTTATATTGAGGTAGTAACATATGCCCATGATGATATAAATGATGGCAAGCCCTGAAGCTCCGAATAACATAAGGGAGCGTCTTCCCAACTTATCTACAGTGTACATACCTACAAAGGTGAATATTACGTTCGTCACGCCTGTTACTACAATATTGAATAGGATATCAGAAACACCATAACCTGCAGCTGCAAAGATTTCCTGGGCATAGTTGAATACTACGTTCAGTCCGCACCATTGCTGGAAGGCTGCAATAACTATACCTATTAACAATATTCCCGGTATCTTGCCTTGAAAAAGCATGCGGATATTTAACTTTTCTTTAGTGGCACTTATAACTGTTTTAATGCTTTCAATTTCTTTTTTGGCATATTCTTTTCCACCTATGTGGCTTAGAATATTTTCAGCTTTACCGTATTGTAATTTTGTAGCCAGCCAACGAGGGCTTTCGGGAATGAAGAATATAAGGATAAAGAAGAGTGCTGAAGGTACTACTTCTGCCCAGAACATCCAACGCCATCCCATTTGTCCATTCCATGTTTCCAGAATGTTTTCGCCGGGAACTACCGGTTCGGCGATCAACCAGTTGACGAACTGGGCTGCCAGAATACCTAATACGATTGTCAATTGATTGATCGATACGAACTTCCCTCGTACATGGCTGGGTGATACTTCGGCTATATACATGGGAGATAAGTTGGAAGCAATGCCGATGCCAATGCCACCGAATATGCGGTAAAAGATAAACCAATTGAGGTCATTGACAGCTCCTGTACCTATTGCAGAAACGGTAAAAGTGATAGCTGCTATTATCATCAAAGGTTTGCGCCCATATTTATCAGATAAGCTACCTGCGATTGTTACCCCTATTAAACAGCCAAGAATGGCACTACCCATGACCCATCCCTGCATACCGGGAGAATTCTCAATTGCAAAGAAGATTTCATAGAATGGTTTGGCACCTCCAATGACTACCCAATCGTATCCGAAGAGTAGCCCTCCCATGGCAGATACCAGCGAAATAAGTAACAAGTAAAAATTGTTGCTAAATGATTTTGTTTTCATGATATACGATTTATTGTATGGCAAATGTATGCCATAAAACTTAATAAAAAAATGCAGATTGTTATCAATTTAATGTATAATCTTATTATATTTATGGCTGTAAATGCTTGAATATGTTGACTGAACAAAGATTCATGTAAAATACTATGATATATATGTAAAATACTACCAAAATCAGATACCATGGAAAAGGTTGCAGAAGGTTTTAAAGGAGAGAAGGCTATCGTTACACCTTATAATATACGTAACCTTCAACGAGAGAATAATATTACAAAACAATTATTCGTCAGTCACATCGGATATTATCCTCATGCAGAAAATCATTTCAGGGAAAGGGAAAAGGGGACTAACGAGAATGTCTTTATATATTGTGAGAGTGGTTGCGGTTGGGTTAGTTATAAAGGTGAAAAGTACATCCTGACTAAAAATCAAGCTTTTATATTACCGGCTAATGAGCAACATGCATATGGAGCGGACGAAGTGAATCCCTGGAGTATCTATTGGCTGCATTTCTGTGGCGAGGGTGTGGCTATGTTCTCCTCTATAATAGGTAAGACTATATCTTTGGAGGAGTCGGATAAGAGCCGTTATGATGATCGCTTTCAACTATTTGAAGAAATGTATCAGAACCTGGAAATGGGATATAGTCCTGAAAACCTGGAATATGTTAGTTTTTGCCTGATGCATTTTTTGGCTTCTTTGAAATATATTAATCAGTTCAGAGAAATAAAGAAGGTGAGAGAAACGGATTTTGTACAGAAGAGTATCTCCTTTATGAAGGAGAATATGGAGAATAAGATTACGCTGGAGGATATAGCTCAGCATGTGGGCTATTCCGCATCTCATTTCAGTGCATTGTTTTCGGAGAGAACTTCTTATGCTCCAATGGAATATTATAACCAATTAAAAATTCAACGTGCTTGTTCGTTTTTGCAATTCTCTGATCTAAAGATCAAAGAGATTGCTTTCCGTTTAGGGTATTACGATCAATTCCATTTCTCGAAAGCTTTTAATAAAGAGATGGAAATTACTCCCAAAGAATATAGGAGGAGATATAAATAACTTCAGATATAATGTGAAATGCCCCCTAAAAGTCTGTAGCAAACTTTTAGGGGGCATTTTTTAATAAAGAAAAATTAGTTTTGCTAAGCTTTAGCTTTTGGGAGAACTCAGCTTCTTTCTATATACAATCACCATTATCATAATACCTATCACCATCAGAGCCAGTGCTGCATAAGCGATGCCTTCCGTTACATGCAAGCTCTTCGGATCAAAGCGCATTTCGATGGTATGCTTTCCGGCAGGGACGTACATAGAACGTAAGATATAGTCTGCACGGGCAATGTCGGCAGGCTCTCCGTCAATGGTGGCTATCCAGCCGTCCGGGTAATAGATTTCGGAGAATACGATGACGCCGTCTTTAGAGTTATTCGTTTCATAAACCAGACGGTTCGGTTCGTAGCTTGTCAGACGCACGCTGGAAAGACTGTCTTTATGGGCAGTGGTAATGCCTTTCAGAATATCTTTGAAACGAGCATCTACTACGGCTGTCTCTATTGGCAATATGGTGTTCAGGGCATCGATTTCCTGGTTGGCATTGTCCACGTACTTCACATTGTTGACGAACCATGCATTGCCGTAAGCGTATGGATTCTCGATAGGAACTGTCTGTCCTTGTCCGGCAGGGAGGATGAAATACTTCGTGTTCAGCATATTCAGAACGCGGAACTTGGAAGCATCCACACTGTCCATCTCACCACCTGCGGTAGCGATAGCCCGATAGGCGGCCTGCATTTCGGGGGAAATATGACGATCTATCATTTCCTGATAACGTCTCAGTTTGGCTGCATGATATCCACCTACGCTCTTGTGCCAGTAAGAAGTTTTATTCTCGCTGAATGCATCTCCGGAAAAGCTTAATACGCGGTAATTCAGGTCAGTGTCTTGGAGGATGATTTCATCAGCTTGCGTTTTCTTAAAGGTGTCAACCTGGGCAGAACGGGGAACGAATTGATCATCGTGCAGATAACGCTTGTTGACACTCCACATATCTACTACACAGAGAATAGCGATGCCGGCAATTACGAATGACTTTCTTAGTTTTCCGTTATAGTAAAGCCACAGCAACACACAGCCAATTACAATGATAATGAAGCTACGCAGTGCGTCGGCGCTTACCATTGCAGCACGCATTTCTGCCAGATTGGAAAGGATACCGGATAGCTCGTTTGCAGGAATCATTTGCTGATTGACTGCATTCTGCAACATCTGCGCTTCCTGTGCGGGGACGAAAGTTGAACTGAAAGCTCCTGGAATCACGGCTAATATCAAAGCTACACCGGCAGTCAGTGCCAGACTGATACCAACGAACTTTATCTTCTTTTTCAATACCTCCGGTTCGTCCAGAATCTTTTTCAGAGCAAAGATAGCCAGTAGTGGAATTGTAAATTCAGCAATAACGAGGATAGATGATACTGCACGGAATTTACTATACATGGGTATATAATCAATGAAGAAATCTGTCAGTGGCATGAAGTTCTTACCCCATGAAAGAACAATGGAGAAGAATGTGGCTCCGATTAATGCCCATTTCAATGGACCTTTGACGATGAAGCAGCCTAGAATGAAAAGGAATAGTACAAAAGCACCTACATATACAGGACCTGACGTCATAGGCTGGTTACCAAAGTATTGGGACAGTTGCTGGTAGAGTCCGGCATAGGTCGGATTGGCTTTTTCCATGGCTGTTTCATTCAGGGCGAGGGGAACGGAAGCACCACCTTTAAAGTTGGGTACTAATAAGGTCCAGGTTTCGCCGATACCATAACTCCATTGGGTGATATAGTCACGGTCCAGTCCGCTACTGGTCTGTTTGGCGGCGTCACCGGTTTCGACGAGCTCGCTTTTGCCGCGCATGGTTTCTTTGCTGTATTCATAAGTGTGATACAGGTTCGACAGATTGACGGATATACCAATCAGCGCAGCTACAACAAGCACACCGCTTGCCTTGAAGAATTGCGGTAAGGTCTTGTTGCGCCATGCATCTTCAAAGTAGGCTCCTACAATGAAGAGGATGACAAATAGGAAGTAATAACTCATCTGTACATGGTTCGACAGAATTTGCAGGGCAATGAACAGTGCTGTAATAATGCCTCCTGCCAGATATTTACCCCGGTAAGCCAGTACGATACCTGCTATTGTAGGTGGTATATAAGCCAGCGTGATAAACTTCCAGATGTGTCCGGCAGATATCAGAATGAAGAAGTAGGATGAGAATGCCCACATTAATCCACCTAATCCTGCCAACCATGTAGGTATACCGAATGCACGCAACAAGATGAAAAAGCCCAGCATCAGGATAAATGTCAGGTTGACATACGTAGGCAAAAATAGTTGGTAGACCTTCTGTACCCAGGTCAACGGTTGGGTTGACTCGTAGCTGGGGGCTATCTGATAAGTCGGCATACCACCGAACAGAGAGTTAGTCCAGCGTGTATACTCACCAGTTTCTTCGCGATATTGAGTCGCTTCTTGTCCGGCACCTGCACCGGCAGCCGTGTCATGTTGAAAAAGAATGCGGTTTTCTATATCCGCCGGGAAGAAATAGGCGAATGAAAGTACTGCAAACATAAAGATGACCAGGAGGTCAGGGAGGAGCTTTTTCATAAAAACGGAGTTTTTATGAAGTTGAGAGTTGAGAGTTACTATGCAGCATTATAGTGCAGTAAACTCTCAACTCTCAACTTCGTTAATAACGATAGTGTTCGGCCTTATACGGTCCGTCTACATTCACACCTATATAGGCAGCTTGTTCGGGAGTAAGCTTTGTTAGCTTTACGCCGATTTTCTCAAGGTGCAGGCGTGCTACTTCTTCATCGAGGTGCTTAGGCAGGCGGTAAACACCGGTTTCGTATTTCTTGTTGAACAACTCGATCTGAGCCAATGTCTGGTTGGTGAATGAGTTACTCATAACGAATGACGGATGTCCGGTGGCACAACCCAAGTTTACCAGACGACCATCAGCTAACAGAATAATGCTGTGTCCGTCAGGGAAATAATAGCGGTCTACTTGTGGCTTGATGTTAACGCATTTGATACCAGGATAATGTTTAAGCGCATCCACCTGGATTTCATTGTCGAAGTGACCGATGTTGCAGACAATAGCTTGGTCCTTCATCTGCGTCATGTGGTCGATACGGATAATGTCGATGTTGCCTGTTGTGGTAACAAAGATATTGCCTTGTGTGCAGGCTTCTTCCATGGTTACTACCTCAAAGCCTTCCATAGCGGCTTGCAGAGCACAAATCGGGTCTACTTCCGTAACCAGTACTCGGGCACCGTATGAACGCATGGAATGTGAACACCCCTTACCTACATCACCATATCCGCAGACCACCACTACCTTACCGGCAATCATTACATCCGTAGCACGCTTGATACCATCGGCTAAAGATTCGCGGCAGCCGTAAAGGTTATCGAATTTGGATTTCGTTACAGAGTCGTTTACATTGAATGCCGGGAACAGCAATTTACCTTCTTCCTGCATCTGATACAGACGATGTACGCCTGTAGTCGTTTCTTCAGAAACACCACGTACTTCGGCTGCTACACGTTGCCAGCGAGTAGGATCTGCAGCCAGTACGCACTTCAGAATTGCATTCAGTTCTATTTCATCTTCTGCATGGACTTCTTTGTCCAGGATAGAAGCATTGCTTTCGGCTTCATATCCCACATGTATCATCATGGTAGCGTCACCGCCATCGTCAACGATTACCGTAGGACCTTTACCGCCGGGGAAGTTCAGTGCCTGAAGCGTACACCACCAGTAGTCGGCCAACGTTTCGCCTTTCCAGGCAAATACAGGTACTCCACTTGCGGCAATAGCAGCTGCGGCATGGTCTTGAGTCGAATATATGTTGCATGAGCACCAGCGTACTTCGGCACCCAGTGCCACGAGGGTTTCAATCAGTACCGCTGTCTGGATGGTCATGTGCAGAGAACCCATGATACGAGCGCCTTTCAACGGTTTTGTTTCTCCATACTTTTCGCGAAGAGCCATAAGGCCGGGCATTTCTTGTTCTGCCAGATCGATTTCCTTGCGACCGAAGTCGGCAAGCGTAATGTCTGCCACCTTGTAGGGCAGAGTAGAGAATAATTCTTTAGACATATCTATCAATGATTTAAAATAAAAAGTGATGCAAAGATAGAACATTCTGATTAGTAGGACAAAAGCTATTGGTTTTTTTTAAATAAAAGCCTGCAATATGTGTTGATATAATTGAAAAGATATGCTATATTTGCTCCCCGAAAATGACACTCTACAACATATCTGCCTTGAAATGAGGGATTATAAAGATAAAACGAAAGAAGAACTGCTGGAGATAATCCGGGAACTGGAAGAACAGCTGGCAAGCCGCTCCCTGCCGACCGATCCTTGTCCGGATGAAGAGCCAGAACGCTTCCGTGAGAAATATGGCAAGGAAATACTGGAGGCTATCCCTGATATGTTGACGGTTTTTGATCGTAACCTGGACTACATAGAGCTACTTTCTTCTCCTGATACCAATCACGTGGAAGGTCTGTCCGGTAAAGATAAGTCGCATCCTAACTTGAAGGATATAGTGCCGGAATCAGAATATCGTAAGATTCGTGCTAATATGGAAAAGGTGGTGCGTACCGGTTTCCCCAGTATAGGAGAGCATTCGTTACAGTTTGAAGGTGAGATGCATCATTACGAGAATCTGGTATGTCCACTGGGAGATAAATACTTGTTGTGTATGTGCCGGGACGTGACGAGCCGGGAAAATGCACAGCGTGAGTTAGCTGCTGCCCGTGTAAAAGCTGAAGAATCCGACCGCTTGAAATCGGCATTCCTTGCAAATATGAGTCATGAGATCCGCACGCCTCTGAATGCGATTGTAGGATTTTCAAGATTGGTTATTGATCCGGGGCATGATGGAGACAAGGATGATTACTGCAACATTATCGAGCAGAATTCGGAATTGCTGTTGTGTCTGTTTAATGATATTCTGGACTTGTCTGCTATGGAGGCGGGTTCTTTGGGGTTTGTTAAGGAGAAAGTAAATGTGTATGCAGCCTGTCTTGAAGAATATGAAAGGCACCGAATGAAAGTTAATAAGGGTGTGAAAATGGCGTTGGATGATGTTGACAAGAATCTGTATGTTATCGGAGATAGGATGCGAATCATGCAGGTGCTGATGAACCTGTTAAGTAATGCAGCTAAATTTACTCCGTCCGGAGAGATTCATTTTGGTTATCAGCTTCGGGGAAATGTCGTACAATTCTATGTCAAAGATACGGGTATCGGTATTCCGGCCAATCGGGTGGCTAAGATATTTGAACGTTTCGGTAAGATTAATAACTTTGCGCAAGGGACCGGACTGGGACTGACTGTTTCCCGTATGCTGGTGGAACGGATGGGTGGACGTATTTGGGTACGTTCAGGAGAAGGAATAGGGACGACGTTCTACTTTACGCTGCCGATGACTTAAAGATATTATGAACCAAAGAACCTGCTCTCTTGCATACTTTAGAGAGCAGGTTCTTTGTTCTTTGAAGGGCTGCCAGAGATTAAGATCAGATGATTTCTATCCCCTGTTCCTTACAAAGCTGTAGCCCTACATCTTTCAGTTTGAATTTCTGTATCTTACCGCTGCCCGTCATAGGGAATTCGTCAATAAAGAATACATATTTCGGTATCTTGTAACGTGAAATTTTACCGGTACAGAAGTCACGTACATCTGATTCGTGTATATCCGCTCCTTCCTTCAATATAATGAAAGCACCTACTTCTTCGCCATATTTCTTCGATGGAATGCCTGCCACTTGCACATCCTTCACACCTTCCAGTTTGTAAAGGAACTCTTCAATCTCTCGCGGATAGATATTTTCGCCACCACGGATAATCATATCTTTGATGCGTCCGGTGATGCGGTAATTGCCGTCTTCATCTTTCACGCCAAGGTCACCGGAGTGAAGGAAACCGTTCTTGTCGATTACTTCGGCTGTGGCTTGCGGATTCTTATAGTAACCCTTCATGTTGTTATAGCCCCGGTTGCACATTTCGCCTTGCACGCCCACCGGACATTCTTCTCCGGTTTCGGGATCAATCACCATGACTTCTGTGTGTTCGAAATCGTGTCCTACGGTATTGCAACGAACATCAAATGGGTCGTCAATGCGTGAAGCTGTCATGCCCGGCGATGTTTCTGTCAGACCATACACACTCGTAACTTTCATATACATCTTTTCTTCCACCTGCTTCATCAATTCCACCGGACAGAGTGAGCCGGCCATGATGCCGGTGCGCAGGCTGGACATGTCGAACATATCGAACATCGGATGGTGCAATTCGGCAATGAACATCGTGGGTACACCGTACAGAGCCGTGCAACGTTCCTTATGTATGGAGGCGAGAACTACCAGTGGGTTGAAGCGTTCCACCATTACTTCCGTACAGCCATGTGTCAGACAGTTCATGGTGGCAAGTACTACACCGAAGCAGTGGAAGAGGGGGACACAAACGCATAACTTATCGTCGCTGGTGAACTTCATGTGTTCTCCTGTCAGATAGCCGTTGTTAGCTATGTTATAGTGGGTGAGCATAACACCTTTCGGGAATCCGGTGGTGCCGGATGTGTATTGCATATTCACTACATCATGACAGGTTACCTGACTTTTTAGATTATTCAGACATTCGTCTTCCACATTGTTACCCAATAAGAGGATTTCGGCTGTATTGTACATACCGCGATGTTTCTCCTGGCCTACATAAACAACGTTGCGCATGTGCGGGAAACGTTGGCTCTTCAGATGTCCGCGTTCGCAGGTTTTCAGTTCCGGCAGCATGGTGTAAGTCATTTGCACGAAGTCGCTGTCTTTTTCACCATTCACAATGCAAAGGGTGTGCATATCTGAGTTTTCGCACAAGTATTCCAGTTCTGCCTGTTTATAGTTGGTGTTTACGGTGACATAGACGGCACCTATTTTGGCGCAGGCATACAGAAGAGTAAGCCAGTCGGGTACATTAGCGGCCCATATACCCACATGGGTGCCGCGTTCCACTCCGATAGAAATTAGTCCTTTTGCCATGTCGTCTACCCGGCGGTTGAACTGGCTCCAGGTGAAGCGCAGGTTACGGTCGGAATAAACGATATATTCTTTGTCGGGCGTGGTTTCTGCCCAGTGCTCCAGCCATTGGCCGAGCGTTCTTTCGTATAACATGAAAATAGTGATTAGGTGTTTAGTGATAAATGATTAGTACTGGGATAATTAGTGTCAGGTTAGTGATAGGCACAATGCTTGTCACTAACCACTGATCATTTATCACTAAATGGGTGTATAGATTACTGCAAGAATTTTGGCTGCCTGTCCTTCGTAAGCATGCACGTGGTGGGGAACGATGGAGTCGTAATAGATGCTATCTCCTTCTTCAAGCAGATATGTATTTTTGCCGTAACTTATTTCCATGATACCTTCCATGACCATTATAAACTCTTCACCTTCGTGAGAGGAGAGTACGAAATCACTGTCTTCCGTAGCAGCTACATCGATAATAAACGGCTCCATGTGGCGGTCCGCTTTCGACTTGGACAGGGAATGATATTCCATGTGCTTACGGCTCTGGATAGCATTATTGGAGAAGCTGATGCTGTCTTTGGCTTCCGTCTTGCGGCAGATGGCCGGACCCGTTTCATCCTGATCGTCAAGGAAAGTTCCCAGGCGTACACCCAGAACACGTGCTATTTTGATAAGTGGAGCCAGTGATGGCAAGTCAATGTTATTTTCAATGCGTTCAATCTGTTCTACGGCTAAACCGGAACGTTCAGCCAATTGCTCAATGCTGATTGACTGGCTTTCACGGAGTGACTTTATCTTTTCTCCGACAATCTTGCTTGTATCCATAATTGATAATGTTTTTCGCCTATTAGGTTATAAATTGTATTGTTAAGGCACAAAAATAAAACAAACTTTTACTTGGTGCAACAATCCGTGCGGAAAAAAAGAAGCTTTTATTGATTTTATCAGTTTACGATTCTATTAACAAGACTACCTTCTGTTTGCGGATTCGCCTGGAATACATACATTGAAAGATTTTTTTGTAAGTATGACTCGCTTCAACGGAAAATTTGGCGATGCTTTACCTTATTGTCTTTTTGACATTTTGTATTTTTTATCTGCTGAGGATGCGTTATATTCGTCCGGACACTCATAAATACAAAAGTATTCAAATTAAAATCTGCAAGGGATAGACTGTTAGCGTGGTATCGAAATATTTACATTTTATTTAGATTGAAATCTTCCTTAAAAGTGTACTAATAGGTGCGGAACCTGATATAAATAAGTGTATTCTCCGTAAGTAGTAATCCTTTTCTCCATAAGTAGTAACCCTTTTGTCTCTAAGTAGTAATGATATCACCTCTAAGTAGTAACCCTTTTCTGTATAAGAAGCATAGATAAGTGAAAGAATATGCAAATATAGCGTATTCTTATTCTTTATCTATCCATAAAACATTCTGGATTGTGACTTTTTAAAAAGGTGTATGTTGTAGAAATGACGAATATAGAATCATTTTGGTGATAAAGTTCCCGTATATCTATGATTATGGCAACAGTTACTTTTGCCCGATTTATCATTTACTTATCCGCGCTCCGTTTATTTTAATTTCAGTATTAGGAAATAACTCTTTTATGCGCTCTATTCCTTTTCCTGCAATCTTTCCGGATAATTCTAATTTCCCGATTTTCACTTCTGAGAGTTCATTGGGGATATCAATCTCATTCGTGAATTCTATCTGCAAGCTCTTAATCTCTTTCAGTTCCAACAGAACGGGAGGGAATTCTTTTACTTTGATTGATATACCACTGCCAATGCCTTCCTCTTGGGCTTCTACTCTTAATTTGCTTAACAGTCCTTTATTTCCAATATCTTTTTTTCTAATCATCCAGCTGATCTGAGGTCTTAGGGCAAAGTTATCTTTGTTCTGTTGCAAGCCAATGAAGCCGGACCATAGTTCTAATGGCGTTTCTATAATCGTATCATTGCGTACTTCCAGATATTTCAAGTCAACTTTCACAATCTCATCGGGCAGGCTGTTACCGCCTTCAAGCTGCTTCAGATTATTTCTTCTTCCATTTTTGTCGTATGGGAAGAATTTTACGATCCATCCGTCAATGATGTCGGGGGCTCCGTATTTCTTTTGTGAGTGATACTTGAACATATTACGCCAGAAGTCTTTGTTTACTTCACCTTTTGATGCTTTTACAAACTCCTCCAAAAGAGGTTCCAGTTCTGAAATCCACCATTCAAGTTTATATTCCTTCAATCTCCGGGCTTTGTCTAAAACCTTTTCCCAATCTTCCGGGGTCCCTTCAAGTGTTATTTCCGGGATTCCGCAAACAATATACATCACGATAAATTCAAAATAAGGTTTCATGGCTTCCATGATTGTTATTTCGGAAGCTACCTTTTCCAGAGAAGTGGTTGTAGAAAAATTGCAGGTAAGTGTTTCAATTAAGTTGCTTCCTGTATGGTTACTTATCTGGTTGGTAAATTGAGGAAAAATCTCTTCCCATGAAAGGGTGGGGTCTTCCAGTTTCTTATTTGCTTTGACGATTAAAGATTGCTTTCCGGAAAAGTCGACAAAAAGATCTCTCATAGATTCTTGGTTTGCATTTACGTGTCGTGCAAATCCCTGGTTGATTAACAGCCAGATCATGTCGGGAGATAAAACAAACGGTCTGTGATTGGCATAGGCCTGATACATACCGTAGAAGAAGGAATTATAGTTGTAGTTTACCAGACTGTCAGGCGCTTCGCTTTTGGCGATAATATTGAAAGGAACATTTATATTCTTTTCTTTTATTTCGTAAGGGTATATTTTAAGGTCGGACAGTATAAGACCTTTATAAATATCTTCATAAGATTTTATGAAAAGCAACTTCTCAGGCTTTGAGAGGTTTTCAACTTTGAACGTGGTCCCGTTTTGAGCGAATGTCGAAATGCAACCAACCATTAATAAGCAAAACAGTGTATTTCTCATAGTGCTGACTTTGTTGTTTATACATTGAAATCTTCAGGAAACAAATATAGCAATAAATGGTGGATAGAAGGAAACAAAAAAGGGAAGCTTTTTAACGGCTTCCCTTTTTAATGCTTTTGCTGCAAGTAACGGATTACTTACGCAGACCGAGCTCTTTAATGATGGCACGATATCTGGTGATGTCGCGATCCTTCAGGTAGTTCAGCAACGCACGGCGTTTTCCTACCAACATTGTCAAGGCTCTTTCAGTACTATAATCTTTTCTGTTGAGCTTAAGGTGCTCAGTCAGGTGGGAAATACGGTATGAAAACAAAGCTATCTGGGCCTCAGCTGAGCCAGTATCAGTGTTAGACTTTCCGTACTTGCCAAAGATTTCTTGCTTTTTAGCAGCGTCTAAATACATAACTTTTAATTAAATTGATATATAAATTTTCTCTTACGAGGCTGCAAAGATAGAGATAATCTTTTATACTGCAATGATATTCAATGAAATTTTTCTCTTGCTGCAACTATATCTAATGCAAAATTCGTACCTTTGCATCCAAATATATAGGTATTGTATGCAAAATATTAGAAACATTGCAATCATTGCCCATGTTGACCATGGGAAAACGACGCTTGTCGACAAGATGCTCTTGGCGGGAAATCTGTTCCGCAGCAACCAGAGCACAGGTGAATTAATGCTGGATAACAACGACTTGGAACGTGAACGAGGGATAACGATCCTTTCTAAAAACGTTTCTATCAATTACAAAGGAACTAAAATCAATATCATTGATACTCCGGGACACAGTGACTTCGGAGGTGAAGTGGAGCGTGTATTGAACATGGCAGACGGATGTATCCTGTTGGTGGATGCTTTCGAAGGTCCGATGCCCCAGACGCGTTTCGTGTTGCAGAAAGCTCTGCAGATTGGTCTGAAACCCATCGTTGTGGTGAACAAGGTAGACAAACCGAACTGTCGTCCGGAAGAAGTATATGAAATGGTGTTCGACCTGATGTTCAGCCTTGAAGCTACGGAAGATCAGTTGGACTTCCCCGTTATTTATGGTTCTGCGAAGAACAACTGGATGAGTACGGACTGGAAGACTCCTACTGATAATATCTTCGCATTACTGGACTGTATTGTAGAGAATATACCGGCTCCCACGCAGTTGGAAGGTACTCCGCAGATGTTGGTGACTTCTTTGGATTATTCTTCTTATACCGGACGTATTGCCGTAGGTCGTGTACATCGTGGTACGCTTAGAGAGGGGATGAATGTATCTTTGGCTAAGCGCGACGGAAGTTTTGTGAAATCAAAAATCAAGGAACTGCATACATTTGAAGGTATGGGACGCGCGAAGGTATCGGAAGTTTCTTCCGGTGACATTTGTGCGTTGGTAGGTATCGAAGGCTTTGAAATCGGTGATACGATCTGTGACTTTGAAAATCCGGAAGCATTGCCGCCTATCGCTATTGACGAACCGACTATGAGTATGTTGTTCGCCATTAATGATTCTCCTTTCTTCGGTCGTGATGGTAAGTTTGTGACTTCTCGTCATATCCATGACCGTTTGATGAAGGAATTGGATAAGAACCTTGCCTTACGCGTACGTAAAAGTGAAGAAGATGGTAAATGGGTAGTTTCCGGTCGTGGTGTACTTCATCTTTCTGTATTGATTGAAACCATGCGTCGCGAAGGTTATGAGCTTCAGGTTGGTCAGCCGCAGGTTATCTTCAAGGAGATTGACGGTGTGAAGTGTGAGCCGATTGAAGAACTGACAGTAAATGTTCCCGAAGAATATTCCAGTAAGATTATTGATATGGTAACCCGTCGTAAGGGTGAGATGGTGAAGATGGAGAGTGCAGGCGAACGTGTAAACCTGGAATTCAATATGCCTTCGCGTGGTATCATCGGTTTGCGTACGAATGTACTGACTGCTTCTGCCGGTGAAGCTATCATGGCACACCGTTTCAAAGAATACCAACCGCACAAAGGTGAAATCGAACGTCGTACCAACGGCTCTATGATTGCCATGGAGACGGGAACAGCTTTTGCTTATGCCATTGATAAATTGCAGGATCGTGGTAAGTTCTTTATTTTCCCACAGGAGGACGTGTATGCCGGACAGGTGGTAGGTGAACACTCCCATGATAACGACCTCGTGATTAATGTTACGAAATCCAAGAAGTTGACGAATATGCGTGCTTCCGGTTCGGATGATAAAGTTCGTCTGATTCCGCCTGTACAGTTCTCTTTGGAAGAGGCTTTGGAATATATCAAGGAAGATGAGTACGTAGAGGTTACACCGAAGGCAATGCGTATGCGTAAAGTGATTCTGGACGAGATAGAACGTAAACGTGCGAATAAGAATTAAAGAATAGTGGAGATGAGTTAAACTCATCAAATCTAACGAAAAAAGTAAAGGTGGGCTTTCAAATCGAATGCCCACCTTTACTTTTTTATTTTAGTTTCCTCCTTGCCAGGGTAAATCTTCCTGGGCACTGTTTTCCAGTTCGGTTTCTTCTACATGGATGCTGACATTGCTTCCTGTACCAAAATGATCGATATCGGAAATGACAATCGTATGCATATAATTTCTCTTGAAGTTGATGTTATAGTTCAAGATATCTTCGGCTTCTTTTCCTGTCCGGTGCACGGTGACTTTAACACGGGCGTTATCAGTCAGAATCTTTCCTGTTTCAACAGGAGTCGTCAAGGTTCTCATGGAAACCATAAGCTCGGGTGATTCTTTCTTATCAGGAGTCAACCATACAGTCGGTGCACCATCTATTTGGATTTCCAGTTTGCAATCAGCTTGTAATCCGTTCTGTTTGAATTGTACACCGAAGTATCGGCGATAAACTTCCAGTGTATTTGTCTGGTCGGGTGCTACGGTCAATTTGTCGATGATACCATGGTATCTTTGAATAAAAGGACGGGTATAATTGCTCTGTCCCTTGGTTCCTATTTTGGAGTTTTCAAGATCGAAAAGATATTCTTGTGTGCCATCCGGTCGTTCGGCTGTAATGAATTTATTCGTGATTGTACCTAACTTTGGATCGTTTCCTTTGCTGAGTGTCAGTGGATAAAGTGTCCCATCTTTAGTCAATAAAGAGTCCTTTCCTTCTTTTATCATCGTACACGAGATGCGGTATTGATATCCGTCGAGGACATTCAACTTCAGATTCCCGGCTTTGATATTGTCAAAGATGCCATAAGCATAAGGCTTTTGAGTGACTGACCCGTTGGGATTCTGTATGAGCATGGCTACATTTATACCGAAAATCTCTTTCGAAGCATCGGCACGGCTCATTGGTTTTTCTGTGAGGGAACACTCGCCACCTATATTAAGGTCCAGCTCAGTGTAAGTAGGTTCTTTCTCTTTATAAACATCTTCTCCTTTAAGGCAAGATTGCAGAATCTGACTCAGGACGACTAATCCCGCTAAAATTAAATGTTTTGTTTTCATATATCTGTTTGTTTGATTATCCAATGTTTTGATGTTCTTCTTCTGTGGGGTCCAAATCGGTGTTATCTCCTTCAAATGAGATAGAAGTATTTTCATCGTAATGCTTATCTATATTTATAATCTTTATCAGATTCTTTTTATTTCGTTGAATACTAATGGATTGGTTTGAGATAATGCTGGTCCATTCTTCAGCGTTCTTTGGGCGGTAATAGACGTTGATTGGTAGATTTTCTGTGGTGTTGATATTGCCGTTTCCGATGTTGGCGACATTTTGTAGAGAAAATAGCCTCTCTTCCGACATGGAAAGGGAAGTAGTGGCATCGGTACATTCTATGAGAAATGCTTTGGCATTGCTGGTTTCTACTTTGATGGAATCTCCTATAGACAAGTTCTCAGCTGCAAATCGCAGAGTATAATATGCTCTTTTCAGTTCAATAGAAACAAACTTTGCCGGACGATTACCTTCGGTTACGGGATCGGCATTGATCAAGTCAAGTGTTGCGCTTCCATAAAAGCGATGTGTGTCCGTAGGACGTTCACTGATCTCATTGGCTTCCAGGTGCATCGCTCCTTTATAAATGTGTTGGTGGAAATTCTGGTTTTCGTTTAGAGGATTGATGGAAATAACCAGCTTATTGGTGACAGCGGCATCTACCCGTTTATCTGTTGTGATAGAAAATGGGAGTCCGAAATATCCATTGTTGTTATAAGGAAGTTCATTCTTTTTCAGGAAGGTGCAGTCGAACCGATAAATATATCCTTCAATCAGTCCGATGCTTATATCTGAAATATCTTCAAAAAGTCCGGTTGCATAAGGCTGAAAGGTAGAACCCTTTTTCCAGAAAACATTCACTGCATAAATTCCGGCTTCCTGAACTGTAGCTCTGCTTAAAGGTTGTGAATCATATTCCAGAGAAGGCCCGATTTGTAGGCCTATCCAGATTTCTTTTCCATTGATATCAGGAGTATTATTCTCATCAGAGCACGATGAGAATAATATCATCCAGATAAGAGCTATAAATAAGCTATGTGTATCTGCTATTTTCATACATTTCAAGTGATTATCCTACAAATGTAGTAAATAATCTTATGCAAATGGAGATGACAATGCAGAATCTTTAAAAAATCTTTAATCTATGAATTTAATCTTCTCCGCATTTCTCGGTTTAGCTGCCGGAGTTTCATCCGGATAACCGAATGCGATGCAATAGAGCAACTCATATCCTTCCGGAATATCGAGTCTCTTCAAATATTCTGCTGCATCCGGTGTGGAGTTTATAAATCGTGTCGGTCCTCCTAAACAACAGGAACCTATACCCATAGACCAAGCTGAGAGAATCATGTTCTCACCCAATAAACCACAGTCTATCTGTGACAGATCATAAGACTTGTCATTGGCGATAAATACTATTGTAGGAGCATTGCGGAACATATTCTTGAAGTTAGGATCTTCGGCAGCTTTCGGATTCTGTTTCTTGTAAACTTCGGTGATACCATTGATAAAATCCGGATTATCCACTACCCGGATTGCCCAGGACTGCTTGTTCTGACCGTTGGGGGCATTGATACCGCAGTTCAGTATAATCTGCATAGTATCGCGGTTCACTGCTTGCGGCTTGTATTTACGAATACTGCGGCGTGACATCATATTCTCAATTACTGCATTTTCATTGCTTGCTTTCTCAGTCACAGTTGTACTCTCTTTTACTTGCATGCCACATCCGCAGCACAGCAACAGGCTGGCACCTGCTAACATCAATTTGATACTTTTCATATTGCTTTGTTTAATATTGGTTTTCGCAAAGCTAACAAAAAAGATTTAGTAATGAAGTGATTCCAATTCTTTTCTTACCAACCAGTATCCAACCTGTGCTTCGGATATGCCTTCAATCAGTTGATAAGGACATATAAATTGATCGTTCTGAATTCTTGAATCCATATAATAGAAAGAACATGCACTGTCTTTCTCAAAATGTTTGGCATATTCCAGAATGTGGGTCGATATAAGGAATGAACAATGTAAATACTTTTTGAGTAATTCGTTTACTGCGACAGAAGCTTCAAAGGCATCCTGTGCGTTTGTTCCGCGAAACATTTCATCCAGTATTATCAGACATCGCTTACCGGATGTCGCTTTTTGAAGAACTTCTTTGATTCGTAGAATTTCTGCCATAAAATGACTTCTGCCATCGCGCAGGGAGTCCGGGAGGTTGATTGAAGTATAGATTCCATCAAAAACAGGACAGATCATTGAACGGGCTGGAACCGGTAATCCGCAGTGCGCCAGCCATACAGTGATTGTGATGGCTTTGAGGGTTGTTGATTTACCGGCCATATTGGAGCCTGTAAGAATGCATATATTGCCGTTTGACATCTTCCAGTCGTTACTTCGTCCCTCTTTGGTGAACGGGTGTACAAAGCCAGTAATAGATAAATCCATCGTATCTGTCATTTCCGGACAGCAACAGAAACCTCTGTTGATTGCTACATGCTGTGCTGTGCGGCATACGTCCAGCATATAAATTTGAGAAAGTAACCCTCTGATCAGTTCAAAATGGATACAACGGAACAGGTAATCGTATTTGTCGATGGTATAGTTGGAGGGAGATTTCTCTTTATCTTTATAGAGGCCGATAACTTCTTTCAGTTCGCTGCCATGTATAGTGTCCTGAATGCTTTGTGCTAATTCTTTCAATAGTAAAGGGGCATTTTCCAGGGTGCTTTCTCGCAATGTATCCAATCGGTTCAATAACAGGATAATTAAGGTTACACCTCGTCTGATGATATAGCGTTGAGCGTCGTGTCTTAATAAACGGTCGAATGCTGAAGTCAGCGACACTAAAATATTAGGTCTTCTGATCTGATCACGATATTCCAGATAATATTCGATAAAGTCGAGTTCTTCTTCATCCAAAGGAAGTTCGGGTAACTCTTTCCAGGCTATCGCTTCTTGTCTTTTTCGTATGGCAGATATATCGTTCAGGGGAGAGGTAATCCAATCGAGCATCATGCGTTTTCCGTTTTTAGTCTCCGTTCCGGAGAATAAGGAGTAGAGGGGATATTCGTCATATATTCCTTCTGTAATGCTCAAATCTGCCTGCGTTTGCTTGTCCGTATCCAGATAAGTCATATTCTTAGGTATTACGTATAGCGCAAAAGTAGGAAAATAATTAGGAAGAACAAATGAAACAGATAAAAACAAGAAAAGCGGCTCTTGATATCAAGAGCCGCTTTCGCATATATATCTAAACTGGTTTTATTCAGATTAGAGCTTCGGACCAGCAGCAACCAGTGCTTTACCAGCTTCGTTACCAGTGAACTTAGCAAAGTTCTTGATGAAACGGCCAGCCAGGTCTTTTGCTTTTTCTTCCCACTGACAAGCACATTCGTAAGTGTCGCGAGGATCAAGGATCTTCGGATCAACGTTCGGCAATTCAGTCGGAACAACGAAGTCAAAGAAAGGAATAACCTTAGTAGGAGCCTTGTCGATAGAACCGTCAAGGATAGCGTCGATGATACCACGAGTATCTTTGATAGAGATACGCTTGCCGCTACCGTTCCAGCCAGTGTTTACCAAGTATGCCTTAGCACCTACCTTATTCATCTTCTTAACCAGTTCTTCTGCATATTTAGTCGGGTGCAATGACAAGAAAGCAGCGCCGAAGCAAGCAGAGAATGTCGGAGTCGGTTCAGTGATACCACGTTCTGTACCAGCCAACTTAGCGGTGAAACCAGACAGGAAGTAGTACTGAGCTTGTTCCGGGTTCAGGATAGATACCGGAGGCAATACACCGAAGGCATCAGCTGACAGGAAGATTACCTGGTGAGCGTGAGGACCTTTAGATACCGGTTTAACGATGTTATTGATGTGATAGATAGGATAAGAAACACGAGTGTTTTCTGTAACGCTCTTGTCAGTGAAGTCAATCTTACCATCAGCAGCAACAGTTACGTTTTCCAACAAAGCGTCACGTTTGATAGCGTTGTAGATATCGGGTTCGCTGTCTTTGTCCAAGTTGATAACCTTAGCATAGCAACCACCTTCGTAGTTGAATACACCTTCGTCATCCCATCCGTGTTCGTCATCACCGATCAGCAGACGTTTCGGGTCAGTAGACAAGGTAGTCTTACCTGTACCAGACAGACCAAAGAAGATAGCAGAGTCAGTACCTTCCATGTTGGTGTTGGCTGAACAGTGCATAGAAGCGATGCCACGAAGCGGGTTCTTGTAGTTCATGATAGAGAACATACCCTTCTTCATTTCACCACCGTACCAAGTATTCAAGATAACTTGTTCGTTAGTCTTCAAGTTGAATACAGTAGCTGTTTCAGAGTTCAGACCCAGTTCCTTGTAGTTGTCAACTTTTGCTTTAGAAGCGTTGAAAGATACGAAATCGGGTTCTCCGTAGTTAGCGAGTTCTTCAGCAGTCGGGCGGATGAACATGTTAGTTACGAAGTGAGCCTGCCATGCTACTTCCATGATGAAACGTACTTTCATACGAGTACTTTCGTTAGCACCACAGAATGTATCAACAACGAACAGACGTTTGCCGCTCAATTCTTTTACAGCTTTAGCCTTCAGGTCAGCCCAAGCTTCTTCAGAGCAAGGTTTGTTGTCGTTTTTGTATTCGTCTGAAGTCCACCATACAGAATCTTTGCTGGCTTCATTCATAACGAAGAATTTATCTTTAGGAGAACGACCGGTATAGATACCTGTCATTACGTTTACAGCACCCAGTTCAGTTACCTGACCTTTTTCAAAACCTTCCAAACTTGGTTTGGTTTCTTCTGCGAACAGTACATCATAAGACGGGTTGTGGATGATTTCCTTCACGTCTTTGATACCGTACTTGCTTAAATCTAAATTTGCCATTTCTTTTAATGATTTAAAATTTTGGTATTTGGTTTATTTATCTCTTGCTAATTCTTTTTACCTTTATCTATCTCAAGGGGGGAAGGAAACCGGTATGAATTAAGCCATATTCCGAACAGTCCCTTGTTTTTCGCGTACAAAAGTAGTATTTTCTTTCGAAACAATCACCTGATTAGAGAAATTTTTCTTTAATGAGAAGTCTTTTATAACTCCATAACAATATCTGCAAACTGAATGTTGCAAATTGCACAAGAAATCGTTTACTTTGCGCATATTAATTCAAATCACATCATGAAAATTATCAATTTTGCCGAGACAAACTCCATCCTGAACCAGTATGTTGCCGAGATCCGGGATGTACAAGTACAAAGCGACCGCCTTCGCTTCCGCCGAAACATTGAACGCATCGGGGAAATTATGGCCTATGAAATGAGTAAGGACTTTGCTTATTCTCAGAAGAATATCCAGACTCCGCTGGGGATAGCACCCGTGCAAACTCCGGATAATCAATTGGTATTAAGCACCATTTTGCGTGCCGGGTTGCCTTTCCATCAGGGCTTTCTGAGCTACTTTGACGGTGCGGAAAATGCTTTCGTTTCCGCTTACCGGAAATATAAGGATACGCTGAAGTTTGATATTCATATTGAATATATTGCTTCACCGCGCATCGACGGAAAGACGCTGATTATTACAGACCCAATGTTAGCAACTGGTAGCAGTATGGAGTTGAGTTACCAGGCTATGCTGACGAAGGGGCATCCGGCGGAGATACATGTCGCTTCTATCATTGCCAGCCGTCAGGCTGTGGAACACATTGCTGAAACACTCCCCGAAGACAAGACTACAATCTGGTGTGCAGCCATTGATCCGGAGATAAATGAGCATTCGTATATTGTTCCGGGACTGGGAGATGCAGGAGATTTGGCATTCGGCGAAAAGGAATAGATACCAATAAAAAGTTTCCCCAATCTACCCTCACTACCCTCACTTTGGGGATAGATCAATAATAATTAGGATGTTAAGTGTGGTGGTAGTAAAAAATCCTGTGTGAGGGTAAGTGGGTTACTCTCACTGTGTGTTTCGTCCTGGTTTTGGTCTATAATCAGCCCTTAACGGAATGGGGCATTCATTTGTTTTACATCAGCTGTTATTCTGTTTATAATCAGTGAAATATCTCATTTAGCTTAGGAATAATCAGGTGTTGACCTTGGTTAACCGGCCGATTAACCTTGATTAATAGGCTCGTCAACCAAGGTTAACCGGCCGCTTGATCAAGGTTAATACCCAATAAGGCTTAGTGTAGAATGCAAAAAGATCTAGGGTAAAGACAGATGATTGCCTGTTTGTTTAGGAATGCTTCCTAATGGTTTGGTTGCAGAAGGTATGGAGATGATTTTTATTACAATGGTGATTTGGAATCTTTAGTCATTCTTTCCGTAATTGCGCTTTATAATAGTGGCCTGAAAGGCTTTTTTACCGGCCAGTAGCAGGTCTTCGTCATCAAAGGCACGAAGGCTGTACCAAAAAAGAAAATCTCCCGTACCACCCAGAATACCGAATAATCCCAGAAAGAATATATTGGCCTCTCCTGTACAGAATCCATGGATTGCAGGCATCACTCCCAATAAGATGCCCGGTAATAATAAGGATACCCGGTAGAACTTCAATGGAATAGGACGAGTCAGAGAAAATCCTACTCCAGTCCAGTCAAAATGCCAGTGTAGGAGCTTTTTATCCTTTCCGCTAAACCAGTAAAGAATCCCTGCCTGGATTAGTATATAAAACACGAGGAGTAAAAATATGCAAAGCATAACTTGGGGACTGCTGATTCCTTTTACAGAGGTACCCAATAAACGACCGGCACTATAGGATGAAGGTTCATCCCATACATAAACAAACAGATAGCTACCTATCAGGAACAGAATGAAGAAAAACAGAAATCCTCTTATGTTGATAGACTTTGCTGTGAGTTTCACTTCCACTCCATCCGGGCGGTTGAATGGTTCCTTATTTGCTTCTTTCTTTTCCATAATTCCTTTTTACTGATTTCTACGCTGCAAAGATAACAAGAGTATGAAATTAATTTAGGTTATCAGAATGTTATCTTTATGTTAAGGTGGAAAGAAAAGTTTATCTATATTTGCCTGAAATATAGAATGCTTGATGAAAAAGTCGTATTATATACTTCTTACAATAACTGCAACAGCAGCTGTCCTGTACTTGCTTGGAAATTGGGTAGGACGAAGTTTCGGACTGAACCGGCAGCAAGTGATACGTAATATCCACGAAGCTTACGGCCGTGCGACGGATGCATTTGAAGCCGGACAAACTAAGGATCTGGCTGCTTTTTTCCGTAATGAACTGGATGAAGTGGATTTGAAGCGGATCAAGTTTCGCCTGGATACGGTACCTTTATACGGTGATTCTATCGTATTGAAACAGGATTTACGATATTTTTCTGATTATCGGAAACTGTTGGAGCAACACTATACCTTTGTATGTCCTGTGAATGACGCTCAGGGAGTATATGCTTATATCCAGAATCTTCGTGCCGGGTTCATCGGCAAACTGCTTTATATGTTCTTCGGAACGATAGTGGCTTTGGGACTTCTATTATTTGCCATACGTAAGCAGGTGGATATTATCCGCCGGCAGGATGAGTTGGCACGAATGCGTGAAGATTTCTCTTCTGCTATGGTTCACGACATGAAGAATCCGATCAGTTCCATCCTGATTGGGCTTAAAGTGCTTCGTAGTGGAAAGGTAGATAGTAAGCCTGAGAAGAAAGAAAAACACTTCGATATACTGGAGGCGGAAGCTCAACATTTGCTTGCACTGGCCAATAAAGTACTGACTATCTCTAAACTGGAACATGGACAATTACTGTTGGATAAGAATTGGATTCAACTCCGTCCTATGGTGGATGAGTTGGTACACACGTTCACGGCTAAGGCAGAAAAGCCTATCACATTTCAGGTTGATTTGCAGGCAGAGGGAGCTTATGCTGATGAGGAGTATCTGAAAGAGGCTTTAAGTAACCTGGTAGATAATGCTGTGAAGTATTCTAAGGATACAATAGATATACAGATTACTTCCTGCCTTTCCGGACAGTATATTCAGATCAGGGTGCGGGATAATGGAATCGGTATTCCGCTTGCGGCTCAACGGATTGTATTTGATAAGTTTGAACGCGTCATTACCCGGAATGAGGATGAGAAGAAGAAAGTATCCGGTTTCGGTTTGGGACTGAACTATGTGATGAATGTAGCCCGGGAGCATGGAGGGTATGTCAGTGTGGAGAGTATAGAAGGGAAATATAGCGAATTTACTGTTTCTTTGCCGTTGCCGGCGGAGAACGAAGAGGCTAATCCGGAGGATTGATATTCTCTTGTCGTATATGAGCGTGACCGGGTCTGTCTGTTTTTACAGACAAGCCGGATCACGTTCTTTTAAATTGTTATTCTACAGGTGGGACTGAACATTACGGCACGATACCGGTGCCAGGTCTGGAGAGCTTGCTGGGAAAACCGGTCAAAGATTAATCTTCTACCCATAGTACAGTGATGTTAAAGGTTAATGTATGCCTGATGCAAATAGATGCTAATTCATTTATCATCAAAGGGAAAGGACAGGGAAACTTAGAAAGCGCAGTTATTCTAATACTCCTTCTGGAATTGCAGGGATCAAATTGAAGTTCCGATAATGTCAGTCAGTTCTATTGTTTCTTGTTTTCTCCTAATGGGAACTGTGCTGTATTGACTTATCTTTTTGTTCTATAACTGAAGAGGTGTCTACTATACCTCTTTTCCCTTATTTTATTCAAGGTAATGACTCTGTACTTACATAACCCATTCCAGATAATTCTCTGGCGTAATGACTACAGTCTCTTTGACCGGATAATTATTCAAGAAAGGAGATGGAAAGGTGATTGGACGTTTATTAGGATTCCACTTCATTTCAAAAGCGGTGAAGTTGCCGTCTGCTTCTTCTATATAGTCTATTTCTTGTTGTTGAGTGGTTCTCCAGAAGAAGCTTTTTGCATAATTCCCGTTGTAATGATTTGCTTTGATGCGTTCGCTGATGAAGAAATTCTCCCATAAAGCGCCTGTGTCTTGGCGGAGAGATAGCGGTGCAAAATTCTGGATGACAGCATTGCGGATACCATTATCGTAAAAATATATTTTCTTGCTCTTTTTGAGCTCTGTTCGTAAGTTACGGTTGAAAGCATTCAGGCGGAAAATGACATAGCATTTCTCTAATAAGTCGATGTATTTTTCTACGGTTTTGTTGTCGGTCCCGATGGTTTGCGCTACTTCGTTATAGGATACTTCACTGCCTACTTGCAGGGCAAGGGCGATAAGTAACTTTTCCAGCAGTATGGGGCGGCGTATCTCGTTCATTGCCAACAGGTCTTTATACAGGTAGCTGTTGGCTATGTTCATTAATAATTCTTTAGCCTCATCAGTATGATTGATAATGTCCGGATAAGAACCGTATATAAGCCGGGATTCAAACATTTGTTTGACTGGCAATAAACCTTGGTTGTCATATAATTCTGCCGTAGAGATGGGATAGAGGTGATATTCATATTTTCGTCCTGTGAGAGGTTCGTTCAGATTACTTTGTAATTCAAACGATGAAGAACCGGTGACGAGAAGCTGTACGTTGGTGAAATTGTCTGTAATGCGTTTTAAGGTTAAACCTATTTCTGATACACGTTGTGCCTCGTCTATTACGATAATTCTGTTGTTGCCGATCAGCATTTTCAGTTCGGAGGTATTGATGTTGGCTAACATCTCTTTCACTTCCGGTTCGTCGCAGTTCAATGTCAGTACTGCTTCTTTTCGTCCTTGAGTGATTTGATTAAATAGTGTACTTTTTCCTACTTGTCTTGCACCGATCAGGATAATCGCCTTTCCTTTGAATAGCTTACTCTCAATTACCGGCTGAAGTCTTCTTTGTATCATCTCTTTCATCTTACTTTATTTCAAGGCAAATATAGGCTTTTAATACTTAAATCCCAAAATTATATATGATATTTAGGATTATAATCCCAAAATTATATATGATATTTGGGATTACCTGTTGGCGGGATTAATTAAGAATGGTACAGTAATGAACTAAATGCTGATAATGATTTAGGCGCGGATTACGCGGATTACACGGATTAATGGCTGCGCTATCACACTATATTACAGGAAAAGAATCCGCGTAATCCGCGCCTAAAATTATATTCATAACCTTATAGTAATGAATTAATCCCTCTAATAAGCAGATTCGTCCTTCGCAAAAAGCCTCATTACCGTACTATATAATAGCAGCGGTAATGAGGCTTTTACTGAAAAAGAATATTGTATTTGCTTACTTCACTTCCCAAATATCATTTGTCATCAGCAGTTCTTTGAAGTTGTGATACTTCTTCTTTGCTGATACTTCTTCAATCTGTTCCATTATAGCATCGTCATAAGTCGGAGCTTCTACATCGCGGATCACACCGAGAGCAACCGGGAAGTCAGGACCTTCCATCAGAGCCAATTTCAGTTGCAATGTATTATCCATGCAGTGTGCATCATGAACGAGGATATCCTTTTCTGTGATACCGTTCTCGCCCAACTTCACAACTTTCAGTCCAAAGCCTTCCTGCATCAATCCAAACTCTTTGTTCTCACCGAAAAGCATCGGCTTACCGTGTTCCAGATAGATAGCATTCTTGGCACGTCCGTCCTTGTTGTATACAGAGTCGTAGGTGCCGTCATTGAAGATAACGCAGTGTTGCAGAATCTCACACACAGCGGCTCCTTTATGGTTAGCGGCAGCCTTCAGAACTTCTCCTGTGCCGGGACCATCTGTAGCTACACAACGTGCAAAGAAACGTCCACGTGCACCGAAGCAGAGTTCAGCTGGGTGGAACGGATCTTCTACCGTGCCATAAGGAGAGGATTTGCTGACGAAGCCACGGGGAGACGTCGGAGAATATTGTCCTTTTGTCAAACCGTAGATGCGGTTGTTCAGCAACAGAATGTTGATATCTATATTGCGACGGATAGCATGGATAAAGTGGTTACCACCGATAGCCAGACCATCACCGTCACCTGAAACCTGCCAAACGCTCAGGTTAGGATTGGTTACTTTACATCCGGTAGAGATGGCGGCAGCACGTCCGTGGATAGTCTGCATCGCATACGTATTCATATAATAAGGTAGACGGCTAGAGCAACCGATACCCGAAATAACGGCAGTTTCCCAAGGCTTAACACCGATTTCTGCCAACGCTTTGTGCAGTGAGTTCAAGAAGAAGTGGTCACCGCAACCCGGACACCAACGAGGTTGTCCTTTTTTGAAATCTTTAGCTGTATATTCGCTCATGATGTTCTTAAGTTTTAAGTTGATAAGTTTTTTAGTAGCTACGAGTTACGAGCTACAAGCTACAAGTCTGTTCAGGGCAGTACTTGTTACTCGTAGCCTGTAGCTTGTCACTTCTTCAGTATCTCGGTGAAGGTAGCCACCAATTCGCTTACTACGAACGGCTGTCCCTTGACTTCATTGAATTGATACGGAGTGAAATTATCTACCTTCATGCGGAGATAACCGGCAAATTGTCCCAGATTTTGTTCGGCAACTACCACTTTCTTATATTTCTTCAATACCTCAGCCGTATTTTTAGGCAGTGGGTTGATATAAGAGAAGTGAGCTAAGGCTACTTTTTGTCCGGCTTTGTTCATCTCTTCCATAGCAGAATACAAGTGTCCGTAAGTACCGCCAAAACCTACAATCAGCAGGTCTGCATCATCTGCACAGCCTTGTACTTCTACATCGGGCACAGCAATCTTTGCAACTTTTTCTGCACGCAGGTGGCACATCAGATTGTGGTTTTCAGGATCGGTAGAGATCGCACCAGTGTTGCTGTCTTTTTCCAGACCACCGAGGATATGAGTATAGCCTTCTTGTCCCGGAATGGCCCAGTAACGTACCTGGTTCTCAGGGTTGCGTTTATAAGGAGTATAGTTATCCTTCATCTCAGGAGTAACATACTGAGGTTTGATTTCAGGATATGTATCCAGATTCGGCAGTTTCCATGAACCGGAACCGTTGGCTACGAAACCGTCTGTCAACAGAACCACCGGAGTCATGTGCTCCAAAGCCATTTTACAAGCTGCATAGGCTGCATCGAAGCAGTTTGTCGGTGAGGTGGCGGCAATAACCGGCATCGGGCTTTCGCCGTTACGGCCAAACAAAGCCTGCAATAAGTCAGTTTGTTCCGATTTAGTCGGCAAACCTGTGGAAGGGCCACCGCGCTGTACGTTCAGAACAACCAGAGGAAGTTCTGTAATCACTGCCAGGTTCATAGCCTCTGATTTCAGGCAGACACCCGGACCGGAAGTGGTAGTTACAGCCAATGCACCTGCAAAAGATGCACCGATAGCTGTAGCACAGCCGGAAATCTCATCTTCGCATTGGACGGTAATGACACCTAAAGATTTATGTTTGGAAAGTTCATGTAATACGTCCGTAGCAGGAGTGATGGGATAAGAACCCAGGAACAACTTCAGACCTGCTTTTTCAGCAGCAGCAATGAAACCGTAGGCTGTAGCTTTGTTACCCATGATATCCATGTATATTCCGGGTGTTTTTATCTTACTTTCTATCTTATAAGTGTGCGCTACAGAAGCATGTGTATTGTGACCATAGTCGTAGCCGGCGTGAATCACCTTGATGTTGGCTTCTGCTATTTCCGGCTTTTTTGCGAATTTCTCTCTAAGGAAATCTTCTGCAATCTTCAGGTCACGATTGAACAACCAGCATACCAAACCGAGAGCGAACATGTTGCGGCATTTCAGCATTGCTTTGTTGTCCATACCTGTTTCTGCCAGGCAATCTTTCACCATTTGAGAGATAGGAGCAGCAATCACGTCTTGCTTGATACCCATTTCTTCGATAGGATTGTCAGTCTTGAAAGCGGCTTTCTGTAAATCGGAAGCCTGGAAACAGTCTGTGTCGATGATGATACAAGCAGTAGACTTAGCAAACTTATACTGTGTTTTCAATGCGGCAGCGTTCATAGCTACCAATACGTCGCATTTATCACCCGGGGTGAATACTTTGCTGGCGCCGATGTGTACCTGGAAACCTGATACGCCGGTCAGAGAACCTTGCGGGGCGCGGATATCTGCGGGATAGTCGGGGAAAGTACTGATGTCATTTCCCACCGTAGCCGATACTGTTGAAAAGATGTTGCCGGCGAGCTGCATACCATCGCCGGAGTCTCCGGAAAAGCGGACTACCACTTGATCCAGTTCTTTTACCATCATGTCGTTTGCCATAATTTCGTATTACTATGATTAATTTATAGGATCACTTAAAATCTGTTCTTATGTTGGTTGGGGTACTTACAAAAAGTACTACGCTTTTAAAGATGCGTTTGCAAATGTCGGAAAGTTATGCGACTTGGCAAAATCTTTTCGAATTAATCTGTGATTGTGTACTAAAAGAATTGATAAATGAGTGTTTTTTGATATTTGGAGTGAACAAAACTCTGACTATGTGTCTGACTTGAACGAATAAAAGTTGCATATTATCATTTATTTTTGGTTGCCTAACTGTTGACTAAATGTAAGATTGGATCGCCAATATACTACTGTTTGTAGCTGATTTAGGTTGACACTTTGATAAAATCTTGTGTAGACTGTATTTCTTTAACTTCTCGATAAAAGATTCGTTCGCCTTTGTTAAATCGGGAGAATGCTTTATCTTTGCAACCGCAAATGTTTTTGGTCCTGTAGTTCAACGGATAGAATAGAAGTTTCCTAAACGTATGTTCTTCCAAACAATGCAAAGGTAGTAAAATTTAGATTTATAGTAAATAAGAAAAGGAAGTTATAACGATAATTATTACATAAGGCTCTGTAGTTCAACGGATAGAACAAGAATTTCCTAAATTTTAGATAGGGGTTCGATTCCCCTCGGAGCTACTTTTCAAGTCCATTCCATTACGGGGTGGACTTCTTTTTTACAGCATTTACAGCAAAAAATAGGTATATTTGCGGATAAAAGTTCTACTATAGTTCTACAAAGATTATGGCTACATTCAAAGCAGAGGTGTACGCTCACCAAAAAAGGGCTGACGGCACATATAATATAAAGATAAGGGTTATACACCAAAAGAGGAAAAAGTACATCCCGACCACTTACTACGTGACAAAGGATGATTTGACACGCACGACTTTCAAATTGAAAAACCAAAAGTACATAGATGCCACCGATGATATGATAAAGAAATACCGTTCCATTTGTGACCGCATGGGGGAACGGCTTAAATCCATGACCGTTGAGCAGGTGGTAGATGCAATCACTAACGACAATGGGGAACACTTCGATTTGGATATAGTGGCTTATGCCCGTCAATACATATTGCACTTAAAGGAAACCGGGCATACAGGCAATGCGCTTTCTTACCAAGTAGCTATTAACAACCTTGTACGCTTTGTTGGCAGGGATAGCGTGAGCATAAAAGAAATCACGGTTAAGTTTGTCAATGATTGGATAAAGTGGATAAAAGAGAATCCGGCACGTTCCAAACCCGAAGCCAATCACGGAGAAAGGGCACAGAGCCTATATATATCCCAGCTAAGAGCCATACACAACCGAGCAAAGAAAGAGTTTAACGATGAGGATGCCGGGCTGATACGCATTCCCTATTCTCCTTTTAAGAGGGTGGAAATTCCCAAAGTTCCAGTTACAAGAAAAAGGGCTATTTCTACGGATTTACTTCGTAAATTTTCGGAGCTGCCTTATTCTTTGATTATGCAACCGGGGACAAACAGGTACAATCTCGCAAAGGATGTCTTTCTTTTGAGTTTCTGCTTAATCGGAATGAATGCGGTAGATTTGTACACTTGTACGGATTTGAAGAAAGGACGAATTACATACCAACGGACAAAAACAAAGAATCGGAGAGCCGACAAAGCGGAAATATCTGTGAGGATAGAGCCTGAACTAAAAGCCCTTATGAAAAAATATAAAGACCATACCGGGCAAAGGGTCTTTAATTTCTACAAGCTGTATTCAAGCGTGGATAGCTTTACGGCTGCAATTAACAAGGGTTTGAAAAAGATTGGTGATGATTTGGGAATAGATGATTTGGAGTTTTACGCAGCACGCCATACATGGGCAACCATTGCAAGCAATGAAGCCGGAGTAGATAAATACACCGTTCACACAGCTCTTAACCACGTGGACGAAAATATGAGAGTGACGGATATTTATATTGCGAAATCGTGGGACAGCATAGATGCTGCCAACCGTAAGGTATTGGATTATGTCAAGCTATCTTTGGATGATGTAACAGAAAAGAAGTATATACCCAAAAATAAGCATGTTTTGCCTAAGCAAAATTTGTAAGCTGTTATAGTTCAGTGATTTACAAGCCTATTTTTGCTTAGGCAAAATTTTAATAGGTGTTTATCTATCCTCTAAATCTGTATTATCTCTGATAATCAGATAGTTGCAGATTTTGCCTAAGCAAATTGCCTAAGCAAAATGATTTTGCCTAAGCAAAAATTGTAATATTCTGATAATCAAATAAATAGTTATTTTTAAGCCTAAAAATAGCGTTTTGCCTAAGCAAAATTTGCAAATGATTGAAATACAGTGTGTTATAAGCGTTATTTTGCCTAAGCAAAAATATAGCCTTTTTTCGTTTGCCTAAGCAAAATTTGTAAGCTGTTATAGTTCAGTGATTTACAAGCCTATTTTTGCTTAGGCAAAATTTTATGCAAGTTATAAGGGATAATATATACTAATATATAATATTATATAGTTAATTAAGAGTAAATATATGAAATAGGGGTGTGGGGGAAGAACAAAAAAAGGCACTTATGGAAGTGCCGTAATTTTACTTTGGTAGATTCTATTTTGTTTCTACGCTAATTATGTCCGATATATCTTTGTTGAAATGATAAGTGCAATTAGTAATTGCATATCCCCCATAGGAGTTTTTGGCTCTATATCTATGGGAAATCTCCCAAGCTAAAGTATCGTATGGATTTATACCCTTGTTTTCAAACATAGCTTTGATTTGTTCTAATTTTGAGTTAATGCTATCTGTTGGGAACTCTCCATCCGTTGCTCTTTTAACGGTTTCCACTAATGCTTTAGACATAGGTGTGACTATTCCTATTTTCCCCATATCCATACACTCATAACTATCAGGGTCTTTTAAATTATTCTCCAAATACCTATTTATTAGTTTCTCAGCTTTACGTTGCGGAGTGTCGCTATTACATCCTGTTATCAAAGCTATCAGGCAAAGCATTAGCAAAGTTTTCATAAGTGTGTATTTAACGGTTGTACTTAGCAAGCTACTGTAATACACACGAAAGCGTGGGATTACTCCGAGGATTAAGAGGTACGACCAAGCACCTAACAGCCCATACAAGAGTAATGCCCACGCAAAGCGCAGGCATTAGCAAATTGTCTGAGGGCTGTTTCTGAAATTTGGTCGTTTTCTTAATCCCTACAACAATAGCCAATGCTATTTAGTGATATTTTAATTCAGCAGCAAATATAGTGTATTATTTGTTATAAAAATAGTCTTGCAGTGTTATATTTATAATGACGTATCAAAAATATATAGGTTTTTGTTTCCAAATAAGCGGGGATTTTGTACCTTTGTAGAAAATAGTAGTTTATATGGGTAATTGGAGCGTACAACAAGAAGCTAAGAAAGAGGTCAAGGAGAAAGAAAGAACAAGTAGGGAAACGCTTGGAAAATTCTTCTACGACTTGGCTAAACTTGTATTTACGGCTATGGCTTTAGTTGGGGGCGTTTCGCTGATAATTGATGAGCCTCAGATAAAACAAGGGGTGTTGCTCGCAACAGGAATGCTACTGACATATATATTTGCTTCTATAGGTTATAACATTTTAAAAAGATAGAAATATGGATTTTATGATTATGTTTTTCTCTATATGCTCAGTAATAGGCATTGGAATCTTAATTTGGTTTAAAACCAAAAGCGGTAAAAGATGGCTCGCTAATTTATGATATAGAATGTTTGTAAGAAATAGCCCTATGCAGACTAATAATGTTTGCATGGGGCTATTTTTGTTCTTCAAACATTCTTCCAAATCCAGTAAGCAACCATTTGGCACTTACTCCATAATCCTTAACCATAGGATACAACCAAGATAATTGAAACCATCCACGCTCCAAGTCTTTTCTTTGCGCAATAAAATTTCTTCTATCTATGTTGTTGAGCCTACAGTATGTATTTACTCCTCTTATTTTCTTCATGGCTATAATGGCATCCAGCGCACTATAGAACCTTTCCATTATTTGCTTGCTTATGACGGTATTCATTGCGATATATGGCTCTTCAAGTTCTCTATATCGGATTTTAGCAACTCCAATTCACCTGTAGGCTCATTGGTTATTATAGCCGTAGTAATAGCGTTGGATATTTCCCTTTGCGCATCTAATACCCTATCAGGGTTTACCCGGTTAATTAAAAGGACTTCTCTGTAGAGGTCTATAACCATTCTATAATACTTTTCCATATCAATACTTCCTTTGCTTTAAACCAAACACTATACGGCATTGGCACATTCGGCAGGATTCTCCGTTTGGGCACTTCCCTTTTTAAGTTCCTCTATTTCGTTTTGCAATCTGCCTATCAATCTATTCAACCGTTCTATTTCCTTATCTTTTTCTACTAACATTCCATAAGGTGCAATCAGCTTGTCATTCATCATCTTTACGACTTGTCTTGAAAAAGCGTCAGCACCAGCAAACATGAAATCTTCGGGAGTGGCTTCTTTTAATACCGTATTTTGTTTTGGTGATATACCCGAATAATATTTTGAAATATCACCGAATTTAGACTGCAATATATCCAATTTCTCTTTTGAAATAGGTTTTATTCCGTTTTCTATATTTGAAATATAGTTTTGTTTACACATTAATATCTCTGCCAACTCCTTTTGAGTAAGTTTTCTATCAAGCCTAAACCTCTTTAAATCAAATCGTTGCATATAAATAGAATATTTTTAATAGAAAATATATCCAAAAAGTTTTGTTATATTCGGATATATAGCCTATATTTGTTGCGTAATTAAATAAATGACATTACAAATATAGCCAAAAAGCGTGTTTGTAGAACATATAAATTAGAGAAAATGAAAAAAGTAACCCCAAAAGACTATCAGTCTTTTATTCAGATTTACAAAGGATTGCCTGAAAGGAGTGCTGTAAAAGCTCCAAAAACTGAGTTTGTGGAGGAAATAGCGGCTCTGTGTATGTGTAGTACCAAGACGGTACGAATGTGGATTCATGGCGTACAAAAGCCGGATGCCCTCAAACAAAAGATGATTAGTGATAAACTGGGCGTTCCAGCCGATATTTTATTTCCTGTTACAGAATGAAAGCTATAGAGTTCTACACAACCCCGGAGGGTGAAGTTACTATGCGCCCTATCGGAGAAGCCGAAAGGCAGTTGAAAGAAACTGATACCGACTTTATCCAAGCTTTCTTGGCTATACTGAGGGAGTTTTATCCCGAAGCATACGATGCGCTTATGGATATATACTCTAAAAATTCAAACAACAAGAGGTATCGGGATTTCATAGCGGTGCGTAGATTCATTAAATGCAACTTCGGTCTGTATGACAACATGATTGATGTAGATGAGAATTGGAACTTTAATTTTGAGTTTGTAGGTTGTCCATTACGTGGAGAATGCAAACATGATAAAGTTATTTGCGCTCCTAAATTCAACTCCAAGTTGTCCGATAGGCAAATAGAAGTTATGCGAATGCTCTATGATGGGAAAAACGATTCAGAAATAGCCGAAAAGCTGTTTATCTCTTTAAATACCGTGAACAACCATAGAAAAAACAGTTTCCGAAAGGTTGGAGTACATTCAATGGCTGAATTTATGCGGTATGCTATGACTAACAATCTTTTCAAATAACAAATGCAACACCGATGAAAGGAGAAACTTTAGCAAACCTTATCCAATGTGGCGTTACGCTACTTCTTGGCATTATTGCCCTTGCTGGGGCATTGTTCTGTAATGCCTCATTTCACTTCTTTACCGCTATGGCTTGTTTTTGGCTGGCATGGGTTTTCTATACCGACAATGAGTATGGGATAGTAAGTGTTAGAGAATATTTTAAGAACCGCTACAAAAAGGACTGACTTATGGCAATTCAGATGGAACTATACGAGTTAAAGAATCTCTGTATGGAAATGGCTTCTTTAGGTGCTGCCAACTATGTAAAACAGACTATCCCGGCAAAAGACCTCATTTCACAACGTGAAGCATACAGATTGTTTCAAGAGTGCCGGGTGAAACGCTGGCAAAAAGACGGCAGAGTTTCTACTATCCGTGGCGGTAGCTCTATACATTCCAAAGTATTGTATTCACGTGCCGAACTTATGGCAGTGGATAAATCAGAGAAAATCAACTCTATAATTAATAAGTGATATGCGAACAATCAAATTAAAATCATTATCCCTTGTGAATTTTAAGGGAATCAGAAGCCTAAATATCGGTTTCTCCGATGCGGAAACGCTGGTTGCTGGAGAAAATGGTACGGGCAAAACAACTGTGTTCGATTCATTCCTTTGGCTTCTTTTTGGAAAAGACAGTACGGGACGGTCGGATAGTAATTTCAACATTAAAACGTTGGATTCGGACGGCAAGCCTATTTTGCACCTTGAACACTCCGTTACTGGTGTACTATCAGTGGATGGCAAGACGGTAACACTGCAACGCTGCTATGTGGAAAACTGGGTCAAGCCACGTGGAACTACGGAAGAAAGCCTAAAGAATCATGCAACAGAGTTCTATTTGAACGGTGTTAAGTTGGCTACCAAAAAGGAGTATGATAGTGAAGTAGCTGCCATCATCCCGGAAGATGTTTTCCGAATGATAACCAACCCTTTCTACTTTACATCAATGAAGCCGGAAGCGCAAAAAGAAATCCTTTTGGATATGGTAGGAACGCTTACCGACCAAGACGTAGCGCAGACCAAGCCCGAATATTTGGAGTTGCTGGCTCAGTTGTCCGGCAGGAGCATCGCCCAATACGCCAAAGAGGTAGCCGCCAAGAAAAAGGCTTGCAAAGATGAATTGTCAGTTATTCCCTCTCAGATAGAAACGGCTCGTAAACTTATGCCGGAGGAAGAGGATTGGGTAGCCATTGATAGTGAGATTGAGGATAAAAATGCCCGTATTCAGCAGATAGAGGAACAAATTGCCGACAAATCAAAGCTGAATGAGCAGGAATATCAACGTAAGGCTTTTATCCAAAAGCAAATAGGTGAAAAACGCCTACAACTCAATAGTAGAATGAATGAAATCGCTACAGAAGCTAACAAAGGTCGCAATGAGGCATCTTTGAAGCTGAACGAATTGGAATATTCGTTGCGTACTGAAAAAGCCTCTTTAGACAGAAAAAGGCAATCGGTTGCGGATATGGATATTGAGATAGAAAAGCTTAATACCAAATTGTCCGCATTGCGTGGTGAATTTTCATTTATCAGCAAGGAGGAACTTACCTATAATGAGGGTGAATTTATTTGCCCCACTTGCAAACGTCCTTTGGAAATTGAGGATATAGAAGCCAAGCAGCGTGAAATGCAAGCCAATTTCAACGCTAATAAGGCGGCACGTCTGAAAGCGAATAAAGAGGCTGGCATGGCTAAAAAGCAACGGCTTGAAGAAATGCAAGGGCTTAAAGACCGTACCAATGCCGAAATCGAGGAGCTGGAACAAAAGATAGAGCGTATCAATGCCGATATTCAACAAGCAAAGGCTTCTATCCCCGAGGCGCAAAACGTGGAAGCAATGATAGCATCCGACCAAATTTACATTGACATCAAGAACGAGATTGTAGAACTTGAAAATCAGCTCAAAGTGGATGCAAAGATTGTGGACGTGTCGGAACTGCAATCGGAGAAAAGAACTTTGAATGAAGCCGTGCAAGGTTTATACAAGCGTTTGGCAAACCGTGAACAAATCGGCAGGGCTGAAAAGGAAATCGCTTCTTTGGAAGAAAAGCGCATTGCCAACAATCAAAAGTTGGCAGACCTTGAAAAATGGGAGTTTACGGCACTCCAATTCCAAAAGGATAAGGATGCGGAGCTGTTGAAACGCATTAACGGAATGTTCAGATATGTATCATTCTCCTTTGTGAACGAACAACTGAACGGAGGCGAAAAACTTACGTGTGTATGCACCGTGAACGGTACACCTTTCCTTGACGTGAACAATGCCGGACAAATCAATGCCGGAATAGATATAATCAATGCCATTTGCACGGCAAAGGGGGTATCTGCACCGATTTTCGTTGATAATGCGGAAAGCGTGAATCAAATAATCCCATCACTCAGTCAGATTATCCGGCTGGTGGTAACTACGGACAAAGAACTAACCATTAAATAAATGCGATTATGACACAGCAAGCGACTACAGCCATACAACAGGCTGCAAATGGTGGGCAGGTAGCTACTCAAAGAAAGCCTGTAGATATTCTTAAAAGCATAATGAATGCCGAAAGCGTACAAGAACAATTCAAAAATGCGCTTGGTAAAAATTCGGAAACATTCGTAGCCTCTGTAATTGACCTATACAACGGAGATAGCAATCTGCAACTATGTAATCCTAAACAGGTGGTAATGGAAGCATTCAAAGCTGCCACGTTACATTTGCCAATAAACAAGGCTTTGGGCTATGCTTTCATTATCCCGTTCAAAAACTCCAAAAAGGATGAAAAGGGCAACTGGATTAAAGTGTATGAGCCGACTTTTCAAATGGGCTATAAGGGTTATATTCAGCTTGCCATGCGCACGGGACAATACCGTACCATCAATGCGGATGTGGTGTATGATGGTGAGTTGCGCAAGGTAAACAAACTGACCGGGGAAATAGCCTTTGACGGTGAAAGGAAAAGCGATAAGGTGATAGGCTATTTCTGTTACTTTGAACTTATGAACGGCTTTAGCAAGACTTTGTACATGACAGTGGAGCAAATGGCAAACCATGCAAAGCGATACAGTAAAGCCATCACAAGCGATAAGGATGTAACGGTTGAAAAGTTGCTGAATTTGGCTAATTTGCCCGTTTCTCTCGATAGCAACAAGGTTGGTTGGATGGGTAACTTTCACGGAATGGCACAAAAAACCGTTATCCGTAATTTACTGAGTAAATATGGCTATTTGTCCGTAGAAATGCAAAATGCCATCACCAATGACTACGAGGGTGACGAAACTTCACAGCGTGAAATATTGACCGACAATTACGCAAACAAACAGTTGATTGATGCGGAAGATGTGAGCTTTGAAAGCGTGTCAAGCGAGCAACAAATGGAAACTATTGACCCCGGATATTGATAGCGTATGAAGCTGATTGTTCTTGGTTCAAGTAGTAGCGGAAACTGTTACATTTTGGATAACGGTAAGGAGGCTTTGATTATAGAGGCAGGCATCCGTTTCCAAGAAGTCAAGAAAGCGTTGGATTTCAATCTGAGAAAAGTTGTAGGGTGTGTGGTAACACACGCCCACAACGACCACGCCAAATATATTAAGGCAATGGTGGATAGTGGATTTCACACGTTGGCATTACGGGAGGTATGGACTGCAAAGGGCGTTTGGGATTCCCGTTCTTTGGTGGTTAAAGAGGGCAAAGGCTATAAGATGGGTAATTTTAAGGTACTTCCTTTTCCTGCTTGCCATGATGTGCCATGTGTCGGCTATCTGATAGACCACCCCGATATGGGAAAGATGGTATTTCTTACCGATAGCTGTATGTGCGAATATCAGTTCAAGGGGCTTAACCATGTGCTGATAGAGTGCAATTACTCTGATAAGAAGCTCATTGAGGCGATTACAGCCGGGCGCACGTTGCCCTCACAGCGTGAACGTCTGCTTACCTCACACATGGAGCTTACTACGTGCAAGGGTTTTTTGGAAGCAAACGACTTATCCCATGTTTCGGAAATCGTGCTTTTACACCTTTCCGAGAATAATAGCGATGAGCCTTATTTCATATCGGAAGTGGAAAGGCATACGGGGAAAGTGGTTTATGCGGCAAAGCCGGGTTTAACGATTGATTTAGACAGAATATAAGGATATGGCTAAACTCCAAGTAGAAAAGAGAAACGGGTTATTTGATTTGAAGCCTCTATACGAATGGATGCGTAACGCTTTGGATGGTATCTATAGGATAGAGGTTAAGAAAGTCAGAAAGCCACGTTCTTTAGACCAAAACGGGTGGTTGTTCGGGTGTATTTACCCTATCCTTTTAGACGCTCTTTTGGAAGCTGGTTGGGAGTTCGTTTCAGTAGAACAAGTGCATGAGTTTTTTAAGGCTCAAATGACGGCTGACAAAGTGGTAAATAAGCACACGGGGGAGATTATAGAGTTCCCGTGTTCTACAGCCACTATGGACACGGTGACATTCTCCACCTATTGCGAAAAACTGAGGGAGTACGCCAAAGAGTTTCTGAATGTGGATATTCCCGACCCAGATAAATATTGGAGAAGCCATGAAAAGAATACCTAACAGCGTGGTATCTGAGCTGATACGCTTAGTGCCCATTTTGATAGCAAATATTCCACCCGGACAAAGTACGAGAGTGGATAACGCAATAAGATTAACAAAGAAGATTATCAACAAATTAAAAACATTGAAAGATGAAAGTAGAAATTGAAGAAAGCAAGTTGCAAACAGCTTATGCAAATGCTTGTGATGGAGTTAAGGATTTTATGGAAAGCCTGTTTGGAAAGAAGGTGTTTGAGGCTGCAAAGCCCACGTTGGACGATTACAAGACTATCCGCACGTATGAGGATGCTTGTGTGGCGTTAAAACAAGATGCAATAAGAGTGGATAGTGTGAATAGAGATACTACCACAGTTTTAACCAATGGAGGTGATAGGGTAAATATGCCATCCCATATTGTTGCTCTTATGAAATTAGAAACTATTAGTCGGGCTTTGTGGGGTAGAGATTTCCAGCCAAAGCCGGATGGAGAGGGAAGCAAAGTGTATTGGTATCCGTGGTTTGCTTTGTATACTAAGAAAGAAATTAATGATATGTATCCCGAACAAAGAGGTGCCCTTTTGTCTGCTCATGCGACTAATGGTGCGCATGCGGGTTTCGGTTTTCTGGCTGCGATTAATCGTTCCTCGACTGCGGTTGCGTACGTTGGGTTCCGCTTGTGCCAAGAAACGGAAGAAAAGGCTAAGTATTTCGGGCAGCAATTCATTGAACTTTGGGCTGAATATTTGAAATTCAACTTTACCGTTGGAAATCGTTTGAAATAAAAGTGTGTTTATTAAACATATTATTAACTAAAAACAAGGTGAAATGAAAGACATCATGTTAGCCGATACCCCGGTGGAACAAAGGGCACAGATTCTACGTGATAGCTGCGACCAAATTGTAGAGCGTAGCTACACACGCAAATTCGACCAAGAAGAAATCAACGAAAGGAGGGCAGACCTCGCTAACGTGGCGATTCAAAAGGCGGATTTGGAACAATCATTAGCGGAAATCAGAGCCGATTACAAAGGCAAAATCAAGCCTTTGGAGGAACGCATAGTTAAACTTCGTGACGAACTGAAAGCTGGGGGCGATTGGATTAAGGGCGACTGTTTCAAGTTTGTAGATGAGGAAGAAAAAATGGTTGGCTTCTACAGCCCGGAGGGTTATTTGCTGGAACAACGCCCCATGACACAAGACGAAAGGCAGCGTAACGTGTTCCGTGCTATCCGTGCGGATAAAACGGGTACAGACGATTAAGTATTAATAATTAAAACATTTCAAAATGGAAAATCAAGAAAAAGGATTAACCGTGAACATCGGTGAGTACAAGGGTGAAAAACCTATCGAAGTAGTGTACAGAATTGGTAATGCTCCTAAAGCATTGGACGAATTGCCCATTAAGCAACCGGAAAGTATTTCTGTATCAGGTGTTATCAGAACTCCGTTAGATTGGTTGGAAAAGCGTATTGACACCATCGACCAAAAGCGTGCGAATATTAAGGTAAACCGTGAGAAAATGAGTATCACGCTTACCGTGAATGAGGATGATTATTACACCAAAAACACCTTTGTAGGTACGGTGGAATTATCGGAAGTCTTTTCAAAGTTCGGTATCAATGACGGAGAATGTGGCTGGATTCCGGCTAAACTGGGGCAGTTCCTGCGTTTGAATCGTGGCGTATTCATGCAAAAAGAAGATTGTATGAAGCTCGTTTCGGTATTAAAGAACTTCACGGCTAACGCCAAGACTGAAATTCAGAAACAGCGTGACCCGTCCGGCTCTATGGCTGAGGTGTACCGTTCACAAGTAGAAAGTAATTTGCCCAAGAGTTTCACGATTAACATCGCCATTTTCAAGGGAACTGCAAAAACACCTATTGAAGTTGAGTTCGACCACTATCTTTCTAATGGTGATGTGTTGTTGCAACTTGTTTCGCCCGGTGCTAACGAACTGGCAGAGGACTATAGAGATAAGTGTATTGACGAGGTGTTAGACGGCATTCGTGCCATTGCCCCGGACATTGCTATTCTTGAAATCTAAATACTATATCGTGGGGGAGAAATCCCCCACTTATAACAGCTCATAATATGGCTAATAAAAAAATCATACCGCCTATGCCTTTCGATGCCACCGCTTGGTTATCCAACAATGCGGCTATGAGGTTGTCATTTGCTTGTAAGGGCTTGTGGCTGGATATGCTTTGCTGTATGTGGGTGAGTATAGAGCGTGGGGTTATGCTGAAACCTATTGGCGGTGCGTACACGGTTGATGAATTAGAAGCCCTCTACGGAAGTGGAACAAAGGAGCTGATAGAATCATTGATTAACGCTGAATTATTGTCTGTAAGGAATGATGGGGCTTTGTACAACGCTGATATGGTTAAGATGGAATCAATACGGGTAAAACGGTCTGAGGCTGGGAAAAAAGGTGGTGTAACTATGGGTAAACGGATATTAGCCAAAGTTGATGCGCTTGTGGAAACGCCACCGACAGAAATGCCACATACACCTTCCCCAACGGCTGAAACGCAACACGGGGCGCAAGCAGACCTATTTCCCGATGATTTGCCGGAGAATCCACCGCCACTGACTGATGAACAACAGCGGAAGATTGCAAAAGCCAAGAAGTACAATTATGCTGATTACGTTACTTTGACACGTGATGAATACGCAAAATTATGTACCGAATATGGCGAAGAAGCCGCTAAAGCGATGATTGATATTCTCAACAATTACAAAGGTTCTAAGGGTAAGAAGTATAAATCCGATTACCTGACTATTAGGGGCTGGGTAAAAGATAAGTATTACGAAAATATGAATAGATATGGACAACAAACTGGTACAACGGCTGCAACAGATATTGGCAAACCAAGCGCAAAGAGGACTTTTAGGGACACGCTTTAAGATTGAGAAGTTTCCCGAACAGGACATAGCGGAAATGCTAAGGATGTGTTATCAGTCAGAAGTTGAGCGCAGAAACATGAAGTATGTTTCGGATGAAGCCACGTTGGAAAAGATAGGCAAAGCGGCTAAGTTCCTTTGCGGAAACGGAAAGTTCGGCTTGCTTCTGTATGGTACGGTAGGAAGTGGTAAAACCACGCTTGCAAAGGCGATATGCAACATTATAGGTATCTTGTACAATAGTGATTTATCTTCCGAAAGAAAGGGAGTGTACCGCATATCAGCTCTGAACCTTGCCAAGTCAATAGCCGATGACCCGACTTATTTCAACAAGCTAAAGAATCAAGAACTTTTGTTTATTGATGATGTGGGCACTGAACCAGCAAGCGTGAAAAGTTGGGGCAACGAGTTTTCCCCGGTTACTGAATTAATCTATGCCCGATATGACAGGCAGCTATTCACTATAGCCACGTCCAATTTGGCAGATGAGGAATTTGGCGACAGGTACGGAGAGCGTATTGCTGATAGAATGGAAGAAATGTTTGAACGGCTGCACTACAGCCAAAAAAGCTATCGAAAATGAGATTTGCGCTCAGAAACAAAACAAAGCTCATTAATGCTTTCGGTGAAGCGTATTACAACGAACTTATTGCAAGCATTAATAGCTTTCAATCTAACTACACGCCCGATTGCCATTATTGGAACGAGGCGATACAAAAAGAAATGCTGGATATGCCAAGTAGTACCCACCCGGATAAGACATTTTCGTTTGCCATTGTGAGCGAAATGTGGGATGTGATAACGCTTGCTTATTATTCAGAAAGTAATACACCAAGTAAATAATAAAGCTATGCAACACCAAAAATCAGAAAAGAAAAAAGTGGTTGTGACCTTATGCCGTGTATTCCCAGTTACACATTCTTTGGCTGGAAAGCCTACAGAGTTTGAGGGCAAACTAAAAGAGCATAAGAAGATACATACTATACGCTACAATAAGAATGGCGTGTGGGATAAGAGATATAAAGATATTGCATCCGGCAAAAAATATCTTTCAGTGCGTGAATGGACGGGCAGACCGTACAACTCTGAGCAGAGAGAGTTTGCCCAGTATGATAAAATAGGTCTACAGCACATTACTATGACCTATGGTGTTGATGATGCCGTTCCTCAGATATGGATTGATGGTAAACAAATTCCCATTGAAATAGTGGCAAAGAATGATGGTCTGACAGTTGAGCAATTTGTGGAATGGTTCTTTGGTGAATCAAAAAGTAACGTGTTTGAGGGCGTTGTGTTACACTTCACTTCATTTAGGTACTGATATGGGAAAAGATGATATAAAGCATTGTAGTGAGTGCAAATATTACTGGTGCGAGCCTAAGTCAATGCAGATGTATTGCTATAAACTGGCGAAGCGGATAACGGCAAGAAAGAAGTTTTGTAAGCACTATGAACTAAATAAATGACAGTAGTATGGAAACGAATAAAACGAAGAATACAGACCTATTTTTGATTGACCCCCGTAATATCGTGGTTGTGGACGGTTTCAATGTAAGACGTGATTTTGACCTTGACGAACTGAAAGAGCAAATAAAGGCAAAGGGTGTCTTAAATCCTCTGACGGTTATAGCCTTTAAGGATGATGAGGGCAACGAGAAATATAAATTGGTGGATGGTGAACGCAGGTATAGGGCTACCATGTTGGCTATATCCGAGGGTGCGGATATTCCTTATGTTCGTGCCATGAAAGCCCGAAAGGACGCTTCTACTGAAGAATTGTATATTCAACAGATGATGCGTAACGAGGGTAAGAAATTTACCGAATACGAGTGCGCTATCATGTTCAGACGTTTCAAAGAAGAATTTGGATATAGCCAAGTTGAGATAGCGGATAAGTTCAAGAAAAGCCCGGCTTTCATAAGCAAATGCCTTTCCTTGTTGGATTTGCCCCCGTACATTCAAGAAAGGATTATGAAAGGGGAATTGTCGGTTAAGGCGGCTAAGGAGATTGCCGCCAATTATGGAAGTGAGAAAGAACAAGTAAAGGCTGCAAAGTCGGCTGTGGATAACGCCAAAGAAAACGGTAGGGTTACAGCTACCAATAAGGAGGTTCTTAATTCTCTGAAAGATTCTAAAGAAGCAAAAGCCATTGCGGAAGCTCTGAGAAAGGTTTGGGCTTATTTGGATGGTGAGGTTATCGTGGACGTGGATAAGCTGGCAAGGCTATTGGATAAGACGGAAAGCCTTAGCCAAGCGATGAGAGAATACAAGAAAGGGGGCATAAAATGAAACTGAGAAAAGAAAAGGAACAAATACCTGCGGATTTCCGCAAACAAATGTATGAGAACTACAAAGCCAATATGACTTTATACGGTAAACCAATTCTCCCGTACAAGCAATGGCTGAAAGACGTGTTTAACACTAAATTACCTTGTTGTGGTAAATAGATGGCATGAAAACGCTGATGATTGATATAATGCTGAATGACCGCTTTTATGCGGCTTTCAGATATAAGTATTGCCCAGCTTTCAAATTCGACATTGAGGATATGACTAACAAGGTTTATGAGCGATACCCCACCCTGCGAAAAAGGGCTATGAATGGCGAAAAAGTAGTATTTGCATTTTAATGATTTGAAGATATGGAAATTAAAAAGAAGATAGTAGTGCCTACGGGCGAAATATATACCGCTATAGGTGAAAAGGGAATGTTGGAGTTCCTTACGGTTGGAGATTATGGTAAGAACGCTAATATCAAAGCGGACTTTTTGGGGATTACCCGTGATTTGAACGGTGTACCCAATGGCGAGCCGATGCCTCTTACTGAAAAATGGGTGATTACCATTTCCACACAGTACGGTTGCTCTATGGGCTGCAAGTTCTGCGATGTTCCAAAAGTGGGTATTGGGAGAAATGCCACTTTTAATGATTTGAAAGGAGAAGTGCTAACGGCTATCAAGCAACACCCGGAAGTGAAGCACACGAAACGTCTAAACATACATTATGCACGTATGGGAGAGCCTACATGGAACGCAAATGTGTTACTTCATGCAATCAGTGTAAAGAAGGACATAGAGCCGTTTATAGGCGATTCTTTGGTACACCCGGTTATAAGTACAATGCTGCCAAAGAGAAATAAGAAGCTGGTTGAGTTCTTACATAAGTGGTGTTACTACATAAAGAACGAGCTTTATAAGGGTGATGCCGGACTTCAATTCTCCATCAATACAACGAATGATGAAGAAAGAAATTATCTGTTTTCGGGTAGTTCGCTTTCACTTGGTGAAATATCAGAAATTGGAAAATCGCTGCCTATGCCTGTTGGCAGGAAATATGCCTTAAACTTTGCTTTGGCAGATGATACACATATAGACGGTAAGCGTTTGAGAGAGCTTTTCAACCCCGATAAATTTATGTGTAAGATTACCCCATTGCACCGAACAAATAGCTGTGATGAGAACGATTTGCACACAAGTGGAGGCTATGAGCTGTTTACCCCATATAAAGCCGTGGAGGAAGATTTGAAAGGCAACGGATTCGATGTTATTGTGTTTGTCCCCTCTTATGATGAAGATAACGGGCTTATCACGTGTGGAAACGCTATCCTATCCGGGAAAGTTCCTACTTCAAGTTACCAAGAAACAATATACTGATATGGCTAAAATAGTAGATAACCCCAAAAGGTTTAAGGTGATTGAGTTGAGCCGAAACGAGTTGGCTAAAATTGGCGGTATTGGTATTTGCGATAGATGTAACGGTACTTCTAATACTGGCTATTATGTAGCCGTGCTAAATTGCTGGTTTTGTCCTAAATGCTACAATGAATGGTACGGATGCGCCACTCATTACCCGGAAGATATAAAGATAGAAAACAAAAATTTTGAGTTTTATAAAAATTTATTTGACCTATGAGCAAAGAAGAATTGCAAGCAAAATTGGCGAAAGCCAACGCAGAGAACAAAGGTATGGTGGTTTACCCTGAATACTTCAAGAAGAAAAAGAAGCGTATGCGCCCCGACTTCATAAAGAAGCTGGAAGAAACTGCAAAAGCGGATTTTACCGATGTGGATGATTACGGAGTGTATAAAGTTGGTTCTTTCCTCTATAGGAATGCCTTTGTAACCATATCTAAAGAGGATGGGCTATGGACGTTGCACGTGATAAGTGAAGCCCCGATAGGTTTGCCGCTCATTAAAGAGGTGAGGTACAAGTATCTGCCTAATAACCTTATGATGGCTCAGATTTTCGGAGATAGAGCCGAAGCAAACGAGATTAAGGGCGTTATTCTGTATCAGATTCCCAACGGAGAAATGGAGGCTGAATAATGATTTATGTAGGGATTGATACGGGTGTAAATACCGGGTTCGCTGTTTGGGATAGCAAGCAGCGTTCCCTACTTCAAGTATGCTCTTTGCCTATACATAAAGCGATGGAGCGTGTACGTTCCTTGTATGATGAGTATAAGGCTGGTATAGGTGACAAAGTGATTGTAAGGGTGGAAGACCCCCGGCAAAGAACGTGGTTCGGAACGGAGCGTATGAGCCGTGAAATGGAACGTAAGAAGTTGCAAGGTGTAGGCTCTGTGAAACGGGATGCCTCTATATGGGATGATTATCTAAAAGAGTTGGGCGTGGAGTATGAAATGGTTGCCCCGAAACGCAATGTAACCAAGCTGACACAAGAACGGTTTAAGGCTTTGACTGGATGGCAAAAACAGACAAATGAGCATGGACGTGATGGTGCAATGTTGGTTTATGGCTTTTAGTATTCTTTTTACGGTTAAATATGTGTTTAGTAAACGCATATTTAGTATATTTGCAATATGATTCACCAAGTAAACAAATAAGCTATGGGTATGTATATTCTTATCGGATTAACGCTGTTTTTTTTAGCCTTGTTGCTCATGACCGAGTATATAGGTAGGAACTTTTGGAGGTTTGCCCCAAAAGAGCATTTGAAGCAAGGGGAAAAGATACACGTTTATATCAATGGCAAATACGATAGGCACGCAACCATTACGAGCGTGTCCGATGATTCGGTTAGTATCTATGGTGCGGTGTCATTGCCCGTTGATTACCGGGGTTCTTTCTATGCCATTGGCAAAGATTCCGTAGGTGCAAAGCTGGTATATGTGAAGTACCGCAGGCGTTACCGCTTTGTGAAGTTCTGTGAACTTTTTAGAAAGGGCTTCTGTGTAGAAGATGATGAGGAACAATTAATGTCGGATTCCCATTCTTCGGAGAATGACGAAACCAAAGACGAAACGGAGGTTGAGAATGAAATGTAGTGAGATTACATACAAGAAAGTTTCGGAGCTGGTTTTGTTGCCTGAAAATCCACGTACCATTACGAAGAATGACTTTGAAAGGCTGGTGGATTCCATAAAGATAAACGGCTTTTGGAAACACCGACCTTTGGCGGTTATGGAGCGTGACGGTAAACTGGTGGTATTGGCAGGAAACCAACGCTTGAAGGCTGCAAGAAAGCTGAAACTTGCCGATGTGCCCGTTATTCTTTATTCGGAACTGACCCCGGATGAGGAAAAGGATATTATTCTGAGGGATAATATCAACAATGGCGATTGGGCTTACAATGCCTTACAAATGGATGAGTTTTGGAAAGATGTAGATTTCGGCTTTATTGGGCTTGATTTTCCATCCGATGATGAGAAGCCCGGAAAGGGTAAGAAGAAAGCGGCTAAAGAGGCAGAGCAAACGGAAGCCGACCAAAGCGCAGAGGAAGAAATGGACGATGAGGAACAAAGCGAGGAAGAAGCCGAAAAGGAATCTTTCTACCGTTCCATGTTTAAGGACGTTCTTTATGAAAGCGATAACGTCTTTGAAATTCCCAATCTCTTATTGGATATGCAAGCTGGAAAGGTAGAATTGCCTTTATCTCCGTGGGGTGCTAACAGCCGTTTGCGTAAAGATGTGGCGACATATCATTTCTATGTGGACGATTATCGCTTTGAGGCTCTTTTCAAAGACCCGATAAATTTACTCACAAGCGGATGCAAGGCGGTGGTAGAGCCGAATTGTAGTTGCCACGACCAAACGCCTGTAGCGTGGGGCATTCAGCTTATTTACAAGAAACGTTGGCTTTCTCGTTACTTCCAGGAATGCGGAATCAAAGTTTATGCTGACTTGAATGTTTCTCACAAGTTTATTGAGTACAACAAAATGGGTATTCCCAAAGGATATAATGCTTTCTTTACCCGTGGGCTGGACGGTTGGATGGAAAGCCTTAAATCTGATTTGCAAGTAGCCCAAGAAATAAGCGGGCTTGAAAAACCAAACCTTATCGTTTATGGTGGGGGTACGGAAATTCAGAAGTTCTGCCGTGAACATGGGCTGTTGTACGTCACAGATTTTATTAACGCAAAAAAGAAGTAAAGTATTATGGGACGAAATTCAAGTGGAACACGTGGAGGACTGCAACCGGGTGATGCAACATATAAAGGCTCTGTTGGTAAGCCTGAGCCTTTGGTAAACATGAAAGACCCGGCTCTGTATAAGGCAACCAAAGAAGCTATTTCACGCTATCATTCCGTACTTGGTGTAAGGCAAAAGAATGTAAAGTTGGCAGAACTATCGGCTGGCACTTATGGCGTACACGTTACGGCTAATGGGAAGTCAGAGGGTGTTTACCTTAACAAAAAGCATTTCATGCAAACGAAAAAAGCTGTGGAAGCCTCACACAAGAGAGGCTATGCGAGTGGGTGGAGTACGAAAACCAACAAAGCGGTAGCCCATACCGTAACGCATGAGCTGGCGCACGCTACATGGAATGCAAATATGACAGGGGCAAACCAAAAAGCGGCTGGAAAGGAAGTGAATAAATTATTTAAGTCTTGGAAGAAAGACAATAAGAAATCCGGGTATGGAAAGTATGCGGAAACCAATGTGTCGGAGTTCTGGGCTGAAACCGTTACTAAAGCGATACATGGTAAAAGTGATAAATATACCAAGAAAGTAAAGGAAATCTGCAAGAAATACAAACTATAGAGGTATTTTTGCTTAAATTAATTCAATGCAACATGGAGAAGATAGAATTAACCGCTGATGAGATTAAGGTAATCAAGCAGCAATTAAATGGTGAAATCGAGGTTTGGAATGCTGATGATTATCAGCAAAAGCATCTCACTTCGGTAATTGACAAGGCAAACGCCCTTTTGGAGGAATTGGATGCCTACGATGAAATGATAGACGAAAAGGGCGGTGATACCATCCTTTGGTTTTGGGATAAGTACAAGGCACAAGAGAGTATCATAGAATAATTAACCGGGTAAAGGGAATCGGACGGTATCACGCTATCCGATTTTCTTTACTTTGCAAGTGTGTTTATAGAACACATAAACCAACGATAAATCAACGGATGGCACTTTTTGAGAAAGGAAATAAAATAGGGAATAGATTTTCATCTGATAACCAACCCCAAAATTCGGGTAGGAAGCCGTCCGTGTATAAATACATCAAAGATATTACGGGCAAAAAGGTAGCTCCGGAAATGAGCAAAGAGGACTACTATAAGGTTATCCGTTTCTTGATGGAAAGTACGCCCGAAACTTTGGAGGGGTTGGTTAAGAACAAAGACGGAACGCCCAACAAGAAAACGCCCGTGTGGGTGCTAAATGTGGTGTCTGCCATTAACGCAGATATTCGCTATGGTAGGACTTATACGGTAGATAGTCTGTTTGATAGGGTTTTCGGTAAACCCACCCAACAGATAGAGAGCGAAGTAAACGCACAAGTAACCAACAATAGCATGGATTTGTCGGCTCTTACTACGGATGAGTTGCTACAATACAATTCCTTGCTGGAAAAAATAAAGGCAGGCAATGGCACGAAGTAAGGTTACAGACGTGCCGATGGCACTTGCAGTGAAGATTGAGCTTTTCAAGCGTGGTTGTTTCGACTTCATCACCGTAAAGGATGGTTTGAAGCATGAGAAGCAAGAACACGCTTTGAAGATACTTACCGACAATGAACACGTTGAACTTTTGTACGGAGGTGCTGCCGGGGGTGCAAAATCATGGACGGGTGCGGTGTGGCTTCTGTTTATGTGCCTCTGTTATCCCGGTTCAAAGTGGTTTATCGGACGTGCCGAGTTAAAGCGTATCACACAATCTACACTTATCACATTTTACAAGGTTTGCAATCAATACGGGGTTGATGATACCTTGTACAAGTATAACGGGCAATACAATTATATCGAATTTTTCAACGGTTCACGCATTGACTTGTTGGACTTGCAATATAAGCCGGGCGACCCTCTGTATGAGCGTTACGGCTCAATCGAATATACAGGCGGCTGGATTGAAGAGGGTGGCGAGGTGAATTTTGGAGCTTATGATACATTGAAAACACGTATCGGGCGACACCTTAACAATGAACTGGGGTTGAGGCGAAAGTTATTCATTACGTGCAACCCTAAAAAGAATTGGATGTATGATACATTCTACAAGCCGGATAAGAAAGGGGAATTGCCCGAATATATGTACTACCTTGCTTGCCTTGTACAAGAAAATCCATTCATAGACCCCGATTATATAGAGGGCTTGAAAACCACAAAGGATAAAGTAAAGCGTGAACGTCTTTTGAAAGGTAATTGGGAATATGACGATAACCCCAACGCCCTTTGTTCACATGATGCAATCTGTGAGATATTCGGGAATAAGATTTCAATCAAGACAGGTACAAACTATATTACAGGTGATATTGCACGCTTCGGAGCTGACTATGCCCGTCTTGCCGTTTGGGACGGTTGGCATATCATAGAGCTACAATGTTTTCCCGTGTCTAAGACTACCGATATTCAGACGTGGATAATCAACAAGCAAAAGAAGTATAGAATACCCAACCATAAATGTATCGTTGATGAGGACGGTGTAGGCGGTGGAGTGGTGGATAATTGCGACATTCAGGGATTCGTGAACAACTCTACCCCTTTCAATGGTGAAAACTACCAAAACCTACAGACCCAATGCGGCTACAAGCTGGCAGACCACATAAACGCTACGGAAGTGGGGATAGATGAGGATTTGATAAGCACTGCCGATAAGGAAGAAATCATAAGGGAACTGGAACAACTGCAAACATGGAAAGCTGATTCGGACGGGAAACTAAAATTGAAACCCAAAGAAGAAATCAAGATGGATATTGGTTGTTCCCCGGACTGGAGGGATATGTTTCTGATGCGAGCATGGTTTGACTATAACGAGTATGATATACCCGATGATATAGAACGCAGATTAGGTATAACCGCTTAAAAACAATAAAGCAAAATGGGATTATTAAACATTATTTCTAACGAGGTAAAGGCGGCTATTGGCTACCAACAAAACTTTGCCGACCTTTTGACGGCTAAGGATGTGACCCGTGCTCTTTCCATGATGAAAGCCCATGCGGAAGAAGCCGCCAATAATTTACGTGAGTATAAGATTGACACTCACAAAGTGATGGAGCGTAAGGATAGAGCCGTTTACGATAAGAAAGGCAACTTTCTACGTTGGAGTAAACGGTGGAAAATCCCCATTCCTTACCCTCAATTCATCAATGAAATTTCTTTGGTGTTTCTCTATGGCAGACCCGTAAAATGGCAACAGCTTTCAACGGGTACGGATTATGCTTTTCAGAACTACAAAGATTGGCTGAATGAAATACATTTCAATGCCAAAGTTAGAGAGGCTAAACGTTTGGCTGGTGCGGAGGGCATTTCTGCCATTCTTTACCATGTGTACCGGGATAGTGATAATAAACCATCCCTTTTGCTGAATGTGTTGAGCCGGGAAAACAACGATGATATTTATACCATTCGTGACCAATACAAACGGATTACCGCTTTTGCGTGGGGTTACTATCTGACAGAGGCAGGCAACAATACCGTTTACCATGTGGATATATACACTAAAGAGACTGTATATCGTGCCAAACGTGGCAAAATGGGTTGGGAGGTTGAGATAAAGGATAATCCAATAGGGAAAATTCCCGTGCTGATATTTGAGCAAACGCCCGAACATAAGGAGGTGCAACCCATGATTGAACGCTCTGAAATAATGGAAAGCACCGATGCAGATACTAATGACCGCTTTTCTAACCCGGCAATGGTGGCTACTTCTGAAATCCTCAATAGCTTGCCAAAGTCGGAAGAAGAAGCCAAACTGTTTATTCTCAAAAATGGCGGTGATGTACGCTACCTTACATGGAATGAGGCGAGCGAAAGCAAAAAGAATGAGTTTGAAAGATTGGATAAACACATTCTTTCAAAGTCTTTCACGCCCAACATTGATTTTGACAATATGAAATCATTAGGCAACCTTTCGGCAAAGGCTATACGCAAAGTGATGTTGCTTGCCGTTATCAAGGCAGAACGCCACAAGGAAAAGCACGATGATTATATGAAACGCCACGCTAATCTTATGATAGCTATTTTAGGTAATGTGCTTGACTATCGGCATAAGGCTGAATATGATGCCTTGCTGTTAAGGCATGAGTTCCAAGAGCCTTTCGGGGAAGATGTGAGCGAATTGCTTGCCGACCTATCTAAGCAATACAATGATGGGGCATTGAGCCGTGAAACCTATGTAGAATTGTCCTACCTTGTAAAAGATGCGAAACAAGAAATAGAGCGGCTAAAACAAGAAGAAGCGGAACGGATGGAGCAACAAATGGAGTTAAACAAAATGGACGTTTTCGGAGGGGCTGAATAATGGAAATAAAGACAAAATACAATGTTGGCGATAAGGTTTGGATTATGCGCAATAATAAGCCGGAGAAAATCCAAATTAGCAATATTGAAGTGGAGGTAATAGGTGATGTACCTGTAGGTACTTGTTCCCTTTCGGGGGAGTATTATACCAAAATTATATATGTAGAGGTGCAAAGAAGTGAATATAGAAGTTTTGGTGATAAAGACCCAATTTGTAAGCATAATGAATGTAATTGCTTCAATACTAAAAAAGATTTGTTATACAGTTTCTTAGATGATAGCGACTATGGCAAAGAAGAAACAGACATCAACGCAGAACTACCATTGTAGGGACTGCAAACACGCTTTCGACTTCCACGAATTGAACTGGAAAGGTGAGCCGTTCTTATGCAAATGCCCTTTCCATAAATACAGCAAGTTTTTAGATAAGGACTATTGCACCAACTTTAAACTAAAGTAGTGGCATGGCAAAGAAGAAGTACATAGACTATAAGAAGATGCAAGCGGAGCTTTTCAAGAGAACGGAGGGTTACGCTGCCAATGTCCGTATCATCTACCAACAAGTATTTGAGCGAATAATTAACTTGGTAAAGGGTACGGAGTTGGAGGATGGGAAGCCTTTCTCTTTTGCCGACTATGGGTATAGTGAGGAAGTTACGCCCATTCTTAGGGATATGTACAGCCGTGTTTACCAAATTATCCGGGGCGGTGTAGAAAAGGAATGGCTTGCATCTAACGAGAATAACGATGCTTTGGTTAAAAGTGTGTTCGGTGAACAATCAATAAAAGATAATCACTTTGCCCGTTTCTTCAAGCGCAACAAAGAGGCTATGGATGCTTTCTTTGCCCGTAAGAGTGGTGACGGTGGTTTGAATCTCTCTCAAAAGGTTTGGCGATATACGGGTATGTTCCGTGATGAGCTGGAAAATACTTTGGATTTGGCGATTGGTGAGGGTGTTCCGGCTAATCGTTTGGCGGCTCAGATAAAGAAGTATCTACAAGACCCCGATAAGTTTTACAGGCGTTTCCGTATCAAGGTAGGGGAAGATGAGAACGGGCAACCTATCTATGGTAGAAAGTGGAAACGCAGGGTTTGGGACAAAGAAGCCAACTCCTACAAATGGGTGGATGATAGCCCGAAACATTTTCATCCGGGGCGGGGCGTGTACCGTTCATCCGCACGTAACGCCCAAAGGCTTGCACGGACTGAAACCAACATTGCGTATCGTACAGCCGATTTTGAGCGTTGGGCGCAACTCGACTTTGTGGTAGGCATTGAAATCAAGTTATCCAACAATCATCCCGTATCTGACATTTGCGATGATTTGAAAGGTGTGTACCCTAAAACATTCTGTTGGAAAGGGTGGCACCCGAATTGCCGTTGCTATCAAGTACCCGTACTGGCAAAACAAGAAGAATTGGACGAAATGCTGGATAAGATTTTGGACGGGGATAATCCGGCAACGGTGGAATGTGAGGAAAAGGTAAAAGAGCTGCCATCTCAATTTACCGGGTGGATGCAAGACAATGAGCAACGCATCAAGGATGCAACGGAGAAAGGGACTTTGCCCTACTTCCTACGGGACAATGAAAAGGTTATCTATCCACCGACTGCAAAAGAGATAGCGAAAGCCCGGCACGAAGCCCGGACGGAAGCGGAAGCAAATGCCATCCGGCAACGGTGGAATGTGAGAAAAGCGACCTATCACTATGGTAATAATATGCTCCGTGTTATGGGTGGTATTTCTGACGTTGATACTACGGCTTTAGCTGAGGCTCTAAAACACCCTGATTTGTCCGCTATCATGTTGGAAGCCCGTAAACTGAAAGTTATAGGCAAGGATATTTATTCACTGGGTTACATAGATAGCCCTATGGAGGTGGCTAAAAAGTTCTCTTTAGCCGATGCAAAAGCCGTAAACAAGGCGGTTGCTGATAAGCTGGCACAATGGGATAGCCTTTCTTTGGAACAACAATTAAAGAAACTGAATTTTGAAGCATACGACTTCTTAGGTGGTAACTATCACAATGTACAACAGAAGTACCCAACGTGGCAGGTGTCACAACAAGCCTATGTTAAACAGATTGGCATTGTTCAAGATAAGATAGATTGGAAAGCCATCAAGGATAACTATGCCGACCTATCTAAGTTCTCTACCAAGTCCAAGCCTTACCAATCGCTCATTGCACAGCTTGAAAATGCAATCAACGGCAATGATAAAGCAATGGCACAACAAACCATTACGGAACTCAATGTAAGGAAAGAAAGCATTGAAAAAGCCGCTGCCAAGCGTAAATCAAAAGTAAAGGAGGTTAAGTTTAAGGATTCCGATTTTACGCAGGAAAGAAAGGATGAGGCAAAATGGTTTATTCATAGTTCAGATGCAAACGATTATTTCTTTGATAATGCCGTGGATATGTGGAAACTTGCAAGCACCAATGAAAAGGCGGCTATGTATCAATATACGGCTGGTAGTAGTTATATAACAGAGCCTTTGCGTGCTATTAAGGGATATTATCACTACTATGGTAGTAGATTGTCCGAAGCTGAAAAGCATATTGCCGATATGACCCAATATATAGCCCGAAGCACACTTAAAGATGATGTTTGGGTAAAGCGTGACGAAATCAGTGCTTTTGTAAACTATCGGTTTGGGCTGTCTGATTTGGATGCTTATATATCTGACCCGTCTAAGCTTGTTGGCAAGGTTGGTACGGATGATTCCTTTATGTCGTGTGGTAATTGCCGGAATACGAACTTTGGAAGTAAGCCCGTTTGTCTGAATATCTATTGTCCGAAAGGTACACAAATGACCTACGCAGAGCCTTTTTCTGCATTTGGTTCAAGCCATGACAATGGGGACTATTGTCCGGGTAAGAAGTGGAACGGAACTTCTAAGCCTACAACAACGGGGGAAAATGAAATCATCCTACAGCGTGGCACTAAATTCAGAATAACCAAAGCTGAATATACAAATGGTAAATGGTATATAGATATGGAAGTTTTGGAACAAAGCCCAAAAGAGATAAAGGAAATGGTTACTACTTCGATGGGATTCTATTGCAAGTATTGACACAATAAAGGCGCACCGTTACTGATGCGCCTTTGCTTTTTGTTTAGCCTTTGATATAGGTGGATTGATACAGGTCTTTGAAGCCCTCTATATCCGTCCTTTCGGCATACTTGCAGTATCTATTGAAAAGTACCGCTTTCAGTGTGATAGGCACACCATCGTACATTTCAAAGTTGGATAGCCCGGCATTTGTGTACTCTTTTAGGATGGGGGCAATACGTTCACACCCGGCATCGCTTGCAAGTTCGGTTTGCTCAGTCCACCATTTTTCACCAAGCCAAAACATTTGTTTGTCGGCTTCTCTGAAAGGGCATTCTTTCTCTCCTTTGTAATAGATGCAAAGGTGAGTTAATGAGTTGTTTTTTGTTTTTGTCATAACAACTTGTTTAAATTACTTCGATTTTAGTGTTATAGAAGCATCCAATAACATTACGCATATCATCAGGAAGTATTCTTAGAGCATTCCAAATGAAACTATCTGGTATGCCCCAAAGTGCTTCTGCCATTGAGCCTACTATTGCCCCTATCGTGTCGCTATCACCACCCCATGAAATTGCCCGTCTGATTGCATCCTCAAAAGAGGTGCTTACACGAATAATTTTCAAACAAAGCGGCACAGTGCCTTGACACGTTTCATCAAATATTCCAGCATAATAATCGTTTACCATGAATTGAGGATAGTACGATTGCATTATATTCTCATATACTTTCTGATTGTGGGTTGTCCTCAAATAATAAATGGCGTGTGCGACTGCTACAGCTCCTTTAACTCCCTCCGGGTGATTATGGGTTACTATAGCCGTTTTCTCTGCCTCCATCAAAACCTTATCTAAGTTGTCATAAGCCCATGCAACCGGGGAAACACGCATTGCAGAGCCATTGCCGAAGCTGTTATATGGTTGTGGGTTGTCTGAGGCTATCCAGCGGGCAAAGCTGCCACCGTATGCCCCTTTCGGATTGGGGTATGCCCTACACCATTGGAGAAACTTTTCTTTGTAGCTTACGCCCGTATTGATTGCATCCGCTACCGCTATAGTACAAATTGTATCGTCTGTAAACGTGCTATCCTTTGTGAATAGTTCAAAGTTGTAGTTATCTGTATTGTTGAACTCAAAGCGTGAGCCTACAATATCGCCTATAATTGCTCCTAACATATTACTTGAAATTTTGATTGAAAAAACGCTCTGCTTTAATTCTATGATATTTAGCTTCACGGTACTTATGTTTGTAGTACCATCGTGTAACAAATGAAGATTCTGCCAGTTTAATGAGCATTGCAGATTCTCTTAAAAAAAGAGCCGATACAATATGCTTTTCTGTAGATTCTATTGTAGATGCACAAGCCTTTTGAAAATCTTCTAAAGATTCATTCATGCCCTCAAATGCTTTCAAAAGGGATTTTGTCATTTCTTTCGTAATACATTCATCCATTGTTAGCCTCCTTTCTTTTGCCTCTGTTTGATTGCTTAGTATGAAGTGTGCCATACCTAACAATCGCCTTTCTTCCCATGTGTTCACCATTCCTTAAAACATTCCAAAGAGATTCTTTAGACACCCCTACTACTTCGGTTGGCAATAGCTCATATATAGCCGTAATGCTTCCAAAGTAGTAGTGACGTTTACCCTTGTATGGCTCTTTCAATTCTACATGAATAACTTTTCTTTGCTGTTTCATTGCTATATGTGTTCTATAAACGCAAAATTACTATATTATATTTAATAAAACAAATGTTTACCGAGTTTATTTTATTATACAAGGTTAATGCGGTCTATCTCCATTGTGTTTATCCTTTTATTCGTCCTAAAAAAGACAATTTTAATATATCGCATTCCAAACCTATAACGGCAAACTCCAACATAGCATTATCATCAGAAAGGTCATTAACCTTTAGAATTGGATAATCTTCTCCGGTACTGGTTACATATCCCTCTTGTGAAATATCATCTGTTATGTGCTCATCGCTGGTATTACCAAAATATGAATCAAGACTTTTGATGATATGCTTGTTTAAATAATCCTCACTATACACAGAGGCTATTTTAGCTTGCTTCCTAAGTGCGTACCTCATTCTTCAATTCCTTTCTGATTTATTATGAGGGGGTATACAATTCATATCCATCATTCCAAAGACTATCACTGCGAAAATTAAAAAAATCTTCCAAAGAGATACGTACGCCATCTTCTAAAAGAAGAAATCCATTTTCAATAGTCATCCATTCGTCAGAGGAAAAGAAACGGTGCGTAACCTTCTTACCCTCTTTCATTGCTTGTATAGCTTCTTCTTTACTCATATCTGATTTATTATTAGTTTACCAATTTTCCAACTCTACCGTTTTACCCGCCAACTCATGCGTGCAATCGGATAGAAATTCAATCTTACCATTACGTACAAATGAATGGCATATATTCATTTTTTCAGCAGTAGGATACCGTACAAGTATTGACGGGGAAACCGTTGGGTTATCTACATCTCCGTTGAAATGCCAGCATGGATTCCCCATTTCTCCTTTAATAGTATTTACATAATGGGCACAACCACATCCGGGACATTGGAAAAGATATACGCCTTTCCATCCATGTTCTTCACATTTAATAAATTTAGCCATTTTAGTTCCTTTCTACTTTATTTATAACTTTGATAGCCATTGTTCGTAAACTCGTGTAGCCACTTGCGCCATCATAACAGGCGGTACACTCATACCGCAAATGTAGTGCGGTGAAAAGCCGCAAAAATCGTAGTCTTGCGGGAAAGTAGAAGCGTTGCACACCTCAGATTTTGATAAATACACAGGCTTATTAAAAGGAATCGTGCTGTCTGCATGAGCCGTAAGCGTGTTGCAAATTTCATCCTCATACAAATAACATTGATTGAAAAATCCTCTTTTGCCTGTCAGCTTCCGATAAGCATTTGACATATCAATATCCCCATGTGTTCTATTATCAAACATTTCTTTCATGCGCTTGCCGTATGGTTTGCCCATGTAATCCGCAAATTCTCCGTAGCAAATCCCCGGCTCGTTGAAGTCCATGCTAATATGCGGCTCAACATTGAAGAGGTCAGACACTTTCAAGAAATTCACGCCCAAATCATGCCTAATACATACAAAGAACACCCGGTTTCGCATTTGTGGTACTCCCATTTTAGAAGCATCAAGTAAGAAGTGTTGGCAATAATACCCAGCATCTTCAAAGTCCTTGTAAATGCGCCTTACATAATCTATGGCATTACCCATAAGCAAGCCTTTCACATTTTCCGCTATCACAACCTTTGGTTGCAGTGCTTTTGCCAAAGCAATGAAGTCGAAGAAAAGTGTATCAAGAACTTGTGCCGTTTGCCCCTCTCTGAACACCTTTTCTTTGCCCCAATCCTTTTCACGGTTGCCGGATAAGGAGAAAGTGGAACATGGGGGTGAGCCGTCCAAAATATCCAAGTTATAAAGTTCGGGCGGTAGCTCTCTCTCTCTCTCAATTCTCTTATATCCCCTAAAAAATTGAACCGTGGTGCATGGTTGGTTACATACACCTGATTCACTTTAGGGTCTATTTCATTGCAACCTATCACATCAAACCCTGCCAACTTGTAGCCCATAGTTGAACCGCCACCACACGCAAAACAAGAAAACACTTTGCCTTTGTCTTTAGTGAAATTGGCTTCTGCCAGCTTCCAGTTATAAGGGAATTTATGAATTTCCATTATTGCACCTCCTCATCTTTACACATAACGACATCGCCACAAATATAATCCCAACCAAAAATAGCATTGTGTTTATGCGCTATTTCCGTGGCTGTTTCGTTGGAATCTAAAACGTCTTTCCCATTATCATTGATTACGAGAATATCCCCATTGTGTAGGTTTATAATATCAATGTAACCATCTACGAACTTTTGCAGTTCATCCAGTTGGAAGCCCAGCCCGTTTTGAGGTTGGATTTCCAATTTACTTCCGTCTGTCTTTATCAGTGTTGCCATCTTATTTTGCCTCCTTTCGTTTTAGTTGAAGTTTTACCTTTTCGGCATCAAACTCATAGTTCATACACTCAGTAAAGTTTCCCATTATAAGCATTAGAGGGAAGAGCATACCATGCTTACATCCTCTTCCTAATTCGTCTGATGCTGCCTTGCATGAATCACATCTATAAATGTCTTGTACTGTTACTATTGCCATTGTGAGCCTCCTTTCTTGCCTTGTGAACGCCTTTAGTATAATTGCGTTCAACACGTCTAACGTCATTGTATTTTGCTTGCGCTGTAGATTCTATCATGTGGGGTTTTTCGTTTCCCACCCAATGAGCATCCGGGTGTTCCTGCTGTATTGCCGCTAAAATTGCATCTTTCAATATTCCCATATCCTAAAATTTTATTGGTTGATACACACGCTTATTGGAACGATTAATTTATAAGTCGCACCATTTGGGAAACCATCTTTAATGGCTTCTTTTATTTCTTTTGCGGATGGAACGCTGTTGCGCACTCCAAACTCAATCTTTCCCAAACGTCTGCCGTTATGGTCGAAAATGATATAAGTGTATTCATTCATAATTTTGAAATTTACTTGGTTACTACTGTTACAAATTGGCACTTTGCCCAAAGTGTAAAATCATTGCTGCTTATGTACTTCTGATTTTTGGCTTCAATGGCTTTAGCTTGTTTTTCGCTAATCTCTTTGCCTTGCAAATAATATTTTTTCATACGGTGTTGCATTGTGTAGGGGATTGCTACCCTACTGGTTATTACTTTCTTAAAATTTCGTCTAATAGTTCTTTGTCTAATTTCCAAAGGTTGTACCCTTTGGCTATTTTTCTTCTGAGATACTCTCTTTCTCCAATCATAGCTATTGCTTTTTCTCTTAAATCTGATGCACTCCACTTTTCGGCTTGTTCTATAAGAAAGTTTGCAAGACATTTGCGTTCTTCGTAAAGTTCACGAACTAACACCGTTTTTTGCTCTATTTCTTTCAGAGCTGCCGGGTTTTTCATCCACAACTTGCAAAACGCATCTTTATCAAGGTCTGTATTCATGTAGCAAGTTTCAACCTCTATATAGTTGTCCGCTGTTAGCTTCAACCCGGTTCTTTCTTCAAATTCTTTCTGTGTCATGGCAATATGTATTATAGTATTGATATTTCTTTTTGAGCTAATTTGCTGTCTGTGAGGCACAGCACTTCATATTTCATTTTTTTGTAGTTGTAAACTACCTCTAATGTGTTTTGCCCTCTGCCGTCTGCCCTTTCGTCATAAATGGTTTTGATATGCTGGTACATGATATTACCCATCATAAAGTTTACACATCCCGAATCATAGAAGTAAAATGCTACCGCATATTCCAATGTTTTCTTTTTATCAATACTCTTAGTTGCCATAATCTGAAAATTTAGTGTTGCATTATTATTTTTGTACTTTGTATATTTCAACATCAGGTACTACTTTCTCTACTCTGTTGCGTATGAAATCGGTAATAATATCTTCGTGGCTCCACTCTTTAGAATAAGACATTGTATCATGGTAGCCATCACAGATTACGCTTCCATTGCTGGTTACGGACAAGCTAAAATAGATAGCCATTTCTGCTAAACTGTGGCACTTAAAATGCTTGTTTCCTTTTATTAGAATATAATTCACATCCATATCACATATATTTTAAACGTTATCAATCTTATTACGATGCAAATATAGGCTATATATTTAATACAACAAAGTATTTGGATATATTTTTGGATATATTTTCAAAATACCTATGTGATAGTTGGTTTTGATAGTCTTTTAGTGGTAATTTCCTTTATTTAAGATGGGTGAAAATGCTCGAATGGATATATTTACTGCAAAACAGGATATATTTTGTGCTTTTTTGAGGATATATTTTTGTTGAGTGAAAAATATTATTCCTATTGTGTTAATCAAACACATATTTGTTATATTGAATATAGTAAATGAAAAATCGCTTTTACGTCTTGTTTTTAAGCGTAAGATGCTAATAGGCAAGTAATTTACCGAGTAAAATATGTGTGTTTATAGAACGCATATATGATTTTATTTCATATCTTTGCTCTGTAGAAGTTCAACTTACTAAATAACAAAAGCAACAATGAATAAGAAACTCTTTGAGAAAGTCAAAGGCTTGTGTAAAGACACTGGTCTTTCGGAGAAGTACCTTAAAGCGATAACCGAAAAAATGGGTGGCAGCATTGAGGATGATTCTACCGATGATGAGGCAATAGAAAGTACGGCAAATCTGATTGCGGAAGTGGCTAAGGAAAGTCAAGGTGAAGCAACCCGATGGGCAAACAAAAAGAAACCAACCCAAACCGAGGATGAGGAAGAGGAAGAAAGAAAGCGTAAGGAAGAAGAATCTAAACGTAAGGGCAAGGTGGCTTTGGACGAAGCGACTGAAAAGAGGTTAAAGGAAATGGAGGAAAAGATTGCTAACTACGAAGCCAAAGAAAGCAAAGAAGCCCGTGCGAAGGAAGTAGTTAAGGCTATGGAAAAGCACAAAATCCCGGCTTATCTCCGTGACCGTTTGGCAAAATCAATCTCCGATGATGAAGATATTGAGGATGCCGTTTCCGCTTACAAACAGGAGCTTATTACAAATGGGCTTGATGATGAACACTCAGGGGGTTCTAAGGCGGCAAGTGAAAAGCAAATTGATGAAGCTGCTGATAGCTTGCTGGAATCAATAACCGTAAAATAAAAGATGAAATGAAAAGAAAGACTGCTTCATTTACCGGGATGCGACCCATTTTCACGGGTTCGCCCTCTATCGTGCAAGGCGGCTTCAATCTGGACGTGGAAAACCAACATTTCGCTGTTGGCGATACCGTGCCTGCCGGAACGCTTGCTATCAAGGATGAGGTGAAAAGGACGGTGCAAGTCATCAAGACTGCAAAAGTGGTGGAAGTGGATGCGGAAAACACCAAGAAAGTAAGCCTGTACGTGGATGAGTTCTACGAGCCTTGCTTTACCGTTGGTGATTTGGTGCTGAAAGACGGCACAGCCGCTACAGCCATTGCCGATGTTCCCACAATCGAAAAGATTGAGCGAAACGGAAACAATTACATTGTCACTCTCTCCAAAGCCATTGCCGGGCTTGTAAAGGATGATGTATTGGTAGAGGTTGTTTCGGACGGACAAACTGCCGCAAAATCAAAGGAGCGTGGCACTTCCAACTCCGTACTGATTGCCGATGTGGAAGTAGGCGAGTTTGAAACCTCTGTAGATGTTTCTGCCGACACCATGCAATACGCAATGTACGAAAGACGTGTGCCGCCTATCCCTGCCGGGCAAAAGGACACTACGGGCGATTACTTGAAAGGGAATCCCCACGTGAAATTAACGAAATCACACTAACTAAAATTAGCGTAACGACATGAAATCTATTTTTTCAACATTCAAAGGGCTTCACAAGGACGGCAAACCGCTTGACTTTTTGGCAACGTGGAAAAAGACTTTTGATAAGGCTTCCGAACGTGAAACAACCCTTTTTCAGAAGATGTACTGTGATAGCTGGTTTACTACCAACACGCCCCAAATGTCATTGACTGCCGAGGCACTTGTAGGTAAGTACAACTTGCGTATCATGGCTACATTGATTGGTGATGAATCACCTACACCTATGAGGCGTTCTGACGGCTTCGATGTGTGGACTAAGGAAATCCCCCGTGTGGGTCACAAGTTCCCCATGTACGCACGTGATTACCGTAAACTGATGGAGGTTTACGAAAATCCCCGTTTGAGTGAATCCGCTAAGGTGAAGCAAATTGAAAAGCTCCTTACCCACGACATGAAAGATGCTTATTTGGGCTGTAAGGACGTGATGGACTTTATCGCTCTGATGGCATTCTCTAATTGGGGTGTGGCTCAGTTCGTGCCGGAAATCAACAATCCGGGTGGACGTAAGTACGAGGTGGATTATCAAATGCCGGAAACAAACAAGCTGGTATCAGCTTTCTTGTGGAACTCTGCCAATACCAAAGCTGGCAAGTTGTCCCCCGTTTTGATGTTGTCGGCTATCTGTAGTGACCTGCGTAACCGTGGCATTGAGCCGGGCGAAATCCTTATGAGCCAAGACCTCTATTTTTGGTTGCGTATGGACGAAACGACCCGTTTGTTGGTACATGGTAACGATAAAAAGGCTCAGACCGTAACAACGGCTCAGATGGCAGATTTGCTTGCTGGTAATGAAATCCCCCCTGTAACGGTGATTACCCGTAAAATGGGTATGGATATGGACGGTAAGCGTAAATCGCTTGAACCGTGGAATCACAACTTTATCTGTATCAAGCCTGCCGGGGTTATCGGTGAAATTCAGCCCGCCATTGAAGATAGCGAGTTGATAGAGGAAGAAAACGTGGACTACATGAACGCTGGCGGTGGTATTCGTATCGCCAAGTGGCGTACCGGGGAATCCACTGGTCAAGTTGCAGCCGAATATACACAAGGCTCTGGACGTTTGTTGCCTCTTATCACTGAAATTGGTGCTATCATCTGTTTACAGGTGCGTGGCTTTGAGGAAAAGGAAGTACCAGCCGATGCAAATGGTGTGGCACGTACCTATTGGACTAAATCCGAATTTGAGAGTGCAACAGCTCTTGAAGTAGGCTAAATCTTTTGCTTATGGAACTGGCAGTAAAGAAAGCGTTTATAGACAAAAACGACAAAGGCAAAATCTACAAGGTAGGTGAAACCTTGCATACCGATGAGCTTAACCGAGTTAATGATTTGGTTGCAAGGGGCATTTGTGTGATTAAGTCTTTGGAAAGTAAACAGGCTGAAAAGGTCACTTTCCAAGACAATGAATATGATTTGAATGTGGTAAAGGATGCTTTGGAATCCATCAATGCCCCCGTTGCCAAAAATGCCGGGGTTAAGGGTGTAACCAAAGCGATTGAAGCCCTTTCAGATGAGAGTGTAACGGCTTTGAAAGAAGCCCTTGAAAAATAGTAGTGATGGGAACTTTGACAAAATACAATGCGTTGGTGGGTGAGCTTGAACCCTATACCCCAAGCCGCCTTGCTTTGCAAAAGGCACTTGCTGATGTGAAGATAAGCGACTGGGATAATGAGTACAATGCCGATACAGACCAACGCACGATAGCCATAGCCGCTATAAAGGTGCTAAAGCGGATGATTGTGCTTACCAATGACACGTTAGGTAAGTCCTCACAAGGTTACAGCGTGGAGAAGTTGGAGAGGCGCATTAAAGACCTTTGCAACGAGAACGGTTTAGACGTTTCGGATTTTGTCGAAGTTTCTTCCATTACGGACGGCTCTAATTTGTGGTGATATGGCACGGAATAACGGAACTTTCAGATACACCGCTTTGCCCATTGAAGCAACGAGGGATGAAGAAACGGGATTTTATACGGACGATGATTCGCCCGTGTGGGTGAAAGGCTGTGAGTGTCAAGTGGAAAAATTCATACCTGCCAAGCAACGATTGGGAACGGACGGGCAAATGTATTCATACACCTTTGATGTGTTTTTACCATCCTACTTTGAGGGTGATTTGAGTATAGGCGCACGTGTGGAAGTGACTTTGGAGCGTGGAGGTGTGGATGAGTTCACCATTTCGGGAATAGATGATACAAACCCTAAATACATAGAGATATGGGGATAATGCCGATGTTTGACAAAGGGGCTATCTTAAACCCCGTGGCTGCTTTCCAAAAGCAACTTGAATTGGCTTTCGTAACCTTGTTAAAATACATGGGCGAAAAGCTGGCTAAGTATGCTAAGGATAGCCACAACTACCAAGACCAAACGGGCAATTTAACCAACTCTATAGGCTATGCCGTGGTACAGAATAAGGAAATCGTTTACTATGGTGGGTCAGACCAGCCCGGAGAGGGTGCGAAAGCCATGTTGGAGGCTGCAATGAAGTATGCCGCCACGCTGCCAAACACTTTTTCCCTCATTATAGTAGCCGGAATGAATTATGCCGCCTACGTGGAAGCCAAAGGGTACAACGTGATTCTACCTGCCGAACTGAAAGCCAAAAGCGAACTTCCTGCCGAGATTAACAAGTTGGTGATGAAAGCTAATAAGAAAGCAATCGAATTATTCGGGAACGCAGCATGATAACGACTGAGGAAATAGCAACAAAGGTTTACGCCATGCTTCAAGCAAGCGAGGTGAAAAACTTCATTTCGGGTGTGATTGATTACGAGCGTAACGACTACACCAAAGAGGATGTGATAATTGTCCCTCATACGATAGACGGTGAAGCATCCGTGCGCTACGGTCAGATAAACGTGAATATTCATGTGCCGGATAAGGTGATAGCCAAAGGCAAGGGGAAAGCCGTTTACAGGACACATTTTAAGAGGCTCATAGAGATAAGGGCAAAGGTGGTTGAGGTGTTGAAAAACCATTATGAAAGTGGGAAAGGCTATAACTGGAACATAGGGCGGTTTAACCCACCGATTAAGGAGAAAGACCAAAACGAACATTTTGTTTCCCTTGCTTTGGAGCTTACAGTAAGAGAAAAGAGTATCAACTAATAAAAAATTAAGATTATGCCGATTTTAGCAACAATGGGGTTGAAAAAGATTTATATCGCCCCTGCCATGACCGATGGAAGTATGCCCGCAAAAGGCAACCAATGGCTTGATTTGGGCGATGTGTATCAAGACACTTGCAACTTGAAAGATGATTCTCCCGAAATCACGGAACATAAGTCGGAAACGTCAAGCAAGGTTATTACGTTGGTGGGTGAAACACCTACAAATGTGGAGCTTTCTTTGATGGACCCGGATTTGGAATTGCTTGCACGTTATTTCGGTGGTACTATTGCTGGAGAAAAGGGCAAGCGCACTTGGATTCGTCCACGAAAATTGGAATACAAGGAGTGGGCGTTATGGATTCAACCGGAAGAGGGCTTGTTTATCGGGTGTGCCAATGTGCGTATCATCCCGACATTCGAGATTACCTATTCTTCAAAGGGTATCTGCCTTGTGCCTATGACTATCAAGTTCCAATCAAACTTGCAAGCAAGCGAGGAAATGAGCGACCCAACAGTAGCATGACACTGAAAAAGTCTGAGAACCGATAGCCTCCTATCCCCGGATGGGGGGCTTTTTAACTTTTAAGACAAATGGAACAACTGAATAATGAACGTGAATTGACCCGTGAAGAACGCTTGGAAATCGAAGAAAAGGCGATACAGGCACTTGTGAACATGGGAGTGAAATTCAATGTACCGCTTAAAATTAACCCGGTAAAACCGCCACGCTTCATCCGTTGGTGGAATAAGCATTTTCCGAACCATGTAAAGATGTGGCGTGACAAACGTATTCCCAAAGGCTGGGATGTGTCCGAAACAGAAGTACCCAATGCCGCTTTGCAAACTATGGAGCGTGTATATATGCGCCACTTCCATTTGAAGCCTCTTTATTTGGGTACGATGGATTGTTTGAGGCGGTTGTATCTGAATATAGAATACGATGAGGAAAAGATACAAGCCGAACCCATACAGGAAAGCAAACGCCTTTTCAAGTATATTCCTCTGATGGCTGAGATTGCAGCCGTAGCCGTGCTTAACAATCCCGTGGTAGCTGACCCCTCTAAAGACAAAGAGGTGAAAGCCTTGAAAGCGTTTTTCATGGAACACCTTACATCTACCCGGCTTGAAAAGCTGGCAGACGTGATAAGCCAAATGATGAATCCCGGGGGTTTTACGTCCTCTATTCGGTCAATACGGGAGATAGGAACGACCAATCCGAAGAAACTCAAAGCAAACCGAGTAGAGTAATCGGGCTAAATAGCCCGTGGGGTAATCGTGGGGAAATTATCAAGTCCTTTGGCTGGACTTACGATTATCTGCTTTGGGGTATCAGTTGGCTAAACGTACAAATCATGCTGGCAGATGCGGCACGTGTGGAACAAGAGCCGGAGCAAACGGACGGAAACAAAGATGGTGGGAAGCCGCCTGTACAGCTAAAGACAAAGGATGATATTAAGAATTATCTGAAAGGAATAATGTAATGGATAATATAAACGGAGCGTTGGCGTTCAAAGCCACCCTTGATATAAATGATTTCAACGTGTCGGCACAAGCGATGGAAAGGAGTATCAAACAGGTTTCATCCACAGCCGTATCGGAATCGTCTGTGATGGATAACTCCATTCAGAGCTTTGCGCAAAATGGGGCGAAATACATTGTTTCCTACCTCGTTGGGCAGGGTATGGGGACTTTGCTTCAAAGTATCGTGCAAACACGTGGGCAGTTTCAACAGTTGGAAATTGCCTTTACAACCATGCTCAAAAGTGGTACGCAAGCAAAGGGCTTGATGGATAGGCTTATTGATACAGCCGCCAAAACTCCGTTTGACCTTTCGGGCATTGCGAGTAGTGCCAAACAGATGCTTGCTTACGGCTCAACCGTGGATAATGTGGTGGATGAGCTGGTAATGCTTGGTAACGTGGCTTCGGGCGTGGGTGCGCCACTACAGGATATTGCCTACCTCTATGGAACGCTACGGACACAAGGCAGGGCATTTACCGTGGATATTAGGCAGTTTGCCGGGCGTGGTATTCCCATCTATGAGGAACTGGCTAAAGTGCTTGGCGTAACCAAAGATGAAGTTTCCAACCTTGTAACGGAGGGTAAGGTTGGCTTTGCGGAAGTAGAAAAGGCTTTCCAAAACATGACGGGTAAAGCCGGGACTTACTACAACCTCATGCAAGAACAAAGCAAGTCCCTAACGGGTATGATTTCCAACATGGGTGATGCGTGGGAACAATCGTTAAACAAGTTGGGTGCGGATAACCAAGATGTTTTTGCCGGAGCTATTGAAAGTGCTACCTATATGGCAGAGCATTTGGATGATATTTTGCGTATTTTGAAAGCCGTTGCTATAGGCTATGGAAGCGTGAAAGCCGCTATTGTACTGAATACATTAGCCACAAAGGGATATACGGGCGTTGCTCTTTTGGATAACACGGCAAGGCAGGCTAAGATTTCCTTAATGAAGTTGGAAGCCGTTGCTACTGGGCAGATGGTAGCTCAGACAAAAGCGATGGTTGCAGCCCAAAACAGCCATGTCGCAGCATTGCAAGCGCAACTGACGGTAGAGGAACACGCCAACATGGTAAAGCAGTTACGCATTGCCACCATTCAACAAATGCTTACCATCCAACAAGCAGAATACCTTTCCAATTTGAATCTAACGGCTTCTTCTGCCAATTATGAGGCGGTGGCTCTGAGTGTTCTTACCGTTGAACAAAAGCAAGCTCTAAGCAAGTTAGACTTGTCGGCTAAAAGTGCCGTGTATCGTGCCGCTTTGGAAAATGAGGTTGCCGTTAAGACACAAAACAGTGCGGCTACCTTAAATGCCATGCGTACCGATGTCAAGGCAGCAGCCGTAAAGATGGAATCGGCACGGGCTGATGCACTGGCGGCAAAGGCGGCTGTAGAACGTGCCTATTTGGAAGTGTACAGGGCACAACAGACTGGGAACGCTGAAAAGATAGCCATTGCCACTAAGAAGATGGAGGCAGCGGAGGATAACGCAGCTATCGCACGAAAGACGGCTTTAGCCACCCAATCCGATTTTTACGCAAAGAAAAAACTACTTGAAGCTACAGCCACCAAGCAATCCACAGCCGCTTCCGTGGCAGATACTACGGCAAAGACAACACAAGGGGCTGTAACTTCCGTACTGACTGCAATCACGACAAAAGCAACGGTAGCGGTGAAAGCTCTTTGGGCTTCCATGATGAGCAATCCTATCGGCTGGGTAATGGGATTGATAGGTGCATTAGTCAGTGTAATTACTCTTTTTACGGGCAAACAAAAAGAAGCGACCACGGCAACGGGTGAATTTCAAGATACCACGAAAAAAGAGATTGACGATTTGAATTTACTTTTTGCCGTATTGCAAAATACGGAGAAAGGAACTCAAACACATAAAAATACGATTGAAAAAATCAATGCCGTATGTAAACAATATAATAAGACATTGCTTGATGAAAACGCTACACTTGATTTACAGCGTCTTAAATATGAGGAATTGACTACAGCCATTCAGCAAACTACAGCCGAAAAAATCAAGGCTAAATATACCGAACAAGCTATGCAAGAACTGGTACAAAGCCAAACGGATGCACTTGATAAGCTGAAAGAGAATGCCGAAGATGCAACCTACAAAGAAATTCAAGAAGTTATGGAAACCACCCCGGAGGGTGTAACCGTTATGATGAATAAGGTTGTTGATGTGGCTTCAAGTTCTATTCGTGGAGCTTCGGGGGCTGTATGGGATGCGGTAGAATCTATGGCGGTAGAATCCGCAAACCAATTGAAAGGGCTAACAGGTCAAGCCTATACCGATGCGTTCAACAACTCATTGGATAGCATTGTTTCTGCCGTACAAAAGTCCACCGGGGCTACAGGTAAAGAAATGGATGCTTTCAAGGAAAATATAAAAACTTATCTTGAAAGTGTCGCACAATCAGCAAAAAAGGCAGATGAAACCATAGGCAAGGTAGATAGGCAACTTGAAAAATTCTATGGTAAAAAAGATACGACTTCTGTAACAGAGAGTACCGACTATGTGGCTATGTCGTTTAACGAGCTGGATAAGAAAATAGGTGAAACTCAGAAAAGTATTGATACCCTCAATGCCAAAAAGGTAAAGGTGGAAGCCGATAATACCCAACTGAAAGAGCTGAAAGACTTGTTGGATAAATTGAATGGTGCTGTAAACACCAAGAATACAAACCTTAACACGGAAAAGGGAATATCAGACCGTATCAAGCAGCTTAAAGAATTGCGTGAAGCTGCCATTATCGGTAGTTCTGACTATAAGAGTTATGATACGCAAATAAAGAAGTTGGAAGCCCGTTTACCCAAGCATACCACGGGGGATAAAGCGGATAGTGCCGCCAAGCAACTACGTGAAAGGCAACTTGAAGCTGACCGCAAATTGGAGGCTGACCGTATTGCAGTCTTGGAAGAGGGCTACGAAAAACGCAAGCGCACCCTTTCGCTCCAACACAAGGAGGCATTGGATAATATAGACAAAGAGGAAAAGGCTTTGGCTAAAGCTCGTAAGGATGCCGGAAAAGGTGGCTTATCTAAGTCTGAAAAGGACGGCTTCGATGAAAGGCGAACACTTGAAAACAAGAAATATGACAAAGCCCAAAACAAACTCTTTGACGGTGAAATAGAGTACAAGAAACAGCAATATGCCTTGTATTTCCGTTGGGTGCGTAACATGGGCGAAGATGTAGCCAATACCCAATTTGCCACGCTTTTAAAAGGCGGTAAATCATACAAGGAGTATGTGGAAAATGAAATCAAGGCTCTAAAGGATAAACAACAAGCCGGAACACTCACAGAGGGAGAAAGTAACCAACTTATTTCCCTTAATATGCAATACAATGAAATCACGGGGGCAAAGTCCGCTATGGATTCTTTCAAGGAATCTGTATCTAAGACCATTCAGCAAGCCCAAACACTTGCCGAGAAGTTGGAAGCCATAGCCGATGCAAAAGAGAAGCTGGCTAATGGAAGTTCCGGGCTTGTGGGTGCTGACGAAAAAGCGGAAGCCACTTTGTTTGTTTCAGAAGAAGATGAAAAGTTACAGGAAGAAGTACAGCAAAAGATACTTTCCTCTTACAGAACCTTTGAGGAACAAAGAAATGACATCCAAAAGGAATACGCCTTGCTGCGTGCTGCCGCTCAAAAGACGGGCGACCAAGAACGGATTAACCAAGTAAACAAGTCGGAGGCAGAAGCGTTAAGCACCCTTACCGCCAATATGTTAAAGCAATCGGATAGTTGGAAGAAGTTATTTGGCGATTTGGATAGCCTTTCTGTAGCTGAAATAGATAAGTTGGTGGCTGATATTGAAACAAAGCTAAAAGATGCGGATTTGAAACTGAATCCCGTAGATTACCGTGCTTTGATTGATAGTTTGAATCAAGCAAAGGAAACGCTTATTTCAAAGAATCCCTTTAAGGCTTTAGGCACGTTCTATGATGATTACATTGAAGCCAAAAAGAAGCTGGCAGAAGCCAAAGCGAATGTTGCTGCCGGAAAGGGTACGGATGAGGATGTGAAAAAGGCAGAGGCTGACATGAAGAAAGCCGCCAAAGGCGTAACCAAGTCCATTGAAACGATTACCGATACGGCTACCACGTGCGGCAATGCCATTGCATCCATGTTTTCTGATTTGGGACAGGATGATTTGGCAAACGGCTTAGGCACTGCAATGGAGTTGTTCGGGCAGTTGGGCAATGCCGCCGCCTCTGTAGGTAAAATGATGAGCGGTGACATATTGGGAGGCGTTACGGGTATGGTAAGTGCCGTTACTTCTGTAGTGGGCATATTTGCCAAATTGCATGATTCCAAGTATGAGAAGAAAATTCAAAATCTGCAAAAGGAAATAGATGCGCTGGAACAATCCTACAGCCGTTTGGAACGAGCCTACAATAATACTTATTGGGTGTTCAATGATAGCCAACGTGAAGCCTACGAAAAGAATATCCAACTGATTAACGACCAAATACGGGCTTTGGAACAAGAAGCCAACGTGGCAAAGAAGAATTGGGATTTTGCCCGTTACGCTCAACTCAACAAGGAGATTAAGGAACTCAACAAACAGTTGAAGAATGCGGAAGAAAACGGAGATATGTTTTCTATCTATGAGGCTCAGAAAAAGAACCTCAAACAGCAACAAGAGGATTTAAGAAAGCAAATTCAAGCTGAAAAGGATAAGAAGAAAACCGATAACGGAAAAATCCAACAGTGGAACGAGCAAATAGAATCCATTACCCAACAGATAGAGGATTTGGATAGGTCAATGATGGAAACGCTTGCCGGAACGGATGTAAAAACCGCCATTGATGAATTTGCCGATGCGTTGGTAGATGCTTATTGCAAAGGTGAGGATGCAGCGGAAGCATTGGGCGAAAAGACAAAAGAAGTCCTTAAAAAAGCGGTTGTGGAAGCGTTGAAACGTGAGTTTTTGGCAAAGGGAATCAATGATGCCGTTCTCTATTTGGGAGAATCCATGAAAGACGGGAAACTGACCGATGTAGAGAAGCGAGAATTTGAAAGGATGGTGAACGCTGCCGGGGATTTGTTCAATTCCGCATTGGAGGGTATTGGTGATTGGATTAAGGATGTGGAGGAAGAAACCGTACAGCAAGACCCCCTTACGGGTGCGGTTACTTCCATGAATGAGGAAACGGGCGGTGTGATAGCCGGGCGGTTGAATGCCTTTGTCATAAACCAAAGCGACCAAACCTCTATTATGAGGCAGGCACTTGTTTACCAAGCCGAAATAGCCGCCAACACGAAGTTGAGTGCATCAGAGCTGACGGAGATTAAAACTACTTTGAAGCGCATTGAAAATAAAGATAGTTCACTTTTATCACAAGGAATAGCATAGTTATGGAACTGGTACAACAACTTAAAGAGGATGGCAAGGCAAAGGGGCTTTGCCGGATGTGGCAAATGAAGCTAAGAACGGGGCTTGACTATGAGCAACTGATACAGCTTTACATTAAGGGCATAGATTTCTGTATATCGGAGAATTACCCCACGCTTGACTTTATACGGGAACACTTCAAAGGCAAATGCGAGGTTTACGGGGTGTTTGTGGATGATGAGGTTACGGATAAGGTGAATTTACCCGATGTGGTGCTGAATGGTGACTGCAAAGCTATGTTGGAGTATGACGGCTATTCTGTTTCACGGGTATATGCACGGCATGATTCCCATAGTGCCGTAAACGTGTCGGACAATGCGATTGTTACCATAGACGCTTTCGATAACTCGTATCTGTATGTGGCGGTAGCCGGAACGGATGCAAAGGTGCTTGTGAATCTGTATGGCAATGCCAAAGCGGATATAGAGGGAGTGGGGATAGAAGTTAGACAAATGAATAAAAATACTTACTGATATGGATAAGAACATGATTTTACACCTGCCTTTCGATGACCCGGACGGTAGTATAGCTTACGACTTTTCACAGTACCGCAACGATGCCACCTTATCGGATGGTGCGGATTTTTCTAAGAAATCTAAAGTGGGTAAATCACTTGCTTTGAATGGTACGGGCGAATGCGAAACAGCTCGTTCCATACCCTTTAGCGGTAATTTTACACTTTGTTTTTGGGTGCTGCCTGTTTCTCAAAAGTTAGGCTGGGTGCTGAATATGCCCAGTATAGACAATTATAAAGAGCAATGGCTTGATGTAATGCCCGATGGCTGGATTTTCTTTGCTTTCGTTAAGTCCGGCAATATGTTTACCGTCTATGAGAACACGACCCGGATATTCAGTGAAATATTACCAAAGACACCAACGGGGCTTTCCATCAACGACCAATCACTTTTTGGGACGAAAGCCTTGCTGGACGAAGTGAAACTGTTTGACGTGGCGAAAGAACCCCGTGAAATATTCGAGTTGCAGAAAGATACGGATGTGGAATATTTCATAGACGGAAAGAACTTCAAGGAGTTTGGGGTATTCGTTTCCAAAAGTGCCGGATTGGTTGGACGGTTGGAGCGCAAAGAAGCCTTGCAAGTGAACTGGGACAATTACCACGGTATTGTAAGGGATAAGAAGCGACCACGCTACAAGGAACGAAACATTACACTGGATTGCTTTATTGAGGCTTCGGGACGTGCCGCCTATGTGGAATGGGTAAACCTTTTCTTTTCCCAATTCGATGCGGAGGGGAACCACCGTTTGCGTGTGGACTATGACGGAAAGGCAAAGCCTTTGGTATATGAAGTGGAATTGCTGGATGAGGCAGACCCGGAAAAGAGCTGGGGACAATATAGCAACGATTTGATGGTGGGTACATTCCGTTTAAAGCTGGTGGAAGATGAACCTGTGAAAAAGGTGCTTAGATATATAGGTGGAACTGCAAACGGCAAGGCTACGATTACCGTCACTTCGTCCAAGCTGCTTAATATCTATTGGGGTGACGGCACGCACACTTACGATGTGTCCGGCAGCGAACAAACGATAGAACACACTTACGTTACACCCGGTGAATACGAGATAATCGTTTCGGGCGTGATTGAAGACATTGAAAAATTTGAAACCAATGCTATTGTGATATGGGAACTCTTGAAATAATCAGGCGCAACGGTGAAAAGGTACGCTTGTTTTCCAAAGAGCCGTTTTGTACGCTGAAATCAGCCGCTCAAAACAGTTCCTTAATGGGGGATGATAACGTACAGCTTTCCATTGTTTCCTCTGAGTTGCTTAATTTAGGCAAGGGAGATAAAATCATAGTGGAGGGTGAAGAATACACCATCCGTACTAAGGTGAACCGTGAAATGCTTTCGGACAACCATTATGTGCATGATGCCACTTTCTACGGAGTGATGTACGAGCTGATGAAAAGCCTGTACCGAAACACCGATGCAAACGGGAAATCCAGCAAAAGCACGTTTGACCTCACTTATAATATCCGGGACTTTGTAAAGGTGCTTATCTACAACGTGAGCCGTGACTATCCGGGCTTATGGGCTTTCGATGAAGCTAATTGCCCGGACACAGAACCACGTACCATTTCCTTTGCCCGTAACAATTGCCTACAGGTTTTGCAAATGCTTTGCAGTGACCGTGAATTTGATTTGGAGTTTCTCATTACCCAAAAGGACGGGGTGCGTACCATCCACATAGGAAAGTTCGGTGCAAAAGTTGTGCCCCCGGGTGGCAACGCTTTCTTTGAGTGGGGCAAAGGCAACGGCTTGTACAAGCTCAAAGAGCAAAAGGTAGATGATAAGACCATTATCACAAGACTTTGGGTGGAGGGTGGCACGACCAACATTCGGAGTGATTACAGGGACTATTCAGAACGCCTACAGCTTCCGTTTCCAGTGCGTTTGAACAAAAAGGAACACAAACTATGGGACGGTACAATAGTACCGCCTCAGAGCGAATATATAGGCATATCCGATGATAACAAGCGTTATTTGGAGGATGGCGATTTGAGGGATGCACTGGGTAGTGATGAGGATGCTGTGACGTATGATAATATTTTCCCGAAACGGACGGGTACGGTTACTGCTTTGGTGGCTGATGATATAAACAGCTTCATTGATGATACAATGGACTTTGACCTGAACGAGAAAGACGATAAAGGTACAAAGTATCTGATTAACGAGGTATCGGCAAAGATTAATTTCATTTCGGGTAAATTAGCCGGACAACAATTTGAATTGGCGAAAAAGGGAGGATACGACCATGCAACAAAAAGGTTTACGCTCATTCCATTTACGGACAACAGGGGGCTAACTATTCCTACCACTGAAAGCGAGGCTTACCGAATAACGGAGGGTGACACGTATAAGATTACGGATATTCACCTGCCTAAATCTTATGAAGATGATGCAGAGGAAGATTTATGGTATGCCGGATATAACGAGTTCAAGCCACGCACACAGGCACGGGCGCAATATCAGCTTACCTTTGAACGTTCCTATTTTTTGAACGCTTTGCCAAGCGATAGCGAAACAACCGTCTTTCATGTGGGTAACTATGTACCCGTGAAAGATGAGCGTTTCGGTATTGAAAAGAATATCCGCATCCAAAAGGTGACAAAGAACCTGCTTGTGGAGCATGACTATACACTGACCCTTTCGGACATTACAGCCATTTCCCCAATCACTCAAACGGTTGTGGATGTTGGACGGCACGAAACAATCATAGAAAACAATCGGCTTCGGGACTTGACTAAGGCACGGAGGGGATGGCGTACAACAGAGGAACTGCGTACAATGGTGTATGATACGGACGGTTATTTTGACCCCGAAAACATCAAGCCCAATTCCATTGACACCAATATGCTTACGGTGGGGTCTAAGAGCCAACAATTTGTTTTGATAGATGTGATACTGCAAGCCAACGTAAACGGAATATCCAATCGTTTTGATGCTTCTGCCGGGGTATTGGCTCACTTGACTATTGATGATGAGATAATCAAGCATTGGAACATGGCGGCTGGCTCATTCACTCTATCAAGCCCAAAGGGGTACTATGTGTTTGCCAAGTGTTCCAAGAAAAGCACGGATGGCATTTGGTATGTGACACAGGAACAACTAAAGGTTGAACCAACCGAAGACCCGAATAACTATTATTTCCAAGTGGGTATATTGGGGTCAGTGCATTCGGATGATGATTTCAGGGACTTTACCACCACCTACGGATTTACCCGTATTAATGGGAACACTATCACTACGGGTAAGATTATAACAAGCGATAAGGAGTGCTATTTGGATTTGGACGGCAACAAGTTCCGTATCGGTGATTCTTCAAGTTCTATTGATTGGAACGTAACGGCAAAACGCCAATTAACGTTGCACAACGTCCGTTTGCTTTCTGATAGTGGGGACACCTCACATATCGGGGTGTTCCGTGGCACATATAACCCGAAGTACGTGTACTATGCCGGGGATGAGGTGGCTTACACGGTGAATGGTGAAACGTGTACCTACCGATACACTAACCCCACACCAAGCATGGGCAACCTGCCTACCAATTCCGTATATTGGTCGGTTGTGGCGAAAGGTTCTACCGGGGATAAGGGAGAAAGCGGTTTATCCGTATTCTATACCTATAATGACAGTGAAACCAAGCCTGCCACCCCTACGGGGGATGGCTCTACGGGAGGTTGGCACAGAACTTCGTCCGAAAACGTGGTTTGGATGAGTATAAAGAACGCCAAGACTGATACGGAGGGTGCGTGGGGTATTCCTTTTCGTGTGCGTGGTGCTGATGGTACTTCAATCAATATCAAAGGTTCTAAGGACAATGTTTCACAACTGCCTACCGTTGGAAATTCAGAGGGCGATGCTTATCTAATCGGGGGCAACCTCTATATTTGGGATGGCACGAACTGGAAAGATGTTGGAGCTATTAAGGGGGAAGATGGAAAGAGTAGCTATCTTCATAAGAAGTATTCCGATGATGGCGGCAAAACGTTCACAGCCGGAAACGGTGAAACACCCGGAAGATGGTTGGGTTTGTATGTGGATATGATACCCACCGATAGCGACAAACCAAGTGCCTACAAGTGGAGCGACACGAAAGGACAAGACGGAACGCCCGGTTTACCCGGTGAAGATGGGCGTACTCCATACTTCCATATCAAGTATTCGGACAACGGGGGAATGTCGTTCACTGCAAACAATGGTGAAGAGCCGGGCGACTACATAGGGCAATACACCGACTACGTGCAGAAAGACAGTGATAATCCGATGGATTACACTTGGGCTTTGATTAAAGGCGAATCGGGTACAGGTGGAACGGATGCCGGAGCTGGTGAATATTACGAGTATCGTTACGCTAAAAATGGCTCGACTTTAGTACCGCCCGATTTGGATGTTAATTCTTCCAACCCTACCGGGTGGAGTACGGAAATGCCGAAAGTAGGAGCGTTGGAATATATTTGGTGTACAATGGCTAAGAAGTCCGGGCTTGCAGACCGTACCAAATTTCATTTGCCCATTGAAGCTAACGACACTTCAAGCATTGCCGATATTTCGGGTAACGGTTATAATGGTGTGCTGGGCGGTGGGACGGTAGTAAAAGACGGAACGAGATATGCCCTCAATCTGAGTGGTGGAATGGAGAGCCGTATTCCTTATGATTTACCCTTTGGGGAAAGTTTTACACTCTGTTTTTGGATGAAGTCAGACCAAAATCAAGTCAAGTGGATGTTGAACGGATATAACGGTAGGCACTATGTGGAAAAGAGTATTGCAATCACGCCTAATACGTGGTTTCACCTTGCATTCCGTTTTAATGACCGTACCGTTACGGTATTCAAAAACGGAGAGCAATTACATAGTGGTAGCGTTAATATCATGGCTGTAGGCTTTGCTATTTACGATGATGATGTATTCGGTTCTGCCGTGTATTTCGATGATATACGTTTGTTGATGGGGGCTTTACCTGTGAATGACATTGCTTCCGTAATGAATGGCAAAGCAGACCTGATGATACAGAAATGGAGTACCCCTATTCGTGTAAATCCTTATGATGGTGAAGATGGAAAGCCTGGTGTTAGTGTGACATTGGCAGATGTGGAATATGCACAAAGCACGTCAAATTCAGTTGCGCCTACTACGGGGTGGCAGACAACCGCCCCGACATGGATAAATGGGAGGTATATATGGAGTAGAACGAAAGTATCTTATTCAGACAACACGACTACCTACACTAAGGCGGTTTGTATTACAGGCGGCAAAGGCTCTACGGGTGATAGCGGTGTTGGCGTAAGTTCTATTATTGAACAATACTACCTATCCAGTTCGGCAACCTCATTACTTAATGGCTCATGGAGTACAACACGCCCAACTTGGAAAGACAAATGGTATATATGGACACGCTCGGTTATCACTTATACGAATGGAACGAGCGACACTACGGCTGCAATATGTGTAACGGGGTCGAAAGGTGATAAAGGTGAAGATGGAAAGCCGGGTGATAAGGGGGAGAAAGGCGATAGCCCCGTACTTGTTTATAGGGGTATTTATGATTCATCCAAGACTTATTACGGAAATAGCAAACGGTTGGATGCTGTAAAATACAACAATCAATACTATATAGTCCGTATTGATGCAGGAACATTCTCAAATGTCACTCCCACGACAACAAGCAAATGGAATACGTTTGGAGCGCAATTTGAAACTATTGCCACAAACTTGTTATTGGCTGAGGGGGCAAACATTGGAGATTGGTTTATTAAGGGCGGTAAGATTGTTTCCACTATGGGTAATGGTAACAGGGTAGAGCTGGATGCTTCAATGGCTCGTATTTATATTGAATCTTCAAGTGGTGGTGGTGATTATGCGCTCGTTGATTTTGGCGCAAAAATGACAATAGATGCCAACCGTGGAATTTTTGAAACAAGGGCTAAAAATGCTCCTAACTATTCTAATGCGGTTTCCTATATGTCACCAACGGGAATATTCTCAAATATGGCAGGTACGGACGGTATGCCAGCAAGTAGCGGATATACGCACCGTGGGGCTATTGTTGGGCTTGGTTTTGCAAATGTTCCGGCAAGAACATGGGCTATAAATGCGGTAGATACAATCGTGGCAGGTGTTTATGGTCGGGCTTCTAATTCGGGGACTGCACCAGCCTTTGGCGGTTTCTTCTATGATTTATTTGCCGGAGGCTTGATTTTTGGTCGAAAGTGTATTACAGGAACGTCGAATAACACATGGTATTTGAATAGAGAAGATACCGTGGTAATAGGGTACACGTCTGCCGCATCAGTAGTGTATCTTCCGGCTTCTCCTAAAGAAGGGCAGGTTATATTTGTAAAGCAGTGGTGGAGAGGCTATATGAGATTCAGACCAAGAAGCGGCTACCTAATCTATGATGATACTTCGGTAAATGACTACTACGATTTTGGAGAGGGTCAAGGTGGTATGTTTGTATATACCGTAGGATATGTAGATGGAGTTAAAAAACAAGCATGGTTAGTAAGTAGATGGAAATACTAAAAATATGGAAGAAAGAGTATTATACGGATATATGGATGGCGACTATCTACAATGTATAGAAATAGCCCCTATTCCTCAAAAAATCAGAAATGAGAAAACGGGGGAAATAACAACACGCATGGTATCGGTTATTGAACAGGTGGCTGAACTGCCAACCATATATAAGCCAGTGGATGCAATAGATGAAAGTAAACAAAACACAGATAAGGAGGGCTATGTTGTGCGCATTGTGCCATACGATGCCGGGGACAGGATTTCATTCAGATACATAGAAGTCCCCGACTTTCAAAAGGTGGCACATGAGATTGAACGCTCAAAGGAGGTGTTGGCAAGTAGCGATTATAAGATAATCAAATGCTACGAAGCCGCCCTAATGGGGTATGCAATGCCGTATGAGATAAAGGCATTGCATAATGAAAGGCAGTTGCTAAGAGATAAAATCAATGAACTTGAAGCACGTTATACCTCATTATCTGATGATATACTTTAATTATAATCATAAATGTGTTCAACAAACACATTTATGATTATATTTGCAGTTAAATAAACTTGATTTACTCAGTGAATTATGGAAACAACGATGTACAGCCTACGGATTCTTTCCAAAGGTAAGGTTACAGACCTTTCCAATGGTTTTGCTTTGGGTGGTGTTCCGTTTACCGTCTTTGTACGACCTAAAGAGGTTACGATGGAAACAAGTACGCTGCTTAAATGCAAGCTCATTTGTGATAAGGAATTTAGTATGTTCCCCGTACCTATCGGGGATTGGACGCCCGGAGCGATAGCCGTAATATCCCCAAACGGTATCGACCTTTCGGTATATGATGTGTATTGGGGTGCTGGTGAAACTATTAAATAACTTATAGCTATGGGATTATTATTGGGAAGCGGAAACACGAAACCGCAATATCCTTACGACCAATGGTATGGGGTGCAAGGTGATTTCAACTCACAGGACTACAAACTAAAGCGTGTGGGTAATTTGGATTTGCACCGTACATTACCCATTCAAGCGAAGCTGAAACGCTTTGTGGAAAACCCTGACGGCTCGGTTAAGTATTACCTTAACCAAAATGACAGCCGTAAAAAGGATTCGGGTGCAACGGCTTTGATTGACAGCACGGACGGTAATGTAATGCTTGAAAAGCCGGAATATTACTTCAAGTTGGAAATAGAGGGAACGAAATGGATTCGTGCCTATTCCGAATATCCGTTGCCCGGCTTTATCAAGATGGAACGAAAGACGGTAAGCCCGTGGTATGCAACGGTGGATATTACCAACTCTGTAGCCGTTTCGGGATGTTGGCTCACTTGGAATGGCGATGAAATTGCAAGGGATTCAGACGGATTTGTTATACTCAAAGCGAATGCCGCACAATTCAGAGGCGGTTCGGGTGCTGGTGATGCCGCTAAGGATGGTACTTACAACTCCATGTTGGGTATGCCTCGTACTTCCATTTCAAAGGCTGGTGTTCGTCCTCTTTGCAAGAACGGAACACACCACGGGGCGTACAGGGTGTACAATGAAATTGCTTGGTTGCAACGTGTGGAATATGCCTCATTGCACTGCCAAGATGCTTACACCGAAACGCTGACTGCTGACGGATTCCATCAAGGAGGCTTAGGGAGTGGTCCGGTTGTTAATGGTACGGAGTGGAATACATGGGGAGGTTACAAACCCTTTGTGCCTTGCGGTGTTACTGCAACGCTGGGAAACAACACGGGTAAGGTGTCCTACACCATCAAGGGATGGACTGGTGGCGATAAGGTGGTACAAGTAACCTCTTACCGTGGCTTGGAAACTCCTTATGAATACTTGTGGATGCTTGCTGATGATGTACTAATTTGGCATAAAGCGGATGTATCTATTGCCTATGTATGCGAAGACCCGACAAAATTCACCTCTCATTCAGATAGTGCTACTACCGTACCTATCGGATATGAAGCCATTACGGAGCTTCCACGAACTGAGGGCTATGTGCTTTCTATGGCTCATTCCACTAAAGGTTATTCCTTTGCCGAAAAAGTAGGAGGTTCAAGTAATAAAGGGTATTGCGATTACTATTGGACTCCCACAGGTGGTAGTACGTGGTCTGCTGTAGGCTGGTATGGTGCCCTTTTGTCTGCTTATGCGGCTAATGGTGCGTCTGCGGGTTTCGGTTTTCTGTATGCGATTTATCGTTCCTCGACTGCGGCTGCGTACATTGGGTTCCGCTTGTGCCGTTTTTGACGGACTGCAAAACTCGGTGAACGGAGCAACGAAAATGGCGTTGGATTGAAAAAAATAAAAACATAACAGGGTTGTGGCGGCTGGTGCCCTTTTGTCTGCTAATGCGAATAATGGTGCGAATGCGGGTTTCGGTTATCTGAATGCGAATAATCGTTCCTCGACTGCGGATGCGTACATTGGGTTCCGCTTTTACCGTGGTTTCAACTTATAACTGTTGCTGCCACGCCCTTACCTCACAGGGACTATCGGCACGTCTGATAGTTGGTAAAATAATATGGATTAGGACGGTGCAAGTAAGTAATTGAAAGCTCTGTTTTAGAACAACGGCACAAATGGGTGTAGTAAAGACTGAATACGGGTTATGTTATACGGCTGATACCTGCTTTAATCAATACTCGGATTTTGAGGATTGCGGTTTATATGTCGGTGATACAGGAAAGATATTCATTTCCCAAGCTAAGAAAATTAAGAATGTTTATCACCTGATATATGAATGCTCCAACCTCATACGGGCGCAATATAAGGCACAGCAAGGCAAAGGAGAGCGTACCGAAATATCCAAGTTCAATGAGAACATTTTGGAGAATTTGGATAGCTTGTACTGGGACTTGCGCAATGAAACTTATACCCCCGGTGAATATCGGATTAAGGTTATATATGAGCCGAAAGAAAGGGTGATTATGATTGCCCCGTTCTTCCCGGACAGGATAGTACACCATTGCATTATCAATGTGTTGGGGCGTTACTGGACTAACTTCTTCATTGCGAATACATACGCTTGTATCAAAGGGCGTGGTATTCATAAATGTATGGAGGATGTGCATACGGCTTTAATCATAGACAGAAAAGGTACAAGGTTCTGTTTGAAGATTGACATCAAGAAGTTCTATGATAACATAGACCACGCAGCATTGAAAAGGATAATCCGCTACACTATAGCGGATGAACAACTGTTAAGGCTGTTGGATAAGATAATAGATAGTAACGGTAAAGACAAGGGGCTGCCAATAGGCAATTTCACAAGTCAATATTTGGCTAATCTCTATTTAGCATATTTCGACCATTGGGTTAAAGAAGAACTGGCTAAGATAGTGATGAAGCGTTTTGGGGTGAAAATCTACTACTATCGCTATATGGATGATATGGTGATACTATGCGCTGACAAAGAGGCACTGCATTTCGTACTCGACATGATGGGGCTTTACTTGGGTGGCGAATTGAAAGTAGAGATTAAAAGCAACTGGCAGATATTCCCGGTTGATGCTCGTAGCATTGATTATGTGGGATTCAAACAAAACCATTACGGCATATTGCTAAGAAGCGGTATTCTGAAAAGGTTTTATAAGAAATTCCACCGCACCATCAATAAATACGAAATCAAAGATGAAACGGATATTAAACACTTCTTCCCATCTGAATATGGCTGGATAATCAGATGCTCGGAGGAACACAGTAAATTCATTTTTAATAATTGTTTGAACGATGGAAGCAAATGTTTTGACTACAGGGCTGCTGGCTAAGACTAAGCCGGAGGTGATAGATTCTCTTAATAACGGGCAGGGAACGTTCCTTTATAACCATAACATCAAAGAGGTTAAGGTTATTGCAGACAAAGAGGGTGGCATTGAGATTACGACTGATGCGGAACGTGCCACAGGCACGATGTTCCAATATGACAGCGTGAGGGTGGAATATCCAAAAACGGCTGATAATATTTTCAGCACGTTGCTTACTGCAAGATACCCGGCTAAGACAGAAAGTAAGCTGGTAAACGAATATCAGTCTGCCATGCTGGGATTGCTTGCCGAAAGTGCGAAATCCCCCTATGAGAACTTTTTGAAAGACCGTTTGGCTATCCGTGAAATGGTGGATGCCGATTGTGAAACCTATAATATACCGATGGACTTATGAACGAGGTAATGGACTTTGAGGAAACCGAATCCTTGAATGAAGATATTTTCGATTGTGAATACACCTCAGTAGATGCCGTGATTAATGAGGTCACGGTGTTTACGGGATGTAAGGAAAGACAGACAGAGAACGGAACGAGAACACTAATCGCCTATGGCGAGGGTATCGGTGCATCCGCTTTCTATACTGATAGTAAGAAGTTGAAAGATGTTGTTTTAGACCCGAAGCGCAAATATCCATTTCGTGCCGTAATCAAAGTGGTACGCTATGGAACGATGTACGGGTTTAAGTTCTTTCCACCGAATACTCCAATCACGCAGGAGGATAGGGATAACTTTGAGTATTACAAGCGAAACAAGTATAAGAAAAACCGATGATGGAAGAAAGTTTGAAAGTAGCACAAGGCATAAGCGATTTTGGCTTTATGGTGATAGTGTGCGCTGTGTTTCTCTGTTTGGCGGCTGCACTTATGGTAGCTTGTTTCAAGTGGTTCAAGTCTATCATTAACGACATGATTAAAAGCAATCAGTCTATGGTAGCCGAACTTCTGACGGAAACCAAAACCCAAAATGATATGCTCACTGACATTGCAGAGGGGTTAAGACCCGAAACGCAGTTGCGGATAAAAAACATATCAAGCATTTACTTTGACCTTGCCGTTGAGAGGGTTTGCCGTATAATAAAGAAAGTGCGTGAAGAAAACCACATCGCAGACCGTGAAGCCACGAAAGCGAAAGTACACACCTTGATTATGAATATGCACGAGGACAGAAACAGCCGATTTGATGCACATTCGTATCGAGGGAAACGATTGTCAAGCTACACTTCGCCCGAATGGATTGAATGGGTAGAGCAATGTGTGTTGTCAGAGGTTTATGCGGAAACGGTGAACAATGGCAGAGCTTATACCAATGTACAAATGGTATATGACAGAATTAAAATAGATTTTTACCATAAATTGAATCAAGAATGAAGATACTTATAGACAATGGGCATGGAGAAAATACACCGGGTAAACGCAGCCCGGATGGAACTTTCAGGGAGTATGCCTATACAAGAGAAATTGCGGATGAAGTCGTGCGTGAACTGGCTAAACGTGGCTATGTAGCGGAACGCATTGTTAAGGAGAACTTGGACGTGCCTTTGGCTGAACGTGCAAGGCGTGTGAACGAGATTTGCGCCCGATATGGAGCTAATAACGTGTTGCTTGTTTCCATCCACTGCAATGCTGCCGGGAATGGCGAATGGATGAATGCCCGTGGATGGTCTGCCTATACCACTAAGGGCAAAACGAAAGCTGACGAATTGGCAAACCGAATGTATGATGCTGCCGCTTGCTTTATTACCGGGCAAAAGATTAGGCGTGACTATTCGGATGGCGACCCGGATTGGGAGGAAAATTTTTACATCCTTTCCAAGACGAAATGCCCGGCTGTATTGACGGAAAATTTCTTCATGGATAACAAGGAAGATATTGCTTACCTTACATCTATGGAGGGGAAACAAAACATTGTGAACACCCACGTAGAGGGTATAATCCAATACATCAAGGAATATGAGAAATAAAGCGTTTTTGATATTAATCGCCCTCTGTGGGCTTTTGATGGCGGCTACCTTTGGGCTATGGGCTTATTGTTCCAAGTTGAAATCAGAAAAGGAAAGATTGGATGGCAACCAAACCGCCTTGTTGGAGAAAATTGAATTTTACCAAACAGAATCCGGAAAATCCGCTGCTTCTGTACAGGCATTGACTTTATCCAAGTCTGAGGTGGAAAAGCATTGTGCCGACTTGACGAATACCGTTAAGGAACTTGACTTGAAAGTAAAGAGGTTACAAGCGGCTTCCACGAATGCAACAAAAACGGAGGTGGAGGTACAAACCATAGTTAAGGATAGCATTATATACCGTGATACATCCTATCTTAAAGTCCAAGCGATACGATGGAAAGACCCGTGGATAAATGTTGATGGCTTAATCATGCCCGATAAGAAACTGGATTTACGCATACAATCTGTAGATACCCTATTTCAAGTAGTGCATAGAGTGCCTAAGCAATGGTTGTTTTTCCGATGGGGAACAAAGGCTATTAGGCAAGAAGTTGTAAGTAGCAATCCCCATACCAAAATAGTGTATTCGGAATATATAGAATTGAAGAAACGGAAAAAGAAATGATTAGGTGTTAGTAATAGAGTAGAACTTTTGTTCTGAGCCGGGTTCGCTGTGAAGTGCGCCCGGTTTTTCTTTGTCCTTTGAAATAAAAGTCATATCTTTGCAGTACCGATTCTGAAAATCGGTGTTGCATTGTACCCCTGTATTCTTCTTTTGGAGAGGCAGGGGTATTCAACAAAAATGCAAAAGTTCTACTATAGTTCTACGAAAAATTGAAATAGTCTCGCAAGTGACTGATACTCAAAGTTAGGTTAGAAGTTTCCTAAACTTTAGATAGGGGTTCGATTCCCCTCGGGACTACAAAACAAAAAAGGGAAGCCATTTATTCGGCTTCCCTTTTTATTTTGTTACTATATAGTTCTTATTTTGCTACTTCAACAGCAGGCTCAACAATCTTTTTGTTCTTCATCATCATATATGCGATAGGAGATGCAACGAACAGAGAAGATAATGTACCGATTACAACACCGAGAATCATTGCAAATGCGAAACTGCGAATAGAGTCACCACCAAGGATGAAGATACACAGCAGCACGATTAATGTACTCAATGAAGTATTTATTGTACGTGCCAGAGTCGTATTCAACGAATCATTGAACAATTGCTTTCTGTCACGTTTCGGGTACAGGCCGAAGAATTCACGTACACGGTCGAAGATTACCACTTTGTCATTGATAGAGTAACCGATAGCCGTAAGGATAGCACCGATAAATGTCTGGTCAATTTCAAGAGAGAACGGCATCCAACCCCAACACAATGAATAAGCGCCAAGAATCATTAATGTATCACTGGTCAGTGCAACTACGGAACCCACACTATATGCAATGTTGCGGAAACGGATCAAGATGTAGAGACCGATGGCGATAAGAGCGAGAACTACAGACCACATGGCCGAAGTCTTGATATCATCTGCGATACTCGGACCTACTTTCTGTGAGCTGACGATACTGCCACCTGTGTGATTTTCACGGTCGATGAATGTCTCCAGCGTGATGTTCTGCGTCAATACCGGTTTCAGCGTTTCATACAGATATGCTTCGATTTCTGAATCGACATTGTTACCTTCTTCTTCGATACGGTAGTTTGTACTGATACGTACAGTCTTCTTATCGGTACCGATAGCAATTACACTTACATTAGAATCACCGAACTTGCTGGCGATTAACTCACGTACTTGTTCCGGTTCTACGGCGTTTTCAAACTGTACCTTGAAGTTGCGTCCACCGGTGAAGTCGATACTCTGGCTCAAGCCACGTACGAACAATGAACCGATACAGATAACAAGGATAATGCCTGTAATTGTAAACCATTGCTTATTTCTACCCATGAAGTCGAAATGTACATTCGTCATCAGGTTCTTAGAGATCTTGGAAGAGAAAGTCAGGTTCAGCCATTTATCTTTATTCATGAAGTATTCATATACCAGACGTGTCATGAACACAGCGGTAAAGAATGAAATCAAGATACCTATAATCAAGGTCGTGGCAAAACCACGGATAGGACCTGTACCGAAGTTAAACAGGATAACACCCGTGATGATAGACGTTAAGTTTGAGTCGAAGATAGCGGAGAATGCATTAGAATAACCGTCTGCGAGGGCTTTTTTCACACCCTTACCTGCGCGTAACTCTTCTTTTGTACGTTCATAGATCAACACGTTCGCATCCACAGCCATACCCAGGGCTAACACCATACCGGCAATACCGGACATTGTCAGGGCCGCCTGGAAGGATGAAAGGATACCCATTGTAAAGAACATGTTCAGTACCAATGCGCCGTTGGCAACCATACCCGGAATGAAACCGTACATGGAGCACATATAAATCATCAATAGTATCAATGCTACGATGAATGAGAATACACCGGCGTTGATAGAAGCCTGTCCCAAAGACGGACCTACGATATCTTCCTGAACGATACGTGCGGGAGCCGGCATCTTACCGGATTTCAGTACGTTTGCTAAGTCCTTTGCCTGTTCGGGAGTAAAGTGACCCGTGATTTGTGAGTTACCACCTGTAATTTCAGTATTTACATTCGGTGCAGAATATACATAGCCGTCCAATACGATAGCGATGCTCTTACCAATGTTTTGTTTAGTCAACTGTGCCCAGCGGCGTGAACCGTCTGTATTCATTGACATACTTACGGCAGGTTTACCAAACTGATCGTATTCATCTTTAGCGCTTACAACAACATCACCTTCCAGCGGAGCGCGTCCGTTACGTTCGGTTGAGCGGATAGCGTAAAGTTCGAAAGTTTGTCCTTTCGGATCATATTCGTAAGCGGAAACACCCCATTTCAGACGAAGGTCTTTCGGGAGTTCGGCTTGAATTTCTTTCATGGAAAGATATTTGTTGATGTCGGCAGTATCCTTGTAATTAGCATAAGCTACAACAGGACCTTGTCCGCTGGAATTAACCTGCAGTACAGCCAGCAACGGATGTTCTTTCTTGATTTGTGCAAGATCGACGGATTGTGCTTTGTTTTCACCTTTCAATGCAGCGGCAAGACTGTCGGCGGTGCTGGTAGCTTGTGCTACAACCGGAGCAGCGGTGCTGTCAACAGCTGCACTGTCAGCAGGTGCTTCATTGGCTAGAATGCTACGCAGTTTGTTATCAGCAGCTTGCAGATAAGGTGCAACATCCTTTGCATTGTATGTTTCCCAAAACTCCAGATTAGCGGAACCTTGAAGTAATTTTCTTACACGTTCCGGTTCCTTGATACCCGGAAGCTCCACCATGATACGTCCCATCTTGTCTTCCAGACTTTGGATGTTGGGCTGAACCACACCAAAACGGTCGATACGAGTACGGAGTACGTTGTATGAGTTGTCAACGGCGGCTTTTACTTCCGTGCGCAGTACTTTTTCTACTTCCGCATCGGAGGTCTTTTGATTAACTTTGTCTTTTAACTGTTGAGTGGCGAAAAGCTCGGAAAGACGTGCGTCCGGAGCAATTTTGTGATACTCTCTCACAAACAACGTAATGACGTCGTCCTGGCTGCTAATAGCCTGTTTGGCAGCATTTGCCAATGCTTGATTGAATGCTTCGTCGGGTTTGTTGTCCGCCAATGCTTTGATTACATCGGGAACGGAAACTTCGAGGATGACGTTCATACCACCCTTTAAGTCCAAACCTAAACTGATTTCCATCTCTCGGCACTGTTTCAGTGTCCAATTGCCGAAGAATACTTTCTCATTAGCCAGAGAATCCAGGTAGTCCTGCTCTACTTTCACATCGCCTTTTGCAAACTCTTTAGCCTTATTGGTATAATGGCGAGTCACAAAAGAAAAGGAGAGATAGAACACACACACCAGTGTGAGCAATACCGCAAAAACCTTTACAAATCCTTTGTTTTGCATGTTACTTTTAGTTTATTATGATTACTTTTTTAATTAATTTCTGTTGCGTACAAGGCTGCAAATATAGTTTTTTTTTCACATTCGGAAGTAAAAGGAACTCAAATATTTGCACATGATAAAGAATTAACTCCCTCCGTATAGGAATGTTTTTACTTCATTCCGCGATTTTTTAACATCGGTTCCAGTTGTGGCTCCGTTCCGCGGAAGTTCTTGTAAAGAGTCATCGGATCTTCGCTATTGCCCTTTTCCAAAACGTTATTCCGGAAGAGGTCGGCTGTCTTTTTGTCAAAGATGCCGTGTTCCTTGAAAGCTTCGAAAGCATCGTTGTCCAATACATTTGCCCACAAATAGCTGTAATAGCCGGCAGCATAACCGCCAATGATATGGTTGAAATAGGTGGTACGATAGCGTGGAGCTATCTCCGGAATAAGCCCCAGTTTGTCCATGGCCTCTTTCTCATATGCCAATACGTCCAGGTTCTGGGTATCTGTCAGATTATGCAGATTCATATCCAGAATGGCAGCAGCCAGTAATTCGGTGGTCATGAAACCTTGGTTGAAGGTTTTCTGATTCAGAATCTTTTCAATAAGGCTGTCGGGGATAGTTTCACCGGTTTGATAATGTTTGGCATACATTTTCAATACTTCAGGTTCGGTAGCCCAATGCTCATTGATTTGCGAAGGTAACTCAACGAAGTCGCGTGCTACGTTTGTGCCGGAAATACCTTTATAGTTGCATTTTGTCAGCAATCCGTGCAGGGCATGACCAAATTCATGGAACAGTGTTTCCACTTCGTCAATAGTCAGCAATGAAGGCATATCGCCTACGGGCTGTGTGAAGCTGCATACATTGCATACCAACGGGCGGATGGCACCTTGTTGTTCGCGATAGTTGCTCATCCATGCACCGCCGCTCTTACCCGGACGGGGGAAATAATCTACGTAGAAAACACCCAAGTGTGAGCCATCTGCATCTTTTACTTCGAAAACTTCTACATCAGGGTGGTATACGGGGATACCTTCCAATTTCGTTAAAGTGATGCCATAAAGCTTATTAGCTACAGCGAAAGCGCCTTCGCGTACATTTTCTAACTTAAAGTAAGGTTTGATTTCGTCTTCTTCCAGATTGTATTTCTCTTTGCGGAGTTTTTCTGTATAGAACCACCAGTCCCACGCTTCCAGTTTTTCACCTTTGCCTTCTTTATCCATTATTTTCTGCAATTCAACAGCTTCGGCTTTTGCTTTTGGCAATGAATAGCTCCACAGGTTGTTTAAGAAGTCCATAACAGCTGTGGAATTTTTAGCCATCGTATTATCCAAAACAAAATTAGAATAACAGTCGAAGCCCAGTAATTGTGCTTTTTCCAGACGCAGTTTTACGATGTCTGTAATATTCTTCTTGTTGTCGTTTTTATCATTGTTGTTGCCGCGGTTGATGTAGGCCTTGTACATTTGTTCGCGTAACGGACGATTTTCAGAGTATTGCAGGAATGGAAGACGACTGGCATTACCCAATGTGAACAGCCATTTGCCTTCTTGTCCGTCTTCTTTTGCTTTTTCAGCGGCGCTTTGACGGAACCAGTCGGGCAGTCCGGCTAGATCTTCTTCCTTGTCTATATAAAGTTTGAAAGCGTTGTTCTCATTCAGCACGTTATCACTGAATTTGATACCTAATGTAGACAGTTCTTTGTTGACTTCGCGCAAGCGTGCCTGTTTCTCAGGGGATAAGTTTGCACCGGAACGGACAAAACCTTTGTAGGTTTCTTCCAGCAGGCGTTGTTGTTCGGTAGTCAGTCCCAATGCATCTTTCTGTTGGTATACAGCATCAACCTTCTTGAAAAGATCCTGATTCAGTGAGATATTATCACTATGTTCGGACAATGTCGGGGCGAGTTTAATAGATAATTCTTTCAGATCATCTGTTGTTTCTGCTTCCGTCATGTTATAAAAGATGGCGCTAACCCGGTCCAGTATCGGGGAACTATTGTCAAGAGCAACAATTACATTTTCAAAGGTTGGCGCTTCGGAGTTGTTCACTATTGCATCGATATTTGCATTTTGCTCTTCAATGCCTTTCAGAAAGGCAGGTTCATAATGTTCCAGTTTGATTTTATCGAAAGGCGGTACGCCATGTTCGGTTTGGAACTCAGTCAGGAACGGATTAGTTTCCGTCTGTGTGGTACAGGAGTACATCATACAACTTGTAGCTAAAATAAAAATACACTTCTTAAACATAAGTTTTAAGTATTAGGTATAAAGTATTAATTATTGATTCGTTTTCAATCTTTTTTCTTCAGATAACACCAGATTGGATAATGGTCGGATTCTTTTATAGAACGGTCCACCGTACAGTTATAAGGTTTAAGGTTTTTGCTTGCCAGAATATTGTCTATCCGGAAATAGAATTTATTTTGATTATAAGAGATACCCAGCCCGCGGCCGGACTTGGTAAAAGCATCATTTAATCCTTTTTCAATGACCCGGTGTGCATAAGAAATGGGAGTATCGTTAAAGTCGCCGCAGACAATGATATAAGGGTATCGTGACGCTGCGATTTCCTGAGCGATACTGTCCGCTTGTGGGGCACGAATGGCGGATGCTTCTGCCAGCTTGCGGATGAGCAGGCGTGCACCGCTTTTAACTTTTTCCGTTTCAGGAGATTTGAGCATACTTTCGTAGACTACTTTGTCTTCTTTAGTCAGCTTGTTAGATTCCAGATGATTGTTGATGAGCATTACGGTATCTTCTCCCATTTTCAGTTCATAAACCACTGAACCGTTGTATTCACTGGCATAGTCCAGTGTACGGGATGAAAGAATAGGGAATTTAGAGTAGCAGGCTATCCGGTTGGTGTGGCCTTTTCCACTTCCTCTTCCCACTATCTGGATGTTATGATAGGGATAATCTTTTAAGGCCTTTTCCACATCTTTCTGGCTGAGATACCGGGGAGATTCTATCGTTTGGTATTCTTGCAGGCATAAGATATCTGCTCCGCTGTTCTTCAGATAATTCAGAATGAGATTCTCGCCATCTTTTTTGACGGCTCCGTCGAAGCCCATGATGTTATATGACAAAACCTTGAAACTGTTTTCAGGTAATTTGCTTGTGTGGAAATTGAGCGGGAAATAAGTCCGTATTTGTGAATAGCATAAAAGAAATGCTACCAGTGGAAAAAGTGCAAACTTATACTTTTGGATAATAAGCCAAAAAATGAAAAAGCAGATGTTTATCACCAGGAAAATAGGAAATGTCAGCCCGAAGCAGGATTCTACGGGGTGAGCAACCGGCTTGATATGCGGGCTGTAAGCGGTGAGAAGCAGCAAGCTTATAAAGAAAATATTAACCGCTAAAATCAGATAGGCTACGAATTTACCAATATGCTTTATTCCCATTTTCTGTACTATCGTTTGCTCGCATCGAAAAGACTTTTCTTTTCTTCTGTGGTCAGGCTTTCATATCCTGATTTTTTCAGTTTATCGAGGATACGGTCTATTTCTTCGGATTGAGATTTCTTGCGGGCGTTGTAGTCATAGTCTTTCTGACGGCTGTTACCATAGTGAACTTTCATCTTCGGTTTGCGGGGCTTGAAGCTGAACAGTGAAACGATAGCATCTAGAATTTTGTTAATCCAGGCAGTGATATCTTTTCCTTTACTGAGTCCGGCAGCAAACCAGAGTCCGGCCAATGCACCACCCAAGTGGGCAATATGTCCGCCTGCATTGCTGGATGTAATGAACAGTAAATCCGTACCGATGACAATCAGTGCCAGATATTTCAACCGTATCGTACCAAAGAGGAACAGCCGGATGGGGTAGTTAGGTTCGCGGTACGCTGTAGCAGCTACGATGGCAAGCACGGAAGCGGATGCCCCCAACATGAATGAATAATCGACCATCGGGCGGAAATACGGGAAGATATTAAAGGCTGCCATGTACAATAATCCACCGCAAATACCTCCTAAGATATACGCCCCGCGCAGATGTTTGGCCGAGAAGAACATTAGGAATAGTGCTCCGAACCAGTATAGCCACAACATGTTGAACAGGATATGTAAAAATCCTGCATGCATAAACATATATGTGAACAGTGACCATGGCTGTATGATGAACTGTGTGAGTGAAGCAGGCAATTCCAGCCATTCAAACACACCGCCGAGGCTGCGATTGAATAATTGCAGAATTACCTCCGTCAGCGTAGTGACTACAAAAACAGCTACGTTGATATAAATCAGCTGGATATAAATATTCCCTCTGCGAAAAGCTTCTTTAAGGTCAGTTATAATAGTACCCATTTCCTCTATCTTTTTTTCTCCAGTACATTATCAGTATAAAACCGAATATCATACCACCCAAGTGTGCGAAGTGCGCTACATTGTCGTTAGGATTGTTGGCAAAACCAGCGTACAGTTCAATCAGTGCATATCCGATAACAAAGTATTTGGCTTTTATCGGAAACGGCAACGGAAATATGAATAGCGGCTGGTTGGGGAACAGCATTCCGAAGCCCAGCAAAATGGCATACACGGCTCCTGAAGCTCCTACGGTAACTCCGTTTAAGAGAGCATTCAGATTTGCCATGGGCGGATAGGTGTAATTCATATTATCCCGTATGATTTGAGCGCCTTCCTGATATACGGTGTTAATCATTTCCGGACTCATTCCGGTCTTTGCAGCCTGAATGCGTATGTAGGTTACCAGCATGCTGATTAAGCCTGCACCTATACCACATATCATATAGTAAGATAAAAAACGTTTGGGTCCCCATACTTGTTCGAGTATGCGACCAAACATCCACACGGCAAACATGTTAAAGAAAAGATGTGTGAAACCTCCATGCATGAACATGTATGTGATAAGTTGCGCTACGTTAAAGTCATCGGCAAGAAAGAAATGAAGTCCCAGATAACGGGCTAAATCAAGATGATAACTTTGAGCAACAATGGTCGCAAGAAAGACCAGTACATTAATGATTAATAGGTTCTTAGTAACTGTTGGTATAGCATTCATAATCTGTTATTTCGTTCAATGAGTCGCAAAAATACGAATAAATTCTGTTCTATAACAGAAAAAGGCCTTTCTATTCTTTATTTTTCGCCAAAATCCAATCTTTTTTTAATGTTTTTATTTGATATTCAGAAATATTGCTCTATTTTTGTAGAGGTTTGTGAATGACTAATGCGGATATCTTTTGTGTAACATATTAATTATTTAATTTTAGTATTATGAATAAGTCAGAACTTATCAACGCTATGGCGGCAGAGTCCGGTTTGACAAAAACGGATTCTAAGAAAGCATTAGATGCTTTCATGGCAGCAATCACGAAAGCCCTAAAGGCTGGTGACAAAGTATCATTGGTTGGCTTCGGTACGTTCGTTGTAGCAGAGAGAGCAGCACGTCTGGGCATTAATCCTTCTACCAAACAGAGCATTACGATTCCTGCAAAGAGAGTTGCTAAGTTTAAACCTGGTATGGAGTTGACTTTGGCCATCGAATAAAGGAAGGCTATGAATGAAAAATAGAAAAGGAGGCGCTATGAGGTGTCTCCTTTTTTATTATCCGTACAGATGCAACGCGTAATTCGCCAAAATATAGTATCTTTGCACCCGGAAAATACTTTTAAATCATGAATATAGAAGATAAACTGGTAGCGTCCGTCATCAACGGACTGAAAGCGCTGTATGGACAGGACGTGCCTGCCGCACAGGTGCAACTGCAAAAAACCAAGAAAGAATTTGAGGGACACCTCACGCTGGTAGTTTTTCCTTTCCTGCGCATGTCGAAGAAAGGACCGGAGCAGACAGCACAGGAGATTGGCGAATACCTGAAAGCTAACGAGCCTTCGATAGCTGCATTCAATGTGATCAAAGGTTTCCTGAACCTGACTATCGCTTCTTCCGCCTGGATTGAATTGTTGAATGACATTCATGTTGATAAGCAATACGGTATTGTTGCTGCCACGGATAATTCTCCGTTGGTGATGATCGAATACTCTTCACCCAATACCAACAAACCACTTCACCTGGGACATGTACGTAATAATCTTCTGGGTAATGCTTTAGCCAACATTGTGATGGCAAATGGCAATAAAGTGGTAAAAACAAATATTGTCAACGATCGTGGTATTCATATTTGTAAGTCCATGCTGGCCTGGTCCAAATATGGTAACGGTGAAACACCCGAATCATCCGGAAAGAAGGGGGACCACTTGGTAGGCGATTATTACGTAGCTTTTGATAAGCACTATAAAGCTGAAGTGAAGGAATTGATGGCTAAATTTCAGTCTGAAGGTGCGACGGAAGAAGAAGCTAAAGCAAAGGCTGAAGCTGCTTCTCCTCTAATGAATGAAGCCCGCGAAATGCTGGTGAAGTGGGAAGCTAATGATCCGGAAGTGCGTGCGCTTTGGGCTAAAATGAACAACTGGGTGTATGAAGGTTTTGATGAAACTTACCGTAAAATGGGTGTAAGTTTTGACAAAATATATTATGAGTCAAATACCTATCTTGAAGGGAAAGAGAAGGTGATGGAAGGTCTTGAAAAGGGGTTCTTCTATAAAAAAGAAGATGGTTCCGTATGGGCTGACCTTACTGCTGAAGGTTTGGATCATAAGTTGTTACTACGTGCTGATGGGACTTCTGTTTATATGACTCAGGATATAGGTACAGCTAAATTACGTTTTGCTGATTATCCTATTGACAAGATGATTTATGTAGTAGGCAACGAACAGAACTATCATTTCCAGGTGCTTTCCATTCTGCTTGACAAACTTGGATTTGAGTGGGGAAAGAGTCTCGTACATTTCTCTTATGGTATGGTAGAATTGCCCGAAGGTAAGATGAAAAGCCGCGAAGGCACAGTGGTAGATGCTGATGATTTGATGGAAGAAATGATTAGTACTGCCAAAGAAACTTCTAATGAATTGGGCAAGCTGGATGGCTTGTCTCAGGAAGAAGCTGACAATATCGCTCGTATTGTTGGTTTGGGCGCCTTGAAATATTTCATCCTCAAGGTAGATGCCCGTAAGAATATGACGTTCAATCCGAAAGAGTCAATTGACTTTAATGGAAATACAGGTCCGTTCATTCAATATACGTATGCGCGTATTCAATCTGTAATGCGTAAGGCTGCTGAAGCCGGTATTGTAATTCCGGCTGAAATTCCTGTTGGTATTGAGTTGAGTGAGAAAGAAGAAGGCCTTATTCAGATGGTAGCCGACTTTGCTGCTGTAGTGAAGCAGGCAGGTACGGATTACAGTCCCTCTATTATTGCCAACTATACTTATGACCTGGTGAAAGAATACAATCAGTTCTATCATGATTTTAGTATTCTGCGTGAAGAAAATGAGGCTGTGAAAGTTTTCCGTCTCGCTTTGTCGGAAAACGTAGCGAAGGTAGTTCGCATCAGCATGGGCTTGCTGGGTATTGAAGTGCCGGATAGAATGTAAAAACAGCTATCTATAAAAATAATCAGCCCCGGAATGTATTGGTCATTCCGGGGCTGATTGCTTTATAATCCTTTTATGCTTTCTTCTTGGTATATTTTCCTCGTTTCGGCTTAGCTGAAGCTGATGCAGCTTTCTCGCTCTGCAATTTGATGATTTCCATGCAGGCGTCCAAGTTTAAATCTTCCGGAACGATATCCTTTGGGATTTTGTAATTACTGCCTTTATAAGCAATGTAAGGGCCATATCTTCCGTTCATGATTTCCAACTCAGGTTCTTCGTCGAACTTCTTGAGGTGCTTCTTTGCTTCTGCTTCCGCTTTTTCTTTTATTAATTCCAAAGCCTCTTCCAATTCTATTTCCATCGGATCTACGCCTTTGGGAAGTGAAGTATAAGTTCCGCTGTAATAAATGTACGGCCCGAAACGCCCGGCATTGACAGTAACCGTTTTGCCTTCATGCTCACCAAGGGTACGAGGTAACTTAAACAGCTCCATTGCTTCCTCTAAAGTGATTGTTTCGATGGATTGACCTTTCTTTAAAGGAGAGAAGCGGGGTTTTTCTTCATCTTCAGCACTTCCAATTTGTACTACAGGGCCAAAACGTCCGATTTTGACGCTTACAGGCTTGCCGCTAACAGGATCATCTCCCAATATGCGTTCTCCAGTCTTGTGTGCATTTTTGGCAGCGAGAGTACTTTCCACGGATGGATGGAAGGTTTTATAGAACGTCTTCATGATAGTCGTCCATTTTGTATCTCCCTCGGCAATCTCATCAAATTGCTTTTCTACACTGGCTGTGAAGTTGTAATCCATGATGCTGGGGAAGTACTGTGTCAGGAAGTCAGTCACTACTGTACCTGTATCTGTAGGTAGCAGTTTTGCTTTTTCTGCTCCGGTGATCTCAGTACGGGTGGCATCTGTGATTTTGTCTTTCTTCAGAGTAATTACATTGTATGAACGTTCCTCACCTGTTTTATCTCCTTTTTCTACGTACTCACGTTGTTGAACGGTAGAGATCGTAGGCGCATAAGTAGAGGGACGACCTATCCCTAATTCCTCCAGTTTGCGCACCAAGCTTGCTTCTGTATAGCGGGGTGGATGTTGTGTAAAGCGTTCAGTGGCAGTAATGTTCTGATACTCTAACTTCTGACCTTTCTTTAACGGTGGAAGCAGATGGGTTTCATCTTCCTGTTCCACATCGTCATCATAAGATTCTCTGTATACACGCAGGAAACCATCGAATTTCACAACTTCTCCGGTGGCACTGAAAGCCTCGGATGTATTGCTTATGCTGATGGTCGCTGTTGTCTTTTCCAGTTCGGCATCTGCCATTTGAGAAGCAATGGTACGTTTCCAGATCAGATCGTATAGTTTCTTCTCTTGTGCACTACCTTCTATCTGTGCATTCTCCATATATGTGGGACGGATAGCCTCATGCGCTTCTTGTGCTCCTTTGGTCTTGGTGCTGAAGTGGCGTGGATGTACATATTTGTCTCCCATCATATTGGCAATGGCTTCTTTGCTGCCGTTGATGGCGAGTTCCGATAAGTTTACGGAGTCGGTACGCATATAAGTAATACGTCCTGATTCATACAACCGTTGAGCTACCATCATCGTTTGTGCTACAGTGAAGCCGAGTTTGCGTGCGGCTTCCTGTTGCAAAGTAGAAGTAGTGAACGGTGCAGCCGGGCTCTTCTTTACCGGACGTGTCGTAATATCTTCAATGGTAAATATTGCCGATTGGCAGCTTTCCAGGAGCTTCTGCGCCTCAGCTTTGGTCTTAAGGCGGTGTGCAAGTTCCGCCTTCATCTCAACGAGTTTTCCGTCAGTGTCGGGAACAAGGAAAACAGCAGTGACTTTATAAGATGCTTCACTTTGGAAAGCATGTATTTCACGTTCACGCTCTACAATGAGCCGTACGGCTACAGATTGTACACGTCCGGCAGAGAGTGCGGGTTTCACTTTTTTCCATAATACGGGAGAAAGTTCAAAACCTACAATACGGTCAAGAATGCGGCGTGCCTGCTGGGCATTGACAAGATTGATATCAATATTGCGTGGTTGCTCGATAGCTTTCAGTATAGCGGTTTTGGTGATTTCATGGAATACGATACGTTTGGTATGTTCCGGTTCCAGTTTTAGTACTTCATACAAGTGCCAGGCGATGGCTTCTCCCTCGCGGTCCTCATCGGAAGCCAACCATACGGTATCAGCATCTTTAGCTTCAGCTTTCAGTGTCTTAACCAGTGCTTTCTTATCTTCCGGAATTTCATAGTCCGGTTCAAAGTTTTTTTCAACGTCAATGCTGAATTCTTTCTTCTTCAAGTCGCGTATATGACCATAGCTGGAAAGAACTTTAAAATCTTTTCCCAGGAACTTTTCAATTGTTTTTGCTTTTGCCGGTGACTCGACAATGACAAGGTTTTTTGGCATAAATTTCTGTTTTATAGTGGCTCCTGCCACTGAATTTGCCCGCAAAAGTAGAAAAAAACAATTGTTTCCACCTTATAATATGTGGAGAATATATTCTTTTTTAGCAAAAATGACTTTTTTTGCCACGCAATTTGTTAAAAACGAAAACTCACTCCACCCATGAAATTGATACCTTCTGTGGGATATCCCGGGTAATATTGGTAGTCTTTGTTCAATAAATTGTTTGCACGGACATAGATTGATATGCCTTCAAAGACTTCGTAGCTACCGCCAAGGTATAGATTCCCAACCGGATCTACACGCTCGTTGCCTATCTTCTCACGAGTGATGTGCTGATAACCGAGGTTGATCAGGACAGAAGAAATCGGACGAATGTCTACCTTGAAGTTTGCTTCGAAAGAAGGCATGTAATAGAGTAGCTGGTCTCCGCTGTTATTTTCTGTCTTAGCAGTTTTCCAGTCACGGTAAATGCCCGAAGCGGTGAAGGAAATAATATCCTTATAGCTGTAGCTGGCTTCGGCGCCTGCATATATGTTATGCATATTTCCTTGGAGCAATTGAAGGTATGAACCGCTATAGTTCGCAATTGCTGCAGAAGCAAGATTATTCTTTAAATCCTGATATCCACCATAAATATTAAACCATAAACCTGTTACCGGACTGGTTTTGAAGCCGAGAGCGGCATTCAGTTGTTCGTAGGTGGCATCCAGTTGTGTATTACTCTGGCCATAAGGTGAAACCATTTCTAGCCTGCGGAAATCATTGGCCTGCCGTCCGCCTGTAGCCTGGGCGTAGAGAATGTAACTGTCAGAGAAGATATATTGGGCTGTCACGTCCGGTGCTACCCGGAATTTCTTGCCAAATCCGAATGCAAAATCCACGTGAGCGCCGAGACGGATTTTCCAGTCTTCGCTCTGATACAGATAATAGGGATTTAATTCCACAGAGGTATAATCTTCAAAAAGATTGTTCTTGTAGAACGTATTGTCCATGGAGAGATCTACTCCAACAAACTGCTCTTCGGAGATCGTTCCCATTGCACCGGCTTTTGTCCGTACCATAACTTCCTGTGCGTCCTGATATTGTATATCGTGCTGGCGTTCGTAGAACATCAGGTTGGTTTCGGCATGAAATTGAAGCGGTAATTCTTCACTGGTTGATTTTATTCCGAAATGTACATCACCCGACAGGAATTTCTGCTTATTATTTGTGCTGCCGGGCATGAAGTTGAAGTTGCTTAGCCCGAAGTTTCCGGTTACATTTAAGTCCATTTTCCGGAAAGCATGTACATAATCCATGCCCGCATGTGTACGGTAATAACGTGCATCCCATTTATCCTTGGAATCAGGCAGATCTAACTTGCCATCCATGCCGTTCATGTGGAAATTCAGGTTCAGTTTGTCACTGTTAGGCAGGATGAACAGATAGTTGGCACGAGCGTCCAGGTTGCCGTAATTGCCATATCCCAGACGGGCGTAGCCGCGTTTTGCCTTATCCTGGCTTTCAGCTCCTGTATACGCCTCCATGGTAGTTGCAGGGATATTTCCCGCAGGTGCGAGTGTGGCATCATATTCCACAGTCTTTTTGCTGACTGTTGGCGGCATTACCTTGGGCAGTACGTTTACTTTGGAAGCATCTATGATGTCCGGATTGTATTCTTGTTCTACCACGACCGTGCGGCTCAGGGTAGTATCTTTAGCTTGCGTTTGGGCTTGCACCCAGTTCGGTATGGTTATAAGTGCCAATGCCCCGAATATATATTGTACCTTTTTCATATTTATAATTGACTAGGTTTTTACTTCAGTTTTTCTAATCTTTCATTAATCATCTGTTCGATGTCATCGTCGGCATGGTAATTCTGTTGCAGGCTCAGCAAGTATTGGCGTGCATCCAGTTTTTTATCCATTGCTACATATACATCCGACAGCAGAACGAAACTTCTTGCCAGCCAGTAAGCGTGTGGTGTGCTCTGATCAATGAAGTTGAGTATTTCCTTTTCAGCAGCAGTGTATTCATCTGCCTTATACAGTTGTTGAGCAACCAGGTATTTGGCTTCGGCCCCATAAAGTGTGCGTGTATCCTTAGCCAGTGTCTGAAGGTCGTTCATGGCTTTCTTGTCGGCGCGTTGGTTCAGATAGGCCTTGGCACGGAAATACAGGGCTTCGTTGCGTAGCTCCGGTGTCAATTTGGTTTCGGCAAGCAGGTCGGTGGCAGCAGCGATTGTTTCCACGTCATCCTGCATCAGGGCGGCACTGCGCAGCATTCCTGTTTCTGCAAGCTGGCGGCGTTCGGGAGTGGTAGCTTTTGCTTTCAACTGTCTGTAGTCATTCAATGCCTGGTCGAACTGCTTACGGTTGAACAGAATTTCCGCACGTGCAATGAGTGCTTCCTGTGAATAAGGATTATCCGGATATTCCAGCAGTTTGCCGGCATGTTCCAATACGGCGGCTTCATCTTTCTGTTCTTTGCCAATCACACAAAGATAGTAATGGGCGTTCAGGCTGAATGCGCCGTTGGGGAAGCTTTGCAGGTAACGGGTAAAGCTTGATTTGGCAGGAGCGATCTCTCTTTTCATATATACCTTTTCTGCGGCGATATAAGTCAGAGAATCCTGCTCGCTGGCATCAAAGCGGATTTCTCCCGGCATCTTGGCTGCCAGGGCGGCAAATTCATCTACACGGTTAGCATCTACATAGATCGATTTCAAGTCACGCATGGCGAGACGTGCTTCTTCACTACCCGGATACTGGGTTACTACATGCTTGTAAGCATCTATCGCGCGATCATATTCATCGTTTTGGTAATAAAGCAGGCCGATTTCAGCAGCGGCTTTACGGCTGACCGGGCTTTCGGGATATTTATCCAGCAATTCTTTAAATGCTGCGATAGCCTGGCGACTGTTGCTTGTCTGTACATACGAACGGCCTTTTTCGTAAAGAGCATTTATGGTATAGGGTGAAGACGGATATTTGTTTGCCATGCGGTTGAGCAATGCAACCTTACCATCATAATCTTTCTGCAAGCCGGCAACCAAAGCCAACTGATAGAAAGAATAATCACCTGCAGGAGTTCCCATGTTTTCTGCTTTGGTATAATATTGCTTGGCTTCATCGAAACGGCGTACGTGCAGATAACAGTCGCCTATGCGATTGTAAGCATCTGCGAGTGCAGTGGGATTTTCTCCTTTTTCCAGTTGTGTAAATTTCAGGAAACGGTTCTGGGCAAGTGTGTAATCTTTCTCATGAAAAGCTATGTAGGCCAGATTATAGTATGCCAGTGCATAAGTTTCTGTATTTCTGTCCGGAGTAAGATTCAGATATTCACTGAAGTTACTTGCTGCTTCCTGCATCCGGTTCAGACGATAATAAGCTTCTCCTCTCCAATAAATAGCATCCGCCTTGTTTTGCAGATTATATTGTCCCAAGGCTACAGACTGGTTAAAGTAACCGATAGCTTCCTGGAATTGTGCATTGGCAAAAGACTGTGTACCGAGATGGAACAAGATTTTCTGTTTCGCCTCCAGAATTGCAGTGCCCGGGTGAGCGATTCGTTCGATGGATTTCAAGGCGGCTTCGTAACTGCGGGTATTCATGTATACCTCTACCAGATAACTGCTGACTTTGTCTACATATTGGGAATTCGGGAATTCATTAAGGAATTTCTCGAAAACAGTAACAGATTCACCGAAAGCGGAATAGGAGGTCTCGTGAATACAAAGGGCGTAATTGTAAGCAGCCTGCTCTTTGACTTGCATATCTGCATTGGAGGCAGCAGCTTGCTCAAATGCCATGCGTGCCTTGTTCTTATCTGACATTTGCAGATAAGCCAACCCCATGTGCAGATAGGCATTTTGTGCCAGTGCGTCATTTTCAGCGGTTACTTCGCCGAGGGTATTGGCCGCTTTGGAGTATACACCGCAGTTGTAGTACGAAAGTCCCAGCATATAGAGTGCATCCCGACGAGGGGCAGCCTCTTTATTGTTTTCCAGATACTTTTCAAATGCCTCCATGGCTTCGTGATACTTTCCGAAGTGATAGTCGGCATCACCGAGAACACGGTACATTTCAGCTGTATATTCATTATTCGGGTAGGCGGACAGATAATTCTGCGCTACTATTTCCGCTTTATCATAATTCTTTTTAATCAGGTAAATCTCTGCGATATAATAAGGTGCAAGCGCTTTGTATTTGGCGTTATCCTGTAAAGACAGGAAGCCGGTCATTGCTTCGTCATAACGTTGCTGGGTGTAGCGGATATAAGAAATGTAGTATGTGCAATCGGCTGCATACTTTTTACTGGTGCTACGGAGAGTTTCGAACCATATGGCAGCTTCTTTCACATTACCTGTTTTCAAATAGCAGGTTGCCAGACGGTACGTCATATCGTCGCGTTCTTCATTTCCCAACAGATCGAGACGGGCAGAATTGAACATAGCCATGGCTTCATCATATTTTCCTTCGAAGAAATACACGGATGCCATAAGTGCATAAATGCGATTGGCATAGGGTGTATCAGGATATTCATCCAGATAGGCCTGCAATTTGTCTAAACTTTTAAGGTCTTTTAGTTCGTAGGCAGCACATACCAGCATATACTCGGCTTCCATCCGTTCGCCTGCGACAGGCAGGGGCTTGCCTTCTGCATCTATCTGGCGCACGAATGCTTGCAACGGTGGGATGGCAGCTGCATACGCTTTTTGTTGGAACAGTGACTGTCCTTCCTGGTAAAGTCGTTGAGGGGAAGTGATATTCTCGCTGGTCTGTGCCGTAGCGAGCAAAGGTGCACAGCAGAGTGCCGTGCATAGTATTCGGGAGAGTTTATTCTTCATAATGCAACGCGTTTTTACAAAAGTACGGGTTTTAAGTCGAATTTGTTACACTTGTTTGGCTTTTTTAGGATATACCGTGGTCTGTGCGAATCATTATTCGCCCATTTCTTTCAGAAATATTCCTACCCCTTTGCGGATGGAACTTAGTCCGAAATCTTCTGTATGTATATCTTTCAGTGGCAGAAAGAAGACGTCTGCGGCATCATCCATTGCTTGGTAATGCAAGGTGTCAGTTACTGTACAGCGGAAGAATAAATCCAGAGTATGGACGGTGAAACCGGAATACACATATATATTGGGCAAAGAGAATAAATATTCCGCCTTTTTCACTTCCATTCCGGTTTCTTCTTTTACTTCGCGGCTGACTCCCTCTTCTCCGGTTTCCGCCATGTCGATAAAGCCACCCGGCAAATCCAGAGTTCCTTTAGCCGGATCCTTGGCACGGCGGCATACTAATAATTCGTTCCGTTCATTCATTATCAGTGCCACGGTGGCGGCAGACGGGTTGAAGTAATAGACGAATTCACAGTCGGCACAACGTTTGGACTTTTCATTGTTGATTTCAAAATGCACGGAGCCACACTTGGGGCAGTATTTGAATTGAGAAAAAGGATGTTCCATAAATGGTTGAATATTAGGTTTTAAAATTATGTATCCAGCAGCCATTTCCAGATGGGGATAACTTTTATCTCCATGCCGTTTTTTTGAATAGTCTCCTCTTCATCGTAGGTGATGACGAGTAACGTCTCTACCGCTTGTGTTTCTGCTATTTTCAATAAAGCGTCTGTTTCTCTTTTACGGGTGGATTCTTCTTTTAGGCTATAGGATACTTGTACGGCCAATTTTGCAGTAGGGATGTAAAAGTCTACTTCTATATTTTGTTGATAAAAATAGAGTTCCTCTTCATATTTCTTTTTTAATGAGATGGCAACTATATTTTCCAATAACGAGGTCACCGGGTCTATTAGGAATAAGTTCAGCAGCCCATTGTCGATGAAATAATATTTCCGGTTCGATATTTTCTCTACTAATTTGCTGGCATAGTTTTCAAGTGAGAAGAATAGCCATGTGGCTTGCAAGAAATTAAGGTAATCGATAATGGTGTCCGTTGAAACTTTGGCGCCTGTTGTTGAAACGATATTGGTCAGACGGTTGAAAGAAGAAGGTTGTTTCACACTTTCAGCCAGTTTACGAATCAAGACTTTCATAGCGAGGTCATTGCGAATGGAATAACGGGTTATCAGGTCACCGAAGAAAATCTTATTGAATAGATTACTGAGCCATTGCCGTTTTTCTATTGTTTCTATGAGCATTAATTCGGGTAGACCTCCATAACTGAAATAGTCGGAGAATGTCCGGACTATCTCTGTACGGTTTTTGTAATACCATGTTGGTCCAATCTCAATTTTAGAAGCTTTCAGAAATTCAGAAAAGGAGAAAGGATATACATTTTGTACTATATATCGCCCTCCCAGTGTAGTAGCAATTTCGGCACTCAGCATTTTGGCATTGCTGCCGGTAATATAAACGCGATACTGTTGGTCGGCCAGACGGCGTGCAAATTTCTCCCAATGCTCCACAATCTGTATTTCATCCAGAAAAAAGATAGGTTTATGCGGATAAAGTTCTTCGTAAGAAACTTTGATAAGGTCCAAATCTTCTACAGTCAAATTGACCAGGCGATCGTCTTCAAAGTTGAAATAGAGAATTTCTTCCGGTTGATGTCCATCATTCAACAAGCTTTGTATTTGTTGGTACATCAGATAGGATTTCCCGGCTCGTCGGAGTCCCACGAAGACATAGTTCAACTGATGAGATAGATGTATTTCACGCTCTATTAATGTAATATTAGCAACAAATTGCTGATATTCAATGATTAAACGTTTGATGGTGTCTTTGTCCATATCTCTTTTTGTAATTGATGACAGGCAAATATACGAATAGTTATCGAATATATTCGATAAAATGAATATGTTATTATCGAATATACTCGATAATAAAGGTCCTATCACTCATTCATCATGGTGTAGGACCTTTCTCTAAATTAACAAACAATTTACTTATTGAACCAGAATCTTTTTTCTTGCCAGCAGATAGATGCCTTTTCCCAATCCGGTGACAGCAGTGGTGCCTTCCTGTACTTCAACCTGACGTACCATGTGTCCGGCTGTATCGTAAATGGAAAGTGTACGCTCGCGGTCGCTCTTGATGTAAAGAACACCATATCGGACATAGATTTCTATGCCGTCCAATGCGTCGGACGGTAATTCTTCTATGCCGGTGATTTCTCCTCCTATTCCTCCGATACTGTAAAGTTTCGGTGCATTGACTGCCGCCTCTTTACTAATCAGATAAGCTTCGAAGGGTTGCACATCGCGTAAGTTACGGACGAATGCGCCACCCGGGGCGATATTCTCATACGTAGCCGGGTTAATGGCATATACCGTATCGTGTTTGAATACTGTTTCATAAGCAGGAACCATTATTCGATTACTTCCTTCTATACGGGCGAGCTCTTTATAAGAAGTAGCTTTAACCTCTACGCCGTCGGCATCTTCGGCATGGAACTGTACTTCTCCGCTGATGTTGAATTCGTCTTCATACGACTCGCTGTTTGGCAGTGAGATGATGTAGGGCTTGTTTGCTTTCATGGCAGTGGTATGTTCAAAACCATCGGTTGTCATCTGAGCCAGCCAGAAAGGTTTGGCTCCTTTCTTTCCGCTGTTGAAAGGTGCCAGTTCTCCTTGCTTCTCGTTGCTGAAACTTTGTACATCAAATGGCAGTACGATTGCTTCCCATCCGGCGGCATTGATTTTGTTACCGGACTTCATGCTGAAGTTACGTTTGTAGGTAATGTCTTTTGCTTTGAATGCCTGTGGAGAACGGAAGCCTTTGCCATGAGTCAAAGAAATCTTTTCTGCTATGCCGTTAATTACCACGTTGCCTTCATAAGTACATCCGGCTCCTTCGGGGGCAAAGATCAACAAATTCCCCATCTTGGCAGGCGTATCAAAGCTTTCGGCTGTGATGGCGGCTTGTGCATTCCAGTTTATCAGTAATATCTGATTGCAACCGTTGAATACGGCTTTCTCTACGGAAGTCACGCTGGCGGGGATTTCTATTTCTGTCAATCCGGTACAATTGCTCAAAGCTGCGGTTGCAATCTTCGTCGTATGGTTGGAGAGTACAAGGCGTGTCAGGTTGGGCAGATTGCAGAACATATAATCTCCGGTAATATCATCGGCAGTCAGATAATTCTGATAATATTTATCTCCGCCTTCCACAATACGTGCTCCGCTGATATCCAGCCGTTGCAGGTTCTTCAAACTACGGATGAATTTGATATCTGTTCCGTTGAGGTAACCGGTTAGTGTCAGGTTGACGATACCATCTGGGTTGTCTATCAATTCGGGGAGCGTTCCTGCTACTTCTACGAGGATATTTTCGTTTTGTGAGCTTATAATTCCTATGAGTTCTAAATTTTCTGATGGATATGAACTATCTCTGGCAACTGTATGCACGAATGCATAGTAGGTGCCTGGTTGTGTTACTTCCATTTTCTTACCTTCCATCAAATCTGCTCCCTTAAAGCACGTCAGCCATTTTCCGTCGGGAGTGAAGAGACTGATAGAACAAGGTTGGTCTGTTTTCCAATAAATGGAGTTGCCTTCGGATATGGTTATTGAGAGAGCTGTCCATTTCCCTATTTCAGGTTTGGCTATGCTTAGCATTCGATTGCTTTCAAGCGGAGTAGCTGTTGTTATTGTCCGGTTAACATATTCAAATGTTTTCACAATGGGCTGACTCCAGGTTTCCGTTATATCTTTGAATGACAGTGTAAACTGTGATTCAGTAGGAACAGAAATAGATAAAGTCTGGTCCTTGTTAATGCTTAAGCCAAAACTGTCGGGCACACTTACAAGATCCATTTCCGGAACTTCAAATATCTTTCCGTTCCATTCTAACGGATTGGTAGGGGTGATATCTACTACTTGTAAAGTTTTAGAGTCATTGTTGAAACAATATTTATATTGAACAATTTTATTGTTCTTTGGTATAGAGTGAACAAGATGGAGGAAGTAGTAGCTGACGGGACTGCTCCATTTGCCTAATGCATCTTGTATACGGAAATTAATAAAATGGCATCCTTCCTTTAGGAGAGAAACATCTAAACTTTCCAGGTTGATGATTCCGTCCCCATTGAGTTTTCCGGTCGTCTTATTCCTGTAATCGTTGTTGAACCAGTATTCATAAGTGGTTAACTGATTATCCGTATGCTCTGTGATTTCTGTTTTCAGAAAATAATAACTAACCATACTACTCCACGCTCCATACTTATCTTGGGTACGAAAGTTGAATGTATGCATTCCTTGGGAAAGCGAAGAGCAATCCAACTCTATTTTAGCAACAGAGTTTTCTGGTATATTATTGGCAGATTGCCGGATGTCAAATTGATTGTCTAACCAGTATTCATAGCAGGCTAGTTGATTTTCATTTCGTGCCATAAGATCCGGCTTCAGAAAATAGTAACTCGTCAGACTACTCCATAAGTTTTCTGAGTTTTTTATCCTGAAGTTGAGTAGGTGTAGACCCGGGCTGAAGTTTGTGATATCTTTTTCTATGGATACACTTCCTGAAGCTGTATTTTGGGAACTTCTGCTGTCGAAATGATTATCAAACCAATATTCGTATCCGGCTATAGTTTGTGCCTGTGCCATTATGGTACAGATACTGATGAGTAATGAAACATATATTCTTTTCATCATATAGCCTTGTTTTATGTTTTATTTGTTAAGGTTGTGCTTCAATTTTCACATTTACTTTTAGCTTCCCTTCGGTAGTAGTTTGCACATCAATTTCCTTAGAAAGTATTTGTGGATTAGAGGGGATCTTAGAGAAAGGATATTCTCCTCCATAAAGTCCGACTTCTTTACCGTCGCTGCCTATATAGATACTGGCATTTCCTTCTTTAAGTTTATAGGTATATTTGCTGTTGTATTTGTTCCCGATATCTTCGCCGAAGATTCCTATGCTCGTTTTACCATCCCAATTATTATTATTTCTGCTTTCATCAATGTTTTTGAAATAGTCTTTTTTGGTGGCTATGTTATGCGAACAGAATGAAGCGGTTTCCGCAGCAGTGTCAAAGTCAATATAGTCACTGATAAAAATATTGTCTTTATAAGCGCAACCATAAGAATAAGTGCTGAAAATTATGCAATTCTTTATGATAACATCTTTATTATAAATATCTTGTGCACATGTTGCACGCTCTATGATACAATTATACACTCCAAAATTTACTACATTGGGAAAATGAACTAATTCTCCTATTACACAATTCACTACTTTTGAATTGAATGGGCAAGAATTCATGCCACTATAAAAGAATGTCAGCTTACCCAAATAACACCGTTTAAACGATATATTGTGAACCTCGTATATGGCGCTTTCATCGTTGCTGCTGAAGTGGCATCCGGAAAAATAGATACCTTCTATGTGCAGTCCGTCTATTGCTCCTTTTTGATTGGTCATATTTCCGTCATCGTCCGAAACTAGATCCGGTTTTATAATCACCCTATCTACAATTGTCGGATATAGATTCCTTTCCTCATCTCTTTCAAATCCGGCACCATAAATGATGCATGCCTTATTAATAGTAGGTGCATTGAATTTACCTGATGACAGGTTTATAACGTCTATGCTGTCTTTTACGAGCTTGATAGCGTCAATAAAAGCATTTGGACCATAGAGGACGCTTGTTTTATCTCCTTGTTGCAATGTAGCGGACAGAACCTCTGTCTGTGCATAAATCTTGTTACAGAAAAAAACGGTTATTAATATAACCAATGTCATACGTACCTTCTTCATAATCTTAAATCTTTAGTAGTTAATATGTTATTTGTTTTTTATCGTTTTAGTTTCTGGGAATGCAGGATCGTCAATGCTTGGATCGGTTTTTTTAGTTCTGGCTGTGACTGTGTTGCTGTAAGCCGTTCCATTTTTATTGATAGCATATGCTCGAATAGAATAATTACTGTATCCCGTTAATCCGGTAAGGGTAGTACCTATCTCTCCGACAGTTCCTTTCATTACAATTTTCTTTTCGCATTCTTCCACGCTCGGCGTTCCTTTAGAACTATATACAAAGCCTCGTTCTGTAATTTCGGCTCCTCCATCGGCAGAAATTGTTGCGGATACATCCAATGTGGATGGAGACGGATTTCTTGCTGTCATATTCACAATCGTTGCTTTTGCCGAACTTCTGGTTTTTATGATGACGTAGGCACTATATCCAACTCCTTTGCCATTAACGGCATAAGCGCGTACATGATAAGAGGTATTATAGGTTAATCCGGTAAGTTGGGCTTGGAACACTCCGTCTTTCAGGGTTGCTACTGCTTTCTTGTGCCGGGTGATGTCAGGTTCGGCAGACGAACTATCCCAGCAAAAGCCACATTCTGTTATACTCATGCCGCCATTGTCGGTCAACCGGGCTTCCATGGTGGCATTGTCGTCATTGACTTCTACTTCGGCTAATTCCTCTACTGTAGGCAAGTAATGTTGAACAGTACTAAATTCTGCTGCTACACTGTAGAATGTGCCGTCTCGTGAAATGGCGTAAGCGCGTACATAATATTGTCGTCCTTCGATTAAGTCTTTTAATTCCACAGAGATATTGTTGCCTTCGGAAGAATCGATGATATGTTCGCTTTCAATCGTGGGTTGCAATACGGATGTGCTGTAGCAAACTCCTTTTTCCAAAATACTTGCATCGGAAGGTGAGTTGATGGAGGATATTATGGTTGCACCATTGGTTGTAATATTATTTACCTTCGGTGAACTTAATGTCAATGTCTGCACTTTCGGCAGGGTAAATTCTTTGGTTTCACCGTAACCTATACCTTTTTCGTTAATGGCATAAGCTCGGTAATAGTAAGTTTTCGAAGGTTCCAAACCGGAAATACTTGCCGTGAAATCGTTCCCTTCCAGTTCGGAGCGCACACGGGGATGGTCTATTGTTGGTGTCTGGCTTTCTGCACTATAGCAAAAGCCACGTTCGGTTACTTTAAATCCGTTGTCGGATAGGAAAGTTGCATGAAGCATTGCACTGTATGCAGTAAGGTCACTTGCATCTCTGGTAGTGAGTGAGGGGACTTGCAATTGATTGGTCGTGACGGTCATGGGTTGGCTATATCCGGTTTTATGGTCACTATTGGTTGCGTATGCCCGTATGATGTAGGCAGTTTCCGGAAGTATGTTTTCTTTAATCACTCCCACAAAGTTGTCATTCTCGTTATTCTCTCCTGCTACGCTTGTTCCGTCGGTAAGTGTGGGGGCATTAATGCCCTCTGTATAGAGCTTATATACAAATCCTCTGGTCTGTATTGTGGCTCCCCCTTCGTCCGTTATTGTGCCACTTACAAAAATGCTGTTTTCCGTTTTGCTGGTAAGACTGAGTGTAACCGATGGGATGTCCGTCGATAATGTTGTGAACTCTTTGATTGCGCCACGTACGGCATTATGCCCACTGCTTGATTCTATACTATAATAGTAAGTTGTTCCCGGCTTTAGATTGTTAAGTGTAAGAGTGTATTCATTCTCTGCCTTTTTTGTGCCGGGAATTGTATCTACAGCTTCCAATAATTTGGAAGACATAGAGGAAACGAGAAAGTAAATGTTATGCTTCTGTCCTTGAGGTGAATCGGGATGCGGGGTTACCGTACCTGATAAAATGGCTTCAAATCGGGTGATGCCGGATGTTTCACCAGTGACGGGTACCGGAGCGAAGTTTATCGGTTCAGTGTCTTTTTCACAGCTTGCCACGAATAGCAACAGGCTGTACCAAATGATATATTGTAATCTTTTCATCGTTTAAATGGATGTTAAATTAAGAATTAGAAGAAGAAGCCAATGCCTGCGCTGAGTTCGTGGTATTTGAAGTTGACGGTTTGGAATCCCACGGATACCGCAAATTGTCCCAGTCGTCCGATGGCGCCAAGTTCAGCGGCTACGCCTGTGGTGGAGTGGTCGGTGTTCTTTACCAGTTCGCCGTCTATCGTTTCCCATGCCAGAATCCGGTTGCCGTATCCTGCGCCAATGTAGGCATATAGCGGTTTGATGATTTGACGTAAATAGCCTGCCGTGATAGACATGCGTGCTTTGGTAGTGACACCTTCTTTATAATAAGGTGTACCCGTGCCATTGGCCAATGCCCCTGTATCATCGCATTCCAGTTCGGTGGATGCCGAACCGAAGTCGCTGCGGAAGCGTAGATACGCTCCGTTCTTACTGACAATGCCGACCATGGCGCCAAAAGAAATCTGTGAAGGATGATAGCCGACTTCCGCCATTACCAGCGTGCGTCGTGGCTCTTTAGGCTTGATGGTGGACTTCATTTTAAAGGTAAGGCTGCTCGTCTTGCCAGCGAAAATGGTGATAGTACTGTCCATTGGGAAGAAAAAATCTTTTTCGATGCGTATTCGGTACTCTTGTAATGGCATTCGGTCACTCTTGTAGGGTGTCTGTCCGGCAAGCTCATTGTTTATAAAAACTTTGGCGTCCTGTTCGGGCAGGGAGAATATTTCCAGATATCCGAAACGGGGTTTCAGTGTTACGCTCATGATCTTCTGCTCGCTACCCAGATCAATGATACCGGCTTCGGGGGCGTACATGGGTGATTCTACCCTGTAGGTATGGGTGCCTTTTTTCATGGTAGCGGTGAACAGTCCGTTTTCGGTCGGTACTTTTTCATCATCGATATAAATATCGGCGGTTGCCGGATCGGGACGCATCACAATTAGTTGGGTATTTGTGTTTGCGGGTGTTTGCTGCGCTCCGTCTCCTATTTGTATTTCCATTTCATAGACAGTGGCTTTCTCAATAATGTCAGGATAGAAGTAATTGCGGAGTACGCCGAACTTATCGTGCATAATGGAAATACGTCGTGCTCCGCGAGGAATGTACAGCCAGATTTCTCCGGGCTTGTTTTCACGGGAAACGATTCCAAGTGCATCCGGTTCGAACATTAGGCCTTTTTCGGTTGTAACGATGCGGATTAGTGCGCATACTTCTCCGTTCTGATCCCGTTGAGGAGCGGTGATCCGGGCGGTGACATCTGTTTCCATCCGGTTGAATGAAGTCACCTGGATTTTGTTTTGTGCTTCCGTAGCAGTTGCAGCGAAGAACAAACTTATCACTAAAAGTAATTTTATCGACAACCATTTTGTGACTTTCCTGTTTGTCATAGCGTGTTTTTCTGTTTCTTCCGTCTATCCTCTCCGGCGGAGGTTACTATATAAAAAAGCGTGAGGACCGTTTCTGTTCATCTATCCTTAAGGTTCTGGAATACCTTGCCCCAGATGAACAACAGCCCTCACGCCTATGTTATATAATATAACGTAGACGTGAAGAAACTGTTGCTATTGCTCCGGGGTTGAATTTTCCAGATTCTAAGGATGGAACAATAACTTTCGCTTCTTGCGTTCGTAAACTCACATTTTATAGTCTTATGCGTCACCTATCTCTATAAGCAGCAAGACTTGGTACAAATGTAGGATAAATTTTCTTAATAAAGAACTCCCTTTGGATAATTTTTTATTATAAATAGTGGGACTTCTGTTAATGTCTGCTGTATTTTTTCTGTATAATCTGTTATATCGACCACTTAGTATGGATATAATGCTGTTTGTCTATGAAACCGTATTCGGTAATGTCCGGGTATGGCGACTGTCCCTCTAAATCTGCGCTTTGATTTGTCTTTCTATAAATCTACTTTTCTTCTTACAGTTCTTTCAGCTTTTCCCGAATCGCCTCATTTGACGGCTTTACGGCTGAAACTTCCGGTGTATGAGCTGAATCATCCAAAAATCACTCAGTGATGCCATACTTTATCAATCTGACAGATTGACAAAGTGATAATCCTAATGCGCGAGAATGTTTTCTTTCAAGCCCTACCGGAGGGAAAGAAGAAAAAATGCAAGGATAACGTTTGGTGAAAGTGCACGATGAGTATTGTTTGTAAAGAAAGGGAGTCGCAATGTTCTTCTTGTGTTCTATTTTATTCCAAATAATCTTCATCTTTGATGTAATTGCAGCAAAAAGGAAGATGCCGAATGATCTGGCTTCGTATTCAAATAGACAGAATAAATCGGTTTTGGAGGGGGCTACACCCTTTTTCCCGGATGATGTCACCCTTTTAGCAAGATGACTACACCTTTTGCACCGAATAGTGTAGCCATCTTGTAAATTACATCGTTAGTTTTACTCCATTACATTATTAGTTTTATCTAATTACATGGTTAGTTTTGCTCAATTACATCATTAGTTTTAGGCAAACAGATGGTCTATTTCAAGGAAAATGGGGATTCATTGTGCTGGAAGAGTCTTTTTAATTCAAACGTGTGTTAGCGAAATTCGCATAATGACATCTTTATGCTTGTGAAATAGGGATATTAGTGTCATTGTTCTTGTTTGTTAACTATGGGCATGTTGCGTCTATATATCGGACGCGTTGTATCTATATATCCAATGGTACCCATATATAGTGTTTTTTGCTGTCTTTAGCCTAAAAGCTGATAAACAGGGTATTCTAATAATGGATGAAAAAACTGAAACAAGAAATCTTACAATATTTTTGAATAAATAATAGTCGATAAATAAGAAAATAATTAAATTTGTAATTTGTTAAACGTATCTCTTATATGAATCTTTTTCAAAAAGCGAAAGCTACTATAATGCATTTTATGAAAAACAGACATGGCTGCAAACTTGAAATGTATGACGAAAGCGTTGTTGAAGAACAGCCTTTGTCAACAGAAAATATAACATTCTCATTTTGCAATATAAATTATCTACAGGATGAAGCTTTTATTTCGTTGGTTTCTGATGAATTAAAAGTTCCTGACGATAAGGTTGGCATAGGTATAAGAAGGATGATTAAAGATATGCGGCAAGATATCATTTGCTGCATTGAATATCCGTACATTGATGTTTACTATAGAGATACTTATTACTCTTTTTATTCTAAAAAGCACTGTGATTATAGTCGCTATTGTTTCAGAATATCATTCTTTTCGGATGATGTAAACGAACACAACTTTTACGATCTGAATCTTTCCGATAAATTTTATGGATATATGGTTTTGAGACCGACTGTACGTCGCGTTGTAGGTTATACGTTTTTATCTCCTGCTCTTTTTGAGGAGCGTGAATTTGTTTGTTGCTTATGCAAGAAAGATGTTTCTGTCTATGGGCGAAAGTTGTCTGTTACCGGATTCCCGTTTTGTGGTCAGGATGGTGAAGCTGTGTCATGTGCGGAAATTTCTTTAATGATGATGATGGATTATTTTTCTCATAAGTACAATAAATACAGTCAACTCCTTCCATCTCAAATAATTAAAATTTTGTCAAGATACAGCAATGAGAGGCAGCTTCCATCACGAGGACTACCATCCGACATGATTTCATTTGTTCTGAGAAAAATAGGTTTTGGCATACGCACTTATACACGTCAAAAAGAAGATGCAGACTATGAGGTTTACAGTAACGATGAATTTAAAAGGTTATTGTATATATACATAGAATCAGGTTTCCCTATTATAACTTGTACCAGTGATCATACTTATCTTGTTATCGGGAAAGAAAATAAGATTGGTGAAGATAATGTTAAATTGGTAACAATAAACGATAATGAAAGACCATATAAACTTATTGGTTATAATGAAGAAATAACTTCTTTCATTGTACCATTATATGAAAAAATATATTTGGATGCTGAAATGATTCAAATAGACGAAGTCATAAAAAGTCTGGAAGAGGGAATCCCTGGTTTGAAAATAAAAAAGGAAGACACTAAATATATTTATCGATGTTTTCTAACTACTTCCCGTTCCTATAAGGAATATATTACGCAAGCCAACAATAAAGATTCACGGGAGCATTTCGTCTGCATGGCAATGCCTCGTTTTGTATGGGTATGCGAAATGATAGACACTGAAGATACGGTGATAAAAGACCCCAAGAGAACTCCTGTGAGTAACATTATGCTTTTTGATGCGACAGAAGGAAATGCATCGTTGAATTACTTCATTATGGCTAAACTTTCAGACAGAATAATTGTTAGAACAGTAGATAATAGTCAGTATCACAGAAAAATATACAAGCAATTTATGGGAAACAAAGATATTTTTTATACCTTTGACCGCAATTTGAAAGGAGAACATACTAAATGGCAAGATTAAAAAGTACTTATTCAACTTATGTTGCGGCGCAGGAAAAGAAGGGTGCTGTAACATCTTTGTCGCATGAGGCAACTGTCCGCATTGATACGAGAATATCTAAGGCTTTTTCTTCTGCTCAAAAAACTGCGACCGTAAAGCAATTGAATTCTGTAAAACTTATGAGACAGAGAGAATTGAAAGGCTTGACAGGCAATGCGAATTTTTAAAAAGAAAAAGAAGAAAAGTGTATTTATTTCTGAGGGTCAGCCACCTGAAGTAAATGAATTAGGAATAAAGAGTGAATACAACAATAACTTATTTACTAAGATTATATTGCTCGTATTTGCTCTCTTGGGTTTTACTCTTTGTGTTTTGGATATTCGTGATGACGGGATGTTATTGAAATTGTCTTTTGGAGAAACGGAATTTAATTATGCAGGTTCTTTGATAGGAGTTGTGGTTATGATTATATCTATGATTGTGATGCTATTTCATAAACCCGGAGTTCATCTGAAAAAGTAAAATCCTTATTTTTTATCTTATCTCATTTCATGATAGCAGGTTACTGTCATGTTCAAATTATTATTTTGAATCAAGAAAAGATTTAATATGATTCGTTCATAGTAGGAGTTAAAGCCGATAGTTCTTTTTACCGATGTCAATACTATTGGCTTTAACTCCTAAGCCAACTTGTTGGCTGATAATTTCTTTAACTCCTCTAACTCCTGCGTATGAATTATGTAGGTTAAGATATTGGTGACTGTAATGCGATTGCGGTGAGAGTATCGTGTCAGGACGACGTGCGTAGTGCAAGCAAAATTGCCTGCACTTAAATAAAAGTTGCTGCCACCACTGATTTTGGGCTGTTTATCAGTCGTTTATGGCGGATAGTGTAAGCGTGCAAGTAAAAGCGTGTATAAACTCTTTGTATATAAATAAACTGTCATTTAATGACCACTCCCGCTGATTTGTTTATCATTAGAATCTATGTAACATATGCTTGCCGGTTTATGACTTTTAAAGGTCGGTACAAAAAAGTCTCCCTTCGGATTATGTATCGGAGGGAGACTTTTAAGAGAAGTGTAATAAAGAGAGACAGGCTTAATCTATCTTCATAAATTTCTGTTGTATAACCTCATTACCGGTTTTTATGATTATGAAGTAAATCCCTTTACTCAGTGAAGAAACATTGATTCCTTCGTTGGGAATCACCTGTTTGTCCAATATCAGTGTTTGCCCCGCAGTATCAGAGATGCGTACTTCTTCAATGTTGCCAATATCTCCCCGAATATATAAGCGGTGGCGTACGGGACTTGGATAAACCAACAGTCCTTCCGAAATAGGAGTAATTCCGGTTGCTTCGCCTATATGCAGGCTGACAGGAGTGGTTAAACTGCCCGTCAGTGTACCGCTCCATTCTATTTCTTCCTTGACGTTGTATTCCTGCTGGTCGGCGGTGTCGAAGGCACGTAGGGTCAGTTTGCCATCGGTTTGCTCTCCATGTGCAGTGATAAATAGATAACCGTCTTTTTCAACGGCTATACCTCTACATTCATCGCCCACAAATACACCGACAAGGAATTTCCCTATTTCAGCTTTTTGCTCTCCGTTGTAAAGCTCGGCTATGGCAATCACGTTGTCTTCGGACTGGTGAATGTCATAACTCCATTGTGCTGATGGAGTGGATGGTTCTGATTCTGTACCATTTGCAGTATAGTTGAAAGATTTCACTGATTGAGAATAGTACATATAACCTTCACCTGGAAGCAGGTGGGTTAGGCTACCTGTCCATGTACTTCCATCGTATATGGCAAAACTATCCAAGCCTTTGATAAGGTCATTCTCTTCAGCTTGCAGATTTTGCAAGGCTTGCTCCAATGGTAAAGTGACGGTAGGAATATAACCTATCCAGTTCCAGCCCTGGTTTAGGGTAATGGTGTTGCTTGTCGGATCTGCCCCCTTTCCGGTCAGTTCAAGAGTTGCCTCTTTCTTCATCTTTATCTTGTAAGCTTGAGTAGTGCTCAGACTGTTCAATGAACCTTCCCAATCATTTTCATTTTTGTTCGTCAGTTCTCCGTTTTGTCCTTTTAGGATGAGGACGGATTCTTTGATGGGAGCGAGTAGAGCTGGTATATCGTTTAGATTCTGATCCTGCACGTTGATAGAGAACCAGTTCCAGCCCATAGAGAGGGTGTAGTTGCGGGTGATTTCTTTTTCTCCGGCTTCCACAACGCTCACTTTTACTTCCGGTTTCATGTCCATACTTTCTACAGCAAACCGTATCATAGTTTGTCCTGGGAGCTCACCTGATATGATGAAGGTAGCTTTACCTTCTTCATTCAATATGGCTTCTGCCGGTTCTATGGTTGCGATGATGGAAGAGACGGAAGTTGCAGTCACTTTCTTGCCTGTTGAGGCTTCTGCGGGCTCTACGGTTACTGTTATTTCAGTCGTTTCATTATAGACAATTTCAATCTCGGAAGCAACCACTGCCTTGGGCTCTTTTTCAATGGCTATCTCTTGGCTATAATCACTTTCCATTTGTATGCCGGCATAGCTCTTCACACGTTTGCTGACAGTCAGTATCACTTTATCGGTGGTAGCCAGAGCCTCGGCAGGTACAAAGCGCACTTTCGAAACGAATTGCTCATTCTTGTTTTGTGGGTTTGCTTCGGCGTTCTTGAAAGTCACTTCTCCTGCTACCGCTTCTCCGTTGCGAGTAATGGTGATGAACTCGGCAGTCATAGTTTCGGGCAGCATGAACTTGCTGAAATCAATTTCTATGCCTGTCTCATAACCACGTATGGCTGTTACGGTAGGCTGTGCGGTTTGTACCATGCCAATGTTCACTTCCAACTGCGGGGGAGGAACGGGGAGCCATTCACTGTAAGTTGTCTGGTAGCCTTCTTTTTCAAACTTTACTTGCCAGAGACCTTGGGGGACATCCCAGGCATACATACCGTTTTCGTCAGTGAATAGGGGGTTTTCTTGGGCGTACTCGGCAGCATCCCAAAGTACAATATTCTCGTGCAGGTCGCCATACATGTCTTCCACCATTTCTTTGTAGTAACAAGTGGCGGTTACGCCTTGCAGGCGGTTACTGGCAACAGCTTCGTAGACATAGCCGGATGGGTCCATTACGTAATTGGGATTTGGGTTGCCTGATTCTCCGGAATCGCTTCCTTTTCCACCGTTGTCATCTGGACAATCGGGGGCATCATGAATCCGTTGTAGGTAGGCATGTCCTGCCCTTGTTAAATCCTGCATTCCATCCCCAAAACTACTTGCAGCGTCGGCGGCACCCCAAAGGGTATTTCCTGCATCAATAACATTCTCAGGACGTCCGCTTGATGAACTGATGAGATTTGCTGAATGTGCTAAGAAACTACCTAAAGAGAAACCTACGCATTGCCTTAAATGCATGATATCTGAGTGCAGATTTATGTTTGTGATATCGTCTGCGCATTTCAATTTTCTGTTAGCTTCGTCTATTGCCCCTTGAATGATATGATCCCGCCATTGGTTTAACCGGTCCGTTGAGGGAGCAATCCGATCACTTCCGGGATCAAAGCCGGCTATCCTTGTTGTGGTGTTTATATTCTTTCCGAATAGAGTCACATAATCCTTGTATGATTGGACATCATCATAGCCGAAATATGCATAAACGAACAGGCTGTCGCTTGTTTCTCTTGTTATCTGATAAGCATCTGTATCATTCACATAATACTTGAACGGACCTTTTTCTATGCATAATTTGAATGTTGAATTTGCTATTTTCTTTGTTATTGCCTCTTTATTCTTTATATCCGTTTTAATAAAAAAGCATTTAAGGGCGATGTCGCTGGATTTTGACTTCATAGAGTAGGTAAATATGTCGTCTGTATCGTCATAATCTTCTATTACAGGAATCCCTATATTCTTTTCTAACGTGTTGATGTAAGCCAATGAGTCGCACATACTATAATCGATGTAATCGTAGGTTACGCTCAGGTTTACAGGCAATGCTTCTGACTGGAATGGATGAGTTGCAACCCAAATATCCTTAGTCTGATTATAGCTTGCGGGTATGCGGACGATATTATTGGAAGAGGTTTTCACATGAAGTGCAACATTTGTTATTATTTCCGGACTATTATTGGTGAAATCAATCTTGAAGGTAAAATCCGGATAATTAGGCCAATACCAATATGTTTGGGCAGAGGTTATCGGATTAATGAAGTCAAAAGTCGTCACATATTCTAATAGATCCAGCGAAGAGGCTCCGTGGGCAATATTAATCATCGTTACTTTAGATACCTCTATTGCGTTCTCATTATAGAGCACAGGACAAGTTTCTGTTTGTAACTCTGCTCCGTCTTTGGTTCTAATCTTAGCGTAGATATCGTGCGAAGATAGATTCTTTGCGTTATAAAGTTCGCATGTGGTGTACCATAGTCCATTAGCTAATGAGGTTGTTTGGCCTATTAATATGCCGTTATCGTAAATCTCGACTTCTGATTTTCCAATAGCTGTGCCATTGATTGAAAAAGTTTTCTTAGCTACAGTTGATGGTATGGAGATGGACAAGTCCTTTATTGTACAGGTGGCGGCTCCAATAGGTTGCAATATTTCTTTCCCGTTCAGCGTAAACTGTACAAAAGCATTGGGGATGTACTCACCGGAGGCAGTTGGGATTACACAGAAACGAACCAACTCGGTGTAGTTGTGTAATGGAATTGTTAGTCGATTATTGTCCAAAGTATAACTCGCTATGTTGCTGCCTGTCATGGCTGAGTTTTCCACATATAAAGACGTTTCAGGTAGGTCAACTATCAGCTGTACGTTGCTGACCGAAGCGGTGTACTCTTCTTTAAAATCAATTTTCCCTTTTAACGTCAGATAATTACCGGCTACGATGGAGGCTTTGTTGGCAGTAAATGACGTATTATCTCCCGTGTAATAAAGCTTACTTTCATCCAGCATTGGAATATGACTGTTAGTAATGGAAGAGAGAATGCCGCTTTTTACGGTTACGGTGTTTTGTACATAATCTGTTCCTTCCGTCAGTCCGGATGCGGCCAGTTGGGATATCTTCAAAATAGAATTGAAGAAAGCGCTGTTGACCATACTGACCAGGGTATATTTCCCGTCAGAGAGATTGCTGATGGAAAGGCATTGATTGAAGTAAGTATATTTCTTTAGTAATTCTCCTTTACTGTCGTAGAGGATCCCTACTATATCGGTATTGTCAGTATCGGTGTAGGAAGCGCTAATACCGCCCAATGCTATAATGTTGAGCAAAACGTTTGCTTTCTCTGCATTCTCGTCCACTGTTGCGGTGGCTGTTACGGAACGGAAAGCTCCGTTTTTACTGCTAGCGATGATGCGGAGCCGGTCACCCGCTGCCACTTCTTCCAAAAGCACAATGGAAGGATATTGTACTGAGAAATTGGTGATTTCTTTTTCTTGTGTCTCATTATATATAGTATAAGCTATATTGGCATAATCGGAATACCAATTCTCTGTTCTGGCTTCCTCATCAGTTGCTACGCTGGGGGTATAGGTGAGGTTCAGGTTGATTGTTGTGCCGGATATGGCTTTCAGTTCAACCGTTCCCAAATCTGCTCCCGCGTTGAAGTTTGCTTTCGTCAGTGTCTGGCTGATATAGTCAGTAGCAGAAACCGAAATCGTACTTTCATCATTAAAGACATCCAGTTCGAACTTCCCTTTGGTATCGGTTTGTGTTATAAAAGATTTTGAGTACTTGCCGTTTAACTTTTGGGAGATGGAGATAACAGCTCCCGATAATGCATCACTATTGGCATTTTTGACAAGTCCCGAAACAGTCAGCATTTCGATGGGAATTAGAGTGTAAACCAGCTGGTTCTCTTCTTCTTTTACACTATAAGTTTGATTCTCCGGTGTTACGTATTGCATCCCTAAATTCTGATTTAATACGATTCGGTAGTTCAACTTCGTCCCTGCTGTTTGTGCTTTCAGCGAACTGCCTTGTGATAAATATGTCTGTTGGTCATTCAACCATGTGACTTGTGTCTGATCGGTAACATCTGTTCCATCTGGCGTTTGCACTTTCAAGTTTACGTCGAGCAGGGTTAGCAGTGAACTGAAAGTAACGGACTGGTTCTCCTCTTTTATTTCAATCTTCTCTATTTGTCCCAACACTACATCTGCAGGAGTTTTCAGATAAACATTATAAGTGCAGTTTTTCAATAGTCCGTTGAAAGTGTAAGTGATGCGGTCGGATACAACGTAGCGTTGTTTCTGGCCGTTCTGCAAGTTTTGTAATTCTATAGTCATGTTCTTGTAAGTGCTCTCACTTCCGACAGGGAGGTTCACCTCCAACGTTCTGACATCTTCAGTCAGTGGTAGAATGGTAAAGTCTTTCCAAACCGCAGCCTCTGCATAGAGTGGAATGGAAGAGGACAGAACACGAATGACGGCATTTTCGGCAATTCCTTCAAAGGCACGTTCATCCGCTATCGGCGGGGTGATGGCGTAACAACTGATGTCTGTCAGATTTTTGCAATTTCCGAAAGCATGGTAGCCTATTTTTTCTGTACAGGCAGGTAGGATAGCCGTTGATAAATTAGTATTGTCGAATGCATATGGGGGAATTTCCGTATATCCGCCTGTTCGGCTTAGGTCAATCAATGTACAGTTGTTCAACCTATCTACGATGCCGAAGTCATGACTATTCATCTGACCGCTGATAATGACCATCGAAACTTTGCCATAGTTGTTTGAACCACCGGTTACTTGGTCTACGGCATTCATGATGCTTCCCGGAGTGAAGTCGTCAATAATCAGTTCGCCTGTTTCCGCATCCCAGTGATTGGCTCCCGGATTTCCCGGGTTTGCCGGATTAAAGTGGAATAAACCGGTGATGGAAACGTCTTCTTTCCCCATTACGAACGAATATACTCCTTCCGTAGACAGTAATTTATCTCCCTGTTTCCACCCCTCAAACTGATAGTTGCTGTTCGGATAGGCATAGACTGAAATCGAAGCTCCTTCACTGAAACGTTCTCCTGAAGTGATATTGAAACTTCCTCCTTCGGCCGGAGAGGCCGTCAGCACCAGTTTGTATTTGATGACTTCCTGCGACGGATCGTCGGGATTGTCGGGGTTGAAGCTATCTGTAGCTTTGAACACAGCGGTTATGGCCGTATTCTTTGCCGGCATGGTATAATTGAAAGAGCGGTTGCGGGAAATTGTATCTCCGTCCTGTATCCAACCGACAAACTGGTAATAGTTGTTGGCATTGGCGCTGAGATAAACAGATTCTCCCAAAGCGTATTGCTGCTTCCCCGAAGGTGAGGTACTGCCTGCCTCGTCGGGGGTGACGTTGACCGTCAAATTGTATCTCTGGCCCGGTTCGCCGGGGTTGGAGGGGTTGAACCCATCCCCTCCTTCTTGTCCCCACGCCGCGATGCTCCAGAGAGCAATGAATAGGCTGAGTATATATTTCATGGATGTTCTGTTTTTATTTGGTTACCATAATTTTAAATGTCTCTTTACCGATGGTTACGATGTAGAAGCCCGGTGCGACGGGGAGGGAGATTGATGACTGTGTCAATATCCGATGCTCAATGACTTGTCCGGTGACATTGCAGACCCTCATTTCATCTCCCGGTTGCGCAGATATTAAGATTTGTCCGGCTCCTGCCGTCACTTGGGCGGTATTCGTGTCCTGAGTTTCTTCTACTCCGGTAATGGTACGGGTAGTCAGACGCAGTTCGAAGCGGTCGGTGCAGAAGCCGGCTTCTGTCGTAAAGGTATAGCTGTCGAGGTCGAGACGCGTTTTGCTTCCTGTCAGCTTATCTGTTAATATCACTTCGTCGGCTGTAACCGTGGCGTCTGCCAGACTCAGGGTATATGTGCCGGCTTTTCCTGCGTAAATGCCTACGGAGACAGTTCCGTTGCTCAACGGTCGTTCGTTGATGGCGTAATATCTGCCAGTAGCGTCCAATGTGAAGAGTTGTGGCACGTCTTTGTCGTCGCTCATGAATTTGGCGGCGTCGCGGGACATTTCATAATCCATGCTTGCTTCGGGATTGATAACTACACGGGTACGGTCGGTATAAGTGTCATCGTTCAAAGTGAAATTGAAGACGGTACGGTTCGGCGAAACGGTGGAACGGGTCGTGGTGCGTTGGCGTACAGTGGCATTCAGTTGGCGGCCTTCGGCAGAGAAACTGATTTCTTTCATTTCCACCGGCTTCTGAATGAAGAATGCCTGCATCGGACTGAGTATGTAGCTATCGTCTTCGGTTGAGACAGCGGTGTAAGTCCGGTTACGGGTGTCCCATATTGTAATGGGAGAGATGTAGTCCATGTAATAAATGTCATAGAAGCATGGATAGGGGTTGCCTATGAAGTTCCAGCTGGCATTGTGAGCGAACTCGGAGGCGTACTCATTCAGTGTTCGTTTTAAGGCATTGCCAGAGAAGAGCCGGTTCTTGTTGTCATTGTTGATGGCTTTCAGAGTGAGTTGGGTTTGTTTGTTGGCTTGGATGATATAGCCGGTTCCGGCTTGCAACGTTCCGTCAGCGGGTACGTCTTTCCAGTTGCCGGTTTCACCGTTGGCTCGTGCTTTACCGTCATAGTAGCGGATGACAAAGAGGGCATCGTTGTCCACTTGCATATCTGCCCTGTTCACATCGAAAGGAAGCGTGATAAACTGCCAGTACTCTCTTTTCAGATTCAACTTGTAGATGACACTATCGGCACGCATGGCTCCGGACTCGCTGAGCAAGTTCGTATAAACGGGGTTGCGGTAGGACCAATTATTGTCGTCATATCCACTAAGAGTGTGGCTTTGGGTGTACTTCTTCATGGAGAGTGCATCGGTGCCTCTGACGGTCAGTTGGCCGTTATCAAATACCGATACAGTTGGATTGTTTTTGAAGCGGATGTCTGCCGCTATAACCAGTTCGCCGGGCACGTTGATGAGGTCTGTTTCATAATTCAGCGGATTGATTGTAGGAAATGCATCCCAACCTGGGGCCAGTTTATAGCTGTTTACGGACCAGAAAGGCACCAAGAGTTCTGTACTGGATTTATCTACACCATAGAGAATATCATAGTCGTTTTCTAATGTAGGCGGTACGGATGCCAGGCAGGTAACTTTCTTGATATTGTGACATTCATAAAATGGATGATAGCAATAAGTCAGTGAAGCGGGCAAAGTGATTTCTGTCAGACTTGTGCAACGACGAAAGGCTTGATCTTTTAATGTTGCCAGAGTTGAGGGAAAAGATACTTCTTTTAATGCAGTACATTGATAGAACGCATTGTAATCTATATTTATGAGTCCTTCGGATAAGTTTGCCTTCTCTAATACTGAACATTGATAAAATGCATAGTGTGAGATGTTATTCAGATTGGCCGGGAATTTTACTCGTTGCAGTGCGGTGCAATTGTAAAAAGTTCCGGGGGAGATATTGGTTACATTAGCGGGAAATTCAATATTTTCCAGACTTTTACAATCCTGGAAAGCATACTCCTGAATTTCCGTCAGACTTGTCGGCAATTTAATTTCTTTCAGCGAGAGGCATTGCTCAAAAGAATGATCTTTAATACTCGTGGCCCCTTCTGGTATAGTTATTTGAGTCAATCCGTAGCATCGGTAAAAAGCATATCTTCCGATACTTTTTAGAGTAGCAGGGAGTTTTATGTCAAGTAATGCGGCTCTCTCGTAGAAGAAACTCTCGGGCAATGATTCTATGGTGGCTCCCGTCATGTCAATAGAAATCAAATGGGTGGTTCGTTGTTTTATTTGATAAAAGTCGTCGTCATTTAGTGGGCCGTTTATCACTAATTCGTTTACATCGGTTACATAATCCACCTGTTTAAGGATTTCTTCTCCTAAAGTTCCGGCTGCGGTCAAGGTTACAGTTGCTTTTCTTGGAGTACTCCCATTGATTACTATTAAATTTGACCAATTAGGGCTTTTGGAGTAAACATCTCCGCTACCTTCCGGCACATAAAATGTTTTCGTATAGTTGAATGTCTGGTTGAATATTTCCGGAGGGGTTTTGCTTTTTAACGTACCGGTATGCAGACGGATACAGTCGTAAAAGGCGTATTGGCCGATGGTGGTCAGTTTTTCTGGGAATACGACTTCCTGCAACAATTGGCATCCCCTGAATGCTTCGGAGCCGATTGTTTTTAAACTGTCTGGTAAGACGGCTTTGGTAATCTGATTATAATCGAATGCTAACTCACCTATATGGGTAGTTATGGTTGGCAACTTTAGCTCTCCCGAAAGGGCACATTCTGAAAATGCCTGTGTTAGTATTGTTGTCAATGTTTTTGGAAAAGTGACCTTTTTCAGATTCGAACATCGGTCAAAAGCATATTCCCCTATGGTTTCTACGTTATCCGGAAGAATGATTTGCTGTAAAGTTGTTTTGCTCTGAAGTCCCGAACTTGGAATTTTATTGTCCGGTATGATTACTTTTGCTATGTTTAGGTATATTAAGTTGGGCATATTGTTCTGGATAAATCTAAAATCGTTTCCATTCAGGTTTCCCGAAATGGTGATACTGTCACAGTTTGCATCTTGTATTAAAGAATTCAGTTGCCCGGCAGTAGGTACTTCTACTGTGACATGGGTTGCTGATACTTGGTTCATGAGCGCCATTCCGATAATGGCCGTTAATAGAGTAGTAATTTTTTTCATAAGCCATTTAATTTATGATGTTGAAGTAAAATGTTGTATATGCTTATTAATTAATCATTCAGGTCTGCCGTTTTCGCTCCCATTTTGAATGATTTTGCTACAAATATTATAAAATATATTTAAAGAAACAAATTCTTTGAGTGGGTATTTGGGAGGCAAAAGGAATGAATTGTTATACTAAAATATCTTATATTTCCATTTAGTTTCTACTTTTCTATGTTTATCCTCTATTTGGGCAACTTATCTTTTTTTTATGTTTTCGGAAAATATTTCTGTTTGGTTACAGGGTAACCACATCCCAATGAAATTTCTTTTAATGTCTCACCTGTTATATACTGCCATTAAACTGTGACTGACAGAAGGGTGAGCGTTATCAATGCTGGAGTGCTGACAACTTATTGGAATACTTTATTGAAGCTGAACTTCTTTTCCCCGCATGAAATAAATGTGATAACTTTCCCCGCTTCATATTTATTCGTACTTTTGGGGTGCAAAATATAAATAGATGATTCTTATGAAAACTGGAAATGCTTGTTTTTTACTATTGATGTGTGTAAGCCTCCTGTTTACAAGTTGTGGAAACTCTCAGAGTAAAAAGGGTGAAGAGAATAAGGTGGGTGATGATAAGGATGCTCACGGTTGTATAGCTTCCGCAGGATATACCTGGAGTGAGGTTCTGAAAGACTGCATCCGTCTTTGGGAGAAAGGAGTACGTGTAGCCGATGTGGCAGATAAAGAAAAAGCCGCCTATATTGTTTTTTCGCCCGATTCGCTGCAAGTAGAACTCTTCTTTTCTGACGACCGCCCGAGCGAAATACTGGATCGCCGCTCTTTACCTTCGGGGGGATACGCATGGAATGTAGAGGATGATGATACGAAGAATGTCCGTCTGGAGAACGATAAATGGACTATTAGTCAACGGGGAAATCTGATTTATCAGCAGGTGGAGGAACCGTAATAGGACCTTTGGAATTTCTGAATTATGGAAAACTTTGCTGCCATAGACTTTGAAACAGCCAACGAGCAACGTACCAGCGTGTGCAGTGTCGGCATAGTAATTGTGCGGGAAGGAGAGATTGTAGATACTTATTATAGTCTGATCCGTCCCGAACCGGAATATTATACCTATTGGAACACGCGTGTGCATGGATTGACACTGGCGGATACGGCAAAAGCTCCGATATTTCCCACCGTATGGCAGGAGATAGCGCCACTTATTGAAGGATTACCGCTCATAGCCCATAATAAAGGTTTTGATGAGAGTTGTCTGAAAGCCGTTTTCAGAACTTATAGCCTAGATTATCCCGATTATGAATTTCATTGTACCTTGAGTACGGCACGAAGACGGATCAAAGGTTTGCCCAACTATCAGCTGCATACGGTAGCTGCCTACTTTGGTTATGAGTTGGAGCAGCATCACCATGCATTAGCCGACGCTGAGGCCTGCGCCTGGATTGCCCGGGAAATAATAGAATAACAAAGAAAAAGAATACGAATATGGATTTAGCATCACTTACCGCAAAAGTTTGCCGCATTGCTATGGATGCAGGAAGTTTCTTGAAAGAAGAGAGAAAAACTTTCCGCAGTGAAAGCGTGGAGAAGAAACATGCGCATGACTATGTGTCTTATGTAGATAAAGAGTCGGAAAAACAGATTGTTGCTGAACTTTCCGTTTTGTTGCCGGAAGCCGGTTTTATTACGGAAGAAGGTTCGGCAGTGTATCAGGATGAACCTTATTGTTGGGTAGTGGATCCGTTGGACGGGACTACAAATTATATCCATGACAACGCGCCTTATTGTGTATGTATAGCTCTTCGGTCTAAAGAGGAACTCTTGATTGGAGTAGTGTATGATCCCTGTAGGGATGAGTGTTTCTATGGCTGGAAAGGTGGAGGTGCGTATGTGGATGGCCAGCGGATACAGGTTTCCAATGTGCAGCAGATGGAAGATGCTTTTCTGGTAGTTGAATTGCCTTATAACTCATGTCAATATGCCCGTACGGGAGAACATCTGATACATAATTTGTATGGTAAGGTTGGTGGTATCCGTATGACTGGTTCTGCAGCTTTGGCAATATGCTATGTAGCCGCCGGACGTTTTGATGCCTGGGGGGAAGCTTTCATCGGCAAATGGGATTATTCGGCTGCCGCATTGCTGGTGCTGGAAGCCGGTGGCCGGGTGACTGACTTTTATGGGAATGAGAATTTTATAGAAGGGCATCATATTATTACCACGAATGGATATCTGCATCCTATATTGCAACAACTGATACAAGAAGTTCCTCCGTTGGGGATGTGACATAAAGAAATAGCCTGATGAAAAATACTGTGAAATATTGGTTTGGTCCTTTGTTCCATCTTTTTTTTCCACGCTGCTGCGCAGTTTGCGGAGCATCACTTATAGAGGGTGAGGATACTATTTGTACTCGTTGCAATATAGATATGCCGCGTACGAATTACCATAAAATGAAGGATAATCCTGTAGAGCGTATGTTTTGGGGAAAGTTTCCTCTGGAACGTGCCACCTCTTATTTCTTTTATCGGAAAGGAAGTGATTTCCGCAGGATTCTGCATCAATTGAAGTATGGTGGAAGAAAAGAACTGGGAGCGGTGATGGGACGTTGCATGGCGGCGGAATTACTGCCGACCGGCTTTTTTGAAGATGTAGATGTTGTCATTCCCGTACCTTTGCATCCCCGTAAACAGAGAGCTCGTGGATATAATCAAAGTGAGTGGATTGCCCGTGGCGTGTTTCAAGTGACAGGGATACCTGTAGATACTTCTTCCGTGATCCGCGAGAAACATACCAATACACAGACCCGTAAATCGATTTATGAGAGATGGGAGAATGTGGAAGGTATTTTTAAACTCCGCCATCCGGAACGATTAGTAGGGAAGCATATTCTGATTGTGGATGATGTTTTGACTACAGGAGCTACAACTACTGCCTGTGCTGATGTATTTCGTGAGATAGGAGGGATACGTATCAGTGTATTGACATTGGCGGTTGCGGAAGCTTGATGAAGATAACTAAATAATGAAAACAAAAAAGGTTCGCCATAATGACGAACCTTTTTGCTCTTCCTCTTGGACTTGAACCAAGGACCCTCTGATTAACAGTCAGATGCTCTAACCGACTGAGCTAAGGAAGAATTTGCATTTAAGTTTTTCGCTCTTCCTCTTGGACTTGAACCAAGGACCCTCTGATTAACAGTCAGATGCTCTAACCGACTGAGCTAAGGAAGAATGTTGTTTTTTCTCAAATGCGCTGCAAAAGTAATAGGATATTTTGAAATATGCAATATCTTTGCAAAAAAAATATCGAAATGGACAAAATAATTGGAATGGGCAATGCCCTTGTTGACGTTCTTGCTACTCTCAACGACGACCATATTCTTACTGAAATGGAATTGCCCAAGGGAAGCATGACCCTGATTGATGAAACGAAACTGCTGATAATCAATGAATGTTTCAGTGAAATGGAAACAGAATTGGCTACTGGAGGCTCTGCCGGAAATGCAATTCGTGGTATGGCATGCCTTGGTGCGGGAACAGGATTCATTGGTAAGGTTGGTAATGATGCTTATGGAAAATTTTATCGGCAAAGTTTGTTGGAACGGGGAACGGAAGCAAATTTATTAGTTTCTTCTGAGTTACCTTCGGGGGTAGCTTCTACTTTTATATCACCTGACGGGGAACGTACTTTTGGTACTTATTTGGGTGCCGCCGCTACATTAAAGGCTGAAGATCTTTCGCGGGAGATGTTTAAGGGGTATACTTATTTGTTCATAGAAGGTTATCTGGTGCAGGATCATGATATGATACTTCGTGCCATTGAACTGGCAAAAGAAGCCGGATTGCAAATCTGCCTGGATATGGCAAGCTATAATATTGTGGAGCAAGATCACGATTTCTTCTCTTTATTGATAAACAAGTATGTGGATATTGTGTTTGCCAATGAGGAGGAAGCAAAAGCATTTACGGGTAAAGAACCGGAAGAAGCATTGGATGTGATTGCTAAGATGTGCAGCATCGCCATTGTGAAGTTGGGTGCCAGAGGATCGCTCATTCGTAAAGGGACAGAGGAAGTGCATGTGCATGCTGTCACTGTGGATAGAGTGATAGATACGACCGGTGCGGGTGATTATTTTGCAGCCGGTTTTTTGTATGGACTGACTTGTGGATATTCATTGGAGAAATGTGGCAAGATAGGTTCTATCCTTTCAGGAAGCATCATCCGGGTGATTGGTGCAGAAATGCCTGCCGAGTGGTGGGAAGAGATTAAAACGAGAATCAGTGAACTATAATAAATAGGATATGAAGAAAATACTGAAAGTACGCTGGATAACTACCTTACTGTTAGTAGTAGGTGTAGTTGTCTTTTTTAGTTTCAAGAGTGGTGATAGCCGCAGTTTCCAGATTGCAAAGAACCTGGATATATTCAATTCCATCGTGAAGGAACTGGATATGTTCTATGTAGATACATTGGACCCGAATAAGACAATACGAGAGGGTATCGATGCGATGTTGTATTCTCTGGACCCATATACGGAATTTTATCCGGAAGAGGATCGGAGTGAGTTGGAACAAATGCTTAAGGCTTCTTATGGAGGTATAGGTTCCATCATCCGATATGAGCCTAAATTGAAGCGTACAGTAATTGTGGAGCCTTACGAAAATATGCCTGCTGCCGAAGTGGGATTGAAAGCAGGTGATATCTTGCTTGAAATAGATGGAAAAGATTTGACCGGAAATACGGATGTGAGCAAAATACTTCGTGGACAGGTAGGGACAAGTTTCCAACTGAAGGTTGAGCGTCCCGGTGAGGCAAAGCCATTGGATTTTACAATTGTCCGTAAAAACATCCAGTTGCCGTTTATTCCTTATTACAGTAAGTTGGATAACAATATCGGTTACATCAACCTGAGTACTTTCTCAGGAAATCCTTCTAAAGAGTTTAAGAAGGCTTTTCTTGATTTGAAGAAGCAGGGCATCACTTCATTGGTAATTGATTTGCGCAACAATGGCGGTGGGTTGCTGGAAGAGGCTGTAGAGATAGCCAACTACTTTCTGCCCCGTGGTAAGACGATTGTAACAACGAAAGGCAAGATAAAACAAGCAAGTAATACGTATAAGACCTTGCGCGAACCGTTGGATACGGATATTCCTATTGCTGTATTGGTAAATAGCGGTACTGCTTCTGCTTCGGAAATCCTGGCGGGTGCACTGCAGGATTATGACCGTGCAGTGATTGTAGGTAACCGCACGTTTGGGAAAGGTTTGGTGCAGGTGCCGCGTACATTGCCTTATGGCGGTACGATGAAGGTGACTACTTCCAAATATTATATTCCCAGTGGCCGTTGCGTACAGGCAATAGATTACAAACATCGTAATCCGGATGGTAGTGTAGGGCGTATTCCTGATAGTTTGACTACAGTATTCCATACGGCTGTCGGACGTGAAGTGCGTGATGGCGGTGGTGTGACGCCGGACGTTGCAGTGGAACAAGAAAAGTTACCTAATATTTTGTTTTATCTGGTAAATGATAATCTGATCTTTAATTATGCTACTCAATATTGCCTGAAGCACCCGACAATTGCTTCTCCCGAGAATTTCGAAGTAACGGATGCTGATTATGCAGAGTTTAAGGAAATGGTGAAGAAGGCAGATTTTAAATATGACCAGCAGAGCGAGAAGATTCTGAAGAATTTGAAAGAAATGGCAGAATTTGAAGGTTATATGAAAGATGCTTCCGAAGAATTCAAGGCTCTTGAGCAGAAACTTAGTCATAATCTGGACCGTGACTTGGATTACTTTGCAAAAGATATCAAGAATATGATTGCTCAGGATATCATTAAGCGTTATTATTTCCAACGTGGTGGTATCATACAGCAGTTGAAAGATGATGATGATTTAAATGAAGCCGTGAAAGTGCTGGGTAACTCGGAGGAGTATAAGAAAATGCTGAGCGTACCGGAAACTACGGTCATAAAAGAGAAGGGGAAAGAAACAAGCTTGGTGAATTTTAATTCATACCGAAAAAGCAGTCTGATGATTTTTGACTATGTAGTGTAGGTTATAGTTTGTAGCTTCTTAAAATAAGTAACCGGATAATTTTACGGCCTATCTTTACCTTTCCGGAAAAGATAATCCATAAAGTTATCCGGTTTTTTGGTGGAAAACAATTACCTTTGCTGGCAGGTTACTTGTAAATCAATATATATGAGAGTATCTCTGTTGCTATTTTGTATATTTTCTCTTTTTAGTAGCTTATCACGTGGTTCCTCTATTCCTTTTTCTCCCATCGTGAGGAGCTATTCCGTATCAGATTATAATGCAGGTATTCAGAATTGGTCTATCGCTCAAGATGATAGGGGAGTTATGTATATTGGAAATAACAAAGGTCTGTTGGAGTTTGATGGAAATAGCTGGGAACTTCATGAATTACCTTCCAGGAACATAGTACGCTCTGTATATATCGGTAAAGACGGCAAGATATTTGTGGGCTCTTTCGAAGAGTTCGGATATTTCGAACGTAGTTCATTGGATAGCCTTGTGTACCACTCTTTAAAAGATGAAGCGAAAGATTTCCGGTTCCATAATGATGAAATCTGGACGATTACGTCGGCACATGGGGAGATTGTATTTCAATCTTTCGGTTCTCTGTTCTTTTATGACGGGCATACTGTGAAGGGGATTCGTACAAAAACTCTTCCTTTGAATTTATTTCAGGTAGGTGATACGGTTTATTCTCAACAGATAAACGGAGGGCTTTTTGTTCTTGCAAAGAATGGGCTGGAAAATCTGATTGAACGAAAATCATTGGGCAACAGTGATGTGGTGGCAGGACTTCCGTATAATGATGGCGCTTTATTCCTGACACAAAAGAGTGGCGGTTTTGTTTATCAAAGTGGAAAGATACTGAAGTGGCATACAGAATGTGATGCCGAGCTTGAAAAGTACTCTGTGAACCGGGCTGTAATGACAAAAGATAGTTGCTATATTATCGGTACGCTTTCTAATGGGATTTATGCAATAGATAAAGAAGGACGTTTACTTTGGAAGGAGAATACGGACAGCCGCTTACAGAATAATACCGTATTAGGGCTGTATTGTGATGCCGATAACAATGTTTGGGCAGCTTTGGATGAAGGTATAGCCTATATACAAAATAACTCCCTGGTATATTACTATGAGCCTCCTTACCGGAAAATAGGAATGGTCTATGATGTGCTGGTGAAAGAGGATGAGGCTTATATCGCTTCCAATCAAGGACTTTACAGGATTAGGAACAGAGTCCCCGAACTTGTGCCGGGACTGGAAGAGCAGGCATGGTTTGTTGGTGAATGGGGAAAACAGATTTTATGTGGACATAATAAAGGAACTTTTCAGATATTGGGTTCGCAGGCATCGCTGATTTCGGATGTGAGAGGAGCGATGTGCATGAAAGAAGTCAATCTGGAAGGACGTTCGTTCTTATTGCAAGGTACCTATACGTTTCTGAATTTATACAATGAGGAGTCTTCGGGCATCTGGAGGTTTCTGCGGTCGTTAGGCGGGTTTACCCACATGGTGCGGGAGATCGAGATGGATCCCCAGGGGAATATCTGGGTGAAGCATTTACGGAAAGGATTATTCCGTTTTCGGATTAATCCGGATCTGAAACGGGTAGAAGATGTCAGAACCTATATGGAACTGGGTGATGTGAAAGATGGGGACTTCTCTTTGTTTAAGATCAATGGACGGGTTGTTTTTTCAAATGGGGAAATGTTTTACACTTACGAAGATATGAATGATTCTATTATTCCTTATGAATCGATGAATGAGCAATTGGCGGATTTGAAAGGAATACATAGTGTGAGTCATGCAAAAGGCAATCTGTACTGGTTTGTAAACAGCAAGATGGCATATTTGGTGAAATGTGAAATGAATGTTTTCCGGATTGAACATAGAATTCCGTTTTCTTTGTTTGATGGTTTGTCTATAGAGGAGAGAGCAGCGATGGTTTATGACAAGGCGAGTGGCAGTTCTTATCTCTGTTTGAATAATGCTGTTGCTCGGATTGATTCAGATAGTTCTCTTTTGTACAAGTCCTCTATTAGGCGCTCTTTGTGGATATCGGCTATAACGACTGAGTCGGAGTGGACGGGAAAAATAAAAAGATTGTCGGTGCAAAAAGAGAACAAGATTGATGCAGATTTGAATACCGTATGCTTCTCTTTATGCTATCCGGTTTATAATGACTATACTTACAAGGTAAGGTATAAATTGGAAGGACTGTCCGATCAGTGGGTGGAAGGTGACCGCAGTCTGCAGAAGAAATATACCCGTTTGCCATTTGGGTCGTATGTTTTTAAAGCTGAGATTTATAATGAGAATGAAGTATTGGCATTGGTAACGCTACCTTTTGAAGTCTTGAGACCTTGGTTTCTATCATATTGGGCTATCACCGGTTATGTTCTGATTGGGCTGTTGTTGTTATTGTTGTTGCAATACATCGTTTATCAGTCTGTGAAGAAGAAGAAAGACAGGGTGATTGAACAGCAACGCATTACCCATCAAGCTGAGATAGAAATACAGGAAAAGAAGATTATCGAATTGGAGAAAGAGCAACTGGAAGCTGATTTACGTTTTAAGAGTAAAGAACTGTCCGGAGTTGTGATGACCAATATTGCCCATCAGGAGTTTTTGAATTCGTTGAAAGAAGAAATACAACAACAGAAGTTATCAGGGCAGTATACGCGGAAGAATCTGGATAAGCTCTTGGTATTGATTAATCAAAGTATCGTTTCGGATGAGGAAAACTGGAATATGTTCCAGGCGAATTTTGACCGGATACATGAGAACTTCTTCCGAAACCTGAAACAACAGTACCCGGATCTAACGGCGGGTGATTTACGTTTCTGTGCTTTACTCCGCTTGAATATGCCGACAAAAGAAATTGCCAAGCTGCTGAATATATCGGTGAGGGGCGTAGATGCGGCAAGATATCGCTTGCGTAAGAAATTTAATCTATCTCAGGAAGATAGTCTGACGGATTTTATGATTAATTTTAAATAGTTGATTATTAACGTTATAATGTAAAAGGAAGTACTAAAATAGTACCTCCTTTTTTTGTGTTTTGCACTAAAGGTACTTTTGTTGTAGCTCTGTATTGTGGCAGTTTAAGGTGCTTTCTCTTTATTTGCAGCGAAATCATTTTTCTCCAAAAATAATAAAGAATGAAAAGCATGAGACAATTAATCCTTAAGGTACAATCGTTTTTAATTTTATTGGTGCTGGTATCTGCCAATGTGCAAGCACAAAAATCTCCTGTCGATATGGATCGCTTTATTGATGATCTGATGAAGAGAATGACGCTGGAAGAGAAAATCGGCCAGTTGAACTTACCTGTTACGGGTGAAATAACCACCGGGCAAGCCAAGAGTAGTAATGTGGCTAAGCGTATCCGTGCCGGTGAAGTGGGCGGACTCTTTAACTTGAAAGGCGTGGAGCGTATTCGTGACGTTCAGAAACAGGCAGTAGAAGAAAGTCGTCTGGGTATTCCTCTTTTATTTGGTATGGATGTAATTCATGGATACGAAACTGTATTCCCTATTCCTCTGGGATTATCCTGTACCTGGAACATGAAAGCTATTGAAGAATCTGCACGTATTGCTGCTATCGAAGCCAGTGCTGATGGTATTTGCTGGACATTCAGTCCGATGGTGGATGTTTCCCGTGATCCCCGTTGGGGACGAGTTTCCGAAGGGAATGGTGAAGATCCTTTCTTGGGAGCGGAGATTGCGCGTGCTATGGTACGTGGTTATCAAGGGAAGGATATGAGTAGTAATGATGAGATTATGGCTTGCGTAAAGCACTTTGCTTTATATGGGGCATCAGAAGCAGGACGCGACTATAATACAGTGGATATGAGTCATCAACGTATGTTCAACGAATATATGTTACCTTATCAAGCAGCCGTGGAAGAAGGTGTGGGTAGTGTGATGGCTTCATTCAATGAAGTGGATGGTGTACCGGCTACCGGAAATAAGTGGCTGATGACCGATGTACTTCGTAAGCAGTGGAACTTTGATGGGTTTGTTGTGACAGACTATACCGGTATCACTGAAATGACCGATCATGGTATGGGGGATACACAAAAAGTTGCAGCCTTGGCTCTGAATGCAGGTGTTGATATGGATATGGTGAGCGATGCTTTTACAAGCACACTTAAGAAATCTTTGGAAGAAGGAAAAGTTTCAGTAAAGGCTGTTGATGCTGCTTGTCGCCGTATTCTGGAAGCTAAGTATAAGCTGGGTCTTTTTGATAATCCCTATAAATATTGTGATATAACCCGTCCTAAAAAACAAATCTTTACGAAAGAACACCGTGCTATAGCCCGTAAGACAGCTTCGGAAAGCTTTGTTCTCTTGAAGAATGAGAATAGTGTACTCCCTCTGGCAAAGAAAGGTACCATTGCTGTAGTAGGTCCTTTGGCTGATAGCCGTAGCAATATGCCGGGCACGTGGAGTGTGGCTGCTGTGATGAACAAATATCCTTCTTTGATTGAAGGTCTGAAAGAAGTAGTGGGAGGCAAGGCTAAAATTCTTACGGCTAAAGGGAGTAATCTGATGAGTGATGCCGAATACGAAGAACGTGCTACTATGTTTGGCCGTACCCTGCATCGTGACAATCGTACAGATAAGGAACTGCTGGATGAGGCGCTTGCTGTAGCTGCCAAGTCTGACGTGATTGTTGCTGCTTTGGGTGAGTCTTCCGAGATGAGCGGTGAAAGTAGTTGTCGTACAGATCTCGAAATGCCGGATACGCAACGTGCACTTTTGCAGGAATTGTTGAAAACCGGCAAACCGGTGGTATTGGTGTTGTTTACCGGTCGTCCGTTAGTATTGAATTGGGAGCAGGAAAATGTACCTGCTATTCTGAATGTGTGGTTTGGTGGTAGTGAAGCTGCTCTTGCCATTGGTGATGTACTGTTTGGAAATGTAAATCCGAGTGGTAAACTTACTGCTACTTTCCCGAAGAGTGTAGGACAGATTCCTTTGTTCTATAATCATAAGAATACCGGTCGTCCTTTGCCTCAAGGAGCTTGGTTCCAGAAGTTCCGTAGCAATTATCTGGATGTAGATAACGAACCGCTTTATCCGTTTGGATATGGCTTGAGCTATACTACTTTCTCTTATAGCGATATTACATTGGATAAATCGTCCATGAATATCAATGGAGAGATTACGGCAACTGTAACGGTAACCAATACAGGTAAGTATGACGGTTCGGAAGTAGTGCAGCTATATATCCGCGATCTTATAGGCAGTGTAACACGTCCGGTGAAAGAACTGAAAGGCTTTGAAAAAATCTTCCTGAAAGCCGGTGAATCCAAACAAGTGTCTTTCAAGTTAACAGCTGATATGTTGAAGTTCTACAATTACAATCTGGATTTTGTGTGCGAACCGGGCGACTTTGAAGTAATGATAGGTGGTGATAGCCGTGATGTGAATAAGGCCCTATTTTCGCTTCAATAAGTATCTGCTTGGTAGTAGATAGATAAAGAACGAATACAGAAACTTTATTAAAAATAAATGTCTGATAACTAATTAGTTCTGCGAGTATGTAGTAGTTATAAAGTAGTACCATGTTTAGGCGTGGTACTCTTGTGGTAGTCTGTTTTTTGACTTAAATCAATTATTGCTATACGTTTGCAGAGTAATTTTAAATCAATACAAAATGAAAAGAAATCTATTAATTACATGTGTGATGTTACTGTTTGCTGTCGTTTCGATGGCGCAGAACAAGATTACAGTTTCGGGTGTCGTTACAGATAAGACAGGCGAAACTGTTATAGGTGCTTCTGTTCGGGTAAAAGGACAGGAGAATATGGGAACTATTACGGATATCGACGGAAAATACCAGATTCCTGGCGTACCGGCGAATGCCACTTTAATATTCAGCTATATTGGTATGAAGGAACAGGAAGTGGCGCTTAATGGGCGTTCTACAGTGAATCTTATGATGGAAGAGGATAGTCAGCTCATTGAAGAAGTTGTAGTAGTAGGTTATGGTAGCGCCAAGAAGCGTGATTTGACCGGTTCTATTGTAACGGTGAAAGCTGCCGAGATTGCTTCAAAACCATCTACCAATCCTTTGGCTTCTATTCAAGGTAAGGTCGCTGGTGTGCAGGTTATCAATACAGGACGTGCCGGGCAGGATCCGGAAATTCGTGTTCGTGGTACAAACTCTATCAATGGTTATACTCCTTTATATGTAGTGGACGGACTGTTTACGGATAACATCAACTATCTGAATACAGCGGATATTGAATCTATGGAAATCCTGAAAGACCCTTCTTCCTTGGCTATTTTTGGTGTGCGTGGTGCTAATGGTGTTATTATCATTACTACTAAGAAGGCGAAAGAAGGTAAGACTCAGGTCAGTATTAATGGTTCGGTGGGTTGGAAAAAGGTTACAGACCGCGTTAGCCTGACTAATGCAGAGCAGTTCAAAATGCTTTATAATGAACAACGCATGAATCAGGGTGGCGATCCGTACGATTATACCGTATGGAATGCAGATACTGACTGGCAGGATGAGATGTTCCAAACAGGTTTCCTTACTAACAATACGGTTAGCATTACAGCTTCGGGAGATAGAAGTAAGTTTTATCTGGGCTTGGGATATGTAATGGAAGAAGGTTCCATCAAGAGTGAAAAGCTGAATAAGTTTACTGTGAATTTGCATAGTGAACATAAAGTGACCGACTTCTTACGTTTTGGTTTCCAGGTGAACGGTGTACGTGCATTATATCCTGATGCAAAAGGTGTAGGCTCTGCTTTGAAAGCAGCTCCGATTGCTCCTGTTTATGATACGGAAAGCGGTCTTCTACATACTCTTCCTGATTTTCAGCGTGCTCAGGTTTGGAATCCTATGATTGAACCCGTGTTGAGAGGTGCTCATAATAAATCTGCAAATTATCGTATGGCAGGAAATATCTACGGAGAACTTGATTTGATGAAGAATCTAACCTTTAAGGCTACTTTCTCCCTGGATTATGCTTCCAGCCAGTCACGTTCTTATTCTCCGCTTATTTATGTGTATAACCCGGATGTAGAAGGTGGTAAAGAAAGATTGACGGATAAAGAAAGTATCAGTCAGTCGAAGTCTACATCAATGGCAGCACAGTCCGATTATGTATTGACTTATATTAATCAGTTTGGTGATCATGGTTTAACTCTGACTGCCGGTCTTACTACGAATTATAATGAATATTCTGATTTATCGGGTGGCCGCAGTCAATTGCCAGGTTATGGTGTTTCCATTGGCGAAGATATAGATAAGTGGTGGATTACTATGATTGATGATGCTACATCAGCTACTAATGGTGGATCCCAATACAAACGTTTTACAATGTCTTATCTGTTCCGTGCATTGTATAACTATAAAAATCGTTATTTGCTGAATGCTTCTTATCGTCGTGACGGTTCTTCCGTATTTAAGAGAACAGGAAATACATGGGATAATTTCTATTCATTCGGTGCCGGTTGGGTTATGAGTGAAGAGGCATTCATGAAGAAACAGAATGTAATCGATTATCTGAAGCTGAAAGGTTCATGGGGTGTTTTGGGAAGCCAGAATACAGGAGGTTCCCACTATCCGGCCTACCCTAATATAACAAGTTCGGGTTCTGCTGTCTTTGGTGATAATGTTATTGCAGGTAAGGGACCGGATAAACTGATTTCACAGACATTGGGTTGGGAGCGTAACTATTCATGGGAAGTTGGTTTTGATATGCATCTGTTGGATGGTCGCATGCAGATTTCTCCTGTTTATTACAATAAGACAACCAAAGACTTGCTGACAAGTGTTCCCGGTCTTTCAGGTACGGTTCCTGCATTGCAGAATACAGGAGAGATTCGTAACCGTGGTTTTGAGTTGGCAGCATCCTGGAGCGATAAAATCGGTGAAAACTGGCGTTATGGTGTTTCAGCCAATCTAACGACTATTGATAATGAGGTCGTATCATTGATAAGCAAGGATTATTCAATAATTAATGGCGTTTCTCGTGTATCTGAAGGATATCCTATCGGCTACTTCTATGGATACAAAGTGGCAGGTGTTTATCAGAATGAAACCGATATCGAAACTTCAGCACCTAACCAGGTAGCTTCTGTGAAGCCGGGCGATTTGAAGTTTGCCGATGTAAATGGTGACGGTATTATCTCAGAGAAAGACCGTACTATGATTGGTAATCCTACTCCGGATTTTACTTATGGTTTTAGCGTAAATCTGGGTTACAAGAATTTTGATTTGAGTGTAGATATGATGGGTGTTTATGGAAATGAGGTTTATCGTAACTGGGATAGTAGTGCTTATGCACAATTCAACTATCGTACAGGGCATTTGAACCGTTGGCATGGTGAAGGAACATCCAACTGGGATCCGATTCTTGATCCATCCCGTTCTGTAAACCTGGAAGCTTCTTCTTACTATGTAGAAGACGGAAGTTTCTTCCGTATCCGTAACATAGAACTGGGATATACCTTTGATCCCCGTTTGTTGAACCGCATCAAACTGCAATCTTTACGTATCTATGGTAATGTGCAGAATCCTAAAACATGGAGTCGCAATACCGGATATACTCCTGAAGTTGGTGGTAGTGCAACAGCGTTTGGTGTAGATGGTGGAGGTTATCCGATGCCTGTAGTTTATACATTAGGCTTTAACTTATCATTCTAAACATGAAATCTAATAAAAGAAAAACGATCAGTATGAAAAAGATATTTTATTATGTGATGGCTTTGGCATTGGGATGTTCCCAGATGTCATGCAGTGACCTGTTAGATCAGAAACCGCAAGGAGTATTGACTGAAGATGACCTGACTGGTGGTACTTACGAAACACAGATTTTTAACATGTATGCTTTGCTTCGTGGTTATCATATTGTTTCCGGAAATACGGCATTGGCTATTCATGGTATGCGTTCGGAAGATGCGGAAAAGGGTAGTACACTGTCTGACGGATCTGCAACAGGAAAAATGTTTGATGATTTTGAATATGCTGCAAGTGACGGCATGATAAAAAGTTACTGGAATGCCAATTATACCTTGATTCATAAAGCAAATGATGTATTGGAGGAGATGAAGTCGAATCCTTCATTGACAGGCGGTGACTTAGTTAATAAGGGTGAAGCTTTATTGATGCGTGCTTTCTGTTATTTCAATTTGGTACGTGCTTTTGGCGAAGTGCCCTTGATTGATTTTAAAGTAGGGAGTGTAGCAGATGCCAATATTCCCAAATCTTCTGTAGATCAGATATATACTTTGATTGATGAAGATCTGACAAATGCAGAATCTTACTTGCCGAGGACTTGGGAAGCACAATATGTCGGTCGTCTTAGCTGGGGAGCGGCTCGTGCCTTACATGCCCGTACTTATATGATGCGTAATGATTGGAACAATATGCGTGCGGCAGCAGAGGACGTTATTTCTTCCGGTTTATATAATTTGAATACACCTTATGAAGATATTTTCCGTGAGAAAGGTGAAAACTGTGGTGAGTCTGTTTTGGAACTTCAATGTACTGCTACTGCTGCTCTTCCGGGATCCAACGAAATTGGTAGCCAGTATGCTCAGGTACAGGGCTGCCGTGGGGCCGGTGAATGGAATTTAGGTTGGGGCCAACATACTCCTACTCAATTATTGGCTGATGCATTCGAAGAAGGTGACCCGAGAAAGGATGAGACTTTATTGTATTTTATTAGAACAGGAGAAGATCCTTCGACCATTCCTGCAAATAAGCCTTATGGAGAAAAACCGGTTGCCAATGCCGATGTGATAGCAAAGTACTTTAATAAGAAAGTGTATACAGATCCGGCTTTGCGTGAAAAGTATACGAAGAGTGGGTATTGGGTGAATATTCGTCTGATCCGTTATTCGGATGTCGTACTGATGGCTGCGGAAGCTGCTTGCGAACTGGGTGATAATACAAGTGCAAGAAGATATCTTGAGATGGTACGTGCCCGTGCCCGTGGTACGAATGCTAATATCTTGCCGGAGGTTACCACTGATAATCAGAGTGAATTGCGGGAAGCTATTCGTCATGAACGCCGTGTTGAGTTGGGTATGGAATTCGATCGCTTCTATGATCTTGTACGTTGGGGAATAGCGAAGGAAGTGCTGCATGCAGCCGGAAAGACCGGTTACCAGGATAAGCATGCATTGTTGCCTTTGCCTCAGGACGAAATTGACAAATCAAATGGCGTGTTAGTTCAAAACCCTAATTATTAATTCATATAGTAATGACCATGAAAAGATATATTAATTTATTGTTGGCATTTTGTGTGTCAGCACTCACTTTGCAATCTTGTTTTCAGGATATGGATCATCCGGCTTTTGATTATCCGGATAGTTCTGCTCCCAAAGTGTTCTCACCAATGAAATTGTTCTTGCCTTTTGAGAATGATATGCGTGATAAGGGTAATTACACCTTCCTCATGAGTGCCGGAGGGGATATTACTTATACTGATGGAATCAACGGACAAGCTTATCAAGGTACAAAAGATACGTATCTGTTAGCCCGTGTTCCTTCTTATCTGACCGATTCTATACCCGATTTAGGAAGTTGTACGGTGGCTTTCTGGATGAAAACAACGAGAAATACTTCCGCATATGGTGTCTTCAGTATTCCTAATACCAAGACTTTCTGGGGTAACTTTGATATCTATCTGGAAAATACAAGTAGTGAGACCCAGGCTTTCTTCAAGATGCATCTGTATAACTGTACATCCGTGAAGGACAATGATGAGAGATGGGTAGAAGCTAAGATAGACAATGTTTTTGGTACCGAATGGGTTCATATGGCATTTGTTTATGATGGTAGTAATTCGACAGTAACAGTTTACCGGAATGGTGAAAGTGCATTTACAAAAGAGCTGCCCGGTTATGGAAAGCTTAAATTTAAAGATTTGGGTACATTTGCTATCGGAGCATTTCAGTTTAGCACAAAACCCAGTTTGACAGAAGGTGCAGGAGCACAGAGTTGGGCATCCAATTTTCCGGGACAGTTAGACCAGTTCCGCTTCTATGACAGAGCTATATCTGCTTCTGATATCAAACAACTTTATTCAGGTAAAGAATGATGACCGTTAGAAATAGAGTGAATATGAGAGCTGTTTATTTTATACTGTCCTTATTACTGATTTCTTGCAGTAAAGATGATGCTTCGGAAGCACCCGGAAAATTTGAACTGCAAAATATATCCATTGGTGAAAAACAGGATCAGAGTTCCTTTGAAAATGTAGCTCCCAATGCCAGTATTGTGCTTACATTCACAGATGCAGTGGATGAAGCTACGATTCAGAGTAATATCATATTGAAACTGAATGATCAGGCGGTGGCGTATGATTCAAAACTACAGGGAAAGGATAAACTCTCATTGACTCCAACAGGTGGCTTTAAAAGTTTTTCCTCATATAAACTGGTGATCAATCCGGGGGTGAAATCCACTTCCGGAGTATCTCTTACCAATGGCAAAGTCTATGAAATCCGTACAGGGATGGATGATTCGGACAAGTTTGATCGCATTCCTGACGAGGATTTATTAACTTTGGTGCAGAAACAAACTTTTAAGTATTTCTGGAACTTCGGTCATGCACATTCCGGTATGGCATGCGAAAGAACAACTTCCGGTGATGTTGTTACTACCGGAGGAACAGGATTTGGAGTGATGGCGATGCTGGTAGCGGCTGAAAGAGGATTTGTAACCCGACAGGAAGCTCTTGAAAGAGTGCAGAAGATTGTAACTTTCCTGGATAAAGAGTGTACGAGTTATCATGGAGCCTATGCACACTGGATTAACGGTGCAACTGGTGAGACAAAGCCATTTGGTGATAAAGATGATGGTGCGGATCTGGTAGAAACCTCTTTACTTTTCCAGGGACTACTTGCAGCACGTGCATACTTCAAGGACGGTTCGGAAGCTGAGAGTAAATTGTGTTCTGATATAACCCGCCTGTGGGAAGCTATTGAATGGACTTGGTTTCAGAAAAGTGGAGAGTCTGTTCTGTATTGGCATTGGAGCCCGAACTATGGATTTGAGAAGAATCTTCCGATCAGAGGTTGGAATGAGTGCCTGATAACTTATGTGCTTGCAGCTTCTTCTCCTACTTATCCTATCGATAAGGCGGTTTATGAAGCTGGATGGGCAAGGAATGGCGGTTTGAAGAATGGTAATACCTACTATGGATACAAGCTTCCGCTGGGAGCTGATAAGGGTGGACCGTTATTCTTATCTCAATATTCCTTCTTGGGCATTAATCCGAAAGGACTGAAAGATCAATATGCTGATTATTGGGAACAGAATCAAAACCATACTCTGATCAATTATAATTATTGTAAGGAGAATCCTAAGGGATATGCTGGTTATGGAGCCTCTTGTTGGGGGCTGACAGCTAGTGATGGTGATAATGGTTATTCGGCACATTCACCTACAAATGATAAAGGAGTGATTGCTCCTACGGCTGCATTGTCTGCATTTCCTTATACTCCGGAAGAGTCGATGTCTGCATTGCACTTTTACTATTATAAGATGGGTGATAAACTCTGGAGAGATTATGGTTTTGTAGATGCTTTCAACCTGACAGCTAATTGGTATGATAACCAGTGTATAGCTATAGACCAGGGACCGATCATTTGTATGATAGAAAATTATAGGACAGGAATGCTTTGGAATTTATTCATGGCTATTCCGGAAATTCAGCAGGGAATGAAAAAGTTAGGCTTTGAAAGCCCTGCACTAAACTGATAAATAGAATATATGATGAGACTTATAATATATGTGATGCTTCTGCTTTACCCGTTTAGCCTGCTGCCGGCAGCTTCTGGTGGTAAGAAGGAGAAGAACTTGTCTGATGAAGAACTGATGACCCTCGTGCAGAAACAGACTTTCCGTTATTTCTGGGATTATGGACATCCGGTTTCGGGCTTGGCACGCGAACGTAGTAACGGTAATGACGATATTGTTACCATTGGTGGTTCCGGTTTTGGGGTAATGGCTATTATTGTCGGTGCAGAACGTGGATTTGTAACGCGTGAACAAGCGGCAGAGCGTATGCTGAAAATAGTCAGCTTTCTGAATGATAAGAATACGGACAGTTACCATGGCATTTGGGCGCACTGGATAAATGGGCAGAATGGAGAAACCATTTCTTTCAGCCGGAAAGATGATGGTGCCGATCTGGTAGAGTCTGCTTTCATGTTCGAAGGGTTGCTGGCTGCACATCAGTATTTCAACAAAGATAATCAGGTGGAAAGACGTATCCGTGGTCTTATTAATGACCTGTGGCGTCAGGCTGAATGGAATTGGTTTACTAAAGGTGGTGAGGATGTACTCTATTGGCATTGGTCACCCAATAACGGTTGGTCGATGAACCATCAGATAAAAGGGCATAATGAGTGCCATATTACGTATATACTTGCTGCTTCTTCACCCACTTATCCCATTGCAGAGTCGGTATATCATAAAGGGTGGGCCAATTCTATCGTTTTCAAGAATGGTAAGAAGTATTACGACATAACCTTGCCATTGGGAAGTGATTATGGCGGACCTTTGTTCTTTACCCATTATTCTTATATGGGACTTGATCCGCGTGGTTTGAAAGATTATTATGCTGATTATGAAGAACAGATGAAAGCACATACTCTGATTAATCGTGCTTATTGCATAGATAATCCGAAGGGGTATAAAGGGTATGGAGAACAGTGCTGGGGACTGACAGCCAGTGATGGTGATAAAGGGTACTCTGCACATTGTCCTGGTAATGACCGCGGTGTTATTACTCCAACAGCTGCCTTGTCGTCTATTCCTTATGCACCGGAATATTCATTGCAAGCCATGCGCTATTTCTATGAAGAGCTTGGCGATAAGCTTTGGGGAGAATATGGTTTCAAGGATGCATTTAACCTGACTGCTGACTGGTTTGCGCCATCTTATCTGGCTATAGACCAGGGACCTATTATTGTTATGATAGAAAATTATCGTACAGGTTTAATATGGAAATTGTTTATGAGTCATCCGGATGTACAAAAAGGATTGAAGAAGTTAGGATTTAAAACACCATACTTAAATTAAAAAGGTTACATAATTATGAAAAACATGTTTTTTAATAGTGTATTAGTTGCTTTCGTTCTGCTTGTTGCTTCGTGCAGCAAGCAGCCGGAAGCTAAGGTTGATGTGATGTCATTCAATATTCGTCTGGACCATGTAGCGGATAGTTTGAACAACTGGAAGTATCGTAAAGATGCTGCGGCACAAATGATCACTTATTATGCTCCGGATGTAGTAGGTATGCAGGAAGTATTAAAGAACCAGTTGGACGACCTGAAGAACCGCCTTCCGCAATATACGGTTTTAGGTGTGGGGCGTGCCGATGGAAAAGAAAAAGGGGAATACTGTTCCCTGTTCTATAAGACCGATCGTTTCGATCTTGTGAAGAGTGGAAATTTCGGTTTGAGTGAAACACCCGATTCTATTGGAATAAAAGGCTGGGATGCTGCTTGCGAACGGATTGTGACGTGGGCTGTTCTTAAAGATAAAGTCAGTGGTAAAGAATTGGCTGCTTTTAATACACATTTCGACCATATTGGTAAGGTTGCCCGTCGTGAAAGTGCAGTTTTGTTGCTTGCAAAGATACGTGAGATAGCTTCGGATTTACCAGTAGTTATTACGGGAGATTTTAATGGTACTGTTGATTCAGACCCGATTTCTGTTCTTATGGAAGGGGGGATGCAGAATACTTATTCCACATCTGACGTAGTTTATGGTCCTGGGTGGAGTTTCCATGATTTTGGGCGCATCCCGGTTGAAGAACGCCAGTTGATCGATTTTATTTTTGTCAATGGACAGGTGGTAGCCAATAAATTCAGAGTGATAGCAGACAAGCCGGACAATGGCTATTTATCCGACCATGCACCTATTCTGGCTAATCTGACAATTCGATAGTGCCATGACTTCTAAATTATCCTTGGGGCTTTTTGTCTTACCTTTTGTGCCTTCCTCCATTGTGCAAGGTCAAGGGCAGGAAGTCCGTAACGAACGCCCCAATATCATTTTTATTATGAGTGATGACCACGCCCGTCAGGCTATGAGTATTTATGGTCATCCTATAGGGAAAGTGGCACCGACTCCAAATATTGACCGTATCGGGCATGAAGGAGCAGTTTTCCAGAATAACTATTGTTGCAATTCTATTTCCGGGCCGAGTCGTGCTGCCATACTTACCGGTAAACATAGCCATAAGAATGGTTTCATGAAGAACTGGGCGAAAGGTTTTGACGGTACGCAACAAACCCTTCCGAAGATATTACAGGCAAATGGTTACGAGACAGCTGTTATTGGTAAGTGGCATCTTATTTCTAAGCCTACAGGTTTCGATCATTGGATGATTCTGGATGATCAGGGAGAATATTGTAATCCGCATTTTATTACTGAAAATGATACCACACGTCATTTGGGGTATGTGACGGATCTGATTACTAAATTCACGGAAGAATGGCTCGACGGACGGAAAGACAAGAACAAACCTTTTTTTCTGATGATGCATCACAAAGCTGTTCATAGAAACTGGGTACCTGCAGAAAGACATTACCATCTGTATGAGCATACTACTTTTCCACTTCCTGATAATTATTTTGATGTTTATGAGGGCCGTTATGCGGCACAGATGCAAAAGATGAATATCTATTGTGACATGTACGAAGGACACGATCTGAAGATGGTTACCGGTATGGATAGTGACAGTTTACTGTTCGACCCTTGGCCGCATGCTTTTCTGGGAACAATGGAACCGGATGAACGCTGCCGCTTTCTTGATGCATACCGTGATAGAAATAATGAATTCCACTCCAGAAAACGTTCATTCAAAGAAGTCGCGGAGTGGAAATACCAGCGTTACCTGCAAGATTATATGGGAGTTGTAGCGAGTGTAGACGAAAGTGTGGGAGAGATTCTCGATTATCTGAAACGTACCGGACTGGATAAAAATACGATTGTAGTCTATACTACTGATCAAGGCTTCTACTTGGGAGAACATGGTTGGTTTGATAAGCGTTTCATGTACGAAGAATCTTTCGGCATGCCGATAGTTATGCGCTGGCCCGGACATATCAAGCCGGAAACTCAGGTAACAGGACTGACGCAGAACATAGACTTTGCTCCTACTTTTCTGGATATGTGCGGTATCGAAGTGCCACGGGATATGCAGGGCGTATCGTTCCGGAAGTTGGTAGAGACGGGAAAGAAACCGCGTGATTGGCGTAAATCGCTCTATTATCATTATTATGAATTTCCCGGATTTCATAGTGTCCGTGCCCATTATGGTGTAAAGATGGAACGCTACAAATTAATGCACTTCTATGTGGAAGACAAATGGGAACTGTATGATCTGAAAACTGATCCGACAGAAATGCACAATCTGTACGGAAAGCAAGGAATGGAGAAAGTAACTGCTAAACTAATGGCAGAACTTGCACGTTTACAGAAACAATATGAAGTTCCTCAGAATTTGTGCAAGTAATATAAAGAACGAAAGAATGAAACATCTGTTATTGACTATAGTCTGCCTGATTGCGTGGACTACTCTTTCGGCGCAGGATATGCGTCAGGATACATATTGTAATCCCTTGAATATAGATTATACCTATATGATTTATAATTCCGACCGGGATATTTCTTACCGTTCGGGGGCCGATCCGGCAGTAGTGGAATTTCGCGGAGAATATTATATGTTCGTAACGCGTTCGCACGGCTATTGGCGTTCCAGGGATTTATTGAACTGGGAATTTGTACGTCCCGGTAAGAATTGGTATCCTCAGGGATGCAATGCTCCGGCTGCACACAATTATAAGGATTCTGTGCTTTATGTTGCAGGCGATCCTTCAGGTTCTATGAGCATCCTTTATACCGATGATCCTGCTTCCGGTGATTGGGAAGCTACGCCTGCCATTCTGCATAATCTGCAAGATCCTGATTTGTTTATTGATGACGATGGGAAAGCTTATATGTTCTGGGGATCTTCCAATGTTTACCCTATCCGGGGTATGGAATTGGATAAAGATCACCGTTTCACAAAGAAGGGGGAGACGAAAGAACTTTTCAATCTGGATATGCCTAAACATGGTTGGGAGCGTTTTGGTGAGAATCATACGGATACAGTATTGGGCGGTTACATTGAAGGACCCTGGTTGACAAAACATAATGGTAAATACTATATGCAATATGGTGCGCCGGGTACGGAATTCAATGTTTATGCAGACGGAGTATACGTAGCAGATCATCCGATGGGACCTTATACCTATCAGAAACATAATCCGGTATCTTATAAACCGGGTGGTTATATGAATGGTGCCGGGCATGGAAGCACTGTGCTTGGTCCCGGCGGACAGTATTGGCATTTTGCTTCGATGTCTCTTTCCATCAATGTGAACTGGGAACGTCGTCTCTGTATGTTTCCTGCCGGATTCGATAGAGATGGTATTATGTATGTGGATACCCGTTTTGGAGATTATCCCCGTTATGCTCCTGCCGTGCCAGGTAAGGCAGGACAGTTCCGAGGGTGGATGTTGCTCTCTTACGGCAAGCCGGTTACCGCCTCTACTGTAAAAGGAGAGTTTCAACCTTCTGCATTGACTGATGAACTGACTAAAACATTCTGGTTGGCTGAGGCTAACGATGAACGCCAATGGGTAATGATTGATCTGGAAAAACCGGCTGCTGTATCTGCTATTCAGATCAACTATCATGATTACCAAAGTGATATGTATGGTCGTTATGAAGGGCTTCGCCACCGCTATGTGATTGAGGGTTCACTGGATGGACAGAATTGGGAAATATTGGTTGACCGCAAAGAAAGTTATAAAGATACCCCGAATGATTATGTTGAACTCGGACAATCCCAATCTGCGCGTTATATCCGCTATAAGAACATAGATGTACCGACCCCGAACTTGGCAATTTCTGAACTTCGGGTATTTGGATTGGGCATGGGGAAAACACCGCAACAGCCGAAGAAATTAACCCTTGATCGCCATGCGGACCGTCGTGATATTACTATCAGTTGGGAACCGGTCAAAGGTGCACAGGGATATAATGTGTTATGGGGTATTGCTCCCGATAAACTTTATAGCTCCTGGATGGTATATGGCAATAATGAATTACTTATGAAATCTCTTACCACCGATCAGGATTATTACTTCTGTGTGGAAGCATTTAATGAGAATGGTGTATCTTTACGTTCAGAAGTGAAACATGTAAAATAACAATGCTATGAAACGATTAATCAGTGCAATTTGTGTTCTTTTCTTCCTGTTACCTTTGTCTGCTCAGGAAACCTACCAGAAAGAAACCTTTATCTCCTCCCGGGGAGATACCTTGCAGTATCGCTTGCTGCAACCGGAGAACATGAAAAAGAGTGAGAAGTATCCTTTGGTGCTCTTTCTGCATGGTGCAGGGGAGCGTGGTAATGATAATGAGAGGCAATTGACCCATGGTGGACAGATGTTTTTGAATCCGGTGAACCGGGAGAAATACCCGGCATTCGTGCTCGCACCACAGTGTCCCGAAACGGGCTATTGGGCATACTCGGCACGTCCTGAATCATTTTTGCCGAATGAGATGCCGTTGAACGAACCGATAACTCCGATTTTTCAGACAGTGAAGGATTTGCTGGATACTTATCTGGCAATGCCTCAGGTTGATAAATCGCGTATTTATATCATTGGACTTTCTATGGGAGGAATGGGAACCTTTGACATGGTTGTCCGTTTCCCGGAGATATTTGCTGCTGCTGTGCCTATTTGCGGTACAGTAAATGTGGCGCGCCTGAAAGCTGCCAAGTCTGTAAAGTTTCGTATTTTCCACGGTGATGCTGACAATGTGGTTACACCTGAAGGTTCGCGTGCGGCATACAGGACTTTGAAGAAGGAAGGTGCTGATGTGGAATACATTGAGTTTCCGGGATGTAATCATGGTAGCTGGAATCCGGCTTTCAATTATCCCGACTTTATGAGTTGGCTGTTCAGTCAGAAGAAATAGTTTAAAGAAAAATGGCAAGTAGATTTATCCTGCTTGCCATTTTTCTTTAAACTATTTTTCTTCATAATCCCCGTTAGCTTTAATCAGCTCAATCAGCTTTTCTACAGCTTCTTCTTCGGGAATATTCTTTTCAATGCATTCTTTCTTCTTATACAGACTGATTTTCCCACGTCCGGCACCTACGTAGCCATAGTCAGCATCAGCCATTTCTCCGGGACCATTGACGATGCAGCCCATAATACCTATTTTCAATCCCTTCAGGTGTGAAGTAGCGGCTTTTACACGTGCTATGGTGCTTTGAAGGTCGAACAGGGTACGTCCGCATCCGGGGCAGGAGATATATTCCGTTTTGCTGGTGCGTATACGTCCTGCTTGCAGAATACCAAAGGCTGTGGCATCTACTACGGCATGAGTGAGATTTCCCTGGTTGAACAGGAAAATACCATCGCAAAGACCGTCGAAGATAAGTGCTCCCATGTCGGCAGCAGATTTTATCTGCAAGTCCTCTGCTTCATTTTCAGCATAGTGCTGGAAGAATACAACCGGATTTTTCAGTCCTTCCTGCATCAACTGGTGAACTAAAGCACGATGTTCCCCAAGTCGGTTAGGATGATTGCTCTGTGATATAATGACTACTTCAGGATGATATTTCAGACAAGCAATCACTTCTTCCGTTTGTGCCATGTAAGGCATAAACATGAATTTCAAATCGGCTTGGCAATTGCCCATAAGTGGCATCTGCTGGTAATTGAAAGCCGGATAGGTTCCGGGCTCTTCTTCCCATACATCCGCATCCAGGATGTATTCCACTCCTTCTTCACGAGTTTCCGGTAAGGCACGTCCGGCGTAGATATAATCCGGAATGAATTGCGGGTTCGTATCGAACTTTCCGTCCATGCGTTCGGCAATGACTACAGGCAGGTGATTCCCACCTATGTTGCGTACGGCAGTTGTCTCACGTCGTACCGGAGAAAGATAGTTGAAACCTTCTGCTTCCACTCCGGGTATGTAAGGGTGATCCTGGTGCTGCATGATGTAATCCACCAACTTTCGTGCTACAGGTATTTCTGCTTCCGGAGCTTCGCTCAAAGAAACGCGGATGGTATCACCCAGGCCGTCGGCTAGCAATGCACCGATGCCCAATGCAGACTTGATACGTCCGTCCTCACCATCCCCGGCTTCTGTAACGCCAAGGTGCAACGGGAATTGCATTCCTTCCTTTTCCATTACAGCAGCTAACAAGCGAACCGTTTTTACCATTACTACTGTATTGGAGGCTTTGATGGAGATAACAACATCTGTAAAGTCTTCTTTTACACAGATGCGCAGGAACTCCATGCATGATTCCACCATACCTTCCGGTGTATCGCCGTAGCGAGACATAATGCGGTCGGACAGTGAGCCATGATTTACACCGATGCGGATAGCTGTATGATTCTCCTTGCAGATATTCAGGAAAGGAACGAATCGGTCATGTATCTTCTGCAACTCTTGTGCATACTCTTCGTCTGTATATTCCAGATGCTTGAAGGTGCGTGCGGCATCTACATAGTTTCCCGGATTGATACGCACTTTCTCGACATACTGTGCTGCTACATCTGCTACCTTTGGGTTGAAGTGGATGTCGGCAACCAGTGGAACCATATATCCGTCCCGGCGCAAACCGGCATTGATGTTCATCAGGTTTTCTGCTTCTTTAATGCCTTGTGCTGTCAGACGTACATATTCACCTCCGGCATCTACAATACGTTTAGCCTGTGCCACGCTGGCTTCTGTATCCTGTGTGGCGGTGTTTGTCATACTCTGTATGCGTATAGGATTGGAGCCGCCCATAGGGGTGGCTCCAATATTTACTTCTGATGTTTCCCGACGGGAATAGTTGAATAAATCCACTAATTACTCCTTTTTAATTCGTTTTATACTCGTACTTTACTTCTTTCAGCTCCTCGTTCGCCTTTACGATTTTCTTTTTCAGCCCTTCTTTGTAGGCTGCAAAAGTTTCAGCGAGATCGGCATCGCTTAAAGCTAGCATTTGTATAGCAAGAATGGCAGCATTCATGGCGCCATTGATGGCAACTGTGGCTACAGGGATTCCGGGAGGCATCTGAATGATAGAGTAGAGAGCATCTACGCCATCCAGCACAGAACCTTTAACGGGAACTCCGATGACAGGCAGTGTAGTGTTGGCAGCGATGACTCCGGGCAGAGCGGCGGCCATGCCGGCGGCTGCGATTATCACTTTAACGCCGCGTCCGCGGGCGTTCTTTGCAAAATCCTCTACAGCTTCCGGAGTGCGGTGTGCAGAAAGAGCGTTCATTTCGAACGGTACATGTAAATCATTCAGCAGTTGAGCGGCCTTTTCCATAACAGGAAGGTCGGAGGTGCTACCCATGATGATGCTTACTAATGGAGACATAATTATTTAGTTATTAGTGTTTAGTGATTAGTGATTAGCAAACTTCTCAATATCAATGCTAATCACTAACCACTAATAGTTAATCGTTAATCAACGCTTTGTAGGCAGCAGCATCCAGTAATGAATCGAAATCTGCATCAGCATCCGGTTTCATTTTGATGAGCCAGCCTTCACCGTACGGATCTTTGTTAACCAGTTCCGGTTGGTCAGCAAGAGCCTCGTTTTGCTCCAGGATTTCTCCGCCTACGGGCAAGAAAAGATCAGAAATGGTTTTCACTACTTCAATGGTCCCGAATACTTCATCGGCTGCCAATGTTTCACCCTCTGCTTGGATATCTACGAATACGATATCGCCTAATTGTGCCTGGGCGTAATCGGTGATACCTACATAAGCTACATCGCCTTCAAGGCGTATCCACTCGTGTTCTTTGGTGTACTTTACATTTTCTGGGAAATTCATGATCATTATTTTTAAAGGTTAATACTTATATAATTACAAATTACTAATTATAAATTACAATGTGAGCCCTTTTTACTTCTCTTAAAAGAGGAAAATACGGAACAGGATATTACTCAATGGATGAAGCACTAATAAAGAGCAAATTAATCCTACGGCAAAACCTACCAGTACCTCTCCCAATGTATGATGCTGTAAAATAATACGTGCTGTGCCCAGGACACCTGCAATCAGGATGAACAGGCATAGCCACCATACCGGATTGTATCCGAACAAGGCACTGAAAGATACCAGCCCTCCTACAATAGCCCCTACGCCTGCCATGTGCTCGCTTAACTTCCATTTCAGATTGACAACAATGCAGATAACCATCATGATCAATGCAGCAAGAATAATCCCCGTCATGTACCAAGGGATATTCAGGCGGTGCATCATCACCAGGCAGAATACGTATGAAGTAATAGTAAGCAAGAATGGCATAAAGCGCCGCTTACGTTCACCCAAGTCTTCGGGACTGAAACCATTGATTTTACGGAACAGGAAGATGGTGAGCGTAGGCATAAGAATAGTGAAGCAGTACACTACTCCAAGCACAATCAGCTTATACTGTATAGGCATGATGCGCAGGTACGAGAAAAGGAACAGAATCAGAAACGCCAGGAATGGAATGGAAAACGGCGTGAATATAGCCGATATCACCCGGGCTGTCCGGATTAAGGTCCTGTCTGCTACAATATGTTGTTCTTCCATGAATAGAGTTCTCAAATTAATAATTACTTCCTCAGTCTTGCCACCGGTATGTTCAACTGTTGCCTGTACTTGGCTACCGTGCGGCGTGCTATAGGATATCCTTTTTCTTTCAGTATATCCGTCAGTTCATCATCTGTATAAGGTTTCTTTTTATCTTCATTGTCAATGCATTCTTTCAATATCTTACGAATCTCACGTACAGACATTTCCTCACCGTCTTCGGTGACGTATCCATCACTGAAGAAGAATTTCAGTGAATAGATGCCATAGTTGGTTTGCACATATTTGCTGTTGCTGACGCGGGAGATGGTTGAAATGTCTAATCCGGTACGTTCGGCAACATCCTTCAATATCATAGGGCGCAACAATGATTCGTCTCCTTCGAGGAAGAACGGGCGTTGCAGGTCGATAATGGCTTGCATGGTAGTCATTAATGTATTCTGGCGTTGCTTCACGGCATCAATAAAACCTTGTGCTGCATCCATCTTCTGCTTCAGGAACATCATGGCTTCTTTCGATTCTTTCGACTGGTTAGCCCTGTTTTTGGTATGCTCTTCCACCATCTCGGTGAAATCACGGCTCATACGCAGTTCCGGAACGTTTCGGTTGTTCAGAGCCAGATTGATGGTACCGTCGTCGTATGTATCTACAATGAAGTCGGGGATGATCTGTTGCATGTTCCGGCCGATGGCTTCACCCAGAGAGGCACCCGGACGCGGATTGAGTTTGCAGATCTCTTTGATAGCCTGTTCAAAAGCATCTTCTTCCAATCCGAGCTTCTGCTGTATCTTGTCCCAATGCTTACGGGTAAATTCTTCGTAACATTCGGAGATGATCGCTTCTTCTATATAAAGTAGAGGGTTCGGGGTGAAGTGCTGTTGCTCTATCTTGCGATGAATCTGAATGAGCAGGCATTCTTGCAGGTTGCGTGCACCGAGTCCGGCGGGATCAAAGTCCTGGATGATCTTCAGTGCCTCTTCCAATTCTTCCTGGGTACATTCGATGCCGGCGTAGATGGCAAGTTCATCACAGATGCTATCCAGAGACTTACGTAACAGGCCGTCGTCATCTAATGATCCGATCAGATATTCCGCCAGTTCACGCTGATGCTCGGTCAGGTCACGTTCGCTTAGTTGCTCCTTTAGGGTTTCGTAAAAAGAAGTGGCGTCGGAGAAAGGTATTTCTTCGGCCTGTTCACCTTTGCTACGGTTGTTTTCCTGCAATTTGTAGTCGGGGATATCGTCTTCGCTCAAATAGTCGCTTAATGAATCATATTCATTGGCTCCGCTGTCTTCTGCGGAACCTTCCGTATCGGAATTTTCAGAAAAGTCGTCACTTGCCGTATCTTCCTTTCCTTCTTCCAGAGCCGGATTTTCCAGAAGTTCCGCATGTATACGGTCTTCCAGTTCTACAGCGGGCAATTCCAATAGCTTCACTACCAGAATCTGCTGGGGCGACAGTGTCTGTACCTGTTGCTGCGCTTGAGTTTGTACTTGTCTGGAACCTTGTGCCATACTTATTCTTTTCTTTTACTCGCCGCAAAGATAATGCAAACGAGACAGAATAAAATGAACTCGTTCATTTTTTATGCCGAGGCGCAACTTATCTTCACACTTTTTGCAAAAATAGTGAATAGTTCGGGAACGCGAAATGTTCTCGGCATAAGTTTTTCATGCAAGCATGAAAGATTGGCGCCTAATTTACATTATCTTTGCTAAAAGTGAAGATAAGCTGTACATCAGCAATAAAAATAGGCAAGCTTATTTTGTGCTGCTTTCGGTTTGCATTATCTTTGTGCGTATCAACTTAAAAAATTGCAACGTTATGTTTGATAAAGAAACTTATGTGCAGCGCAGAGCCCTGCTGAAAAAAAATATTGGCTCCGGAGTGTTACTATTCTTGGGAAATGACGAACAAGGACTGAATTATGAAGATAATGCTTTCCGTTATCGTCAGGATTCTACTTTCCTCTACTATTTCGGCTTGTCGTTTGCCGGACTTTCCGCTATCATTGACATCGATGAGGACAAAGAAATCATTTTCGGAGACGAACTGACTATCGATCATATTGTATGGATGGGTACGCAGCCGACTCTGAAAGAGAAGAGTGAACGGGTAGGCATTCGGGAGACGCTTCCTTCCGTCGCGATTATCAGCTATCTGCACAAAGCTGTACAAAAAGGTCAGACAGTGCATTATCTCCCGCCTTACCGTCCCGAACATAAGCTGAAACTCATGGATTGGCTGGGTATTCCGCCTGCACGTCAGGAAGGTTCCGTGCCGTTTATCCGTGCGGTGGTGGCACAGCGTAATTATAAATCTGCCGAAGAAATTGCAGAAATAGAAAAAGCATGTGATGTGACTGCCGACATGCATATCAAGGCGATGGAAGTGATTCGTCCGGGTATGTACGAATATGAAGTTGTGGCAGAGATGAACCGTGTAGCCGAAATGAATAATTGTGAACTTTCTTTCCCTACAATTGCCACAATCAACGGACAGACTTTGCATAATCATTATCATGGTAATAAAATTAAATCGGGTGACTTGTTTCTGATCGATGCCGGTGCGGAACTTCCATCGGGCTATTGTGGTGATATGTCGTCTACTGTACCTGCCGATAAAACGTTTACTTCGAAGCAACGTGCCGTTTACGAAATTCAGAATGCTATGCATCTGGAATCTGTAAAGGCTCTCCGCCCGGGTATTCCTTATATGGAAGTGTACGACTTATCTGCCCGCGTAATGGTAGAAGGTTTGAAAGGACTGGGTCTGATGAAAGGAAATGCGGATGATGCAGTGCGGGAAGGTGCTCATGCATTGTTCTATCCCCACGGTCTGGGACACATGATGGGACTGGATGTGCATGATATGGAAAATCTGGGCGAAGTGTGGGTAGGCTATAACGGTCAACCCAAGAGTACACAGTTCGGACGTAAGTCTCAACGTCTTGCCATTCCTTTGGAACCGGGCTTTGTACATACCGTTGAACCGGGTATCTACTTCATTCCCGAATTGATTGACATGTGGAAAGAAGGTAAGAAATTCACTGACTTTATCAATTATGACAAATTGGAAGAATATCGTGACTTCGGTGGTATTCGCAATGAAGAAGATTATCTTATTACAGAAACCGGTGCCCGCCGCTTAGGCAAGAAGATACCATTGACCCCGGAAGAAGTGGAAGCTTTGCGATAGTATCAATTTAAGAATGAGTCTAATGAAAAAACTACTATTCTTATTGTGTCTTTTGTCTTGGAGTGCATTGAATGCACAGAAGACGATTAATCGCCCTCCGTTTATAGCAAAGGCAACGGAAACCATTGAGATAGCTGCCGTTCATTTATCGGATACAGCTACCGTGATTGATGTGGATGCAAAATTTACTCCAAAGTACTGGATACGTATTGCCCCTGCTACTTGTCTGGTGGCAGATAATGGTGAACGTTATCAGGTGCGGCAGGGAGTAGGTATTGAGTTGGGACAGGAATTTTGGATGCCAGAATCCGGAGAGGCCACTTTCTCTTTGATATTTCCACCTTTGCCACCATCTGTAAAATCATTCGATTTTGTGGAAGGGGAAGGTGAGAGAGATTTTAATCTTTTCGGTATCAGCCTGACTGGAAAGTTGCCTAAACTCCAATTGCCTAAAGGTCTAGAGAAGGCAGGAAAAATGACTGCTGTAGCTTTGCCGACTCCTGAAATCAAAGAGGGAACAGCTATCATTAGTGGTCGTATTTTGGATTATAAGCCTTCATTCCGGATGAAAGCTGAATTACATTCTGCTGATTTCTTATCTCCCTATGGACAAAAGAATACAGAGTTAGAGTTGGATGAAGTGGGAAATTTCCATACGGAAATATCAGTCTCACACCCTTCTGTCGCCTATTTAAGTGTGGGTGGATCTGTTGTTTCTTTTTTGTTGTCTCCGGGTGGAGAAACCAAGGTTACCGTAAATCTTCGTGAAATGACGCGTGCTTCCAGTCGTTTACAGAAAGACACGAAGGCTGAAGGGAAGAAGGTTTATTTTGAAGGACTGAATGCAGGATTGAATACGGAAATGAATTCCGGACTGGAAATTCCTCTTTGTTCTGTTGAGTTGAAAGACTTATATGACATGACTCCGGATCAGTATAAAGCATATTGCATGCGGAAATATGAAGAAGCGGACAATGTGATCCGTGCCAATAAGAAAATAAGTGCAGCTTATGCGGAATTGTTGACTGTGCTGAATAAAGATGCATTGTATGGACTGTTATGTGGATATGATTATCAGCTATTGCAGGCTTATGCTCAGCAAAAAGGACTGTCGTTGCGTGATGCCGGTAAGGAGTATCTCTCAAAAAAACCGTCAGATGGCTATTTTGACTTTTTAAGTAAACTGGATTACATCAATTCACCCAAGTCTGTGTATTGCTTCAATTATTCCGGTATGGTAAGAAATACTGCATACATCCATTTGCCGTCTGTTAAGACCGTCGGTATTTTTGATTACCTGCTTGACTCATCCAAGGTAAGTCCGGAGGATAAGGAAGCAATGAAGAAATACCGTGATAATCCTTCGTCGCAGGATGCTTCTATAATGAGGGTGCTGAGAGATAAGTATGACAACCTCTTTCAGGAGTGTGGCAAAGTGGCTTTGGAAGCTAATCAGAAGGCGGTTGGAGAGCTAATAGGAGGTAAAGGTATTTATCATGATGTGCAGACAGCAATGCAATGTGCTTCAAAACTGGAAGATTTTATGCCTTTGTCTGAAGACGATTTTGCTACATTACGCACGATTGAGAATCCCTATTTCCTGAACCAATTGACTGCAATGAATACGGAGCTGCTTCAGAAGATAGAAGAAAATAAGAAGAAGCGCAGTTTTATGGTTCGTACTCTGCCCGAAGATGTGAAGGACGATGCCCTTTTTGAAGCCATTGTCGATCCGTTCAAGGGTAAGGTAGTGCTTGTTGATTTCTGGGCCACCTGGTGCGGACCTTGTAAGATGGCTATGAAGATGATGAAACCCATGAAGGAGGAGCTGATAGATAAAGATATCGTGTATGTCTTTATTGCCGGTGAAAATTCTCCGGAGACAACATGGAACAATATGATACCCGATATTCATGGTGAGCATTACCGGTTGACCAATGCTCAGTGGGCAGCTATTTGTGATAAATTCGAAGTCCGTGGCGTACCTACTTATCTGGTGCTCGACCGTGCAGGGAAACAAACGTACCGGTCAGTAGGTTTTCCGGGAACGGATACGGTGAAAGGTGAGTTATTGAAAGCATTAAATTCTTCCGCTGATTGATCATATACTAACGTCAGTTCTAAAAGATTTCAAGTTGCCCGTCATTGATAAGGTTGACATCAATGGCGGGTATACTTATCAGGGAGTTTCTCATATTGTTTTTGATCTTGGTGATGAATGGTATACCGAATTTCTGAAATTCACTTTGCCTGTGTTCCTCACGTTCAACCAAGTAAAGGAGGAAGAAGTGAACATTACGAGGGCTTACTTACAGATTAAGGTCAATCACTACTCCTCCTATGTTAGAATAGTGTCTTTATCATAATTGTGTTTTTTATGCGATGATTCCCTGATATTCAATTTGGCATCCAGTACAATTTTTTTATTGAGCAATCTATTTGTACGAATCTTGTCCAGCATGCAGCTTGCTGCAATCTCTCCGATTTCGACACGCGGCTGTTCTATAGACGTCAAATAAGGTTCGACGACAGTGGCCATATCCGATTCTGAAAAGCCGACAAAAGCGACATCATACGGTATCCTCAATCCGTGCCGTTTCAAGGCTTTCATCGCTCCGATAGCAACAGGATCGTTAAATGCAAATATAGCATCCGGTTTTTCACCGTTTCCGGACAGTATATCTTCCATAGTCTGTTCTCCATCACGAATAAAAATACCGGAATGAATGATGGTAGAGTCTGAAATAGGGAGATTGGCATCCTGCATGGCCTCTATATATCCGTTCATACGATCTTTCGTTATATCCAATTTTTCTGGACCCGCAAAATGAAATATTTTCCGGTATCCCTCACCTATAAGATGAGCCACTGCCGAATAGGCCATTTTCTTATCGTCAATAATAATTTTTGTAGTATCAATGTTGGAAGGCACCCTGTTGAAAAACACAAGTGGAATCCCATTATCCTGTAGGCTTTGATACATATCAGAGTTGACAAAACTGTCAGATGTCGTGGATATTATTATACCGTCTACCATGTGTTGTTCTAAAAGACTCAGATTGGTACGCTCTGTTTCAGCGGATTCGTTGGATTGAGTAATGAGGATCTGATAGCCCTCGTGCATTAGTATTTTTTGTATTCCGGATATAATCATAGGAAAAAAAGATGTGACCAATTCAGGCACAACGATTCCGATAGTATAACTTTTCTTTGTGACCAACCCTTTTGCCTGCGTGTTCGGATGATAGTTCAGTTCTGCAGCAGTCTTGATAACCAGCTCCTTGGTTTCTTTCTTTATTTCCCAACTGTCCGATAAAGCTCTGGAAACTGTGGAGGTGGATAACCCGAGTTTTTTTGCTATGTCTTTTATTGTAATTGGCTTTTCCATAACATGAATGATTGTAGGTTTGTCTGCAAACTTACAACTTTTTAGACATTCTGCAAAATCCAAACGTTCCCGGGAACGTTTCCGTTGATTTTTGAGGCATTATGCTATTAAAATTGATTGTACTTATATAAATTTGCTTGCGTTAAAAGCTATTATAATAGCCCAGATCGAAACATTTCTCAATATATTAATTCTAATCATTTTTATAATGCCAAAGTATGTTAACATTAAATCGTATTCAATCAAGATCAGGAAAACAAATTGTTTTTTTTCTGATGTGCCTGCTGGTTTCATTTGCAGGCATCATGCCAGTCCGATCACAGGAAAAAACTAAGATGGTTACCGTTGAAGGAACTGTCGTTGATGAAACCGAAACTCCTGTCATAGGAGCTAACGTCTATATCAAAGGCAGTACCAAAGGTGTATCCACAAATGTAGATGGAAATTTCATTTTTACAGGAGTACCTGTCGGACAGACTGTCACTGTCTCTTTCATTGGTTACAAAGATTATCAGGTGCGGGTTACAAAAGGGGGAGAGAAATTGAGAATCTCTCTTGAACCTGATGCGAAAATGCTCGAGGAAGTGGTGGTGGTTCCATACGGAGGTCCGGTAGCAAGAAAGGATCTTACCGGTTCCGTTGTTTCTGTCAACGTTGAGGATATGAAGGCGCTTCAGGCAGTGACGTTTGAAAATGCTATTGCCGGCAAGGTCGCCGGTGTACAGGTCAATGTCGGGGATGGACAGCCTGGAGGTCTTCCGGACATTCTGATTAGGGGTAGCAATTCTGTAACCCAGAGCAATGCTCCTCTTTATGTGGTAGACGGTATTCCACTAGAGTCTCCCGATAACTCGTCAATTCCTACTCAGAATATTAAAAGTATCGAGATACTTAAAGATGCATCGGCGACAGCCATATATGGTGCACGCGGTGCTAATGGTGTGATTGTTATTACTACCGATTCCGGTTCAAAGGGCGCTCCGAAAATTAATTTCGAGTACCGTTATAGCTTGTCGAAAGACTATAATAGGTATGAAATGATGTCACCTTATGAATTTGTCAGACTTCAGAATGAACTTGATGCGGCTTATGGCTCTATGTATCTCGATGGTAGGGATCCTCATCCGGATGGAACTCCATGGACACTCGATGACTATAAGAATGTGAGACCTATTGACTGGCAAGATGAGATCAGTCAGCTAGGACAGATGCACGAATACAGCGTAAGCGCATCTGGCGGTACTGAGAAGACCACATATATGGCTTCATTCAATTATGCCAATCAGAAGGGTATCATTCTCAATACCGGTATGAAGAACTATGTTGGCAGCATGAACATCACCCAGAAGATAGGCAATCGTATGCAGCTTGTCATGAGAGCGAATTATGCGGAGAAGGAAAGAACTGGTATGCAAGTTAACTATGGACAGGGATCTTCTGCTTATATGTATAAAGTGTGGTCATACAGACCTATTTCCACAAACGGTGTGGACTTGACCCATGAACTTGAAGATCCTGAAAGGCCGGAAAGTGGAGTGCCGATGTTCAACCCATTGCTCCAGACGCAAAATACTAATCAGAAATATATCACAAGACAGTTGAGAACCAGTGCCATGTTCAATTGGAATATTCTCAAATGTCTGAAATTTACTACTTCGATTTCTTATACGAGTACTGAATCCCAGACTGATATATTCAATAATTCCAAGACAGAAGCCGGAAGTACACTTCCAGGAAGAAATGACGGAATTAACGGTTCGAGAAGAGTAACAAGAACTAACAATGTCTTGAATGAGAACACTTTGAACTTCAACAAAAAGTTCGATAATATTCATGACCTTGCCGTAACTGTCGGTTGTACTCAGCAGAAAAATGTTTCGGATATCTTCGAAGCAAAAGCTACACAGATTCCTATTACATCAGAATGGAGAGGAATAGAGGCACTTGATGAAGGGCTGTCTCAGAAAATCATGTCCAAGAAGTTGACAGAATGGGCAATACAATCTTTCATTTTTAGGTCGAATTACAACTATGACAGAAAATACTATCTGACGTTTACGATGCGTGCGGACGGTTCTTCAAAATTTGCACGTGACAATAGGTGGGGCAAGTTCTATTCAGGAGCCGTTCGGTGGAGATTCTCAGATGAGAATTTTGTCAAGAACAATATCGGATCATGGTTTAGCGAAGGATCGCTTAACTTGAGCTATGGGTCTACCGGCAATAATGGTATCGGAGAATACGCTTATCTTCCGCAGATGGGATTTTCTTCCGGAGGGACATATTATGACTATTCATTCAATGATGAATATCCTACAACGGGAGCGATTGTCTCATCGATAGGTAATTCTAAATTGAAATGGGAGACTACATATACCTTTAATGCTAGAATGGATTTGGGCTTCTTCGACAATAGAATATACTTGACCGCCGAGTATTATAAGAAAGATACTAAAGATCTTCTGATCAATGCCACATTGCCTGCCCATATCGGCTATGGTTCAGCATATAGGAATATAGGCCGGGTGGAGAACAAAGGTTTCGAACTGTCTCTAAACACTGTTAATATGAAGAGAAGGCATTTTAACTGGACTACCGATTTCAATATTTCATTCAACAGGAACAAAGTGCTTGCACTTGCCAACAACCAGAGTGTGCTTCCTGCTGATAATCTGAAGATTCCGAATGGGGCTGCATTGTATATTGCGAAGGTGGGCCAGCCTATCGGTATGATGTACGGAGCCCTTACAGACGGTCTTTATCAATATGAAGATTTCCGTAAGGGAAGCGATGGCAGCTGGATATTGAGAGATGATGTAGTTTCACAGTCAACTCATGCAAACAGAAAGGGAGTCTTTCCCGGATATCAGAAATTCAAGGATTTGAATGGCGATCTTCAGATTACTCAAGAAGACTTGACGATTATAGGTAATCCGAATCCTGATTTTACGGGCGGTATAACAAATACTTTCAGATTCTATAATTTTGATATGTCATTGTTCTTTACATTCAGCTACGGCAATGATATCCTTAATATGAACCGTTATTATTTAGAAGAAGGCAGATCATTGAGTTCCAATCAGTTTGCTTCGTATGCCGACAGATGGACCGTGGACAATCCTAACGGAAAACTTCCGCGTGCAAGATCTGCAAACAATACGGCTTGGGGCAGTGACCGTTATGTAGAGGACGGCTCATATTTGAGACTGAAAAATTTGAATATAGGATATACTCTGCCTATTCAGGTGAGCCAGAGGTTTTTTGTTAGCAACATGAGGATTTATTTCTCTGCCCAGAATTTGTTTACGGTGACGGGATATTCGGGACAGGACCCTACCGTCAGCACGATGTCGAATGCAAGAACTCCAGGTTATGACTATTCGGCATACCCTGTACCACGTACATTCATATTTGGTGCACAAATTTCGTTTTAATGTGATATAATAATTTATATGGATATGAATAAGGTTATTAAAAGTATATTGTTCGGAATTGCATTTTTTCCTCTTACAGGCTGTTTGTCTAATTTGGATTTGCATCCGATAGATTCGGACACTCCGAATACATTTTTCAAAGATAGTGCGGCATGCGCAAAGGTTTTAGTGGGTTGTTATGACGCTCTTAGCGTACCGGGAGGAGGACTTTTTGATGGAAGCATGAACTCTCAGTTCGTCATCTGGAATGTGACGGATGAAATGTATAATGCAGCAGCCGGAACAGGTCCTAAGGTGTATAGCTATACTTCCGGATATGCTCCTAATGCTACTATGTACAAGAATCTTTATGCGGCGATTCAGCGTTGCTGTCAGTTCCTTCATTATCTTCCTGATGCCAAGATGACAACAGAAACAAAGCTCGCCATGGAAGGTGAAGTGCAATTTATAAGGGCATTCTGTTATTTCAATCTTGTACAAAATTATGGAAGGGTTCCTCTTGTAACGGAGGCATCTTCGGATGTTAATAGTACTTCTGCAAAGCAGGCAGAGGAGGCTGATATATACGATTTTGTAATTCGCGAGATGGAAGAGGCAGAGAGTAAGGTCTTTCCGATTACCAAATTTAACTTTGGAGGAAGAATCAATAAGTCTGCTGTCAGGGGAGTGCTGGCAAGGGTCTGCCTTTTCAATGCCGGATTCCCTTGCTACAACACTGAAAGGTACAAAGATGCATACAAATGGGCAAAGATGGTCATCGACGATCCTGCTCACAGCTTGATTCCTAATTTTGCAGAAGCATTCATTCCGCTTATTCAGGACAAGTATGATATACGTGAAAATCTATGGGAGATAGAAGCGTATTGTAAAAGTACGTCTGACGGACTGAAAGAATATTTTCCTTCATTGTCGACCTCGCTTGGTACCAATTGCAGCAAAGCTGTAGCAAATGTGTCCTTTATGGTTAATAATACAATGAAGATCACCAAAAGAATGTTTTCATATTATGAGCAGGATACTGAGGCATTGTTAGGCTCTTATGATGAAAGACGTAACTGGGCTATCGCTCCGTTTACCAATGCCCCTACGAAGCTTGATGGTGCCGATCGTCTTGTTCTTACTTATTTCGGCTCGCATAAGGATCCTGATAATGACAGATTGGTTTATGATCGTCAGGTCAACAAGTTCAACCGTCAGTATGCAAAGATTTGGCCTGCATATCAGAGTAATACAGGAACCAACCTCTGTATAGTACGCTATTCCGATGTATTGCTTATGGCAGCCGAAGCATTGTGTCAGATAAATAATGGTTCGACACCTGAGGCTATAGGCTATGTCAACGCGGTGAGAAAAAGGGCATACGGACAGATGGACGGTCGCAAGTTTATTGATCATATTGAACTTACCAATCCGGGAGAAAATTATACCATTGATGAAGTTTGTGTGGAAATTGTAGATGTTACCGACAATACTGCATCTGTCACATGCACAACGGAAGAGAACAAATCTCCCAAGGCATATCGTGTCGGAGACGTTAAAGGTCCTCTTACAATTGCTACTGCCAAGTTGCCTGAGATTCTTGGTTCTGACGGGAAACCGGACACTAAAGCCACCAGACCTATTGAGTCAATAGTATTGCTCGACAGGGGACATGCCTACAGTGAAACTCCGAAGGTGGTGATCAGGTCACTCGAGGGCGGGAAAGGTCCTAAGGGTAGCGGTGCTACGGCAATCGCAGTGATGAAGGATGAGAGTCCGTCTTATGAATTGCCTGCTGAAGCTACAGACTCAAAGGAGGCATTCCTTCAGACTATTATGGATGAAAGAGCAAGGGAGCTATGCTTTGAAGGCTGGAGACGTTTAGACCTCAAACGTTGGCACAATCTTGTGGAGGTGCTTCAGGCTACGAGGGATGATGGCAGGAATGCAAAAGGAGTCAATGGAGCGCAACTTGATTATATCATGACTCCTGGCAACAATGTGTCCGATGTTCATTATTACCTTCCGATCCCTTCCGGAGAAATAATGCTTAATCCTGAATTGAAACAGAATGAAGGCTGGTAATTGTATATTTAACATTATTAAAAGTATGAGACAATGAAAAGAAATATAATTAGAAACCTGTTTCCCGCTTTAGTCGCCGCTTTAGTCGTTGTGTCCTGCCAAGTTGACACCGTGACCGAATCAACTGTTGTGACTAGGCTTGAAAAGAATGTATACGAAGTTGGAGAGAATGTTCGCTTCCACTTCTCAGGAGAAGCTGATTTCGTGACGATTTTTACCGGAGTTGATAATTATAATGGCGGAACGATGGGAGGAACTATAAAAGGGTCGCGTTATATCTATAGAAATCGCGGAAGGGAGAATGGTTCTCCAGTCCTGTCTTTCAATTGTAAAAAAGATGGAGATAACTTGGAGGAGTATGCCGAAATCAAGCTTCTTCTTTCTACTGACTTTGACGGTGACATCACCATGGAGGGAATAAAACGTGCCACTTGGCTGGATATTTCTGAAAAAGCGAAATGGCCTGTTGAGGGGACTAAAAAAGGTGTTAATGTTAATTCCGGAGCAATAGATTTGTCAGAATGGAACGGACGGGATATCTATCTTGCTTTCTGTTATACTGCGAAAAAGGGACAGAAACAGGAAGGATATACAATCTCTTCATTCAATCTTAATAATACAGTTGAAACGGATGCTCTTCCTTATACGATATGGACAAATGCTTCTTTTGCAAAATGTGGTACAACTACGAATAAACTGCAGGAAGATCAGACCGGTGCTATTTTCCCCGCTTATCAGTGGACACTTGGAACATCGCTTACTTGTGCAGGCATGCCTGACGGTAAGGAGGATTTTGAAAGCTGGGTAATTACTTCTCCTGTCGATCCGAGCCAAGTGATTCCTGATTATGGTACGCTTATTAAGTCGTACAGCGAGGTTGTTCCGGGGTTCTATGATTACACATATTACAAACCGGGTAAGTTTACGGTGACCGTAGTGTCGCGTAATGCTACCGCTTTTGGAACTGAAGAATCTGTGCAAAATATAGAAATAGAAATAGTTGAAAAATAATTTTCTGAAAAATACATTATGAAATATTTGTTTTCTACGTTACTCATTGCTTGTGTGAGTGTCTTGATGTCCGCTCAGCCCAAACTGAATCTTAATACGGGCAGTATTGATTTTGAATGGCAACAGGAGGAGGATGGCTGGCATATCTCGTGTATTAAAATCGACGGGAAGCAGATTCCTGCCCCCAAGGGATATTACACGGTTTTGTATATAGATCGTAATCCGGCAAAGGATTTGGTCGATCAGGATCTTGAGGGAAAGGATTTTACGTTCTATCCGTCAAAAGCAGAAATGCTTCCCGATGGTACTCTGAAATTTTCTCACAGTCTCCGTTTCGGAGACGTTGAAGCAATATGGAAGGTAGATCCATTATTTCCGTCTGATATAAAGGTCGATATGAAGGTCAGACTGTCGACGAACGGTTCCGTATCCATCGCCACCCCTACGATTACCGTCTTCGAAGAGAACAATATATCATGGGCGATGATTCCGGGTAATTGGTATGGCAATGAAATCCAGTATAATCTGAATATGGCAAAAACTTACAGCATGGGCATTCCTTGTGTTCCGATGCTTGCCCAAGAACGTAATACGATGACTCTGTGTCCGCTGTATTCGTCGAAGGATGGCTATACCTTAGCTGTTATTCCAGATCCGGGGACGGAAACCGACCCGATAGCTGGCAAAGCTCCGGATAAGAGTCCTAATTCCTTGGGATTGAGTTTAGCGAACAGGCATAATGAACTTACTCCCGTGGTTTATCATCCGGTACTCGGACAGGTGGGAGCTAAGCACAAAGCCGGAGATGAAGTGGTATTTGGATTCCGTTATACCTTGAAGAACTCGGGCTGGTTCGATGTATTCCAGCATGCAGTGAACGATGTTTTCGCCTTACCATCATCCTTGGATTTGCTTACCAACAAGGTGTCTTTGTCCGAGCGCGTGAGCCGGCTTCAGAAATTCCTGCGTAAAGATAAAGAGTCGAGCTGGAAAACATGGCAGAGCAGAGGTGAGACAATAGGTGCTAATGGCTCCAAGATTGCTGACGCTGGTACCATGTTTATGATTGCACGAAACGGGCAGGATTCCGTAATGAGCAGCCGTCTTCACTATGTGAGGAATTATAAAATGATTCAGCAGCAGACAGAACCGGGATATTTCTGCGGTGCCGCTCTCGGAGAATATGCGGATATAGACGGTGTGGAGTCGGAAAGGGGCAATTGGATAGAACCTTTGCATACGACCTATTATACTATGGTCGATTTCGGAAATATGCTTCTATTCAATCCTGATGACAAGGAATTGCTTGAAAGGTTGAGGATGGCAGGTGACAGATTGCTTGCATGGCAGAAAGATGATGGAAGTTTTGAGGTCGGCTATGACAGATTTTCTATGAAACCGTCTTTCCCGGATCTTAAGGATTACAGACCAACCTGGTATGGATTGTACATCGCATATAAGCACTTGAAAGACAAGAAATACCTTGACGCAGCCTGCAAAGGTGCAGACTGGCAGCAGGAAAACGGAGTGGATAAAGGATATTATCTCGGAGTATGCGGTGATGGACGCAATATCTGGGATTTCTGTACGGCACAGACATCTCGTGCCTATATGGACTTGTATGAAATAACGGGTAACAAGGCATATAAACAGGCGTCTATAGATGCCGCCATGATTTACGCGACGTCTATATTCACCAATCCGGTAATGACTGATGAAACGAAATACATCGGCGAGCAAGCATATAAAGATTGGGAGCTGAATCAGACTGGTCTTGGTGTGGAGCATATACGAGGTACGGCAGTAAACGGACCGATTTTGATATCAAGTTATGCAGGTTTGTTCGTGAAAATGTATGAATGGACGGAGGAACCGGTTTTCCTTACTATGGCAAGAGCTGCGTCAATCGGAAGAAATGCTTTTGTCGATCAGAAAAGCGGATGCGCAGTCTATTACTGGCACGGAATGAATGAGTTGAAAAAATATTCTACAATGTTCCCGTGGCATGCGTACTGGCAGATTGGCTGGATTGTGGATTATCTGATTGCGGAGGCTGGTTTGCGTTCGGACAGTAATATTTCGTTTCCATATGGCTACATGACTCCTAAGGTTGGCCCACATGTCACATATGGATTTGCACCCGGTAATATTTACGGTAAGAAAGCGGATCTTCTGTTCAGACCGGATATGGTCGGTTGCGATAATCCGGAGATTGAATTCCTTACCGCTTTGTCAGAGAACGGCACGAAGTTATACTTGATTGCAATGTGTCAGTCTAATGACAGTCAGTCATGCACTGTAACTCTGGATTTGTCGCAGTTAGTTGCGAATAAGACAGGTTTCCGTTCTGCTAAGGCTCTTCAGGGTAAAATTATTAGATCGGCGGGAAAGAAAGGGCAGATCAATCTTGATTTTGCTCCATGGGGTATGAATGTCATTGAAATTTCACTATAAACGATTTTATGGAACGATTTTTTATATTGTTGATTTTAGCGGGGCTGTCCGTTTCGGGAGTTGCCCAAAAGAGTATGTGGCTCATAGCTGGACAGAGTAATGCTTCCGGAATGGGTGATAGAAGAACTTCGATGAAATACTATAGCAAAGAGTGTTTCGACTATGTACAATCCGGAGATTCGTTGAAAATACTGCAGGACCCAGTAGGTGAGAACGGCAAGTATTTCGGCAAGGCGAACAGCGGCAGCATCAGTCCTTCGTTCGCGTGGAACCTTAATAAAATGACAGGTGATTCGGTTGTAGTGGTATCTGCGGCGAGGGGAGGAAGTGCATGCTCCACTACAGGAGAGACAATCTACGGTACTTGGGCGGAAAAGGGTGTCTTGCCTTTGTTCGATGCAGCGATGGCTAAATGTAATTCTGCGATTGCCGTTACAGGATTGAAATTCAGTGGGGTGATCTGGCTTCAAGGAGAACGTGACGCAAATGCTATCAATGATGGGAAAATGGACGGTGAGGATTATGAGGCGGCGCTTCGCAATCTTATACTCCGGTTCAGAAAGCATCTTCATGATGCCGACCTTCCTTTCTATATAGTCCTCACAGGACAATATGTCGACCGTCCGCAAGAGGGCTATCATCAGGTTCGTGCGGCACAACGCAGACTGTCTGAAAAAATGCATGGAGTTCATCTTGTAGCTGCGGATCCTTGGCTTTTTCCACAGATGAATATGATGACGGATGACATCCATTACAGCCAATACGCATATAATCTTATCGGGGAGACTATAGCCCGCCAGATTTACGAAGCAAGAAGTATTGATTCTAAATAAAATGAGGAAAATGAAGAAAAAAGTAATAGCATCGCTTTTTACCATGTTTATCGGAGGAATTGCAGTATTTGCACAGGATCCGATGGTGGACAAAAAGAATACTGACAGTAAACCTCCTTATATCTATCCGGAGGAAAGCATTGTAAGGGAAAATATAGAAAAGTGGCAGGATATGAAATTCGGTATGTTTATCCATTGGGGAACATACAGCCAATGGGGTATAGTAGAATCCTGGTCCATTTGTCCGGAAGCATATAAATTCTGTATGGTGAGGCCGGAAGGAATGAACTATTTTGACTATGTCCGGAAGTATGAAGATTTGAAAAAGACATTCAATCCTGTAAAATTCAATCCTGAAAAATGGGCTGGAGCGGCGGAGTATGCTGGAATGAAATATGTGGTCTTCACAACTAAGCATCATGACGGATTCAATATGTACGATACTCAGTACAGCGACTATAAAATAACCGATGTCGAATGTCCGTTCCACACAGATGCGAATGCTGACATTGCAAAGAGAATTTTCGATGCATTTCGTGGCAAAGGTATGATGGCAGGTGCTTATTATTCCATAGCAGATTGGAACAATAATGACTATTGGTGGGATTATTTCCCTCCCAAAGACAGGAATATAAATTATCCTCCTGAAATGTTCCCGGAAAAATGGCAGCGCTTAAATGACTTTATCAACAATCAGTTGAATGAACTGACCGGAGGAAAGTACGGTAACCTCGGCATGCTGTGGTTCGACTTGTGCGATGCTTCTCCTGACAGGCATCCGCAGTGGGAAAGATTCGCAAAGACGGTAAGAACCAATCAGCCTGGAATCATGATGGTGGCAAGACATACGAATACCATCTATGAAAATTACAGGACTCCGGAACAGAAAATACCGGATCGTGCCTTGGACTATCCTTGGGAGGCTTGTATGACTATGGCTACTCAATGGTCATACAAACCAGATGATAGTTACAAATCCACGCATGACATTCTGACTACCCTTGTACAGATAGTTTCACGTGGAGGAAACTTTCTACTGAATGTCGGACCGGGTCCTGACGGAGAACTTGCTCCGGAGGCATATCAGCGACTTAAGGAAATCGGTGACTGGATGCAGGTTAACTCAGAGGGTATCCATGGAACGAAAGCAATTGCTCCTTACAAAGAGGACAGAATAGCGTTTACTTCAAAAGATAACAACGTATATGCCTTTTACTTGAATGCCAAGGATGAATATATGCCGTCTGTGGTGAAAATCAGATCATTCGTTCCGGTTTCTGCCAAATCGGTATTTCTGATGGGGCATAATCGTCCCCTCAAATGGAAAAAAACTGGAGACGGAATAGAAATAATCATACCGGAGTCTGTCAGAAAGAATCCTCCTTGCGATTTGGTTTGGGGGGTTAAATTGAAGATTAAATAGAGTGTTCCGAATTATTGATTCCATTTTGAGATGAAGCTTTTTTTCTTTGTTATTTTGTTTGCGATGACTTTCTGTCCGGTGTGGCCTAGTGCCGGAAAACTCCCGGATGTTCCGTCCGTGCTGTTTCTTGGAGTGGATTTCCCTGAAGAAAGTGCCACCTATATTGAAAACCAAATTGCTTCTGGGCTGAAAATACTGGATTTGACAGACAGCCCGGAAGTAACATACCGCTGTGTAAGGGGAATAAAGGAAGCCGCGGAGATCATATCTACGGAAAAGACAGGAAGATATAGAGTATTTGTCATACAATGCAGAGATTTGAATACTAATGAGAATACTTTCTGTAAAATCCGCTTGATGGCTGCTAGGCAAAATACCGACATATTATGGATGACATCCGATACGGCTCAAATTGTTTCCTGTAATTGTGATTTTGCTGATTATGAGGGCTTTTGTTCCAATCAGAAAAGTTATGACTGGAAGCGGTGTATATCATATATCGCAGATGCCGTGTCTCAATGGTGGACCGGTATGGCAGAAGGAAATAGAGGTATTGAAAGGCTGCCTGTATGGCAGGGCGAAATTCCCGATTATGAATATTCCGGGCCGGAATATATCAATTCAATAGCGCGTATCGACAGGATTTCCGAACCGGAATTGGAAGTTTTCCTTCCCCGTCAGTCAGAGAAGTCTCCGGTGGTAATCTTTTTCCCGGGAGGAGGATTGAGCTATACCGGCTTTATCAGAAATGCGCGTGAGGCGGCAGAGCTGTTGAGGCCATATGGAGTAGCGGTAATCGGTGTAAAATACAGGGTGAAACGTGGACTTGACGTGGCTTTGGAAGATGCAAGACAAGCCGTAAGGACAGTCAGAGAGAAAGCCTCCGAGTGGAATATAGATGAAAATGCAATCGGAGTAGCAGGACAGTCGGCAGGTGCGCTGATTGTATTGAGGCTGGCTTCAGCCGATTGCCCAGACGCCTTTTCGCGCCCTGACTATGTGATTCCATTAACGAGTTGGTATTACGGGAAACAGAAATGGCCGTTCAGATTTGATGCTGAGACTCCTCCTTTTTTTATGCGTCATGCGACTAATGACAGCGGTTACGGTTTTGCACTTAGTGTCAAGGAAAAACTCTTGGAGGCCGGAGTTCCATTGGATTGGAAGACTGTCGATGATGGGGGACACGGAGCTTTTGAAATTACTGTCGATGGTTATGGACATGACTGGACTGTCGAACTGGTAGAATGGATGAGAAAAAATAAAATATTGAAAACCGATAATCATGAAAAAGAAGTTGATTAGATTGTTTATTGCGGTCGGTCTTGTCTTGGGGGTTGGCTCATGTGCTGATGTGACTGACACTCCTGAATATTATGGAGTATATAAGGAAGCGAATATAGAAAATATAAGACCGTCTTCGTGGTTAAGAGAAATATTACAGAGACAGAGAGACGGCCTCGGGCTTAATCGCAAGGAGTCTGGTTATCCTTATAACACATGTCTGTGGAATGGAATAATCCCGGAGGGAGGTAATCCGATAGCGAAAGGTTGGTGGCCTTATGAACAGTCGGGATATATGATTGACGGTCTGTATAGGTGTGGAATATTCCTGAGAGACAGCGTACTTATGCAGCTCGGTTCCGACAATGTCGGATATGTCTTATCCCATCCCCGGGCGAACGGAATGCTAGGTCCGGAAACCCTTGGTGAGAACCAGTGGGCATTTTCTGTATTCGCACGGACGTTGCTTGCATATTACGACTATACCGAAGACGACAGGATTCCGGTTCTGCTGAAAAAACATTTTTCTGCCTTGAATGATACTTTGACCAACAGGCAGACTTGTATCATAGAAAGTATGTGCAAAATGTATTCATATACGGGCGACAAGGAAATCTTGCAGAAAGCCGGGCATATTTGGGATCTGTTCAGTATGAACGGGGGAACAAAAGACAATGAAGTGTTCATCCATGGAGATATGGTCTCTTCAAAGCCGATTGACGTACATGGTGTGACGGCTGCTGAAGTTTCCAAACAGCCGTTGATTCTGTATCTTTATACCGGTAGGCAGGAATATCTCGATGCCGCGCTTGGTTTCTATTCTTCCGTGGAACGGGAAAACGAACTTCCAGATGGGATACCGGCTTCATATGAAAGCTTGTTTCCTAAGCATGCGGAAGCGCTGCATGAGACCTGTGATATCAGTGACTTTATATGGAGTTACGGTTACATGCTGATGGCAACCGGAGATGTTAAGTGGGCGGATAAGATGGAATCAGCTGTGTATAATGCAGCCTTGGGAGCTATTAATAAAGATTTCAAGGCTTTGCAGTACTTCTCATCTCCGAATCAGTTATTGGCAACTGAAAAAAGTTCCATGGCTCCGTATGGTGAAGAGGGCTTGTCACGTCAGGCTTACAGACCGGGTTTTGATGTTGAATGTTGTTCCGGCAATGTCCACAGGATGTTTCCGAATTATATTTCAAGGATGTGGATGAATGGTGACGAGCATGAGATAGTTGCCGCTTTGTACGGTCCGTCGGAATATAGGACAGAAATTAATGGCACAAAAGTATGTATAACGGAAGATACTTCTTATCCTTTCTCCGGGAAAATAACATTCAGGTTTGCTCTCGATGGTGCTCCTGTCAGAATACCGTTTACCATGAGGATTCCATCATGGGTAGAGAATGCAAAGTTGACAGTCAATGCAGAACAGCCGAAAGAATATCATGCAGGAGGGTTCAGTACGATAGAAAGACGATTTAAGGATGGGGATGTCGTAGAGTTGGACATCGATATGAAGCCGAGGGCAGAGAAAAGAACTGATGCCGGAATTAATGTATATATGGGGCCATTGCTGTATTCTGTAGATATTGATGAGAATGTTGAGATCATAAAGGACCAGTTCAAAACATCTGTAGCTTTTCCTGCATATAACGTGACCCCTGCTTCTAAGTGGAATTTCGGTCTGCCTGAAAACCCTGAAATAACAGTGGTGAACACAGGGAAGAAAGGATTCCCGTGGACACCAGATTCAACACCTGTCAAGCTTAAAGTAACTGCATTTGAAATTCCTGAATGGCGACTTTTGGGTGATACGACCCCTGGGCTACCTGAAGAGAAAATTCAGGTTTCGTCAGAATGTGAAGAGATAGAAATGGTACCGTCCGGATGTACAAGGATAAGAATGACGACGCTTCCGGTGGTTGAATATTGTAAATGAAATTTAAAATTAAATTAGTTATGAGTAGAATTACGATGACTGTATTGTCTGTCCTTATTTTGATATCCGCGTGTACATCAGGATCCAAAACAGGAACTAACAGACAATTGCCCGTTTATCTTGATGAATCCAAAACGATAGACGAGAGAGTAGAAGATATTATTCCACGTCTTACGCTGGAAGAAAAGGTGGCATTATGTCATGCTCAGTCCAAATTCAGTTCTCCCGGAGTGCAACGACTCGGCATTCCTGAGTTGTGGATGAATGACGGACCGTTCGGTGTAAGAAGCGAAGTCCTTTACAACAGTTGGACAAAAGCGGAAACTACCAATGATTCCTGTACGGCATTTCCGGCTCTTACGGTTCTTGCATCCAGCTGGAATATGGAACTTGCGTCTCAATACGGTCAAGCTCTCAGTGAAGAGGCGAACTATCGGGAGAAAGACGTTCAGCTTGCTCCGGGAGTAAATATCGCAAGGACACCTCTTAACGGAAGAAACTTCGAGTATATGGGTGAAGATCCTTTTTTAGTTTCGAAAATTGCTGTTCCGTATATCAAAGCCATTCAAGATAACGGTATTGCTGTATGTGTAAAGCACTTTGCACTTAATAATCAGGAGTATCAGAGAGATACCGTTAATGTAGAGGTGTCTGAAAGGGCACTGCGAGAGATTTATCTTCCTGCCTTTAAAGCTGCTGTAACAGAGGCTGGGGCATGGTCTGTAATGGGGGCATATAATAAATTCAGAGGACAATACTGCTGCCACAATAACTATCTCATCAATGATATTCTTAAAGGGGAGTGGAAATTTGACGGAGCAGTCATCTCGGACTGGAGCGGAACAAAGAATGCGTATGAGGCTGCAATGAACGGACTTGATATAGAAATGGGAACATTAAAACCATATAATGAGTATTATATGGCTGATTCTCTCCTGTATTTTGTTCGTAATGGCAAAGTACCTATGGAAAAACTTGACGATAAGGTCAGACGTGTTCTTAAACTTAATCTAAGAACGGCAATGAACCGCAATCGCCCTTGGGGAAGTTTTAATACGAAAGAGCATACTGACTTGGCACGCCATATCGCAGAGCAAGGGATAGTATTGTTGAAAAATCGCGATAATATTCTTCCGGTAGATACTAAAAAATGCAGGAAAATAGCTGTAATAGGGGAAAATGCTGTCAGAACTCATGCCAGTAATGGAGGTGCTGCTGCTCTTAAACCAAGATATGAAATTACTCCGCTTGCGGGTATCGAATCGCGTTTTGGAAAAGAAGTGGAAGTGTCTTTTGCAAGGGGATATAGTGCTTATACTCCAATGATAGACGGAAGGATCGCTTCTCCGGCTTATGACAATATACAGTTGGCGGTAGAAGCGGTAAAACTTGCTAGGGAAAGTGATCTTGTGATATTTGTGGGAGGCCTTAATCATAACTGGAGGCAGGACAGCGAAGGATATGACAGAGAATCGTACAACCTTCCTTATGGACAGCCGGAACTCATACGTAGAATTCTCGAAGTGAACAGCAATGTCGTACTGGTTCTTGTTTCCGGAAATGCCGTGGATTTGCGTTTTGCTGAAGATGTCCCATCCATTGTGCAGGCATGGTACTGCGGTTCCGAGTCTGGACATGCTATAGCTTCCGTGTTGTCCGGAGATGTCAATCCGTCAGGCAAACTACCTATCTCATTTCCTGCAACCCTTGAAGATTGCGGAGCCCATGCGTTTGGACCCGAAACATATCCGGGAGTTAATGAAACCGTGACATATTCAGAAGATATCTATGTCGGATACAGATGGTTCGATTCTAAGAATATTACCCCTATGTATGCTTTCGGACATGGTTTGAGCTATACTTCCTATGAATATTCGGATGCAGGGACCGATAGTTTCGTCTACAGTCCTAGTGACAAGGTAAAGGTGTCGTTCAGTGTGAAGAACACGGGAACACGTGACGGTGACGAAATATCTCAGGTTTATGTTTCTCAAATCAACCCGTCTTCCGAACGGCCTGTAAAAGAACTTAAAGGGTTTGCACGCACTTCTTTGAAATCAGGTGAGTCCAAAGTGGTTGAAGTGGAACTTCCTGTTGATGACTGGGCATTTTGGGATGAACAGTTGGGTGGATGGAATTTGGAAAAGGGTAGATATGACATAAGTATAGCAGCTGCTTCTGATGATATCAAATATGTAGTTAGTGTTGAAATCAAATAATATGCGAAATTTATTTTTAATCATTTTAATAACGCTGGGTTCTGTGCTTGTCAATGCACAGAACTTAGTTCTACCATTATATGGTAAGGCTGAATTTGAGAAGATTGCTTCCCTTGATGATGAAATGCCTGAATTGCATGTGTACCTTACGGATAAACCGAGTAGTCAAGCAGTCGTGGTTTGTCCCGGTGGTGGATACAAGGGACTCTCTTTCGGCTCGGAGGGAGTCTCTGTGGCAAAATGGCTAAATCAGAACGGCATTGCAGCCTTTGTCGTCAAATACAGGATGCCAGCGGGAAGGCAAGAGGTGCCTGTCGAAGATTTGACAAGGGCTTTTGAAATCGTGATGGCCAATGCGGATAAATGGAATCTTGATTCTTGTAGAATCGGTCTGATGGGATTTTCTGCAGGAGGGCATCTTGCAGCAACGGGGCTTGTGACGTTGAAGGGTGAATTGAAGCCAGATTTCGGTATTTTGGTTTATCCGGTAATATCTATGAAAAAGAATATTACCCACCAGTTCTCAAGATTTAACCTTATGGGGAAAAGTCCATCTGAAGATACTGTAATTAAATTCTCTACGGAAGAGCAAGTTGCTGAGGATACCCCTGCGACCATTCTTTTTCACTGTTCAGATGATCCGGCGGTAAAACCGGAAAATTCCATCGTGTTCTATCAGGCATTACTGAGGAATGCTGTTCCTGCTGAAATGCATGTCTATCCGAAAGGAAGACATGGTTGGGGGTTTATCGAGGGGGCTCCTTTCCCTTATTTCAATGAATTCAAAACTACTGTTCTGAGGTGGATTGCAGAACAGAACAACTAAATTTTATAATATGATTAGAACTCTGTTATTGGCAGTTTGGCTTATGTTTATGCTTGCTCCTGCCAGCCTTGCTGTGGAAAAAGAAAAAATCAAGGTTGCCTGTATTGGCAACAGCATCACTTTCGGTGCAGGTTTATCCAATCAGGCAAGGGACAGCTATCCTGCGGTGCTTGGGCAGATGCTCGGTTCCGGTTATGACGTGAGAAACTTCGGAGTTAGTGGCACCACTGTGCTTTCTTCCGGAGACAGTCCCTATATAAATACTCGTGTGTATAAACAGGTGTTTGATTTTCAACCAGATATAATATTTATTAAATTCGGTACCAATGATTCAAAGGGTGGTAATTGGAAGCATAAGGATGAATTTAAAGGAGACATGCAGGCTATGATTGACGTGTTCTCGGGTATGGATTCTAAACCTAAAATTTATTTGTGTCTCCCGGCTACATGCTATATTGAAAAAGGTTCGATTAAAGATAGCGTTATAGTTCATGGTGTAATCCCTCGCATTAGGGAGGTTGCAGAGAAAAACCGTCTTGAAATAGTCGACATGCATGCCGCGACTTCCGGAATGCGAGAACATTTCCCTGATAAATTGCATCCGGACAGGGTGGCATCTTTGGAGATGGCAAAATGTGCGTATAGGGCGATGACCGGAAATTCCAAAGAATTCCAGCTTCAGGATTTCCCCGGGGTCAAGACTAAATGGAGGGGTTATGATAAATATGATTTCGAGTTCAACGGGAGAAAGGCTAATATAGTAGCCCCTGCCAAGCCTCTTTCCGGTAAGCCTTGGATTTGGAGGCCTGCTTTTTTCGGGGCTTTTCCTGCTGTAGATATCGCAATGCTAGCATTGGGTTACCATGTAGTGCATTATGACTTGGCATTCCTTTATGGAAGCCCGAGATCTCAGGAACTCGGAACCCTGTTTTACAATGCCATGATTAAGTATTACGGCTTTTCGGAAAAAGTTGTCCTTGAAGGATTTAGTAGAGGCGGACTCTTTGCAGTCGATTGGGCAGCAGCAAATCCGGAGAAAGTATCGTGTATCTATCTTGATGCTCCGGTGTGCGATATTACGAGCTGGCCCAGTCGTGAAAGGACTGACTTATGGCAGGAATTTCTGCAGGAGTGGAATATCAAGGAAGAGGATATGAAAAATTTCAAGGGTAATCCTATCGACAATCTGAAACCTTTGGCAAAAGCGAAGATTCCGATTATAGCTGTAGCAGGGGACAGCGATAAAACTGTGCCTTATGATGAGAATCTTGAAATTTTGGCAACACGTTATAAAAAACTTCGGGGAGAGATTGAGGTAATCATCAAAGAAGGTTGCGATCATCATCCTCACAGTCTTGACGCACCAGCTCCTATTATTAAATTCATATTGAACCACTAAAAAATGTTCCACGTTGAATGCAAGCGGAATCTAGTCGGACACGACTGGATTCCGCTTATTTGTAAATCAACATATTTCTGTTCTTCACGTGTTAAAACGTTCCCGGGAACGTTTGCGATGATTTATACTATAAAATGCTTGTGTGTTGATACTTATGAACATATATTTGTACGTGCTCAGTGAGTGCGAAAGACATAATATATAACCAACCATTAATAATTAAACCCCAAAATGACGTTGATTAGAATTACATGGAAACTGCTTGTTTTGCTCACAGTCTTAATCTTTGTCGGAACTCTGCATGCAGCGGATAAGACCGGACAGGATGAATGGCGATTCGCAAGCTATGGAAAAGCTGCTAAGGGATCTGTTACTATGGATTCCAACACTCTGACAATTAAGACAGAGAACACAAAAAATGCCTTCTTTGAATCTGATGAATACAGTTTTGCATATAAGGAACAGCCGTTTTTGCATGACGATTGTTCAAAGTCTGTGATAACGGTGAAAATTGACGATATTAAGAAAGGTTCTGCCGGTATTATGATGAGATCCACTGATAGTCAAAGTTCGGTGAATGTACATCTTGAAGCGACTGCTACCGGAGATTTATTCGTTTTTTTTAGGCAGCAGGAAGGAGGTAGTACCTCTTACAGACGAGTGGGGTATATCGGTTTTCCTGTTGAGATAAGGCTTACGAGACAAGGGAATTCTTTTTTGAGTCATTATAAAAATGCCGCTGATGAGTGGATTAAAGGCCCTGCTGTTTTTGTCGATCTTGGAGAAACGCATTTGTCCGGTTTTTATGCCTGCTCCGGAAATGACAATCAAATAGGCTACGATGTGGATTCTTCTCGTAAAATGCAGGTGACATTCAGGGATTGGACTATTGAAAACAGCGATAATTTCATCCCTGCGGAAGATAATTTTGTCGACAAGGAGCCGATTGCGCCGAATACTCTTTTGAGAGAGAATTTTGCAGATGGTAGTTTATCTAATGTACCTGCAAGTGTTGTGAATCCGGTTTGGAACGGTATCAAATTTGCAGAATTGCCTTATGCAGAAGACGGCAGCAGATATTGGAGAAAACGTGGCAATGGTATATACTATTTAGGCGACAAGAAATGGGCTGATTATGAAGTTGCCGTCCGGCTCTCTTTTCCGGAGCCGGCTATGAGTACTTCTGAATTTTCAGTGCAGATGCGTTACCAGAATATAGCAATGTATTCAAAAATGCTGAAATATTACGGGGTAAGCCTGAAGAACGGTAATGAAATCATTCTGAATAAATACAAGTCGGGTGGGAATACTATAGAGCCGCTCCAAAAGGTGAAAGTAGATTCGTATAACGACGGAAGCATGCACGAACTTAGGATTCGTGTAATGGATAAGGATTACGAAGTCTTGTGGGATGGCGAAAGCGTCATAAAAGGCTCAGATACCAAAGAACCTATAACCTATGGGAATATAGGTTTGAAATTCACGGACTGTGATATAAACTTATACCGTATAGAAGTGACTGAGATAAAAGATGAAATCAATGGAAATCTTGATAACTATTTGTTGGATTATTACGACACGAAAATCCCTGATTATATTATTAAACAATATTTGAAATAATGGAACTGAATAAAATATTTTTATCTGGATTGACCTTTTTATGGGTTTGTTCCGGCAACGGCTATTCTGCCGATAGGCAAGATGGTAAATTCGAACCTAAGTTGTTTCAGGTAACAACTGCAGAGACAAGGCCTAATGATGCAGTACTTATCAGGGGTGAATATCTTGACAAGATAAAGTCGATAAAAGTTTTTACCCTCGACAATGGAAATGTCGGCAATGCCGAGCCTGCGTATGTTCCGCTCCCTGTAGAGGACAGGCTGCCCGATGTAAATGGTACCAACCTTCGTACCGGGCCGTTGGCGTCCTATAAGGCTAAAGCGGTGGACTTGCTGCAGCAAAAGGAGCAGTCTCTTAAGTTTATTGTACCCGAGGATTTGAAGAACGGGGTTTTCAGTGTGGAAATGACAGATGTCAATAATGAAAAGGCTTATTTTTATCTGAACGTTCCGATTGTCCGTTGGGCTTTGAGCGAGGATGGTGAATGTGCGGTTGCCGGAGATTATCTCAGGGTTCAGGGAAAGAATCTTTTACGGGATAAGGACAAGGCGCATGTTGTACTTGTTCCGCTAAAAGGCGGAAAAAATGTAAGATGCAAGGTTACGGATTTTTTTGATGACTTTTCCGTAAGTGTTGATATTCCGGACAACACGCCATTAGGCACATATTATTTGTATTACCATAACGGAATGGGGGGAAAGACAGCATGGAGTGAACCTTTGCGGATAGATGTGGTGTCCAAATCTCCTGACTGGTGGGGGGGGAAAGTATTTAATGTGATGGACTACGGTGCCGTGGGCGATGGCGTCCATAATGAAACCGCAGCTTTCCGTGCAGCTCTTCATGCTGCCGGACAAAATGGTGGCGGTAAGGTATATGTGCCGAGAGGCAGATATATGCTTACAGGTGAGCTCATTCTTTCTCCAAACACATTGATTGAGGGAGAATCAAAGGAACTGACTCATATTTTCTGGAATCCTCTTAATTGGGATTTGTATGAGTTGCCTAACAGCCTTATTAGCGGAACTCATCATTTCGGTTTGAGAAACTTAGTAATGTGGTCTTCACGTGCATGGGGAGTCATCATGTCTACGGGGCCCGTGGAAGAACAAGGAACGATATTGCTCGAGAATCTGATTGTGCGTCAGACAGGGCAGCTCAGCGGTATGATATATCAGGTGAAGTCGAATAGGGATCAAGTCGAAGCGGAGTTTCACAGCAGATGGAGCAAAACAGGGATAATTCTTCGTGGCAAGAATCTTAAAGTAAGGAATTGCGTCTTCAATTCAGCCGGCATGTACACTTTCTATGCAGCGGGAGGATTTGTCCAAAATTGCCGTTTCGAGAGACATACCACAGGTACTAACCAACCATATATGCTGGTACATCCCAAAGGGTTGATATTCGAAGATTGTTATAAGCAGGGGGACGGTTTTGGGTATGCTTCAAGTATTGACGAAAGCAGGAACCTTTATGAAGCGCGCAATTATATTCCGTTCGATTATACCAATGACCGCGAGTGTATGACTCTTGATGGTGGTAGTGGCGGATATTACGGACCTATAAAATCCGTCGAGGGTAATATAATTACTATCCCAGAAGATGTGGAAACTAATCAATGGACTGAAAACCACTGGAATGGCGGAGGAGTCTATATTATTAACGGGACGGGAGCCGGGCAGTTCAGACGTATCCGCAGCCATACTCTGACAAAAATTGAGTTGGATCAGCCGTTTCTTGTACAACCGGATGCCACATCTGAAATAAGTGTTACCACCGTAAGGCATCATTTGTATTTCATCAATAATGAGGCAGTCGATGTAGGAGCTTATCAGTTGTATGGCTCTGTACAGAATTGTGTGATTTCCGGTATGACGATGACACGGTGTAACGGAATTGTAGGCAGAGGATCGCTGTTGTATCGGGGGAAACAGCCTGAGTGGTATATCGATATCGTCAATTGCCGTCTTAAGGAGGGTAATTACAGTCATTGGTTCGGTATTGATGACAGAGGGCATTCCGGTCACCAAAGTATAAATCTAATCGGCAGCGGAGGAACTGGTATGAGCATAGGCACTGTTATCAGGAGGAATGTGCTTAGTGAATATAGTTATATCCGTACTTCCCCGGGAGCCAATCCGGATGCAGTAACGGACGTTATAATCGAAGACAACTCGTTTGATATCGCAAAGAATGCCATATTGTTGGGTGGAAATGCCACTAATACGTCTGGTGTTCTGATTCATAACAACAGATACAATGAGGTAGACAAAAGATTGGAAACCAATGTTAATAAAGATAGTTACCTTGTCATCGATGACAACCTTTGAGGATATTTTTCCGATGCGGACGACCTTTGAGGATAACAAAGTTTCTAATCAGGGTCCGATAATACGAAAACGATTATGATAATAAAGAATATAGCGAAAAACAGAACTTTTACAAATGTAGTATTGAATGCGGACTATGTGGTAGCTGGAGGTGGACTTACGGGGGTGTGCAGTGCAATTGCCGCCGCCCGTGAAGGACTTAGGGTTGTCCTTATACAGGATCGTCCCGTACTTGGAGGCAATGCTTCCAGTGAAGTTCGCCTTTGGGCACTAGGTGCCACTTCACACATGGGTAACAACAACCGGTGGTCACGTGAAGGAGGTATCATCGACGAAATCCTTGTAGAAAATGTATACCGCAATAAGGAGGGGAATCCTGTGCTTTTTGACATGGTGCTGATGGATAAGGTATTGACAGAAAAGAATATCACCTTGCTTCTTAACACAACCTTATATAAGGTTGATAAGAGCAATGATCGGAACATATCTTCTGTCACAGCTATAAATTCGCAGAACGGGACAGAATACTCTATTTCAGGACAGATGTTTGCAGACTGTACCGGAGATGGTACGTTAGGTTATCTTGCCGGAGCATCATTCAGAATGGGGGCGGAAGACAGAACTGTGTATGGTGAAGAATTTGCACCAGACAAGCAAGAGTATGGAGAATTGCTCGGGCACAGCATATTGTTCTATATCAAGGACATTGGCAAGCCGGTGGAATATACCGCTCCAAACTTTGCGTTAAAGGATGTCGAAACATTGATACCGAAGTTACAGAATCCAAATTATTTCAATGTAAATCAATTGGGTTGTAAATATTGGTGGCTTGAGTATGGTGGACGCCTCGATACTATTCTGGACACGGAGGAAATCAAATATGAATTATGGAAAGTTGTCTATGGTGTCTGGGATTATATAAAGAATTCAGGAAAATTTCCTCAGGCAAAGACCCTGACACTTGAATGGGTGGGGCTTTTCCCGGGTAAACGTGAAAGTCGCAGGTTCAACGGTCTTTATACTCTGACGCAGCAGGATGTTATCAACCAGTCAACCCACTATGATGCGGTGGCATATGGTGGATGGGCAATTGATCTTCATCCTGCGGATGGTGTGTATGCTGGAGGAAATGGCTGTCATCAGTGGCACAGCAAAGGTGTCTATCAGATTCCTTACCGTTGCTATGTAACTCCGGACCTTGATAACCTTTTCGTGGGTGGACGCATCATTTCCTCAAGCCACGTGGCAAACGGTACTACTCGTGTCATGTGTACGTCGGCTCTCGGTGGAGAAGTCATTGGGCGTGCCGCGTCAATTTGTCTTTCAAAAGGATATAAGCCAATAGACCTTGTTGATAGGGACAGGATAGGTTTGTTGCAATCACTTCTTGTTAAAAACGGGAACTTTATACCGGGTATTGCTGTGGCGGTTGAGGACAATCTTGCCGACTCTGCGGAAATATCGGTGTCATCTGTGCTTGAACTTGACGATTTGCCAGCCGACGGTACCTGGTTTGGATTAGATTATCCTATAGCTCAACTCATACCGGTGAATGGTAAAGTGCCGGTGGTTAGGATGAATGTAAAGGCAGATAATGCAACAAGGCTTGTTATGGAGTTGAGAAGTTCATCCAAGAGTGAGAACTACACTCCGGATACTATTGATGCAGTTCTAGAATTCGATTTGAAAAAAGATGAGAATGAGATTGTTGCAGACTTTTCCTATTCATACGCGACTCCGCGTTATGCTTTTATCTGCCTGATGAAAAATCCTGAGATTTCAGTACCGATGAGCGGGCGGTTAGTCACAGGATTGACTGCCGTATATAACTACATAAACCCTGCCGTGTCGAATTTCGGAAAGCAGGTTCCACCTGAAGGAATAGGGGTGGAGGAATTTGAATTCTGGTGTCCGAAACGTCGTCCGGAGAGCAAGAATATAGCGATGTCGTTTGCCCCGTCTCTTGCGTCTTTCAACTCGGAAAATTTGAGGAATTCTTATTACCGTCCGTATATAGGTACTAATGCCTGGGTAGCAGCTTTCGATGATGCAAGACCTGAAGTATGTTTCAAGTGGAATGGGAGGAAACAAATTAAAACCATTATCTTGTACTTCGATACCGATACGGATCAGGCAATGGAGACCGTCCAGATGGGGCATTTCGATGCTTGTGTCCCGACTTGTTACAGGGAGTACATAATCCGGAATTCAGAGGGTAAGGAACTTTATCATATTACTGGCAATCATCAGACACTCAATGTGCTTGAACTTGATCAGCCGGTGACGACCGACGCCATTTATGTCAACTTTGTCCGTCCTTGCGGTGATGTCTGCCCGGGGCTTATGGGAGTGTATGTGTGTTAAGATAACACTGATAATAAATAAACTGAAATGAATATACTTGATTACATAACCATTATCCTATTTTCGATAGGAGTGTTGATTACAGGAGTGTCTTTTTCCAAGACGGGAAAGGATATGAAAAGTTTTTTCTCAGGTGGCGGCAACGTACCGTGGGGAATGAGTGGACTTTCATTGTTCATGGGATTTTTCTCGGCAGGAACTTTCGTCGTGTGGGGGTCGATAGCCTATTCGTATGGAATGGTATCAATCATTATCCAGCTTACAATGGCTGTTGCCGGGTATGCTGTAGGCACATGGATTGCTCCCCGATGGCATCGTACTCACAGTCTCACGGCTGCCGAATACATAACGGGCCGTCTTGGTGTCAAGACGCAGAAGACATATACCTATATTTTTTTGGCCGTGTCGGTTTTTACTACGGGGTCGTTTCTTTATCCCGTAGCTAAAATAGTCGAAGTTACTACGGGTATTCCTCTGACCACAGCTATCTTCGCTTTAGGGGCATTCAGCATGGTTTATGTTGCTCTCGGAGGTTTGCGAGGAGTGGTTGTGACTGATGTCCTTCAGTTTGTAATTCTTTTTGCGGCAGTAGTGATAGCTGTTCCGCTTGCTTTCGACAAGATTGGTGGAGTCGGTACATTTTTCGAAAAGGTTCCGGAAGGATTTTTCGAACTCTTTGAAGGTGAGTACACTCCCGGGTTCGTGATAGCCTTTGCTATCTATAATATGTTTTTCCTCGGAGGCAACTGGGCTTATGTTCAGAGGTATACTTCAGTAAAAACGGAAAGGGATTCACGGAAAACAGGTTGGCTTTTCGGGGTGCTCTACACAATCAGTCCGATTCTGTGGATGTTGATACCCATGATTTACCGAGTTTATAATCCGTCATTGTCGGGTCTTGAAAACGAAGGGGCATATCTTCTGATGTGCAAGGAAGCCATGCCCGACGGATTGCTTGGTTTAATGCTCGGAGGAATGATTTTCGCAACGGCGAGCTCTCTCAATGCCACTCTGAATATATCGGCAGGTGTGGTTACCAACGACATATTCAAGAGAATGCGTCCTGATGCTTCTGAAAAGACATTAATGAACGTGGCGAGGATTTCCACATGGGGATTCGGAATAATGGCTATTATTGTAGCGCTTCTGATACGCTCTATGGGAGGTATTGTAAACGTTGTAATCAGCGTGGCGGCATTGACGGGAGTTCCGGTTTACCTTCCTGTAATATGGTCTTTGTTCTCAAAACGGCAAACTGCGCGTACGATACTTTCAGCGACATTTATAAGCCTTGCCATTAACTTGATATTCAAATTTGTGACTCCGCATTTCGGCTTGGCTCTCGATAGGACATGGGAAATGATAGTCGGTACCGCGGTTCCTGTGATACTGCTTGCCGGGATTGAGGTGGTGCTGAAGGCAAAAGAATTCATCGCTCCGGAATATATGGCCTATATTTCAGGACGGAATGTAAGGATGCGTCAGGAAAACGCAGGCGATACTGAAGAGTCTAAACGGACTGACAGGTTTACACAGAAAGTGTTGGGCATTGGTCTCGGACTGTCCGGTGTGCTTATTACAGTTCTCGGTTTCATTGCGGAGGAAAACATTGTCGTACCTGTCGCTGTTGGCTTAGTTGTGACATTGATAGGAATATATTTGCTTATTTTATCATTGCGCCGTCTGCTTTAGAAGCCTTTTAATTTTTCTTCCTATTGATAGCGTGGGCTCGATATGAGCATTATATTTATTCGATTGAATAATAGAACATAGCGATAAAAATTTTAAGTTTATAATAGCAAATTATAACTTTTGAACGATTATCGCTATGTTCACAGAGCCTAAAGTTATGATTCAAGCTGTATCTGATTATCATCGATTAAATAAACTCCCCGTTTTCGTTGATCTTTACTTTCACTTCCTTTTCGCCTTGCTCCAATTCTATCCAGTAGTAGTTTCCGGTAGGAGTTTCAACATATTCGGCATCATCCACTACATAACCGCTATATTGTGAGGCATTAATGGCCTCTGTCACTTTAATCGGGAGTACATATACATCCCATGAGGTTGAAATCCATTCATAGCTTATGTTGAACAATACTTCTTTGCTTTGGTTTTCATGTACGATGTCCACTTCGATCATACCTTTTTCCTGTTCAATCTCAATAATGCGGGCATTGGGATAATTCTTCTGTATGAATTCCGTTACGGCAGTAACCGTACTCGACGGGGCATCCGGTAGCAATGATTCGTTATTGCCATCACCGTCATCATTCACGGCTTTAATGAGGATGCCGTCTGCTGAATAATGCAGATCCATATCTATATCCTGTGCCGATTCCACTTCTATGATGTAGATGATCTCTTTCTCAGTTCCGGCACGTTCAATACGCTCCACTTCGTTATCTCTCTTCCAGGAGGCGTATTCGCTGCTTTCAAAAGAGGTCTTTATTGCTTGCGGAATATCGCTATATGGCATTTCAGTTTCAGTCATGTACCATGAACCATCTGCCGTATACCAGGCTTCCGTTTTATACCCGTTGTCGCTCTTGTTGTTGAATTCCGCTTTGTAGTATTGTCCTTGTGAGACAGTTTTTGTTTCCCAACTCAGATTAGCGGTGTTGGAGAAACTGCTGTCGAATGCATTGCGTACGGCTTCAGGAACTTTAGAGTTTGGAAGATCGTCATCATCATCGTTGCAACCTTGCAGGCTTAACATGCCCATCGCCAATAGAGCTAGATACATTTTCAGTTTCATAGTTACTTGTTTTTTTAGAGTTTACTAATATTATTGTTTTCTTTGACTATTGCTGATTGTATTGCAAAGATGGCGGGCAATTCTGGAAGAAATTGGGAATTTGACTCCAAAAGTGGATAATAAATTCTATATTTGCGATTTTAACATTAAAAAGAGCAGATTACTAATGAACTTATACTAATATGGTACAGGAATTGGAAAAACGCACCCGTATTGACGTAGCCGATGTGCTGCGCGGACTCGCCGTTATGGGCATCATTGTATTACATTCCATTGAACACTTTAATTTCTATTCATTTCCCGATACGAGCACTCAGAGCGCGTGGCTTAACTTTTCAGATAAAGCCATTTGGGACGGACTCTTTTTCATGTTCGGAGGAAAGGCTTATGCTGTGTTTGCCCTGCTTTTTGGGTTTAGTTTCTTTATTCAGGATAATAATCAGCGTATGCGTGGCAATGATTTTCGTTTGCGTTTCTGCTGGCGATTGATATTATTATTCATTCTTGGTAATATAAATGCGGCCTTTTTCACGGCTGAAGTATTGGTGCTCTATTCTTTAGTCGGATTCATTTTACCACTTACCTGCCGACTGAAAGATAAATGGCTGCTTATTCTGGCATGTGTGCTTCTGATACAGCCATTGCCACTTTATTATGTGATAAATGCCTGTGTAGATCCTTCTTTTGTGACTCCTTCTATTCCGACAGGTAGTTACTGGGGAGCGGCTTTCCAGGTGCAGAGTCACGGTACATTTCTTGAAACCCTGCGTGTGAATTTGTGGGAAGGGCAGATTGCCAGTCTTGCATGGGCTTGGGACCATGGACGTGTGTTTCAGACTGCTGCTCTTTTCCTGTTCGGCTTGTTGATAGGACGTCGGGGACTTTTCCTGAAGGAGAATCTGAAGTTCTGGAATAAGGTACTTTGTGGTGCTCTTATCGCTTTTTTCCCTCTGTATGGATTGGGCAATATGTTACCGGATTTCATTGCTAATAAGTCTATTCTCACCCCCTTGTTACTTATCATAACTTCCCTGTCCAAGTTTGCATTTATGCTGATATTGGTGTCGGGTGTTATCTTTGCTTTCTATCGGACAAACCTGCACGACTGGTTGATGAAGATTACTCCTTACGGTAAGATGAGCCTTACAAATTATATTACCCAGAGTATCATTGGTTCGTTGTTGTTCTATAATTGGGGACTTGCGCTTCACTCTCAGTTGGGTATAACAGCCAGCTTTCTGGTAGGAGTGGTGCTCTTCATCGTGCAGCTCGCTTTCTGCCGGTGGTGGATGAGCCGTCATGCGCACGGGCCGCTGGAATATTTGTGGAAGCGGGCGACTTGGTTGAAATAAAGTATCATTTTACACCTGCTATTTTTGAGAAAATGTTCTTTCCGTTCTTTCAGATCTCTCTGAATTCCCTGTTCATCGGCATTACGGCTGAAACTTCCAACCTTATAGTTGCTTCAGGTATCTTTCAGCTGAAACACCGATGAACAGGGGGACCGGGGAAAACTGAAGGCTGAAAGAGGAAAAAGAACACTTAAATGTATTGAATAGTATCTGAAAACAAGTAATGATGTGATCCGGAACAAGTAATGTTGAGAATGATTACATTGCTTGTTCTTATCCACAACAAGCAATGTAATTTTAGGCAAGTCCGATTCCGTGACTTTTAACGTCTATATATCGGTGGTGTTGGATATATAGATACTGCACGTTCGATATATAGATGCTGTACGTCCGATATATATTGCTAATATTCGGAACGTGAGTTCAATTTCTATTGGTCATGTTTTGTGTCTTTCTGACAGGTTAATCACTTTTATTCCTTTCCGTACCATAATTGCGGGTTCATTATAGATATTTCTTCCACAAATAACGGAGCGGACTGAGCAGACGCGCAGTTACGCTCCGTTCGTCTGTCATTACCTCAGCTGTGCCGGAGAGTTCTCCTTTAAAGTCCAGTTGCTTGCCGTATGAGGTGTATAAATTCTGTGGCAGGCCTACGGTGACGGTATACATGTTGTCTTCACTTGCTAACAGTGAAACAGACTGAACTTCCCCGGTGAGGAAGCCGAACTCCATATATGGATAGCCTGTCACACTGATATTCACTCTTTGTCCGGGCGATACTTTACCCGATCCGCTGACGGGCAGCTTTATTTTTCCTATGATGTCACCGGGAGCGGAAGCTACGATAGAGAATACCTTGTCGCCCGCGTTGACATTCTGGTTCTTCTGCCAGATATTATTGTAGGATAATATACCGCCGGCAGGGCTGATAAAGAGATATCCTAATTCCCAGTCACTGATGCTTACCAGCAAGTCGTTAAGGGCTGATTTTAAGGAGGTGCTTATCGTGTTGGCTTCCCGGTTACGCTCCATACGGATTTCTACAATGCTTTGTTGTAATTGCGCCTCTTGTATTCTGGCAGATGAAAGTGAAGTCATCAGTTGTTCGCGTCCCTGCCTGCGATTCAGGTAGGTTTGCTGGGCCTCTTCATAATCAGCTTTCGAGATCAATCCTTTGTCGAAGAGTTTCTTTTCCCGGCTATGGGTGACGGAAGCTATCTGTACTTGCTCTTTGTCAAGCTCTGCCTGTTTGTTCAGATGCCGGATGTACTTCTGATACTCTTGCAGCTCTTTACAGGTAGCCTGTTCTTTCTGGGCGTAGAGGTTTATCGACAGGAAATTGCGATAATCTGTCAGGCATTTGATGAAAGCGGCGTATGCATTCTGAATGTTTCCGAGTTCCGGTTTCTCTGGAAACACGGTTTGGCAGATACAACTATCCGTCAGTATAAAGGAAGTAATTCTTTCTTTCAGTTCCAATACATGTGTAGTGATGGCAGGATTCTCCAGTACCGCTATGATATCTCCTGCTTTCACGGTTTCACGGTCTTTCCGATATACCTCCTGAATTTTCCCGCTTCCTCTTGCCACGATCCATACGGGTGGATGTTCTGTAGTAATGGTGATTTCGGCACTTACGATATCCGGATATTTAAAGAAGCAGCCCCCAATGAAGAGTAATGCCAGCACTCCGAAGAATATGGTTATTCCCCATCTGATTAATGCATGTGGCGGGCGTGTCAATATCTCCTGTACCTCCTCACACCTTAATTCTATATCTTTCTCGTCTTTCTTCTTCATAACTCTCAATTCTCAACTCTCAACTTATTAAAGTTCCAGTTGATTCTTTACCAACTTGTAATACCTTCCTTCCAGGGCTATCAGTTCTTCATGCGTTCCGGTTTCTGCTATTCTTCCTTGTTCAATAACAATGATTTGATTGGCATTTCTCACAGTACTCAACCGATGTGCCACTACTACGGATGTTCTGCCTTTGAAGAATGTTTCCAGATTATTCATTATGGTGCGTTCATTATTGGCATCCAGTGCATTGGTGGCTTCATCAAAGAAGATGAATTCCGGGTTCTTATACACGGCACGTGCAATGAGAATGCGTTGCTTCTGCCCCTGGCTTAATCCATGACCTTCTTGTCCTATCTTGGTGTTATAGCCCAAAGGCAATTCTTCGATAAAGCTATGTATGTTTGCTACTTCTGCGGCATGGCGCAATCGCTGCTTATCGATATGCTCCACTCCCGGAGCAATATTTCCAGCTATGCTGTCGGAGAAGATAAAACCATCTTGCATTACTACACCGCACCGTTTGCGCCATTCGCGGATACTGTAATTCCCCAGTGGAGTATCCCCGATAAAGATATCGCCGCTTGCGGGCGGGTAGAATCCTAACAGTAATTTAACGAGTGTTGTCTTTCCGCTTCCACTCATACCTACGATGGCAGTTTGTTTATCTGGTGGGATCACCATGCTTACATTGTCTAACGTAGGATATTCGCTGAGCGGATCATATTTGAAGTTAAGGTTCTGGAGTCTTATTTCTTTTCCTTTCGGGATTTCCCGTATCAGTTCGCACGTGGGATCTTCTTCATCCGGTTTGTCGCGCACTTCGCTGAGGCGGTTCATGCTGAGGCGTGCATCCTGCATGTCGCGTGCAAAGGCGATGAGCTCGTTTACCGGACTGTTCAGTTGCCCGATAATGTATTGCACGGAAAGCATCATACCCAGCGTCATTTCTCCTTTCACCACCAGGCTTGCCACAAGCGCGGTAATCAGGAGGTTTTTGCTTTGATTTATCAGTACTGCTCCCGAATCTTGATATTGACGCAGGGCAAGACTCTTGATATTCACTTTGAATAGTTTCGCTTGTATTCGTTCCCATTCCCAGCGTTTTTGCTGTTCGCAGGCGCTGAGTTTTATTTCCTGCATGCCGTTTACCAGTTGCACTACCGTGCTTTGGTTGGCACTCTGCTGGGCAAAACGTTTATGATCCAGTTCGGCACGCTTCTTCATGAATAACCAGACGTATGCAACGTACAGGGCACTTCCACACATGAAAATGAGAAATATCATACCGCTGTACACTAGCAACACAATGCCGAAGATGATGATATTGAACACGGAGAAGATAACGCTGAGGCTGCTCCCTGTCAGAAAGTCCTGTATGCGCTTGTGGTCGTTGATGCGTTGCAGGATGTCTCCTGTCATCTTGCTGTCGAAGTAGCCGATGGGCATCTTCATCAGTTTGATGAGAAAGTCTGATATGAGGGCTATGTTTATGCGGGTACCCAGATGTAGCAGTATCCATCCTCGTATGAACTCTACGGCACTGCTGCTGAAAGACAGCATCAACTGAGCTATCAGTACCAGATAGATGAACCCAAGATTCTGGTTGTTGATACCGAAGTCTACTACAGATTGTGTGAGGAAGGGTAACATGAGTTGTATCATGCTGCCCAGTAGCAGACCTAAGAATAACTGTCCTACCAAGTTCCGGTACGGACGGAGATACGAATACAAGAATCCAAATCCTCTGCGGTTCACTTTGTCCTCCTCGTCTTCCATCTCGTAAAATCCGGGGAGGGTTCCAGTAGCAACGCAACCCCTGTATCTTCTCCGTCCTTCCGCGAACTTAACCAGCAATTGCAAAATTCTTCTTTGGTATATTTCAGCTTTCCCGCGCCGGGATCGGCTACCCAAACATGCTTGTCGGTGAGTTTATATGCTACGACGAAGTGTTATTGGTTCCAGTGTACAATGCAGGGCAGGGGAGCTTCCTTCAGTTTTTCATAACTCACTTGTACGCAAATACTACGAAATCCTATCTTTTCTGCTGCTTCGCTGATGCCAAGCATGGATACTCCTTCGCGGGTGATGAATGATTTTTCCCTCAATCCTTCCAACGAATAACGCTTGCCGTGGAAAGCGGCTACCATGCGGAGGCAGGTGGGACCACAATCCATGGCGTCGTGCTGGATGTAGTGAGGGAAAGGTTTCATTGTCTTTCTAAACTGTCTAATGTTTGCATGAGTTGTTCATCAAGCAAATCTTTTGCAATGATTCTGCAGTTTCGATCTAATAAGAAGTTCCGCGGGATTCTTTCGATGTCCAAAACTTCAACTGATCGAACACTCCTGCGGTCACTGTCTGTACCTATCACATGAATAAAATCTTGTGTTTTATCTTGTTCTATAGCTTTTTTCCAAGCACTGTGGTTTGCATCAATGGAAACTGCATATATTTTTATATTATTCTGATATTTGTTCAATACTTTTTTTAGATAGATAGTTTGTGCTCTACATGGTTTGCACCAACTTGCCCAAATATCTACAAAAATGTATTTACTTCTTAAATCTGATAACGCTATATATTCTCCATTTAGTGATGGTAATTGAAGTGTTATTCTGCTCCCTATTTGAGTATTTTGTTTCCTTTTTTCATAAATACCCCTCCGTCTTGAAATCTCGTCTAGTCGTTTCTGGGTACTCTTTGTACGTTCGCTTAATGTAGGAGCATTCTTGTGTGTAAGTGCTGCTGGTGGGTAATTTGGAAATTTTCGTGCAACGTATTCTCTTAATGATTGAAGACTATCTCTTGATAATGAATCCTTGAAAAACATTTGCAACATAACCCAACTCCCTTTTGCTATCAGTGGATGCTCAGATGTGTGTATTTCGTTAATATAGCGATCTATTAATAGATGGCTGTAATATGAAATGCTATCTTCAGAAGATTCATTTTTTTTTATCCAATATCTTCTGCTTCCTTTCTCGAAGTCAGTAACTATATTGTGATAATTCCCTTTGTAAGCATTTTTCCACAATACTTCTTTATCATTTGAGGAAAGGTATAATTCTACAGTATCATTTGGAAGCGCATATACATATAATCCTTGTGGTCCGTTTTTTGAGAAACAAATCTTGAAATAGTTTTCATAGGGTGCATATCCTTGAAGTTTTACTGTTTTTTGCCCCTTTTTTATGCTTGCTGAATCCCAAATGGCTTTTTCGGACCCAGATACCCAGGAACAGAAAGACCAAAGGTATACCGTTTGTTCTTCTTCTGTTATATCATTGTCAAGATGAATAATGATTTCAATGTTCTTTTCTTCTGTCAATGAGAAAAGAGTTAGAAACAAACTAATTAGACAAGATGCATATAAAAGTACCTTCATGTTTTTTGTACGATTTTTTATAGGGGTTCTTATATTAAATAAGAACCCCTATGCTTTCTACTTGATTAATTCTTCGCAAACAGCATCTTTACCAATGGCTACTTCAGCTCCTGCTTGAGCTTCTTCCATTGTTACGTTTTCAAAGTAGGCTTCTCTGCTGGCGTCAGAACCATTGTAGCAATAAATCGTACCACCAGCGATAGCATTCATCTGAACCTTGTTCAGTTTGAACGCTTCAAAATCTTCAAAATTCTTCATATTTCTATAAGAATTAAGGTCAATAATAATATCACCCTATTGACTTCTGCTTTGCAAAACAATATCTTTATGTCAATACATATTTCAATTCTTTTAATTGATAGAATTCCGGAACATAATATCCATCAATAATCATAGAAGGCGTCTGGCTGATATGTTGTTGCGAACAATAGATTTGCTGTTGTTTCCATATCCTTTGTTCTTCTGCAGTAATAGCATATTTATCGATTCCTTTTATCTTATGATTTTTGTACCATTCTTCCAATGCTGTTATCGCTTTCTCCCATCCGTCTGTACGGTAAGCTGCGATAATAGTTTTAGCTACTTTCTCTCCAATACCGTCTTTGGGAAAAGTTAGGAGTACCAATGATATAGAAACATTGGAAGCAATTTCTTTGATGTGCGAATGTATTCTAGCGCAATTCTTGCAGTTGGGATTAGTTACAATCATCAACTGTGTTGTGCTCGAAATCTGGTTATGCAATGCTATTTCTTTATTAACCATTGCTCCAATCTGAGTTTCTGCAAACAATAGTTTCTGAAAATTATCAGGATTCAATAGATTTGAGAATTGTACTTTAAATTGTTTCCCTTCTTCTTTTATCTTTAATAAGGCTTTGATTTGTAACCAACCGGTTAAACAAATACAGGCGATTGCTGTGAAGGAGAGCATGGCAGAGAGTGAAAATTCCTTATTGAATTGTCCTTTTTGAATATAAAGTATTACGCAACTGCTCCATACAATTAGATTAATAAGCATACAAAGCATGCAACCTTTACGAATGATGAAAAGTTGATATATTACAGAATATAATGTAAATCCTATTGCGATAATACTGCATATTATGCTAATGCAGTAAAATTCATGCGGACAAATAAGGGTGAATAACAATAAAGCACTGAAGTAGAGTAACGATAACTCTCCCAATCCCATTCCTATAATATGCGAACCTTTAGAATGTAGCACTTCATTGCAATCAATCGTTTTGCCAATATGACAAAAGCGATGCAAGAACCTGCTGTTGGCGGTTTCTTTATATAATATTGCGGAAGATATAAGAAGCCCTGTGCATAATGTAACTAAATAGAGTGATATTCCTGTTGAGTAATTGCGCTTTGTGCTGTATAGTATCAGTAAAATAGCAATGATACCGGCTAACAAAAGTTGGTGGCGTTGAATCCACATTGCTATATCTTTCAGCTTGCAGTTTTTCTCCTGAATAGTACTTTCCGTCACTTCTCCCACTAATACAGTGCCTGTCCATTTCTGTAAGAATTGCTGTTTGCTTACTCTCAGGCGTTGGCTGTGAGATAGGGTGATATGCGTTTCCTCTATTTTTTCAATCAGACAAAAGGGAGAATCATTATCATTCATGATGACAATACATGGAGCCTCCAATTCATCAAGATATTCTTTGGGAAGTTGATATGCTGCATTACTAACGTGAAGTGAGTCCAGCGCATCACTGATGTCCCGCATGCTGTTACCCAACGGTGTGTCGAGTAAACGGTGCACGGTCATCGTACTCACTTTTACGTGCAATGCACGTAAATAGTGGTAAAGCACTTCACTGGTGTTATCAACTCCCAACATGATATTTCTCCTTTAATACTTAAAGTGCAAATTCACCTTCTAAAGAAATCTTATCCGAAATAATTTCGATGTAGTATGTACCTGAATCTTGTATATTTAAGTCAATAGAGGCTTCTGCCGGACTCATATATTCTTGTGAATAAACAGTTTCACCGGTAGATTCTTTAGTAATCTTGATGGAAACTGCTGGTATCATTTCTTCAAAAGACACGGATACTACCTTATTATATAGGTAAGCGTGTACAGGCTGGAAAATAATGCCACGTGTTTGTGGCATGTCTTCCGGATCTACATTATTATCTTTTTTTATATCTCCATAAAGACTAATTTCCATGCCTTTAATAAACTCTTGGGAATATGCGGAAGTTCCCCAAGCAAGAAATGCGATTAAAAGGAATAATAGCTTTTTCATATTTTTCGTTTATTAGATATTGTTTGCTGCAAATATAGCGGGATTTTATCCTGATAGAGTGTATCAAAAGTGTATCATTTCGCTTTATATGATGCATTTTACGCTTATATTTCCCTTAAATGCACGCGATTTAATAGTTTTTAAGAAATCCTTTTAGCTTGTTTGTACCGGACGGACAGCCTGCCTTTTTTAGGATTTCTTTTTCTTTTCTGTAGATCGTATTTCGCGTTTGCCCTATTATGCATTCTAAGTGAGCAATTGGAAAATCAGTCAAAAGCAGACAACACAGGTGTACTTCTTCTTTTTCCAATTCACACTGAATTCTCAGTCGGGTAATGGCTTTATCCCAACGTATGTCAGTCTCAACAATGAAACATTGCCAGTCGTCATCGTTTAACTGTTCTTCTGATTTATCGTATTTTTTGTAAGAGTTAATGATTCTTTCTATTTTAGAGTAAACCTCTGAATGTTCAAGAGCTTCTTTTGCCAACGCATTTCGTTCTCTTGTTAAAGCATCAAGTTCTTGTTGTAGCTTTTTCTTTTTCTCTTCATTGTTAATCTGTTGGTTAATATTATTTTGTAGGGAGGCTATTTCAGCTTCTTTTTGGGTGAGTTCGTTTTTAAGTTGTATGTACTTCTGTTGCAAGTCTTGTTGTTCTTTCTCCAAAAGAGATTGTTTTTGCTCAATGTAGTGTGCCTTTTGTTGGCTTTTTCTTAATACGGCATAGATAATTCCGATGATACAGATGAGCAGAACACTGACTATTATTAAAATATACAGCTTATTGTTTTGATACCCCAAATTGTTGGTATATTGTTGTTCTGCTACCTCCTTTTCTGCAATAAGAATGTCATCGCTTTGTTTTGCTAAATGCAGGCTATCTATGTAGAGCGTATACTTCTTTGTCAGCGTCAATGATCTGTCTAAATCTCCTTGCACTTTGGCTACCTCTGCTAAACGCATATAGGCGCTGGCTTTGATGCCATATCTTGTGCTCGATAGGCTTTTATTGATATATATAGTAGCGGAATCATATAGCCCCGCTTTAAAATAGGCATTGCCTAAAAGTAGAAAAGCTTTGTAATGCTGCGCTGTGTCGCTTCGCAACGATATATTTAGTTTGGCATATTGGATTGCTTTTTTATTTAATTCCATATTACTGTATAATGTACTGAGCGCGGCAGCTATATTAGCTTGTACCCTCCTATATTTTGCGGTATTTGTCATTTCAAATGCCTTCAATAACCTTTCTTCCGCTGTAGGATAGTATGCCATTCCTCTTTCTATATTAATCTTTCCTTGGAATGACAGTGCATCCGCCCAAAGACTGGTGTCATTTTGTTGTATTGCCAGCTTCTCTGTTAGCTGATAGATGGAATCAGCCTGTTCTAATAGGTCTTGTAAGTAATATAGGTATCCTGCCTGGTTATAGATTAATCCCAATAGTTTGGTATTTTCTGCCTTTTCAGCAAATGGGATAGCAGTTAAATATTCTTTGATGGCCTCTCCGCACAAATTTGCATCTCTATATATGGCCCCTTTGTAATAATACGCTTTTGCCTGCATCTGTACATCTCCAACAGAATCATAATACTGCACAGCCGTTCGTATCAATGAATCATCCGTTTGTACAATATAGTTTTTATCTCTGGCTTGCGTCAGCAATAAAGCATAGTAAGCGCGATCCGCCTGTGCGCTGAGTTGTTGTGTTTCTATGCTTTCCAGAATATGCAATGCGCTGTCCGGATATTCCTCCATGAATGAATCTGCCTGTATCAACAAGGCATTAGGATTTTGTTGTTGTGAGCAGGAAGCGAATGAAAGGAAGACTGCCAGAAATATCAATATACGGATGATGTACTTCATTTTAGTTGTAGCGGTTTGGTTAACTGCAAATATATTTATTTCATCTGATTATCAGTAAGAATTCTATTATAAAATCTCAATTTTGTACTACGATGAAGTGGCGATGACTTAAATGTATGTTACCAAGAAATAGTTGTGGTAATAATATGATACATTTCTTCTGCTTGGATGCTTCTGTATCTGCCTGGCTGCCAATGAACTACAAAGTATTCGTTTCTTGCGTGCAAAAAGTTAAGAGTTTGTCGACAAACTCTTAACTCCTTGTCGACAAACTCTTAACTTCTTGTATGCAGGATATTTGCAGGTTTGGATATTGTTTTACAAATGGAGGCGTTCTGGTGACTGCAGTTGTTTCACGCGGAGAAACAAACCGTTTCATGCCGGGAAACAAGTAGTGCCATATCAGGAAACTATTTTTTGATTGCTTTCAATCTCCCAAATAAACTCTATGTAGCAGGTGCCAACAGATACTTTAGTTCCGCCAGCTGATACACGCTCGGCATATAGTGCCCGTTAATAATGGTTGCCGGTGTATGGCTGATGTTATTCCGTTCGCAATACTCCTGCTGTTGCCTCCAGAGCAACTGTGCCGTATCGTTGAGTTCGTATTTCTCCACGTCCGGTATCTCCTGAACCTCAAACCATACTTCCAGCAAGTAAATAGCCCTATCCCAGCCTTCCGAGAGGTATGCGGAGAGGATGGTTTGTGCTATGTGTACGCTGAGCCGGTCATTGGTATATATGACTAAAGAGATGGATATGTCTGCTGATATTTCCCGGATATGGCGATGTACTTTGGCGCATGCTTTACAATTGGGGTTTACCACTACCATTAACCTGTCTTTTGTGCTATCGGCAGAGTTATGCAGAGCTATATCCGGGTGAATCATCGTTCTGACTTTAGGTTTCAAAGCCAGGAGTTTCTGAAAAGTGATCGGATTGAGCAGACCGGATAGCTTGTTTTTTAGAAAGTGTTTCTCTTTGTCCGAAGAAACAAGTGCTTTAGCCTGTATCCAGAAAATCACGCAGATAGTGCTGACTGCAATCATTGAGAAAAGAATTCGGATTGAAAACCTCCATTCGAAATTATTTCTTATGATATAAAGTGCTACGGCAGTCAGCCAGACCGAGAAGGTGGTGAGCATACAAAACAGGCACGCTTTACGAATAAAGAATATCTGATATATGACGGAGTACAAGGTGAATGCAATTGCAATGAAAACAGACAGGGCTGCCAGAAGATGGAATTCCTTTGGGCAGACAGCAGTGAAAAAGAACATGGTTGTGAAATACATCCACGATAATTCTCCAATACCTATTCCTGCAATATTTGCGCCTTTGGATTTGAGTACCTCATTGCAATCTATAACCTTCCCTATGTGGCAGAAGCGGTGTAGAAAGTGATTATCTACCATTTCTCTGTATAGAATGATAGTAGAAATGAGAATACCACAGACCAGCGCGGAAAGATAAAGTGGTAATCCTGTGGGGTAGTTTCTACTCCAGATTGAAGAAAAAACTAAGAGGACGGATATAATTCCCGCAATCAGTATCCTATGTTGCCGGCACATATAATGAATATTGCTGAGCAAGCAGTGAGATTCACAGACTGTTTTCGAAGTTGTTTCACCAAACAGGACAGTTCCTGTCCACTGGTGCGCAAATAGCTTTCTGCTTATGGGCATGTGGCTAACTTCGGCAGTCGTGATGATGAGCCGGTCCGGTTCTATCTTTTCGACAAGGCAGAATGTGGAATGGCTTGTTTCCAATTGGGTGATAAACGGACCGTGTAACTTCTCCAGATACTTCGGTTGAAGTTGGTAAACTACGTTATTTACATGAAGTGCGTTTAAGGCATCGCTGATACCTTGCATCGTGTTGCCCAACGGACTGTCGAGCAAACGGCATACGGTAGTCCTGCTCACTTTTACGGTCAGTGACCGTAAAAAGTGATGGACTACTTCACTGGTGGCATTGTCAACTCCCAGCATAGTCTTGATTTATAGTTAAAGTTTAGGTTAGGTTCTTTGTTAAAGTGTAAAGTATCCGCTCAACCGGGCTTCTCCCAGTTCAATTTCCAGATAGTATTCTCCCGGCTCTGTTGCGTTTAATTCAATAGTGATTAGCGTAGGATTAATACTTGTTCCGGAATAAACATTTACTCCGGAAGCATCTGTGATTGTAATACTTGCAGTAGGTGCATCACAGTTGAAAACTACAGTGACTATATCATTATTAATATAGGCACTGGCGGGTTGAATAATGATGCTCCTGGCTACAGGACCCCCTTCTTCTGAACCAGATGGGAATAGAGGAATCTCTCTTTCGTCATCATCGGTCAGAAAAAAATTCTGGGCGTGCAAAGATGTGCTACCCATAACTACTGCTAATACGAAAAATACAAATAATAACTTTTTCATAAGATATACTTTTAATTTGTTATGACGGTGGCAAATTTAGAGAGAATTTATCCAATAAAAGTGTAGAAATGTAGGGGAACATCTTGTTATCGGACCATTTTCCCTTATTTTTATAGAAATTGTTCTAGGAATTCTCGGAGTGAGATTGATTTATCAGTGCATTTCATCTTTTGTTCCAGTATTCTTTTGCCTTTTTTATATATGGCATCTCTACTGCATTCCATTAGATATCTGAAATGGCTGGTGGGTATGTCTGTTAAATGCAGACAACAAAGGTATATCTCGTCCTGAGACAAAGGATACTTTGCAGCCAAGCGGATGGTAATGTCATTCCAGCGTATATCAGTTTCTGCTATCAGCTGTTTCCAGTCTTCTTCATCAAAACGCTCATTCGATTTATCGGTTTTTTTATATGATTGGATGATACGTTTCATTTTCACACACACTTCAGAATGCTCATAAGATTCTTTCAATAATGCTTGCCGTTCTGTTTTTAAGATGTGTAATTCTTCCTTTAAAGTTTGCTTTTCAGTTTGACTATAGTGGTGTAGTGCTATCTCCTTTTGTAGAAAACTGATTTGCTCATTTTTCTGTCGGAGCACTTCTTCTAACTTTTTGCCCATTTCTATTTCTTTTTGTTTGTAATAGATCACTTTTTTCTTGTAGCACTTTAATAATACAAGAAATAATGCAAGAAAAAACGCTGTTCCTGTGGTTATATAATAATAAAGTTGTCCTAAGTTTGTTTTGAACTCCGACTGTTTGCGCTGTATTAATATATTTTTTTCAGTTATGACGATTGCAGCACCTTGTTGCTTTTGTTGAGCACTGTCCAGGTAGGCGGAATATTTTCTTTCCATTTCGAGTGCTTGTTCTAATTTTCCTTGCTTTTGGGCAATATCGGCCAAACGCATATAAATGCCTGCTTTAGTGGAGTGGTCTCTGCTGTATAGTGCTTTATTGAGATAAATCAAGGCGGAATCATATTGAACGGTTTTGTAATAGGCATCTCCCAGAAGTAAATATCCCCTATACAACATTTTTACATTATCTTGGTTGTTAAGACTCAATTTAGCAAATTCTACGGCTTCTTTTCCCATATTCATGCGCCCATATAGCAGACTTAATGAATAAGCTGTTTTGGCCATCAAGTTTCTTTGGGCAATGTGGCGTGATATTTTGAATGCAAGGAGTATCTTTTGTTCTGCTTCACTATAGTATTCTTTCCCTCTGTTAATGTCAATCATGCCTCGTTGTGATAAAACATCTGCCAAAAGATTCGAATCTTTTTCTTGAATGGCTAATCTTTCTGTAATTTGATAGATTGAATCGGCTTGTTCGTTCAATCTTTGTAATAAATATAAATTAGCAATATTGTTGTATATGTATCCAGCTAATTTATTGTCAGAAATGTTTTGGGCATGAGTAATGGCTGTGAAAAATTTCTTTAAAGCTTCCGGATGATTGTTTTGATCTCTTCGAATACATCCCCAATAATAATATGATTTTGCCTGCATAGGTATATCTTTAATGGAGTCATAGTATTGTACTGCAATACGTATCTGTGAGTCTTCCGTTTGCTGTATGAAATTCTTGTCTTTGACTTCTGTCAACAGTAGTGCATGATATGCCCGATCTTCTAATGAGTTAAGTTCTTCCGGTCGAATTTTTTGTAAAAAACGTAAAGCGCTGTCCGGAAACTTTTGCATGAGAGAATCGGCTTGTACAAGTTGGGCGTTTGGACTGGTACGAGTACAAGCCACTAATATGCAATATGCGAGTATTAGTATGGCTAATGTGTTGGATTTCATTGGTTTATCATTTGTTGTTGCAGCCTGCAAAAGTACCCGTTTCTAATGATAAAACAATGTAATGTCAGTCTGTAAAATAAGTACCCCCCTATTTATGAACTTGAGTTCATAAATAGGGGGGTATTGAATTAAAGTATGTTTTTTTGTCAGGTATGTAACTCCAGCACGAAGCGGCAGCCCTTGGTATAGCTACTGTCCAATGTCAGGCTACCATTCATTTTTGTGGCAATCAGAGAGCAAATGGGCAATCCTAAACCATCCCCTTCTGTAAGGTCTTTCACTTTAGTGAAAGGTTTGAACAAGTCTGCTTGTTCCTCCTCGGCAATACCACTTCCCGTATCACTGACAATGAATTGGTGGGTGTGTGCTCCGCGCTTTTTAAAGTCTAACCAGATTTTACCACCTTCAGGGGTAAACTCGGCTGCATTATTCAGCAAATGGAGAAGAATACGTTCAAGTTGCTCCGGATTGGTCTTGACACTGAGTTTCGGAGCATTCACGGCAGTGGCTATGTCTGGCTTCAGGCCGCTTTTTATCTTATCCATAACACTTTCACAGAAAGTGTTGATATTGATTTCACGCATTTCGTATGCTTCAGAGAGCGTGCTTTCTAAATCGGACAACTCTTGAATGTGCTCAGCAAAGCCTTTCAGTGCACGGACGCCCGGTAAGGTAGTATCTAGAGTATTCAGTGTCGGCTCCATTTGTGAGGAGATATTCTGGATAAACTTAGTTTTCAGTTCATTGTGCTCATTGGCTATCTGTATGGCTTTCTTTTGTTTCCGGGTAAGAAGGACAAAACGAAGCAATACGATACCGGCTAATACCAGTGCGGTGGCCAGTAGTCCGGCAAGGATGCAAAGTCCGATAATAATGTACTGCTTGGCGGATAGTGAACTGTCTTTTTCCTCAATAGTTTTCAGGCTATCGTCATATTTACGTTTCAGCACGTTTAGTTCATCTTGGGCGGTAAGGGCTTTTACCGAGTCGCTCCAAAGAATGTATTTGTCGTACGTACGGGCTACCAGTCCGGCATTGTTTGCCTTGCGGGCAATATCGATCAAGGTTTTGTATGACTCGTCTACCTTTGCATAATTCTTCTGTTCCTTATATTGGCTGATCAGACGGTTGATATAAGCATCTCCTTGTGAGTTCATCCCAAAGGTATAGTAGTAATTGGCTTGGGTGTAAAGCAAATCATTGTTGAGTGAATCATTTTTGGCTGCTTTGGCTGTCTCTTCCAATTTGACCAGTTGTTCTTTGGCACGGGCAGGATTCTTGAGGTTGATATACATTTGTAGGCGTTCCTTATTGATACGGAAACGCAGGTCGGGCATCGTCTTGCCACTTTTCTGCTCACCGTCTGTAACCAATAGTTCGGCACCGCGCAACAGTTCAAAAGCTTCTTTATAATAGTTTTCCCGATGGTAGAGAGCACTGGCGTTGACACCACATTCTACTGCTTTATCATACTTTGCCTGAGAGGAAAAAGCATTGTAAGCCTGGAGGAAAAGATAGCGGGCTTTGATATATTCTTTTTTTGCGAGACTTTCCTGTGCTTGTTTCATTAGTTCATCGGCACGGTTCTGTGAATAGGCTTGGCTGCAAATGCAGAAAGCGGCTAAGAAGAGTAGGGTAATTATCTTTCTCATATATGATTCATTTTATTTGCTTACAAAGTTAAGACATTCTTCTGTAGGTTGTACAAGAAAAGCGCTTAAAAACTTGACTTATCTCATTTTTCTGATGATTAGGGTACATGGAATTATATACTGTTCCGTATGATCTCCGTATCTTCTCCGTGTTATCTCCATATCTTCTCCGTACTCGCTCCGTACCTCCTTCGTATCTATAGAGTACGGAGCAACTACGGAGCGGGTACGGTGCAGGTACGGCTCGGGTAGGACAGATGGCAAGGATTAGTATTTGAAACTGCTTCCTCCCAGGAACTCACGCAGAAGTGATGTTGGTGGGATTTCCTTATCTTGTACCGGAGTAAAGTATTTGATGAATTTCAGCAACCGGTATGCTTCGGCATACTCCGGACAATTGCGTGGGACGCTGGTCAGTATCGGTTCAGCGTGGCAACGCAATACGGCAAATTCAAACAGTAGTGCGGAGTTGAACATCACATCGGCGTTCTCCTGGTAAGGGAAGATCCATTTGTCTTCTCCGGCACGCACGCTGGGCCAGCGGGAGATGGTTTCGCGTGCCGAATATCCCCGATAGTTGAAGTCGCGGATGATACGGCGCAACAGGCGGTTATCCGTTGTGGGTATCCAGTTGTGGTCGTCCAGAGAAATGGTAGTCAGGGCAGATACATAGATCTTATATTTGTTTTCTGCCGGTATCTGCGGAGTGAGTTCCGGGTTCAATGCATGAATACCTTCCAGGATGAGGATGGTATGTTCGTCAATCCGTAACTTGTCCCCTTTGTATTCCCGTTGTCCGGTAGAGAAGTTGAAACTCGGTAGATCAATTTCTTCGCCTCGTAACAAAGCTTTCAGGTCTTCCTCGAACTTTTTGAGATCGAGTGCATACAACGATTCGTAGTCATAATCTCCGTTAGCGTCTCTCGGAGTGTCTTCGCGGTTTACAAAATAATTGTCCAGGGCGATGGGGTATGGGCGAAGACCATTTGTCATAAGTTGTACGGAAAGACGCTTGCTGAAGGTAGTCTTACCTGAAGAGGACGGGCCGGAGATAAGTACCAGTTTTACACGGTTGCCATTTTCGCCCCGATTATAGATATCATCGGCAATCTGAGCTATCTTTTTTTCTTGCAGTGCTTCTGCTACGTTGATTAAATCGGTGGCATGTCCTTCTTCGCAGGCGAGATTAAAATCACCGACATTGCTTAATCCCATGATATAATTCCAACGCAGATGTTCCTTAAATACATCCAGCATTTTTTCCTGCTTGACGACTTCTTCCAATACATTAGGATTTTGCCTGTTGGGAATGCGAAGCAACAGCCCATCGTAATATTTCACAATGTCGAACAGCCAGATAAAGCCGGTGCTGGGCAGTAGATTACCATAATAATAATCAATCGTATCTTCTAATGAATAATAATAGGTATAGATGGAGCCGGAAGTTTCCAGCAACTTTACTTTGTCTGTCATCCCCCGTTCATTAAAGATGCGCACAGCTTCGGTTGTGTGACATTCCGTGCGGCGGTAGGTGATATTTTTGTCTATGATTTCCTGCATGCGTTTTTTAATGGCGGATACATCTTCCAGCGTAATTGTGCGCCCAATGCGCAAGTTGCAGAAGTAGCCTTTGGATACAGGGTGTTCTACAAATAGTTTGCCGTCCGGAAACAATTCGTTGACAGCTTTGTACAGTACAAAGCAAAGACTGCGCACATACGTCCGCAAACCAGAAGAGTCGCGTATATCGAGGAATTCTACATCTTTATTATTGTATACCCGGAAGTTCAGCCCTTCGGATCGGTTATTAACTTTTGCACTGACAACCTGATAGGGGAAATTAAGATTAAAACCGTAATAAATATCCAAAAGTGAACTACCGATGGGGAATTCTTTAGAAATATTATTATTTTTGCAACAAATTTGTAACATGTGTTTCATGACGTCTCCTTTTTAGGTGATTAATACGTTAAATATAGATATAATAACAGATGTGGCATAAAACCTTCTAATTAATTAAAGATGGAATATTCTTTTTATGATTTTTTAAAGCTGCTTGGCTCGCTGGCATTATTCCTGTACGGAATGAAGATAATGAGTGAAGGACTTCAAAAGTTTGCCGGTGACAGGCTCCGGAAAATTCTAACGGCAATGACTACCAACCGGGTAACCGGTGTACTGACGGGTGTGCTGATCACGGCACTGATTCAATCCTCTTCCGCAACTACTGTTATGGTAGTGAGTTTTGTAAACGCCGGGCTGTTAACTTTATCCCAATCCATCGGCGTAATAATGGGAGCCAATATCGGTACTACCGTTACAGCATGGATTATTTCGGCGTTAGGTTTCAAAGTTGATATAGCCGCTTTTGCACTTCCTCTACTGGCCTTCGGTATTCCTCTTCTCTTCTCTCAAAAAAGTCATCGTAAGTCTATCGGTGAATTTATTTTCGGTTTCTCTTTCCTCTTTATGGGACTTTCCATGCTGCAATCCAATGCGCCGGATTTGAAAGCAAATCCGGAAATGTTGGCCTTTGTGCAAAGCTATACCGATATGGGATATATTTCTATTCTGTTGTTTGTGTTTATCGGTACTATTCTGACTATGGTTGTACAGGCATCGGCAGCAACGATGGCAATTACGCTTATCATGTGTGCTAACGGCTGGATTAGCTTTGAATTGGGGGCTGCATTGGTATTGGGAGAGAATATCGGTACCACCATTACTGCCAATCTTGCCGCATTGACCGGTAATACGCAGGCGAGGAGGGCTGCATTGGCTCATTTGGTGTTCAATGTCTTCGGCGTTATCTGGGTACTTTGCCTTTTCACTCCGTTTACGAGTGCCGTATCTTGGTTTGTGGAAAACGTGATGGGAACGAAAGATCCTGCCGTAGCTGTTTCATTTAAGTTATCGGCTTTCCATACTTGCTTTAATATCTGCAATGTATTGCTGCTGATCTGGTTTGTAAAACTGATAGAGCGTACGGTTTGTGCCATCATTCCGCAGAAAGAAGCTGATGAGGAATATCGTCTCCGCTTCATTTCCGGTGGCATGCTTTCTACAGCGGAGCTTTCCATTTTGCAGGCACGCAAGGAAATTCATCTGTTTGCGGAACGTACTCACCGTATGTTTAATATGGTACAGGACTTGTTGCATACGGATAAGGACGATGATTATAATAAGCTGTTTAGCCGTATCGAAAAATATGAGAATATCAGTGATAATATGGAGTTGGAGATAGCCAATTATCTGAACCAGGTGTCTGACGGGCGTTTGAGTTCGGAGAGTAAGCTTCAGATTCGCGCAATGCTTCGTGAAGTAACTGAAATTGAGAGTATAGGTGATAGCTGTTATAATCTTGCGCGTACTATCAATCGCAAGCGTCAGACTAATCAGGATTTCACGGAAAAGCAATATGACCATATTCACTTTATGATGAAACTGACGGATGATGCGTTGGCACAAATGATTGTCGTTGTAGAGCGTTCCGAGCATCAAAGCATCGACGTGAATAAGTCATTCAATATTGAGAATGAAATTAATAACTATCGCAATCAGCTGAAGAATCAGAATATTCTGGATGTGAATAACAAGGAATATGATTATCAGATGGGCGTTTACTATATGGACATTATCGCCGAATGTGAGAAATTGGGTGATTATGTGGTGAATGTAGTAGAGGCTAGTAGTGATGTAAAAGAAAAGAAAGCGTCTTAGGACGCTTTCTCAAATTCTTCTTTTCCAACTCCGCATAGCGGGCAAACCCAATCTTCAGGAAGATCTTCAAACGATGTTCCCGGCTCAATGCCATTTTCCGGATCGCCCAGCTCTGGGTCGTAAACGTAGTCACAAACGGTGCAAATGTACTTGTCCATAAAACTATTTTTTAGGTTTTCTGTATAAATAACAATAAATCCCGGCTTTTTGTTTCCGGTTTTGCTTTGAAAGAGATATATTTGTTTCGTATTTATTGTAAATGAACTCTTTATGACGATACTAATTCTGGTCGGTATGGCGGTGCTTGTAGGAGTACTGTTATTATATGTATTTGAACTTGGTAGAAGTAGACGCCTGCTGCTTAAAGCAGGAAATGCCAGGAAAGCATTACGCGGTTCCGAAGAACTGTTTCGTTCTATTATGCAAAATGTTCATGCTTTTATTCTTTTGATAGATAGGGATTTTGTAGTAACCCGGACGAATTACTATGATATCACCAAAGCCCGTAAACCGGAAGGCAGATTGGCTCGTGTGGGAGATTTATTGCGTTGTAACAATGCATTGTCTGCCGAAGGCGGTTGCGGAACACATGAACTTTGCGGCAGTTGTCCTATCCGAAAGAAGATTGAGGAAACATTTCGTGCTAAAAGTAGCTTCACGGATTTAGAAGCTATACTCGATATACGGGATAGGAGGGGCGAAGTAGCCGAATGTGATACGTATGTTTCCGGTGAATACATGGAAATAGACGATAAGGAGGGTATGGTAATTACTGTACATGATATTACCCGACTGAAGAAAGCGGAAGCGGAATTGAACAGAGCCCGTGAAAAAGCGGAAAATGCAGATCGCTCCAAATCAGCTTTTCTTGCCAATATGAGTCATGAGATACGCACACCGTTGAATGCCATTGTCGGTTTCTCCGAATTGCTGGCTTCTGCCAGTACGGAAGAGGAGAAGACGCAATTTCTGGAAATAGTGCATTCTAACAACGAGTTGTTGCAGCAGTTGATTGCTGATATTCTTGACCTTTCAAAAATAGAGGCAGGTACATTGGAATTTACATTCTCGGAGGTAGACGTCAATCAGTTGATGTTTGATATAGAACAATTGTTCCGTATGAGACTGGAAGATAAATCTGCCGTTATTCAGATTATCAGGGAAACACCTCCCGATGAATGTGTTATGTATACCGATAGAAATCGTTTGCAACAAGTGGTTTCCAATTTTATGACCAATGCTGTGAAGTTTACAGATGAGGGTAGCATTACTTTTGGCTATAATCGTTGTGCTGAAGGTCTTTATTTTTATGTGAAAGATACCGGAAGTGGTATCCCGGAAGATAAGGTAAATCATATTTTTGAACGCTTTGTCCGGGTAGAGCAGAATAAGAAAGGTACCGGTCTGGGGCTGGCTATCTGCGAAATGATAATTCGTAAGTTGGGTGGAAAGATTGGTGTGGAGTCTGAATACGGTAAGGGATCTACATTCTGGTTTACCCTCCCGATTAATGGACGCCAGATTAAGGAACAAGGCACGGAGATTGATGGCAAGACTAACTTATAAAAAGATTTAATAACATTCGCTATCCCAAATTAATATTGTATTTTTGCGGCTCTTAATTAAAGCTAACAATTTGCATGACTGCAATGAAGGATGATTTTTATCATGGCGGACTTACTGACGACGAAGTAAGAAAAAGCCGCGAAAAGTACGGAGTCAATCTGTTAACGCCCCCCAAGCGTCCCTCCCTGTGGAAGTTATATCTTGAAAAGTTTGAGGATCCTGTTGTCAGGGTGCTTTTAGTGGCTGCACTATTTTCTTTGATCATCTCGATCGTAGAGAATGAATATGCCGAGACAATCGGTATTATTGCCGCCATATTGTTGGCTACGGGAATCGGTTTCTTCTTTGAATATGACGCCAATAAAAAATTTGATCTGCTGAATGCGGTAAATGAGGAAACTTTGGTGAAAGTTGTCCGTAATGGTCGTGTGCAGGAAATACCTCGGAAAGATGTGGTGGTAGGAGATATTATTGTCCTGGAAACAGGAGAAGAAATACCGGCTGACGGTGAACTGCTGGAAGCCATATCTTTGCAGGTGAATGAATCAAATCTGACCGGTGAACCCGTTATAAATAAAACGACTGTAGAAGCGGATTTTGATGAAGAAGCTACGTATGCTTCCAATCGTGTGCTGCGTGGTACTACCGTTGTGGACGGTCATGGGACAATGCGAGTGCTCAGTGTGGGCGATGATACGGAAATCGGAAAAGTGGCCCGACAAAGTACGGAACAGAGTACGGAACCTACTCCCCTGAACATACAGCTTACCAAACTTGCCAATCTGATTGGTAAGATCGGCTTCTCGGTGGCCGGACTGGCATTTGCCATTTTCTTTATTAAAGATGTAATACTGGTATATCCTTTTTCAACCTTCCACACTTTTGCAGACTGGCTTCCGGCATTGAAAGCTACCCTGCAATACTTTATGATGGCAGTAACCCTGATTGTGGTTGCAGTGCCCGAAGGGTTGCCGATGAGTGTGACGCTCAGTCTGGCATTGAATATGCGCCGTATGCTTTCTACCAATAATCTGGTTCGCAAAATGCATGCTTGCGAGACGATGGGGGCAATTACAGTGATTTGTACGGATAAGACGGGTACATTGACTCAGAATCTGATGCAAGTTTATGAACCGAGCTTCTATGGTTTGAAAAATGGTGGAGAAGTCGGTGAAGATGATATCAGCAAACTGGTGATAGAAGGTATCAGTACCAATTCTACTGCTTTTCTGGAAGAGATAGCCGAAGGTGAAAAACCGAAAGGAGTCGGAAACCCGACAGAGGTAGCCTTACTTTTATGGTTGAATAGCAGGAATCGGGATTATCTGGAATTACGTGAGAATGCTCCGGTTGTGGATCAGTTGACTTTCTCTACCGAACGTAAATTCATGGCGACTTTGGTGAAGTCTCCTTTGATGGGTAAGAAGGTATTGTACGTGAAAGGTGCTCCTGAAATTGTTTTAGGCAAATGTAAGGATGTTATTCTGGACGGCAAACGGGTAGATGCGGTAGAGTATCGCTCTACGGTAGAAAAACAATTGCTGGGTTATCAGAATATGGCGATGCGTACTCTTGGTTTTGCTTTCAAGATCGTGGAAGATACGGATACAAGGGATTGTGTGGAATTGGTTGCCGATCATGATTTGTCATTCCTGGGTGTGGTTGCTATCAGTGATCCTATCCGTCAGGATGTGCCTGCGGCAGTCTTGAAATGTCAGTCGGCCGGTATCGGTATCAAGATTGTTACGGGAGATACACCGGGTACGGCTACGGAAATAGCACGTCAGATTGGTTTGTGGAAACCGGAAGATACGGAACGCAACCGGATAACAGGGGCTGCTTTTGCTGATCTGACGGATGAAGAAGCACTCGACCGTGTGATGGATCTGAAAATAATGTCGCGTGCGCGTCCTACAGACAAGCAACGTCTGGTGCAGTTGTTACAACAAAAAGGTGCAGTGGTAGCCGTAACGGGAGATGGTACGAATGATGCTCCTGCACTGAATCATGCGCAGGTAGGTCTTTCTATGGGTACGGGAACGTCTGTGGCCAAGGAAGCCAGTGACATAACCTTGCTTGACGATTCCTTCAATAGTATCGGTACTGCTGTGATGTGGGGACGCTCGCTATACAAGAATATCCAGCGCTTCATTGTCTTCCAGTTGACTATCAATTTTGTGGCTTTGCTTATCGTTTTGCTTGGTTCGTTGATAGGTACGGAATTACCGCTGACTGTAACTCAAATGTTGTGGGTAAATCTTATTATGGATACTTTTGCTGCTTTGGCTCTGGCTTCTATTCCGCCCAGCGAGAGTGTTATGCAAGAGAAACCGCGCAGTAGCAGTGACTTTATTATTTCGAAAGCCATGCGCTCCTATATTTTAGGTGTAGGTGGTGCTTTCCTGATTATACTAATGGGAATGTTGTACTGGTTTAATCATGCCGAGGGCGGTATGACACCGGAACGTTTGACCATATTCTTCACATTCTTCGTGATGCTGCAATTCTGGAACCTTTTCAATGCACGTGTGTTTGGTACTACAGACTCCGCTTTCAAAGGGATTTCCAAATCGTACGGTATGGAACTGATAGTACTTGCTATTTTAGTAGGACAGTTCCTTATAGTACAGTTCGGTGGTGCCGTATTCCGTACTGTACCGCTTGATTTAGTCACTTGGGTGATTATTATTGCTTCCACTTCACTGGTATTATGGGTGGGTGAGGCGATACGTTTCATCCGACGTTTAACTCAGAAATAAAATGAAAGAAAAAGGAATTAAAAACCTTATTATCGATTTTGGTGGCGTATTGATTGACTTGGACCGCCAGCGTTGTATTGAGAATTTTGCAAAGTTAGGCATGGCCAATGTAGAGGCTATGCTTGATGTTTGTCATCAGCAAGGTTTCTTCTTACAGCATGAGAAAGGACTGATTACCAGTGCGGAGTTTCGGAATGCGATTCGTGAGCAAATAGGGAAGGTAGTGACCGATGCCCGTATAGATGCTGCCTGGAATAGTTTTTTGGGAAGTATTCCTACCTATAAGTTGGATTTGTTGTTGAAACTGCGTGAGAAATATGTAGTCTATCTATTGAGCAACACCAATGAAATTCACTGGAAATGGTCCTGCAAGCATGCTTTTCACTATAAGGCTTTCCGGGTAGAAGATTATTTTGAGAGAATTTTCCTTTCTTATGAAATGAAGATGGTGAAACCGGACGTTGCCATTTTTGAGAAGCTGTTGGAGGAAACAGGCATAGATCCGAAAGAAACTTTCTTTATAGATGATTCTACTGAGAATTGTCGTGTGGCGGAAACATTGGGTATTTCTACCTATACGCCGAAAGCATGTGAAGACTGGAGTCATCTGTTTAAGTAACCATTAAAAATTAAAGTAGTGCAGTTGCTTCGTAACATACCGGAGGTGCTTCCTCAGCCTTGTATTGCTACCATAGGCTTTTTCGACGGAGTACATCGAGGACATCGGTACCTGATTGAACAGGTGCGCGAAGTAGCTGTTGCACATGGTTTTGCTTCGGGGGTGGTGACTTTTCCTGTGCACCCGCGCAAGGTGGTACAGCCGGAGTATCACCCTGAATTACTGACCACTTATGAAGAAAAGGTTGCTTTGCTCGCTGAAACCGGTCTGGACTATTGCATGATGCTTGACTTTACTCCTGAAGTTGCCATTCTTTCAGCAAAGGAGTTTATGTTGTTCCTCTACAATCATTATAATATACGTGCCCTTGTTATAGGATATGATCATCGTTTTGGTCATAACCGTAGTGAAGGTTTTGATGACTATGTACGCTATGGGCAGGAGTTGGGGATAGAAGTTATTCTTGCACATGCATATATAGATAAGGATGTTGCAGTAAGCTCTTCTGTTATCCGGCAATTGCTGTCGGAAGGTAATGTCTCGGAAGCTGCTTCTTGCCTGGGATATGATTATTTCTTGAATGGCATAGTAGTAAGTGGTTATCGTGTCGGTCGTAAAATAGGTTTTCCTACTGCAAACCTTCGGGTGGATGATCCGGATAAGTTGGTTCCTTCTGATGGGGTATATGCAGTGCGCGTTACCGTAGCAGGTCAGAGTTATGGCGGTATGCTCAGTATTGGCTATCGTCCTACAATGGCTAACGGTACGGATCGTAGTATTGAAGTGAATATATTTAATTTCCATTCAGATATTTACGAGCAATATATCTGCCTTTCTTTTGTCCGCTATCTCCGTCCTGAGTTGAAATTTGATTCCATAGATGAACTGATTGCCCAGCTTCATAAAGATAAAGAAATAGCTTCCCGTTATCTTTAATATCTCCTTTTCTGTTTATATTTCTTGTATGATTATCGAAAAACGTACTTTTTTTATTGTTTTTCGATAAATATTTTCTGTTTTACTTGTTAGTCTCAAAAAATACCTTTTTATTTGCATATCGAAAAACGATAAATTATTATTGAATAACAAAACATATAAAGGTTGACGATTATGAAAAAGGCATTTATGAGTATCTCTTTATTAGTGATTTCCCTCTCCATGTTGATGGCTGTTCTTTGCGGTATAGGAGCTACCGTTTGATGATTTGATAGAGAAAATATATCTTTGTAAACTCTAAAGGACGACAACGATGAAAACTGCAATAAAACTGGCTCTTATTTACTTGGCGATGCAAATTCTTGGGGCATTGGCAGTGGGGCCATTCACTATGATCTATGCGTATGTAAAATACGGTACTGTAGACAGAGCAAGCGAATTTGCCTTGGCTCCCACTCTGCTGGCAGGATTTGTTTTTATGCTGATTTATTTGTGGCAAAAAGGCTATTTGACAGGAGATAAGAGGTTATACTCTCCAGTGTCTGTATCTTATTTATCCTGGAGTGCTATGATGGGAATTTCCATGATTTATCTGATTGATTTTTTAATGTCCCATCTCACATTTTTGCCTGACTGGCTGAGCGATACTTTTGATTTATTGCAATCCGGTTGGTTAGGGATTATTTGTGTAGCTATATTGGGACCCATTTTGGAGGAGCTACTGTTTCGTGGAGCAATCACTAAAGTTCTTCTGAAGAAGTATAATCCGGTAGTAGCTATCTTAATATCCGGTCTGATATTCGGTATCTTTCATATGAATCCGGCGCAAGTGGTAGGAGCTACGCTGATCGGTTTTATTCTTGCATGGATCTATTATAAGACACATAGTCTGATACCTTGTATTCTGATTCACATCATGAACAACAGCCTTTCTGTCTATCTTGCTCTTAAATTCCCGGATGTGGAATATAGCAGTGAATTAATTGGAGAAAAAGCTTATCTGACAGGTCTCGTAATTGCTTTCCTTTTGTTTATATTGTCCTGGAGAATGATGAATACCTATAAATTATCTAATACAACTACTGAAAAATGAAAAGGAGATTGAATATTCTTTGCGTGATCGTATTACTCGTGCTGGGTTATTCGGTTTTAGAAACTACTTATTATGTCGGTTTGGGAATTAAGGCCGGGATCGAGAAAGGTTTTGACTCTAAGATTGATGCAAAGGCTAAAGAAGAGATCAGCAATGTGCAAGTAGTGCAACTGGTACCAAAAGATTTAGGCGGAGATATCTTGATTGATTCTGTTTATAATGAAAAAAACGGTGAATATGTACCTGCTGCTTACGGGCAAATGATAGTCAGTGTGAATACACAACCCAGTGTTTTATCACGGATTGTTTCTCTCCTGATCCTTATTTTAAACTATGTTGCCATTGTCTGGGCTGTAGTACTTTTTATCCGTCTTATTGTGTCGATCAATAAATCCGATATATTCAATTGGAAGAATGTCCGGCGTCTCAGACGTTTAGGAGTGCTGCTTATTATTGGTTTTGTATGTACCTTCCTTCTTGCCTTTCTGAGTTTTCATAACGTGGAAAAAGTCTTTTCAGTGACAGGTTATTCATTGAGTATGGCGGATATGGTGCATATTACTTCTCTGGTATTGGGGATTTCAGCCCTGATTGTAGCAGAAGTTTTCGCTATCGGACTGAAAATGAAAGAAGAACAGGAATTGACAATTTAAAGAAATGATACGATTATGAAGAAATTTAGAATATTGGGGATATTAGCGATACTGGTGATTGTAGGAGATTTTGCCATTTCTTTTACTGCCGGTTGGCAAGAAGAACGTGACAGTTTTCTGGCGGGAAGTAAAAGTGCCCGTGCGGAAACGCCAGCCTTATACACGCCTGAAGGTATCCCTGTGGAGGTACGACCTCTGGAAACAACAATATTGGATTCATTGCGTAATAGTAAAATGAATGAAAACCTTCCTTACAAAATAGATAAAGTAAGTGTGGCTATTGTTCCGTCGACCTGGAGTAGTATTGTGTTTTGTTTTGGTGCATTTGCTGTTTTGGCTATTCTTGCCGGAATTTACTGCCTGATACGGGTTTTAATTTCCATATCGAAGCGTAATGTGTTTACTCATGACAATGTGGTAAGAATGCGCGTATTCACTTATTCTTTATTAGCTTTTAGCATCTTGAATGCGTTGATGGAATGGCTGAATTATATTGAAGTGGTGAAACAAGTGAGTCTGCCCGGGTATGAAATAAAGGGTTTCAGCATGTCCGAAGATTGGGTATCATTGGTGGTCATTGTTCTCTTTACCGAGATATTTGCCGTAGGTGTGAAAATGAAGGAAGAACAGGATCTGACTATTTAATCCTAACCTTGATAAAAGTGATTTATATGATTATAGTAAACCTTGATATAATGATGGCTCGACGAAAGATATCTTTAGGAGAGCTGGCTGAAAAGGTGGATATTACACCTGCCAATTTATCTATTTTGAAAACGGGAAAGGCAAAAGCTATCCGTTTCTCTACACTGGAGGCTATTTGCAAAGTGCTGGACTGTCAGCCGGGAGATATTTTGGAATTTCAGGAAGGAGAAGAATAGAGAGATGATGGGATGGTAAGATGAATCAGTCATGTTTTTTATTCATCTTACCATCCCACCATCTTATCATTCTATTTATTTACTACTATCTTTCGCCTTGAAAGCCAGCGCATACATCCGCATCTGCTTCACCATAGACAGCAAACCATTGCTACGGGTAGGAGAAAGATGTTCTTTCAATCCTATCTTATCAATAAAATAAAGATCGGCATTTAGAATTTCGTCCGGTGTATGCCCGGAAAGGACTTTCATCAACAACGAAATGATACCTTTTACAATCAAAGCGTCGCTTTCTGCTTTGAAGATAATTTTTCCATCCTCTTCGTCAGCTTGCAGCCATACACGGCTTTGGCAACCTTCAATCAGATTCTGTTCCGTCTTATATTTTTCGTCGAGCGGTTCCTGCTCGTTTCCTAAGTCTATGAGGAGTTGATAGCGATCCATCCAGTCGTCAAAGTCGCTGAATTCGGTGATCACTTCGTCTTGTAATTCATTGATACTCATGTTGCAGATTTATGATTTATGATTTATGATTTATTTTTCGCTGTAGATTACTTGCATTACAGTTTGTCCTACTGCTTGCAATGTAGCTTTATCAATGGCATCCATATCATCTTTCACGGTGTGCCAATGCTCAAAGAAATCTCCTTCCGGATAGTAAGGGACGATATCGATTGTCGGGATTTTCGCATACTTGTTGATGAACGTATGGTCATCGGTAACGAAACCGCCTTTTTTCTGTACAAAATAACGCCCGAAGCCTAAAGCGTTGGCTGTTTTCCAGACTTTCTCATTGACATTGGGAGCTACTTCATGAGACAGGCTTTCATAACGGAATTCTGCATTTTTGCCACCTACCATGTCCAGCAATATACCGAAGCGTGCATTATATCCCTGTACGTGCGGGTTGCGTGCCCAATACTGTGAGCCAAGTCCCCAGTATTCTTCTTTATGCGGGCCGTTGTAAGCCTGGTGTGTTCCATAATCTTCAGCATCTACAAAAACAATATCTATACCCATTTCCGGCAACTGTTTCTGCAAATGACGTGCTATTTCCAATAATACGCCTACACCGCTGGCACCGTCATTGGCACCTAAAATGGGGGTGTAATGCTTTTTAGCGTCCGGGTCAGCGTCTGCCCACGGACGGCTGTCCCAATGAGAAAAAAGTGCAATACGTTTTTTTGTATCCGGTTTGTAGGAACCGATGATATTCCGGGCCTTTAGTAATGTGCCGGTATAGGCAGGTAAGTCTACATATTGGCTAGTAACCTTTGCACCGAATTCTGTCAGTTTATCAGCCAGATAATTGCCACAATCCACATGCGCTTTCGTATTAGGAACGCGTGGACCGAAGTCAACCTGTGCTTTCACATACTGGTAAGCACTGTCTGCGTTGAACTGTGGAACATTGACGACGCTTTTGGTTGTTGTTTCAGTGTCGTCGCTTGCCTTCTTGGTATTGTTGCTGCATGCTATGAATGCAAGCAACACCAGGCATAAAGGGATGAGAGTATAATTCCGTTTCATTCTTTATCTAAATTAAAACTTAGTTTCACTTCTTTTCTTCCGGTCTCCAGCGTTACTTCCGCTCCGTTTATCATAGGCAGGTTCATGCTGACATGTCCTACCGGAAAATTAAAACAGACGGGGTAATCGTATTCTTTCACGAGGTCGGCAATTGCACCATATAACTCTTTCCCCAAAGACTTGTTTTCCTCGTATTCCGTAAACTGTCCGATAATAAGGCCGGATAGTTTTTCTAATATACCGCCCAGTTTCAGATTGTAGATCATGCGCTCTACTGCATGCGGACGTTCGCCTACATCTTCTATAAAGAGAATGGTTCCTTCAGCGGGAATATCGTAAGGAGTGCCGCGCAGCCCATAAAATACGGACAGGTTGCCACCTCGTAAAATGCCGCTGGCGGTTCCTTTATGGTTTAATTTGTGTCCGGGGCAAATATAGCTGAAACCATTTTCTGAGATTTCTACAGATTCTGCTGTCTCCGGATTAAAATGTCCAAAGAGGATATCTTTGAGTGCCAATGTGCAGAAATCATCTTCGGATTCTACCGTCAAATGGCGTGCCATCAGGGCGTGGAGTGATGCAAAACCTTCTTTCTGGAGCACATTATGTAATGCGGTAATGTCACTGAAACCAATCAGCCATTTAGGATGTTCACGAAAACGGGTAAAATCGAGCTTCCCTAACAGGTGCACTGCTCCGTATCCGCCACGGCTGCATAGAATAACTTTAGCCTTTTCATCATCCAGCGCATTCTGTAAATCTTCTACGCGCTGTTTGATGCTGCCTCCATACGTTCCGTGTGAGCTTCCGGCATGTTTAGCCATTACCACTTCCAGTCCCCAGGATTTCAAACGCTTTTTGGCTCCTTTCAAAAAAGACTTGTCTATCTTGCTGGAAGGAGAAAGGATGATGACACGATCACCTTTTTGTACGTATGACGGAAAAATAAGGCTGTTCATAATTCAATATTTTGCGTATGGGGACAAAAGTACATAAAATAACTCAAAACGAAATTTAGTTTACACCACAGATTACACAGATTAACACAGATTTATTCTAATCATGGTGAAAAGTAATAATCTGCGTTAATCTGTGTAATCTGTGGTGTAAACTATCAAAATGAAATAAGGCTTGCGAAATTTCCTGGAGTGTTATGCTGCATTTCTCGACATTTTTTCAGATATTTGCTAAAAATCTAACGTTATGGAACCTATTCGAAGCTTTGATCAACTAACCTCACATTTGAAATCCTTGAACAAAAGGAAACGTATTGCAGTAGTTTGTGCTAATGACCCCAATACGGAATACGCCATTGCCCGTTCTCTGGAAGAAGGGATTGCGGAGTTCCTGATGATTGGCGACTCTGCGATTCTTGAAAAATATCCTACATTGAAGAAATATCCCCAGTACGTCCGTACGGTGCATATAGAGGATCCCGATGAGGCGGCGCGTGAGGCTGTACGTATTGTTCGTGAGGGTGGAGCGGATATTTTGATGAAAGGTATTATCAATACAGATAATTTGTTGCATGCTATCCTTGACAAAGAAAAAGGCCTGTTGCCTAAGGGTAAAATCCTGACCCATCTGGCTGTAATGCAGATTCCTACGTATGATAAGTTGCTGTTCTTCTCGGATGCCGCCGTAATTCCGCGACCCACTTTGCAGCAACGCATAGAGATGATCTGGTATGCCATCCATACTTGTCGCCACTTTGGCATCGAACAACCTCGCATTTCACTTATTCATTGTACGGAGAAGGTAAGTGCCAAGTTCCCCCATTCGTTAGATTATGTCAATATCGTGGAGTTGGCGGAGGCCGGAGAATTCGGAAATGTAATAATCGATGGTCCGTTGGATGTAAAGACTTCCTGTGAGAAGACAAGCGGTGATATCAAAGGGATTGCATCTCCTATCAATGGAGAAGCGGATGTGCTGATCTTCCCTAATATCGAATCGGGAAATGCTTTTTATAAGGCTGTATCCTTGTTTGCCCATGCTGATATGGCAGGTCTGTTGCAAGGTCCTGTATGTCCAGTGGTGTTGCCCTCACGTAGTGATTCCGGTCTCTCTAAATATTATAGTATTGCTATGGCATGTCTCACTTGTGCCTGTGACTAAGTGGCAGGGTGATAAAGTAGGTGATCCTAATCGTAAATTGTAAATCGTCAAATCTTAAATTATGAGAATTCTTGCTATCAATCCCGGTTCTACTTCAACGAAAATTGCAGTATACGAAGACACAACTCCGCTTTTGGTGCGTAACATTCGCCATTCGGTAGGAGAACTTTCCCATTTCCCTCGCGTCATCGACCAGTTTGAATTCCGCAAGAATCTGGTAATAGAAGCCTTAAAAGAGAATGGTATTCCTTTTGAATTTGATGCCATCGTAGGGCGTGGAGGATTACTGAAACCCATTCCGGGTGGAGTGTACGAGGTGAACGACGCCATGCTGGATGATATAACCCATGCCATGAGAAGCCATGCGTGTAATCTGGGGTGCCTTATTGCTTCCGAATTGGCAGCATTGCTTCCCGATTGCCGTGCTTTTATTGCTGATCCCGGTGTCGTGGACGAGCTGGATGAGATAGCCCGTATCACGGGTTCTCCACTGATGCCACGTATTACCATCTGGCATGCTTTGAACCAGCGTGCCATTGCCCGCCGTTATGCTGCCGAGTTAACAGCCGCTTCTCCCGATCATCCGGTGCGCTATGAAGACTTGAATTTGATTATCTGTCATTTGGGTGGTGGCATTTCTGTTGGGGCTCACCATAACGGGCGTGCCATTGATGTGAATAATGCGCTTGACGGTGAAGGTCCTTTCTCACCCGAACGTGCGGGAACATTGCCTGCCGGGCAGTTGATTGATCTTTGTTATTCCCATCGTTTCAGAAAGGATGAACTGAAGAAACGCATTTCCGGCCATGCCGGTCTGGCAGCGCACCTTGGCACTACGGATATACCTGCCATCATAAAGTCTATTGAAGACGGAGATGAAAAAGCCGAATTGGTGCTGAATGCCATGATCTATCAGGTTGCCAAAAGCATTGGAGCTGCCGCCGTTGCGCTTTTTGGTAAAATAGATGCAATCTTGCTGACAGGCGGTATTGCACATTCAGAGTATGTTATTTCTCGTCTGAAAGAGCGTGTCTCTTTTCTTGCTCCAGTGTATGTGTACCCTGGAGAAGATGAGTTGGAAGCGCTTGCTGTTAACGTTTTGGGAGCATTGCGCGGGGAGTTGCCGATACAAGTCTATAAGTGATGATTGGTGGGATATAAGCCCGACGGTTGTTTCATTCCATGAAAATTATGTTTATGCCAAATGGTAACTTCATTTACATACTGAGGTAAAGGTCGTTACATGCCGAGGTAAAGAGCGTTACAATATGGGGTAAAGGTCGTTACATCTTGCGGTAAATGCTTTTACATCCTAGGGTAAATAGTAGGTAAATGTAATGTGTTGATAGAAAAGTAGTAAGCATATGTTCGTTTCCCTCCGATCAAAAAGATAATTTTCCCAACGGGTTATTAAATGTTTATTGCTAACTTTGCTATATGATATTTAGTGCAACGAGTGAAAAACATAATAGAGTGTGACTGATGAATGATAAAATAGGAAATACTTTCAGTGATATCTATGCCTTTTATTATAAGAAATCTTTTTTCTTTGCAAAGTCTTATGTTCACGATGATTTGGCAGCTGAAGACATCGCTTCCGAGTCATTGATAAGGCTGTGGGAGAAGCTGAAAATAGAAGCGATAGATTATGTGGAACCCCTTCTACTTACTATCCTGAAGAATAAAGCTCTGGATTATCTGAAACATGAGGAGGTGAAACGCACAGCTTTTGAATCTATGACTGACTGGCATCATTTTGAACTTTCCACTCGAATTTCCACTCTGGAAGCCTGTAACCCCGATGAGATCTTTTCGGAAGAAGTGGAATCTATTGTTCGTGAGACTTTAGACCTTCTGCCGGAGCAGACACGCCGGATATTTCTTTTAAGCCGTTTTGGGAATAAGTCGAATAAAGAAATTGCCGAAGAAATGAAAATTTCCATTAAGGGAGTGGAATACCATATTTCAAAGGCATTGAAGGTACTACGGGTATCCTTGAAGGATTATCTGCCCCTCTTTTACTTCTATTTTTATATTAAATTCTAAATTAGACGTTGTTCTTAAGATAGAGAACATAAATGAGATTTAATCGGAAATCTATCTTTTTGCCTCTTTTCAATTAGCCGTCTGATAAGCGCATTTCTTATCATTTCTTCTACTGAATAAAGTACTACTTCATTTTTTTAGTTTTTCTTTTAGGGATGTTTCCACTTTAGTCGTTAACTATATAGAATAGCATAGAATATGGATACAGAGTTATTACAGAAATATATATCCGGTAATGCCACGGAAGCAGAGAAGAGGCACATAACCGAGTGGATGCAGGAAAAGCCTGAGAATATGCGTGAATATATGGCGCAACGCAAATTGTATGATATCGCTTTGTGGCGTACACTGCCGGCAGTGGTAGAAAAGAAAAAAGCAGGAAAAAGATTTTCTGTGCATACACTCTGGGTGGAAATGGCTAAAGCAGCGGCAGTGGTTGCAATCGTCTTATTAGGTACACACTATTGGGATAATAAACATCAGACAGTGGAAAGCAGTGCACTTCAATCTATTTATGCGCCTGCCGGACAACGGACGGAAATAATGTTGGCAGATGGTACGAAGGTGTGGTTGAATTCTCGGAGTACATTGACTTTCCCGGAAAAGTTTAAAGATAATAACCGGAAAGTAAAATTAGATGGTGAGGGTTATTTTGTAGTAGCTAAGAACAAAGAGAGGCCTTTTATAGTGGAAACGAGTAAATGCAATGTAAAGGTGTTAGGTACGGAATTCAACGTATTGGCTTATGCGGAAGATAGTGTCTGGGAAACTTCTTTGCTGAAAGGAGCGGTAGAAATTCAGCTATCGGATCCATCCGCAGGAGTGTTGAAGTTGGAGCCAAACACAATGGCAAGCCTGAAAGGTACCAGGCTGGTGAAAGGACGTATTAAAGAACCAGACTATTTTTTATGGCATGAAGGTTTGCTTTGTTTTAATGATATATCCGTCAGGGATATGATTGAAAAATTGAAACTTTATTATGGAGTGGATATTGTGGTAAACAATACCAGTATATTCAAGAATCGCTATACAGGCAAGTTCAGAACCAAAGATGGAGTGGAGCATGTGCTGAAAGTACTGAGATTGAATAATAGATTTACTTATACAAAAGATGATGAAAACAATGTGATAACTATTAATTAACCCTTTAAAATATTCTGCCTATGGAATAACACACATCATATTTTATAAAAATGGGACAGTGCTGCAACACTATCCCATGGAAGTCAATGATACATTGACATTTTCTTCTAATAATCTTAAGTTAAAACCTAAAATTAGTAATACAAATATATGAAAAATATTTTGTACCAAGAATCTATTGTAGAAATTAAACATTTATTTCGGGTTATGAAAATCACAGCTCTGGCCTTGTTTTTATTTGTCGGAACAGCTTTTGCCACGAAATCTTATTCACAGACCATGAAAGTTACAGTTGTTTCGGACCGTATATCAACAGGCAAAGTTATCAACGAGATAGAAAAGCAGACTGATTATCTGTTTGTGTATGATATGAATGAGGTTAATCTGAAACGTAACGTCAAAGTTCATGCACAAGATAAACCGGTGGCAGAGGTCTTGAACGAGGTCTTTGAAGGGACTGATATTTATTATGCTATGGAAGGCAAGAATATCATGCTGATGAATAAAGCAAAAGAGAAAGCTTCTGAAAAACAAGCTGATGATAATAAGGTGACAGGATCTATAAAAGATATGGCCGGTGAACCGATCATTGGTGCTAATGTTACGATAAAGGGACAATCAATAGGTACAATTACAGATATAGATGGGCGTTTTATTATCAATGCCCCGGCTAATGCAATTCTACGGATTACATACATTGGCTATATTCCGCAGGAAATCAAAGTGGAGAATAAAAGAGAACTGAAAATCATTCTGCAGGAAGATACGGAAACGTTAGACGAAGTGGTAGTGGTGGGGTATGGTGTTCAGAAGAAATCGGACGTTACCGGTGCTATGATTCGTGTAAATTCGGACGAACTGAATTCCCGACCGGCAGCCAATGCTTTCGAAGCTATGCAAGGTAAAGCGGCAGGTGTGGATATTGTTAGCAATGAACGTCCGGGTGAAATAGGAACTATCAATGTACGCGGTGTACGTTCGTTGAGTGCCAGCAATACTCCGCTTTATGTAGTGGATGGTATTCCTTTAATGTCGACAAGTGGCATTGAGACTTTGAATCCGCAGGATATAGAATCCATTGATGTCCTGAAGGATGCCTCTGCTACTGCTATTTATGGTTCACGTGGTGCCAACGGTGTCATTTTGGTTACTACTAAACAGGGTAAGGCGGGCAAGATGTCATTGAACTATTCGGGTACGATGACCATTGAAAATTTGCAGGATTACTCTGAAATGATGAATTCTGCCGAATACATTGAGTGGCGTCGTTGGGCTTATTACTATAAAGAACCGAATAAATATCCGAGGGGTGACGAGCCTGATAAGGATAGTGATTATCTGATTTTTAACGGAGCAAAAGATCCTTATGCCTGGAGGAATATTGAAAAAGGTTGGGCTGGTGGTAGCTGGAATGCATCTGCGGTTCCTACAACGGATTGGGCTGATATGGTTACACAAACCGGTGTTACCCATGAACATACGTTGAGCGCCAGTGGTGGTACGGATAAAGTACAAGGTTATGCTTCTATCGGCTATCTGGATAATGAAGGTACCGTGAAAGGTCAGTCTTACACTCGTTATACAGCCAAAGTCAGCTTGAATCTTGATCCGACCAAATGGTTCAAGATGGGCTTGAATGTTAACGGTACTTTCAGTGAACAGCAATATGGTTCTTCGGCTAAGGCTGTAGGACAGATGATCAGTGACCGGCCATCCAATCTGTATGCAGCTTCTACCAGTTTGTATCCGTATGCCGTGCCCTTTGATGATGAGGGGAACCGCATTGATTATCCGGGTGGAGATGATAAAGTGAAAACGATAGTCAACGAATGGAATTATAGTGAGAATGAACGTCGTATGTTCCGTGCTATCGGTAGTCTGTATGCCCAGTTGAACTTGGGTGAGATCTTCTCTCCTCTGAAAGGGCTCAGATATCGCTTCAATTTTGGTCCCGACTTTCGTAGTTACCGTAATGGAAGTTTTGCAGATGCGAACTCTGTCAGTCGTGAGGGAACCAATCGTGCCAGTTTAACGAATCAATCTGATTTTTCATGGACACTTGATAATCTTATCTACTATGATAAGGAAATAGGAAAACACTCTTTGGGAGTGACTTTACTGCAAAGTGCCACTAAATATCGTTATGAAGAATCCTCTATGGCTGCTTTAAATATTCCCCTGGCCAGTGCCAACTGGAATGCGTTGAGTAAAGCAAATATTTCTGCACTGGATGACTGGGGGAGTGATTTAGTAGAGAAGCAGTTACTCTCGTATATGTTCCGTTTAAATTATGATTATAACAGCAGATACCTCCTCACGGTTTCCGGTCGTTGGGATGGCGCTTCGCAGCTTGCCAAAGGTAATAAATGGGCATTTTTCCCTAGTGCGGCGTTGGGCTGGCGTCTTGATCAGGAAGGATTTTTGCAGGATGTAAGTTGGCTCAATCAGTTGAAACTACGTGTGGGAGTCGGGGTTACCGGTAACTCCGCTATTGATCCTTACCAAACAAAGGGGGCCGTTGTTCCTATCTATTATCCTTATGGTGACAGTTCCACTTCAGGCTTCGTAGCTTCCGATCCTGTAGCTACGGGTGGTACGGTTGCTATGGCAAATAAAGACTTAACTTGGGAAAAGACCACCCAATATAATATTGGCGTTGATTACTCTGTACTGAACGGAAGAATTTCGGGAGTTCTGGATTTTTATACTTCGCGTACAACAGACTTATTGATGCAGATGGGAATTCCTTCATTAAATGGTTATACCCAAACTTATGCCAATGTGGGGGAAACTTCCAATATAGGTGTGGATATCACATTGAATACTGTGAATATCCGGACCCGGGACTTTGAGTGGTCTACCAGTCTAAATGTCGCCTGGCAGAAAGATAAAATAGAGGAGTTGGCAAATGGTAAAGAAGATGATATTAATAATAATTGGTTCATCGGAAAGTCATTGGGAGTGATCTATGGCTATGAATCTGCCGGAATCTGGCAAGAAGAAGATGCGGCTGAAATGGCTGAATTTAATAAGAAAGGACATTCGTTTCAGGTAGGTATGGCACGACCGGTAGACCAGAATGGTGACCATAAGATTGATCCGAATGATGACCGTATAGTAGTGGGACATACACGTCCACGCTGGACTTTGGGTATGACCAATACTTTCTCTTATAAGAATTTTGAGCTTTCCTTCATGTTGTACGGTCGTTTTGACTATATGGTTGATACAGGTGGTGAGTGGCAGGGAGGCCGCTACACTCAGCGTAAGATAAATTATTATAATGAGAATAATAAGAATGCTGAATATCAGAAACCTATCCATGATGATGGAGGCGGTGATCCCTACTACCGGATTCTGGGATATAAGAACGGTTCGTTCCTGAAAGTGCGTAATGTTTCATTAGGTTACGTTTTCCCGAAGAACATGGTGAGCAAATGGAATCTATCTAATCTGAAAGTATATGTGCAGGCTAAGAATCCGGGGCGTATCTTTTCTAATATAGATTTTCTGGAACTGGACGCTTCGCAGAATTTAACATCTACCTGGAACCGTGGTTTCACAATAGGATTGAATGTAGGATTTTAAACTAAAAAGCAAACAATTATGAAATTATATAAGAATATTACATTCGGCTTATTAGCCTTGACCTTGGGAGGCGTGGTGGCTTCCTGTAGTGATTTTCTGGATGAAAAGCTTACCACTCAACAGACTACCGATTTCTTTGATACACCGGAAGGTATTGATCAGCTGGCTGTGGGCATTTACAATAACCTGCGTTTCCATTTCTTCAAGGAGAATGCCTATACTACCACTAATTACGGTACGGATGAGTTTACTGTGGGTGGTGATGGTTCCAATAAAGTGTGGAATAATTATGATGGTAGTTTCCAGTCACAGATTGTAGCCGCTAATTCAAATACTACGATGGCCGAAAGCCTTTGGGATGCCATGTATATCGGAATCAACAATGCGAACCTGTTGTTAAGTAAAATAACTCCTGATAGTTATACCGGTACGAATAAGAAGACGTATATGGGCGAAGCCTATTTCCTGCGTGGCTTTAATTATCTGAAGTTGGTTTCCCAGTATGGAGGTGTACCCTTGAAATTAGAGTCGAGCTTTGTACCTGTCCGTGAGTTCACCCGTGCTACGGCAGAAGCCACGGTAGAGCAGGCGATTGGTGATTTGAAGAATGCTTATGATCTGTTGCCGGCGACGGTAAGCATGGTGGGGAAGATTAGCAGGGATGCTGCGGCTCATTTTTTAGCTAAGGCTTACTTGTTCCGTGCCAGTGAAATTAATGATGGATGGAACAGTACGACTAAAGAATCTGACCTGAAAGAAGCCTTGAAACTGGCCAAAGAAGTAATTTCACGTCATCAGTTAGCCCCCAATTTTTCTGATCTGTGGCATTATACGGAACCTGACGGAGCGAGTGAAAAATTAGATGAGATTATTCTTTCGGCACAGTTCTCTTCTGACAAATCTTCCAGAAGTGCCGGTACTAACAGATGCCATCTCTTCTTCTTGTCTGTTTACAATAATTTGCCTCAGATGAAACGTGACTTGGCTGGCGGTCGCGAGTACCAACGTTTAAGAACCACATATTATATGTATAATATCTATGATATGATTAATGATTCTCGTTTCTGGAAAAGCTTTAAGACTAAGTATGCTGTTAATAACCCGAAAGCGGGTTCCGGTTACGAAGTGGGAGATTTGGGCGTGATGTATGTTGTCAATCGTCCGGGTGATACCCGGTTCGATGGAGTGCAACTCAGCGGAAAGGTGATTGATGAAAAGACCGGCAAAGCCATTCCTACTACATTTGTGACTTATCCGAAAGATCGTAACGGTAGGGACGATGTGGCATTATATGATGATGTAAGTCGTTTTGTAGCTCTTAATAAGTATATTGATGGTTCGCGTGAAACGGTCAGTGACATGGGAGGCAATCGGGATGGTATTCTGGCCCGTCTTGGTGAAACTTATCTGATCGCTGCTGAAGTTCTGATTCGCCAAGGCGAATATGGTGATGCTCTGCATTACATTAATGAACTCCGCAAGCGTGCTGCCTACAAGAACGGGGAAGATCGTTCGGCATATTGTGACGGTGGTGCATCATATAATGAAAATGCCTTAGGATGGCAGATTGACGGCATAAACTCTTATTACACCGGAAATTCTTATTATGAGTCCAATGATATTGATAAGACTACACTTCCCACTGATCTTGAAATAACAGATATACATAGTCTTCCGGCTGAAGATGAGGCTGTCATTTCAAAACTGAAATATAGCTCTGATTATGATCGTATGATGTGCCTTTTGCTGAATGAGCGTTCCCGTGAACTTTGCGGTGAGTTTTATCGTTGGGAAGACTTATCAAGAACGAAAACATTGGTGGCACGTACCAAAGCTTTTAATTCGGATGCTGCTCCTAATATTGATGAACATCATTGTTTGCGTCCTATCCCTCAAACTTATCTGGATGCTATCCAAAAGGATGGTCATGCGTTGACTTCCGAGGAAAAGAAGCAACAACAGAATCCTGGTTATTAATAATGGATGATAAACTGACATATACCAGTCTTTAGTGTATCTGAAAATATAGACAAAAAAAGGAGTAAAGTCCCCCAAATGACTTTACTCCTCCCAATCTTCTTTTCCTCGTAACTAATACGGAGAAAAACACCACTAATCAAAATTCTATACCTTGGTCTTATTGGAATTTAGAAATTATTCTTTCCGGCATCCCACCAGAGACGAGTACCACCTGTGTCGGCACCACCCAGTGCTCTTGTTAATGAACTGTACTGAGTAGGATTAGATGTTTTCAGACCTTCCGGATATGGGAGACGACGGATCATCTCATCTGTGTTAATGGCACCACCGCTATTATTCACTTTGACTTTAAATAATTTCGGATAACCGGTACGACGTTGCTCTGTCCATGCTTCATTACCTTCGGGATATATGGCAAGCCATTTCTGTGTCATGATTTTCTCAAATTGTTCTTCTGTACCGTTGGCATCCGCCCAATTGGGAGTAGTAGTGATGCGTGCATTCATATCGAATTGGGTATCGAACGGATCTTTGTAATCAGCTGGTGTCTTGTCACTTTGCAGGTAAGCATCAACTCCACCTACTCCCCATTGCTCAAAGGATGTTTTTACACCTGTCTCATAGCATATTTTGGGATCTTCTGTAGAGATGCCTCGTAAAGCAGCTTCTGCACGAAGGAACCATACCTCGGCAGCAGTCATTAAAATAGGGTTCGTTTTTTGACTGACTGTGCTCTTTGAACATTCTTTATAGCGATTGTCGGCAGAAAGCAAGCCGGTTCCCTGTGGTACGCCTTTGTAGCTTCCAGCGTACTCAAAGAGCTGCGGAAGTTCTTTCACTACATCGTTCTCTTTCCATGTGATAACTGCACCATTTGCTGGATCATAATATTTGGACATGCGTGGATCATCATATCCGGTCAGTACAGATTCCATGGTGGCCCCCATGAAGACTTCCCCCCATGACTTGTTGATTTCACCCAGCGGATTATTGTAGCCGCCGGCAGTCGATACGGAAATAATCTCATTTGGTGCTTCCAGGAATTGCCCGAGGGTGAATGATTTCTGAGCTTGCTCGGTGGCAAGAGCTTTGTCTACGTTAGCAACACGCATGGCTAGACGCAAACGCAATGAATTGCCAAATTTAACCCATTCTGCCAAAGTCTTGTTAGGAGTCAGCATGTCGGCGTCTTTATACGGCTCTACGCCGGGATTGTCCTTGATAAAACTTTGTAAAGAAGTGATTCCTTTTTCCAGATCGGTGAAGAATTGTTTGTAGGCTGTCTTCAGATCATCTACATTGTCACCTTCCTGTCCGAATTTACTATATACCAATGGTCCGTAGCAATCTGCTACACGGTGCATCAATTCAACCTTCAATATTTGGGTTACAGCTAACAGTGCAGGCTGCTCTACGTTGATTTGTTCGCACTTCTGTACTTCGGGCATAATGTACGAGTAATTGTATGTCCAGTGAGTAGAAGTCCATCCATCGTTCAGTGCATATACGCTGTTCTTATCATTGAAACCTTGATTGAAATCATGGAAATAGCCTGAGAACATGTCTTGCCCCAAATTTTGTGCGATTTGGAAAGTCCAGTTTTTACCTTCGCCCCAGTCGTAGTTAAAGTAGATACCACTCTGGATTATTTCAAACTTCAACAGATATTTTTGGAAATCATATTCCTGCAATTCGGAGTCAAACCCTGTATTGTTTCTGTTATCTGCTTCAAAATTGTCGGTACATGCGACTGCGATACCCAGCAATCCGCTTGCAAAAAGTATGGTTAGGAATTTATTATATTTCATAATCGTAAATGCTTTAAGTTAGAATGTGAATTTGATATTGAAACCAATGTTTCTGGTAGAAGGCATGCCGAATACATCTACACCTTGAAGTGAGTTGCCAACAGACAAGGTTGCATCCGGGTCGAACGGTGCATCTTTGTAGAAAAAGAACAGGTTGCGTGCTACCAGCGATACATCGATACCCTTGAATGCCTTCGTCTTTTCCAGCAGTGATTGCGGGAAAGAATAGCCGATTGACAATTCACGCATACGGATATTGGTAGCATCATACATATAATATTCGGATATACCATTACGACCACCTACTGATTTAAAGAATGGTTTAATATGATTCTCGTCGAAGCGAGTTCCTTCGTATTCTATGTAACCTCTATCACGGGCCTGTGCCGTTGCTTTGGTCACGCCATTTTGGTCAAGGACTGCTTGTGTCAAGGACATGACATCACCACCTACGCGGGCATCGATCAGGAAATAGAGACTGAATCCTTTATAGGTAAATGTATTACTCCAACCCAGTAAGCAGTCGGGATTTGCATTACCCAGATAGTCGTTGTTACCAGTCTTTACAAGAGGACTTCCATCTTCATTGAGCTTTATTTTTCCATTCTCACGCACGAATGCATTTCCGTAGATATCGCCCAGGGAACCACCTTCTTTGATGCGCATCAGGTAAGCCATAGAAAGTCCGGAACTACCATAAATGAATGAAGTATAATCCGGGTGAAGAGAAATGACTTCATTGCTGTTTGTTGAGAAGTTGACGGCAGTTTTCCAACGGAAATTATCATTCATAACCGGAGTTGCATCTACTGTTAATTCTATACCTTTATTACGGATCTTCCCGGCATTGATATAGCGATATGCATATTTGTCTCCTGCGGCGGTGGGCATTCTCAACAATTGATTCTTTGTATCAGTCTGATACCAGGTAAAGTCAATTCCTAAGCGGCTTTGGAAGAATCTCCATTCCGTACCAAATTCGATAGAACTACTGATTTCCGGTTTCAGATCGCCCTTATTGTATGTGTCGGCTGCTTGCAATACACCACCGGCCTGAATAATATCTACAAGGTTAGTGATACCGATAGGCAGGTCGTTACCTACTTGTGCCCATGAACCACGTACTTTACCAAAGGAAATCCATTCCGGTAGTTTTAATGAGTTATTAATGATCCAGGATAAACCAACGGAAGGGTAGAAGAAGCCTGAATTCATACTTTCCGTATGAGCCAATGTGGAAGACCAGTCATTACGTGCTGTAATGTCAAGATACAGGGCTTCGTCAAAGCCGATTTGTGCTGTTCCGAATACAGACTGAATGGTACGTCTCTGATCAATCTCCTGATTGATGGAGGCATTAGAGCCCATAACGATATTGGCAACCGTAAATAAGTTAGGTTTGTAAAGTGAGGCGATTTTAGAGTCGAGCATCAGTGAGTTGACTTTATTCTTGTTGATACTGGTACCGACAGCGGCATTCAATGACCATTTGTTCCATGTTTTATTGAACATGGCCATCACGTCGGCATAAATCTGGAATTGTTCGCTTTCCGACCAAACATAACGTCCGTTACTCTTTTCGTTATAGGTACCTGTAATATTGGGAGCTGTAGATGCATACATTTTCTGATCGAACTTGTCGCTTACATAGTCTGCATTACCACGGGCTTGCAGGGTTAACCAATCGTTTATTTTCAGGCTGGCACTTAGGGATGCCATAGCGCGGTAACGCTTATTTGTGTTGGTAACACGATTCTTAATCCAGTAAGGATTTTGTGACCATTCGGAAACGTCTGTATACCAGTTTTGTACAGGCATACCATTTCTTGTCGGGTCGGCTACTTCAAAATTAGTAGCATATTCAGACATGTCCATTCCACGTGGGAAACTGTACAGGTCGACCAATGGATTCAGGTATATACCTCCGGATGCAGTGCTATTCTTAATCTTTTGTGTCATCAGGGTAGCATTTCCATCGAGTTTCAGACGGTCATTGAAGAAACTCGCTGTTTCGCGGAACGTAAGGTTGTGCTTTTGCAATTTGTTGGAATCAATGATACCTTTGGCTGTAGTGTTGGCATAAGAGAAGTAAGTCTGCATCTTCTCGTTTCCGCTTTGTACGGATATAGAGTTAATAGCGGTTACACCGTTACCGAGGAATTTGCCAACATTATCGTAGTCGGTTAATGACTTTTTTTCTCCCCAACTGTCAGTTCCGCTGGGGCCATACGAATTCTGGAATTCCGGCAGACTGATGGCATGATCGATGGTCAGATTTGAAGAGAAAGTAACTCTTTGCATACCTGCTTTACCTTTCTTGGTAGTTATTAAGATAACACCGTTGGCTGCTTGTGATCCGTAAAGAGCGGCGGCAGAAGCACCTTTCAGAATGCTCATACTTTCAATGTCTTCGGGATTCAGGTTGGAGATACCATCACCGGCGTCACGATTCACACCGTCATTTTCTCCACCCATAACGGTAGAAGTAGATTCGGTAGTCGTATTTAGCATAGGGACACCATCGATGACATATAACGGTTGGTTATTGCCTCCTTCGTAAGCGGAACGTGTACCACGGATAGAAACTTTGGCTGAGCCACCAAGGCCGGATGCGCTCTTATTGATTTGTACACCGGCTGATTTACCTGCTAATGCGGTTATCATATTCGGATCTTTGGCGCGTGTCAGTTCATCGCCACCCACTTGTTGGGTTGAGTAAGTCAATGAAGCTGCTTTTTTCTTGATACCCATAGCCGTTACCACAACCGTTTCCAGTGACAGGGCTTCTTCCTGCATCTGTACATTGAGAGTTTTCTGCCCGTTGAGAGCAATCGTTACAGGCTGGTATCCGATAAAGCTGATAACCAGCGTTGCATTAGTCGGTGTATTTAGTGTAAACTCACCGTCTATATTGGTAATGCAACCGTTTGTAGTTCCTTTTTCCACGACATTGGCACCGATAATGGGTTCACCTTTTGTATCGGTAACAACACCTTTTACAGAGATATTTTCTTGTTGTACGGTAGCAATGATTTCACTGGCCTTTTCATTTTGTTTGGTCAACACAATATTCTTGCCTTCCATTACATATCTGATGTCGGTACCATTAAAGATTTCGTCCAAAACTTCGGACACCGGTTGATTGTCTGCATCTACATTTACGGTGCGGCGCACGTCCACACTTTTCTTATTGTAGACAAACAAATACTCGGTCTGAGCCTCGATTTTATCGAGGATTTCGCCTACTCGTAACTCAGAACGGGGGATGCTGATTCTTGTACTCTGAGAGTAGGTAGCGTGGCTGTACGCCTGGAACGTTACAAACAAAAGAAGGAATAGTGTGATCTTCATAGTTCGTAATATTTGCTTAAATACTAAACTTTTTGGGCAAAAAAGCCCATTCAAAGAAATTTTTCTCATATCTTTGTAATGTGTTAAGTTAATAAATTGATTAAGGTCGATTTTTGACTGTTTCGGATCGGAAAGTATGGGGGTACTTTCCGATCTTTTTTGTAGGGGTAATTAGCAGACTGTTTCTTCTATTTCATAATGCTTTTCAGTTTAAGGGGTTAGTACTAAATTTTAAGGTTTTATCTTTGATATCAAATTATTTCTCGTAAATGAAAATCGAATCTTTTTCTTCGTTGATGCTGAATTCAAAAGGATGGTCTTTTGAAATGGTTCGGAGAATATGCTCTATACCATCCTGTTCGCGGAATTTTCCGGTACAACTGTCATAGTTCAGCAATTTAGGATCGGAAACGGTTATTTTTACATTATAGTACATTTCAAGTTTAGTGAGGATGCAGCTGAACGGCACATCATCAAAGCAGTACAATCCTTCTTTCCATCGCAGATATTCATAAGAAGGGAGTATTACCTTTTTGCATTTCCCGTCATAGTTGCCAAAGAATTCCTCTTTCTGTAAGCGGGTGATAACCTTATTACTGTTGGCAGGATAAATATCCACAATACCTTCTACAAGGGTAGTTTCAAATTCTTTGCTTCCTGCATAAGCACAAACATTAAAGCTGGTACCTACAACTTTCACCTTATTCATCTCTGTGTGCACGTAGAAGGGGATATCTTTGTTTTTTGCCACTTCAAAGTTGGCTTCACCATCCAGTTCTACGTTTCTTTCGCCACGCCCAAAGTTGGAAGCATAGGTCAATGTGGACTGTGCATTCAGCCATACCCGTGTGCCGTCGGCAAGAGTGATTTGTGCACGTTGTCCGGCGGGGACGGTTACTGTTTGTGGCAGGGATGCCTGATTATATAGATAATCATTAGTCATGAAATAACCGCATACGCCTACGATGATAACGGCTGCTATGCGTATTCCCCATTTTAGTATCGGAGCCAGACGGAAGGTCTTTTTTCCGGCACTTTGTCTGTCGGAGAATAAGGCGACATCAAACATCATACGTTCTTTCAAGAAAGCTTCCCGATTTTCTTCCGAGGCTTCCACCCAGTCAAGGATGCGCTTTTCTTCTTCAATGGTGGTGGTTCCTTTAAAATACTTATATAATAGTTCTTGGTTCATAAGGTACTTAATTTGTTTGTTGAATAAGGGTGTTTTTTTCTGTCCCTCTATAATTAATACAGGTGAACTTGGAACTACCCTAACGGAAAATGAAACTTTTTTTGTTTTTTCTTCGAAATGAGTTGGAAACAGAGAAATTGTCGGGAAGTGATGCTCTGGAAGCAGGCGGAATGAGATGTGTAATTTTGGTCAGGAACTCTTCTGAACCGTATCCGGTTCGTTCCTGCTTCGCTTCTATAGGAGGATGAGAATAGCGAAGCAGGTACGAGGAGGGTACGAAGAAGATAGGAACCGGGTATAGAGCGGATCGCTTTGTTCTGTTTTTCGGATACTCCAAACGTAAACGCATAGAATATCCGTGTGATGCACCGGAGGCACATCAGGACTTTATGGAATGTGACAGGAAATTAATTAATTGCCGGTATTAACTTGCCGGATTGGGAATTATGGATACAATGTAACATTCATCCGGAGCTTCGGCTTTAAATAGATTGTAAGCAATGCCTATGGCTTCCTCCGGAGAGTTTGCTTCAATATTCTTGTTGACATTCAGGGTCTCGAAAACTTGTTCTCCCTCGATAAGCACGTAGTATATTATTACAATATATCTCATAACTACCATGTTTAATAGCCAGCAATATTACTGATTTTGCAAACATATATCTTTTATTTATATTATCAAAGAAAAGCAGGAGAGTTTTACTAAAGTAGGATAGAGGCGAGATAATCTTTCAGTTCCACACGCAGAATACGTAGGGCTTTGGTGATATGGAATTCTACTGTTTTGAGAGAGAGATTCAGTTGTTCGGCTATTTTCTTGTTTGGCAGGTTGCTATAACGGCTGAGCATAAAGATTTCGCGACTTTGTGGTGGCATCTTGTCCAAGGCTTTGTTTACGATATGCTGTATCTCTGTACTGAAAATCTTGTCGGGCTCACAATCTTTCAACGTGGCAATACGCAAGTCTAACTCGCGCTGACGGTGCGAATTTAAATCTTCCTCAATACGCAGGCGAGTTTGTTCGTGTTCCAGGTAATTGAGTGCCTTATTTTTGATAATGGTAAGGAGCAATGCGTGCAGACCTTTATCTTCTTCCCAGCGGTCTCGACATTCCCACAAAGAAATCATAGATTCCATAAGAATATCTTCAGCTTCTGCCCAGCTTCTGATGTAGGAATAGGCAAAGGCAAGAAACTTTTCCTGATTCTCTCGAAAGAAACGAGAAAATAAATCCATAGTATGTAGGTTTCCGGCTAAAGGCATTTTTAAATATTCTCTCTCTTATTTAAGGTTTATAGGGTAAAGTAACATAATCTTTTTGGAATACGCAAAAGTCTTAAAAGTTTTTTCTTCCTTTTTTTACAAAAAGAAAGCCCGGCGGATTTCCGTCGGGCTTTATATACTGAATAATAAGGTGTTTCTTATTTCTTTTCAGGTCTTTCTTGTCTTTCCGGTCTCGGAAGCAATACTTTGCGGGAAAGTTTGAACTTACCGGTCTTCGGATCAATATCAAGCAGTTTCACTTCGATTTCATCACCTTCCTTGATACCGGCCTCTTCTACTGTTTCCAGACGTTTCCAGTCGATTTCAGAGATGTGCAACAAACCATCTTTACCCGGCAGGAACTCAACAAAAGCACCATAAGGCATTACAGAACGTACTTTACCTTTGTATACTTCACCAACTTCCGGTACGGCAACGATGCCCTTGATAAGACGCATAGCGTCATCAATGCTCTTCTTGTTAGTTCCGGAGATTTCTATTCTTCCGATGTTGTCTACTTCTTCGATAGTGATTGTAGCACCGGTTTCTTCCTGCATACCTTGGATGATCTTACCACCAGGGCCGATTACTGCACCGATAAACTCTTTAGGTATAGTCATCGTTTCGATGCGCGGAGCATGAGGTTTCAGTTCTTCGCGTGGTTCTTGGATAGTTTCCAGAATCTTGCCAAGAATGTGCATACGTCCTTCTTTAGCCTGGTTCAAAGCGCGTTCCAGAATTTCGAATGACAGACCGTCTACCTTGATATCCATCTGAGTAGCTGTGATACCATTCTTGGTTCCTGTTACTTTGAAGTCCATGTCGCCCAGGTGGTCTTCATCACCAAGGATGTCGGACAATACAGCATATTTATCTTCGCCCGGATTCTTGATCAATCCCATAGCGATACCTGATACCGGTTGTTTGATCTTCACACCTGCATCCATCAATGCCAGTGTTCCGGCACATACGGTAGCCATAGAAGAAGAACCGTTAGATTCAAGAATATCGGATACTACGCGCACTACATACGGGTAGTCAGCAGGAATTTGTCCTTTCAGTGCACGCCAAGCTAAGTGTCCGTGACCGACTTCACGACGGCCTACGCCACGTTGTGCCTTGGCTTCTCCGGTAGAGAACGGAGGGAAGTTATAGTGCAACAGGAAACGTTCTTTGCCATGTTCCAGTACGTTGTCGATAATCTTCTCATCCAGTTTTGTACCGAGGGTAACGGTAGACAAGGATTGAGTTTCACCGCGAGTGAAGATAGCAGAGCCATGAGGTCCGGGCAGGCAGTTGATTTCACTCCAGATAGGACGGATCTCGTCAGTCTTACGTCCGTCAAGGCGTTTACCTTCGTCCAGGATGCTGCGGCGCATAGCCTCTTTTTCTACATCGTGGTAGTAACGGTCGATCAGTGCTGCTTTTTCTGCCAGTTCTTCTTCGCTGAACTGTGCTTTGAACTCTTCACGGATAGCATCGAAAGCGTCCATGCGTTCATGTTTATTTTTGTTGCCGGAAGCGGCGATGGCATAAGCCTTTGCGTAGCAAGCTTCGTGAACGGCTTTACGCAGTTCTTCATCGTTTACTTCGTGGCAATATTCGCGTTTTACGGTAGAACCAACAGCCTCTGCCAGTTCTTTCTGAGCCAAGCATTGCACTTTGATTGCTTCGTGGGCTGCTTTCATGGCGTTCAGCAAGTCAAGTTCGGAAACTTCACTCATTTCACCTTCTACCATCATGATGTTTTCGTAAGTAGCACCCACCATGAGGTCCATGTCAGCTTTTTCCAGTTGATCGAAAGTAGGGTTGATAACGAACTGTCCGTCGATGCGTGCTACGCGTACTTCGGAAATAGGTCCGTTGAAAGGAATATCTGAAACTGCGAGGGCGGCAGAAGCGGCAAGCCCTGCCAGTGCGTCCGGTATATCAATACCGTCGGCGGAATAGAGGATGATGTTTACATATACCTCTGCGTGATAATTATCGGGGAATAAGGGGCGGAGAGCACGGTCAACAAGGCGGCAGGTCAGGATTTCATAATCTGAAGCGCGTCCTTCACGCTTGGTGAAACCGCCGGGAAAACGTCCAGATGCGGAGAATTTTTCTTTGTACTCTACCTGTAACGGCATGAAATCTGTTCCGGGAACTGCGTCCTTAGCGGCACAAACAGTAGCAAGAAGCATGGTGTTACCCATACGAAGCATTACAGAACCGTCTGCCTGTTTTGCCAGCTTTCCCGTTTCGAGTGTGATGGTTCTGCCATCAGGGAGCTCGATCGTCTTAACAATTGGGTTAATCATAAAAAATGTTTTATCTATATTTTCTTTCAAAATTCGTGCAAAGATACATATTAATTCATGTAATCAGGTGGGAATGAGATAAAAAAGTTTATAATTGACTATTTTTTTAGGTTTCCATGTGGAAGAAGCAATGAAAATGCTTTGACTAAACTTGAAAAGAACTATATTTGCACGTTCTTTCTAATAGAAATTAAGAAGCTAAATATGAAAAAGATCTGTTTTGTTGCACTTGCCGCTTTGGTTTTAAGTGCATGTAATTCTGAACCGAAATTCAAAGTTGAAGGTGAAGTTTCAGGTGCCGACGGCAAAATGCTGTACCTGGAAGCGGCTGCTTTGGAGGGCATCGTGCCCTTGGATTCTGTAAAGTTGAAGGGTGACGGTTCTTTCAGTTTCAAACAAACACGTCCGGTATCTCCGGAGTTCTACCGCCTTCGTGTGGACGACAAGGTTATCAATTTCTCTGTGGATTCTACGGAAACTATCGGACTGAAAGCGCCGTATACTGATTTTGCTACGGCTTATACGGTAGAAGGTTCGGCAAACAGCACTAAGATAAAGGAATTGACGTTGAAGCAAGTGCAGTTGCAGAATGAGGTGAATGAGTTGGTGAAGAAGATGCAGGCTCATCAGATAGGTGCCGATGTTTTTGAAGAAAAACTGGCTGCCTTGATGAAAGATTATAAGGATGAGGTGAAAACTAAATATATTTTTGCAGCTCCCAATACGGCTGCCGCTTATTTTGCTCTGTTCCAGAAACTGAATAATTACCTTATCTTCGATCCTTTGAATAGCAAGGATGATATTAAGTGCTTTGCAGCCGTTGCCACCAGTCTGAATAATTATTATCCGCATGCGGATCGCTCCAAGAATCTCTATAATATTGTGATTAAGGGAATGAAGAATACCCGTACACCGCAACAGAAAGTTCTGGAGTTGCCGGAAGAAGTTATTTCCGAAACCGGTATCATCGATATCAGCCTTCGTGATATGAAGGGGAATACCCATAAGTTGAGCGATCTGAAAGGTAAAGTAGTCTTGTTGGACTTTACTATTTACCAAAGTGCAGCTTCTGCTCCCCATAACTTCTTGCTGAATGACCTTTATACTAAATATAAAGATCAGGGACTGGTGATCTATCAGGTTTCACTGGATGCTGACGAGCACTTCTGGAAAACAACGGCTGATAATCTGCCTTGGATTTCTGTAAGAGATGCAAATGGAATTTACTCAAATGTGGCCGCTATGTACAACGTAAAGGAGGTTCCTTCTCTGTTCCTGATTAATCGGAATAGTGAGTTGAGCGCTCGTGGAGAGACTATAAAAGACTTGGACGCTGCGGTGAAAGCACTGTTGTAACTTGTTATAAATTAGAAGTTTTTATTTAAATATGTTACATAGCAGCAATTTTTGCTTGACACGCATTAATTAAAAGGCTATCTTTGCAAAAGAAAAATCGGAAGAGGGTTCCAGCATGCTGACCATGTTGGAATTCTTTTTTGTTATATAATACCATTTAGAAACTAAAAAGGAGGAAAAAAGTATGGCTTATATGTCAGAAGAAGGCTACAAGAAATTGATGGCCGAACTGAAAGAATTGGAGACGGTAGAACGTCCTAAGATTTCGGCTGCTATCGCCGAAGCACGTGACAAAGGTGACCTGTCGGAGAATGCAGAGTATGATGCCGCCAAAGAGGCACAGGGCATGCTTGAGATGAAAATCAATAAATTGAAGACGATTATAGCAGATGCCAAGATTATTGATGAGTCCAAGCTGAAAACGGATTCCGTGCAGATTTTGAACAAGGTGGAACTGAAGAACATAAAGAATGGCATGAAGATGATTTATACCATTGTTTCGGAAAGCGAAGCTAATCTGAAAGAAGGAAAGATTTCTGTAAACACTCCCATTGCACAAGGTTTGCTTGGTAAGAAAGTGGGTGATGTAGCTGAAATCAAAGTGCCGCAGGGCATGGTTAATCTTGAAGTAGTGAACATATCATTTTAAAGTAAAGGCAGGTCCGCATGCGGGCTTGCCTTAATTTATATATCATAAAAGTTATGGCAACAATATTCAGTAGAATTATCGCAGGTGAAATACCAAGCTATAAGGTGGCGGAGGATGATAAGTTCTTTGCATTTCTGGACATCAATCCGCTGGTGAAAGGGCACACGCTGGTCGTTCCCAAGCAGGAAGTGGATTATATCTTTGATCTGGATGATGAAGATCTGGCAGCAATGCATGTTTTCGCCAAGAAGGTGGCTCGTGCCATTGAGAAGGCTTTCCCTTGCAAGAAAGTAGGTGAAGCAGTGATTGGTCTGGAAGTACCTCATGCGCACATTCATCTTATTCCTATGCAGAAAGAGTCGGACATGCTGTTCTCTAATCCAAAACTGAAACTTTCTGATGAAGAATTTAAAGCAGTTGCCGAAGCGATTCGCGCTGCATTCTAAAAATAAAACTCCTTCCTTTTATAATAAGAACGGGGGCTGAAATGGATTCAGTCCCCGTTTCCTTTATTCTGGTTTGAAAGTCTATGCTTTCAAATTCCGATATCCGGTTAGATGTAATCTTCCCCTAATTTTATTTGTGCGTCGTTTACGTATTTACGGATAGAATGTTCTTCATCCTTCTTGCAAATCAGCAATACATTGTCCGATTCGGCGATGAGATAGCCTTCCAGTCCATCAATAACGGCGAGTTTGTTTTGTGGGAGCACCACGATGTTGTCTTTACTGTTGTACATTAGAGACTCACACTTCAAGGTTACATTTCCTTCTTTGTCCTTTGGGGACAAGTCATACAATGAACCCCATGTACCTAAATCGGACCAGCCGAAATCTCCTAATGAAACATATACATTGTCTGCTTTCTCCATGATGCCGAAGTCGACGGATACATTGGGGCATGCAGGGAAATTTTCGTCGATGAATGCTTTTTCGGCAGGAGTACCGTATACATCTTTACCAGGAATCAATTTGCTTGCCAGCTCGGGAAGTAGTGCTTCCACGGCCTTGATGACAGAGTTTACATTCCACATGAAGAGGCCGGAGTTCCAATAAAATTCTCCGCTTTCTACGAAAACTTTGGCTAACTCCAGTTCAGGTTTTTCGGTAAAGGTCTTCACCTTGTAGAAATTATCTCCTGCTTGTTCGGCTATCTGAATGTAACCATAACCTGTTTCGGGACGGTTCGGTTTGATACCGAGAGTCAGCAACTTTTCTGATTGAGATACGAACGTCAAGCCTTTTTCGATGGCATCTAGGAACTCTCCTTCCTTCAGAATCAAATGATCGGATGGGGCTACCACGATATTGGCATTCGGGTTTAATGCGCGAATGTGATAAGCTGCCCATGCGATACACGGAGCGGTATTTCTGCGTGTAGGCTCCAGCAAAATTTGTTCGGGATTCAATTCAGGCAGTTGCTCCTTTACAAGATCTGCGTATAAATCGTTTGTAACGATAAGTATGTTCTCTGTGGGAATAACTTTATTGAAGCGGTCGAAGGTTTGTTGCAGTAATGACCTGCCTGTGCCAAAGAAGTCCAGAAACTGTTTAGGGAGCGTTTTTCGACTAAACGGCCAGAAGCGACTGCCGATACCTCCACCCATGATAACACAGAAATTATCCTTATTTGTTGTCATATCGTTTGTTTTAAAAGTTTCTGCTAAAGTACACTATATTTTGGAAACACGGAATGTTTGTAGAATGTTTTATGACTTTTTTCTCCTTTTTTTAGGAAAAGTATTGCAGGTTTAGAAAAAAGCCGTATCTTTGCACCGCAATTGAGAAATCAAGCATGCCCAGATGGCGGAATCGGTAGACGCGCTGGTCTCAAACACCAGTGGATTCACTTCCATCCCGGTTCGACCCCGGGTCTGGGTACTGAGGCGGAGAAAGTTGAAAAACTCTCTCCGCTTTTCTTTTCTACTCCTCGTAATTTATTGATTTGGGATCAGGTTGAAATGTTATGCTCTTGTTATTAGAGTTTTAACTCTGTTAAACTATTAGCTCTTCTTCTTTCAGTTTATCTACGTGTATGAGGACATTTAGTCCTTGTGCCGCTTCATTAATCGTTCAAAGAACGGGCAATCGTTTGCTTTTGTCCGGTCTGTGTTGCATCAGTATCTTAAGCTTTATTGTATACCAACCTTGCTTAATCGGCTTGTCAACTAAGGTTGACAGGTCGATTGACCTTGGCTAATAGGCCTGTTGACCAAGGTTGACACCCAGTTATTCCTAAGGGTGAATGAGATTTCTCCTAGTTCTGGATAAGAATACTCTTGATGTAAAACAAATGAATACCATATACTGGGGTAAGTAACTGCTGTAATCTTAATTATAAAATTAGTCAACCAAAACCAGGACGAGACATAGTGAGAGTAACATCTTTACTCTCACTCTTAAAAGTTACTCTCACTCACACTTAATGTTTTTATTATTAATGATTTGTCTGTAAAGTGAGGGTAGTGAGAGTAGATACTATCAACTTTTTATTGAAGACTGAGTTCAAGTTATAAATGCGACATTTTTTCTATTTCATCAACATCATACCCTATTTTATATTACAACTTATGTTTAATGCGGATATAAATAGCAAAAAGATGAACGTAATATGCAAATTTGTCATTGGATATTTCTTAGGCATTTATTTTTTCCTAACTTTGCAAAGGATAGTTGAGAAGCTTTTGCCATTTTATATTTTAATATTTACCCAATATGCCAAATCAGAATACACTTCTGTATCTCCCTTTGACATTTCGAATACTTGCGGTTGCTATTTTCGCTTGTTTATTTCTGGCGCCCAAGGCGATGGCTGATACGAAAGATCAAGAGTATATTGTTCTTATCAGTTCTTCCACTTTTCGTGAGAAATGGGCTTATGATCTGCTTGAAACTGTAGAAAAGGCATTCAATGACGAAAATTCGGTGAAGGTATATTCGGAGACTCTCACAACATGGCATTTCAATAATCAACAGGAAATAAATCAGAAGGTTGATTATCTAAAGGATAAATATTCTGTTCCTCCCCAAGCCGTCATATTTGTAGGCGATCCGGGATGGTACGTTTGCAAACCGCTTTTTGATACTATCTGGAAAGGGGTACCTACAATTATTTGCCACTCGATGCCGCATACGTCGGCTGATATAAATAAGTATTATAATGGTGAATATATACCTGAAGATCAGATTATCGCTACACCGGAAATGCTGGAACGGTATAATGTGACTGCCATAAATATTCCTGTCTGCATTAAAGAAACCATAGAATTGATGAAGGAGATTACTCCTGAAATGAAAAAGGTTGTCTTGTTATCGGATGACAGATTTATCTGTTCTCTAATTCGGAAAAAAGCAGAAGGCATACATCAGCAGTACTTTTCTGATTTGGATATGGAATTTATTACTTATCCTCAGACAAATACAGAAACGATGCTTCACAAGATTAGCGAATCTGGTAGAGAAACAGGCATTATTTACTGTTCATGGGTGAATGTAGCCAGTCAGAATCTGTCTGAGAAATATTATCCTGATGAGAGGATGCATTCTTATATTTCCGGTATAGTTAAAAAGCCGGTATTCTCGTTGTCTGACCAGTTCACAAGGGTTCATGCTTTATTTGCCGGTGGGCATTATATAGGCAGTTCCGATGTGGAAAGTACCGTTATCGGTGAAATTAGAAGTGCACTGAAGAAGGATGGTACATACGAGGCGAAAACGGTTGTTGCCGGTACGCCCAATACCTATCTTAATTACCAGACATTGCTTGACAAGGGAGTTCCATTAGATAACTTTCCTAAAAATGCGGTTTATTGTGATGTTCCGCCCAGTTTTATCCAGAAGAATATTATTTATGTTGTAATTGTATTGGGTACTGCTATTGTCCTGCTGCTATTTTACTTTATGCACAAGCGTATCAAGAAAGTGAGAGAAACGGAGTGGCAAGAACATCTGCATTTGCTTGAAAATATTCTCGATAACCTTCCTATTGCAGCCAAGGTGAAAGATGTCGATAATGATATGCGCTATACTTTTATAAATAAAAAGGCTGAAGAACTCTTTGAATATCCGGCTAAGGAGGCGATTGGAAGAACTGATTTCGATATAATGCCTGAGGCTGCAACGATGATCAGGAAAGAAGATGAAGAATTGGTAAGAACGGGAATTGCCCAATCCGGTACCAGGCGTTTCTTTACGAATAAGAATGAGGAACGGTTTACCTTCCAGAATAATAATATAGTTTCATTCTCTGATGGACGTAAATGGATTCTCTATACGGCTTGGGATATTACAGACCAGAAGATTCTGGAACGTAAACTGCGTCTGGCTAAGGAAGAGGCTGAAGAGTCCAATCGTATAAAATCAGCTTTCCTGGCTAATATGAGCCATGAAATACGTACTCCGCTCAATGCAATAGTTGGTTTTTCGAGTATACTGGCTGAAGATGTATCGGAAGAAGAACGGATAGAATACCTCAGTATCATTAGTAAGAACAATGATATATTATTGCAACTGATCAATGACATCCTGGATTTATCAAAGATAGAAGCCGGTACACTGGAATATGTCTATGCAAATATAGACGTAAATAAGATGTTATCTGAAATAGAGCAGGCTGCCAGAATGAGACAACCGAATGCGAATGTCGCTATATGTGCAGTGATGCCTATGCCGGATCTTCTTTTATATACTGACCAGCGTAGAATTACTCAGGTACTGAATAATTTCATCAGCAATGCCATGAAGTTTACAAATACAGGGAGTATCACGTTTGGGTATGAAGAACCCAAAGATGGTTATATACGCTTCTTTGTGACAGATACCGGTACCGGTATCCCTCCTGAAAAAGTGGCGGATATATTCAACCGTTTTGTAAAGCTCGATTCCTTCAAACAAGGAACCGGACTTGGACTGGCTATTTCACAGAATATCGTGAAGGAACTCAAAGGCGAGATCGGAGTGCTGTCTGAGTTGGGGAAAGGTTCTACTTTCTGGTTTACGCTGCCTTATGAAAAGATGGGTGCACACCGTTCTATCCTTCCATAAGTGATTTCTAATCATTTTCTAATCTCGTATAAGTTTATTATAATCCGTTCCGGAAGCCTTAATTTTTAAGGAGTTGTACTTTTGCCTCAAAATTGATAAAACAATGATGAGGCAGATTACATTTACCCTTTTTCTTATTTTCTCATGCAGCCTGTGGGCGCAATCGAATCCGTTAAAGTTGACGATGAAGGAGGCGGAGGAACTTTTCCGTACCCACAATCTTTTACTGGTTGCCGAATATTACAATGTAGACATGGCACAGGCACAAGTGGTGCAGGCCAAATTATTTGATAACCCCGTTATCACATTGGAGCAGAATATTTATAACCGTCTGAACGGTAAATATTTTGATTTTGGGAAAGAAGGAGAGTCCGGAGTGCAGATAGAACAAGCCATCAATCTGGCCGGACAACGCAACAAACGAATACGTCTGGAAAAGATTAATCACCAATCCGCTTTATTGCAATTTGAGGAAGTAGCACGCACCTTAAACAGTGAGTTGAAGGAAACCTGTGTCGAAATGTATTTCCTGACCAAGTCCGTGCAGATTTATGATAAAGAGATCACTTCTTTAGAGGAACTGCTGCTATTCTACAAGAATATGGCAGAGAAAGGGAATATTTCATTGTTGGAATTATCCCGTATGCAGGCATTACTGTTATCACTGAAAAAGGAGAAGAATGATGCAGTAAATGAATTGGTATCGAAGAGGGGGAATCTGAAGATGTTATTAAACTTGCCGGTCACTCAGGAGATAGAAATACTTCTGGATGAAACGATGCTGAGCCGGTTGGAATTGTTTAGTCTGTCACTTGCCGATCTGGATTCCTTGTTACCTTCCCGCCCCGACCAACGGTTGGCCTTCTCCATGCTTGAGGCTTCCAAGGCGAATTTGAAGTTACAGCGTTCATTGGCCGCTCCGGAGTTTGCTATTCAGGGGATTTACGACCGTGCAGGAAACTTCATCAACAATTATTTTGCAGTAGGTCTTAGCTTCTCCGTTCCTATTTTCAATCGGAATCAGGGTAATATCAAGTCAGCCAAACTGGAAATAGAAAAGAGCCTGAAAGAGAAAGAATACACAGAGAACAGGGCAAACTCGGAACTGTATGTGGCGTATTCCCGTCTGGAAAAGGCTATGGAACTTTATCAATCAGCAGACGATGACTTGGAAAAGAACTTCAACCGGCTGATTGAAGGGGTGAACGAGAATTTTCGTAAGCGTAATATCAGCATGCTGGAGTTTGTCGATTATTACGAGAGCTATAAGGAAACGAGTTTGCAATTGTATGAGACTCGGAAAGATGTTTTTCTGGCCATGGAGAACTTGAATACGGTAGTAGGACGAAATATATTTAATTACTAAGCAATGGATATGAACAGGATTTTACAGGTTTTAGTAGGTGCAGTACTATTCTTGAGCAGTTGCTCGACAAAAGATAATAATGAAACTTCAGTATCTCCGGAGATGTGTCTGACAGATAGTTTGATGCAAGTTGTCAGCATAGATATCGTACATACACGTATCTTAATCGACGAGTTGACACTGAACGGTCGTGTGACGTTTAATCAGGAGCAAGTGGTACAGGTTTTTCCAATGTTCGGCGGACGGGTGATTGCTGTGAATGCCGAGGTGGGAGACTACGTACATAAAGGGGAAGTGCTTGCTGTGGTCAAGAGTGGTGAAGTGGCGGAATATGAGAAACAGCTGAAGGATGCGGAACAACAAGTGGCCGTAACCCGCCGTAACTGGGATGTTGCGCAAGATATGTACAATGCCGGCATGGCTTCGGCCCGCGACACATTGCAGGCCCGTCAGGAATTGGTGAGTGCCGTGACGGAGGAAAGACGCCTGAAGGAAGTCTATTCCATCTATAATCTGTCCGATGAATCCAGATATGAGATTAAATCACCGATAACGGGCTTTGTGGCGGAGAAGCATGTGAATAAAGATATGCAGATACGCTCCGACCAGGGTGAAGAACTATTCACGGTATCCGGTCTGGATAATGTCTGGATTATGGGCGATGTATATGAGAGTGATATCCGCAAAGTAAAAGAAGGTGCTCCTGTCCGTATCACAGCATTGGCCTATCCCGGCAGAGAGTTTGTAGGGAGTATTGATAAGGTCTACCACATCCTCGATGAAGAAAGTAAAACCATGAGCGTGAGAATTAAACTTCGTAATGAAGATTATCTGTTGAAACCCGGCATGTTTACCAATATATATGTACAATGCGAATCAACGGATGATACGATGCCCTGCATTGATTTACATGCCCTGATCTTTGAGAATGGAAAAAATTATGTAGTGACGGCAAGCGAAGACGGCAGGCTGCAAGTAAAGGAAGTGGAAGTGTATAAACAGTTAAGGAACCGGTGTTATATACACTCCGGCTTGCAGGAGGGCGACCGTATCTTGAATAGAAACACATTGCTGGTATATAACGCATTGAATGCTGATTAACAGATAAAGAATTTGATATGCATAAGTTCATAGATAACATCATAGCTTTCTCTTTGAAGAATAAGTTCTTCATATTCTTTTTTACGGTACTTGCGGTTATTGCAGGAATTGTCTCTTTCAAGCATACCCCGATAGATGCCTTTCCGGATGTAACCAACACCAAAGTAACTATTATTACCCAATGGCCCGGGCGGAGTGCCGAGGAGATGGAGAAGTTCATTACCATCCCTATTGAAATAGCAATGAACTCCGTACAAAAGAAGACGGACATACGCTCTACCACCTTGTTCGGACTATCGGTGGTGAATGTAATGTTTGAAGATCATGTAGACGATTTTACAGCCCGTCAACAGGTCTATAATCTATTGAATGATGCTGACTTGCCGGAAGGCGTTACTCCGGAAGTACAGCCTTTGTATGGTCCTACGGGAGAAATCTTCCGCTATACGTTGAGAAGTGAGAAGAAATCGGTTCGTGAATTGAAGACCATTCAGGACTGGGTGATTGAGCGGAATTTACGTTCCGTATCCGGTGTGGCCGATATTGTAAGTTTCGGTGGAGAGGTGAAAACCTTTGAGGTCAGTGTGAATCCCAACCAATTGAGGAATTACGATATTTCCTCTCTGGAGTTGTTTGAAGCCATAGAGAAAAGTAATATCAATGTCGGTGGTGATGTGATCACAAAAAGTTCCCAAGCCTATGTTGTCCGGGGTATCGGACTGATTAACGATGTGGAGGAAATTGGAAATATCGTTGTGAAAAATGTGAAAGGTACTCCTATTCTGGTGAAACACCTGGCAGATGTGCACGAGTCCTGTTTACCCCGCCTCGGACAAGTAGGCCGAATGGATGAAGATGATGTCGTGCAAGGCATTGTCGTGATGCGTAAGGGGGAGAATCCCGGTGAAGTGATTAAAGCCCTGAAAGAAAAAATAGCCTATATCAATAAAGAAGTGCTGCCATCGGATGTACAGATCGTACCTTTCTATGATCGTGAGAACTTGGTAGATCTGGCTGTGAGCACAGTGACACGCAACCTGATAGAAGGCATCCTGTTTGTGACTTTCATTGTGTTGATATTTATGGCGGATTGGCGGACTACCGTGGTGGTGGCAGTGGTCATTCCATTAGCATTATTATTTGCTTTCATTTGCCTGCGTATAATGGGTATGTCCGCCAATTTGTTGTCCATGGGAGCCATTGATTTCGGTATTATTATAGACGGTGCGGTGGTGATGGTCGAGGGTATCTTTATAGTTCTTGACAAGAAAGCGCGTGAAGTGGGAATGCCGGCATTCAATGTCATGTCAAAGATGGGATTGATCCGTAATGCTGCCAAAGATAAGGCGAAAGCGGTTTTTTTCTCCAAACTGATTATCATTACGGCGCTGATTCCTATTTTCTCTTTCCAGAAAGTAGAGGGGAAGATGTTTTCACCGCTTGCTTTTACGCTGGGCTTTGCTTTGTTGGGGGCATTGGTGTTCACCTTGACTCTGGTACCCGTACTTTCGGCCATGCTGTTAAAGAAGAATGTGCGCGAAAAGAATAACAGGTTCCTCCGCTTTGTTAATGAGAAATCATCCGCCTTGTTTGATGTCTGCTATGCTTATCGCAAGGTGACGATTACGATTGCTACGCTTGTGGCAGTGGTGGGGTTGTATGCATTTTCTTTCCTCGGAACGGAATTCCTTCCCCAGTTGAATGAAGGCTCTATTTATATCCGTGCCACTTTACCGCAAAGTATAGCTTTGGATGAGTCCGTCAAGCTGGCAAACAAGATGCGGGCGAAGTTAAGAAGCTTTCCTGAAGTGAAACAGGTGATGTCTCAGACCGGACGCCCCAATGACGGAACCGATGCCACCGGATTTTATAATATCGAGTTTCACGTAGATATTTATCCGGAAAAGGACTGGGAAAGCGGCTTTACCAAACTGGAATTGATTGACAAAATGCAACATGAACTGGAGATTTACCCGGGTATAGACTTTAACTTCTCCCAGCCGATTACGGATAATGTGGAAGAAGCAGCTTCCGGTGTAAAGGGTTCTATAGCTGTGAAAGTCTTCGGTAAAGATCTGTATGAGTCCGAGAAAAAAGCCGTAGATATTTATAAAATATTGGGAACCGTGGATGGCATCGAAGATTTGGGGGTAATACGAAATATCGGACAGCCGGAATTGCGCATAGAACTGGATGAGAATAAGCTCGCACGCTATGGAGTGGCTAAGGAAGATGTACAGTCCATTATCGAAATGGCGATTGGAGGTAAGTCGGCTTCCTTGCTTTACGAAGATGAGAAGAAGTTCAATATCATGGTGCGTTATAAAGAGGAATTCAGATGCAACGAAGATGAGATAGGAAAAATACTGGTACCCGCTATGGATGGTACGATGGTGCCGATTAAGGAACTGTCGGAGATAAAAACTATCACCGGCCCCTTACTTATCTTTCGTGATAATCATGCCCGTTTCTGTGCCGTGAAATTCTCGGTCCGGGGTAGAGATATGGGAACTGCCGTTGCTGAGGCTCAGAAGAAAGTGAATGCCGCAGTGCATTTGCCCGAAGGATATACTTTGAAGTGGACTGGAGATTTTGAAAACCAGCAACGTGCTACTCAACGTTTGGCGCAGGTGGTTCCTGTCAGCATTATCATCATCTTTATTATTCTTTTCATCCTGTTTTCCAATGCACGGGATGCAGGTTTGGTATTGCTGAATGTACCTTTTGCCGCTGTGGGTGGTATTGCTGCCTTGCTCATAACCCGCTTTAATTTTTCGATCTCTGCCGGTATCGGGTTCATTGCTCTTTTTGGTATCTGTATCCAAAATGGAGTGATTATGATATCCGATATCAAACACAATCTGCAGGCGAGGTTGGCGTTGCCCGATGCTGTAAAAACCAGTGTGCGTTCCAGGGTTCGGCCCGTGCTGATGACGGCTGCAATGGCGGCTATCGGCCTGATGCCTGCGGCGCTGAGTCATGGAATCGGTTCCGAATCGCAGCGACCGTTGGCCATTGTTATTATCGGAGGTCTGATCGGGGCTACTTTCTTCGCTTTGTTTGTTTTCCCGTTGATTGTCGAGATCGTTTATGGTAAAATGTTATATGATAAAGACGGTAGATTGAAGCAGAAAAAACGATAAAACGTATATTTGTGCTTTCTTTAAGTTTTAAAAACTATGGCAAAGATACTGTTGGTAGAAGATGAAGTCAATATAGCCTCTTTCATAGAACGGGGATTGCAGGAATTCGGGCATACGGTTTCTGTAGCTTATAATGGTGCGGATGGTTGGCAGCTGGCTCAGGACGAACCTTTTGACTTACTTGTTCTGGATATAATCATGCCCAAGATGAACGGACTGGACCTATGCAGGCAGTACCGCCAACTCTATGGATACGATTCCCCCGTCATTATGCTTACGGCCTTGGGTACAACAGATGATATTGTAAAAGGACTCTACGCAGGTGCCGATGATTATTTGGTGAAGCCTTTCAGCTTTCAGGAGTTGGAAGCGCGTATCACCGCTTTGCTGCGCAGGAACAAGGAGAAAAGAACTTCGGAGCTTGTTTGTGGTGACCTTATCCTCGATTGCAATACCAGGCGTGCCCGTCGTGGTGACCGTGAAATGGAACTGACGGTAAAAGAATACCGACTTTTAGAGCACTTCATGAATAACCAGGGTGTTGTGCTCTCTCGGGTGAATCTCCTGAAACATGTATGGGATAAGAATTTTGATACGAATACCAATGTAGTAGATGTGTATGTGAACTACCTGCGTACCAAGATTGATAAAGATTATGAAAACAAACTTATCCATACGGTGGTAGGTTTGGGCTATATTATGGAATCTCATTAAACGGAGAATCGTAGTGAAGATAGGAAGTAAAATAGCGTTGTTCTATACGGGTATCACAATATGTATGCTTACCTGTATCATGGTTGTTTTCTATTTTTTCATTTATAACTATATCAATAGGCTGTACGATTCTTACCTGGCAGATAAAGCCTATCTTACTGCCCAGAAACATTGGGAAAAGGATGAAGTAGACGAGAGTAGTTATGAAATTATCCGTCAGGAATACGAAGGGCTTCTTCCCCAGGCTAAGGAAATCTTGCTGAATACCGATAGCATGGAGACTGTGAAAGATACACTTGATAAGTATCTGAACAAAGAGCAGCAGAAGCGACTATTCATGGAAGAGCCGGTTTCATTCCGTTATAAAAAAGAGGTGGGTGCGGCATTGTATTACCCGGATAATGAAGGTAATTTTATAGTTCTGATACTTGCCCGGAACAACTATGGAACGGAGATACAGAATCATGTGCTTATCCTGATACTTCTTTTGTTCATTTTCAGTTCCATATCGGTTTATTTCATTGGAAGGTTTTATGCCAATCGAATGTTGGCACCGGTGAAGCGTATTTTGAAAGAGCTGCGGCGCATCCGGGGGAATAATCTGAATATCAGGATTAAGACAGCCGGTAACCATGACGAACTGGACGATCTGATCACTTCTATCAATGGTATGCTCGACCGCATAGACGCGGCTTTCAAGTCCGAAAAATCTTTCGTAAGCAGTGCTTCCCATGAACTTAATAATCCGCTGACGGCCATTCAGGGAGAGTGTGAAATCAGCTTGCTGAAAGAACGTTCGCCACAAGAATATATCAAGGCTTTGAACCGTATTTCGGATGAAAGCAAAAGAATCAGCTTGTTGATAAAATCCCTCCTTTTCCTTTCGCATCAGGATGAAGAACTTCTGAAGAATAATATGGAAGATGTGGACCTGGCAGAACTTCTGATCATACTGTGTGCCGAGAATGAGCGGATGCAGTTCAGTAATACATTTCAGAAAGAGAACCTGCCAGTGGTAAGGGCTAATTTGCATTTGCTGAAAATAGCAATCCGTAATATACTGAACAATGCCTGTAAATATTCCGGAAAACTACCTGTAGCCGTGCGGCTGTATCCTAAGGAAGGGAACACTATTTTGGAAATAGAAGACAAAGGTATTGGCATTCCTGAAGATGAAATACAGCTTATTTTCCAGGCATTCTATCGTGCAACCAATACAAGGGAATATTCAGGTCATGGTATTGGGCTGGGACTTTCTTTGAAGATATTATCTATTTATGGAGCGAGGATGGAGATTTTATCCAAACTAAATACGTATACGAGAGTGTTGATAACCTTTAAGTGACTAATCATTAGACTTTGGTTTTAAAATAAAATGTATCTTTGTGTCGGTCAAAAATGCTATGGAGTATATTTAATATAGATATTATGAAAAAGAAAAACACTCTTTTACTTTTTTTGTGCTTGTTCAGTCTGTGGGCAGTGGCACAAGAAAAGAAACCTGTAAAGATTGCCTGTGTTGGAAACAGTATCACTTATGGCTCAGGAATTAAAAATCAGTTTCAGAACAGTTATCCGGGGTTGCTTTCCCAGCTTTTGGGTGAAGGGTACGATGTCCGCAATTTCGGAATTAGTGCCCGTGTATTGTTGAATAAGGGAGATCATCCTTATATGCACGAACAGAAGTTTCGTGATCTTTTGGCATTTCAGCCGGATATCGTTACCATTAAATTGGGAACGAATGACAGTAAACCCTGGAATTGGCGTTATGGAAAAGATTTTAAGAAGGATTTGACGGAAATGCTGGATATTCTTCAGGAATTGCCTTCCAAACCTAAGATATATCTTTGTTTGCCTGTTCCTGCCGTAAAACGGAATTTTGGTATTAACGATAGCGTAATTACAAACGGTATTATTCCTGTGATACGCAGTGTAGCGAAGAAACGTCATCTGCCCGTTGTGGATCTTTATGCACTGCTGAAGCCATATCCTGATTACTATACGGATGGTATCCACCCCAATGAACAAGGAGCTGCATTGATTGCCGGTGAACTTTATCGTACACTGACCGGTAATGAGGCGCCTGCAATTGTTACCGATCAACCTTTCCCCGGTAAGAAGTCGCAATGGGAAGGGTTCGATCGTTATGATTTTATTTGTAATGCACGCCGCGCTATCGTTGTTGCTCCCCGCAAGGTAGCGGAAGGGCGTCCCTGGATATGGCGTCCTGCATTTTTCGGAGCTTTCCCTTCGGTAGATAAGGCTTTGTTGGAAAAAGGTTTTCATGTGGCGTATTATGATTTGACTCATCTTTATGGAAGTCCGCGTGCGCAACGCCTGGGCACTGATTTCTATGAAGTCATGCGCAGATATTATCGTCTTTCTCCCAAAGTGACGTTAGAAGGCTTCAGTCGTGGCGGATTATTCGCATTTAACTGGGCGGCAAATAATCCTGATAAAGTGGCCTGTATCTATGTGGACGCTCCTGTATGCGATATGCTCTATTTCTCCGAGAACTGGGAACGTGATTTCTGGAAAGGCTTCCTTGCAGAATGGGGATTGACTGAAGAAAATGCCAAAGACTTCAAAGGAAATCCGATTGATAACCTGGCTCCATTAGCGGCTGCCGGTATTCCAGTGATGGGCGTTTGTGGTGATAGTGACAAGATTGTGCCGTATGAAAAGCACATGAAGATTGCTGCTGAACGTTATCGTGCTTTGGGAGGTAATGTCGAAATCATATTGAAACCCGGTTGCGATCATCATCCCCATAGTTTAGATAATGCTGAACCGGTTGTTGATTTTATAATCCGTAACCAACCGGATTATCAGAAGAAACAAGTGATCCATCAACGTGGTAGCCTTACTAACTCTTATCTGAAGTTTGCAAAAGAGAAAAAAGGTTGTGTCGCTTTTCTGGGTGGTTCCATTACCGAAATGCGTGGTTGGCGGAATATGATACAGGAAGATTTGAAACAGCGTTTCCCGGAAACTGAATTTATGTTCATTGATGCCGGAATACCTTCTACCGGAAGCACTCCTCATGCTTTCCGTTTTGAAAATGATGTGTTGCAGAAAGGAATGCCTGATTTATTATTTGTTGAGGCAGCGGTAAATGATGATACAAACGGATTCGATTATATCCGGCAGACGCGCGGTATGGAGGGTATTATTCGTCATGCCCGTACTGTCAGTCCGGAAATGGATATTGTCATGCTTCACTTTATTTACGATCCATTCATACCTTTGTTGGATAAGGGTATACAACCCCAGGTTATTATGAATCATGAAAGTGTAGCCAATCATTATTATGTTTCCTCTATCAATCTGGCGGAAGAAGTGGCGCAGCGTATGCGCGATGGTGAGTTTGATTGGAAAGAATTTGGTGGCACACATCCTGCTTGGAATGGTCATACATATTATGCTGCCGCTATTAACCGTCTCTTCGACCTTGAATGGAGTGGTGACGTGGTAAAGAAAACCGTCCGGGCACATGAGGTGCCGGAAAAACCGATAGATTCCTATTCTTATGATAAAGGTGTATTTGCGGATATCCGTTCCGCCAAGCAACTGAATGGTTGGAAAGTGGTGGATGACTGGACGCCTACAGTGAAAGGGAATACCCGTAAAGGTTTCGTACATGTTCCTATGTTGGTGGCTGACCGTGCCGGAGCCAGTCTTTCATTCTCTTTTGAAGGACGCGCTGTAGGTATCTTCTGCGCAGCCGGTCCGCAAGCCTGTGTGCTGGAATACAGTGTGGATGGCGCTCCGTTCAAGAAGCTGGATACATTTACTGATTGGAGCCGGAACTTATATATTCCATGGGTGTATATGCTGGAAACAGAACTGGTTTCCGGTCGGCATACCTTGCGTTTGCGTATAGCCAAAGGTGAGAGAACCGGGTGTCAGATACGTAATTTCGTGGTGAATCAGTAAGTCATTATCCCCTTCACAGTACCTCTGTGAGGGGGATAAAAACAAATTGTACCTTTATTAGTAACATTTCAGGAGCAAGGATTAACCAATCTGTCTCCTCTTCATAACATTCTTTTCAAAGTCTTTCAACTTCATTCCATACATTTGTCGTGGTTTCTTTTGTAAACGAAAAAGAACACAATAAAATCTTTGATATTAACCATTAAACAATGTACAATGAGAAAGACATTCTTTGAAAAGTGCATAAATTTGCATTTATGCCGTGTTGCATTGGTACTACTACTTCTGGTACCTGCAATCAGTAGTCTTCAGGCTATCCCTTCTCAAAGCAAAACCATTTCGGGAGTTGTGACATCTGCCACGGACAATGAGCCGTTGATTGGTGTCAGCGTCCAGGTGAAAGAGACTTCCACCGGTGGAATAACCGATATGGACGGTAAATATTCCGTAACAGCCCAAACCGGGCAAACGCTGGTATTCTCTTATATCGGCTACAAATCTCAGGAATTTAAAGTAGGTGATTCTTCGGTTATCAATGTTTCATTAAAAGAAGATACCGAAATGCTGGATGAAGTAGTCGTGGTAGGTTATGGCGTTCAGAAGAAGAAGCTGGTAACCGGTGCTACAGTTCAGGTGAAGGGTGAAAACATTGCTAAACTGAACACGACGAACCCTCTCTCTGCTTTGCAGGGACAAACACCCGGTGTGAACATTGTCTCTACTTCCGGACAGCCGGGTGCCAGCATGAGTGTAACCATTCGTGGATTGGGTACGGTGGGTAATTCTCAGCCTCTCTATCTTATCGATGGTGTGGGTGGCGACATTTCTACTTTGAATCCTGCTGATATTGAAAGTATCGATGTATTGAAAGATGCAGCTTCGGCTGCTATTTATGGTGCGCAGGCTGCCAATGGTGTAGTGTTGGTTACTACTAAAAGTGGTAAGGAAGGTACTTGCAGAATCAGCTATGATGGTTTTGCCGGTTGGCAGACGATAGGTCGCAAATACAGTATGCTCAATGCATCAGAGTATATGAGTATTATGGATGAAGCTCGTCTCAACTCAGGCATGTCGCCGGTGGATTGGGCTTCGCTTAGCTCCATACATGATGCCAGGGGGAATATATATGATACTGACTGGATTGACCAGGCTATTGAAGATGGTGGATTAACTACCAGCCACAACCTCTCGTTCACAGGTGGTTCCAAAACTTCTACTTATGCTATTTCAGGTGGCTACACTGGTCAGGATGGCCTGATTGGTGGCTCAGATGTTTCTTATTATAAAAGATATAACTTCCGCGTCAACTCTGAACATAAGATGTGGAACGGACTGGTGACTGTGGGCGAACATGTGGGTTTTGTCTGGAAAGACACACGAGGCATGGGTACGGGAAACATCTGGAATAACAACCTGCGCAGTGCTTTCTCCGCATCTCCTATTATTCCCGTTTATGATGCTGATGGCAACTACAATTCTACGGTAAACTCCGACTGGAATGTAAACGATGGTAATCCTTATGGAAACATGATGGTGAATCGCTATAACAACAGCAAGAATGGTTCGCTCGATGCTAACGTATATGTGCAGATTGAACCCATCAAAAACTTGAGATTTAAAACGGTCTACGGTATCAGCTACGGCGCTTCCGAATACCGTGCCTATACACCGAAGTATCAGTTTACCCCGCAAACGGCCAACACCGTGAGCAAAGTGAATCAAAGTCATGGTCACGGTCTGTCGATGGTGTGGACCAATACTCTCTCTTACGATTTCAATATTGCTACTGAACATCATGTCAATGCCTTGATAGGTAGTGAATTGTCTACCTATGATGGTAGTAATACCGAAGGCTCCAATACTGGCCTTATCCCCGGATTCGATGATTGGGATCATGCTTATCTGGTAAATACCAACGGTACGGAAAATAAGACAGTGAAAGGTTCTCCTTACGACTCTACCCGTGGTATGTCATATTTCGCTCGTTTGGGTTGGACATGGAAAGAACGTTATATGGTGAATGCCACCATGCGTGCCGATGGCTCATCGAAGTTTGCCAAAGGTAACCGCTGGGGATATTTTCCTTCAGTATCTGCCGGATGGACTATCTCCGAAGAGAAGTTCATGGAATCGGTGAAATCCTGGTTCGATTTCTTAAAGATACGTGTCAGCTGGGGGCAGGTAGGTAATGCCAATATCAACTGCTATCAATATCTTGCTCCTGTGTCCACCACGAATACCAATTATAACTTTGGTTCCGGTGGAGGTCAAGATGCCTGGGTTACGGGTTCTTATACCAGCCGTCTGGCCAATGAAAAAGTGAAATGGGAGACCTCTGAACAATATAATGTGGGTATCGATGCCCGTTTCCTGAATGGGCGTCTCGCACTTACTGCCGACGGTTATATCAAGAATACCAAGGATTGGTTGGTACAAGCTCCCGTATTGGCAACGGCAGGTACCAGTGGCCCTATTATCAACGGTGGTGATGTGAAAAACCAAGGTGTTGAACTGGGGCTCTCCTGGAATGACCAAATAGGGAAGGATTTCACTTATAGCGTAGGTGCCAACTTAGCATACAACCACAACGAAGTGGGAAGTATCCCTACCGAAGATGGTATTATTCATGGTGCTACCAATCAAATCTATAGTAATGCGGAAGAGTTCTACCGTGCTGAGAATGGTCATGCTATAGGTTACTTCTGGGGCTTCAAAACAGCCGGTATTTTTCAGAACAAACAGGAGATTAATGATTGGATTGCTGCCGGAAACGGTGTGTACCAAAGCAGTGTACAACCCGGTGATGTGAGGTATGTAGATGTGAATCATGATGGTGTCATCGACGCCAAGGATAAAGTAGACTTGGGTAACGGACTTCCTAAATACACATTCGGTTTCAATATTAACTTGGGTTATAAAGGTTTCGATCTTAGTCTGAACGCTACCGGTGCCGCCGGTTTCCAGATAGCTCAATCTTATCGTGACCCAAACTCCTCACAGTCCAATTACAGTCGTCAGATACTGAATCGCTGGACGGGTGAAGGTACCAGTAATCGGATTCCCCGTGTAACCTATGGTGATGTAGGTAACTGGCAATTTTCTGATCTCTATTTGCAGGATGGTGACTACATCCGTTTGCAGAATATTACTCTGGGTTATGACTTCAAACGTCTCATCTCTTGGAAGGGGCTGTCTAAATTGCGCCTCTATGTGCAGGCTCAGAATCTCATCACACTGACTAAGTATGATGGTATGGATCCTGAAATCGGTTCATACAACGGTACAGACGGTAACAAACAGAATTCAGACGGTACGACCAACCAGACATGGGTGTCGGGAGTAGATATGGGTTACTATCCACACCCCCGTACCTTCATTGTAGGTATTAATCTTGCGTTTTAAATCATGAAAAAGAAAAGTAATATGAATACAAAACATATATTATTAACGAGCGCGCTCGTTGTGTCAGCTTTAGCTTTCACGTCGTGTGAAGACTTCTTTGACACTTCATCAAAGAAGGATTTGAACACTGAAACGGCTTACAGTAATTTGGAATCCGCAGAAATGGCTTTAGTGGGTTGTTATGATGGATGGCAACGTACTATTTCAGATGAAGGAGTAGGTATGTATTTGCTGGCGGAGTTTGCTTCCGAACAGGCTTTTGCAGGTCTTGGCCTTTCTGATGCTAAAAACAACAATGTGATTGACCAGTTCAATCTGGGGATCGCTCCTTCATACAATGATATCTTTAATGTGGATTGGCAGAACTATTATAAAGCTATATTTCGTTGTAATCAGCTCATTGTTCAGGAAGAAAATATCGACTGGGCAGGGGACATCAAGGCACAAGGACGAGTGATGGGAGAAGCACATGCCATTCGCGGTATTCTTTACTTCGATCTTGTACGTATGTTTGGAGATGTTCCTTTGCTTGCCGCTCCTTCCGAAGAGAATATTCCCCGTTCTCCGGCAAGTGATGTTTATCAGCTCATTTTCGAAGACTTTAAATATGCCATCGAACATATTCCTGCCGATGCTTATCCCTTGGATAATAACGATACTAACGATGGTCGCATCACCAAATATGCGGCAGAGGCATTGATGGCTCGTGCCTATCTTTACCATACCGGTTACTACGGTGCCGAACATCCTTCATGCACCAAGGCTGAGGCAGTGGCTGCTATTAACGATGTGGTGCAGAATGGAAAATATGAACTGGAGAAAAACTATGCCGACTTCTGGATGCCTGCTTGTACTACTGATGCTTCGAGTGGCGACACTTATGCCTGGAATACGACATACGCCGGCAAGTGGTATGACGGCTCCGCTTGGAAAGCCGGACAAGGCAAACTCTCAAGGGAAATAGTGCTCAACCTGAAGATGAATACTACTCATGACTATAACGGTAATGGTGATGGTAATACGTTCTCGGTCTATTTGGGACCACGTAACAGGAATGCTACGAGCGTATGCATTGCCAGCGGCTGGGGTGCTTGTCCGGTGACTCCCACTTTCGTGGAGCAATATAAGAATGATCCCCGTTTCAGCACTTGTGTATGGAGTTGTAGTGAGGCCGGTTTTGATGCTGACATTACCGATTCGTATGAATATACCGGTTATTATACCCGCAAGTATGCGCCGATGTGTTTTGCCGATGGTACACGTCAGGAAGTAGGATTTAAGTTGGGTGAACAGCATCAGAATGTTACTTACTATCAGGATTACACTATCATGCGCTATGCTGATGTATTGCTGATGCATTCCGAGCTCAATGGCAATGCCGACGGATTGAATCAGGTTCACCAGCGTGTATATCCCGGTGAAACACTGGCTTACAGTATTGAAAACATTCGTAAAGAACGTGCTATTGAACTGGCTTTCGAGGGTGTTCACTATTGGGACCTGATGCGTTATGAGAAGGATGGTGCATACGCTGCACGTATCATTACTGCCGCACAAAATGGTGCCAAGGTGACAAATGGCGGAAATGAGGCAACCACTTCGTTCTCCGAAAGTAACTTCACTTCGAAGAAAGGTTTGATGCAGATTCCTAATACACAAATCACCCTTTCGGGTAATGTGCTTACTCAAAATGCCGGTTGGTAAATCCATGAAGGCTTAGGTTTATCAAGGAAAAACATTAAAAATAATAAGATATGAAATTGAATCATTATATATATTCGCTCATTGCAGGCTTGGTGCTGATGTTGTCGGCCTGTTCACCCGATGAATATGATATGGGTAAGAAGACCTATGTATCCGATGACTTGGCGGAAGGTATTGCCTACACTGTGACTATCGCAGGAAATCAAGTACGCCTCAAATCAAATATCACCGGTTGTACTCCGCTGTGGGTTACTCCTCAGGGACGTTCGCAAGAAAGTGAACTTGCCATTGAATTACCTTTTGCAGGTTCGTATGAGGTGACTTTCGGCGTAGAGACGCCCGGTGGTGTCGTGTATGGTGAACCCTATACTTTCAGTTTAGCACAAAACGATTTCTCGTTGCTGGAAGATGAGAAATGGTTCCTGCTGTCCGATAAGAACTTTAAGTCGGGTGATGCTCTGCCTGATGCTGAGACATTGGCTGAAGGGGTTAGTAAGAAATGGTATCCTTGCGATGCGAACTATGGTATCGGTCAGTGTTCGGGGCCTGTGATGTATTTGTCTCCTTACGATCCTGATGGTGACGGTGCCGGCTATACTCAGGATGATGTGGATAACGGAGTTTACAAAGACATCGTCTTCGGCACCGGAAATTGGAAACCCAACTGGGATCCGGGTTTTCAAAGCTGGCTTATCCCTGCAACAGATCCTTACATGGACTCATATATGACTTTCAGCATGGATGCCGTCAACGGCTGTGTGGCTACTATGTATCGTGGTGAATCCGGAGAAAAAGGCTCAAGCACAGGTGCAAACATGAAAGGCAAGTTCAATATGAACCTTACTGAAAAGACTAAACCTACCATCTCGTTCACCGATTGCTACTCCATGCACAACGTGAATGCCGATGATATGTGTGCTAACTACACGCAAGATATACAGATAATAGAACTTACTCCGTATATATTGCAATTAGTAACTAAACGTACCAATTCCGAAGGTAACTGGTATATTGTATGGAACTTTGTTTCTGAAGAAGTGATTGAAACCAAGGGTGAATGCATTCCCAAAGAAGATAGTGGAGAGATTGAGAAAGTAGCCCCCGTGCTTCCCACATTCGATAATCTTCTTGATGACCTCTTCACGACCGAAATCAACGGTGTGACTTATGTCGGTAATCAGATGACATTTAACCTTGATACCGAAGCACCTTACGATTGGTTGTGGTGGAACGGTTCTCCTAACGTACAGAAATGGGAAAGTGTAACGGGAGGTGTGTACAACGACTCATGGGCTCCTGCTGCCGGTGATGAGGTGGAAGATTTTGAACTTATCCTAAGTAAGGCTTCCGATGGCTCTTATAATTATGAATTCGGTGAAGCCAGTGGTAAGGTAAGCGTTGCAAAGGGCGTAATAACCTTCGATAGCGAAATCACCCTTCTTACCGCTTCCAGCGATCAGCGTACGGTTGCTGTTACAAGCAAAGATTTTACGGTACTTGCCATGGAGGCTGGTGAGACACTGGTTATTGGTGTTCCCGAATCAAAAGATGAGAATGGCGTGGTGAATTCTTATCTTGTAGCTAATCTGCTCTATAAGAAGATTAGCGGCGGGACGGAAGGACCCACCGAAATCAAAGTGGACAACAGTAAGTTGGAAATCATCTTTGGTGATGGAAATCCTGATCGTTTGCGTATCCAGCTTTATAACTCATGGGGTGGTAAGAATGAATGTATCGACATAACGAAAGTTAAGCTAAAAAAGAACCAGACTTTGAAGATTCAGTACAAGGTGCTGAGTGGTATAACCTGGAACGAGGGGGCAGCTCCTAAAACTGTGATTATGGAAAACAGAATCGGAGATTCGTTTGAAGATGGTTGTTACGCTTTGGAGTATGCTTCGAAATTCGATACAACTGCGGGAGCAATCCAGACAGTATCATTGCCAAACACTACAGGTGCTACGCAAACTTTTGAAACCAATTGCTGTCTTATCATCGGAATCCAGAACAAGGGACTTGCTACAGTGGAAACCTTGGAAGATGGAAGCCCGAATGTACAGGTTGAGATTGTTTCCATGACTATTGAGTAATCACTTAAATGAATTAGTATAATGAAGAACAAAATATTATTCGGAATAATGGCTCTCGTCATGGGTATTTGGGCGACGGGATGCAGCGATGACGATTATGCCATAAACCAACAGCCATTGCTTACTGATAACTCCGTGGTAACAGGTTCGGCAGATGTGACTGCTACATCAGCAACATTACATGGAACCGTATCTGGGCTTGAAAGTCAGGCTTCAAGTGCTTATGTCATTGGTTTTAATTACGGTGCTGCGGCCGATGCACTCACCGAAAGGATTGTTGCTACGGGCGGTGAAACATTCACTGCCACGGTAAATGGCAGCTTGAATCAAACTATCTATTATCAGGCTTATGTCACTTTACAAGGCAAAGTAACTTATAAAGGTGAAGTAAAGAGCCTTGTACTGACTAATGCTCGTGCTACTACCGGCGATGCTACCCAGATAGATGCTAACAAGGTTACTTTGTCTGGTTCGCTTATTGGCTTTCCTGCGGATGCGGAAGGTGGTATCATTGTGTCGGGTATAGAAGGTACGGAAAATGTGCGTGCCGGTGTACGTATTGCTACTGTTCCTAAGGAAAGCTATACGGTAGATGTAGAAGGCTTGTTGGCCAATACTACTTATTATTATGTGGCTTATCTTGATCTCGGTGCAGGTATGGTCTATGGTGAAGAAAAGTCATTCACTACGACTGGGCATACGTTTGATCTTGATAATGACCTTGTTGACCTTGGGCTTTCTACTAAATGGGCAAAGTACAATTTAGGTGCTACCTCAGAAACGGAAATTGGTGGTCTGTTCGGCTTTGGCGATAAGACAGGTTTCAATACCAGTATCGATCCTGCAAGTTATGCTTCTGCCGATATCTACAAAACAGCTAATGACCTTGCCTATAAAGCATTTGAAGGTAAAGTGACCATGCCTACCATTGCTGAGTTTGAAGAACTCTTTGCACTCTGTACCAGAGAGTGGGTGGAAGTGGAAGGTGTTGCCGGCTATAAGTTCACCGGTCCTAACGGAAACTCTATCTTTATGCCTGCCGCAGGTTCGCGCACACAGGGCACTACTACCGGTGTTGGTGTGGAAGGCTGCTATCTTTCCGGTTCCATCAATGTTTCTGATACTCAGTTTGCCATGAGCTATCACTTCAATAATGCTCTTGCTACTCGTGCCACCACTCCTGTCTATCAAGCTTTGGCTATTCGTGCTGTTTCTACCGCCAAGAATGTTCCGTTCGACCGCTCATTGCTTTATGGTAAATGGTATATTGACAATGGTCAGGATGGTGAACAACATGTATTCGAAGGTCCGTTCACGCAGTGGGGCAAAACGTACGACTGGGCTATAGTATCTAACGGTCAGCCCAATATCGGAAAAGAGATTCACTGGGAAATGGGCACTGAGAATGGCTGGATTGGTTATACTTATGGAGTTGATTATGGTTACATGGAGTTTTTCGAAGACGGAACTGTCAATATCCATCGTTTGACAGATGACGGTGTAGCTACTGATGAAACAGGTAAATATACTATTGATGAGGCGAACAAAGTGATTGACATTGATATCAATGTACTTTGTGCCAATACTTGGGTAGCGGGAAAGAGTGGTAAGCTGAATATCCTGTCCTTGACGAGTGACGGTTTGCAGATTGCCCTTCCCAATACCGATGAATATGCTTACTCTGTCAACTATTACAGTCAGCGTAAGGCAGAAGCCGATGCTAAGATTCCGGTATCATTAATTTGTGTGGATTCCAGTTGGGGTGGTACTTGGGGAACTGAGGTCGCACGTCTGTCTCCGGATGCGTTGGCAGGTCAGCACACATTCACTTACGAAGGCTCATCTGACGATGTTGTGGTGTTTACCCTCGATTTTCCGGACTTGCTGACCAGATATCCTAATGCTTTCGTTCGTATTGACGAGATGAAGTGCGACGGCAATGCTATTCAGTTCAATGCCAATAATTTCTTCTATGGAGATATTGAGGGTAAAGGAACCTATCGTGTCGAGTTATTTAATATTTATGGTATAGGTGCGGCGGATGGCAAAGTGTTGAACAGTGCTTTCAGCAATTCCCAGAATATGGGTTCCGAATCGGCACCCCACTTCAACAATAGTCTGGCGATTACTTATACAGTTTTTATTGATGGCAATGGTGCAGGCACGTATACACCTAATCTGGTTACTATTCCTAATTGGGATGGTGCAGGTACATGGGGGTATAATGCCGGAGGTACATTAGAAGTGAAATATGAAAATTTCCGGTATAGTCTTGTTACCCCGCAGTTCGACATCAAGTATGAAGGTACTGGTTGTGCAGCTGGTTCCATTATGACTTTCATTGAAGTGGCAGATCTTTACGGTTTCTTCCCTGGTACGCATGCTGTGTTGGATAACCTCTATCTTGATGGTTCAGAGGTAACGTTTGATGCGACAAAAGTGCTTGATGCCAATGATAGCTCCAAGTATCGTCTGGAACTTTGGAACTGTTATGGGGCAACAAAGAATGCGGGTTGTGCTTTCGGTACACCTGATGGAGATGTAATCAAGGAGCTTGGTTTCAGCACTTCTATGGAAGTGAAATTTACGTTCCATAAGCTTTTTGCTGTTCCTCAATGGTAATAGAGGAGAGGATGTAATACATTCCAGAGTTGGGAATATATATGAATAGGAAGTGGGGAAGGCGAAGATGCTTTTCCCGCTCCCTATTCATTTCAAAGAGTACTATTATTAAAGATGCTGTTATTTAGCATATCATTTTGTATTTTAAACTACGCTTAGAATTCCGTATTTGTAACCAACTGACAACTACCAAGAAAACAAGCGAACAAAAACTTGTATGCTGCTAATTAACAGAGCTATATAAAATTCGCAACAGTTGAAATAGACTGTTTTCTTCCGGTTTTACCCGTTTCCTTCCATCAATTCGCGCTTGACTATGGCAGAATTCCACTTCCTGCACGAACGATATATATGTCCTTCGCGCACGACATTAACTTCCTGCGTGAAGGAGCTTAATATCCTTCGTGTCCGATGTATATATCCTTCACGTACGGTATTAATATCGTGCAGTTCTCCGATGCACTTTGCTTCCATAAACGTGTAAAATGTTGCATGAATATTAACTCATTCATGCTCAAAGGAGGCTGTTACGCTTTTTTTATGCGACCTGTATGTTAGCGAGAAGAAAGAAAATTAAGACAAAAGTTTATATATTGTTTGGTTTGCTGAATAAAATGATATATTCAAGAAACAACCTCTTTGTATTTTATACAAAGTACTATTTGTAAAGTAATAGAGAAATCTTTTATTTGCTGCCTGCAAGAAGTTAAGAGTTTGTCAACAAGAAGTTAACTTCCTGTCGACAAACTCTTAACTTCTTGTAAACAGCAAATTGATTATTTGTAATACTTTGATAGTCAACTGTGAAAAATCGGTTATGGAAGTTTGGGTATGAAAATAAATCAGATAAAATTATAATAGGGGACAACTATTCCATATCTTTGTTCCATTAACCCCAATAATATACATATTATGGAAAATAGTTTGGATGCAACAGTGAGTAGCTTTATCGAGTACCAAAACCAATTTAGTTCAATAATAGAAAAGTTAAAGGAAGGGCATCAGAACGGTAGATTTGCAGATTGGAAAGGGGTTATTACTGTAAACGGTCCTGTTATCTATCAACCGGAAATATTGTTTATGGGAATAAATCCGGGACCAGGGCTTTATAATGAAACTAATTATCGAAACAATGATAATAAGGTTCCATTTCGGATATTGACAGGGGATAGTAATCTCTACCGGGATGAGAGTGCATATCCTTTAAGTAGACTTGTTTATCGTTCGGATGGTAAAACGATTGCACTGGACTGGTTTACCAAAAGTAATTATTGCGAAGGAAGCTCATGGTATGAGCTGAAAATAAAGCGGGGGAATGGTTTCGTTGAAAATATGCTTAAAATCATTTGCAAGGTTGCCTTCGGTTTAGGTAAAGGTGAATTTGTGAAAGGCGAAAAGCCAGAATGGTATGATACATTCGGGAAAGAAATAATGTTTATGAATGTATGTCCGTTGGCTACTGATAACTTGAATCAACTCTCACGACTTAAAAAAGAATTGGGAATAAACGAATGGAAAGATATCGTAAAGCCTGTAAGAACCTTGGTTAGAGATAATATTAAACCTAAAATAATTGTATTTGCAGGAATATCCGCATACAACAATTTCATGTGGGAAGATAAAGGCGATCAAATCTTTGATATTCCTGTAGTTATAATAGACAGAAAACGCGGATATAACTCAGAAGCAAACTTATCGAAGATCGCATCTGAAATAGTTGAAAGAATATCCCAATGAATTCTACTTCTTTTAAGCAGTATTTATGTTTCTCAGTGCATTTGAGTAATAGTTCGACGTTACTTAAATTAAATAACTATGAAATACTCAATAGCGCACAATCCCCCTGAATAATATGCATTTATTGCATACTTCTTATTTTTGGAAACATTTTACACAGAGTGTTGGTCCTACGCTTGGATGGAATAAGTGGTGGTATATCACAAGTCTACCCGTTTTGTAGCAGGAACCCGGGGGAAAGGCGATAAATGATATGTCGCCTATTGGAAACCTTTCGTCCAGGGGTAATAACAAATTATACCCTTCCATATAACATCCTAAACGCTTTGTGTGGCTGTTTTGCCCTATCTTTGCCAACACGGATTTCTATCCATAACCTAATATTTGAGAACGAAAAACATAATGCTCATGAATAAAATTAAAGCTTATCTGTTGCTGTTGACGATTGCTCTCTCTGCTTTCGCTGCCGCATGTTCTAGTGATGACAATGATCCTGTAACACCGGAAATAACAATTTCCGAAAACATTCTGGCGAATGGAATGAGTTTTTCCAAAGCCGGAGGTACAAACACACTCTCTGTGAAATCGAATGTGACGTTGGAAGTTACCAGTAACCAGGATTGGTGCGTAGTGACTCCGGCAGTTTCAGCTTCTGCTACGGTCTTTAAATATACGATAGATGTAAAATCCAATTCAACTACCGATAATCGTACATCTGTTATTACTGTGAAAGGTGGTAACCTGACAGAGACATTCAATGTCATTCAAACAGCTACCGAAGGACTGGATCTGGAGACTGTCTTGTTTGAAGACATATCGGCAGCGGGTGGTACTATCACTGTGAAAGTGATGACTAACGGTGAACCAACTATAACTATTAATGATAGCTGGATTACCGAGAAAACAGAAACGCGCGCTATGGTGGATAAAACGAAGACTTTTATCATCGCTGCCAATACCGGAAAAGAACGTACCGGTACCATTACTTTTATTTTGGGTGACTTGCCGGCAACAACTGTGACCGTGAAGCAGTTGGCGGGAGGTGAGATAAGCTCGAATGAAATAGCAGGTGAAGATCCCTGGACTGTAGCTAAAAGTCTGGGATTGGGTTGGAATCTGGGTAATCAGTTGGATGCGCATAATAGTGGTGTGGCCAATGAAACGGCCTGGGGGAATCAAAAGACGACACAGGCTTTATTTGATAAATTGGCTGCTGCGGGTATTACTACCGTACGTATTCCTGTTACATGGATGGGACATATTGGAGACGCCCCCGGTTATGAAATAGAGAAAGCCTGGATGGATCGTGTTGCCGAGGTAGTAGGATATGCAGAAAATGCCGGACTGAATGCTATTGTCAATATTCATCATGATGGAGCTGATAGTGAATACTGGCTTAGCATTAAAGATGCTGCTCAGGATGAAACTAAAAATACCGCAATTAAAACAGAATTGAAAGCTGTATGGACACAGATAGCCGAACGTTTTAAGGATAAGGGCAACTTCCTGGCATTCGAGTCGATGAATGAAATTCATGATGGCGGTTGGGGCTGGGGCGACAACCGTAATGATGGTGGAAAACAATATTCAATATTGAACGACTGGAATCAGGTGTTTGTAGATGCGGTACGTGCTGTAGGTGGTGGTAATAGCAATCGTTTCCTGGGTGTGCCGGGGTATTGTACCAATGTGGCACTTACGGTGAGCAACTTCAAACTGCCGACTGATAAAGTTCAGAATCGTCTGATGGTATCTGTTCATTTCTATGATCCGAATGAATATACACTGGATGCAAAGTATTCGGAGTGGGGGCATACCGGCGCTGCCGATAAGAAAGCTAACTGGGGAGACGAAGACAATGTGAAAGATGTATTCAATAGTTTGAAGACAACGTATATAGATAAGGGCATTCCGGTATATATTGGTGAAATGGGATGTGTAAGCCGGACGACTGACCGTGCGGAATCTTTCCGCAAGTACTATCTGGAATATATATGTAAAGCAGCGAAAGAATACGGATTGGCTCCTGTTTATTGGGATAATGGCGGTACAGGTAGTGGAAAGGAAGAATCAGGCTTGTTTAATCATGCTACCGGTGATTATCTGAATAATGCAGCGGAAATAGTAGAAGTAATGAAAAAGGCCATCTTTACAGAAGATGCATCTTATACATTGCAATCCGTCTATGACAATGCACCGCAATAGGTTTTCATAAATACCCCTCGTGTATACAGGGATTGTTGTTAATACAGGTTTTTTTTTGATTGGTTTTGGGAAGTAGCTTCTGTGAGGGAAGTTACTTCCTTCTTTTCTGTCCGGGAAACAAATGATGGGGTATGAAATGATAAAAAAACACATTGAAAACCTTGTTTTTACGATTCCTTTTTGTTTCATTTGCAATATGTTAACGATATTCCTATATCTACTACTATGAAGAGATTGATTTTACTTATCGTTTCAGTCGTTGTGGCATGTTTTTCTGCCTTTTCACACGACTTTATGTTCAAACATCTGGAGGTTAAGGACGGAATGCCCAGCAACCAAATCAATGCCATTTATAAAGATTCAAGAGGTTTTATGTGGTTTGGCACCGCTGCCGGACTGGCACGTTATGACGGATATCGTTTCAAGATATTCCGGAGCACTGACAATGGTTCTGCGTCTTTACCTGACAACTATATTGAGAAGATAGTGGAAGACAGTGAAGGACGTTTATGGATACGGACGGGAGAAAACGGATATGTCATTTATAACTGGGATACGGAGAGCTTTGTCTGTGATGTTCGTTCCCGGATGTGGGATATAGGGATAGACGGAACACCCCGCTATGTATTTGTCGACAAGCAAAAGAATACCTGGTTTGCCATAGATGGGAAAGGGTGCTACTGCTATCGTCCCGGTGAAAAGAATGCTGTATCCCTGCCTTTCGGTGAGAAAGGAATACCCGAAGGTGTCATTATAGACATGGCTGAATGTAAGGATGGCATTCTGTTGGTATATGATAACGGGCGCGTAATCTGTATCGACCGTGAGACGGTACGTGTAAAATGGGTTTTGACAGATATTGCAGAGCACATGGGAACGCGTACTGATATCTTCTTCCTGTATGTGGATAAGGATGAAGATTTATGGATATATGGTGCCCCGGGTGTATGGGCTTACGATTTGTCTGACAGGAAGTGGCATTCACAATGGAATTTCAGCGATAGAGGTCAGGCTCATATCGTAGCAGTAGCTCAGGATAAGCAGGGACGTATTTGGTTTGGAAAGGACCAGGATGGCATCGATATCTGGAATAAGGCGACTGGTGAAACTGTCTCGCTTACGTATGATGTGGATGACGAACGAGGTTTGCCCAATAATACCATCAATGTGCTTTATGAAGATGAAGGCGGTGTGATGTGGATAGGTACTTATAAGAAAAGTGTGGCTTATTATGATGAGGGCATTTTTAAGTTCGGCATCAACCACTTGGGGGATATTAACTGTCTGGAAGAAAGTAATGACGGTTCGTTGTGGTTGGGTACCAATGACGCCGGGTTGATACGTTGGAATCCGAAGACGGATGAAAAGAAACTGTATGCATACTCACCGGGAGGAAACTCTATTGCTTCGAATGTCATTGTAAGTTTGTTGCAAGCTAAGGACGGCAAACTCTGGATAGGGACATTTTGGGAAGGATTGGATTGTTTCGACGGCAATCGCTTCGTGCATTACCGGAACAGACCGGGAGATGATAATTCGCTGGCTAATAACAATGTCTGGTCATTGGCAGAAGATAAGAACGGAAATATCTGGATTGGAACCTTGGGAGGCGGTTTACAATGTCTGAATCCGGGGACAGGTGAGTTCACCACTTATAAGATAAGTAACTCCGGAATTATTTCCAATCATATAGCCTCTTTATGTATGAGTCGTGACAATCGTCTGATAATCGGTACTTCTTCTACGGGGGTATCCATAATGGATCTGACTACCCGGAAAATAACGAATCTGGTAGGCAACGAGTCGGGAAGTATCCGCTTTTCCAATCAGAGCATTAACCAGGTCTATGAGGATAGCCGGGGATTGATATGGGTGGGAACACGTGAAGGACTGAATCTCTATAATCCGAAGAACGACCATTTACAGGTAGTTCCTCTTTCGCAGAACGATTCTAGGGTATTTATTACCGGTATCGTAGAAGATGATAATAAAAATATGTGGGTGACTACGGCCAATGGTGTAGTGAATGTAATTCCTTCTATCGATACAAAAAACGGAGATTATACTTTCAACTATTATAGGTATGATGATAAGGACGGTTTGCAGGGCTGTGAGTTCAATCAACGTTCCATTAAACGTCTTTCCTCGGGTGAGATTGCAATGGGAGGTATGTATGGATTGAATACTTTCAGACCGGAGAATATCAAATATAACCGGACGTTGCCCAAGGTGATGTTTACCGGCTTCCAGCTTTTCAATGAAGAAGTGGAGGTTGGAAAGGAGTATGGTGGACGTGTTTTGCTGCGTGAGTCGCTGAATAAAGCCAGAGAGGTGAAACTTGATTATAAACAGAATGTCTTCACTGTATTGTTTGCATCGGATAATTACGTCTTGCCTGAGAAAACCCAGTATCTGTATAAACTGGAGGGATTTAATGAGGATTGGATGGCAGGTGCGGCTGATATGCACCGCGTTACTTATACGAATTTGGCACCCGGTACTTATACGCTGAAAGTGAAGGCAATCAATAGTGATGGATTTGCCGGAACAGAAGAGTCAAGCCTTAAAATAGTAATCCTACCGCCTTTCTGGATGACTCCCTGGGCGTATGTTCTGTATGCTATGTTATTGATAGGCACATTGCTGCTGGCTCGCAATGCTGTGCTGCGCCGTGAACGCAATAAGTTTAGGATACAACAGATGGAACGTGAAGCGGAGCGGAATGAAGAAGTCAATCAGATGAAATTCCGTTTCTTTACCAATGTGAGCCATGAACTGCGTACACCGCTGACGTTGATCATTTCTCCGTTGGAAGGAATGATGAAAGAAACCCATGATGAACGGAGGCAGGAGCAATTGAAACTGATGCATCGTAATGCATTGCGGTTACTGAATCTTGTGAACCAATTACTTGATTTCCGTAAAAATGAGGTGGCAGGGTTGCATTTGAATCTTTCGGAGGGGGAGGTTGTATCGTATGTTCACTCTATATGCAACTCATTCCTGATGCTTTCGGAAAAGAAAAACGTGCATCTCACTTTTTTCTCGGCAATCGAATCGCTGAATATGTCGTTCGATGAGGATAAGATAGGTAAGATAGTGATGAATCTGCTCTCTAATGCGTTTAAGTTTACTCCGGATGGAGGGCGGGTGGATGTTTCTCTTGAACTGATAAAAGGAACTACGGAAACATTGGAAATCAAAGTATCCGATACGGGGGTAGGTATCAGCGACCTTGATAAAGAACGTATATTCGAACGTTTCTATCAATCGGAGCGTATAGGTGATAGTAACCCCAGTACGGGGAGTGGTATCGGTTTGAGCCTGGTACGTGATTACGTTACGCTGCATGGCGGTGTGGTGCGCGTGTTCGACAATGTGGGTACGGGCAGTGTATTTGTGGTAGATATTCCGGTGAAACATTCGGTGGTGAACGTAGCGACTCCACTCTCGGAAGAAGCTGTAGAAGAGGATGCGGTGGCACTTGCTTCAGTGGAAGAATTGAATGAGGAAGAACGGAAGAAGCCACTTGCACTGATTGTGGATGATAATGAAGATTTTGTTTCTTTCATGCGTTATACGTTGAGTCTGTATTTCCGTATAGAATCTGCCGGAAACGGAAAGATAGCCTGGCAGATGATACCGGAACTAATGCCGGATATCATCGTTTGTGATGTGATGATGCCTGAAATGGACGGGAACGAACTGTGCCGTTGGGTGAAGGCTGACAAGCGTACAAATAATATTCCTTTTGTATTGCTTACGGCCAAGCAATCCGTAGAGAATAAAGTGGAAGGTCTGACGATTGGTGCGGATGACTATGTGACGAAACCTTTCAATATGGAGGTACTGATTTTGCGCATGCGTAAACTGATAGATTTGAGCAGCAAAAATAAACTTCGCACCCGTATTGATCCCGAACCGAGTGAAATCGTTATCACTTCGATGGACGAAAAGCTGATTGAGAATGCGATAAAGTATGTGGAGACGCATATTGCCCGTCCCGATTTATCTGTGGAAGAATTGAGCCATGAACTGGGCATGAGCCGGGTGCATCTCTATAAAAAGCTGTTGCAGATTACCGGTAAAACTCCGATAGAATTTATTCGTATTATCCGACTGAAACGTGCGGCACAACTTCTGCGCGAGAGCCAGCAGAATGTGTCGGAGGTTGCCTATCAGGTGGGCTTCAATAACCCCAAATATTTCAGTAAGTATTTCAAGGATGAATTCGGTGTTTTACCCTCTGTATATCAGGAAAAGGAGGGTAAATAACAAAAAGTACCCATTGTTGAAACATCTGATATTTCTATAAATCAAATAAGCCCTTTCCTTTCAACATCGGGAGGGCTTGTTTACTGTATGATTTCCTACTTTTACACTCGGAGAAAATAACTTTAAAAACAAAGATATGAAATTGAAAAACACTTCAGTTTGTTTGCTCGCAGGATGGATGCTGATGGCATGCTCCGGAGGCGGGTATGAGAAGACGAGTAACGGCATTATTGTAAATGTCGAACAACAGCAACCGACGGATGTGCGAAAGGTGAAGGTTGAAGTGATGGGAGAGAAGTTGATTCATGTGTCAGCCACTCCCGAAAAAAACTTTTCAAAGGCGGAAAGCCTGATTATAGTTCCCCAAAAAGATAAGACGGACTTCAGCGTGGAAGAAAGTGAAGATGCCGTTTCGGTAAAAACCTCAGAGGTGTGCGCCATTGTATCCAAAGCCACGGGTGAAGTACGCTTTACCGATGCTTCCGGTAACCTGATTTTGGCGGAAGATGAGAAAGGCAGGAGTTTCAAGCCTATCGAAGTGCAGGGAACAAAGGCGTATACGGTACGTCAGGTATTCCAGTCACCCGATGATGAGGCATTCTACGGACTGGGACAACACCAGGCTGATGAATTCAATTATAAAGGTAAGAACGAGGAACTTTTCCAGTATAATACAAAGGTTTCCGTACCTTTTATCGTTTCCAATAAGAATTATGGTATTCTGTGGGATAGTTATTCGCTTTGCCGTTTCGGCGATCCACGTGATTATGCACAGTTAAGCACAGTTTTCAAACTCTATGATAAGGAGGGTAAGGAAGGTGCTTTGACAGGAACATACGTACCCTCTCAGAAATCAACAGCGGAGACACTGGTACGCCGGGAAGATTCTGTTTATTTTGAACATCTGAAATCGGAAGATTTGTCGAAAGTCGTGAACTTACCAGAAGGATTTCCTTTCATGGGTTCGCAGGTGACGTATGAAGGAGAAATTGAGCCGATGGAGAGTGGTAGGTTCCGTTTTATCCTCTATTATGCAGGATATACGAAGGTATACATTGATGGTGAACTGGTGGTTCCCGAACGTTGGCGTACGGCTTGGAATCCGAACAGTTATAAGTTTGCCGTAGATTTGAAAGCCGGTAAACGTGTTCCATTGAAAATTGAATGGATTCCTGATGGATATGTATCCTATTGCGGTTTGCGTGCATTGTCTCCTGTATCTGCTGAAGAACAGAACAAACAGTCGTGGTGGGGAGAAATGCAGAATGAAATCGATTATTATTTTGTTTATGGCGAGGATATGGACGAGGTAATCAGTGGATACCGTGCTCTGACCGGAAAATCACAAATCATGCCGAAGTGGGCGATGGGATACTGGCAGAGCCGCGAACGTTATAAGACGCAGGAAGAAATACTGGATGCTTTGAAGGAATTCCGTAAACGTCAGATTCCCATTGATAATATTGTGCTCGACTGGAGCTACTGGCCGGAAAATGCCTGGGGTAGTCATGAGTTCGACAAAGCTCGTTTCCCTGATCCGAAAGGAATGGTAGATTCTATTCATGCTCTGAATGCCAAGATGATGATTTCCGTTTGGCCGAAATTCTATATGACTACGGAACATTATAAAGAGTTTGATGAAAAAGGCTGGATGTATCAGCAGGCCGTTAAAGACAGCATTCGTGACTGGATTGGTCCCGGCTACATCGGTTCTTTCTATGATGCTTATGCTGAGAGCGCACGGAAGCTGTTCTGGAAACAGATGGAAGATCATCTTTATCCCCTCGGAATTGATGCCTGGTGGATGGATGCCAGTGAACCGAATGTACGCGACTGTACGGATTTGGCTTACCGGAAAGCTTTGTGTGGTCCGACTGCTCTCGGTCCGTCCGACCAATATTTCAATGCGTATGCGTTGATGAATGCTGAGGCTATTTATGACGGACAACGTGCCGTAGACAATGACAAACGTGTATTCTTGCTGACTCGTTCGGGATTTGCCGGATTGCAACGTTATTCTACCGCAACATGGAGTGGCGATATCGCTACCCGTTGGGAAGATATGAAGGCGCAGATTTCTGCCGGACTGAATTTTGCAGTCAGCGGTATTCCTTACTGGACGATGGACATTGGCGGATTCTGCGTAGAAAAACGCTATGAAGACGGACAAAAGGAATTCAATAAGACCGGAAAAGAGAATGCGGACTATAAGGAATGGCGTGAATTGAATACACGTTGGTATCAGTTTGGCGCATTCTGCCCGTTGTTCCGTGCACATGGACAGTATCCGTTCCGTGAGGTGTGGAATATAGCTCCCGAAGGACATCCGGCTTATAGTTCTATAGTGTATTATACGAAGTTGCGCTATACGATGATGCCTTATATTTATTCATTGGCCGGGATGACTTATTTTGATGATTATACGATTATGCGTCCGCTGGTAATGGACTTTACGGCAGATACAAAGGTGAATAATATCAGTGACCAGTTTATGTTCGGTCCGGCGTTGATGGCGGCTCCGGTGTATGAGTATGGTGCACGCACTCGGGAGGTCTATTTCCCGGCAACTTGCGGTTGGTATGATTTCTATACCGGTAAGTACATGGCCGGTGGGCAACAGTTGAAGGTGGACGCTCCCTATGAACGCATGCCGCTCTATGTACGCGAAGGGGCTATTGTGCCTTACGGACCGGAAATGCAGTATAGTGATGAGAAGCCTGCGGAAGAAATCACACTATATGTATATGCGGGTAAAGATGGTGAGTTCACTTTGTACGAGGATGAAGGTGTGAATTACAACTACGAAAAAGGACAGTATGCCACCATCCCGTTTACTTACAATGATGCGGAAGGCACTCTGACTATTGGTGACCGTGCAGGAGAATTTCCCGGTATGCTGAAAGAACGTACATTCAACGTTGTAAAGGTAAGTAAGGATAAGCCGCAACCTTTTGACGCGAAGGCTAAGGGAGTGACGGTGAAGTATGATGGGAAGCGGCAGAGTGTGTCAATATCATGAAACAACTATTAATAATACCAATATCCTGTTTGCTCCTCTTCTCAGTATTGGGAGGTTGCACCTCCGCTGAACGGGTTACTGATAACCGTCGACAGGACTTCACCGCTGACTGGACTTTCCATCTGGGAGATGACTCCGCGGCATCCCGTCCCGATTATGACGACACGGCATGGCGGATCCTCCATCTTCCACATGACTGGGCTATCGAGGGAGAGTTCAGCAGGGATAATCCTTCCGGAACAGGAGGAGGGGCATTACCCGGTGGTATCGGTTGGTATCGCAAAACGTTTACTGTTGACAAAGCGGATGAAGGCAAGCGCCTGTATATTGATTTTGACGGTGTATATATGAATTCGGAAGTCTTTATCAATGGTCATTCCCTTGGTGTACGTCCTTATGGATATGTTTCGTTCAGTTACGATCTGACTCCCCATATCAAGTGGGGCGGAAAGAATGTAGTTGCCGTACGTGTGGACAACGCGGAACAACCTAATTCCCGCTGGTATTCGGGATGTGGCATCTACCGTAATGTATGGCTTACGAAACTTAACCCCGTGCATATAGCGCAATGGGGCACTTTTATCACGGCGCAAGATGTGTCGAAGAACAGTGCACGACTAAACATACGTACTAAAATACAGTATGATGCGGCCGCTCAACTGCAAGATTCCGTGAAGCAGGCGGATGGTACGTATGTTGTTTTTGATTCGGAAATTGTTTCCTTGGCAGATGTTGTGTTGCAGTCACGGCTAATGGATGCAGAAGGGAATGTTGTGGGTGAGGTTGCATCGGAACTGCAAGTGATACCTGCCTGTCCGAACGAGGTAGAACAGGAAATTGTAGTGAAGAACCCTAATCTTTGGAGCGTGAACACTCCTTATATATATAAGGTGAACAGTATCCTTATTGATAAGACAACCGGTAAAGTATTGGATAACTACTGTACGAATACCGGTATCCGTACCTTCCGTTTTGATGTACAGAAAGGGTTTATTCTGAATGGAGAACGGCTGAAGATCAATGGTGTATGTATGCATCATGATCTGGGGTGTCTTGGGGCGGCAGTTAATATCCGCGCTATCGAGCGCCAGTTGGAGATACTGCAAGAAATGGGCTGTAACGGCATTCGCTGTTCTCATAACCCTCCCTCACCAGAACTGCTCGATCTTTGTGACCGTATGGGATTTATCGTAATGGATGAGACGTTCGATATGTGGCGCAAAAGAAAAACGGCTCATGATTATTCCCGTTACTTCAACGAGTGGCATGAACGCGATCTGACGGATTTGATACTTCGCGACCGTAACCATCCTTCTGTTTTCATTTGGAGCATTGGCAACGAAGTGCTGGAGCAATGGTCGGATGCAAAAGCGGATACGCTGACCTTGGAACAAGCGAACCTGATTCTGAATTTTGGTCATGATCAGAGTATGCTGGCGAAAGAAGGTGAGATGAGTGTGAACTCTTTACTGACGAAGAAACTGGCAGATATGGTAAAAGCTCTCGATTCTACCCGTCCCGTTACGGCTGGCTGTAATGAACCGAACCCGAATAATCACTTGTTCCGTTCGGGAGCATTAGATCTCATCGGCTTTAATTATCATGATGATTGGTTTGCCGGTGTACCTGAGAAATTTCCCGGTAAACCGTTCATTGTGGCAGAAAGTGTATCAGCACTGATGACGCGTGGCTACTACCGGATGCCGAGTGACGAAACTGTTATTTGTCCTGAACGTTGGGATAAACCTTATTTTGATGATAGTTTCTCCTGTTCTTCGTATGATAACTGTCATGTACCTTGGGGGAACAGTCATGAGGGCACGATGCGCCACGTGAAAAATAATGATTTTATCAGCGGACAGTATGTCTGGACCGGGTTTGACTATTTAGGTGAACCGACTCCTTACGGTTGGCCTGCCCGTAGCTCTTATTTCGGCATTGTCGATCTGGCCGGTTTTCCGAAAGATGTGTATTATCTCTATCAGTCGGAATGGCATCCGGAGAAAAAGGTATTGCACCTTTTTCCGCATTGGAACTGGGCGCCGGGGCAGGATATAGATATGTGGGCTTATTATAATAATGCGGATGAGGTCGAGCTTTTTGTAAATGGCAAGTCGCAGGGTGTGCGTACAAAAGGTAAGGATGATTTTCATGTCGTATGGCGTGTGAAGTATGAACCGGGTGTGGTAAAAGTCGTTTCCCGCAAGGATGGAAAAACGGTATTGGAGAAGGAGATCCATACAGCCGGAGAACCAGCACAGATACGCTTGACGGCTGATCGGAATGAAATCAAATCAGATGGCAGAGATCTTAGTTTTGTAACAGTGGAGGTGCTGGATAAAGATGGTAATCTTTGTCCGAATGCCGATAATCAGATCATGTTCGATGTGCAAGGTGCGGGATTTATAGCCGGTGTAGACAATGGTAGTCCTGTTTCAATGGAGAAATTCAAAGCTGATCATCGCAAGGCTTTCTATGGGAAGTGCCTGGTGGTTGTTCAAAGTGACGGAAAATCTGGAGGCATCAAACTGACGGCTACATCCGAAGGATTGAAAACGGCAGTGACCGCTATTAAAGCAAAATAAAAGTAACTTGTTAGCAGAATTCATTTATAACGGTATAGGAATGAATAAGACTCACCACAGATTACACAGATTCACACAGATTTATTAATCTAATAATCAGTAAAATAGAATCTGTGTCAATCTGTGTAATCTGTGGTGAATTAATTCATAACCGAAAAGAAATGAATGAATTCCGCCAACGACTAAAAGTAATATCTTTAATGTAATAATAATGAAGAAACAACTCTTTTCAACTCTCCTGTTTGCCTGTTCATTGACTACTTTGACAGCGCAAACTCCTGTATATTTAGATGATACGCAACCCATTGAAGCACGTGTAAAAGATGTTCTCAACCGTATGACACTGGAAGAGAAAGTAGCCCTTTGCCATGCGCAGAGCAAATTCAGCAGTCCCGGTGTGCCCCGTCTTGGTATCCCCGAACTTTGGATGAGTGATGGACCTCACGGTGTTCGTGCAGAAATCAACTGGAACGATTGGGGATATGCCAAATGGACTAATGACAGTATTACTGCTTTTCCTGCCTTGACTTGTCTTGCCGCTACCTGGAATCCGGAAATGTCCGCCATCTACGGCAAGGCTATTGGTGAAGAAGCCCGTTATCGGGAAAAAGATGTTCTTTTGGGGCCTGGCGTTAATATCTATCGTACTCCTCTGAATGGTCGTAACTTTGAATACATGGGGGAAGATCCTTATCTGGCAGGCGTGATGTGTGTACCTTATATTCGGGAGATACAGAAAAACGGGGTTGCCGTAAGTGTGAAACACTATGCTTTGAACAATCAGGAGTTATGGCGTGGACACATTGATGTGCAACTAAGCAACCGTGCCTTACACGAAATCTACCTCCCCGCTTTCAAGGCTGCTGTGCAGAAAGGTGGTGCCTGGACCGTGATGGGGGCCTATAACAAGGTGCGTGGTCAGCATGCCTGCCACAATGATCTTTTGCTGAATAAGATATTGAAGAATGACTGGGGTTTTGACGGTGTAGTCGTAACCGATTGGGGTGGTGCCCATGATACTTACGAAGCAGCCATGAATGGCTTGGACATCGAGATGGGATCCTATACCAACGGTCTGACCTCAGAAAGTGCATTTACCTTCGACGATTATTATCTGGCTAAGCCTTATCTCCGGATGTTGAAGGAAGGTAAGGTGCCTATGAGCACAGTGGATGATAAAGCCTCCCGTATTCTTCGCTTGATATTCCGCACGGCGATGAATCGTCAGAAACCTTATGGTTCGCTGACAAGTGAAGAGCATTATCAGGCTGCCCGTGAGATTGGTAATGAGGGTATTGTGCTTCTGAAAAACACACCTGTCCAGAAAAAAGGTACCCCTTTGCTGCCGCTTGATGACTCTAAATATCAACGTATACTGGTAGTAGGTGACAATGCTGTCCGCTTGTTGAACGAAGGAGGCGGTTCTTCTGAACTGAAGGTAAAAGATATGATATCTCCACTCGATGGTATGCGCGCTCTTTATGGTGACAAGGTAGTTTATACGAAAGGTTACGCTGCCGGACGTCCGATGTATGGGCGTGCAGAAGAAATTCCCCAGTCGGTGATGGATTCCTTGCGCACAGCAGCAACTGAACTTGCCAAAGAAGCTGATCTTGTGATTCTGTTCGGTGGATTGAATAAGAATCATTTCCAGGATTGTGAAGCCGGTGACCGTGTGACATACGGTTTGCCATTCGGACAAAATGAACTGATTGAATCTCTGTTGGGAGTCAATAAAAATATGGTATTGGTATTGTTGAGTGGTAATGCCGTGGAAATGCCTTGGCTGAATAAAGTTCCGGCCGTCCTGCAAGGCTGGTATCTGGGATCTATGGGTGGTAATTCACTTGCTGATGTACTGAGTGGTGCAGTGAATCCCAGCGGAAAACTTCCTTTCTCCTTTCCTGTGAAATTGACGGATTGCGGTGCACATGCATTTGACGAATTGAGTTATCCGGGCGATAGTATCAAGCAGGTCTATAAAGAAGATATTCTGGTAGGTTATCGCTGGCATGATACCAAGAAGATTCCCGCCTTATTCCCTTTCGGGTATGGTTTGAGTTATACGACTTTTACCTATGGTAAACCGGTAGCTTCTGCTAAAACAATAACTGCTGACAATTCTCTGACTGTGACCATTCCTGTAAAGAATACGGGTAGTGTTGCCGGAAAGGAAGTCGTACAACTGTATGTAGGAGATGAAAAATGTAGTGTTCTGCGTCCTGTGAAAGAGTTAAAGGCATTTCAAAAGATAACTTTGGCACCGGGTGAAGAAAAAGAAGTAACTTTCACCATCACTCCGGATGATTTGAAGTTCTATGATGAAACTGTTGGCGGATGGACGGCAGAACCGGGTAAGTTTAAGGCTTATATCGGAGCCTCTTCCGCGGATATTCGTGGAACGATTCCGTTCGAGTTGAAATAAGATAGTGATTGCTGAATGGGGAAGGGGTGTGGAGTGTTTTCGCATTTCTTCTCCATTTATTATATTCCCCTTTATATAAGCCCTTTGCAGGGCTTTTTTTCGATAATATCTATCGAACCTACAGTTAGAAATTACTTTTTATTTTTCTGTAAAATCAATAAGTTTATCAGGCAACTTGTTTCATAAACTTACGGATTTATCTGTCACAGTATGTCTACTGCTGTGGATGTTTTGCAAATCTTTATCTATTTTCTTAGGTATTTCTATTGTTTTTATTGAGAAGGCTTACTACTTTTGTATGCGGACGTCACAGGTATGGGAGCTTACTGTCCAACTACAAATGTGGTACGTCCGTATGCAAACTTCTTACTGCTTGACGAAGTAAATAGCTCATTGTGTGGTAGTTCAACTCATAGAGGTTTGCTTAATAGACCTTTACTTTTAGAGGATATTTCGTTTCTTTCTTGGAATGAAGTGAACATTAGTAGTTAATTTACGAAGTTAATAACAAATAAAAAGGTATTCAGTTATAAGGAATACAACATCGAAGATGAATAATTCTACGGAACTTTCCACCCTTTGGACATTTTTAGACAATATAACCAATAATCTGAAAAGTCAGAGATTAGCGGATGTATTCCGTTTTATTTCTTTTTATCCTTTTGAGACCTATGGACCTCACAAACATTTGCGTATTGAGATTAACCATGTTAAAAAGGGCAATTGCATTCTGTATTTGGACAATGAGAGCATCAATTTTGTTGAGGGTGATACCATGATCATTCTCTCGAATGTCAATCATACGTTTGAGGCAGGCTCTGGTGGAACTACTTTAATGCAGCTTGAATTTCTTCCTGAGATATTTTCCGGTTTTGATTTGAACTTTCCGAATTGTATAGATGGTACGTCACCAAATTCCATCTCTCTTTTCTCGGAAGAGAACAAGCTGATTAAAATAGTGAATAATATAGGTATTATGCGTGTAGTACAACGCATTGTAAACGAATTGGAAGGGAAGAATTCCTATTATCAATATTTGGTTGTGATGTTTTATGCAGAGTTGATGGTTCTTATTTATCGTTATATGGATGAAAACTATTTGCCTGTTTGCCAAAATGATGCTTTAAAAAAAGCTATATCCTTTATTCGTTTCAATTTTCATCAGGACATTAGTATTAATGATGTAGCTGCGCATGCCGGCATTAGTGAACGTTACCTCAGAAGCTTATTTTTGCAATACTTGAATTTTTCTCCTTTAGATTATCTGAATCAAATACGTATTAATAAATCTATTGAACTGCTTCGAAATACAGAATTATCTGTAAAAGAGGTCAGTTTCCAATGCGGATTCCAGTCACCACAATACTTTTCACGCATCTTCAAACAGCGAACTGGGATATCTCCACGTGAAGTAACCAGATAGTATTTCCGTTTTGTACATTATTTCTTTTTATATGAGCCTTTTCGGACACGTCTTACAATCTTGATTTATCCATTCTTTTCGTTAAGTGAACTAACTTTGCTCTTACCGGAACAAAGAGTATAACTTTATAAAAAAGAATGAAAAATGAAAGAATGGAAAGATGATAAGACTCTGATAACCTTGATAAAAGCCGAACTCTACACGGCAGTTATCGGAGATATTATGGATAAGATGGGATATCTCCATCAGTTTCTCCCCCCTCATATTCGTCCGCTTCGTGATGATATGTTGATAGCCGGACGGGCTATGACTGTTTTGGAAGCCGACGTACATGACAATTCTGCATCGGGGGGAAATAATCCTCTGTTACAGCGTTCCTTCGGCTTGATGTTGGAGGCATTGGATGATTTGAAGGAAGATGAAGTGTATATCTGCTCCGGTTCTTCTCCGGAATATGCTTTGTGGGGAGAATTGATGAGTGCTCGCGCTATGCAATGCAAAGCCGCAGGAGCTGTTGTAAATGGATACTCACGCGATACCAAAGGTATTTTAGCTTTAGACTTTCCTTGTTTCTCGTATGGTCCTTATGCGCAGGATCAGGCTCCTCGTGGAAAAGTTATTGATTACCGCGTTCCCATTGAGGTAGACGGGGTTTTGGTCAATGATGGTGATATGCTGATTGGGGATATTGACGGTGTATGTGTGGTTCCTCGTCGGATAGAAGAAGAGGTTTTTACCCGTGCATTGGAGAAGGCACGTGGTGAACGGATAGTATTGAAGAAAATACAGGAAGGTATGCGGGCACGTGATGCTTTTGACAAGTTTGGTATAATGTAGATTTAATTTGAGTTTGAAGATGAAGATAACTGATGTAAAGGTGTGGTTGGTGCAAGGCATCAAATACAATTGGACATTATTAAAGATTTATACGGATGCTGGTTATACGGGAGTAGGTGAAGCTACCAACTGGCCGGGTAGCCCTGTCGTTTATGAAGCTGTTAAGCATGTTGGACAGCGTATAATAGGTCTAGATCCGATGAGAACGGATTTTATTTGGACGAAACTGTATCGTGACTTGAATTGGATAGGCCCGTATGGTGCGAGTATGTGTGCTATTAGTGGTATTGATATGGCTTTGTTGGATTTGAAGGGTAAGGTATTGAATGCTCCCTGCTATGAATTGCTGGGAGGAGCATATCGTAAAGATATTCTTCTGTATGCAAATTATTGGTTTACAAGAGGTAAACATAATGAGGAGGACTATGCTGCCCAGGCACGGATCGTAAAAGAGGCTGGTTTTACCGGTTTGAAGTTTGATCCGTTTGCGCATACAAACTATTTTTATGGTGAGGATTTGGCTTCTAATCTGACATTGACCCCTGCACAACAAGATTTGGCATTCAATGTATCTAAAGCTGTGCGGGAGGCTGTGGGTCCTGAGATGGATATTATGATAGAGACACATGCCATGTTGAACTACCGTATTGCCGTGAAAATGGCGGAACGTTTGGCTAAGTTGGATATCACTTGGTATGAAGAACCGGCAGGTCCTGAGAGTTCACAAACTTTGCGGGCTATGCGTGAGCGTATTCCCTCAGATGTGACTATTTGTGTGGGCGAACGGCACTATACGCGATTTGGTATCCGTTCGTTACTTGAGAAACATGTCTGTGATATTATTATGCCGGACATAACCCGTTGTGGTGGTCCTTCTGAAATGAAGCGGATGGCTACCATGGCTGAGGCTTATAATGTATTGATCGCTCCACATAATCCTAATGGGCCATTGTCTACATTGGCTTCGTCGCATGTTTGTGCCGCCATTCCTAATTTTTTCAGGCAGGAATTTATGTTTAATGATGTGGCTTGGAGAGATACAGTTATTGATCATCCCATTTCGGAAATGGTGTATGACGGGTATCTGCATCTGTCTGACAGACCCGGTTTGGGAGTAGATTTGGTTGAAGATGAATTGGGGAAACATACCGGTATCGTAGCCGATGCTCCTGATAATTTTTATATTTGAATAAGATATGGCATTTACTATTGACTTAAAAGAAAAAGTCGTACTGGTTACCGGTGTATCTTCTGGCATTGGTTTAGGTGTTGCACGCGAATTTGCTCGTGCGGGTGCTGATGTGGCGGGTTGTTCACGTAAGGCGGCAAATGATGAAAGTATAGTTACTTATGTGGAGGCTGTAGAAAGTGAGGGGAGTCGGGGGCTTTATGTGCAGGCAGATGTTACAAAAGAGCAGGATTTGGAACAGTTGGTTAGAAAGGTGATTGATACATTTGGCAGGCTGGATATTCTTGTGTCCAATGCCGGGATGAATGTTTTTGAGGGCGCAGAACATTGTGATGAAGAGCATTGGAGATATAATCTTGATTTGAATCTGGCTTCACATTGGCGCTTGGCAAAACTTTGCAGGCCCTATTTGAAACAAACGAAAGAGGGGGTTATTTTGCTAATGACTTCAAACCATGCGTTTTGTACAATTCCTGGATGTTTTCCTTACAATGTCACGAAGACGGCTATAACGGGCTTAGTACACAGCTTGGCTATAGAATGGGGACCTGAGATACGGACAGTGGGTGTAGCACCGGGGTTTATCGATACGGCAGGAAATGACACTTGGTTCAATTCTTTTCCTGATGCAAATGCCGAACGTCAGCGTACGATTGATCATCATCCGGTAAAGAAACTTGGTACGGCAGAAGAGGTTGGTGCTTTATGTGTCTATCTGGCTTCCCCGATAGCTTGTTTTATTAGTGGAACCACTGTACTGATGGATGGAGGCCGTTCGGCATTGATGCAGGATTTTTAATAATGAAAGAATCAACATGAAAGCGAATCTACTATATCGTTGTTATGACACGATTGGAGAGGCTGTTACTTGGCTTCCGGATATGAAAACTTTGTTGTGGGTTGATATTGACAGTGGTATCCTGCATCAGTATAATCTGGAGAGCCAGAAGATGGAAGAACACCAATTTCCCGAAATGATAACTGCTGTCATTCCCTGGAAAGGGCATGAGCATGAAATCATTTTGGCAATGAAGAATCGTCTGGTTGTTTATCATCTTGTAGAAAGAGAGTATCAGGTGCTTTTAGAATTGACAGGTCTGCATTCACAGTTGCGCACTAATGATTGTAAAGCGTCTCCGGAGGGTCGTATTTGGTGTGGAGTAATGCATTTGATGGAACATACCCGTACCGGAAGCTTGTACTGTATTAATAATGATTTGTCTTGGGTGTCAGTTCTGACTGAGCAATATATTCCAAATGGAATGGTCTGGAATAAGGCTGGTGACCGGATGTATTACATTGATTCAGGTCGTGGCTGTATCGAAGAATATGGATATAGTTGTTCAGCTAAAATAACCTGGCGACGTACAGTTGTACAAGTTCCACCGGAATACGGAGTCCCGGATGGAATGACTATCGACGCTGATGGACTTTTATGGGTAGCACATTGGGGAGGATTTGGGGTGTATATATGGGATCCCGATACTGGAAAGTTAGTAGACAAGGTAGATGTGCCTGCCCCTAATGTCGCTTCTTGCACTTTTGGCGGAATCGGGGATAGCAGGTTGTTCATAACGACAGCTTTAGACGGGCTTTCTGATATGGAACGTAGAGAATATCCTTTGAGTGGCAGTGTTTTCGTTGTCGATGTACCTAAAGTTGTTCCAGGCGAGAATCATTACCCATTTATAACTGATTAATTGAAAAATTATGCATATCTCTGTTATTGATTTGATTATCTTTTTTGCCTACTGTTTATTGATTTTATTTGTAGGACTCTTTGTTTCCCGTAGAAACAAAAAAGAAACACAGAGTGCAAAAGGATATTTTTTGGCGGGAAGAGGACTGGCTTGGTGGGCAATCGGTGCTTCTATTATTGCTTCGAATATTTCGGCTGAACAGTTTGTCGGGATGTCCGGTTCAGGTTATGCTATCGGCTTGGCTATGGCAACTTATGAATGGATTGCTGCACTGGGGCTGTTGATTGTGGCAAAGTTTTTCATACCGATTTTCCTTGAGAAGAAGATATTTACAATGCCTCAATTTCTGGAAGAACGGTTTGATAGTCGTGTAAAGTCTGTAATGGCGTTTTTCTGGCTGGTTGTTTTTGTGTTTATTAATCTGACTTCCATTCTTTATCTGGGAGCGCTGACCATTGAGAAGATTATGGGAGTACCCATGATTGTGGGAGTGCTGGGATTGGCCATATTTGCAGGAGTCTATTCTATTTATGGCGGATTGAAAGCAGTGGCCTTGACAGATGTGATTCAAGTGGTATTTTTAATAGGTGGCGGATTAATAACAACTTATATTGCACTGGATACTCTGGGAATGGGGGAAGGAGTAGTACAAGGTTTTAAAAATCTTTATGTACAGACCGAAGATAAGTTCCATCTTATACTTGACAAGTCTCACCCTAGTTATATGGATCTTCCGGGTATTTCTGTTATTATAGGTGGTTTATGGGTCGCCAATCTCTATTATTGGGGGTGTAACCAATATATTATTCAACGTGCCCTGGCGGCTAAATCAGTGAGTGAAGCCCAGAAGGGAATGTTGTTTGCCGGTTTTATCAAGTTGCTTATTCCATTGCTGGTTGTCATTCCGGGCATTGCGGCTTTTGCTTTGAATGCTCCATTGGAAAAATCAGATGAAGCTTACCCTTGGTTGTTGAGCAATTTACTCCCCGTAGGCATAAAAGGGGTTGCATTCGCAGCGCTAACAGCGGCTATTGTTAGTTCTTTAGCATCTATGATGAATAGTATAGCTACTATTTTTACAATGGATATTTATCGTTCGTATATCCGTCCGCAAGTTGGGGAGGCTGATTTGGTACATGTGGGCCGCTGGACCAGCTTTATATCTTTGGTAATTGCTGTTATAATAGCGCCTATGTTATCCGGACTTGATCAGGCATTTCAGTATATTCAAGAATTTACGGGTTTTATCAGTCCGGGTGCATTAGCAATTTTCCTTGCAGGTTTCTTTTATCGCAAAGCCACAGCCAATGGAGCATTAGCAGCTGCTTTAGGAACCTTTATCTTTTCCCTTTTACTAAAATTCCTTTGTCCGGGGTTGCCTTGGATGGACAGGATGGGGATTGTCTTTTTGCTTTGCTGCGGATTGATTGTTATGCTGAGAAACCGAACACAAATTGATGTGTCTGCATCTCCGGTACGATGGTCACTTTTCCGCACTGGAAAATTATTTAATATTTTGTCTTGTATCATTATTGCCATTCTGATTTATTTCTATTGTTTGTGGTGGTAAAAAGTAGAAAGGCATTCTGGGATAAGTCAGATATTTATTTCTTTAAATCTAATAATTGTTTTGTGTTATGAAAAATTATTTATTGACGTTGATTGGATTGCTATTCGCAATCGGATTGTCTGCACAGACAGTGAAAGTTACTGGTACAGTTTTGGATGAAGGTAGGCAGCCTTTATTGGGTGTAAGTATTTTTGTGCAATCCAATAGAGCTCATGGAACTGTAACGGAATTAAATGGTAGGTTTACCATTGATGTAGCGGTAGGAGAGAAGTTGGTTTTCTCTTATATGGGATTTGTGAATAAAACTGTGCTTATAAACAAAGCTGAACATGATTTGCTTGTCATTATGGAAGAAGATAAGCAGGCTTTGGATGAAGTAGTGGTTATTGGATACGGTACGGCGAAAAAGAAGGATATAACAGGTGCTATATCTTCCGTATCGGCAGACAAACTGAAGGAAACTCCGGCAGTCAGTCTGAATCAGGCTCTTCAAGGCAAAAGTGCAGGTGTACAAGTGCAGTTAAGTGATAATTCTCCCGGTGGAGGTGTCAGTGTGCTTATTCGTGGAAAAGGTTCTATTAATCAGTCAAATGATCCGATTTATGTAGTTGATGGTATCATTATGGAAGGTACTTTGAATAATATCAATGTCAATGATATTGCCTCTATCGATATTCTGAAGGATGCATCTGCTGCAGCTATTTATGGTTCAAGAGCAGCCAATGGAGTAGTGATTGTGACAACAAAAAAGGGCGAAGAAGGAAAGGCAAGAGTGTCATTCAGTGCCCGGACCTCATTTCAGTCTCCCTCCAACTTGCCTAAAATGTTAACGGCACAGGAATTGGCTGAAATCCGTATTGAGGGGAATGTAAACTCACAAATGGATGCAAAATTCTTGGCAAATCCACAAATGAGCATAGAAGAATACCGCAGTGAGTTTAATGCCTTGAAGCAACAGTATGCCAAGGAATTACCCACATCTATGTTTTCGGATGTTGAAAGACAAACTTTACTTGCCGGTGAAACGTATGACTGGTATGATCAAATATCACAAACTGGTGTGGTTCAGGATTATACGGTTTCATTGTCTGGTGGTACAAATAAAACGAATTATTATATCAGCGCTAATTATTATGATCAGAAGGGTATTATTCAGGGAACAGGACATAGGCGTTTTAGTTTTCGTGTAAATCTGGAACAGCAAATAAAGTCTTGGCTAAAAGTAGGGGTTAATTCAAGCTATTATGATGGCGCAACTACTTATGGAGGAGCTAATATTGGAAATGGATTAGGTGCAAATCCGATGTACCCGTTTGAGATAGATGGTAAAGCGCCTTTGGAGTTACCTTACTATACGAATCCCGGACAAAGTAATCCGGTCTTATCCAAACAGATAGATAATGATGCAAAGTCCAACCGTTTTTCTATGAATGCATATTTAAAGATAGATATTACAAAAGATTTATTTTTAAAGAGTAGCGTGTCTTTGGATCAGGTGAATAATTTTTCCGGATATTTCGCTCCTTCAAACATAAAACAGGGGCAAAGCGTGAAAGGTGAAGCACAAATAAAGAATAACAGATGGACTGACGTTATGCAGGAAAATTCACTGAACTATTCTAAGTTGTTCCAAGAGGTACATAGGGTGAATGTGATGTTGGGCAACACTGTTCAGGTAAATAATTATTTTGGTAATACGCAATATGGGAATGGGTTTGCTACGAATGTAATGGGGTATAATAATATCAGTTCGGCATCTGAATTTCCGGCGGGAAAGCAATCTTCCAGTAAAACCAGATGGGCCTTGGCTTCTTTTATCGGTCGATTGAATTATGCTTATAAGGATAATTATATTTTTACTTTTACAGGACGTTATGATGGTAATTCCCGCTATGCTGAGGGACATAAATGGGGGTTTTTCCCGTCAGTAGCCGGTGCTTGGCGTATTTCCGGAGAAAGGTTTATGGAAAAGGCGCATTGGCTTGATGATCTGAAATTGCGTTTTGGTTGGGGACAACTGGGTAATAGTAATGTAGCGCTTTATTCATCGTTTACTAAATTATCCCCCGGAATCACAGTCGATTACCAAGGAAATTCGGTAAATACCATCCAAAATTCAGATCAGTTTATGGGTAATAAGGATTTGCGTTGGGAACGTCAGGAACAGATCAATGCAGGGGTTGATTTAGCGGCTTTTAATAACCGTTTGCGTTTTACTCTGGATGTGTATAAGAAAAACAGTAAGGATTTGGTTTTGCAAACTCCTTTACCGGTGACTACCGGTTATCTGAACATTTATTCTAATGTGGGTGAATTGGAAAACAAAGGTATCGAAATTTCTTTGGGAGGACGAATCATTGCTACCAAGGACTTTTCCTGGGATTTGGATGTAAATTGGGCAACTAACAAAAATAAATTGAAGTCCTTGTATGGAGGTATCAAGGAAAGGATGAACGACGCATCTAATCCATTAAATGCCGGTTGGTGGGTAGGAAAGCCTCTGGGTACGATATATACCTATCGATATGAAGGTATTTGGCAATGGGATGATGATAGGGTTCTAATGGATAAAATGAAAGATGGTCGCGAAGGTGGTGATACTTATTATCCTGGTGAAAACAAAATTGCCGATTTGGACGGAGATGGACAGATAACAACTAATGACAGGGAAATTGTTGGTTATACTGATCCGAAGGGGTATGGAGGGATATCCACTACTTTGAATTATAAGAATTGGACTTTGAATGTAATATTCAATTATGTGTATGGTAATGATGTTTTCAACAGGTCTTATCATGAATATACGCTGGGTGCAGGCTATGGAACTCTGAACATGTTCAATGATGAACTGAATCGTTGGAGTGTTAATAATACAAGTGGTTCCATACCGAGAGCTCATTCCAATAATCTGGATAGAATGTTGATATCCAGTAGAGTTATGCAGGATGGTTCTTACCTGCGTATGAAGAATGTGACATTGAACTATCAGTTCCCTCTGAAGTGGATTAACAAGGTGGGATTGAGTAATCTGAATCTTTATGTTTCAGGAGAGAATTTGCTGACATGGACAGGGTTTAAGGGAGCCGATCCGGAATCCGTAGGTACGGGTTATGATGAGACTTATCCGAACGCACGTTCTTTCACTTTGGGATTAAATGTTAGTTTTTAAGGTTGTACAAATAAAAATACGAAGTATGAAAAAGATATATATATATGCATTGGCTGGAGTTTTAGCTTTATCTTCATGCGATGAGTTTTTAAGAGAGGAACCGGAAGATTTCATGTCTGCTGAATCTGAAGACGTAGATGAGGCATTGATTGAGGCAGAAATACAGGGAGCTTATAAGTCTACTTTGTGGTTTAAAAATGGACGTCAGGGGTTTATTGGGATAACCGGTACGGATGAGGCCAGAGGAAAAACGGTGGAAGTTAACTATTGGGCTGAACAAGGAGCGATAGACCGCTACAACACGTCATTGAATGCTGACAATTGGTTGACGAAATGGTTGTGGGACTCCGGTTATTTCGGTATATCACGTTCCAATACAGCAATTAATGCTGTACGTAACTATACAGGCAGTACGGAGGAATGGAGGCTTAGTAAAGAAGCTGAGGCGCGCTTTGTCCGTGCATTCGATTATTTTATGTTGGTACAGAACTTTGGTGGTGTTCCCTTGATTACTGAGGAAACGGTTCTTTCTGCCACTCCTAATTATCCACGGATTGATAAGGCTGAAATTTATAAATATATAATCCAGGACTTAGAATTTTGCGAATCACACCTAAAGACAGATTATCGTGCAGGACGACCTACGGTTGGTGCAGCCAAGGCTATGCTGATGAAAGTTTATATGTATGCACCGGAGTCTACCGGTATACGGAGTTATTCTGAAGCAAAACGCCTTTTTGAGGAAATAGAAGGTTTAGGCGTATATTCTTTGCAACCGTCTTATGCCGATTTATTTAAGCCGGAATTTGAGAATGGTGTGGAATCTGTTTATGAGTTTCAGTTTGAATATCCGGATGAGCAAAATCAATTTCAATATTTTTGTGGAAGCAGAGCTCTCGACCAGTTTACAGAGGGAGGTGGATTTGGTATATTTCTGCCGAGTGAGAGGTACTTGGGGTTGTTTGATGATACGGATGAACGGTTTGATGCCAGTGTCCGGACTAAGTTCTATGATAAGAATGGCAATTTGCTGACCTCGGCGGCCGATCCGGAATATATAGCTCCTCATTGCAAGAAATATGAAGATTATGATCGTGTAATGGATGCCGGAGCCAGCTCGAAAAATATCTATTTTATCCGCTATGCTGATCTAATCCTGTTATATGCAGAATGTCTTTTGGCGGAGAATGACTTGGCTGGTGCAAAGCAGCAAGTTATCCGTGTCCGTAATCGTGCAAAGGTTTCCACTCCGATTACAGCCTCAAATAATACAGAAATGCTCGACTTCATTTATGAGGAACGCATGCGTGAATTGGGGATGGAAGGTTGGAGAAGAATGGACTTGATACGTCGTGGAGCAGATTATTTTGCTGCGCAAGTTGATAAGTATAATCCGTTTGCGAAGGGAAATGTACAGCCATATCATGCTTTTTATCCAATTCCAACGAATGAAATTAATATGAATGACGGAATAGGGGCGGAAGATCAGAATGAAGGATATAAATGAAAAAAGTACAACTATGAATAAACTGTTGTTAGGATTGATTTTTACAATACTTTTGTGCGCAAGCTGTACCAATAGGGGGATGGTTGCTATAGATAATGGTATTGTAAAGCTGGAATTTGATTTGAAGCAGGGAACTTATAAAGGAATTGATATGGAAACAGGACAGACCTGTATTTACGATGCCTCTTGGCGCGTGAATGATTTTCTTTCTACGGATGCAGACTCCATCTATTATCAGATAGAGGCAATTCAGGATTCGTTGGGAAAAGGTCAATCTATACAGGTTGTTTCAGTAAAGAAAGGACAACCGGACTTGGTTTTTAATTTTAATTTGTATGATCAGGAACCCTTTGTCATAATGTATGGTGGTATCCGTAACGGAACCTCAGAAGGTATACAGATAAAAGAAATATCGCCGGTTGCAAATGCCCGTTTGTTTTACGGAGCGGATATCTCTAAAAATTTCAAGCTTATAGACGGTGAAGGTGGAGGTTGCCCGACTTATATTCGTGAAACTCCTTCTTTGTTGTCACAAAACAACATGATACTTCATTTCGGAACTGACGATGACTTTCATACTTTGGTGGGTGGAGGTGCTTCTTATGGAGAGTTTGCCAAGTATGCCTTAATAGGAGAAAAAGAACAAAGGAAGGCTGACTTGAAGGAACATCCGGTAGAAGACTTGCAGTTGGTTTCTTATATCGATGTAGGAGAAGAGGCTGTTGGCACGGACACTGTTCAGCCGTATATTACACTTTCTTCCGGTGCTCCTTATAAGTTTGAGGGAAACATAGCCTACAAAGAGGCAAGGACTGTAGTATGGGCGGACAGGGAAATAGGCGTTAAGCTGCATAATCTGGATAAAGATAAATCCTACATTGTAGGCTTGTCGTGGTGTGATGATGCGGACAGACGAAAACAGACGGTACATCTCAAATATGGTGATAAGGAGATAACTTGTATTGAAGATTGTCGGCTGCCTTCTTTGGCAAAAGGAGAGAATGCCCAAATCATTTATTTTGAGATTCCGGCAGCGGCCAATGAACTGGAACCGCAATTATTGGTGAAACAGGCTGGTGGTGATAATGTTGTGATCAGTGAAGTACTTATTTATGAAGGGAAACTTCCGGAAGAACGCTTGAATAAGCCTGAAACGGTTGAAATTCCTGCGGCTGATTTTACCAGGTGCACCCTGAATTTATATGCATCAGATGTTATAGGTAAACTTGTGGATGCAAAGTCAGGATATATGACGGAGAAGGACCGGTTCTACTTGGATTTTGTAACTGCCAATCCAATTTATTCTGCTGAAAAGTATGCGCAGACTTTACGGATCTTACAGCAAATAAATTTGAATTACTACTATTTTCCGACAATTTGTATGTGGTATGCCATGATGCCTATTTATGGTGGAAATATTGTCATGGGGACAAATGATACTGTTGGAGCCGTAGAAGAAATGAAACGTGTAAAACTGAGTGGATTCTTAAAATATACTACCATGGGTATTCGTCTTGTACCCGATTGTTATGATGAAAACAATGAGAATGGTTGGTGGGATGATGAGCACTGGCGTTTACGTGGGAGCGGACCGCAGGGAGAAAGTATGAAGTTGAAATCAGGTCATTACCGTGCCCCTTATGATACTTCCAGGAAATGGGCACAAGCTATTTTGGATTTGGGCGGCTTGCCATTTACCTACTTTCAAACGGCGGTTCGCTCGAAAGATTATGCGGAAGCTTATCCGCAACATATGCTTTTTAATGAATCTTTTCATGAGATTGATACCTTCGACTGGCTGAATAAAAATTATACGACTTATGATTTTACTGACATCGGTTTCTTGGCACACATGCGTGATGTATATCACAATTTGAACGACGCAGGTATCGTCGGTATGATGTTTGATTATCCATATACGGGGTGGCCAGTTTATGGCGGGATGGATGACAAATATAGTACAGCAGCCGGTGCTTATCGTACGATTTTTAAATTGGCTTCAGAAGGGTTGGGCAACAAAGCATATATCCACGAACGTAATTTGAAGTATGGCTCTGATATTGCATTGGGGTATGTGGCTTCCCAGCGTACCTGGGGAGATACAGATGTCATTACTCCGGAGATGGTAGCTCGAAGTGGATTACGATGGTATAAAAACCGTGTTGTGGTAAATTATGATATGGATGCAAAGAACCTGTTGAAGGCACAACCGGCAGATTCGGAAGATGGAATAAATAAATTGTTGACTATGTCTTATGTGACGGCTTCTCGTTTGCTCTTGGCCAATAGTTTCGGTACATTGGATGCTGAGCACGTATATAAGCTGTCGCGTATTTATCCTTTCCATCAGTTTGCAAGGAGTGCCCGCCCTTTGGATGCTTTCACTACTGACTATCCAAGAGTTTATGGCATGAAGCTTACAGATAAATGGAGTTCGTTGACATTCTTCAATGAAGATGAAGAACATCCTCAAAAGATCAGCATTAAGCTTTCGGGGATAGAAGGACGTGGAGGAGCCGGTTTACATCCCGACAAGCAATATTATATTTATGATTTCTGGAATGATAAACTGATTGGAACTTTCGGTGGTAATGAAACCCTGGAACAAGAGTTGCGCAAAGGGGAGGCAAGACAAATGGCTGTTCGTGAAGTGGAAAGTAATCCGCAGGTTTTGTCTACAGACAGACATTTACTGCAAGGACTCCTGGAATTGTCCGAAGTTTTTTGGAATGAAGAAACGAAGGAATTGACCGGCTATGCTGAGCTGGTGGAGGGTGAATCGATGCATATTACCATAGCAACGAACGGTTGGCAACCCCAGCATTGCACTGTGGCTGATAATGAAGTGGCATGTTCTTTGGAAAACAATTCTGAGAATCTTGTAAAACTTGTTTTGAAGAGTACGCATGGAGGAAAAGTATCTTGGAAATTCTCTTTTAAGAAATAGTTTGTAGAATTTATAAAGTATCTGATAAATTAAAAATACGAAAAAATGAAATATACTGCAATTATATGGGGAGTATTGTTGTTCCTATGTTCTGCTTGTGAACAGAAAACAGAAGTAACTTCGCCCGATGGCAGGAACAAACTGATGTTGATGTTGGATGAATCCGGTTCATTATATTATCAGATTTTTTCCGGTGGGAATGAAATTGTTCGCAGCTCGCTGATGGGGGTGGTTGCGGAGAATGGTAAATATTGTTTTGACAGTGGATTGGTGTATGTGGATCAAACGGGACGGACTATCAATGAAACATATACTTTGCCCACGGGGAAACGCTCTGAATATGTGAATAAGTCAAATGAAAGAACGTTCGTCTATAAAAACGCCGCCGGGCAGTTATTGAAGGTCGTTTGCCGTGCTTATGATGACGGGGTTGCATTCCGTTACGAACTGGGCAATCAGGAGCCGGTAACCATTCGGCATGAACTGACAGAGTGTACTTTGTCGGATGAAACCCATACTTGGATGATGGACTGGATTAAGGATTATGAGAATTTCTACCCGGAACGTGTACTTGATACTATTACGAGACCTACAGAGTTTCTGTTTCCCGTCCTTACATTACAGGATAAGCAGTGGATGTTGATGACGGAAGCTGACGTGTATTCCATGCCAGCCATGCACTTGTCAAAGGAACCAAAATCTGCTACATTTCATTATGTGTATGCACCTGAAGATTCGGCATTTGTGGCTGAACCTTCTTTTAAGACTTCATGGAAGACTTTTATTATGGGTCAAAATATAGGTGATATTGTAGAATCCTCATTGGTTGAGAATCTGAATCCTTCTACAGATTTCTCTGATATGGATTGGATAAAGCCGGGAGTTGCGGCTTTCCCTTGGTGGGGGAATTATTTGGCAAACAGTTATATCGATACTCTAAAAATGTATGTTGACCTGGCAGCCGAGATGAAGTGGGAGTGGTTGGAATTTGATGTTTCACTAATCAATACTCCGTTCCATTCTTCAAAGGAATGGGAGGATGTGACCTGGATACCGGAATTGACTGCTTATGCAAGGGAGAAAAACATTCTTGTATATGGGTGGGATGAGATAAAGGTGTTGGACAATAAGGCGGGACGTGATTTTGTTTTCGACCGGTATAAAGAAATGGGCTTGGATGGAATAAAGATTGATTATATCGATTCTGATTCAAAATATGCAATGATGTTCCGCGATACAGCTTGTGCTGAAGCTGCCAAACGTAAAATGATGGTGAGTTTTCATGGAGAGACTTTGCCGCGGGGACATCGCAGACGTTACCCTAATATCATGACTAATGAAGGAGTGCGAGGAGCTGAATATTATACCTTCAAGGGGGCCCAATCACCTGATAGCCGCCATAATTGTACTTTACCTTTTACACGTAATGTGGTTGGATCTATGGACTACACTCCCGTGACCTTTACTATCCGTGATGAGAATCCGCGTACAACAACGTATGCTCATGAGTTGGCTTTGGCATTTGCTTTTGAATCCGGATGGATTTGTATGGCAGACAGGCCGGCCGCCTATTTGAATTCTCCAGCTCGTCCTTTGCTTGAAAAGATTGAGGCAGCTTGGGACCAGATTCATTTCATAGACGGTTTTCCGGGCGAATATTTCTGTGTGGCTCGATGCAAAGCGGGGAAATGGTTTGTTGCGGGAATTAACGGCGTACAAAAACGTAGAATTAAGGTTCCCTTGTCTTTTCTGGATAAAGGTCAACATACCATAACCTTATATGCTGACAAGGAAGGGAATGAATTGCATGATGTACGCATTGAAACTTTCCCGGAAATAAGTGAGAAAGAGGTGTTGGAAATAGATGTGTTGCCTCATGGAGGCTTTGTACTGGATATTGATTAAAAAAACAACCACATGATTTTGAGAAATTTATTCGTAACTTTCCTTGCATTTGTTGCGTGGGGGATTCAAACAAATGCTGGTGAAATACCACGAAAGGAATATCCACGTCCCCAGTTTGAGCGTAAGACATGGCTAAACTTAAATGGAGAATGGGACTATGCCTTTGATTTTACAAATATTGGGATGGAAAAGGAATTCCATAAAGCTACAACTTTCAGCGGTAAAATAACAGTTCCTTTTCCGCCGGAAAGTAAGTTGTCCGGGGTAGAACATAAAGATTTTATCAATCATATTTGGTATCATCGTATCATACGGAGACCGGAAGAATGGGCAGGCAAGAATGTAATACTGAACTTTGGGGCTGTCTATTTTAATTCAGAAATCTATATTGATGGAAAATTGGTTGGAAGACATTTCGGAGGTAGCTCTTCTTTTGGTTTCGATATTACTGGATATGTAGAGGATGGGTTAGAACACCATCTGGTGGTGCGTGCAAGCAGTGATCTAAGATCTATGATGCAAAGTGCCGGTAAGCAGAGTCTTTTGCTGAACTCTCATGGATGCCAATATACGCGTACTACCGGTATTTGGCAAACTGTATGGCTGGAGGCTGTGGCATCGGCAGGGTTACAGTCTGTTCATGCGCTAACGGATATTGACCAAAAACAGTTGGTTATTCACCCCCGTTTTTATCGTGACAGTTATAAGAATACATTGCGGATTGTTTTGCAAGAGAATAACAAGAAAATCGGAACAGTATGTGTCAAAGCTGCAAATAGTTCTGTGGCTGTATTTTCATTGAAGAATGTCAGGTTATGGTCACCGGAATCGCCTTTTCTGTATGATGTCCTGTATCAAGTGTTGGATGAGAATGGAAAGGTGATAGATGAGGTGACTTCTTATGTGGGAATGCGGAAGGTCCATATTGAGGGAAATAAGATTTATCTTAATAATAAGCCTTATTATCAGCGTTTGGTACTTGATCAGGGATTTTATCCGGACGGTATCTGGACAGCGCCTTCGGATGAGGCCCTGAAAAGAGATATAGAAATCTCGATGGCTGCCGGTTTTAACGGTGCCCGTCTACATCAGAAGGCTTTTGAAGAACGTTTCTATTATTGGGCCGACAAACTGGGATATATTACTTGGGGGGAAGCACCAAGCTGGGGAATGGATGCAAACAGCATTGAGGTTGCACGTAACTTTCTGCAAGAATGGTCGGAGCTTGTTTTGCGCGACCGGAACCACCCGTCTTTATTGATTTGGACGCCGATGAATGAAGAGTGGTGGCCCGATCACATACAATATCCACGTTTCACAGCAGATTTGTATGATTTGACTAAGTCATTGGATCCCACTCGTCCGGTGAATGATGCCAGCGGAGGATGTCATATAAAAACAGATATATGGACGGTACATAGCTATGAACAAGATCCGGCTGCTTTGAAGGATGCCTTATATAAAGATGGAGCTTTCTTTCAGACACCTAATAATCCGCAAGGAGTGCCATCCGCCAATGTGGGATTTAATGGGCTTGGTGTAGATAGTCCCTATCCTTTTCCGAAATATGAGGGCGATATGCCCTATTTGATAGATGAAGTAGGTGGTATAAAATGGGTAGAGACGAAAGATAAAAGTAATACAGATAGTTCCTGGGGCTACAGTACGCCTCCTGCAACTCAAGAAGAATTCCTGCAACGTCTTGAATCGCAGATAGATGCTATACTAAGTTTAAAGGAATATGTTTGGGGATATTGTTATACACAATTGACCGATGTAGAGCAGGAGCAGAACGGCATTTTCTTTTATGATCGCAGGTCCAAGTTTGATTTGAAACTTATTTCCCGTATCTTTTCTAAAACTCCCCGGGAATAAATTTTGCATTTTATTCTTATCAGTTATAAGGCAAAAAGATAAAAGTGGCAGCTGAGCATTTTATTGTGGAATAATAAGAAAGATGGGAAGAAGGTCGTATGAAAACCCCGCTTTGCTTTATTGTTTTTCTTCTTTTGCCTGTAGTAAAACTTCGTCCCACGGTTGCGGGCTCTATGGTTTCCAATTGGAGGCTGTGTAGCCCGCAATTGTGGGATATACAGTCCACAACTGGAAAACGAGGTTTTGCTACAGGCATAATGACATTAGTATTAAAGCTTTAGGGGAAAAAGGAAGGAGCATATCAAGTTTTACATCTACAGTTCAGCTTCCTATATAATGAGAGTATAGGGTTTAGCTCCTAACAAAATTATACGTTTTTAACTCCAGTAATGAATAGTTCAGGCTAAAAAGAGATATCTGCATGAATTCAAACAAAGTTTGTGTAATGCATCTTAAGAGTCTGTTAATTAGGGAAATATGAGTTTGAAAGGATGAAACAACTGGTGTAGGATGAAGCTTTCATATATCTTCCTACACCACTTTCTACACCATTTATCTATTTGATAATCAAATGAAAATAATGGCGGGTGTAGGATGTAGGAGATATTGATATAAACTCAACAGTATGTGATTTCATTTCTATAATATATTTCAGGTTTTCATTTATGTATATCTCCTGAAAAATATTTTTAATAGAGGGGATAGGGAAAACACTTCTAAATGGAGTAGCTTTATTTAATTTTTGTATTATTTTTGTATCGATGTACAAAATCATTGCTAATACTATTATGAAAACTCTTTTTGCTTTTTTTCTACTACTTGTCACCTGTAATTCTGTTATGGGAACTATTCCGGCAATACCAGCGGATGTTCATAATCACCAACTTTACTATACCGCCCCTGCTACCATTTGGGAAGAAACACTTCCTTTGGGTAACGGTCGTCTCGGTATGATGCCTGACGGTGGCGTTGATCGTGAGCATATTGTACTGAATGAAATCTCCCTGTGGAGTGGTATGGAAGCTGATTATGGTAATCCGGACGCTTCCCGAAGTCTCCCGGCTATTCAGCAACTTTTATTTGAAGGAAAGAATAAAGAAGCTCAAGAACTGATGTATGGCAGTTTTGTGCCTAAGAAGCCTGAATCCGGTGGAACTTATGGTAACTATCAGATGCTGGCCGACCTCAATATCGACTTCAGTTTTCCGCATAGAAGAAAAACTACTTCAGAAAATGATGCAGCTCCGGTTACTGATTACCGCCGTTGGCTCGATCTGCGTGATGCAGTTGCTTATACCTCATTCACGAAAGAAGGTATTGACTATCAACGTGAATATTTCACTTCACGCGATAAGGACGTTATGATCATACACCTGACTGCCAGTCGTCGCCGTGCCCTGTCCTTCTCCGCTCAACTTTCCCGTCCCAAACAAGGTGTGGTCTCTGTGCTTCCGGGCATTGGGAAGGAAGAAGGAACTTTGTTGTTGGAAGGTACTTTAGACAGTGGAAAGCCCGGACGGGAAGGTATGAAGTATCGTGTTGCCATGCGATTAATATCTAAAGGTGGTAAACAGAATATTTCTGCCGAGCGTGGTATCACCCTGACTCAGGGGAGGGAAGCATGGCTGGTGCTTTCTGCCACTACTTCTTATGCTGCTTCCGGTACTGATTTTTCAGGAAACCGTTATAAAGAAGTTTGTGATAGTTTGCTGAATGCCGCTACTCAACATGTGCAAATTAAAGAGTCCCACATAGCCTCCCATCGTACCTTTTATGATCGTGTATCTCTAACTCTTCCGTTTACGGAAGATGATGTATTACCCACTAACGAGCGCATTACTCGTTTCACGGAGCGTGAGTCTCCAGCTTTGGCTGCTCTCTATTACAATTATGGTCGTTATCTATTTATCAGCAGCACCCGTCCGGGTAGCTTGCCTCCTAATCTGCAAGGATTGTGGGCAAATGGAGTAGAAACGCCTTGGAATGGCGATTATCATACCAATATTAATATCCAGATGAATCACTGGCCACTTGAACAAGCCGGCCTTTCGGAACTTTACCAGCCTTTGACTGCGCTTATAGAACGTCTTATCCCCTCGGGAGAAGAGACTGCTCGTACTTTTTACGGTACTCATGCTCAAGGTTGGGTGCTTCACATGATGACGAATATCTGGAACTATACTGCTCCCGGTGAACATCCCTCCTGGGGGGCTACCAATACCGGTGGTGCCTGGCTTTGTGCTCATCTTTGGGAGCATTATCAATATACTCAGGATATTGAGTTTCTGAAACGAATTTATCCTGTGCTGAAAGGTGCTTCTGAGTTCTTTTACTCTACAATGGTGCGGGAACCTAAACATGGTTGGCTTGTAACAGCCCCTACCTCTTCTCCTGAAAATGCTTTTTTTGTCGGCAATGATCCGACTCCCGTCAGTGTATGCATGGGGCCTACGATGGATGTTCAATTACTGACTGAGCTATATACCAATGTAATTGAAGCAACTTCCATACTGGAATGTGATGCTGACTATGCCGCGAAGTTGAGGGAGGCATTAGATAAGTTCCCACCTATGCAGATCAGTAAAGGAGGATATCTGCAAGAATGGTTGGAAGATTATAAAGAGCAAGATGTACACCACCGCCATGTCTCCCATCTGTATGGTTTGCATCCGGGTAATCTGATTTCTCCTGATGCTACTCCTGAACTTGCCAATGCCTGTCGTGAGACGCTAAACCGTCGGGGTGATGGAGGAACCGGTTGGAGTCGTGCCTGGAAGGTAAATTTCTGGGCTCGCCTCGGTGATGGGGATCGTGCCTGGACACTGTTCAAGAGCCTTCTTTATCCGGCTGTTGATCCTCAGACAAAGCGTTATGGCAGCGGAACGTTTCCTAATTTGTTCTGTTCGCATCCCCCTTTCCAGATTGATGGGAATTATGGGGGAACCGCAGGAATTGGCGAGATGTTGTTGCAAAGTCATGAGGGTTTTATTCATCTGCTTCCTGCTTTGCCGAAAAGCTGGCATACTGGTAGCTTTCATGGAATGAAGGCCCGTGGCGGGATCTCCGTTGATTTGGAGTGGAAAGATGGAAAGGCTGTGAAGGCTATACTTACGGCAACTATACCGGGAACATTTCATGTGAAAATGCCGGAAGGTGTCATTCGGGCAAAGGCGATTATAGACGGGCAAAGTAATAACTACACAGGTAAAACGATTTCTTTGTCATTGCCTGAAAAGGGGGAATGTGTGTTATCGTTTGAGTAAATTATCTCTTAAAGATTTGCCTGCCCTATGTGAATACCTTACTTTTGCACGCAGTTAAACCTAATTGCTTGCTGCAACATGAATATGAAGAACAGAATTACTTTATTTCTCCTTGTGCTCTGCCTGTTGATACCTGTAACGACCAGTGCACAGATTCGCGAACTGGAACGTTCGATACCCGAAGTGGAAGGGGTTCCTTCCGGAGCACTTATTGCTTTGATGGACTCTCTGACGGGCTTGCCTAAAACGGACATACATAGTGTGATGGTACTACGTCATGGAAAGGTAATCGCGGAGATTTATCCTGAACCTTTCGCTCCGGAATATCGGCATACCGTATATTCTTGCTCCAAGACCTTCGTTGGTGCCGCTGTAGGCCTCGCTATTTCTGAAAATCGTTTGCGGCTGACAGATCGGGTGGCTTCTTTTTTCCCCGACCAACTTCCGGATACTATTTCTGCAAATCTTGCCGATATGACCGTCCGCAACCTGCTGAATATGACTTCCGGCGTCACTCCTGACTGGAATATGCGTAATGGTCGTACAGACTGGATCAGAGGGTATCTGGGAAAAACGATAAAAGTTCCCGGCAAACATTTCGATTATGACTCCATGAGCTCGTATATTCTTTCCGCTATTGTGCAGAAAGTGACGGGAATGAAAGTATTGGATTACCTGCGGCTGAAACTGTTCAAACCGATGCATATCACCGATATATCCTGGGAAGTAAGCCCTGAAGGAATCAATACCGGAGGTTGGGGGGTGTATTTGCAAAGTGAATCGTTGGCTAAGTTCGGACAGCTGTTACTGAATCGTGGAGTATGGGAAGGCAAGCAGTTGCTTCCGGCAGAGTGGGTGGACAGGATGATGACTAAACAGTCGGATACCGGTAGTTTTGGCTACGGTTATGGATATCAGATGTGGCTTTGTGAATATCCGGGTGCTGTCCGCATAGACGGTGCCCTGGGACAATATGCGCTTCTCATACCGGACAAAGATATGGTAGTGGTCATCACTGAATGTACTTTGATAGATGGAGCTACACAGCGCCGTTTGGTGTGGAATCGCCTGTTGCCTGCCGTCGGCGATGATACCTTGATACCGGGAAAGGATTATAAACGCTTGTTGAAAAAACAATCTTCTTATCAGTTGCCTTTTGTACCGGGAAAAGCGAGTTCATCTCTTGCCCGTGATTATGCAGGAAAAAGTATAGTTCTCGAACCGAACAAGTTCGACTGGCAATCTCTGGACCTCCAGTTCAAGCAGAAGGAAGTAATCATGACCGTAACAGAGACTGACGGTACAAAATATAATCTCTCATTCGGTTATAAGCAATGGAAAAAAACTTCAACCGATGTCCATCCTCCCTATTCGATAGAAGCGAAAGGACGTTTTAATGGAATAGAGGGGCCGTTTTATGTAGCGGGCAGTTATGCCTGGCCATCGGCTGCGATGTTGGAACTCAAAGCACATTATGTTAACTGGATTACAGCTCTCAATATTACTTTCCGCTTTGACGGGGAGAATGTGCAATTGACGGTTAAGGAGAACTACTCGTCGGAACCGAAAGTTATCAAAGGAAAGGTATGCGACTAAGCGGAGTGTTACTTATCTTTGTGCCCAATAAAAGAATTTATATGTTATGAACCGTATCACACTGACCCTGAAACGCCCTTTTATCTGGTTGAGCCGTTTTCGCCATCGTTGCGGCTATGGGGTACATTCGCCTTTTGCTTTCAATCTGATTACGCAGGTGATTTACGAATCTACTCCTTATTATAAATATAAAGATCTGGCAGTAGAGCAGAAAAAACTGGCCCCACAGAAAGACAACTATTGGAAGTATGAATCGAAGAAAGTGAAACGCCTCTTGTTCCGGTTGGTAAATTACATCCAGCCGGACACGATAGTGGATGCCGGCAGGCTTGCCGCTTCGTCTCTCTATCTGAAAGCAGGAAAGGAGGGAGCGGACTATACAGCGGCATCCGAACTTTCCGAATTATTTCTGGAAGCCGGCGTACCCGTAGGTTTCCTTTATCTGCATGATTATCGTCACCCGGAATTTATGGAAGAAGTATTCCGTATCTGTGTAGCACGTACCTGTGGAAAGTCGGTTTTCGTCATCGAAGGAATCCGCTATACTTCGCAAATGAAAGCGCTTTGGAAACGTATGCAACAAGATGAGCATGTGGGCATTACGTTCGACCTTTATGACCTTGGAATTCTCTTCTTCGATAAAACTAAGATAAAACAGAACTATATTGTCAACTTTTGATTATCTTTAGGCGTTTCAATAGTGATTAACAGTTAGTGATTGGTGATTAGCGTCACTTACTAACTGCTAAACACTAATTATTAAACACCAATCACTTATGAAGATATATACCAAAACCGGTGATAAAGGTACTACCTCATTAGTAGGTGGTACACGGGTACCGAAAACCCATGTCCGTCTGGAAGCATACGGTACAGTGGACGAGTTGAATGCTAATTTGGGAGTGCTTGTCACTTACCTGCCGGATGAAGCGGATCAGGTACTTGTCCGTCATATTCAGGACCGTCTTTTCGCAGTAGGTTCCAATTTGGCTACCGATCTTGAAAAGACAGAATTGAAGTGTGCCAGTGTTATTCACCCCGAAGAAATAGAACGAATTGAACGGGAGATAGATCGTTTGGATAATCTGCTGCCTCCATTGCATGCGTTTATATTGCCCGGCGGTAGTCGTGGAGCATCTGTTTGTCATGTTTGCCGCACGGTCTGCCGCAGGGCGGAACGTCGTATTCTGGCCTTGGCTGAACAATGCGAAGTTGCTCCCGAATTGCTTGCTTATGTGAACCGTTTGTCCGATTATTTGTTTGTCTTGTCACGGAAAATCAACTGGGATGAGAAAAAAGATGAAATATTTTGGGATAATAGTTGTAAGTGAGAGATTTTATTATACTTTTGCCGAAAAATAGAAAGTAGGACTTAATATTCACAATTTTAATACTTAGGACTTATGTATTGGACATTGGAATTAGCATCTAAACTGGAAGATGCTCCCTGGCCGGCAACCAAGGACGAATTAATAGATTATGCCATTCGTTCGGGCGCTCCGCTCGAAGTGATTGAAAATTTGCAGGAAATGGAAGATGAAGGCGATATTTATGAAAGTATTGAAGATATATGGCCCGATTATCCCAGCAAAGAGGATTTCTTCTTTAACGAAGAGGAGTATTAGCATGCTTTTTGAACCTTGCTCCGGTTGGAGAAATACAAGGTAGTTAACACATAGAAAGAGGTAGTCCGTTAGATCTGTTTATAACAGGTTAGGAGGACTGCCTCTTTTTTATATTATTCCATTTATGACTGAAACACGAGAAAAAACGGTATGCCGCCTGCCGGAACTAAAAGAACGGCACTTACCCGGAGATTGCCGGGAAGCGGTATACACGCTTTTAAAAGAGACTTACGGTTACGAACAATTTCGTGATCTGGAAGTGTACGACGATTTGTTCAAGGGGAAGGACACGCTTCAAATTTCACAGGGACAATTGATAGAAAGTGTTATTGTCGAAGCAGAGAAAGCCCGGAATGGAGGAGAAGATGTGGATAACATCTTGCTTACAGCACCTACCGGTGCGGGAAAATCCTTGTTGTTCCAGTTGCCTGCCATCTATCTGGGTAATGAATACGGGATGCTTACCATTGTCGTATCTCCCTTGAAAGCATTGATTGTAGACCAGGTGGAAGGCTTGCAGGAATTGGGGTACATGCGTGTGGCGTATGCCTCTTCCGATTTGTCGCCCGAACAGAAGAACGAAGTGTACAGGCAGGTGCGTGAAAGTGAGGTGGATCTATTCTATCTTTCACCGGAGTTGTTGCTCTCGTATGATATCAAGCACTTTGCTGGTGAACGGCGTATCGGTCTGGTCGTAGTGGACGAAGCCCATACGGTAACTACATGGGGCAAGGAATTTCGTGTGGATTATTGGTTTCTGGGGCGCTATCTGCAAGGTTTGAAGAAAAGCCTTGGATATGCATTCCCACTTTTTGCACTGACGGCTACGGCTGTATGGAATCCGAAAGGAGGGAATGACATGGTGTTCGAAACCATTCGTTCATTGCAAATGGAGCCATGTGTGCTTTATGCAGGTACAGTGAAACGCCGGAACATCGGCTTTGATATCCGGCAGATGGAGATAGAGGAAGGAGAAACCTATGATAAAGCCAAACAGCGTGTTGTGGCTGACCGTGTAGAGGATTTCCTCGACGGGCATAAGACTATTCTTTATTATCCTTTTGCAGGTGGTATCGACATGCGTCTGAAAACGTGGGTGAAATCGACGGATTGGCACTTGGTCGCCTCCTACTATGGTAAGAAGGACAAAGAACAAAAAGCAGCTATTGTACAGGAGTTCAAAGAAGGCGAGAAGCGAATGATTGTGGCTACAAAGGCATTCGGCATGGGGGTGGATATCAGTGATATCGACCGGGTGTATCATGTGGCGCCTTCCAGCACATTTGTGGACTATATACAGGAGATCGGACGTGCAGCCCGTGATACGGATATTCATGGAATCTCGGCGACGGATTATCATGAAAGGGATTTCTATTATATGAAGCGCCTGCACATGGCGGGCAATATAGCACAGGAACAGTTGTCGCTGATTTTGAAGAAGCTGATGGAAGTGTACCGGATGAAAGGCGAAAAACAGGAAATGCTGGTGTCTTTGTCCGACTTTGAGTTTGTGGTGAAATTGCCAAGAATGAAGAACAAGCTGGAATATGAAGCGGAACTTGGACAATTGATTAAGACTGCTCTGCTATGGTTGGAAGATGATTTGAGCCATCGTTATGGAAAGAAATTGCTGGAAGTAAGTCCGCAAAACCTGCTGACGGAAGGATATATTCAGGATAAGACTGGTGATGTTTTTATTCATGAGTTCAAGGATTATCTTACGAAGGTGAAGGGTACGGAAGATGTGTATACGGCACGTTTGGAGAAACTGTGGGAAGAACGTTTCGCAGAGTTGGGATATAGAGAATTTAAACAGAAATTGAATGGTGGTACGTTGTGGGAAGGTTCCCGTGCAGTGTCTGTGGGTAAGCATGAAGTATTGCTGAAAGAAGATGCAGCCGTAATTCGCCAACGAATGGATGGACTGTTCTATAGTTTGAAGACTTTGCTTGTTGATAAGTTGCGGAAGACTAAAGGGCGTTTTGATGAAGAAGAATTGCGTGCGATATTTGCCGAGCATGGTATGGATGTGCCGTCGGCGAAACGTTTCATAGGTTCACTGCTGGAGTCACGTACGGAAGAAGGGCGTAGTGTGAGCTATATCAGTAGTGTGAAGAAGAAAGACTCCAATGAACTTTCTTTCACGGTGACGAAAGGATTTGACTTGTTGCTGTCGCGCTATCAGAAACTCTTTAGCCAGCGCATTGTGGGTAAAAAAGGTGACCGGTTATTGTTCTATAGCACTCCGTTCTCTGATTTGAATATGCTGCTTAATCTCCTTTCCATGCTCGATTGTCTTTCATTCAGTGTAGAAGGTGGCGGTACACCTTGTGTGCAGGTGTGTTTCGATGACCCTGAGAGCTTACAGCAGATTGCGTCCTCCGATGAATATCATAATCTGATACTTGAGAATAATGAGCAGATATTTCAGGAGCAGATCGAACTGTTCTCTTTCTTCTTCGGAACGGATGGAATGGATGATACGAAACGCTGGGATTTTATTGAAGACTACTTTACCGGAATGGGAGTAGAGGAGCTGAAGGCGAAGTATGCTGCTCCACTATAAAACCAATTCTTTGAATAATCTTTCTAACGTCCTGTCCAGATCGTCGGAGAAACCGGCATGCGGACGGGACGTTTGAATACAGGAACTTCTCACGGCAGTCAGCCAGCGGAAACGTTCCGGTACATCAAGTTGGGCGATGGGGCCGCCGTCTTTGGCTCCCGAACATATTTTATTAAATACATCCAAATGGGCAAATACCAATTCCCGGTCTACTTCGGAAACATATAGTTTCAGTTTGCCCTCGTTTACCTGACAAACGGACTTGATGTAACCTGCCCTTTTCGAGAAAAGGATTACTCCCACATTGAAGAACTCCTCACGTTCTACTTTGGGAACCAGGCGAATAACTGCGTATTCATATAAGTGCTTTCCTTGCATTCTGTGCTTCTTTTATAAATATTTCGGAATGGGCCAGTCTTTCGGTCAGAAAGCGGGTATAGATATCTCTGATTTCTTCGGGCGTTTCATGGGTATCTTCCCAGTGCAGCCAGTCGTCAGGAATAAGTGCGACGACCTGCTGTATCTTTTCATCGGTCAGCATGGGACGAAGGAGGGTATCGGCTTCTTCAAGTCGGGATGCTTCGGGTAGCAGCACGTGATTTTTGATATAGGTGAACGGACTTACCGCATGTTTCTCCCAGTTTTCCCATGAATGGTGAAAGTAAAGAGAAGCACCGTGGTCTATCAGCCAAAGTTCCTTGTGCCACATCAACATGTTGGTGTTGCGAAAAGTACGGTCTATATTGGTCAGGTAGGCATCCAGCCAGACAATACGTGAGGCAAGTTCCGGATCTACCTTGGTCGCTACAGGATCGAATGTCAGGGCACCCGAAAGGAAGTGTAACCCCAGGTTCAGTCCGCGGCTACCTTGCAATAAGTCTTGTATCTCTTCGTCTCCTTCGGTCCGTCCGAATGCTTCATCGAGGTTCAGGAACACCAGCTCCGGCACTCTGAATCCAAGTATATGCGCAACCTCTCCACCAATTAATTCGGATATTAATGCCTTTGTTCCATGCCCGGCACCACGAAACTTTACGACGTATTTGAATTCGTCATCAGCTTCCGCCAGTGCTGGCAGTGAACCGCCTTCGCGTAAAGGAGTGATGTAACGGGTCAGATTGACTGTTCGCAACTCTATCATGATTGTCCTTTCAGAAAATAGTTAGGCCGTCCGGCTCTTTTGAGGGGATGACTGTTGCAAAGATAGTGAATATTCACGATTGCCCAAGGCTGGTTTCCAGAAACTGTTGCAGAATGCGGGCATGATTACGGACAGGTTCTTTGGAGGCATATAGCAAAGTAACTGTTTTATAGGGTTTGATTGATGCCAGAAAGTTCCGTGTGGCTTCAGATGTTTCCAGTTCTTTCCGATACATATCTGAGAAAGCCTCCCAATGTCCTGCCATATCTTCATGAAACCATTTCCTGAGTTCAGGGGAAGGCGTGATGTCTTTTTCCCAGACATCATATTTCAGATATTCTTTTTTCATGCCGCGAGGCCATAGACGATCTACCAATACGCGGTAACCGTCTTCTGCTTCGGGGTTTTCATAGACCCGTTTGATTTTTATCTGCGTCATAGCTTTCTTTTTTATATATACAAATAATTGGTAGAATTAGTTCATTACTTTTCGGTTATGAATTAATTCACCACAGAGTAACACAGAGTTTAATCAATTTGAAATCAAAAGAATAGAACTCCGTGAAACTCTGTGTTACTCTGTGGTGAAAACTCATTACTAATACGTTATGAGGTCAAGTGATAAGTAATCTCTTTTTCCTTGAAACGAATTATCTGTTTGTGGTAAATACATGGCCTGTTTCCAGAGTCTTTCTCTTTTTGATTCTGTTTTACACAATTTTTTCTCGTTTTATCAGTTCTTATATTGATGAAATGTAGCCGTATCCTGAAATATATAATTTTTATCTGTCTTTTCTTTTGTGCGGCAAAAGGTCAGGCGCAATTTGATGCACGCTTCAGTCAATACTGGGAGGTGAAGGGATATTATCATCCCGGCTGGGTGGGGCAGACAGATAATAAAATGAATATTTATGGTTCGTATGGCATGCAGTTGATGGGTTTTACACATGCTCCGCGCGTGATGTACTTTGGGGCTGATATGCCTTTTACTCTGTTCAATAAACAGCATGGTGTGGGTGTTGGCTTTTTCAATGAGGGGATCGGCTTGTTCCGTAATCAACGTTTTTGGGGACAATATGCCTATCAGATGAAAATCCGGAAAGGCAAGTTGGGTATCGGACTTCAAGTGGGGATGCTGACCGTATCGTTTGATCCGTCTGATATCAATCTTGGAGATGAAACGGATGATGAAGCTTTTCCGACTGCTGCGGAGAGTGGAATGGCCGTTGATCTCGGACTGGGTGGATACTATTCGCACCCTAAATTTTATGCAGGATTTTCTGCTCATCATCTGACGGCTCCCCGTGTCTCTCTGGGAGACAAAAGCCAAATAAAAATACATCCTATCTTTTATTTGACAGGTGGATACAATATTCAGACGCGTAATCCGTTAATTTCCATACAACCTTCTATGCAGTTGCAAAGTGATTTTACTTCTACAAGGCTGGATGTAACGGGGCGATTGTTTTATACCTATCATTCCCGGGTGCTTAGTGGAGGATTGACTTATTCGCCGGATACCTCGGTGACATTCAGTTTCGGATTGACGGTGCGGGGCGTGACGTTAGGATATGCTTATGAGTGTTTTACTTCGAAGATAGGTGTCGCAAGTGGTAGCCACGATCTGCTAGTGAGGTATGCATTGGACTTGAATGTATTTAAGAAAAACCGGAACTTGCATAAGAGTGTACGGATTTTGTAAGAGAATATACGAACAATGGGAAAGAATAAAGGAATGAAAACAATTCATGCGTGGTACGGGGCGGCTTTATTGCTGTTCGGTTCGCTGGTTTCGTGCATGGGGACGGTGGGAAACAGTTCCATGAGAGGTGGCGAAGTGATAGGAGCCAGTGCTGTGGCATGGAATGAGCCTGCGCCTTACGGTATGGTGCTGGTGAAACGTGGTTCGGTGAAAATGGGCCCCGACAAGCAAGATAGCTTGTGGGGAACAATCGTTCCTTCACGGGAAATTTCAGTCGAGTCTTTCTGGATGGATGATACGGAAGTGACGGTTGCCGAATATAAACAGTTTGTCAATTGGGTACGCGATTCCATTATCCGTGAACGTCTGGCAGATCCTGCTTATGGCGGTAATGAATTATATAAGATAGAAGAAGACCGGGAAGGAAATCCTATCAAACCTTATTTGAACTGGTCGAAACCCATTCCCTGGAAGCGGGCGACAGAGGATGAACAGATGGCTATCGAAAGCGTATATAAGCATCATCCTATCGACGGTACGCTGATGCTGGATGCCGGTCAGATGAATTATTATTATGAGATTTATGACTATACTGAGGCTGCCAAGCGTCATAATCGCCTGAATCCCGCTGAACGTGTTAAGAATACCGATATACAGGTGAACCCGGAAGAGGTGATTATGATAACGAAGGATACGGCATACATTGATGATGAAGGGCGGATTGTGAACCGTACTATTACACGTCCGTTATCCAGCGAATGGGATTTTCTAAACAGCTATATAGTAAATGTTTATCCCGATACAACCTGTTGGGTGAATGACTTTCCGAATGCGAATAATGAACAATATATGCGTTTGTATTTCAACCATCCCAGTTACAACGAGCATCCGGTGGTGGGTGTCAGTTGGGAACAGGCGAATGCGTTTTGTGCATGGCGTACCAATTATTTACTTGCAGGTCTGCGTGGACAGGCTAAATATATCCAGCGCTATCGCCTGCCGACCGAGGCCGAATGGGAATTTGCCGCACGCGGAAGGGAGGATAATAAATATCCCTGGAAAGAGAGTGAGGAAACCAAAGATGACCGTGGATGCTACAATGCGAACTATAAGCCGGGTAAAGGAAATTACACCAAAGACGGCAATCTGATTTCAACCCGTGTAGGAGCTTATACACCCAATTCGAATGGATTGTATGACATGGCAGGTAATGTGGCGGAGTGGACTTCAACGGCTTATACTGAGTCGGGAGTTCTGCAAGCAAGTGACATCAATCCGGATATTCAGTATAATGCTGCGCCGGATGATCCGTATGCGATGAAGAAGAAAGTGGTGCGTGGTGGTTCATGGAAAGATGTAAACGCGTTTATTCGTTCGGATGCCCGTACGGCGGAGTATCAGAATGAGCAACGTTCGTATGTGGGGTTCCGTTGCGTACGTACACAAGTGGGATATAATAAGAAGGGGAAATGATAAGATGGTAAAATGGTAAGATGATGGAAAAAGATACTGTAAATAAAAAGAGGGATTTTGGACAGAAGTTGCAGGACTTTATGGCAAGTTACCGTGGCAAGGTCATTATGAACTATGCTTATAGCTGGGGTGCTGCTATCGTCATTGCCGGTACATTGTTCAAACTGACGCACTTGCCTGGTGCCAACTTGATGTTGTGGATTGGTATGGGAACAGAAGTGCTGGTGTTTTTTATTTCTGCATTTGATTTGCCGAGAAGGCAGACGGAGACGGCTACATCCGGCGGTATCGTTGTGGTGGGAGATGGCACAATCGGCAGTGCCGGTGGATGGACAAATGATTTGCCGAAGACACAATCCACCCCTTCAAATCAGCCGGTATCAGTGACTGTAGGAGCGAATCAATATTCACCCGGAACTCCGGCTCCTGCTTTTACTCCTGAAATGGAAGAAACTACGCAGGCTTACATAGCCCAACTGAAAGAAATGACAGAAATGCTTTCGCGCTTTACAGCACAGGCCGAATCTCTTTCACATGATGCTGAGCAGATGAGCGCTTTAAACCGTAATCTGGCAGGTATCAACGCCATCTATGAAATGCAGCTTCGTAGTGCCAGCACTCAGATTAATACAATCGATCAGGTGCATGAACAAACTCGCAAGATGGCGCGTCAGATAGAAGAACTGAATGCTGTCTATGCCCGTATGTTGCAAGCTGTGCAGGTTAAGTGATAAAGTGGTGAAGCGATAGAACGAGAGTTAAAGCTATCGTGCAGCCAAATTGTAAATTGTAAATTGTAAATAACCCCATGTCTCTGAACACCAACCCGGATTCTCCGCGTCAGAAGATGATAAACCTGATGTATATCGTCCTGATGGCGATGCTGGCACTCAACGTTTCGTCGGATGTGCTGAATGGTTTTTCATTGGTAGATGAAAGTCTTTCCCGTACAACGGTAAACTCTACCGTGCAGAATCAATCACTATATGACGGGCTTGCCGGTGCCAACGAACGTAATCCTGAGAAAATAGGACCGTGGTTTGAGAAAGCGGTACGTGTGAAAAATATGTCCGATTCGCTCTATACCTATGTGGATGAATTGAAACTACGCATTGTGAAGGAAGCGGATGGCAAGAATGGGGATGTTGCCAATATCTCCAATAAAGAAGACTTGGAAGCTGCTTCTTTTGTGATGCTTGCACCTGGTAGCGGACAGGGCAAAGCGCTGTTCAACCGCATCAATCAATACCGGGAAAATATTCTGACTCTTGTTACCGATCCGATACAACAGAAGATCATCCGTGATAATCTGGGTACTGAAGTACCGCGTAAGGCGTCAGCTGCAGGAAAAAACTGGCAGGAATATATCTTTGAAAATACTCCGGTGGCCGCAGCTGTCACGCTGTTAACCAAGCTGCAAAGTGATGTACGCTATGCTGAAGGTGAAGTATTGCATTTGTTGACGCAGAATACCGATGTGCAGGATGTACGTGTAAATCAACTTCAGGCTTATGTCATTCCTACCTCTCAGAATGTGGTGCGCGGTGGTACGTACAGTGCCCGCGTCATTCTGGCTGCTGTGGACTCTACTCAGCGTCCTTCTATTTACATCGCCGGTGAAAAGCAACCGGATAATGCCGAAGGATGGTTCGAAACCGTTTGTAACCGTACAGGGGAGTTCTTTTTGGATGGTTATCTGGAGTTGGCGCAAGGGAATGGCGAAGTGCTTCGCAGAGAGTTCTCACAGAAATATACGGTGGTTGAACCTACTGCTACGGTTTCAGCTACAATGATGAATGTACTCTATGCCGGATATGATAATCCGATCAGTATTTCCGTTCCCGGAGTGCCGGGGGGACAAGTACAGGCAAGTATTGTGAATGGAAACGGAACTCTGAATCGTGCCGGAAACGGGTATATTGCTCATCCTACGACTATCGGTAAAGATGTAGTGATTCGTGTGACGGCATCCGTTGGCGGACGTACACAGTCGATGGGGGATTATACTTATCGTGTGCGCCAGTTGCCTGATCCTTCACCGTTTATAGAATATACGGAAGACGGGACACCTAAACGATATCGGGGAGGCCGTGGATTATCTAAAGCAATTTTGATGAATACTCCCGGCATTGTAGCTGCTATTGATGATGGTTTGTTGAATATCAACTTCCGGGTGCTGGGATTTGAAACTGTTTTCTTTGATAATATGGGAAATGCAGTGCCGGAAGTGTCTTCGGGGGCTTCATTCTCTACACGTCAGAAAGATATGTTCCGCCGTTTATCCAGAGGTAAACGTTTCTATATTTCCCGGGTTCGTGCGGTGGGGCCGGATGGGGTGGAGCGTTTGTTGCCTACTACACTGGAAGTGATTGTGAATTAAAATTAGAAATCGAATATAATAAGGTATAAGACTATGAAACTTTCCTTGAAACTCATGATAGCTGTCACACTCTGTGCACTGGATCTTTCAGTGGGGTGGGCGCAAAGGCAATATCCGGGTTCGCCAGGCTTGCCGGAGGATGTGGTGTGGATGCGCGAAATCTATCGTACGCTGGATTTGACAAAGGATACCAATGGTGCATTATACTATCCGGTGGAACCGCAGGGAAATAAGATGAATCTTTTCGCTACCGTGTTCCGTTTGCTGGCGCAAAAGAAAATTCCGGCTTATGAATATCAGCTGGATGGTACGGAACGCTTTCAGAAAGATGCTGAGGTGACTTTCCGTGATGTGCTGGATCGCTTTCAAATTTATTATGAACTGAAGAAAGTGGCAAATCGCCGTGACAGTGTTTTGTCTATCAGTAATAGTGATATACCTTCAGCGGATGTATTGAGTTACTTTGTGAAGGAGGTATGGTATTTTGATCAGCGTACTTCTACTTATGGCTCAGTGATAACGGCTATCTGTCCGGTGTTGCATCGTTCGGAAGAATTCAGTTCGGAGAAAGTGAAGTTACCTATGTTTTGGGTGAACTATAAAGACTTGGTTCCCTATCTGACTCAGACAAAAGTCTCCGTTAGCAATTATAATAATGCAGCAAACAGTACTTGGGATGACTTCTTTACGGCACGTTTGTATAAAGGAGATATTTATAAAACAACCAATCTGCAAAATCGTACTTTGTCACAATACTGTCCGACGGATAGTGCCATGGTGAAAGAGCAGAAGCGGATTGAGAAGGAACTGGTGGATTTTGAAAAGACATTGTATGGCAGGGACCTTATAGAAGAAACGGATTCGGTTTCCACAACTTCGGGAATAAAAACAGCGAAGACTAATTCGAAGAAAAGGGGGCGTGAAAATGCTGTTACAACCAAAAGTAAATCTTCTTCCTCATCAAAGTCAAAATCTTCGGCAGGTAAGTCCCAATCGGTATCTAAGCGGGAAGCAGCAGCTCCGAAGGCGTCAGTACGACGACAACGCCGTTGAACAAAAATGAATCTTTATTGTTCTTTTTAAGAATAAATCCATATATTTGTCCCGATAATTTAAACAAAAAAGAATTATGAAGAAGATTTTTAGTGCTTTCATTATAGCTGTAGGCTGTATGTTTATGGCTATGCCTGCTCAGGCCCAACTCATTAAATGGGGTGTAAAGGGTGGTGTCAACTTGACAAAGATAGACTGGGATGGCGGATATAAAGGTAACAAGGACAACTCTGCCGGTTTCTTTATTGGTCCGATGGCTGAAATTACAATTCCTATTGTAGGCCTGGGTGTTGATGGTGCTTTGTTATTCTCGCAGAGAGGTAAGGGTGATGTAAAGCAAATCGGAGCGGAAGTTCCCATCAATCTGAAATATACGATTGGCTTGGGTAGCCTGCTGGGTGTTTATTTTGCTGCCGGTCCTGATTTCTTCTTTGATTTCAAGAAGAAAGATGGTGTTGACCGGAAGACTCAAGTAGGACTTAATTTAGGAGTCGGTGTGAAGCTGATTAAACATTTGCAGGTGGGTGTCAACTATCAGTTCCCGATGGGAGATAGCTTTAAATTGAATAATGTTGATGCAAAGAATAAGACTTGGCAAATTTCTGCCGCTTATCTCTTCTAAGAAAATAGAATCTATTGCGATATAATAGCGTTGCTGATTTTGATTGGCAACGCTATTTTTTTATTGTATCTTTGTCGCCGCAATGAAGAAATTTGTGGATGTCATATTGCCTTTGCCTCTGCCCCGCTATTTTACCTATTCTTTGCCTGAGGAATGGGCGGATGAGGTGCAAATGGGGTGTCGGGTAGTAGTTCCATTCGGGCGTAAGAAGTACTATACAGCGATTGTACGTAACGTACATTATTGTGAGCCGGCGGATTATGAGGTAAAAGAAGTATCTGCATTATTGGATGCCCATCCGATTTTATTGCCGGAACAATTTAAGTTTTGGGAGTGGCTGGCAGATTATTATCTCTGTACACAAGGCGATGTTTATAAGGCTGCTCTGCCTTCCGGCCTGAAGCTGGAGAGCGAGACGATGGTAGAGTATAATCCGGATTTTGAATCGGAAGTTCGTTTGCCGGAGCGTGAGCAGAAGATATTGGATTTGCTCTCTGCGGAGCCCGAACAGTGTGTGACAAAACTGGAAAAAGACAGCGGCCTCAAGAATATACTTTCCGTAATTAAATCCTTGCTGGATAAGGAGGCCATCTTTGTAAAAGAAGAACTCCGCCGGACTTATAAGCCAAAGACCGAAACGCGCGTGCGACTGGCGAATGAAGTACGGAATGAAAAACGGCTGCAAGAACTTTTTGATGAATTGGCGCGTGCTCCGAAGCAACTGGATTTACTGATGAAATATATCGAACTATCCGGTATTTGGGGAGGTGACGGGCTGAAAAGTTTTCCTAAAGAGGTTAATAAGAAAGAACTGTTGCTGCGGGCATCCGCTTCGCCGGCTGTGTTCAATGGCTTGGTAGATAAACATATCTTTGAAGTTTACCAACAGGAAGTGGGACGGCTGAATTCCGTTCTTCGGGAAATTCTTCCCATTAATCCTTTGAATGAACATCAAAAAATGGCATACGATGAGGTTGTACGAAGCTTCCAATCCAAGAATGTGTGCCTGCTCCATGGGGTAACTGCCAGCGGGAAAACAGAAATCTATATTCATTTGATAGAAGAAACTATCCGGCAGGGAAAACAAGTGTTGTACCTGCTACCTGAAATAGCTCTTACCACTCAGATTACCGAACGTCTGCAACGGGTGTTCGGAGATCGTTTAGGAATTTATCATTCTAAATTTCCGGATGCCGAGCGTGTAGAAATCTGGCAGAAGCAGCTGACGGAAAAGGGATATGATATTATCCTTGGAGTTCGTTCTTCTGTTTTTCTGCCTTTTCGTAACCTCGGGTTGGTGATTGTGGATGAAGAACATGAGAATACCTATAAACAACAGGATCCGGCTCCCCGTTATCATGCCCGGAATGCGGCAATTATATTGGCAGCCATGTATGGTGCCAAGACCTTGCTGGGCACAGCTACCCCTTCTATTGAAACCTGGCATAATGCTTCTTCCGGGAAGTATGGACTGGTGGAGCTGAAAGAGCGGTATAAAGAAATTCAATTACCGGAAATTATCCCCGTGGATATCCATGAGTTGCATCGCAAGAAGCGTATGAACGGACCATTCTCGCCGTTGTTGCTTCAATATATTCATGAGGCTTTGGATCAAAAACAACAAGTCATCTTGTTTCAGAACCGGCGTGGCTTTGCTCCGATGATTGAGTGTAATACATGCGGGTGGGTGCCGAAGTGTAAAAACTGTGATGTGAGCCTGACATTTCACAAAGGATTGAATCAGCTGACTTGCCATTACTGCGGTTATACCTATCAACTGCCCCATAAGTGCCCGGCTTGCGAGGGTACTGACTTGCGTAATCGTGGGTTTGGTACAGAGAAGATAGAGGATGATATCAAGATTTTATTTCCCGAAGCTGCTGTTGCCCGTATGGATTTGGATACCACTCGTACCCGCTCTGCTTATGAACGTATCATTGCAGATTTTGAGCAGGGAAAAACGGATATATTGATAGGTACACAGATGGTTTCCAAAGGATTGGACTTTGATCATGTCAGTGTGGTAGGTATCCTGAACGCAGATACGATGTTGAATTATCCTGATTTCCGTTCGTATGAGCGTGCTTTTCAGTTGATGGCACAAGTGGCAGGACGTGCCGGACGGAAGAATAAACGCGGACGTGTAATTTTGCAGACAAAAAGTATCGATCACCCTATTATAGCTCAGGTCATCCATAACGATTTTGACCAGATGGTGGCGGGACAGCTTGCTGAACGTCAGATGTTCCACTACCCGCCTTACTATCGTCTGGTGTATGTCTATCTGAAAAACCGCAATGAACAATTGCTTGACCTGATGGCACAAACCATGTCAGGCAAGTTGCGTGCAGTCTTCGGTAATCGTGTATTGGGACCGGATAAACCGCCTGTTGCCCGGATACAAACATTATTTATCCGGAAGATTATTGTCAAGATAGAGTATAATGCTCCGATGGCTCGCGCCCGCGAACTGCTGGTGCAGGTTCAGAAGGAGATGGTGGCGGAGGATCGTTTTAAATCTTTAATCGTCTATTATGATGTAGATCCAATGTAAAGGCTACTCTTTGGTTCCTTGCAGAATACCGGAATCTGTATCTATATTCTGAATTCCCTTATTGGCACCCTTGTATTGTCGTCCGAAGTTCAGATTAAAATTGAGCTTGACAACAATGGTATTTGACATATTCGTACTGTGTATATCTGATTTTACAGGATTCAGTGCAGACCAGTTCGCATTCTCGGAGCGGTAAGTCTTCATAAATGGATTGTGTATTCCTGCCATAATAGACCATGCCGGTTGTTTATAACCTATCATGAGTGTATGCATCAGATCACCTTTCAGCAATTGTTCACTGTATACATACCGGTTGGGTGGAGTGATGGTCATAAAGCTCAGAAGCCAGTTCTTATAGGAAGCATCCAGGTTAATACGTAATTCTTTTAGGGTATAGGTGTGCAGGTAATTGTTTCCTGTACTTATATACCGGTTAATTCCCGGTGTAACAGAAAGGCTGATGTGATCTTTCCAAGGCTTTATCTTGAATGTGACTTCCGCTGCCAGATGTTGGAAGGACTTCTGGTTTTCATAAGTGTGGATAAACATACCTTCTTCATAAATCACAGATTCCATGATGGGATTCTTTTCGTATGCATAGCTCACCAAAGCGTCAATACTGAAAATTCCTGTGCTGAATATTGCGTTAAAATCTTGAATCGTACTACGGAATGATTTTAAGTCCGGGTTACCCCTACGAGTTTGTAGGATGTCGATTCTTTGCTCCACATCATTCAGATAAGCTATGGAAGGGGCGTTGTTTTTCAGATTGATATGATAGCGGAAATGCAGATTGTCCACAGGGTTGTAGGATACTAAGAGAGAAGGTTGAAAGCCATATCTTTCACTATGGTTATCTCTCTGACTGTAGTAGAAACGGTTGAGTGATAGATTTGCTATGTATCCCCAATTCTGAATTTTACCTTTATACTCGGTGTAGGCATAACTTTCCGCTTGTTTTAGGAGGACGTTCATTACATCTTCCCCTTCATAGCGGTTGTCTGTATAAGATTGCATATGTCTAAGGCCTCCTGTCAGTGTCCCTTGCCCTAATTTTTTCTCATAAATGCCTTCAGCTATCAGCGAATATTTCTTTCCGGCAATATCGGAATATAACTCTGTATTGGCGATGCCTTCCTGTTTCTCCTGATAAATGCGTGTATTGCTGCTCTTGATGTACGTGCCGACAAGATTGAATATGAGTCGTTGGTCATTCTTTAGATTCTGCTGATAGTATAGATCGAGGGATGGCAAATGGTTTCGTTCCTGGGTATGGTCGTAGATGGATACCGGGATGTCGGAATCAGATGTGTAGAGTTTGCTCTTCCGGTCTTCATATCCGGCAGGATTATCTTGCAAGGTATATCTGAATTGTGCATTAAAGAGATATTTTCCTTTTTCTTGCAGAGTATAGTTTAGGTTGGAAGCTAACAATTTCTTATTGAACAGCGTTTGCTCTCCGGTTTCCAGGCGATGAAGTTCATTGTCGGGGAAAATGAAGCGTTCGTCATACTCACGTGTCCAGTCTCCTTTACGTTGTATATACCGCACGTTGGCTGAGATTTCAGACTTTCCGTAGTTATATCTTCCGGAAATCATATCGTCAATAGAGGTGCGGTTGCTACTGAGGCTGTGGATGGCACCGCCGCTGACGCTACCTCCCGCTTTTTTGTTTTTGGTTATATAATCTATCACGGCAGCAGCGTTTCCGTAGCGTACTCCTGGAGTATCGTGATATTCTATGCGGAGAATATCTTCGGGGCTGAGGGAGGATATCTCTGTATAAGTAACCCGAACACCGTTGATCCGTAATTGTACTTCTCCGTTGCCGGAAGTGGTTATTTCGCCCGACATGATATCAACTGTGATTCGGGGAAGCTGTAATTTGCCTAATAAGTCTATGCCGCTGGACGACATTTTCAGTTGATTCTGGGTCGGAAGTATTACTTTACGGTCGCCTTTTTCGATGATAGACCGTGCCTGGATGGTAACTTCATCCAGAGAGATAGCCATGACTCCGGTAGAATCTTTAGCAATGAGTTGGGCATAGGAGGGGCTGGCCATACACAGTAGTATGGTCAAAATTGACACTATTGTTTTCATAATTTTTGTGGGAATAGCTGTTACCCGGTGGGTAAAACAGAGAGTTTAAAAATGAGGTTAGTAATTTAGAAGGTCGCTATACAGTCCTTTCAACCGTTCGCGAAGGTGGATGACGGCATAATGTTTTCGTGATAATAAAGTGTTGACTGATATCCCGGTAGCACTGGCAACTTCTTTAGCTGACAATCCTTCCATTTCCAGTAACTCAAATGCTTCCCGTTGTTCGGGCGGTAGTTCGGCAAGAGCTGTTTCAAGTTCTTGCCACACGAGTGACCGCATGTATTCTACTTCCGGAGTAGGCGGAGCATCGCTGAACAGCACTTCCGAAAACTCGCTCAGTACATTGTCTTCTTTATCATAGCTTGAATCGGGTAGTTCTTCTTCCTGCATCTTTTTGCCTTTATTGATAATCGTATTTCGTGCTACGCGATATAGCCATGCTGTTACCTGTTCGATGGGATTGAAAGTGCTTTCAATGGTTTTCACCAATTGATACAGCACATCTTGCAGAATATCTTCGGCATCTTCCTTACTGGAAACCCGCTTGCGGATAAATGCTTTCAGGCGGGGTTGATGTTCCACAATCAGTTCTTCCAAACTGTTGCCTTTACCGGTCAGATTATTCATTCTCTTTGGGAGTTTCGCTACCGTTGTTTCTATCAAAGTTTCTCTCGTTGAAGAATCCGTCTCTTCCGAAAGGGCCACCGAATCCGAACTTCTTTCTTTTATTAATGAAATCCTTGCGTTCTTCCGGAGACATCTTCTCCCATTTAGCGCGGAACGGGTTACCCTCTTTACCACCGGGCATTCCTCTTCGGGCGGGGAAAGCTCCTCTACCAGGGAAACCTCCGAAGAAAATGCGTGCAAGTACGAATAATGCCAAAGCTTGCCAGAAATTGATGGTTGCCAGCCCTAAGACTCCGGGCACTACGAAATTCCATAATAGCATGACTATTGCTCCAAAAGCCGCAATGGCTAATACCCAAAACAAAGATATAATAAAAAATCTTTTTTTCATGATGTTCTAATTTTATTGATTCACATATTACTTTGAAAACGTTCTCTGTATATGCTGACAACTGAGAAGAAGAAATATTTTAAGAGAATGCAAAAAACTTCTATATTTGCGTTCCTGAATTAAAAGAAATGTGCTTATGAAGCCTCATAGAATACTTTTTGTTTGCCTGGGTAATATTTGCCGTTCTTCCTCTGCGGAAGGTGTGATGAATCATTTGGTTTCAGAAGCCGGACTGGAAGATCAGTTTGTGATAGACTCTGCCGGTATTCTCTCTTATCATCGAGGAGAGTTGCCTGACAGCCGGATGCGTGCTCACGCTATTCGTCGAGGTTACGAACTCACACATCGTTCGCGTCCCGTACAGACGGAAGACTTTTATAACTTCGATTTGATAATAGGGATGGATGACCGGAATATTGAAGATTTGAAAGACCGTGCGCCCTCCCCTGAAGAATGGAAGAAGATACACCGTATGACGGAATTCTGTACCCGTTTTACGCATGCCGACCACGTTCCCGATCCGTATTATGGTGGGGCGGAAGGATTTGAATATGTGCTCGACTTGCTGGAGGATGCTTGTGCCGGGCTGTTGGAACATCTGAAATAATCGGGTTCGTCAGTGCGTGGTGTCTTGATAGAATCTCTTGTCTTCATTCAGGCTGCATGTTGCATCCACTCCTGCACTTTGTAGTACTTCGGCAATATCATTCAAGGTTCGGCGCGATACCCTTCCTATATAATAGAGGCGATAGTGATAGTCTTTATCCAATATCTCCATAACATGCGTAAAAGCCTGTTCGCGTGCAAAGTCAAAATTGACTTTGAGTATATCTTCGTAAGGATACTTAATTTCACGTCCTACGCTGTATATCCTAAGGCTTTCGTTATCTACTTTCAGATAACAGAAACGTGTCATCAACATGTGTATAAAGTAGATACTCAGGCCGAATGAAATGATTCCGAGAATATATGCCCACCAACTTCCGAATACTACAGCCTGATATCCCAATATCATAAACGTGATGAAAAGCACAAAGAAGTAGAACATATAGAGTGATGGGCGCTGATAGGTCGTGGTCGGAATCTCTGCTACTGTCCGTTTTCGGGTGATATGGTTCTCAAAAGGTATATCTTGTGAAATCAGATAGCGGATAACAGATGACGGCTTTTGAAACGGATGGACATAAAAAGCTCTTTGAATACCCTGTTTTAGGCGCAATGTTAATATGCCCGCGCCATATTTATCTTTGACCTTCAGGTTGCTCTTGCGCGGAACTTCATGAAAACGTTTCATGAAACTGAAACTTTGGATGTCGTGTAGCCGGATACCTCTGCGTTGTAGCAGGCTTTCGGTACGTTTCTGGTCTTGTGCGATTGTTTTCATATCTTTTATTTTTTAAGTTCGGGATAGCTGATGCGGGTATGATAAATTGTTTTCAGTTTCTCTTTGAATACCGATTTCACGATAGCAATGTCCTTGAATGTAATAGGACATTCTTTGAAGAAACCTTCTTCTACCTGAGAGTCTATAATCTTTTCCACCAGATTGTTGATGCTCTCTTCCGTATATTCGGGCAGACTACGGGATGCAGCTTCTACTGCATCCGCCATCATCAGAATGGCCGTTTCGCGGGTGAACGGGTTTGGACCGGGGTAAGTGAATAATTCCTCGTTCGGCTCTTCATCGGGATGCTCGTTCTTCCAAGAGATATAGAAGTATTTAGTCTTTCCCTTACCGTGATGGGTACTGATGAAGTCTTTTATCACTTTAGGCAAATTGTTTTTTTCCGCCAGTTTCAGTCCGTCCGTCACGTGACTGATTATCACCTGTGCACTTTGCTCGTAGCTAAGATTTTTATGCGGATTGACACCTCCTGATTGGTTTTCAGTAAAGAATACCGGATTTTCCATTTTTCCGATGTCGTGGTACAAAGCTCCGGTACGCACCAACTGGCTCTTAGCTCCAATACGGTTGGCAGCTTCTGCGGCAAGATTAGCCACTTGCATGGAATGTTGAAAAGTGCCCGGAACAGTCTCTGACAAACGGCGCAGCAACGGGCTGTTGATATTGGAAAGTTCTACCAGAGTAACGTTGGAAGTAAATCCAAATGTTTTCTCCAACAAGAACAGAAGCGGATAGGTGAACAATAGAAGTATACCATTGACTATAAAGTAACTATACATACTTCCGTTTAATTTCGATAAATCGTTTTCGGTGATCAGTTCGAAAGCGAAGTAAAGAGCAGCATAGGTCAGTATCACTAATAATGCCGTACGGAAGAGTTGCGAACGTTGTGACAATTCGCGCAAACTGAAAATAGCGACCAGGCCGGCAGCCAGTTGCAGCAATATAAATTCGTGTGGGTAGCGTAGGCAAATGGAGCAGATCAGTATAGTGACCACCTGCGTAAGGAATGCTGTGCGTGAATCGAGGAATACGCGGATAATGATAGGCAGCATGGCATACGGAATGATATAAACATTGTATATGTTATTCGACACCATGAGTGCTGTCACTACACAATAGAACATAATCAGTGTAAATAGTAGGGATAAACTCCCCTTGCGTTCGTAATAATCCTTGCGGAATAAATCGAGGTACAGCATAAAACACAGCATGAAAATGCTGACAAATAAGATTTGTCCGGTCAATATCAAACGTTTTTGTCCGATGGATTCACTACGTTGGATAGACTCCTTTCTCAGACTTTCAAGGATATTATAAGTTTCCTTATCTACGATTTCCCCCCGATCAATGATCTTCTGGCCACTTTGTACAACACCATTGGCCCAGGCATAATTATCCAATGCTTCCTTCTTGGCTGTTTCGGTGCGTTGCTCATCGTAAGTCAGATTAGGGTACAAATATTCGTTGAGTGAACACTGGCGCAGGATATACGGAGAATAATGTGCCGTGTCCGCAGTGAGCAGGTAGGCATAAGCGTCTTTAACGGAAAAAAGCTGTTCGGTCCCCCGCTGGTTGGCCAGCTTATCATCAATCACCATGATGACAGCGGTGCTGTCTTTTTGTAATTTGCTGCGTTCTTCGGTAGAAAGTATACCTGCTTTATAAATTTCGGATAACCTTTTCTCCAGATAGCGCATATAGTCAGAAGACGGAACAATGTCGCGTAAGTGACTTTGATAATCCGTTTTTAATTTGCTAAGCACGGTTTTTTCTACATTTTTATCCAACTGATAGTAGGGTTGGAAACTGGCAAGAATGCTGTCTTGTTCATGTTTTACTACAGCATCATCTTTATATATGGGGAAATTGAATGTGGCCATAAGTTGCCCATACTTCCATGGTTTGTCAATATCGAACTGATAATTAAACTTGCCGTCACGCGGTAAGAAGTATACTATGATGGCTACCGTGCCGATAAAAATGAGTGCTTTGTATAGCAAATCTCTGTAAGAAAAGCTTTTTTTAGTCTTGGATTTATTCATATCGGTTGAATTTTTTGCGAAAAGTACAAAAAAAAACATTAGTGTGGAAAAAAAGGTTTAATTTTGCCGTCTAATTATCTCATAAGTAATGCAAAATATGACAGAAAGAAGAGTCAGAGTCCGTTTTGCCCCGAGTCCTACGGGGGCTTTGCACATTGGTGGTGTGCGTACAGCATTATATAATTATCTCTTTGCGCGCCAGCATGGGGGAGACATGATTTTCCGCATTGAAGATACTGATAGTAACCGTTTTGTACCTGGTGCAGAAGAATATATCCTTGAGTCTTTCAAGTGGTTGGGCATTCCGTTTGATGAGGGTGTCAGCTTTGGTGGGAAATATGGTCCGTACCGTCAGTCCGAACGCCGCGAAATATACAAGAAGTATGTGAAGGTATTATTGGAGAATGATAAGGCTTATATCGCTTTTGATACTCCTGAAGAACTGGATGCGAAACGTGCCGAGATAGCCAATTTCCAATATGATGCTTCTACTCGTATGCAAATGCGTAATTCATTGACACTTTCGAAAGAAGAAGTGGATGCATTGATTGCTGAAGGTAAGCAGTACGTAGTTCGTTTCAAGATAGAACCCAATGAAGATGTACATGTAAACGACTTGATTCGTGGTGAGGTAATAATCAATTCTTCCATTTTGGATGATAAAGTACTTTATAAATCAGCTGACGAACTGCCAACTTATCATCTTGCCAATATTGTAGATGACCACTTGATGGAAGTTTCCCATGTGATTCGTGGCGAGGAGTGGTTACCTTCTGCACCTCTGCATGTATTGTTGTATCGTGCTTTCGGGTGGGAAGATACAATGCCGGCTTTTGCTCATCTGCCTCTGCTGTTGAAACCGGAAGGTAACGGCAAATTGAGTAAACGTGACGGTGACCGCCTTGGTTTTCCTGTATTCCCGTTGGAATGGCATGATCCCAAAACCGGTGAAATATCTTCTGGATATCGCGAGTCGGGATATTTGCCTGAGGCTGTAATTAATTTCCTTGCTTTGCTGGGTTGGAATCCGGGTAATGATCAGGAGCTGATGTCAATGGATGAGTTGATCAAATTGTTCGATTTGAGTCATTGTAGCAAGTCTGGCGCTAAATTTGATTATAAAAAAGGCATCTGGTTCAATCATGAGTATATATTGTTGAAGCCTGATGAAGAAATAGCGGAACTTTTTGTTCCGGTTCTGAAAGAACATGGAGTAGAAGTTCCGTTCGAGAAAGTAGTAACGGTGGTAGGCATGATGAAGAATCGTGTAAGTTTCGTACGGGAACTTTGGGAAGCATCCAGTTTCTTCTTTGTTGCTCCAACGGAATATGATGAGAAAACCGTGAAGAAACGCTGGAAAGAAGATTCGGCCCAGTGTATGACAGAATTGATGGAAGTACTGGCAGGAATTGAAGATTTTGGCATTGAGAATCAGGAAAAGATTGTAATGGATTGGATTGCCGAAAAAGGATATCATACCGGAAACATTATGAATGCTTTCCGCCTGACATTGGTAGGTGAGGGGAAAGGTCCGCATATGTTCGACATCTCTTGGGTGTTGGGCAAAGAAGAGACACTGGCGCGTATGAAGCGTGCAATTGAAGTACTTTCTTAATTCAATAAGTATGCTTTACGACCTTGCGATAGGTATCTATGACCTTTTGGTGCATCTTGCGGCTCCATTCAGCCGCAAGCCCCGTAAAATGATGAAGGGGCATTGGGTAGTGTATGAACTTCTCAGGCAACAATTGGAAAAAGATGTACGTTATATTTGGTTTCATGCCGCTTCTTTAGGCGAATTTGAACAGGGGCGTCCCCTGATTGAAAAAATTCGTGCCAAATATCCCGATTATGGTATATTACTGACATTCTTTTCTCCTTCGGGATACGAGGTACGCAAAAATTATCGCGGGGCGGATGTAGTGTGCTACCTACCGTTCGACAAGCCTCGGAATGTGAAGAAATTCCTGGATATAGCCAATCCTTGCATGGCATTCTTCATTAAATATGAGTTCTGGAAGAATTATCTCGATGAATTACATAAGCGTCGTATTCCGGTGTACAGTGTGTCATCTATATTTCGTCGTGGCCAGGTGTTCTTTAAGTGGTATGGTGGTACGTATCGCCATGTTCTTCGTAATTTCGACCACTTATTCGTACAGAATGAACGTTCCAAACGTTATTTGAGTAAGATTGGCATCAACCGTGTGACAGTGGTCGGCGATACGCGTTTCGACCGGGTGTTGCAGATACGTGAGGAGGCGAAAGATTTGCCTTTGGTGAAACTCTTTAAGAATAACACCATGACCTTCGTAGCTGGTAGTTCCTGGCAACCGGATGAGGATCTGTTTATTGAATATTTCAATAATCATCCAGAAGTGAAATTGATCATTGCTCCACATGTGATAGATGAGAATCATCTGGTAGAGATTATCCGGAAGTTGAAACGCCCGTATGTTCGTTATACGCGTGCGGATGAAAAGAATGTGTTGAAAGCGGATTGTTTGATTATAGATTGTTTCGGTCTGCTTTCTTCTATTTATCGTTATGGTGAAATTGCATATATTGGAGGTGGCTTCGGGGTCGGTATTCATAATACGTTGGAAGCAGCTGTTTATGGAATTCCTGTAATATTCGGACCTAAGTACCAGAAGTTTATGGAAGCAATTCAACTTTTAGAAGCCCAAGGTGCATTTTCTATCAAGAATTATGAAGAACTGAAAGAATTGTTGGACCGTATGTTGGCTGATGAGGTTTTCTTGCGCGAAACCGGAACGAATGCCGGATACTACGTCACTAGTAATGCTGGGGCTACGGATAAGATATTAAGTATGATTAATTTCTAAGGAATACGAAATAATGAGAACAGCGGGCGGATAGATTTCTATTCGCCCGCTGTTGTATATGGAAGTTCATCTGGCCTTATTCTTTATACCAGTTAGAATACATCAGATAATTGTGTGCTATCTTCTGATTCAGTTCTTTAGCCTGAGCCGGATCTACTTTTTTTATGAACTTGGCAGGTACGCCGCCCCAGATGCTTCCCGGTTCAATAACTGTATTGCTTAAGACCAATGAACCGGCGGCAACGATAGCTCCTTCGCCTATCACTGCATGGTCAAGGATTGTAGAACCCATTCCCACTAATGCATAGTCTTTGATGGTGGCTCCGTGAATAGTAACATTATGTCCTACAGAAACGTGGTCACCTATTTCAATTGTAGACTTTTCATATAATGTGTGCAGCACACTTCCGTCTTGTATATTGACTCCATTCCCGATACGGATAGAATTTACATCTCCGCGCAATACTGTGCTGAACCAAATGCTGCAATCGTGCCCCATTTTTACGTCTCCGATGATGGCTGCGTTATCAGCTAAAAAACAATTTTCGCCAAACTCGGGAGTAAACCCTCTTACTGATTTAATTAATGCCATTTTATATAGTGGTTAATATTTTGATTATAATTGATTCGTTGCTTCTTTCAACCATGCCTGTTCTTCTTTGTTCAAGCTGGGCGATAATTTCTCATATACAGTCTGATGATATTGGTTAAGCCAATTGATTTCTTCTGATGTGAGCAATTCTTTGATAATTCCCTTTTTACAAATAGGGCAAAGGGTTACTGTCTCAAATTGTAGATAGTTGCCAAACATTCCTTCTCCGGCTGGTACTACTAAAACCAGATTCTCCGTACGAATCCCATGACTTCCGGCTTTATATACTCCCGGTTCATTGGAAGTCAGCATACCCAATTGCAATGTTACCGGATTTTCATTCATACGAATACTCTGAGGTCCTTCGTGTACATTCAGAAAGTGGCCTACACCATGCCCTGTGCCATGCAGGAAGTTCATTCTTCTTTGCCATATCGGCATACGTGCCAGCACATCTAGTTGCGCACCCCGTGTACCGGCAGGGAATACAGCCATTGCCAGTGCAATGTGCCCCTTCAGTATCAATGTATAATCTGTCTTTTCTTCTTCTGTCAGTTTTCCTAAAGCAATGGTACGTGTGATATCTGTTGTTCCATCCAGATATTGTGCCCCTGAATCCAATAGCAAAAAACCTTCCGGTTTTAGCTGGACATCTGTTTCGGGAGTGGCTTCATAGTGCACGATGGCTCCATGTTCCTTGTATCCGGCAATCGTATCGAAACTTTCTCCCATATATAAATCCTGTTCCGCACGAAATTCATGCAGTTTTTTATCTACGCTGATTTCTGTTTCCTTACCCGTTGGAACAGATGCTTCTAACCATTTCAGAAACTTAACCAAAGCTACTCCATCCCGTTGCATGGCAGCATGTATTCCAGCTATTTCCTGTTCGTTGCGGATGGCTTTCAATAAGGTGACCGGAGAAGCGCCATGAATAATCCTGCAATCAGGATTGACTGCTGAATACATAGCATAATTTGTTTTAGCCGGATTAAGAAGCAGACTCTCAACACTGATCCGGCTGAGGTATGCTTCTGCTTCCTCGTAGGTGTGCAGGTTTACTCCTGTTTCTTTCATATAAGTAGCAACCTCAGCGGTTATCTTTTGAGGTTGAATGAAATAGTGAGTTTCGTTCTCTTCGATAAGTAGATAGCTGACAAGCACGGGATTGCAATGTACATCGTTTCCACGCAGATTGAGAGTCCATGCGATTTCATCTAAAGCGGATAAGAACAATGCCTTCGCATTGCACTTTTTTAGTTCTTTTCGAATAATGGCAATCTTTTCTATGCTGCTTTTTCCTGCATATTGGGTTTCATAAATAAAAGCAGGAGCTTCCGGCATTGGCGGACGATCCGTCCATAATTTATCTAAGGGATCTGAAATGCTTTTTACTTTTATCTGACATTTTTGCAACTCGGCTTGCATCCTTTCTACTTCTTCTGCAGAAAACATCTTTCCATCTATGCCGACAGCATCGTCAGGAGTTAGTTGTGTACTTAAAAAAGCTGAAATGCTGGGTGTTTCGGGAAGCATCTCCTTATAAAGTTTTATTTCCGTGCCTTTTAATTGCTGGGCAGCCTGGAGAAAATAGCGAGAGTCAGTCCATAGTCCTGCTTGGCTTGTAGTAATAACAACGGTTCCTGCCGAACCAGTAAAGCCGGAAATCCATTCCCGGGATTTCCAGTGGGGAGCAACATATTCGCTCAGATGAGGGTCGGTACTTGGGATAATAAAGGCTTGTATGCCTTCCTGGCTGAACAATGCCCGTAGGCCTTGTAGCCGATCATTGATAGTTTGGCTCATATACTATATATAATAAGGTGTAACATTCACTCTTCAAAGATACTCACTTTCTCTGAATTTTTTCGAAGGATGGTCACACTTTATCTGTATCGAGAATTTGTTTTTGGCGGGTTGTGAATCAGCTACAAGCCAAGCGCCTTTCGGATATAGCGCAGCTACTTGTAGCTCGTAACTGTACGGTAACGAATGATTTCAGCGTTTCTATAGTTTTTTCTTATAAGTTTTAGCTTCTTCATTAGTAGAGATTTATTCTTTCCATCACGGAGAAAGTTTCTTTCCACCGCGGGGTACTTTTCTTTCCACCGCGGTGGAAAGAAAAGTACCCCGCGGTGGAAAGAATAAGTATTTGCTATGGTCGCGCTTAGTTTTCACAAGAGAAAGAGATAAAAGTGACGGTGCGGTGATTTAATTTGGCATTTTGCAGCTAATTCTTTACCTGTTTCCTTTTTTATTGACCCGGATTTATTTTTCTGTAGGTCTAAATCTTGTTTCTTTTTGCAGAATTTTCGGCAGAAAGTTTTGTGAATAAAGAAACTATGTGTAATTTTGCCGCTCAATTTAATCGTGAGATTTTTAAACCATTAACATTTTAATAAAAAGAAAATGATTGTAGTACCTGTAAAAGAAGGCGAAAACATTGAAAAAGCGCTGAAGAAGTTTAAAAGAAAATTTGAGAAAACTGGTATCGTTAAGGAATTAAGAAGCAGACAGCAGTTTGATAAACCGTCTGTAGTTAAAAGACTTAAGAAAGAACGTGCAGTTTACGTACAACAACTTCAGCAAGTAGAAGATTAATAATTCGTAATTTCCTTTGAATTATTGAATTCTTTTCATACATTCGTTGCATGATTTTTGATGTAGCGATATATGTGGTTGACAAACTCTTTTCTTGACTATCTCCAGTACGAACGGAATTATTCTGAAGAGACTATAAAGTCTTATCGGGAGGATTTATGTCAATTTGAGAAATTTGCAAGAGAAGAAATTGGAGATTCTGCTCTATCGGAAGTAAAGGCTGAACTTGTTCGTGAATGGATTGTTTCTTTAATGGACAAGGGATATACTTCTACTTCAATTAATCGGAAGTTAAGTTCGCTCAGGTCATTTTATAAATTTCTTTTAAGGAAAGGTGAAGTGTGCGTGAATCCATTGCAAAAGATAACGGGGCCTAAAAATAAGAAGCCGCTACCTACTTTTCTAAGGGAAAGTGAGATGGATAAATTGCTGGACGAAGTGGATTTCGGTGAAGGATTTAAAGGGTGTCGTGATCATATGATTATTGAAATGTTTTATGCTACAGGTATGAGACTTTCAGAATTGATAGGATTAGATGATAAAAATGTAGATTTCTCTTCTTTACTTATTAAAGTAACGGGGAAAAGAAATAAACAACGTTTGATACCTTTTGGCGAAGAGTTGAAGAATGCAATGATAGAGTATGTCAATGTAAGGAATGAGATTGTTCAGGCTCGCACGGACGCTTTTTTTGTTCGTGAGAGTGGAGAACGACTTTCCCGCAGTATTGTAGAAAATCTAGTGAAACGAAACCTTTCGAAGGTAGTGACGTTGAAAAAACGTAGTCCTCATGTGCTCAGGCATACTTTTGCTACGACGATGCTGAATCATGATGCAGAGCTCGGGGCGATAAAAGAACTTCTCGGTCACGAGAGTTTGGCGACAACGGAGGTTTATACGCATACTACTTTTGAAGAACTTAAAAAAGTGTATAACCAGGCTCATCCTCGGGCCTAAAAGTAAGGAGGTAAGTATGGAAGTAAGAATTCAGTCAATTCACTTTGATGCGTCAGAGCAATTGCAGGCTTTTGTTCAGAAGAAAGCAGTAAAATTGGAAAAGTATTACGATGATATAAAGAAAGTAGAGGTGTCATTAAAGGTTGTGAAGCCAGAGACCGCAGAAAATAAAGAAGCAGGTATAAAGGTTATTATTCCCAATGGGGAATTTTATGCAAGCAAAATCTGCGATACGTTTGAAGAGGCGATTGATTTGAGTGTTGAGGCCTTGGAAAAACAGCTGGTTAAACACAAGGAAAAACAACGGAGCAAATAAAATTTCGCTAAAATTTTGCGGAAAAGAAATAAATGCCTAAATTTGCAGCCGTTTCGCTCACGATAGAACGTAACGGTTGCATTTTTTGAGTAATTGCCTCTTTAGCTCAGCTGGCCAGAGCACGTGATTTGTAATCTCGGGGTCGTTGGTTCGAATCCGACAAGAGGCTCAAAAAAAACATAAGGAAAAAAGAGTTCTTTGTTTAAATGCAAGGGCAAATACCAGAGTGGCCAAATGGGGCAGACTGTAAATCTGCTGGCTTACGCCTTCGGTGGTTCGAATCCATCTTTGCCCACACCTCTTTTCTCCTTGCTGTTATAGCTCAGTGGTAGAGCACTTCCTTGGTAAGGAAGAGGTCCCGGGTTCAAATCCCGGTAACAGCTCGTAAGGATGTAAATGCTGATTATTAATCAAATAAATAACAAGTAAAGCTATGGCTAAAGAGAAATTCGAACGTAAAAAACCGCACGTAAACATCGGTACAATCGGTCACGTTGACCACGGTAAAACCACGTTGACTGCTGCTATCACTACAGTGTTGGCAAAGAAAGGTCTTTCAGAAGTTAAGTCTTTCGATCAGATTGATAATGCTCCTGAAGAAAAAGAAAGAGGTATCACTATTAATACTTCTCACGTAGAGTATGAAACCGCTAATCGTCACTATGCTCACGTAGACTGTCCGGGTCACGCCGACTACGTAAAGAACATGGTAACTGGTGCTGCTCAGATGGATGGTGCTATCATCGTAGTTGCTGCTACTGATGGTCCGATGCCTCAAACTCGTGAACATATCTTGTTGGCTCGTCAGGTAAATGTACCGAAGCTTGTTGTATTCATGAACAAGTGTGATATGGTTGACGATGAAGAAATGTTGGAACTTGTTGAGATGGAAATGCGCGAATTACTCGCTGCATACGAATTTGACGGTGACAATACTCCTATCATCCGTGGTTCTGCTCTTGGTGCATTGAATGGTGTGGAAAAATGGGAAGACAAAGTTATGGAATTGATGGATGCAGTTGATAATTGGATTCCGTTGCCTCCGCGTGACATTGATAAACCATTCTTGATGCCGGTTGAAGACGTATTCTCTATTACTGGTCGTGGTACTGTTGCTACTGGTCGTATCGAAGCTGGTATCATCCACGTAGGTGATGAAGTTGAAATCCTCGGTCTGGGTGAAGATAAGAAATCTGTTGTAACTGGTGTTGAAATGTTCCGCAAATTGCTGGATCAGGGTGAAGCTGGTGATAACGTAGGTTTGTTGCTTCGTGGTATTGATAAAGAATCTATCAAACGTGGTATGGTTCTTTGTAAACCGGGTCAGATTAAACCTCACTCTAAATTCAAAGCTTCTATCTATGTTTTGAAGAAAGAAGAAGGTGGTCGTCATACTCCGTTCCATAACAAATACCGTCCTCAATTCTATCTGCGTACTATGGACTGTACAGGTGAAATCACTCTTCCGGAAGGAACTGAAATGGTAATGCCTGGTGATAACGTAGAAATTAACGTAGAATTGATCTATCCGGTAGCTTTGAACGTAGGTTTGCGTTTTGCTATCCGTGAAGGTGGTCGTACGGTAGGTTCTGGTCAGATTACTGAAATCCTTGACTAATTACCAAATATATTAATCAGTTCCCGGTTTATATCGGGAACTGATTATATTCACACGGGAGTAGCTCAGTTGGTAGAGCACCGGTCTCCAAAACCGGGTGTCGGGAGTTCGAGCCTCTCCTCCCGTGCTAATATTTTTGAAATGAAGAAGATTGTAGCTTATTTTAAAGAAACTTACGACGAACTTGTACATAAAGTATCGTGGCCTACGTATTCTGAACTTACTAACAGTGCAGTAGTTGTTTTATATGCTTCCCTGCTTATTGCATTGGTAGTATTCGCGATGGACTTCTGTTTCCAGAACGTAATGGAGAAAATTATTTATCCACATTAAAAACGAGGGAAAATGTCTGAGATTGAGAAAAAATGGTACGTCCTGCGTGCTATTAGCGGAAAAGAAGCTAAGGTAAGGGAATACCTTGAAGCTGATATTAAAAACAGCGACCTTGGTGATTACGTATCTCAGGTATTGATTCCTACCGAAAAGGTTTATCAGGTTCGCAATGGAAAGAAAATTGTGAAAGAGAGAAGTTATCTCCCTGGTTACGTTTTGGTGGAGGCTGCTCTGGTAGGTGAGGTTGCTCATCACTTGAGAAATACTCCTAATGTGATTGGATTCTTGGGCGGATCGGATAAACCTGTCCCTCTGAGACAATCGGAAGTGAATCGTATACTTGGTACGGTGGACGAATTGCAGGATGCCGGTGAAGAACTGAATATCCCGTATGTAGTCGGTGAAACTGTGAAAGTAAATTACGGCCCGTTCAGCGGATTTAGTGGTATCATTGAAGAGGTGAACACCGAGAAGAAGAAACTTAAGGTTATGGTAAAGATATTCGGACGGAAAACTCCGCTTGAATTAGGCTTTATGCAAGTTGAAAAAGAATAATGCAGGTGTTACGCTGTAGTATTCTTTATTAATGTTTATATATAAATCAATAAGAAAATGGCTAAAGAAGTTGCTGGACTAATCAAATTACAGATTAAAGGAGGCGCGGCAAACCCATCACCTCCCGTAGGCCCCGCTTTGGGTTCTAAGGGTATTAACATCATGGAGTTTTGCAAGCAATTCAACGCCAGAACCCAGGACAAAGCAGGAAAGATCCTTCCTGTGATTATCACTTACTACGCAGATAAGTCTTTCGATTTTGTAATCAAGACTCCTCCCGTTGCTATTCAATTACTTGAAGTGGCTAAGGTAAAGAGTGGTTCTGCTGAGCCTAACCGCAAGAAAGTTGCCGAGCTTACTTGGGAACAAGTTCGTGCGATTGCTCAGGACAAGATGGTTGACTTAAACTGTTTCACTGTAGAAGCTGCCATGACAATGGTTGCTGGTACAGCTAGAAGTATGGGTATCGCTGTAAAAGGGGAGTTCCCGGTTAATAACTAATAAACTTCAATTAGAATGGGTAAACTGACAAAAAAACAAAAGTTGGCTGCAGAAAAAATTGAAGCAGGGAAAGCATACTCACTGAAAGAAGCTGCATCTTTGGTAAAGGAAATCACTTATACCAAGTTTGATGCTTCACTGGATATCGACGTGCGTTTGGGCGTTGATCCGCGTAAGGCGAACCAGATGGTGAGAGGTGTTGTATCACTTCCTCATGGTACTGGTAAAGTTGTGCGCGTTTTGGTGCTTTGTACACCGGATGCTGAAGCTGCTGCAAAAGAAGCCGGAGCTGACTACGTTGGTCTTGACGAATATATTGAAAAGATCAAAGGTGGATGGACAGATGTGGATGTAATCATCACTATGCCTTCTATCATGGGTAAAATTGGTGCACTCGGTCGTGTGCTCGGTCCTCGCGGATTGATGCCTAACCCGAAGAGTGGTACTGTAACTATGGATGTTGCTAAAGCTGTAAGAGAAGTAAAACAAGGTAAGATCGACTTCAAGGTTGACAAGAGTGGTATTGTTCATACTTCAGTTGGTAAAGTTTCATTTAGCGTTGATCAAATTCGTGATAATGCGAAAGAATTCATCTCTACTTTGAATAAATTGAAACCGACCGCAGCCAAGGGTACATATATTAAGAGTATTTATCTTTCTAGCACAATGAGTGCAGGTATCAAGATTGACCCGAAATCAGTAGAAGAAATCTAATAAAACGGAGTAATAATGAGAAAGGAAGATAAAAGTACGATTATTGAGCAGATTGCTGCTACAGTAAAGGAATATAATCACTTCTATTTGATAGACATCACTGCAATGAACGCTGCCGCTACAAGCGCGTTGAGAAGAGAATGTTTCAAATCAGACATCAAATTGATGCTGATTAAGAATACATTGCTTCACAAAGCATTGGAGAGTCTGGAAGAAGATTATTCTCCGCTTTATAATTGCTTGAAGGGTACTACAGCTATTATGTTCTGTAATACTGCCAACTTACCAGCTAAGTTGATTAAAGCAAAAGCTAAAGACGGTATTCCCGGACTGAAAGCTGCATATGCAGAAGAAAGCTTCTATGTTGGTGCTGACCAGTTGGATGCTCTCGTTAGTATTAAGAGTAAGAATGAAGTTATTGCCGATATTGTTGCTTTGTTGCAATCACCGGCCAAGAATGTTATTTCTGCTCTCCAATCAGGTGGAAACACTCTTCACGGAGTTCTCAAAACTCTTGGTGAACGTACCGAAGCGTAAAAATGGGAAAGGTGTCATGACCTTGGGAGTAACGTCCCGAATAAATTTTCATAAACAAATTAGTAATTAAACAATTAAAATCATACAAAAATGGCAGATTTGAAAGCTTTTGCAGAACAATTAGTTAACTTGACAGTAAAAGAAGTTAATGAACTTGCAACTATCCTTAAAGAAGAATATGGTATTGAACCTGCTGCTGCAGCTGTAGCTGTTGCTGCTGGTCCTGCAGCTGGTGGTGCTGCTGCCGCTGAAGAAAAAACTTCTTTTGATGTAGTATTGAAGAGCGCTGGATCAGCTAAACTTCAGGTTGTTAAAGCCGTGAAGGAAGCTTGTGGTCTTGGCTTGAAAGAAGCTAAGGACTTGGTAGACGGTGCTCCTAGCGTAGTAAAAGAAGGTTTGGCTAAAGACGAAGCAGAATCATTGAAGAAAACATTGGAAGAAGCTGGAGCTGAAGTTGAACTTAAATAACATTAGCCTGTAAATCAGGTAATTCGGTTAAGAACCCTTCTGAAGAGGGTTCTTAACCTTTTTGTGTATATATTTAAAATTAAGTTCTACAAATCCATTAACAGATGTCTTCAAATACTGTAAACCAAAGAATTAATTTTGCTTCGACTAAAAATCCACTTGAATATCCGGATTTTTTGGAAGTACAATTGAAGTCATTCAAAGACTTTTTACAACTGGATACCCCACCCGAAAAGCGTAAGAACGAGGGACTGTATAAAGTATTTGCTGAAAACTTCCCCATTGCCGATACAAGAAACAATTTTGTTCTTGAGTTTTTGGACTACTATATTGATCCGCCGCGTTATACTATTGATGATTGTATAGAGCGAGGGCTTACTTATAGTGTGCCTTTGAAAGCAAAATTGAAATTATACTGTACAGATCCCGATCATGAGGATTTTGATACAGTTATTCAGGACGTATTCCTTGGTCCTATTCCTTATATGACGGATAAGGCGACTTTCGTCATCAACGGTGCGGAACGTGTTGTTGTATCCCAGCTTCACCGTTCTCCAGGCGTATTCTTCGGTCAGAGCGTACATGCTAATGGTACCAAACTTTATTCTGCCCGTATCATCCCGTTCAAAGGTTCTTGGATTGAGTTTGCTACTGATATTAACAACGTCATGTATGCGTACATCGACCGTAAAAAGAAGTTGCCCGTTACTACTTTGTTGAGAGCTATCGGTTTTGAGAATGATAAGGATATTCTTGAAATTTTCAATCTGGCCGAAGATATTAAAGTCAATAAGACTAATCTTAAGAGAGTGTTGGGACGTAAATTGGCGGCTCGTGTTTTGAAAACATGGATTGAGGATTTTGTAGACGAAGATACCGGTGAAGTAGTTTCTATTGAACGTAACGAAGTTGTGATCGATCGTGAAACTGTGATCGAACCGGAACATGTTGATATTATCTTAGAGTCGGGTGTTCAGAACATTCTTGTACACAAGGAAGAGCCGAATCAGTCTGACTATTCTATTATATATAACACGCTCCAGAAAGACCCGAGTAACTCGGAGAAGGAAGCTGTATTGTATATCTATCGCCAGTTGCGTAATGCAGACCCTGCCGATGATGCCAGTGCACGTGAGGTTATCAATAACCTGTTCTTCTCTGAAAAGAGATATGACTTGGGTAATGTAGGTCGCTACAGAATTAACAAGAAGTTGAATCTGACGACTGATATGGATGTGCGTGTTCTTACGAAGGAAGATATTATTGAAATCATTAAGTACTTGATCGAGTTGATTAACTCGAAGGCCGATGTGGATGATATTGACCATTTGAGTAACCGTCGTGTACGTACTGTAGGAGAGCAATTGTCTAATCAGTTTGCTGTTGGTTTGGCTCGTATGTCGCGTACGATTCGTGAACGTATGAACGTACGCGATAATGAAGTGTTTACTCCGATTGATTTGATCAACGCCAAGACTATTTCTTCCGTAATCAATTCATTCTTCGGAACGAATGCTTTGTCGCAGTTTATGGACCAGACGAATCCGTTGGCTGAAATTACGCACAAACGTCGTATGTCTGCTCTTGGTCCTGGTGGTTTGTCTCGTGAGCGTGCCGGATTTGAGGTACGTGACGTTCACTACACTCACTATGGTCGTCTTTGTCCAATTGAAACGCCGGAAGGTCCGAACATTGGTTTGATTTCTTCTTTGTGCGTGTTCGCTAAGATCAATGTACTTGGTTTCATTGAAACTCCATATCGTAAGGTTGAAAACGGTAAGGTTGACCTTTCTGATGAAGGGTTGGCATATTTGACTGCGGAAGAAGAGGAAGCTAAGATTATTGCTCAAGGTAATGCACCGTTGAATGATGATGGTACTTTCATCCGCGATAAAGTAAAAGCTCGTCAGGATGCTGACTATCCGGTGGTAACTCCGGATGAAGTAGAGTTGATGGACGTTTCTCCCCAGCAGATTGCTTCAATCGCTGCATCTCTGATTCCTTTCTTGGAACATGATGATGCTAACCGTGCGTTGATGGGGTCAAACATGATGCGCCAGGCAGTTCCTTTGTTGAAGAGTGAAGCTCCTATTGTAGGTACAGGCATCGAACGTCAGTTGGTTCGCGACTCTCGTACGCAGATTACCGCTGAAGGTGATGGTGTAATCGAATTTGTGGACGCTACTGTTATCCGTATTTTGTATGATCGTACGGAAGACGAAGAATTTGTAAGCTTCGAACCGGCATTGAAGGAATACCGTATTCCGAAGTGGCGTCGTACGAATCAAAATATGACGATTGACCTTCGTCCTATTTGTGAAATTGGTCAGCGTGTAACGAAAGGCCAGATTTTGACAGAAGGATATTCTACGGAAAAAGGTGAGTTGGCTTTGGGTAAAAACTTGTTGGTTGCTTACATGCCGTGGAAAGGTTACAACTATGAGGATGCTATCGTATTGAACGAACGTGTGGTTCGTGAAGATATATTGACTTCAATTCATGTAGAAGAATATTCGCTGGAGGTTCGTGAAACGAAACGCGGTATGGAAGAATTAACTTCCGATATTCCGAATGTGAGTGAAGAAGCTACTAAAGATTTGGACGAAAATGGTATTGTACGTGTGGGCGCTCGCATCCAGCCAGGTGATATCTTGATTGGTAAGATTACACCGAAAGGTGAGTCTGATCCGTCACCGGAGGAAAAATTGCTTCGTGCAATTTTCGGCGATAAGGCAGGTGATGTGAAAGATGCTTCTTTGAAAGCTTCTCCTTCTTTGAAAGGCGTTGTTATCGATAAGCGTTTGTTCTCACGTGTAATCAAGAGTCGTAGTTCCAAATTGGCTGATAAGGCTTTGTTGCCGAAGATTGATGATGAGTTTGATGCGAAGGTTGCTGATTTAAGAGGTGTCTTAATTAGAAAACTGTTGAAGTTGACTGAAAACCATGTATCAGAGGGTGTGAAAGACTATATGGGTGCTGATATTATTTCAAAAGGTGCCAAATTCTCTCCTTCTGATTTCGGTGATTTGGATTTTACTTCAATTCAATTGAGCAATTGGACGAATGATGATCGTATCAACGGCATGATTCGTGATTTGGTGATGAACTTCATCAAGAAATATAAAGAACTGGATGCCGAACTGAAACGTAAGAAGTTTGCTATCACTATTGGTGATGAACTTCCTGCCGGTATTATTCAGATGGCGAAAGTTTATATTGCTAAGAAACGTAAGATTGGTGTAGGTGATAAGATGGCAGGTCGTCACGGTAACAAGGGTATTGTTTCCCGCGTTGTTCGTCAGGAAGATATGCCATTCCTCGCTGATGGTACTCCGGTAGATATTGTATTGAATCCGTTGGGTGTGCCTTCTCGTATGAACATCGGTCAGATATTCGAAGCTGTATTAGGTCGTGCTGGTAAGAATCTGGGTGTTAAGTTTGCAACTCCTATTTTTGACGGTGCTACATTGGATGACTTGAATGAGTGGACTGATAAGGCTGGTTTGCCACGTTATGGTAAAACAAAGTTGTATGATGGGGGGACGGGTGAACCGTTTGACCAACATGCTACGGTTGGTGTTACCTATATGTTGAAGCTGGGGCACATGGTTGAAGATAAGATGCATGCACGTTCTATTGGTCCGTACTCTTTGATTACTCAACAACCATTGGGTGGTAAGGCACAATTCGGTGGCCAGCGTTTTGGAGAAATGGAGGTTTGGGCGCTTGAAGCATTTGGTGCTGCGCACATCCTGCAGGAAATTTTGACTATCAAATCCGATGACGTTGTAGGTCGTTCTAAAGCTTATGAAGCAATTGTGAAGGGTGAACCGATGCCGCAACCCGGTATTCCTGAATCGCTCAATGTATTGTTGCATGAGTTGAGAGGTTTGGGTCTCAGCATCAACCTGGAATAAATCTAAAATTAATAGTTGGGAGTGATAATCTATTTGCTCCCAGCTATTAATTCTCAATATTCAATTGTCAATTTTCAATTATATATAATAAAGTATGGCTTTTAGAAAAGATAACAAGATAAAGAGTAATTTCTCGAAGATCTCTATTGGTTTGGCTTCTCCGGAAGAAATCCTTGAGAATTCGAGTGGTGAAGTTTTAAAGCCTGAAACTATCAACTATCGTACGTATAAGCCTGAACGTGACGGTTTGTTCTGTGAACGTATTTTTGGTCCTATCAAGGATTATGAATGCCATTGCGGTAAATATAAACGTATCCGTTATAAAGGTATTGTCTGCGACCGTTGTGGTGTGGAAGTGACAGAGAAAAAAGTACGTCGTGAGCGTATGGGACACATTCAGTTGGTTGTGCCGGTAGCTCATATTTGGTATTTCCGTTCACTTCCTAATAAAATTGGTTATTTGCTGGGTCTGCCTACAAAGAAACTTGATTCTATTATTTATTATGAGCGTTATGTGGTAATCCAGGCTGGTGTGATGGCTGGTGAGATTGCTGAATATGACTTGCTCTCGGAAGAAGAATATCTGGATTTGATGGAGAAGTTGCCGAAAGACAATCAATTCCTGGAAGATTCAGATCCTAATAAGTTCATAGCTAGGATGGGTGCCGAAGCCATTTATGACTTGCTGGCTCGTCTAGATTTGGATGCATTGTCTTATGATTTGCGTCACCGTGCTGGCAACGATGCTTCTCAACAGCGTAAGAATGAGGCTTTAAAGCGTCTCCAAGTTGTTGAATCATTCCGTGCATCTCGCGGACGTAATAAGCCGGAATGGATGATTGTACGTATCGTACCGGTCATCCCTCCCGAACTTCGTCCGTTGGTTCCATTGGATGGTGGTCGTTTTGCCACTTCTGACTTGAATGATCTTTATCGCCGCGTAATTATTCGTAACAATCGTCTGAAAAGACTGATTGAGATAAAGGCTCCTGAAGTAATTTTGCGTAATGAAAAGCGTATGTTACAGGAAGCGGTTGACTCGTTGTTCGACAATTCACGTAAGTCCAGTGCAGTAAAAACGGATGCTAACCGTCCTTTGAAATCTCTTTCCGATAGTTTGAAAGGTAAGCAGGGACGTTTCCGTCAGAACTTGTTGGGTAAACGTGTTGACTACTCTGCGCGTTCGGTTATCGTTGTAGGTCCGGAACTGAAAATGGGGGAATGTGGTATTCCTAAATTGATGGCAGCTGAACTGTACAAACCGTTCATTATACGTAAGTTGATTGAACGTGGTATTGTAAAGACCGTGAAGAGTGCCAAGAAGATTGTAGATCGCAAAGAAGCTGTTATCTGGGATATTCTGGAACATGTAATGAAAGGTCATCCAGTACTGTTGAATCGTGCGCCGACATTGCACCGTTTGGGTATTCAGGCATTCCAGCCTAAGATGATTGAAGGAAAAGCTATTCAGTTGCACCCGTTGGCATGTACGGCTTTCAATGCTGACTTTGATGGTGACCAGATGGCTGTTCACTTGCCGTTGAGTAATGAAGCTGTTTTGGAGGCTCAGATGTTGATGCTTCAATCTCATAATATTTTGAATCCGGCAAATGGTGCTCCTATTACTGTGCCTTCTCAGGATATGGTTCTTGGTTTGTACTACATTACTAAATTACGTAAGGGGGCAAAAGGCGAAGGCTTGATATTCTATGGTCCGGAAGAAGCTTTGATTGCTTACAATGAGGGTAAAGTTGATATTCATGCTCCGATCAGCGTTGTTGTGAAGGATGTAGACGAGAATGGGAATGTTGTTGATGTAATGATGCATGACACTTCAGTAGGTCGTGTAATTGTTAACGAAATTGTTCCCCCTGAAGCTGGTTATATCAATACCATTATTTCTAAAAAATCACTTCGTGATATTATTAGTGATGTAATTAAGGTATGTGGTGTGGCTAAAGCAGCTGATTTCCTTGATGGCATCAAGAATTTAGGTTATCAAATGGCCTTTAAGGGTGGTTTGTCATTTAACTTGGGTGATATTATCATCCCGGAACAAAAAGAGGCATTGGTACAGAAAGGTTATGATGAAGTTGAGCAAGTTATCAACAACTATAACATGGGTTTCATTACTAACAATGAACGTTATAATCAGGTAATTGATATTTGGACACATGTTAACTCTGAGTTGTCTAATATATTGATGAAGACCATTTCGAGTGATGACCAAGGATTCAATGCTGTATATATGATGCTGGATTCTGGTGCCCGTGGTTCTAAAGAGCAGATCCGTCAGTTGTCTGGTATGCGTGGTTTGATGGCAAAACCGCAGAAGGCAGGTGCAGAAGGTGGACAGATTATTGAAAACCCGATTCTTTCAAACTTTAAAGAGGGGCTTTCGGTGTTGGAGTACTTTATCTCTACCCATGGTGCCCGTAAAGGTTTGGCGGATACAGCGTTGAAGACGGCTGATGCCGGATATTTAACTCGTCGTCTGGTTGACGTATCTCATGATGTGATTATTAATGAAGAAGACTGCGGCACACTCCGTGGGTTGGTTTGTACAGACTTGAAAAATAATGATGAAATCATTGCTACGCTGTATGAACGCATCCTTGGTCGTGTATCTGTACATGATATTGTTCATCCTACAACAGGTGAATTGTTGGTTGCCGGTGGTGAAGAAATAACAGAAGAAGTAGCTAAGAAGATACAGGATTCTCCGATAGAAAGTGTTGAAATACGTTCGGTATTAACTTGTGAATCGAAGAAGGGTGTTTGTGCGAAATGCTATGGACGTAACCTTGCAACAAGTCAGATGGTTCAGAGAGGTGAGGCTGTTGGTGTAATTGCTGCACAGTCTATCGGTGAGCCGGGTACACAGTTGACGTTGCGTACTTTCCATGCCGGTGGTACGGCTGCTAATATTGCAGCTAATGCAAGTATCATGGCTAAGAATCCGGCGCGTCTGGAATTCGAAGAACTTCGTACTGTAGATGTTGTGGATGAAGCTGGTGAACCTGCAAAAGTAGTGGTAGGCCGTTTGGCTGAAGTACGTTTTGTAGATGTAAATACTGGGATTGTTCTTTCTACTCATAATGTGCCTTATGGTTCTACACTTTATGCTGCTGATGGCGAAGTCGTAGAAAAAGGTAAAATGATTGCCCGTTGGGATCCGTTTAACGCTGTTATTATAACGGAAGCTACAGGTAAGATTGAGTTTGAAGGCGTAATTGAAAATATTACTTATAAAGTAGAGTCTGACGAGTCTACCGGTTTGCGTGAAATCATCATTATTGAGTCCAAGGATAAGACGAAAGTTCCGACTGCTCATATCATGACAGAGGATGGCGAACTGATTCGTACGTATAATCTCCCTGTGGGTGGTCACGTAGTAGTGGAAAACGGACAAAAAGTGAAAGCTGGTGAGGTTATTGTGAAGATACCTCGTGCCGTTGGTAAAGCCGGTGATATCACGGGTGGTCTTCCGCGTGTGACTGAGTTGTTCGAAGCTCGTAATCCGTCTAATCCTGCTGTTGTTTCTGAAATCGATGGCGAGGTTACAATGGGTAAGGTGAAGCGTGGTAACCGCGAAATTGTTGTGACTTCTAAAACAGGTGAGGTTAAGAAGTATCTGGTACCGTTATCTAAACAGATTCTGGTTCAAGAGAATGACTATGTGCGAGCCGGTACTCCGTTGTCTGATGGTGCTATAACTCCAGCTGATATTCTTGCTATTAAGGGGCCTACGGCTGTGCAGGAATATATCGTGAACGAAGTGCAGGATGTATACCGTTTGCAGGGTGTGAAGATTAATGATAAACACTTTGAGATCATTGTTCGTCAGATGATGCGTAAAGTTCAAATTGATGAGCCTGGCGATACACGCTTCTTGGAACAACAGGTAGTGGACAAGTTGGAGTTCATGGAAGAAAACGATCGTATCTGGGGCAAGAAAGTTGTGGTTGATGCTGGTGATTCCCAGAATCTGCAACCAGGTCAGATTGTAACCGCCCGTAAGTTGCGTGATGAAAATAGTATGTTGAAACGTCGCGACTTAAAACCTGTTGAAGTACGTGATGCTGTCCCTGCAACTTCTACTCAGATTCTTCAGGGTATTACGCGTGCAGCTCTGCAAACTTCAAGCTTTATGTCTGCTGCTTCATTCCAGGAGACTACTAAGGTCTTGAACGAGGCTGCTATCAACGGTAAGGTTGATAAATTGGAAGGTATGAAGGAGAACGTTATTTGTGGTCATTTGATACCCGCAGGTACTGGTCAACGTGAGTTTGAAAAGATTATTGTTGGCTCCAAAGAAGAGTATGACCGTATCCTTGCTAACAAGAAGACAGTATTGGATTACAATTCAATGGATGTTGAAGAATAAGATGTAATAAATACAGTCAGTTGATTATTAAATAGGAAAGAGGAGATATCTTGTATAGGATGTCTCCTCTTTTGTTTTTGGAATAAAATATTATTCTTACCTTTGAATACTCAAAAGCTTAATCGTAAAACGAAAATGGAAAACAGAGAAATGAATAATCAGTTACAAATAGAACTGAAAGAAGATGTTGCGCAAGGTACGTATGCTAATTTAGCTGTGATCACACATTCCAGTTCTGAATTTATAGTAGATTTTGTACGTGTAATGCCGGGAATGCCTAAAGCTAGTGTGAAGTCTCGTATTGTACTGGCTCCGGAACATGCAAAGAGATTATTGCGTGCTTTGGAAGAAAATATAGGTAAATATGAACGTACATTTGGCTCCATCAGATTGTTGGATGAACAATCAATTCCACCTATGACGAACCTCAAAGGGGAGGCCTAAAATCAAAAAAAAACTTGTAGTGCATTGATTATTCAAATATTATTCGTATTTTTGCAGCCCAAAAGTGTATAGCTACGAAATTAATATAACAATAATATATAATTAAAAACAATTAAAATGCCTACAATTCAGCAATTAGTAAGAAAAGGACGCGAGGTGTTGGTGGAGAAAAGTAAGTCACCGGCTCTTGATTCATGTCCTCAAAGACGTGGCGTTTGCGTGAGAGTGTATACAACCACTCCGAAAAAACCGAATTCTGCAATGCGTAAAGTTGCGCGTGTACGTTTGACCAATGGTAAAGAGGTGAACTCTTACATTCCGGGAGAAGGACATAACTTGCAGGAACACTCTATTGTATTAGTACGTGGTGGTCGTGTAAAAGACCTTCCGGGTGTACGTTATCACATTGTTCGTGGTACATTGGATACTGCGGGTGTTGCAGGTCGTACTCAAAGACGTTCTAAATACGGATCTAAACGTCCGAAACCGGGACAACAGGCTGCACCGGCTAAGAAGAAAAAATAAATAGTAGCCTTACACTGTAAACAGTTAAATTAAAAGTAATAACTTACGTTTTAGTTTATTGGAAATGCTAAAGGTTGAGTAAATTCTCCGGAGGGAGAGTTGAAGAAGTCAAGAAGTAAACAACCAAGAACGAAAAACATTATTCTTTCAAACAAATGAGAAAAGCAAAACCGAAAAAACGCGTTATCCTGCCGGATCCCGTGTTTAATGATCAAAAGGTTTCAAAATTCGTAAACCATCTGATGTATGACGGAAAGAAGAATACCTCTTATGAAATCTTCTATGCCGCTCTGGAAACAGTAAAAACAAAACTTCCTAACGAAGAAAAATCTGCCCTTGAAATTTGGAAAAAGGCATTGGATAATGTAACTCCGCAGGTTGAAGTTAAGTCTCGTCGTGTAGGTGGTGCTACATTCCAGGTTCCTACTGAAATCCGCCCGGACCGTAAAGAGTCAGTTTCTATGAAGAACTTGATCCTTTTTGCTCGCAAGCGTGGTGGAAAATCAATGGCTGATAAATTGGCCGCTGAGATTATGGATGCGTATAATGAACAAGGTGGTGCTTTCAAACGTAAAGAAGATATGCACAGAATGGCTGAAGCCAACCGTGCATTTGCTCATTTCAGATTCTAATACTATAAGAATAACCGATAGATTAAAAACTTAAAGTAAAAGGAATTAAAAAATGGCTAAGCAAGATTTACATTTGACGCGTAATATTGGTATCATGGCTCACATTGATGCCGGAAAAACAACAACCTCTGAACGTATCCTGTTTTATACGGGTTTGACTCACAAAATTGGAGAAGTACATGATGGTGCTGCTACAATGGACTGGATGGCGCAGGAACAGGAACGTGGTATTACCATTACTTCTGCTGCTACTACAACTCGTTGGAAATATGCAGGTGATACTTATAAAATCAACTTGATTGATACTCCGGGACACGTTGACTTCACTGCTGAAGTAGAGCGCTCTTTGCGTATTTTGGATGGTGCTGTTGCTGCATATTGTGCAGTGGGTGGTGTTGAACCGCAGTCTGAGACTGTATGGCGTCAGGCTGATAAGTACAATGTGCCGCGTATTGCTTATGTGAACAAAATGGACCGTTCTGGTGCTGACTTTTTTGAGGTCGTTCGCCAGATGAAAGCCGTTTTGGGCGCTAATCCTTGCCCAATTGTTATTCCTATAGGTGCTGAAGAGTCTTTCAAAGGTCTGGTTGACCTTATCAAGATGAAAGCTATCTATTGGCATGACGAAACTATGGGCGCTGACTACACTGTAGAGGAAATCCCTGCTAATCTAGTTGACGAAGCTAACGAATGGAGAGATAAGATGCTCGAAAAGGTGGCAGAGTTTGACGATGCTTTGATGGAGAAATATTTCGATGATCCTTCTACTATTACAGAAGAAGAAGTGCTGAGAGCTCTTCGTAATGCTACTGTACAGATGGCTGTAGTTCCGATGTTGTGTGGTTCTTCATTCAAGAATAAAGGTGTACAGACACTGCTTGACTATGTTTGCGCATTCTTGCCTTCTCCATTGGATACTGAAAATGTAGTTGGAACAAATCCTGAGACAGGTGCTGAGGAAGATCGTAAGCCCAGCGATGATGAAAAGACTTCCGCATTGGCATTTAAGATTGCTACTGACCCGTATGTAGGTCGTTTGACATTCTTCCGTGTTTACTCTGGTAAGATTGAAGCAGGTTCTTATATCTATAATTCTCGTTCTGGTAAAAAAGAACGTGTATCTCGTCTGTTCCAGATGCACTCAAACAAGCAGAATCCGGTTGAAGTAATCGGTGCTGGTGATATTGGTGCAGGTGTTGGATTTAAGGATATTCATACAGGTGATACATTGTGTGATGAAAATGCCCCGATTGTATTGGAGTCTATGGATTTCCCGGAACCGGTTATTGGTATTGCTGTAGAACCGAAGACTCAGAAGGATATGGACAAACTGTCTAACGGTTTGGCTAAATTGGCTGAAGAAGATCCGACGTTTACTGTGAAGACTGACGAACAAACAGGTCAGACTGTTATCTCTGGTATGGGTGAGCTTCACTTGGATATCATTATTGACCGTCTGAAACGTGAGTTTAAAGTAGAATGTAATCAGGGTAAACCTCAGGTAAATTACAAGGAGGCTATCACGAAGACAGTTAATTTGCGTGAAGTTTATAAGAAACAATCTGGTGGACGTGGTAAATTTGCGGATATTATCGTAAATATTGGCCCTGTAGATGAAGACTTTACTCAAGGCGGCTTGCAGTTTATAGATGAAGTAAAAGGTGGTAATATTCCTAAAGAATTTATTCCGTCTGTTCAGAAAGGCTTTACTACTGCAATGAAGAATGGTGTGTTGGCTGGTTATCCTTTGGATTCACTGAAGGTTACTTTGCTTGATGGTTCTTTCCACCCTGTTGACTCTGATCAGTTATCATTCGAAATCTGTGCTATCCAGGCGTATAAAAGTGCCTGTGCTAAGGCAGGTCCTGTACTTATGGAGCCTATTATGAAACTGGAAGTTGTAACTCCGGAAGAAAACATGGGTGATGTAATCGGTGACTTGAATAAGCGCCGTGGTCAGGTTGAAGGTATGGAATCCAGTCGTTCAGGTGCTCGTATCGTGAAGGCAATGGTTCCGTTGGCAGAAATGTTTGGTTATGTAACAGCGTTGCGTACAATCACTTCTGGTCGAGCTACTTCATCAATGGTTTATTCTCATCATGCTCAAGTTTCTAACTCTATTGCTAAGGCAGTGTTGGAAGAGGTCAAAGGGCGTGTTGATTTGATCTAAAAATGTTAAAGTCCGTAGGCTAGCGAATGACTCTTAGCCTACGGAATTTTATCTTATTATTATATTAATAATTAATCAAACTAATGAGTCAGAAAATTAGAATTAAATTGAAATCTTACGACCACAACTTGGTTGACAAATCAGCTGAGAAGATTGTAAGAACGGTGAAGGCAACGGGTGCTATCGTTAGCGGTCCGATTCCTCTCCCTACGCATAAGCGTATTTTTACCGTGAACCGTTCGACTTTCGTTAATAAGAAGTCACGTGAACAATTTGAACTCTCTTCTTATAAGAGATTGATCGACATCTATAGCTCAACAGCTAAGACTGTAGATGCTCTGATGAAGTTGGAGTTACCGAGTGGTGTGGAAGTAGAAATCAAAGTTTAGTATTTAAATTTTAAGTGAAATGCCAGGATTATTAGGAAAAAAAATCGGAATGACATCCGTTTTCAGTGCCGAGGGTAAGAATGTACCATGCACTGTTATCGAAGCAGGTCCTTGTGTTGTTACTCAAGTTAAGAGTGTCGAAAAAGATGGCTATGCAGCTGTTCAGTTGGGCTTCCAGGATAAGAAGGAGAAGCATACGACTAAACCGTTGATGGGTCACTTTAAGAAGGCTGGAGTAACTCCCAAGAAACACTTGGCTGAGTTCAAAGAATTTGAAACAGAGTTAAATCTGGGTGATACTGTTACCGTAGAATTGTTCAATGATGTAACGTTCGTTGATGTTATCGGAACTTCTAAAGGTAAGGGTTTTCAAGGTGTAGTTAAAAGACATGGTTTTGGTGGTGTAGGTCAGGCTACGCACGGTCAACACAACCGTGCTCGTAAGCCGGGTTCTATCGGTGCCTGTTCATACCCTGCAAAAGTATTCAAAGGAATGCGTATGGGTGGTCAACTTGGCGGCGACAGAGTGACTGTTCAAAACTTACAGGTATTAAAGGTTCTTCCGGATCACAACCTCCTTTTGATTAAGGGTTCTGTTCCCGGTTGCAAAGGTTCAATCGTAATAATTGAAAAATAATGGAAGTTAACGTATATAACATTAAAGGTGAAGACACTGGGAGAAAGATTACGTTAAACGAGTCTATCTTCGGAATTGAGCCCAACGACCATGCTATCTATTTAGACGTAAAACAATTTATGGCTAATCAGCGTCAGGGTACACACAAATCAAAAGAAAGAAGTGAGATAAGTGGTTCTACTCGTAAAATCGGTCGTCAGAAAGGCGGTGGTGGTGCACGTCGTGGTGATATGAATTCACCGGTACTTGTTGGTGGTGCTCGTGTTTTCGGTCCTAAACCTAGAGATTACTACTTCAAGTTGAATAAAAAAGTAAAGACATTAGCTCGTAAGTCAGCTTTGGCATATAAAGCTCAGAACAATGCAGTTGTTATTGTAGAAGATTTTAATTTTGAAGCTCCGAAAACGAAAGATTTCGTTGCTATGACAAAAAATCTTAAAGTTTCTGACAAAAAGCTGCTTGTGATTTTACCAGAAGCAAATAAAAACGTATATTTGTCGGCTCGTAATGTGGAAAGTGCAAATGTACAGACAGTCTCAGGATTAAATACTTACAGAGTATTGAATGCTGGGGTTGTTGTGTTTACTGAAAGCGCTCTTTCGGCTATTGACAATATCTTAATGTAAAAAGGAGGCTTAAATAATGGGAATTATTATTAAACCGTTAGTAACAGAAAAAATGACAGCAATTACTGATAAGGCGAACAACCGTTTCGGCTTTATTGTGCGTCCTGATGCTAACAAACTGGAAATTAAGAGTGAAGTTGAAGCCTTATATAACGTTACGGTAGTTGATGTGAATACGGTTAAGTATGCAGGCAAAAATAAAAGCCGTTATACAAAAGCTGGTATCATCAATGGTCGTACGAGTGCTTATAAAAAAGCAATCGTTACGTTGAAAGAAGGAGATACTATTGATTTTTATAGCAATATTTAAAAGAAATGGCAGTACGTAAATTTAAGCCCACAACACCGGGGCAAAGACATAAAATTATTGGTACCTTTGAGGAAATTACTGCGCGGGTACCAGAAAAATCTCTTGTTTATGGCAAGAAGTCTTCAGGTGGTCGTAACAGCGAAGGTAAGATGACTATGCGCTACATCGGTGGTGGTCATAAGAAGATTATCAGAATTGTAGATTTCAAGAGAAATAAGGACGGTGTGCCTGCAGTGGTTAAAACAATAGAATATGACCCGAATCGTTCGGCTCGTATTGCTTTGTTGTTTTATGCAGATGGAGAAAAAAGATATATAATTGCTCCCAATGGATTGCAAGTCGGTGCGACTTTGATGTCAGGTGAAAATGCAGCTCCGGAAATCGGTAATGCACTTCCTCTTCAGAATATTCCGGTTGGTACTGTAATTCATAATATTGAATTACGGCCGGGTCAAGGCGCTGCTTTGGTTCGTTCGGCTGGTAATTTTGCTCAGTTAACTTCAAGAGAAGGTAAATATTGTGTTATCAAGTTGCCTTCAGGTGAGGTTAGACAAATACTTAGCACTTGTAAAGCTACTATCGGTAGTGTTGGTAATTCAGATCATGGGTTGGAAAGTTCAGGTAAAGCTGGACGTTCTCGTTGGATGGGCCGTCGCCCACGTAACCGTGGTGTTGTGATGAACCCGGTTGATCACCCAATGGGTGGTGGTGAAGGACGTGCTTCAGGAGGACACCCAAGATCTCGTAAGGGATTGTATGCTAAGGGACTTAAGACTAGAGCTCCGAAGAAACAATCGTCTAAGTATATTATTGAGAGAAGAAAGAAGTAATCTGATTAATTGAGTAAACTATGAGTCGTTCATTAAAAAAAGGTCCGTATATTAACGTTAAGCTTGAGAAGAAAGTTCTTGCTATGAATGAATCAGGCAAGAAAATTGTTGTTAAGACTTGGGCCAGAGCTTCAATGATTTCGCCTGATTTCGTAGGCCATACAGTTGCAGTTCATAACGGAAATAAATTTATTCCTGTATACGTTACCGAAAATATGGTAGGGCACAAGTTGGGCGAATTTGCTCCAACTCGTACTTTCAGAGGACACGCTGGTAACAAGAAAAAATAACAGGATTTATCTGAAATAATAAAGTATAAATATAATGGGAGCAAGAAAAAAAATATCGGCTGAAAAAAGAAAAGAAGCCCTTAAGACCATGTATTTTGCAAAGTTGCAGAATGTTCCTACTTCCCCTCGCAAAATGCGTCTTGTGGCTGACATGATTCGCGGGATGGAAGTGAATAGAGCACTTGGCGTTTTGAAGTTTTCTTCAAAAGAAGCAGCTGCCAGAGTTGAGAAATTACTGCGCTCTGCAATTGCTAACTGGGAGCAGAAAAACGAACGTAAAGCTGAAAGTGGCGAATTATTTGTAACGAAGATTTTTGTTGATGGTGGTGCTACACTCAAAAGAATGAGACCGGCTCCGCAGGGTAGAGGTTACAGAATTCGTAAGCGTTCAAATCACGTAACGTTGTTCGTTGGTTCTAAAAGTAATAACGAAGATCAAAATTAAGGTAAATGGGACAAAAAGTTAATCCAATAAGCAACCGTTTAGGAATTATCAGAGGATGGGATTCCAATTGGTATGGTGGAAATAATTACGGCGATTCTCTGCTGGAAGATAGCAAGATTCGTAAATATTTGAACGCTAGACTTGCAAAAGCCAGTGTCTCAAGAATCGTAATTGAACGTACACTGAAACTCGTGACTATTACCGTTTGTACTGCACGTCCGGGTATTATTATCGGTAAAGGTGGCCAAGAAGTTGATAAGTTGAAAGAAGAGTTGAAGAAGGTTACCGATAAGGATATTCAGATCAATATCTTCGAAGTGAAAAGACCTGAGTTGGATGCTGTTATAGTTGCAAACAACATCGCTCGTCAGGTAGAGGGAAAGATTGCCTATCGCCGTGCCATTAAAATGGCTATCGCTAATACAATGCGTATGGGTGCTGAAGGTATCAAAATTCAGATTTCAGGACGTTTGAATGGAGCTGAAATGGCTCGTTCTGAAATGTATAAGGAAGGAAGAACTCCGTTGCACACTTTCAGAGCAGATATCGACTACTGTCATGCAGAAGCATTGACTAAGGTTGGTCTTCTCGGTATTAAAGTTTGGATCTGTAGAGGTGAAGTTTTCGGTAAGAGAGAATTAGCTCCGAACTTTACGCAAAGCAAAGAAAGCGGTCGTGGAAGCAATAGCGGAAACAATGGCGGAAAGAACTTCAAAAGAAAGAAAAATAATCGCTAAACGAATTTGAATTTTTAGGAATTATGTTACAACCGAAAAAGACAAAATTCAGAAGACAACAAAAAGGCCGTCAAAAAGGTATTGCCCAGAGAGGTAATCAGTTGGCTTTCGGTTCTTTTGGAATTAAGGCTTTGGAAACAAAATGGATTACAGGCCGTCAGATCGAAGCTGCTCGTATTGCAGTGACAAGATATATGCAACGTCAAGGACAAATTTGGATTCGTATTTTCCCGGATAAACCTATTACCAGAAAACCTGCTGATGTACGTATGGGTAAAGGTAAAGGTGCTCCAGAGGGCTTTGTTGCCCCTGTTACTCCGGGAAGAATTATTATCGAAGCCGAAGGGGTATCTTATGAAATCGCAAAAGAAGCTTTGCGCTTAGCTGCACAGAAGCTTCCTATTACAACTAAGTTTGTTGTAAGACGTGATTATGATATTCAAAATCAAAATGCGTAAGGGATATGAAAATAGCAGAAATAAAAGAAATACCTACCAATGATTTGGTAGAAAGAGTAGAGGCAGAAGTGACAAACTATAATCAAATGGTTTTAAATCATTCTATTTCTCCTTTGGACAATCCTGCTCAGATCAAACAATTACGCAGGACTATTGCGCGTATGAAAACTGAATTACGCCAAAGAGAACTTAACAATAAATGATGAGCTTGATGGAAGCAAGAAATTTAAGAAAAGAAAGAACTGGGGTTGTGCTGAGCAATAAAATGGAGAAGACCATTACAGTAGCAGCTAAGTTTAAAGAGAAACACCCCATATATGGTAAGTTCGTTAGCAAGACTAAGAAGTACCATGCTCATGATGAAAAAAATGAGTGCAATATCGGTGATACTGTACTTATTATGGAGACTCGTCCTTTGAGCAAGACTAAAAGATGGAGATTGGTAGAAATAATTGAAAGAGCTAAGTAATTATGATACAAGTAGAATCCAGAATTACAGTATGTGATAACAGTGGAGCAAAAGAGGCTCTCTGTATTCGCGTTTTGGGCGGTACGGGTCGTCGTTATGCTTCAGTGGGGGATGTGATTGTTGTTTCTGTAAAGAGCGTCATTCCTTCAAGTGATATTAAAAAAGGTGCAGTGTCTAAAGCTTTGATCGTACGTACTAAGAAAGAAATCCGTCGTCCCGATGGTTCTTATATACGTTTTGATGATAATGCTTGCGTATTGTTGAACAATGCAGGCGAGATTAGAGGTAGTCGTATTTTCGGTCCGGTAGCTCGTGAACTTCGTGCTACCAACATGAAAGTTGTGTCACTCGCTCCTGAAGTACTTTAATTTTGTAAAAGATTTAAGTAATGAGTAAATTACATATTAAAAAAGGCGATACAGTTTACGTAAATGCTGGTGAAGATAAAGGCAAAACTGGTCGTGTGTTGAAGGTTCTTGTTGATAAAAATCGTGCAATTGTTGAAGGTGTCAACATGGTGTCCAAGAGCACTAAGCCTAATGCAAAGAACCCTCAGGGTGGTATTGTGAAGCAGGAAGCTTCTATCCATTTGTCTAACTTGAATCCCGTAGATCCTAAGACGGGTAAAGCTACGCGTATCAGTCGTAAAGTAACTATTGGTGAAAACGGTAAGAAGACTATTGTACGTGTTTCTAAAAAATCAGGAGAGGAGATTAAGTAATGAGTAATACTGCAAGCCTTAAGAAAGAATATGTAGAGCGTATTGCGCCTGCATTGAAATCACAGTTCCAGTATACTTCTTCGATGCAGGTACCCGTACTTAAGAAGATTGTTATCAATCAGGGTTTGGGTATGGCTGTTGCTGATAAGAAGATTATCGAAGTGGCAATTAATGAAATGACTGCTATCACAGGTCAGAAAGCTGTTGCAACCATTTCTCGTAAAGATATCGCTAACTTTAAGTTGCGTAAGAAAATGCCGATTGGTGTTATGGTAACTTTGCGTCGTGAGAGAATGTACGAATTTCTTGAGAAATTGGTTCGTGTAGCTCTTCCCCGTATCCGTGACTTCAAGGGTATTGAAAGTAAGTTTGATGGAAAGGGTAACTATACTCTTGGTATTCAGGAACAAATCATTTTCCCTGAAATTAATATCGATAGTATTACCAGAATTCTCGGAATGAATATTACCTTTGTAACCTCTGCACAAACAGATGAAGAAGGTTATGCCTTGTTGAAAGAATTCGGTTTACCGTTTAAAAACGCTAAAAAAGATTGATAATATGGCAAAGGAATCAATGAAGGCACGTGAAGTAAGACGTGCTAAATTAGTAGCCAAATATGCCGAGAAGAGAGCTGCATTGAAGCAAATTGTTAGAACAGGTGATCCTGCTGAAGCTTTTGAAGCTGCACAGAAATTGCAGGAACTGCCTAAAAATTCTAATCCGATTCGTATGCACAACCGTTGTAAGTTGACTGGTCGTCCTAAAGGATATATCCGTCAATTCGGTATCTCTAGAATTCAATTCCGTGAGATGGCTTCTAACGGTCTTATTCCCGGTATTAAGAAAGCAAGCTGGTAATTTTTGTTTTAAATATTGTCAGGGTAGGCCTGATTAATTTAATTTTTTATTATATGACTGATCCAATAGCAGATTATTTGACGAGGTTGCGGAACGCTATTCAAGCAAAGCACAGAGTTGTAGAAGTTCCCGCTTCAAATTTGAAAAAAGAAATCACTAAGATTCTTTTTGAGAAAGGCTACATTCTTAATTATAAGTTTGTAGAAGATGGTCCTCAAGGTACAATTAAGGTTGCCTTGAAGTATGATCCGGTTAACAAAGTAAACGCGATTAAGAAATTGGAAAGAATCTCTTCTCCAGGTTTGCGTCAGTATACCGGTTACAAGGACATGCCGCGAGTTATTAATGGTTTGGGTATTGCTATAATATCTACTTCCAAAGGTGTAATGACCAACAAAGAAGCCGCTGAACTGAAAATTGGTGGTGAAGTTTTGTGTTATGTATATTAATAGGAGGAATTAGCAATGTCAAGAATAGGAAAATTACCCATTAGTATTCCCGCTGGAGTAACAGTTACTCTGAAAGAAAATGTGGTTACCGTGAAGGGACCCAAAGGCGAACTTAGCCAATATGTAGATCCTGCTATCAATGTTGCCATCGAAGATGGTCATGTGACTTTGAGTGAGAATGAAAATGCAATGTTGGATAATTCCAAACAAAAGCATGCATTTCATGGTTTGTACCGCTCTTTAGTTCACAACATGGTTGTTGGTGTATCTGAAGGATATAAAAAAGAATTGGAACTTGTAGGTGTGGGTTATCGTGCTTCTAATCAAGGCAATATTATTGAGTTGTCTTTGGGTTATACGCATAGTATCTTCATACAGCTGCCTCCTGAAGTTAAGGTAGAGACAAAATCTGAAAGAAATAAGAATCCTCTTATTATTTTAGAGTCTTGCGATAAACAATTGCTGGGTCAAGTTTGCTCTAAGATACGTTCTTTCCGTAAGCCCGAACCGTATAAAGGTAAAGGTGTTAAGTTTGTTGGTGAAGAAATTCGTAGAAAGTCTGGTAAATCTGCCGGCGCTAAGTAATTTACATAAAATAAGAATGTTATGACAACAAAAATAGAAAGACGAATAAAAATCAAATATAGAGTACGCAATAAAATTTCAGGTACTGCTGAACGTCCGCGTATGAGTGTATTTAGAAGTAATAAGCAAATCTACGTCCAACTTATCGATGATTTGAGTGGTAAGACTTTGGCTGCTTCTTCTTCTTTGGGTATAACAGAGAAGTTGCCGAAGAAAGAACAAGCTGCAAAGGTTGGAGAGTTGATCGCTAAAAAAGCTCAGGAAGCAGGTATTACTACTGTTGTTTTCGACCGTAATGGTTACTTGTATCATGGGAGAGTAAAAGAAGTAGCTGATGCTGCTCGTAACGGTGGACTTAAATTTTAATCATTATGGCAATTAATAATAGAGTTAAGATTACAAACGATATAGAACTGAAAGACCGTTTGGTTGCTATTAATCGTGTAACCAAAGTAACCAAAGGTGGTAGAACTTTTAGTTTCTCTGCAATTGTTGTTGTAGGTAACGAAGAAGGCATCATCGGTTGGGGTCTTGGTAAAGCTGGTGAAGTTACCGCAGCTATCGCTAAAGGTGTTGAATCAGCTAAGAAGAATCTGACGAAAGTACCTGTACTGAAGGGTACTGTTCCTCACGAACAGTCCGCTAAGTTTGGTGGCGCGGAAGTATTCATCAAGCCTGCTTCTCATGGTACAGGTGTAGTTGCTGGTGGTGCAATGCGTGCAGTACTTGAAAGTGTTGGTATTACGGACGTTTTGGCTAAGTCAAAAGGATCTTCTAATCCACACAACTTGGTGAAGGCTACTATCCTGGCGTTGGGTGAAATGCGTGACGCACGTATGGTTGCTCAAAACAGAGGAATTAGTATTGAAAAAGTATTTAGAGGATAAGGAGGAATATATGTCGACTATAAAGATTAAACAAGTTAAAAGTAGAATTGGTGCTCCGGCTGATCAGAAAAGAACTCTCGATGCACTGGGACTTCGTAAGTTGAATCGTGTGGTTGAACACGAGTGTACTCCTTCAATTCTTGGAATGGTGGATAAGGTTAAACACTTGGTTACCATTGTTAAGTAATTATTTGTTGAATATAAAACGAATTACAATATGAACTTAAGTAATTTAAAACCTGCAGAAGGATCTACTAAAACAAGAAAAAGAATTGGACGCGGTCCAGGTTCTGGCTTGGGAGGTACTTCTACCAGAGGTCATAAGGGAGCTAAATCAAGATCTGGTTATTCTAAGAAGATCGGTTTTGAAGGTGGTCAGATGCCTCTTCAACGTCGTGTTCCTAAATTCGGTTTTAAGAACATTAATCGTGTAGAATATAAGGCTATCAACTTGGATACAATTCAGAAACTTGCTGAAGCTAAGAAGTTGGAATCAGTTGGAATTAATGACTTTATCGCTGCTGGTTTTATTTCTTCAAATCAGTTGGTGAAGGTATTAGGTAATGGAACTTTGACTACAAAGTTGGATGTGCAAGCTCATGCATTCTCTAAGACTGCTGTTGCTGCCATTGAAGCTGCTGGTGGAAGTGTAGTAAAACTCTAATTCGATGAGAAAAGCTATTGAAACATTAAAGAATATATGGAAAATTGAGGATCTGAGACAACGGATCCTCATTACCATATTGTTTGTGGCAATCTACCGTTTTGGTTCGTACGTCGTACTGCCTGGTATTAATCCGGCTATGCTGACACAATTGCATCAACAAACAAGCGAGGGCCTCTTAGCCTTATTAAACATGTTTTCGGGAGGAGCATTCTCTAATGCATCTATTTTTGCATTAGGAATTATGCCTTATATCTCTGCTTCAATCGTTATTCAGTTGTTGGGGATTGCGGTTCCGTATTTCCAGAAACTTCAACGTGAAGGTGAGAGTGGTAGAAGAAAAATGAACCAGTATACTCGTTATTTGACGATTATTATTTTGTTGGTTCAGGCTCCTTCTTATTTGCTCAATCTTAAAATGCAGGCCGGTCCTTCCTTAAATGCTTCATTAGATTGGACTCTGTTCATGATTACCTCTACCATTATCTTGGCAGCTGGTAGTATGTTTATTTTGTGGCTTGGTGAGAGAATCACTGATAAGGGTATCGGTAATGGTATTTCATTTATCATCTTAATCGGTATTATTGCCCGTTTGCCTCAGTCTTTATTCCAGGAATTAATTTCCCGTATGACTGATAAGACAGGTGGTTTGGTTATGTTCTTAATTGAAATCGTATTCCTGTTGCTGGTAATTGCTGCTGCAATTTTGTTGGTGCAAGGTACAAGAAAAATTCCTGTACAATATGCTAAAAGAATTGTAGGTAACAAACAATATGGTGGTGCAAGACAATACATTCCTTTGAAAGTGAATGCAGCTGGTGTAATGCCTATCATCTTTGCTCAGGCAATTATGTTTATTCCTATCACCTTTATTGGTTTTTCAAATGTAGATCATGTGAGCGGTTTTGTACGTGCATTTACTGATCATACAAGCTTCTGGTATAATTTCGTATTTGCAATAATGATTATACTGTTTACGTATTTTTATACTGCAATTACGATTAACCCAACTCAGATGGCTGAGGATATGAAGAGGAATAATGGTTTCATTCCGGGTATCAAGCCGGGAAAGAAGACAGCCGAATATATCGATGATATTATGTCTCGTATAACATTGCCTGGCTCTTTCTTCTTGGCTTTGGTAGCTATTATGCCAGCGTTTGCCGGTATTTTTGGTGTGAAAGCTGAATTTGCTCAATTCTTCGGCGGTACATCTTTGTTAATTCTTGTAGGTGTGGTTCTTGATACACTCCAGCAGATTGAAAGTCACTTGTTGATGAGACATTATGACGGTCTGTTGAAATCTGGTCGTATTAAAGGACGTAGTAATGTAGCTGCATATTAATCTTTTTATAAGATGATATTTCTTAAAACGGAAGATGAAATAGAGCTGCTCCGTGAGAGTAATTTGCTTGTCGGGAGGACATTGGCTGAAGTTGCAAAACTGGTAAAGCCGGGAGTTACTACAAAGGAACTGGATAAAGTAGCGGAAGAGTTTATCAGAGATCATGGTGCTGTTCCTACTTTCAAAGGTTTTCCAAATCAATATGGTGATCCATTTCCAGCTTCGTTGTGTACATCGATAAATGAACAGGTGGTACATGGCATTCCTGGAGATATAGTACTAAAAGAAGGTGATATTGTATCGGTTGATTGTGGTACTTATATGAATGGGTTTTGTGGTGATTCTGCCTATACATTTTGTGTAGGGGAAGTAGATGAGGAAGTTCGCAAATTACTGAAGGTTACTAAAGAGGCATTATACATCGGAATAGAAAATGCCGTTCAAGGAAAACGGTTGGGTGATATCGGATATGCAATACAAGAACATTGTGAGTCCAATTCATTCGGTGTAGTGCGTGAGTTTGTTGGTCATGGTATAGGTAAAGAAATGCACGAAGACCCTCAGGTCCCTAATTATGGAAAACGTGGTTATGGAACTATGTTAAAGAAAGGTCTTTGTATTGCTATTGAACCAATGATTACGCAAGGGAGTCGCCAAATAGTAATGGAGCGTGATGGTTGGACGGTGAGAACTAAAGATTGGAAGTATGCAGCTCATTTTGAGCATACAGTGGCTGTTGGAGCTGGCAAAGCTGATATCTTATCATCGTTTGAGTTCATAGAAGAAGTATTAGGAGATAAAGCAATTTAAAAAAATAATATGGCTAAGCAATCTGCAATAGAACAAGATGGAGTTATTGTTGAAGCATTGTCTAATGCAATGTTTCGTGTTGAATTAGAAAACGGACATGAGATTACTGCACATATTTCCGGTAAGATGCGAATGCATTACATTAAAATCCTGCCGGGGGATAAAGTAAGAGTCGAAATGTCTCCTTACGATTTATCGAAAGGAAGAATTGTATTTAGATATAAATAAAATTAAGATATGAAAGTAAGAGCATCTTTAAAGAAACGTACGCCAGAATGTAAGATCGTTAGACGCAATGGCCGTTTGTATGTTATTAACAAGAAAAATCCTAAGTATAAACAACGTCAAGGATAATATTATTATTTTTGCAAAAAAAATAATTTAGTATATGGCTATAAGAATAGTTGGTGTCGATTTGCCTCAAAATAAAAGAGGTGAAGTTGCGTTGACCTATATCTATGGAATAGGTCGTAGTAGTTCAGCAAAGATTTTAGATAAAGCTGGTGTAGATAAAGACCTGAAGGTAAAAGACTGGACGGATGATCAAGCTGCCAAGATTCGTGAGATCATTGGTGCAGAATTTAAAGTAGAAGGTGATCTTCGCTCGGAAGTTCAATTGAACATCAAACGTTTGATGGATATTGGTTGTTACCGTGGTGTACGTCATCGTATCGGTTTGCCTGTAAGAGGACAGAGCACAAAGAATAATGCTCGTACTCGTAAGGGTAGAAAGAAAACCGTTGCAAATAAGAAAAAAGCTACTAAATAATAATTGTTGATATGGCAAAAAAAACAGTTGCAGCAAAGAAGAGAAATGTGAAAGTTGACGCTAATGGACAGTTGCATGTTCATTCATCTTTCAACAATATTATTGTTTCTCTTGCAAACAGTGAAGGGCAGATTATTTCTTGGTCATCTGCTGGTAAAATGGGATTTAGAGGTTCTAAGAAGAACACTCCTTATGCAGCACAGATGGCTGCCCAGGATTGTGCAAAGATAGCATTTGATCTTGGCCTGAGAAAGGTAAAAGCATATGTGAAGGGTCCAGGTAACGGACGTGAGTCTGCTATTAGAACTATTCACGGTGCAGGTATCGAAGTTACTGAAATCGTTGATGTAACTCCGCTTCCACATAATGGTTGTCGTCCTCCGAAAAGACGTAGAGTTTAAGATTTACCTTTAATAAAAATGATCTTGATTTTGTTTTTGGATTACATTAATTTCTCTCTGTAATCGCGGCTGCAACAAATTAAGTTCATGAATAAAACAATTAAAATTTAAAAGAAATGGCTAGATATACTGGACCAAAATCAAGAATAGCCCGTAAATTCGGTGAAGGTATCTTCGGAGCAGATAAAGTATTGTCAAAGAAGAACTATCCTCCCGGACAACACGGTAATTCCAGAAAAAGAAAAACTTCTGAGTATGGTGTTCAACTTCGTGAGAAACAGAAGGCCAAATACACCTATGGAGTTTTAGAGAAACAATTCCGCAACCTATTTGAAAAGGCAGAAACTGCTAAAGGTATTACCGGTGAAATTCTGCTTCAGTTGCTCGAAGGTCGTCTTGATAACATTGTATTCCGTTTAGGTATTGCTCCTACTCGTGCAGCTGCTCGTCAGTTGGTGGGTCACAAGCATATTACTGTGGATGGTGAAGTGGTAAATATACCTTCATTTGCAGTAAAACCGGGTCAGGTAATTGGTGTTCGTGAAAGATCTAAGTCTTTGGAAGTAATTGCTAATTCACTGGCTGGCTTTAACCACAGCAAATATCCTTGGTTGGAATGGGATGATAACTCTAAGGTTGGTAAATTGTTGCATGTACCTGAAAGAGCAGACATTCCTGAAAACATTAAAGAGCATTTGATCGTAGAATTGTATTCTAAATAAAATAATTAATTTCATGGCGATATTAGCATTTCAAAAACCTGATAAAGTATTAATGTTGGAAGCGGATTCTAGATTCGGTAAATTCGAATTTCGTCCGTTGGAGCCCGGTTTTGGTATTACCGTTGGTAATGCACTACGCCGCATCCTGCTTTCGTCATTAGAGGGTTTTGCTATCACTACTATCAAAATAGATGGTGTTGAGCATGAGTTCTCTAGCGTACCGGGAGTTAAAGAGGATGTTACTAACATTATCTTGAATCTGAAACAGGTGAGATTCAAGCAAGTAGTTGAAGAATTCGAAAGTGAGAAAGTAAGTATTACAATCGAAAATTCTAGTGAATTTAAAGCAGGTGACATAGGTAAGTATTTGACTGGATTTGAAGTGTTAAATCCTGAATTAGTTATTTGTCATTTAGATTCTAAAGCAACTATGCAAATCGATATTACGATTAACAAAGGTCGTGGATATGTTCCGGCTGATGAAAACCGCGAATATTGCACGGATGTTAACGTAATTCCTATCGATTCCATTTATACACCGATACGTAATGTGAAGTATCAGATTGAACCGTTCCGTGTTGAACAAAAGACGGACTACGACAAATTGGTACTTGAGATTACTACCGACGGTTCTATTCATCCGAAGGAAGCGCTGAAAGAAGCTGCAAAGATTCTGATTTATCACTTCATGCTCTTCTCTGATGAGAAGATTACATTGGAAAGCAATGATGTGGATGGTAATGAAGAATTTGATGAAGAAGTATTGCACATGCGTCAATTGTTGAAGACTAAACTTGTTGATATGGACTTATCGGTTCGTGCCCTCAACTGCTTGAAGGCTGCCGATGTAGAAACATTGGGTGATTTGGTACAATTCAATAAGACGGATTTGCTGAAATTCAGAAACTTCGGAAAGAAATCGCTTACTGAGCTTGATGATTTGCTGGAAAGTCTGAATCTTTCGTTTGGAACCGATATTTCTAAATATAAATTAGATAAAGAATAAAAAATGAGACATAATAAGAAATTCAATCATTTAGGTCGTACTGCTTCTCACAGAAATGCGATGTTATCTAACATGGCATGTTCTTTGATTAAGCACAAAAGAATCACTACGACTGTTGCAAAGGCTAAAGCTCTGAAGAAGTTTGTTGAGCCTTTGATTACAAAGTCAAAGGATGACACGACTAACTCTCGTCGTGTTGTATTCAGCAATCTGCAAGACAAGCAAGTTGTAACGGAACTGTTCAAGGAAATCTCTGTGAAGATTGCTGACCGTCCGGGTGGTTATACTCGTATCATCAAGACAGGGCACCGTCTAGGTGACAACGCTGAAATGTGCTTTATTGAACTCGTTGATTACAACGAAAATATGGCTAAGGAAAAGGTTGCTAAGAAAGCTACTCGTACCCGCCGTTCTAAGAAAGCTACTACTGAAGCTGCTGCTCCGGCAGAAGCTCCGGTTGCTGAAGCACCGGCAGTTGAAGAGGCAAAAGCGGAAGAAGCTAAAGCTGAATAAATCGACTATTCTTTTCAATATAAAAGCCGTCTCTTGTGAAAGGGGCGGCTTTTTTACTTTGCATTCGGATATTTTGGGAGGAAAGAAGATATATCTTTCCTAAACATTCATTAAAAGGTTCTACTATTAAACAATTAAATGAAACAAACTGTTATCTTTGCAGATAGATATGGCAAAGTTTCTGAAGGTGATATTATTCCTGGTCCTTGCTACTGCCTTTTGTGGAAGTGTGAGTGATGCATTTACCGTACAGACGGTAGATGAAATGGTTATTGCCGCTCAAGTTAGTTTAGGAGAAGAGGGGGATACACAGAGAAATGATGTTCGGCAAGGAAGTTATATTCCGGCTCCGAAATTGCCATATTTGTCAGATGCAGAACTTGCAGGTTCCGCTGGAACTACTCAGTTGCTCACCTTTTCACGTGCGCAACGTTCGTATACAACAGAATATATCCTTTCGTTAAAAGACATGATAGAGCGGCTGGCTCATCGTGACGATGTACTGTCATTGCATCGCTCGAAGTTATTTGATACCAGCACTTCTTATCGCTGCCACCCTGCGTGTGAATATTATGTATTTATGCTCAGGCGAATTATCATTTAGACGTTTGAATGAATTCAGATTTATTTGCCTTATGTGGTCATAGACTGTACGAGGTGATTATTGGTATGTTTTATCAGTTAAACTTTTATTCATTTTAAACGATTTAAATTATGGCAACTCAAGCAATTGACGCAACTATTTTTGCGTCTACACACCCCGATATCGCAAAACGCACAAGTGTCTCCGGACTAATTTTTTCAGTGGCAATGCTGCTGTTAGGTATCCTTATATTTGCATCAACTTTTGAAGTAACTGACCGCTCATCTACGCTTAGTATGTTGTTGATGGTGTTAGGTACGGCATTTTTCCTCTTAGGAATATTCCGTTTGTTCTGGAAATCTAAAGAAGTGGTATATATTCCGACAGGAAGTATTACTAAGGAACGCAGTGTGTTCTTCGATTTGAAACACATGGGTAAGTTGAAAGAGATGATTGAAAAAGGCCAGCTTTCTATTGAAGAAGGTGTAAAGAGTGAAGGAAGCGGTAATGTACGTTTGGATGTTATACTTTCTCAAGATAATAAATTTGCAGCCGTTCAGCTGTTCCAGTTTGTGCCTTATACATACACTCCGGTAACCTCTGTACATTATTATACAGGGAATGATGCAGCAACCATATCGGCTTTCTTGGCGAAGTGTAAAGTGAACTAACCCTCAGGGTTTCTGGACTTAACTTTGAAGTTATGGGGATTAGTCGGTAACGGCTATCCCCATTTTTTTCATCAGGAAACAGGCATTCATATTCTGAGCTACTCCTTCGCGCAGACGATAAGAAAAGGTCAGTTCATTACCTGTGATGTCGGCTTCGAATCGGTAATTATGGATGTCATCAGGATAAATGTCGGCAAGCGTGCCGAGCATCAGGTCGTGAGTAGCGATGATACCATTTGCCTGTAAAGTCATGAATTGTTTGATAAGGGCGAGCGAGCCTTTCTGCTTATCCATGGAGTTGGTTCCTTTTAGAATCTCATCAAGGATGATGAAGAACTCTTCACCGGCTTGCAGTTTGTCGATGATAAGTTTCAGACGTTTCAGTTCTGCAAAGAAATAGGATTCGTTATCATTCAGGGAGTCGCTGGTGCGCAGACTGGTAATGAGTTGAGCAGGATACAGTTCCATACTCCGGGCGCAAACGGGGGTGCCGATGCAAGCCAGCAAATAGTTGATGCCTACCGTACGAAGATACGTACTTTTGCCTGCCATATTTGCTCCGGTGATAATAATGAAGAAAGGACGTTTTTCTATATCAATGTCATTACGTACACATTTGTCGCGGTTCATCAGTGGATGTCCCATAGATGCGGCGCGGAGACTGAAAGACCGGGTGGTAATAATAGGGTAGGAGTAATCCGGATGATTATAGGCGAATGTGGCCAATGAACAAAGAACATCCATGTGAGCGATAGCTGTCAGCCAGCGTGGCAGTTCAGAAGCATATTGCTCTTTCCATCCTTCAATCTGTATGATTTTGCGGATTTCCCAGAAGAATAATCCGTTGAGGGTGGCATATATGTAGGCGTTGTTTCGCTGATCGAGTTCGTTCATAAGCTTACTTAGACGCTGGATGGAGTGAGAAGCCGTTTGTTTTTCATCACCGATCCACTCTCTCACTTCCTTCAATATCGGACTTTTCATGGGTTGGTTCTCAATAAGTCGGAGCAGATTGGCATACGTTGCTAATATCTGTAGCTTCTTTCCGTAGACAGCTTGCATTTTAGTGATTTTACTAGTGAAACAAAAGCTGGCAAACACAAAGCATAACCATAGAATACCGAAAACAGTGAGCGGAATAATGCCTGCAATAGCCAATGCTATACATAAGATATTTATTCCACCCGCCAATAGCGGTAGCATGCGAAAGAAAACATTTTTCCGGAAGACACTGGGACTCTTAGCCCATGCCTTTAATTCATCTTCATCAGCAGCTTTTCCTTTATAGAGCAGTCCCAGAATACGGAATTCTTGTCGAAAGTTCAATTCCGATGTCAGTTCGCGAATGGCTTCCTGTCGGGATTCTATCTCTTTCTTATTTACCAGATGCGTGCCCAGCCAATTGGCTAACAAGCTTTTTCCAAGTTGCGTACAGGTACGGTTTATATACTGAAAAAGAGAATGTGGACCAAACACATCCAGGTCATAACTGTACTGGTGTGCCGGATCGATAAATTCTGCTCCGTCTTCAAAAGAGGATGTGTCATAGTTCAGCGCCGAAAGTTCTTGCTCATTGATTGCAATCTTTTTTTCCAGATAATCTTTCCGGTGAAACAGCCGGTTGTGATACTTTATCAATAGGATAAAAGGCAGAAGTGTAACGGCAATGATCCCCGTTAATACTATCCAGCCTGATGACCAGAAATATATAATTCCCGCAATTCCTGCAACAAATAACAATAATCGCAGTGAGCCTATGCGGTAAATCTTGTTTTGTACTTTATTTAATTCCGAACGTCCTTCTTCAGCGATGCGCTGATAAGTGGCGGTTATTTCATTGATTGTGTTCATTCTATTGTTTCTTTGCCGCAAAGGTAAAATAAGCCTGCTTTATAACCAAATGCTTCATCTGCTTTCTCTTGCTCTAATGAAGAACTTAGCATCCATATTTATGTTTCCTTTAAGAGAAGCGTTTGTTTCTCAGTGTGAAACTGTCTGTTTCTCGGTGTGAAACTGCTTGTTTCAAAGCATGAAACTGCTTGTTTCAAGGCATGAAACTTGCAGTTCCAAGTGATGAAACTATTCTTATCCATCAAGGTAGTAAGTTTTCGCCTTAGATATCCCTTTGATGAGTATTGCTTATTTTTCCAGTTACTCGCAGCTTTGAAGCGTATTATGCAGTATAGAGATAAGCCCAAGTATAAATATGCATGAACATAAATCTGCCGAAATTGCATTTTTCTTTTCAATAATTTGCTCTTCTTGGATAAATAATGTAACTTTCGCTCAGATAAAACTGTTTTAGAAAGAAAAGCTTGGGGTATGAAAAGGTGGTGGTTATTAGGCATATTCGGATTATTGGTTGCTTTGCATGGGAGCGCCCAGCAAGTGATATATGCCAATTTGAAGGAATTGGTGGAAGATCGTGGCGACACACTCTCCACATTGAAGATAGAGAAGCGCTCCAAGAATCAGATTTTACTGATGGGAGGTGCTGACTATCGCGTCTCGGTAGATGACAATCCCGGTCTCTGCCGATATTTGAAATCCCGTTGTTATGCGGTGAGGGCTGACTCGGCGTTATACGTTAACTGTAAGAAAGTGCGTTATAAACGTTTCCGTTTCGGCGGTTGGTATGCCCCTGCCATTTGGATACAGGGGAAAATTTATTTCTACGCACAGCCTGTAGGTTCTGTGGCGGCAAGTACCACACAACCTGCCGACGCTACAAAGCTGGGGGGAGATGTCGGTACGGCCATTGCTGCTTCGGGGCTGGTCAATGCGCGGGTTTATTATGAACTGAATCCGGAAACGGGTAAAGTAGAGTTCGTAGGAAAAGACAAAATGCTACAGCTACTAAAAAATGAGCCGGAACTTCTGAACGCCTTCTTACAGGAAAGCAGTGAAAGTGCGGAAGTTACAGGTAAATACTTACTACGCCTAAAATGACTAAATGATAAATAAATCCCGGTATTACTTGTTGATATCGGGATTTATTTCTATATTGCGGCAGCTTACAGAAGTAAACTGATGACATTTTGTAACCTTTCATCCTGCATGTTATGGAAATAACCTTAAGTAACACATTGCCCCCTTATCCCACTTTTGTAGAGGGTATCCGGAGGGCTCCTGACCGTGGCTTCACACTTTCGCCCGCACAAACTGCCACGGCGTTAAAGAACGCATTGCGTTATATCCCCAAAGAATTACACGAGACCCTCGCACCGGAGTTTATGGAAGAACTTCGTACCCGCGGGCGTATCTATGGCTACCGATATCGTCCGCAAGGTGATCTCAAAGCGAAACCTATCGATGCTTACAAAGGAAATTGCATTGAAGGCAAGGCTTTCCAGGTGATGATTGACAATAATCTCTGCTTCGACATTGCCCTCTATCCTTATGAACTCGTCACTTATGGCGAAACGGGACAGGTCTGTCAAAACTGGATGCAGTATCGTCTCATTAAACAGTATCTTGAAGTGCTGACTCAAGATCAGACACTCGTTATTGAAAGTGGACATCCACTGGGATTATTCCGTTCTAAGCCCGATGCACCACGCGTGATTATTACGAATGCCATGATGGTAGGTCTTTACGATAATCAGAAGGATTGGCACGTGGCCATGCAAATGGGAGTTGCCAACTACGGTCAGATGACTGCCGGAGGCTGGATGTACATTGGTCCTCAGGGTATTGTGCATGGTACCTTTAATACTCTGCTGAATGCCGGACGTATGAAGCTCGGTATTCCTCAGAATGGTGATTTGCGCGGACACCTGTTTATATCTTCCGGTTTGGGCGGCATGAGCGGTGCCCAGCCTAAGGCCGCCGAGATGTCGGGTGCAGCTTCCATTATAGCCGAGGTAGATATGTCACGTATTGAAACCCGGCATCGGCAAGGTTGGGTAGGGCATGTCACGGATTCTATTCCCGAAGCATTTTCGCTGGCGCATGAGGCGATGGACGGCAAGAAACCGATATCCATTGCTTATCATGGGAATATCGTTGACTTGCTGGAATATGCTGTAAACCAAAATATACATATAGACCTGCTTTCTGACCAAACTTCCTGCCATGCCGTTTACGAAGGCGGATACTGTCCGGCGGGAATTACTTTCGCCGAACGTACAAGTCTGTTGCATGAAGACCCGCAGAAATTCTGTGGACTGGTGAATGAATCGTTGGTGCGCCATTTCCGGGCTATAAAAGCCCTTGTAGAGCAGGGTACCTATTTCTTCGATTATGGAAACTCCTTTATGAAAGCCGTTTATGATGCCGGAGTTCGTGAAATTGCCAAAGAAGAAGATGATAAGAATGGATTTATATTCCCCAGTTATGTAGAAGATATCATGGGGCCGGAACTTTTTGATTACGGTTACGGACCTTTCCGCTGGGTATGTCTCAGTGGTAAACATGAAGATTTGATAAAGACCGATCATGCAGCGATGGAATGTATTGACCCGAACCGTCGCGGTCAGGATCTGGATAACTACAATTGGATACGTGACGCGGAAAAGAATAATCTTGTGGTAGGTACTCAGGCACGTATTCTTTATCAGGATGCGGCAGGACGTATGAAGATAGCGTTGAAGTTCAACGAAATGGTACGCAATGGTGAAGTAGGGCCTATTATGTTGGGACGCGATCATCACGATGTGAGCGGTACGGACTCTCCTTTCCGTGAAACTTCTAATATAAAAGATGGAAGCAATGTCATGGCGGATATGGCCGTGCAATGCTTTGCCGGAAACTGTGCCCGGGGAATGAGCCTCGTAGCACTGCACAATGGTGGTGGTGTGGGTATTGGAAAAGCCATAAATGGCGGCTTCGGTATGGTATGCGATGGTAGTGAGCGGGTGGATGAAATACTTCGTTCAGCTATGTTGTGGGACGTGATGGGCGGTGTGGCCCGGCGTTCATGGGCACGCAATGGGCATGCTATGGAGACGAGTGAAGAGTTTAACCGGACACATGCTGATGGTTATCATATTACGATGCCATACGTGGCTGATGACGAATTAGTAAATAAATACATATCATAAAAAGAGAATCATGAATAAAATCATCGAATGTGTCCCCAACTTCAGCGAGGGACGTGACTTGCAGAAAATAGATCAAATCATATCCCCTTTCCGTGGTAAACAAGGTGTAAAACTCTTGGATTACAGTAACGACGAAGACCACAACCGCCTGGTAGTAACCGTGGTAGGAGAACCGGAACCCCTTCGTGATGCCGTTCTCGAAGCTATCGGCATTGCTGTAAAGCTTATTGACCTTAACCACCACACCGGGCAACATCCCCGTATGGGTGCCGTAGATGTAGTTCCTTTCATTCCCATCAAGAATGTGACGATGGAAGAAGCTATCGCCCTTTCCAAAGAAGTAGGTGCGGAGGTAGGCAAACGCTATAATCTTCCTGTCTTTCTCTATGAGAAATCCGCATCAGCTCCGCATCGCGAAAATCTTGCTGCCGTGCGTAAAGGTGAGTTCGAAGGTATGGCAGAAAAGATAAAGCTACCCGAATGGCAGCCCGACTTTGGTCCTGCCGAACGCCATGCCACTGCCGGAACCGTTGCTATCGGTGCCCGCATGCCGTTGGTAGCCTACAATATCAATCTGAATACACCTAATCTGGATATCGCACATGATATTGCCAAGAAGATTCGTTTCATTGGCGGTGGCCTGCGTTATTGCAAAGCAATGGGAGTAGAGTTGAAAGACCGGGGCATTACTCAGGTTTCCATCAATATGACAGACTATACCCGTACCGCCCTTTACCGCGCTTTTGAACTGACCCGTGTAGAAGCACGTCGCTATGGGGTCAGCATTGTGGGAAGTGAGATTATCGGCCTTGTTCCGATGGAGGCGCTCATTGATACAGCTTCTTATTATCTTGGTTTAGAGAATTTCTCTATGCAACAAGTGCTTGAGGCGAGGATTATGGAAGAATAATAGAATGATAAAAGAACGCAAATTACGCAAATTACACAAATAAAGTTTTTAAATATGACCGAGAACCTGATAATTTTCAATGCCCGCGTTGTAACCCCCATCGGCTTTTCCGCCCGTTGTGGCAAAGAGATGGGGGATCTATGCATCATTGATAATGCTACAATAGAAGTAACCGACGGTATCATTTCCTATGTCGGCCCTTCCCGGGGCGAGATGCGTGACGGATATTATCAACGCTACTGGCACTACAATGCTCGTGGCAAATGCCTGTTACCCGGCTTCGTCGATTCGCATACCCACTTTGTATTTGGTGGCGAACGTGCCGAAGAGTTCTCCTGGCGATTGAAAGGAGAAAGCTATATGTCTATCATGGAGCGTGGTGGTGGCATTGTAAGCACTGTAAAGGCCACCCGCGAATGTAGTTTTATTCAACTCCGCTCCAAAGCCGAAGTTTTTTTGAGGCAAATGAGTAATATGGGGGTTACTACCGTAGAAGGCAAGAGCGGCTACGGACTGGATAAGGAAACGGAGCTTCTGCAACTCAAAGTCATGCGTAGCCTGAATAATGACGAACATAAGCGGGTAGATATTGTATCCACTTTTCTGGGTGCGCATGCCGTACCCGAGGAATATAAGGGACGTACGGATGAATACCTTGATTTCATTATCAGTGATGTCCTGCCTTGTGTTGCCAAAAACGAACTGGCCGAGTTTTGTGATGTCTTCTGCGAACAAGGTGTTTTCTCTGTCGAACAATCTCGCCGTCTGCTGCAAGCAGCCAAGGAATATGGTTTGGGCTTGAAACTCCATGCCGATGAAATCGTTCCGCTGGGGGGGGCCGAACTGGCTGCCGAGCTTTCTGCTGTTTCTGCAGATCATCTGTTGCATGCATCCGATACAGGTATCCGCGCTATGCGGGATGCCGGAACCGTTGCAACTTTACTTCCTCTTACAGCTTTTGCCCTGAAAGAACCTTATGCACGCGGTCGCGAAATGATTGATTCCGGTTGTGCCGTAGCCCTTGCCACAGATCTCAATCCGGGCAGTTGTTTCTCCGGTTCCATTCCGTTGACTTTTGCCCTGGCATGTATCTATATGCATCTTACTATTGAAGAAGCTATCACCGCCCTCACCCTGAACGGGGCTGCTGCCTTGAACCGGGCGGATAGTATCGGCAGCATCGAAGTAGGCAAGAAGGGGGATTTTGTAGTGCTGAATTCTGATAATTACCATTTCCTGCCTTATTATGTCGGTATGAATTGTGTAAATACCACCATCAAAGAAGGAGTGATTTATCCTGTATTGTAAAAACCTTTAAAGAAAAATACCATGTTAGTTGATTTAACAGTAAAAGAATTTTTGAATAAAGTGGCGGGCAGTGATCCCGTTCCCGGTGGCGGGAGCATTGCTGCCTTGAACGGTGCCGTAGCTTCGGCACTTGCCGCTATGGTTGCTAATCTCACCATCGGCAAGAAGAATTACGAAGAACACGAGGAACTTATGAACCATATTGCTTCTCTCGCACTGAGAGAGAAAGACGTATTCATAGCTGATATAGATCGTGACTCGGAAGCCTATGATGCCGTATTTGCCTGCTTTAAAATGCCTAAGGCTACCGATGAAGAAAAAGCTGCCCGCAGTGCTGCCATTCAGGAAGCTACTAAGTATGCCGCTCTTGTCCCCATGCAAGTAGCACGTAATGCCTACGAGCTGATGTCGGTAATTGCCGACGTTGCCCGTTTGGGAAACCGTAATGCAGTGACTGATGCTTGTGTGGCCATGATGTCCGCCCGTACAGCTGTACTGGGTGCCTTGCTGAATGTTCGCATCAACCTGGGTTCCATCAAAGATAAAACCTTTGCAGATGAACTTCAAAGAGAAGCCGATGTGCTGGAACGCTTGGCTTGTGAGCGCGAAAAAGAAGTATTGGATGTTGTTAACCAAGAATTACGAGTATGAAAAATGTCTATCATGTAGGGTCCGGTGAACTCACATTCGACATCATCGAACGAATTATCAACGAGAATCTGAAACTGGAACTGGCCCCCGAAGCCAAAGAACGGATACAGAAATGTCGCGACTACCTCGATCATAAGATAGCCGAGTCCGAAGAACCTTTGTACGGTATCACCACAGGCTTCGGTTCCCTGTGTAGCAAAAATATATCCCCCGATGAACTGGGCACCTTGCAGGAAAACCTGATAAAGAGTCATGCTTGCAGCGTCGGTGAAGAAATACGTCCCGTCATCGTCAAACTAATGATGTTGCTGAAAGCCCATGCCCTTTCTCTGGGGCATAGCGGTGTGCAAGTTATTACCGTACAGCGTATCCTCGATTTCTTCAACAACGATGTGATGCCCATTGTCTACGACCGCGGTTCGCTCGGTGCATCCGGTGATCTGGCTCCTCTTGCCAATCTCTTCCTGCCGCTTATCGGTGTGGGCGATGTTTATTATAAAGGTAAGAAGCGCGAAGCTATTAGTGTCCTCGATGAGTTCGGCTGGGAACCGGTGAAACTTATGAGTAAAGAGGGGCTTGCCCTGCTCAACGGTACGCAGTTTATGAGTGCCAATGGTGTGTTTGCCATTCTGAAAGCTTTTCGACTCTCCAAGAAAGCCGATCTTATTGCCGCTCTTTCCCTCGAAGCTTTCGATGGGCGTATTGATCCTTTTATGGATTGTATCCAGCAAATTCGTCCGCACCGGGGACAAATCGAGACAGGCGATAATTTCCGTAAACTCCTGGAAGGCAGTGAAATCATTACTCAATACAAAGCCCATGTGCAAGATCCGTACTCTTTCCGCTGCATCCCCCAAGTGCATGGTGCAACGAAAGATGCCATTCGTTATGTCTCTTCTGTCTTGCTGACCGAAATTAATTCTGTAACGGATAATCCTACTATCTTTCCCGATGAAGACCGTATCATCTCCGGCGGAAATTTCCACGGTCAGCCACTTGCCATTTCTTATGACTTCCTCGGCATCGCCCTTGCCGAATTAGGTAACATTTCCGAGCGGCGTGTGGCACAGCTTATCATGGGACTGCGCGGTCTGCCTGAATTTCTGGTAGCCAATCCCGGTTTGAACTCCGGTTTTATGATACCACAATATGCTGCTGCTTCCATGGTTAGTCAGAATAAGATGTATTGCTATGCTGCCAGCAGTGATTCCATTGTTTCCTCCAACGGACAGGAAGATCATGTCAGCATGGGAGCTAATGCAGCTACCAAATTGTACCGTATCATGGACAATCTGGAACACATTCTCTCCATCGAATTGATGAATGCCGCACAGGGTATCGAATTCCGTCGTCCTTTAAAGACTTCTCCCGCTTTGGAACGCTTCCTGAACGAATATCGCAAGGAAGTCCCTTTTATTAAAGACGACATTGTCATGTACAAAGAAATTCATAAGACAGTGGCGTTTCTGAACCGGACGAAGTTCGATTATTGACATTCTTCCCAATAAATCTGCCGGAAGCATAATAAATATTAATATAGTTAATCTTTCAAAGGAAACTCAATTGGCGAATTGAGTTTTCTTTCTATATTTGCCCAGTTTTATTCCGAAAGTGGACATTCTTCTACTTGAAATCTAAAAAATTAAAGAGAAAATTGAAATGAAAACGGGCGACAATATGAAAGAACACCCTCAAAGATTAGAGTTGCGGGAGCGTATCATCGATACTGCTCTGAATTCTTTTGCTACTCATGGCATCAAGAGTATTACGATGGATGACATTGCTGCGGCATTAGGTATATCCAAACGTACTTTGTATGAAGTTTTTTCTGATAAAGAAACCTTACTGATGGAATGTCTCCTGAAAGCTCAGCGTGAGGGAGATGCTTACGTGAAAGATGTCTATGAAAAGGCTTCGAATGTATTGGAAGTTTTGTTAAAACTCTACCAGCGGAGTATCGAGAAGTTTCACAATACTAATAAAAAGTTTTTTGAAGACATCAAGAAATACCCTAAAGTCTATGCTGAATTGATGAAGCGTCGCAACCGCGATTCCGAGGAAACGATTGCTTTCTTTAAACTGGGTATACAGCAAGGGTACTTCCGCGATGATGTTAACTTTACGATTGTAAACCTGTTGGTGCGCGAACAGCTCGACTTGCTGATGAATACGGATCTCTGCAAAGAGCACTCTTTCCTGGAAGTATATGAATCTATCATGTTCACTTATCTCCGGGGAATATCAACAGAAAAAGGTGCTCGTAAACTGGAAGAATTTATCCGGGAATACCGTAAGAGCCGACAGCCCAATACGGAATAAAAAATAATCCTAATATACATACAGATTTATTTTTATGGACAGACAACTATTTTTGGCAAGTAAGAAAATTATGTTGACTGTGGTCCTTTTATTGGCTATAAGCTATGTACAGGCACAGGAAACAAAAGAACCCCTAACCTTGACCCTCGACAAAGCACTGGAAATCGCACTTAGTGATAACCCTACGATAAAGGTTGCTGAAGAGGAAATAGCCCTGAAAAAGGTGGCTAACAAGGAGACCTGGCAAAGTTTATTGCCAGAGGCCAGCATTGGCGGAACATGGAACCATACGATTACGGCAGCCCAGATGAACCTCGGCGGTCAGTCTTTCAAAATGGGTCAGGACGATTCGAATACAGTAAGCGGGACTCTGAATATCAGCTTACCGTTATTTGCCCCTTCGGTCTACAAAGCAATGTCTATGACGAAAACCGACATAGAGTTGGCAGTAGAAAAATCTCGTGCTTCTAAGCAGGATCTGGTGAATCAGGTTACTAAAGCGTATTATCAGTTAATGTTGGCACAAGACTCTTATGAGGTTTTGCAGAAGAGTTATAAATTGGCGGAAGACAATTATAACGTGGTCAATGCAAAATACCAGCAGGGAGCCGTCAGCGAATTTGATAAGATTAGCGCTGAAGTACAAATGCGTAGTGTAAAGCCGAATGTCATTTCAGCGGGAAATGCCGTTACCTTATCCAAACTTCAGCTGAAAGTGCTGATGGGAATAACGGAAGACTTCGATCTCAAGATTGCCGATAATCTGGCTAACTATGAGACCGATTTGTTTGCTAACCAATTGAATGAACTGAATGAAGGTTTGGTGAACAATACCACAATGAAGCAATTCGACCTGAACATGAAGATGCTCAATCAGAGTCTGAAATCTCTGAAAACAAACTTCATGCCGACACTGGGAATGAACTATTCTTATCAATACCAGTCATTGTATAATAATAACTGGAATGTGTTCGACTATAATTGGGGCGGAAGTTCTGCTTTGGTATTTACCCTGAATATCCCTCTTTATAAAGCCAGTAACTTTACGAAACTGAAGACCGCACGAATTCAGATTAATCAGTTAAAGGAAAACCGCACGGATACGGAGCGTAAACTGAACATGCAGATTACCAGCTACCAGAACAATATGGCAGCAAGTTCAGAGCAGGTGGTAAGTAATAAAGAGAACGTAATGCAAGCTCAGAAGGCAGTGGAAATAGCCGGGAAGCGCTATGAAGTAGGTAAAGGTACAGTGCTGGAACTTAACAGTTCGCAAGTGTCGTTAACCCAGGCTGAACTGACTTATAACCAATCTATTTACGACTATCTGGTATCTAAGGCTGATCTTGACCAGGTTTTAGGTCGCGACTATTCAACTAATAAGTAAAAAGAAAAATCACAACGATATGAAAAAAAGTGTTCAATTAATTGCCCTGGTGGCAGTTGCTCTGCTGAGCTCATGCAGTGGTGGAGAGAAAGACAAGGCTACAGCTGAAAAGGTAGATGAAAAACCGAGAGTTAAACTGGCCTCTGTGACCGCACGTCCTGTAGATCAGATCCAAGAATATACCGCTACTGTTCAGGCAGAAGTGAAAAACAATATTGCTCCTTCTTCTCCGGTGCGTATCGATCAGATATTTGTGGAAGTGGGCGACCGTGTATCTAAAGGTCAGAAATTGGTACAGATGGATGCTGCCAATCTGAAGCAGGCGAAGTTCCGTCTGGATAACCAAGAAATAGAATTCAAGCGTACTGACGAATTATATAAGGTGGGCGGTACTTCCAAATCAGAATGGGATGCGGCCAAAATGGCATTGGACGTACAGAAGACAACGTATAAGAATCTGTTGGAAAATACTGCGTTGCTCAGCCCCATCAATGGTGTGGTGACAGCTCGTAATTACGATAACGGCGATATGTACAGTGGAGGTGATCCGGTGTTGGTAGTAGAGCAAATCACTCCGGTGAAACTGATGATCAACGTTTCCGAAGGCTACTTTGCGAAAGTAAAGAAAGGTTCTCCTGTAGCTGTCAAAGTAGATGTGTATGGTGACGAAGAGTTTGAAGGAACGATAAATCTGGTTTATCCTACCATTGACCCGAATACCCGTACTTTCCCTGTTGAAGTGCGTTTGACTAACCGCGACCAGAAAGTCCGTCCGGGTATGTTTGCCCGTGTAACGTTGAATTTCGGAACACAGGAACACGTAGTTGTGCCCGATTTGGCTATTGTGAAACGTGCCGGTTCCGGCGACCGCTATGTATATGTATATAAGGACGGAAAAGTTTCTTATAACAAAGTTGAACTGGGCCGTCGTATGGATACGGAATATGAGTTGATTTCCGGTGTGGATAACAATTCGCAGGTGGTCGTTGCAGGACAGTCTAAGTTGGCTGATGGCGTAGAAGTAGAAGTCGAGAAATAATGATTAACGATTAGCGATTAGTGACTGCTTCTTGTGTCATAATGCTGCAAGGAGCTCATCACTCATCACTTATCACTAAACACTAATAACATGAGTTTATACGAAGGAGCGGTTAAAAAACCGATTATGACCTCGCTCTGCTTTTTGGCAGTAGCGATATTTGGTCTGTTCTCTTTGTCAAAATTACCGGTGGATCTTTACCCGGATATCGAGACCAACACCATTATGGTGATGACTTCCTATGCGGGAGCCAGTGCGTCGGATATTGAGAACAATGTGACCCGTCCGTTAGAAAATACGCTGAATTCTGTCAGCAACCTGAAACATATTACTTCCAGATCTTCAGAGAATATCTCTGTGATAACATTGGAGTTCGAATATGGATATGATATTGACGTGCTGACGAATGATGTGCGTGATAAACTGGATATGGTAAGCTCTCAGCTTCCCGATGAAGTGGAGACACCTATTATCTTTAAGTTCAGTACGGACATGATTCCTATCCTGCTGCTTTCCGTTCAGGCGGAAGAGAGTCAGCCGGCACTTTATAAAATATTGGACGACAACATCGTAAATCCGCTGGCTCGTGTGCCGGGTGTGGGTACGGTGTCTATCTCCGGTGCACCCAAACGTGAGGTGAATGTTTATTGCGATCCTAACAAACTGGATGCTTATAATCTTTCAGTGGAGACCATCAGTTCTATTATTAGTGCTGAAAACCGCAATACACCGGGTGGTACCTTCGATGTGGGAAACAATACCTATTCACTTCGTGTAGAGGGGGAGTTCAAGGACCCCAAGGAGATGGAGAATATTGTAGTAGGTACGCACAATGGAGCTTCCGTTTATTTGCGCGATGTGGCAACAGTGGTAGACTCTGTGGAAGAACGTGCGCAGAAGACGTATAGTAATGGTGTACAAGGAGCTATGATTGTGGTACAGAAGCAGTCCGGTGCCAACTCTGTGGCTATTTCGCAAAAAGTAATTGATATGTTGCCGCAGTTGCAGAAATCGTTGCCGAGTGACGTGAAGCTGGGTATCATTGTTAATACTTCCGATAACATTCTGAATACCATTGACAGTTTGGAAGAGACTATCATGTACGCCATGTTGTTCGTAATCCTGGTGGTATTTGTATTCTTGGGGCGTTGGCGTGCTACGGTTATTATCTGTATCACTATCCCAATGTCATTGGTAGCCTCATTTATCTATTTGGGTATTATAGATGGCGGTTCGCTGAATATTATTTCGCTCTCTTGTCTTTCCATTGCTATCGGTAATGTGGTGGACGATGCTATTGTAGTGCTTGAGAATGTGACGACCCATATTGAACGAGGGTCCGAGCCGAAGCAGGCAGCGGTTCATGCCACGAATGAGGTGGCCATCTCCGTTATTGCCTCGACGCTGACCATGATTGCGGTATTCTTCCCGCTGACTATGGTGAGCGGTATGTCCGGTGTATTGTTCCGCCAGTTGGGTTGGATGATGTGTGTGATCATGACTGTTTCTACTATTTCGGCTTTGTCATTTACACCGATGATGTGTGCGCAACTCCTGCGTTTGCAGAAGAAGCAGAGTAAGTGGTTCATTGCTTTCTATAAACCGATTCAGCGTGCGCTCGATGCACTCGATGTGTGGTATCAGAACCGTCTGAATTGGGCTGTACGCCATCGTATAACTATCATGATTGGTTGTGCCACTTTCTTTGTGGCAAGTTTGTTCTGTGCCAAATATATTGGTACGGAGTTCTTCCCGGCGGCTGATAATAGTCGTATCGGTGTGAATTTGCAACTTCCCATAGGTGCTCGTGTAGAGCGTGCGCAAGCATTGGCTTCGGAACTGACGGAAAAGTGGATGAAGCGTTACGAAGGTGTGATGAGGGTTTGTAACTATACTGTGGGACAGGCTGATTCGGATAATACTTTTGCTTCCATGCAGGACAATGGTAGTCATATTATCAGCTTTAACATCAGTTTGGTGAGTCCGGGTGACCGTAAAGTCAAGTTGGAAACGGTCTGTGATGAGATGCGTGAAGACTTGAAGGCCTATCCCGAGTTGGATAAGGCACAGGTAATTTTGGGTGGTAGTACCGGTGGTATGAGTGCCCAGGCCAGTGCCGACTTTGAAGTATATGGTTATGATTTTACTGCTACGGATAAAGTCTCGGCCGAACTGAAAGAGAAACTGCTGAATGTAAAAGGTGTGAGTGAAGTAAACATCAGCCGTCAGGATTATCAACCTGAATATCAGGTAGACTTCGACCGTGAGAAACTGGCATTGCATGGACTGAATCTGTCGACCGCTTCCGGTTATCTTCGTAACCGCGTGAACGGAGCCTTAGCTTCTTATTATCGTGAGGACGGTGATGAGTACGATATCCGTGTGCGTTATGCTCCTGAGTTCCGTACAAAGATTGAAGATTTGGAGAACATTCTTATTTATACACCTTCTGGTGAAGGTATCCGTGTGAAGGATCTCGGTAAAGTGGTTGAACGTTCGGCTCCTCCTACCATCGAGCGTAAGGACCGTGAACGTATTGTGACTGTATCTGCCGTTATTTCGGGAGTTCCATTAGGTGACGTAGTTGCCGATGGTAATGCCATTATCGATAAGATGGACTTGCCGAGTGGTATTTCTATCCAGATTTCGGGTTCGTATGAGGACCAGCAGGATTCGTTCTCCGACTTAGGTACACTGGCTGTATTGATTATCATTCTGGTATTTATTGTAATGGCCGCCCAGTTTGAGTCTTTGAGTTATCCGTTTATTATCATGTTCTCCATCCCGTTTGCATTCAGCGGTGTGTTGATGGCCCTCTTCTTTACGGGCACCAACCTGAACGTAATGAGTTTGCTGGGTGGAATCATGTTGATTGGTATCGTGGTGAAGAACGGTATCGTGCTGATTGACTATATCACACTCTGTCGCGAGCGCGGTATGGCGGTACTCCACTCTGTGGTTACGGCAGGTCGTAGCCGTTTGCGCCCGGTATTAATGACTACGTTGACTACTATCCTCGGTATGGTTCCGATGGCTGTAGGTCAGGGTGAAGGTGCCGAGATGTGGCGTCCGTTGGGTGTGGCCGTAATTGGTGGTTTGACGGTATCTACCATCTTGACGCTGATTTTGGTTCCCGTGCTTTATTGCTCGTTTGCCGGCATTGGTATCAGACGCAACCGTCGTAAGATCAAGAAAGATCGTGAACTGAATGATTACTATCAGGTTCATAAAGAGAAGATGACGAAACCAAGAAAACAATAATTGGATTTATGATTTATGAATTGCCATTCGGTCTTTATCGTTTTGTGGTTCATAGATCATAATCATAAATCATAAATCAAATGAAATCCGTATTTATAACATTCGACCAGGCGTTCTTTGAGCGCATTATGGCGTTACTCGACCGTCAGGGTTGCCGTGGATTCAGCTATTGGCAGCAAGTGCAGGGACGTGGCAGCAAGACGGGAGAGCCGCATTATGGCAGTCACGCATGGCCCAGTATGTGCTCTGCTATTATTACTATTGTAGACGAAGCTAAAGTTGACCCGTTGCTTGATGCGCTCCATCGGATGGACGAAGAGACGCAGCAACTCGGTCTCCGGGCATTCGTCTGGAATATCGAGAAGACTATATAGTTTACGCAAGACGCCCGCATAGCCTGTGCAAGACCGTCGCATAGGGTAGTGGAGGCGTTCACTAATAACTTGATAGAGGGAAATCTTACAAAACGTGAAGATTTCCCTCTCTTTTTATGTCTTTTCTCTATCTTTGCAAATCCTTTATGGACAACATGGAAAAGAATTATCTGAAATATACTTGCATTTGGGCATTGATTATATTGGCGGGCTTGTTACTGATGTACTTCCTGCCCGCTTTTACGGTAGGTGAACACGTAATGAGGCGTGTCGACTTGCTGGGTGACGTGCGTACTCAGAAAGATATTGCGGAAGAACCGGACAGTTTGCTTCCGCCTCCGCCGAAGGTGAAACCTGCTTTTGTGGATACCTGCCGTGCGGGTATGACGTGCATTGAAGACTACAGCGACTCTACTTTGCGTGGCATGACACCTTTTTACCGGGCTTTGGATGAATTGGCACAGCGTCCCCGTCAGGTACGTATTGCCGTTTTCGGAGATTCCTTCATTGAAGCGGATATTCTTACTGCGGATTTGCGTAATATGTTGCAGGATAAATATGGTGGTTGCGGAGTAGGTTTTGTTACCATTACTTCTATGACCAGCGGATTCCGTCCTACCGTGCGGCATTCGTTTGGTGGTTGGCAAAGCCATTCTGTAATGGATTCTACTTTCTTTGACCGCAAGAAGCAAGGTATTTCCGGACATTACTTTGTTCCCCGTTCCGGTGCTTATGTGGAATTGAAGGGACAAAACAAATATGCTTCCCATCTGGATACCTGTGAACAGGCTTCTATCTTCTTTTATAGTAAAGGAGAAGTCACCCTTTCTGTGAATGTCAACCGGAACGAAAAGCAAACCCGTACTTTCCTGGCTACAGATGATTTGCAGGAAATGCAAGTGGATGGAAATATCGGTTCTGTCCGTTGGACGGTTGATGAGGCGGATTCTACCTTATTCTATGGTTTGGCTATGGATGGTAAAAAAGGAATTATTCTGGATAATTTCTCTTTGCGTGGCAGTTCGGGCTTATCCTTGCGTTCTATTCCTGTGTGGATGATGCACGAATTTAATGAGCAACGTCCTTACGATCTGATTATCTTGCAATATGGATTGAACGTTGCTACTGAACGTGGGCGGAATTATGACAAATACATTGCAGGTATGCAGACTACTATTGATCATTTGAAGGATGCATTTCCACAAGCAGGTATTTTGATAGTCAGCGTAGGTGACCGGGATTATAAGACGGAAGATGGTACTCTACGCACAATGCCCGGCATTAAAAATCTGGTGCGTTACCAACAAAATCTGGCGGCGGATAACGACATTGCTTTCTGGAATATGTTCGAAGCAATGGGAGGAGAGGGGAGCATGGCGAATCTGGTACATGCCAAGCCTTCTTTGGCGAATTATGACTATACGCATATTAATTTCCGGGGAGGTAAGCACCTGGCAGGCCTACTTTATGAAGCGCTTGTGTATGGAAAGGAACAGTACGACAGGAGGAGGGCTTATGAAGCGGAATAATGTAAATAGGGTTCTATTGAACGATTTTTTAGGCGCGGATTACGCGGATTACACGGATTCTTTTGTCTCAAGAAAGTTACATTTAGAGTATTCGTATCTACACTGTAATCCGTGTAATCCGCGTAATCCGCGCCTAAAATTTTCTTATATACTAATATTCTTTCTTCTGTGTTTTTCTCCGCTTCATGCCCAGGACCCTATTCCATCCTGCCCTCTAATTAGTAAAGTCACAGCAAATTGTGACACACTCCGTTCTTATTCTCAGCGTACGGATACTGTTGCTGTTCCTCAAATAGCTTTTCCTTCCGGCTTTCAGCAACTTGGTGAAAATGAGTTGACGGATAGCCTTGGCATCCTCAATCCTTTTTGGGAAAAGTTGCGTCTGTTACATGCCGGCTTTTCTACAGATACCATCCGTATCGTACATATCGGTGACAGCCATATCCGTGGACGTATCTTGCCCCGTACCACCGGAACGCTGCTGACAGAAACTTTTGGTGCTATCTCTTATACCGATATGGGTATCAATGGCGCTTTTTGTACCACCTTTACCCGTCCCGACCGTATTTCTGATATTGCCGCCCTGCATCCTGACCTGGTTATACTGTCTTTCGGAACGAACGAAAGCCATAACCGACGTTATAACACCCTGTTACACTACCGACAAATGGATGAACTGGTGCGTATGCTTCGCGACAGTCTGCCCAATGTACCCTTACTGATGACAACTCCTCCCGGTTCCTACGACAGCTTCCGGAAAAGTCGTCGCCGCCGCACCTATTCCATTAATCCCCGTACTGCTATTGCCGTAGAAACCATGCGTCGTTTTGCTGATGACAACGGTCTTGCAGTGTGGGATATGTACGAAGCGGTGGGAGGGAGACAGCGTGCTTGTCTGAACTGGCAGGAAGCAAAATTGATGCGTCCGGACCATGTACATTATCTTCCCGAAGGATATGTGCTGCAAGGTGAATTGTTTTATCAAGCTCTTTTAAAAGCCTATAATGATTATGTGGGATATTGACTTTAACCGTCTGCGAGACGTATTCGTTTATGACCCGCAAGCGCCGATGATATTCAGTAGCGGCATTTTCTTGTGGTTGTTTGCAGCATTTATACTGGTTTATCTGCTGTTGCAACACCGTCTGACTGCACGCTTGTTGTTTGTTACCGCATTCTCCTATTATTTTTATTATAAAAGTAGCGGAACTTACTTTTTCCTGCTGGCACTTGTCACGGTAAGCGATTTCTTTATTGCTCGTTTTATGGCAGGTACTTCCGTAGGCTGGAAACGTAAGGCAAGTGTTGTGCTTAGCCTTGCTATTAATCTTGGTTTGCTTGCATACTTCAAATATACTAATTTTCTGGGAGATGTCTTCGCTTCGCTGCTAGGCGGCACGTTCCATCATTACGATATATTCCTCCCTGTGGGTATTTCTTTCTTTACTTTCCAGTCACTTAGCTATACCATCGATGTTTATCGCAAAGATATAACCCCTCTTACTAATTTGCTGGATTATGCTTTTTACGTATCCTTCTTCCCACAATTGGTGGCAGGTCCTATTGTACGTGCCCGTGACTTTATCCCACAGATACGCCGTCCTTTGTTCGTATCCCATGAGATGTTCGGAAGGGGGATATTCTTGATTGCAAGCGGTCTATTCAAGAAAGCGATTATTTCGGATTATATCAGCGTGAACTTTGTAGAACGTATTTTTGATAATCCTACGCTCTATTCCGGAGTAGAAAATCTGATGGGTGTTTATGGATATGCCTTGCAAATCTATTGCGACTTTTCCGGATACAGTGATATGGCTATCGGAATAGCCTTGTTGTTAGGTTTTCATTTTAATAAGAACTTTGACTCTCCTTATAAGTCCGCTTCTATTACGGAGTTTTGGCGGCGATGGCACATTTCGCTTTCCAGTTGGCTGAAAGATTATCTCTATATATCTTTGGGTGGAAACCGGAAAGGAAAGATTCGCCAGTATGCCAATCTTGTCATTACCATGTTTTTGGGTGGTTTGTGGCATGGCGCTTCCTGGAATTTTGTCGTTTGGGGATTGTTCCATGGCATTGCTTTGGCGGCACATAAATTCTGGATGACGCTGACTGGAAGAAAGAAGGGAGAAGAAAGCCACGGCATCCGCCGTTTCTTCGGTATACTGATCACATTCCACTTTGTTTGTTTCTGCTGGATATTCTTCCGCAATGCGGACTTTTCCACTTCTTTGGATATGATCAAACAGATCTGTACCACTTTCCGTCCGCAACTTTTCCCGCAACTGATTGCAGGCTATTGGGAAGTGTTTGTACTGATGGCATTAGGTTTCTTTCTGCATTTCTGCCCTGATCGTTGGGAGAATGCTTGCTGTAAAACAGTAACCCGCCTTCCCCTTATGGGAAAGGCGGTTCTGATGCTTGCTTTAATTTACTTGGTAATCCAGATGAAGAGTACGGAGATTCAGCCTTTCATTTATTTCCAGTTCTAAAGTTTCTCCTCTCCCTCCATTGGGGAGAGGTTTCTAATCCACCTCTATTTCGTCAATGAACATATAAGCAGCTTTTCCTTCGCCTGCATGTCCTTTCGGCAGGGCAGGGCTGCGCTTGATGACAACTTTCACATACTGTGCTTTCACCGGATCGAAAGTTATCTCATAGTTTTCCACACCTTTCTTATCAATGTTTGTTTCTGCCGGAATATCCTTAACGGCTACTTCGCGAAACTCTTTGTTATCGTCAGATACAGAGACTACCAACCCTGTACTTCCCATAATCCAGGCACTCATATCGACAATGGCGTTCGTAGCTACCCGCTTGATTTCTGTTTCCTGTCCCAGGTCGATGATGGCTTCCACATCACCACCTACAAAGCCTAACCAGGCTCCGGTGGCATAGCTATCATTTCCCTTCATACCATCTACTAAGGTGATAGCACCTCCGAATTTATATTTTTCCGAAGGCTGGAAGGTCAGTTCGATAGGGCAATATGTAGCCTTATTGAAAGAAATCTTTTTATTCACCACTTTACTCTTTCCTTCCGGGCGGATAACCACTGCCTGGAAATCTGCTGTTTCAGTAATGGCAACAGGCTCTGTGTATTTCAATGAAGCTGTAGTCGGTTCGGTCCCATCTAATGTATAATAAATAGGAGCGTCATCAATAGTACTCAATGTGACTACTACCGCTTTCTTGGCAACATCCGGTGTGAAGTCGACCTTCAAATCGAATACATGCTTGGCATAGTTGAAGCCATCTCTTTGATAGAACTTCATCAGGCGAGCCAGGCGTTTAGTGAAATCTTTGAAATCTTTCTTTTCGGGTTGCGTCCATTGTACTTCGGCAAGGGCAGCCATACGGGGTAATACCATGTATTCCACATGTTCGGTGGTAGTTATGTACTCTGTCCATAAGTTGGCTTGGGCACCAATAATATGTTTTTTCTGTTCTTCATTCAGATCGAAAGTAGGATCCAGACTATACACCTTTTCTATGGGTACATATCCACCGATACCCAGCGGTTCATCCTTGGTGTCTGCCGTCTGATAATAATCGAAATAACAATAGGTGTTGGGCGTCATAATTACATCATGTCCCATTTGTGCCGCTTCTATGCCTCCGGATGCTCCGCGCCATGACATTACTGTCGCATTGGGGGCTACATCGCCTTCCAGAATTTCGTCCCAGCCGATAATCCGGCGTCCCTTGCTGTTCAGGAACTTCTCGATACGTGTCATGCAATAACTTTGCAGGCGATCTTCTGCGGTATGTTTTTTATCAGCTTTCAGCCCTTCCGCTTTGATACGTGCCTGGCATTTCGGACATTTTTCCCAACGGGTACGTGGAGCTTCATCGCCACCGATATGTACATATTCTGATGGGAATATTTCGATGATTTCACTCATTACGTCTTCCAGGAATTGCATGGTTTTATCATTACCGATGCAGAGTACGTCTTCAAATACGCCCCAACGAGGACATACTTCATATGGACCGCCTGTACATCCCATTTCCGGATAAGCAGCTAATGCGGCAAGCATATGTCCCGGCAAGTCTACTTCCGGAATTATCGTGATGTAACGTTCCTGCGCATACTTCACGATTTCTTTAGCTTCTTCCTGTGTATAGAAACCACCATACGGCGTATTGTCGTACTCTTGTGTGTTTCTTCCGATTACCGTACGACTGCGTTGAGAACCTATTTCCGTAAGTTTCGGATATTTCTTGATCTCAATACGCCAGCCCTGGTCTTCAGTCAGGTGCCAGTGGAAAGTATTCATATTGTGCAGTGCCAGCAAGTCTATATATTTCTTTATAAACTCTTTGGGGAAGAAGTGACGTCCTACGTCGAGGTGCATACCGCGGTAACTGAAGCGCGGTTCGTCCTTAATTTCACCTGCCGGTATCAGGACGGTTGCTCCTTTGGCTTCGGCGGGAATGGATTTGCGTAAAGTCTGGATGCCATAGAACACTCCGTTTTCGGTTTGTCCGTTGATGCTGATTCCTTCGGGGGTGGTAGTCAGCACATAGCCTTCCTTGTTTGCAATGCCCGGGTCGAGCCCCAGTACAATTGCATTTTTCACTTGTTCTCCTGCCGCGATGGCCTTTGTTTTCGGTGCGTAGTTCGTGGCTTGTTGGATGTACTCCGACAGGAACTCAGCATTGCGTTGCAATAAGGCATTGTTTTCCGGATAAGCGATGAGAACATTTTCGTTCAGTTTGAACGGATTTCCCTGGGTTAAACTTACCTCTTGGGGGAGAGGTATCACTTGGTAGTTAGCTTCTTTCTCCGCGGTACACGAAGCGCATGCCAAGGCGAGAGCACTTGCAAGAAGTGCGTGGTTAAGTTTTCTCATGGTGTTAGTATTTAATTGATTGTACAAATGCAAATGTACGTGATTATCTTCGAATTTTCACATAAACGGACGCAAAAGTATACTTCCGGTACTGAAGAAAACTACAAACCGGCTTGTCTGCTTAAAGTCCGGTAGAGTTCGTTCATCTTCTCATTTCTCAATGCGTTGATCTCTTCCGCTTGTCCGGGTTTCAGATAATCTTTGTTGAGTTTGATGAAACGTTTGTCCAGTTTCCCGGCTTCACCGATGATTTTTTTAAGTTGCGTGGCAAGTCCGGAAGCCTGTGATACATCATATTTCGAAGATTCGTAGGTGAACTCCACTTCTTTGTACTGAAGATAGTTGATGCGCAGGTCCAGCATCAGGCGATAATGTTCGAATTCACCGCCCTGTTTTCGGGGAACGATCTTGTTGAAGCTGCTTTTCAACTCTTCACATTCCTGTATCACCTGTTCTATCGGCTTTCCTTTAGCATCTTTTCCGTGACGGACTAACTCTTGGGGAAGCAGGAAATAGTTGAGAAAGGTTTGCGCTTCGTCTTCCGACAGCCCATAGCGTTGCTGTGCATACTCTTTTATGAAAGTTTCGGCATGAATCGCTTCTGATGAATTAACCGCTTTGCAATAAGCGTCTATCAGCAATTGGAATCCTGACATGGGATATACCTGCCGGATGGGTTGCATACTGATTATTTCCCAACCGTTATCATAGTGGAAACCATAAGTTCCGCTGGTTGACCAGGAAGTTTCTATCATTCCCTCATATCCGTGAGCACGCGCAAAGGGCAGGAAAGTAGCCAGGTTATTGAAATGCTTCATCCACTGGGTCAGATATGTATTGTCGGGTGCCGAACGCAGGGAGGCTGCTCCCCACATCTTTACACCGAGCTTCAGCAGATTATCCAGTTTGCCGAAGCGGTCCGGTTCCCAACCGTAATTCCAGTCAACGTAGATGAGATCTTTGGGTAACTCTTGAACAGCTTCGGGGTGCATCAGGATAATATCCGCCCAGATGATAGGTTTCTTTCCCATTTCCTTGACCACCTCGCACATGGCTTTTATGTAGTCAACAAAAAGGCGCGACTTATTTACTTGGGAACATTGTGCGCAACTTCCCAACAGATAAGTTTCGTCAGCTCCTATATGGAAATAAGGTGACGGATGCAATTCTGCCACTTCCCGGAAGATTTCCCGGAATACCTTTTTAGCTTCTTCTATCTTGAGGGGACATACTTGCGACACTTCCTTACTGTCTTCACGCAAATGTGCGTACCGGTCGTGCCTTAATATGTATTCGCAATGTCCGAAGCAGTTCTGTAACGGGATTACTTCAATGCCGAGCGAAGTGCAATAGCTTACAATATCCTGCACTTCGCTGCGGCTGAATGCCAATTGATTACACAAAGTGGCATGCTTTTGGAAAGGGAATGTTGCTTCATACTCTATCAGCAGAGTATTTATCTCTTTCTTTGAAAGGTCGGACGCCAGTTCCTTGATTGCCGAAACCGTCATTACCTGTGTACGGCAATCCAGATAGAAAGCCCTGACTTTGAAGTCGGAAGGAGGGGCTGCGCTACGGGCCGGAACACACAGGCACAGGAATACGCTTACTAAAAGTAAACTTTTGTATATGGAACGAAGGGTATGATTCATGGTCTTTATTTTTTAGATGGATAAAAGTGACGCACTGTCCCGGTCACAATAAAGCGTCGCATGGGGATGAGTACGTAAAATAGAAGCCGGGCAAGTGGTGCTGACAGGGCCGTATAATGTTTCTTTCACAGCATTCGCCTTCGGCTTTCCCGGTACTATGCAAAAGATACGGGTAGCTTTCATCATAACCGGTATCGTAATGGTGACTGCCTGTTGGGGTACTTTCTCCAGACTGGAGAAACAACCGTCGTGTACCTGTTGTGTGCGACATACCTCGTCCAGTAATACCACTTTTACCTGCTGGGGATCATCAAACAATGCCACATGCGGGTCATTAAAGGCGATGTGCCCGTTTTCACCGATTCCCATGAAAACAATGTCGATGGGATGCTTTTGCAAAACTTCTTCATAGTGGGCGCAGATGTTTTCGGGTGAGGCGCCTTCTATATATAAATAATGTATAGACTTGAAGGGAAGTGCGGCAAATATGTGTTCTTTGAGATAATTCCCGAAGCGTTGAGGCGCATCCGCTTGCAGACCGATGTACTCGTCCATGTGCAAGGCATGGATGCGGTTCCAGGGAAGAGCATACTTCTGCAAGGCGGCCAGAAACTCGTTTTGTGAGGGGGCCGCTGCAAACAGAATATTGATTTCCTCTTTTTCTTTTAATAATTGGTTGATACTTTCGGCTGCTGCTTGTGCGGCATCTTCGCCCATAATCTGGCGGGTAGCGCATATCCGTGCCAGTAAAGCTTCTTTCTTAATTTCTTTTATGTTCATGGTTGTTCAAATAATGTTTCTCCGTTAATGAATACCCGGTTGATGCGGATATCCGGGTCGAATATTACAATGTCGGCATCATATCCTTTGGCAATCTTTCCTTTCCTGTCCGCAATGCCCATTATTTCGGCGGGGGTGAGCGTCATCATGCGCACGGCTTCTTCCAGAGGACGTTCTCCCATCCGGTACATATTCCGTACCAAGCGGTCGGCCGTAGCTACGCTTCCCGCAAAGGACTGGCGGTCGGGCATCTTGGCTACTCCGTCCTCAATGAGTACTTCGCGTCCTTTGGCACGACTGCCCAATATGCTTTTCCCTTCGGGCATACCTGCACCGCGCATGGAGTCGGTGACTAAGGCAATCTTCTCCGCACCCTTATTCTTTACTGCCAGTTTCATAAGCGGTGCCGGAACATGTACGCCGTCCGTTATCAGTTCAATGGTTATTTCGTCCAATAAATATCCCGCTTCTACACAACCTGCATAGCGGAAGGCGTTCCGGCGGGTTACTCCATTCATGCAGGAGTAGAAGTGGGTGATATGGGTAAAACCGTGTTTCACGGCTTCCACCACATCTTCATAAATGGCATCTGTATGCGCTATGGAAGGTAATATGCCACGTCGGTGCAGTATATCACCAAACTCAAGTGCCCCCGGAAGTTCGGGAGCAATGCTCCACCGGACGATATCCTGGCTCCTGTCCAATATCTCCATGTATTCTTCGGGAGAAGGGGTGCGCAGATAACGCGGATCCTGTGCTCCCCTGAAGGCATAGGCAAAGTAAGGGCCTTCCAGATGTAAACCACCGAAAGCGGCACCCGAACGCTGATCTTTTACCCGGTCGTATATATCGAGGAAGCGAAACAGTTCCTGATTATCCGAAGCCAGTGTGGTAGGATAAAGTAAGGTAGTTCCGTGCCGCAGGTGTTCGCGGGCAATGGTGAGGCAGTCTTCTTCCGTACAATCCATGAAATCGGAATCACCTGCGCCGTGTGTGTGCAGGTCGATGAATCCCGGGGCGATGTAGCCGCCGTGTGCATCGTGACCTATGCTGCCGGGTACTTCATAGTTTCCCGGCTCTATGCCGATAATTTTTCCTTCGGCAATGAGTACGGTTCCCACTCCGAAGTTACGTTCCGGAGTGATGATTTCACCGTTATAAATTCTGGTTATTTGTCCTTTTTCAGTTTCCATAATTCAGACCAATGATTGATTTTATATCCGTAGAATGCGTAAAATATCAAATAAAGGAAGCAGGGAATCAGCACGATATATCCGATCCGTAATCCGTAATGATCGGCTATCAGTCCATAGATGACCGGCATGAAAGCGTTGCCGCAGAGTGCCATCACCATAAACGAGGAACCCAGGTTCGTCCAGCGTCCCAGGTCATGTATGGCAAGCGGCCAGATTCCTGCATAGATCAGTGCGTTGCATACTCCCATCAGGCTCAGGCACCAGATGGAAAGGGAAGTGGCATGTCCGTACATTTGTACTTCTCCGGGAATCACCAGTACACAGACCGATAATATCAGTCCGCCTACGGTGCAGATACGGAACATGCGTTGCTGGCTGGCAAACCGGGGAATCAGCAGGATACCGATGAAATATCCTACAAGAGCACAGGACAAAGTGATGCTGGGGAATATCTTGGCTTCGTGCAGATTGAATCCCATACTTTCGGCATAGCTGATAATCGTATCGATGGAAATCACCTGGGCCGCCACATGAAAGAAGATGGCGAATACTCCTAATATAAGGTATGGGTACGAGCCGATAGACTTGTGGTCACCGGAAGAGTGGGTACTCTTTTCCTGTTCATTACTCAGATCGGGCAGCCGGATGAAATGTATCGCGCAGCCAAACAGGAACAAGAACAGGGAAAGTATCGAGTAGGGGACAATAACCCTCCGTATCAGTTCGTCCAGCAAGAGGTCTTTCTCTGCACCTGCCACACTGTTACTCTTCAGCACTTCGAACAATTCGCTATCCGTTGATTTCAGGATGACGGCGGCAAACAGCAGGGGGGCGATGATTCCGGCTATCTTGTTGCATAGCCCCATGATACTGATACGCCGGGCTGCCGACTCTATGGGTCCCAGTATGGTGACATAAGGATTGGCTACGGTTTGCAGGATAGACAGACCGGTACCTATGGTGAATAGTCCGGTCAGGAAGACGGGATAGGCCCGGGTGTAGGCTGCCGGAACGAATAGGACGGTCCCGGCTACCATAAGCCACAATCCTGCGATAATACCCCGCTTGGGGCCGATCCGACCGATCAGTTTGGCAGCGGGAATAGACATCACAAGGTAAGCGATGTAGAATGCCAGGGCTACCAGATAAGACTGGGTGTGGGTTAACTCGCAAGCTACTTTGAAGTAGGGAATCAAGATGGAGTTTACCCAGGATACCAGTCCGAAGATGAAAAACAGCGTTCCCAGCATCAGCATAGGCAGCAGATTGGAGGAAGGCTTTTGTTGAACGTTACCTTTAAACATACCTTTTTACAGTTTTATATAAATACGTTTGCGATAGAGAATGTATCCCAATGCCCATATCACCCCGATGAAGAACAGGGCATAGACCAGAGATCCTGCATAATCTCCCAGCAAGGGTTGCAGCGTCCGGTTGTAGATAATTCCCCGGACACTGATGGTTGCTTCGCCCCACGGGATGAATGACAATCCGAACAGTACGCTGATGATCCATGCAACTACATACATGAAAAGCGGATTCACTCCGAAGGCTTCGAAGAAGCGGCACCAGCGCTTTTTCTGCCTGACGTCAATGATATCTATCAGTAAAGCAAGAAGCAGGGAAGCAGTTCCGGAAGTGATTAAAGTGTAGGAAGCCGTCCACAGTTTCTTGTTTATCGGATCGAGATATTGTAACAGGAAACCGGCGAACAACAGAACCGTACCGAACAGGGCGATCTGACGGATACGTTCCTTATTCTCCGCTATCCCCGTAATCAGGCTTCCAACGAACGTGCCGAACAGTACATGCGCCCAACAAGGAATCGTACTCAGCAACCCTTCGGGTTCGAAAGCAAAGCTACCGCCCTCAGCGGTCTCTTTGATTAAATGTCCCGCTCCCAGCAGTTTGACGTCAATCACCGCAATCAGGTTGTCTGCCGAATGTACATATCCGTTGAAACATTGCAGCAACACAAGATATAGCAGCAGAATTCCTCCTGCCGTGGCAAGATAATACTTCTTCGGAATAAGAATTGCCAGGAATGCTCCGCCTGCATAAGCCAATGCCAACCGTTGCATGACACCGAGAATACGCAGATGTTCCCAGGAGAAAGTGCCGTAACAAAGTTTGGAGAAACAATCCAATGCTATTCCTACGGCAAAGAGAGCTACGGTCCGACGGATGATTTTCAGACTGACGGTGGTATTGAGTTTATCGAACTTGCGCAATGAAAAGTGGATGGCTACGCCCATGATAAACATAAAAAAGGGATAAACCAAGTCTGTGGGGGTTAATCCATGCCATCGTGCGTGTTGCAACGGGGCATAGACAGACTGCCAGGAACCGGGGTTGTTTACCAGTATCATTCCGGCTATGGTAATCCCTCTTATTACATCGAGTGCAAGTAATCTATTGTTTGGGGCCGACATAAGTGCTGAATGTTTTGATTATTAATAGTTTGGATGCTCTTCATTAAATGAAAACACCCGGATGCTTTATTCTACTCTTGCAAAAGGTGGCATCTTTTGTAGCAAAAGATGCCATCTTTAACATCATAAGATGCCACCTTTCGTTGCAAAAGATGCCATCTTTTGCATGTGATGTTTTATTGCTTCATATCCTTTCCTTTAATGAAACGGGTCTTCGGAATATGGCTTCTGCAAGAGGATGCTTAATGTTCGGTGAAAGCGTCATAGAGCACCTGAAGCAGACTCTCTTCTTTGTTGGGAGAATCGTGCGAGATAGCCCATATCATGATACCTCCGTAACCGTTGTCATTTACATACCCGGCTTTGGCACGCATGGTTGGTTTGCCGTTGTAGAAGAGTAGTCCGATTTCGTCCTTCTCCGTGGCCTGTTCGTTGGGATAATTCGTTAGAATCTCCTTGTACGGCATGTGTGTAGCCCCTACAGGGGTTTCGGCGGATACGAAGTGTACACCGTAGAAAGGCACTCCGAGGATAATCTTTTCTTTGGGTACTCCGCGGATTTCACTCCAACGTTTGGCTGCCATGCGGAAGTGTTCCATGCTGGCGTGCTGAGCTACTTTCGATGATTTCCAACCACCGGTGAAGTCGTACACCATGATATTGACCAGGTCCAGATATTCAAACATCGAGTTGGTATATACATTATAGTTTCCCCAGCCCCCGTTCCATTCCGGATAGTCGGCGCTCACGGCGGCAGTCAGCAGTTTGCCTTTGGGAAGTTCCGTCCTCAGTTCTTTGTAGAAGTTTTCAAGGAGGGCTACTTTTTCCTTGTCGCCTTCTCCGTAGCCTTCCGGACCGCCTGCCCAGTGTTCGTAGTCGATGTCAAGACCGTCGAATCCCCAGTCTTCCACAGCTTTCAACAGTTCCTTTTTGAAGCGGTTGCGGTAAGTATCATTAAGCAGTACACCCGCCATAATGGTCTTGTTGCCGCCTCCACCTGCGGATAACAGAACTTTCACCCCTTTCTTTTGCCCTTCGCGGAAGATGGGCAAAAGCTTTTCGATGTTGGCGGCATCAGCCAGGCCACCTTCTTCTGTGGTGCGTCCGAAGGCGATGCTCAGGTGAGTCAGTTGATCCCAGGGAATCTGGTATTCGGGCAATTGTTCATATTGCAGGTATCCGAAGATAATCTTGGATGGTTTCTTGGGTGGTTCTTCCTGGGAGGTTCCTCCGCATCCGAAGAGGATGCAGAGAAGTGCCCATAGAGTCAGATATTTCATAGGTATCCGTATGTTTTTAAGGTGCTGTTACTACTAAAGTGAATTCTCTGAAATTAGTGGTTCCGTTTCGTACCGCTTCAAAGCGCAGCTTGAAACTTCCGGTCTGGGTGAATGTGTAGCTCAGTGTAGGGGCGGTTCCGATCACTTCACCGTCCAGCAACCACTTGACGGACACGCTGCCGTCTGCCGGAGAAACCAGGATAGGGAATTCCGTGAGGGTGCCTGCTATGGCTGATACACTTTCCAACATGTCGGTATAGATATAGAGTTCATCATCGGCAAAGGTCGGGTTGCTTGCCGAGTCGTCTTTACAACTTCCCATGGCGATGCCCAGGAAGCACAATATTAGAAAAATATACTTGGTTTTCATAATTTATCCGTTCTTTTTAATTGTGTAAACTTATTCTTTATCCCACCATACACGACTGGTCCAGTTGTCTGTTCCTCCCATGCGGCTGAGTGCTTCTTCCAGATTTTCCTTGTTCTTAATCTGTTCTTCCAGCGGATACATCATGCGGTTGGGGCGTTTGCCGTCCGATTCGTTTTCTGTGGGAGCCAGGTTGTAGAACTTGGTGTACTTGCTCGGCATACCGCTGCGCCGTATGTTAGACCAGGCTTCAATCGGGTCGAGGATATAGAGCAGCCACAGTTGTTTGTTGATCTCTTCCAGCGCCTCGGTGTCGCCTGCATCCAGCAGTGAAGACTGTTCTTCGGCGAGGGCTTCCAGTGTGGCGTCATCGGGTACATTGGCGCCAAACAGGCTCCATTGCTTGATGGCGGCTACTAGACCTTTCTTATAGTGTTCCTTGGCACTTTCGGAAGATACATTCCAATGGCGGGCAGCGGCTTCAGCTAGGTAGAATTCTGTTTCGGCATAAGTCAGGTGCATATAAGGAGATGCCGGATCAGTCAGCAGTTTAGAGGGTTGCATCTTCTGGTAGTGGTGTGCTACACTTACATCTTTTCCATCGATATTGATGGTAAGAGCCGGTGCCCAGGCATTGTAGATGAAATCTTGTGCCGGCACTCCTTGATACGAACCGGTCTTTTCGTAAACAATGGAGGTGATATCCGTACGTTTGCTGTCGGTATAGTAGGCGCCTCCGATGTAGAGAGTGCGCGGGTCGTTGGTGGAAGTCAGCGCTTCCAGCAATTCGTTGGTCATGCGGTAGTTACTGTAAGTAGGATCTTCCAGCATCTGGTTGGCAAATCCGTTGCCCGGACCTTCGTCCAGTCTGCTCGATTCGTGCGCCACATAACAGATATCGCTGTTAGAGGTCATCACTCCTGCCTCATAAGCCGCTTTGGCTTCTTGCTGGGCAAGTGTGGGGTTGACTTTCAGCAGGCGCATGGAGATGCGCAGCCATAAGGAATTGGCAAACCGTCTCCATTTCTCGATGTCGCCATTGAAGTAAAGGTCGTTCTGCGGAGCCATAGCCGATGCGTCCAGTTGGGCGGAGGCGGCGCGGAGTTCGCTCAGGAAATCCATGTAGATATCTTCCTGTTTGTCGTATCGGGGTTTCACGATGTTTTCATTGTATATCTTTCCGGCTTCAAAGTACGGAATATCACCGTAATAATCCGTCAGTTTAAGGAAAGCCTCTACTTTCAGGATGCGTCCGATGGCATTCAGATTGACTTCTTCCGGGTTGTCGGTGGTCTGGCTGACCAGTGCGACGGCATTCTTAATGATATCGGGATAATAGGCTACCCAGAGGCGTTCCATGTAGGCAATGTTCTTTTTGGCTTTTCCGCCGTACTCCTGCATACTCCAGCCGCCAATCCAGTGGTTGACGAATGCACCCGGGTAGATAAAGTAGCGGATGGTGTTCTGCATATATTGTGAATGAGTCAATTGTATGGTCGGAATCAGCAGATGCGGGGATATGCTGGTTGCCTTGGTTGGATTCTCGTTCAGTTCAGTCAGGTCTACACAGCTGCACAAGCAGATGAGGCCGATAAATAAGGAACTCCATTTTATATTTTTCATGTTGATATGCGTTTTAGAATTTGACATTGATGCCGAAGCCGAAGGTGCGGCGTGAGGGTAATGAGCCATACTCGAAGCCCTGTCCGTTACCGTTGTTGTAAGAAGATTCAGGGTCGATGTTGTCTACTTTTGAATAGATCAGCAGCAGGTTGCGACCGTAAGCCGAGAGGGTGACGGACTCGATAGGAGTATGTACGAACCACTTCTTGGGGCATGAGTAAGAGAGTGATACTTCACGCAGTTTCACGAAAGAGTTGTCGCAGATGAACGGTTCGGGGGAAGAGTTTTGCAAGGCTTGCCAGTATTTGGCGGGATCTACGTACACATCGTTGGGCACATAGCTTACGTTACCGTCGGCATCGGTTACGGCTTTTACTCCCTTACCTACATAACCTCCGGTCGGTGTCCAGTCTTTGGCATCCACGTTGGCCGACAGGCGGGCTTGCTCGGAGGCGTACCAGCCTTCGCGTCCTTCCAGAGTTTCTTTGGAAGTACCGTTTACGTGCGACTGCATCTTACTCATGGAATAAACGTCCGCACCGAATTTCATATCTACCAGTACACTCATTGATAAGTTTTTGTAAGAGAAAGCATTGCGGAAACCTAAAGTGAAGTCGTAGTTGCCGTTTCCTAATACGGATACTTTATCGTCGAAAGTAGGCAGACCGTTTTCATAAATCACTTCGCCGGCTTCTGTACGGTTCAGTTTCTTACCTACGATGACACCGTAAGGTTGTCCTTCGCTTGCGTAGATGAAGGCGTTGGCCCAGCGGGCGGCTGCCAGTTCAAAGTCTTTCACGTCTTCGTGCAGTTTCACTACTTCATTATAGTTCTTGGCGAAGTTGATATTGGCATCCCAGGTGAAGTTTTTGGTTTTCACCGGTACGAGTGACAGAGAAGCTTCGATACCTTTGTTGGAAATCTCACCGGCATTGATCATGGCACGGCTGTATCCGGTAGATTGTGAAACCGGCAATGACAGGATCTGGTCTTTGGTTATCTGTTGGTAGTAAGTAAAGTCCAGTCCCAGACGGTTATCCAGGAAACGCACATCCATACCTACTTCGAAAGAGTAAGTCGAGGTCGGTTTCAGGTTGGCATTAGGCACGGAACCGGAAGTGATGTAGCCCAGAGAAGTTCCTTTATTGGTATAAGGTTTCAGACCGTATTCCAATTGAAGCTGATAGGGGCTTGTGTCACCACCTACTTTAGCCCATGAAGCACGCAACTTACCGAAGGTGAACCATTCTTTGTGCTCAAAGAGGTTGGAGAATATCAAGCTTCCCGAAACCGAAGGATAGAAATAAGAACGGTTCTTGGGGCTTAGAGTGGACGACACGTCATTACGGAACGTTGCATCGAGGTATGCAAACTCTTTGTAGCCCAGGCTGACCTGTCCGAACAGGGAGCGCACGGCTTTACGCACCAGGGCATGTTCGGTTTCTATGCTGGAATAGTTGGTGATGTCCTGTAAACCGGGGATTACCTGCGTTTGTCCGGTCTGGATCATGGATTCGTACTCATAGCGCATCACATTGCCGCCGACGAAAGCCGATACATCGAAATCACCGAAACGCTTTTGGAAACGAAGCATCATCTCGAAGTTATACTGCATCACGTTGTTGGTCATTTCCTTCATCATTCCATCGGTAAATCCGGGGGTATACATCGGAGTGAAATCGGTGAAGCGGAAGGTGTAGGAGTCCAGACCGGCTTTGAAGCTGGCTTTCAGATAATCGGTGAATGCATAGTAGAGGCGTCCCTGTCCGATGAGGCGGTCGCGTTTGGACTTATTGCTCATTTCATTGATTACCCAGTAGGGGTTGATGCGGTATTTGTCACCGTTCCAGTCATTGTAACGTCCGGTTTCGTCCTTGTAGTTACTGGATAACCATTTCTGGTCAAAACTCGGCGCGATACCTATCAGGGCATTACCAAGATTACTCGGACTGTCGGACAAGGCGGGGCGGTTCTGCACGGATTCGTAACTGTAAGTGGCCTGTGCTTCTACGGTCAGGCGTTTGGAAAGCTGGGTGTTTCCTTTAAAAGAGACACTGGTACGGCTCAGTTCCGATTCGGGCACGATATCCCAGTTGCGCATATCAGATACGGATACACGGAAAGCCGACAAGTCATTGGTCTTGCTGAAGGCAACGGCATTGGTGGTAGTGATACCGGTATCGAAGAAACTCAGGATGTTGTTGTTCACATTACCATACTTCCGTATCTCATCATTATAGATATGTACATCCATGTTGGGGTCTAACTTTCCACCCCAAGCTACTTGCGAAGTAGTCGATGCCGACTGACCGGACATCGAGGGACGCCCGTCGCGGCCCTGACCGTAGACGCGCTGGTAATCGTCGAAGCCGGTCAGTAATTTAACAATGCTCAGGTTGGATGAGAACTCCACACCTATACCCTTTTTCTTCTGGGCGGACTTAGTGGTGATGAGGACAACACCGTTGGAAGCTCTGGAGCCATAAAGTGCGGAAGCGGACGGGCCTTTCAGGATAGAAATGTTTTCAATATCATCCGGGTTGAGGGAGGACAATACGTCACCATAGTCGTAACCACCCCATTTGCCTGCACCTTCCAGTTCCGTATTGTCCACCGGCATGCCGTCGATGACATATAGGGGCTGGTTGGAACCTGTCAGCTGGGAATTACCGCGGATAATGACGCGTGTGGAACCGGAAGGGCCTGCTGTTGTGGAAGAGATATCCACACCGGCTACTTTACCCGAGATGGCAGACATTACATTCTGCTCGTTACCGGCTGTCAGTGCGTCATTGTTTACGGAAGATACAGCGTAACCTAAAGCTTTGGCTTCACGCTTGATGCCGAGGGCGGTCACTACCACTTCGTCTATCTTCACGGCTTCTTCCTGAAGGATGATGGTGATTTGGGAACGCCCTTCTACTTTGATTTCTTCTGATTTCATTCCGATATAGCCGACGCGTAACACGGCGTTGCGCGAAGAAGCATTGATGGTAAAGCGTCCTTCTACATCGGTAATGACACCTGTCTGGTTGCTTTTGTCTTGAATGGTAGCCCCGATAATGGGTTCTTTGTCTACTCCGATAACGATACCGGATACCTTGAAATTGCTTTGAGCCAGAGTAATCAAGCTACAGCACATACATACAATGAGGAAGATACTTCGCATTGAAGTGTTCTTTCCTGACGAGTTAGGTAAAAGAATAAAATTTCTCACTGTTTCTCATTGGTTATTAGGGTTAATAATAGTGGTTGTTTTCCCGTACTTATAGTAATTCCTATATTGGGTTGGAGTCATCTGATAGATTCGCTTAAAGGATTTGGTAAGATTGATGTAATCTTCATAACCCAGTTCAAAGGCTATATCCATGATGGGCAGGTCTGAGGTTAACAGTTTCTCGGCGAAACAGGAAGTGCGGTAATCCAGTATATATTGGTAAATGGAAATGCCGACTTCCTTACGGAAATGTTTTTCCAGTACACGGCGTGAAACACAAAGGCGGTTCAGTATTTCTGTGATGCTGATAAGGCCGTTGTTCTCCGTCTCAATAAGTTTCAGGGCACCAAGGACCAGTTTGTCACTTACCGAGTATCCTTCTGTTGACTTTCTGCGTTCAATGCGGATGGGATTGATAACGATATTGAATTGTGGCAGTTGCTTATCCTTCACAATGCTGTGCAGCAGTTTGGCTGCCTGATATCCGCCGTTCTTTACATCCAGCACGATGGAAGAAAGGGGAGGGTCGGACATATTGCAGAGTATTTCGTCATTATCCACTCCCAAAACAGCCAGATCCTGGGGGACTTGAATGTTGCTGATACCGCAGACTTCGGTTATGCGTAAGGCGAATACGTCGTCGCAGGCAAACAAGGCTGTGGGATGGGGGAGTTGCTGCAACCAGGCTTGGAGGGTCTGCTGGTCGGAAGTGGAGCCATAGCGGATGTTGCTCTCTTCATTATAGATATAGGCATGCTGCCCTACTTCGGCGAGGCGGGTACAGAAACCCTCTTCACGTTCGCGTGACCAGATTGTATCACTGGTGCCGTAGAAAGCAAAATTAGTGTAACCTTTCCGCAAGAAGTAGTTGGCGGCCATTTCGCCGGTGCCGTAGTAATCACCGGTAATATTGGATATGCCGTCCACACGATTGGTGTAGTTTTGCAGGATGACGGGGATGCCTATGGAGCGCAGCCGTTCGGTATTTACTTCGGACAGCTGTCCCATGATGGCATCCGCTCCCCAGCGCTGAGCAATATCAATGACTGTTTCGATTGCTTTTTCGTCATTGAAGTCTTCACGGCTCAATGGAATTCGATAAAAGCGCCAGTTGCCCACTTCCATGGAATATCGCAGGAAACCTTTTAATAAAAGGCGGCTGTACGCGCTGGTAAAATCGGATAATAGCAGTACTTTCAGCATACGGTATTAAATTTGCGGTTCGCTTTTTAATTGTTCACTGCAAATGTAAACCGTTTGTGTTTGTTGATATGCGTCAGTATGCGTTTATTTATTGTTGATTTGCGTCAATGCGATTGTTTTCTATCTATTATATTCTTTTTGCTCTGTATTCTTTCGGTGACATTCCCGTATGCTTCTTGAAGTACCGTCCGAAGAACGACTGGTCGGGAAAATTATACCGGTCGGCTATCTCTTTTAGTGAGAGGTTGGTGGATTGTAGGGCGACTTTGATTTCCAGTGTGAGAAACTCATCGATGATTTCTTTAGCGGAAATCTGGCCTACCTCTTTAGTAATAGCGGAAAGGTAGCGTGTAGAAATACAAAGTTGCTCGGCATAAAAGGCTACATCCCGTTGCATGGTACAATTGGTATGTACCAGGTGGATGAACTTTTTGAACAGCTGTCCTTTCCGGTTGCCTCCCTCCAGTTGTTCCTTCGTGAAATATCTCTGTACCTTATCATAAGTATCCAGGAAGAATATCTGAAGTAGGTTCTGGGCAATGCTTTCGCGAAACTGATTTTCCTTGTCGGCATAGATGGCGGCGCTTGCCTCTATCATTCTCAGGATGGGGCGTATGGTTTCGAGTCTGGTATGTGTATAACAGGAATTCTCTTTCATGAAATGCATGAATGCCGGGTCCAGTCGGAAGCAGGCAACTTTCATCATCTCGCCCGAATAAGCGAAATAGTGTATCTGGAAGTCCGGGCTGGCCGATCTGAGCGAAAGAATAGAGCCGGGCAATAACATAATGTTCGTATTCGGTATAATGTGATGCTTCTCCAGATCTATGGTGATTTCCGCTTCTCCGCCGGAACAGAATAAAAGGACTCCATTCGTTAATTTGATGAGTCGGTTGTGATAAAACTCCAGGTTATCACTCCCGGATCTGAAGGTTTCTGCTTTCGTAGTTAATAATGGATTCATACTTTATCTTTTTAAAGTTTTGCTGGGACAAAGGTAGAAGTTCTTTTTGGAATGTTAAGCAAAGCGTTCCGAAAATGAACAAAGGTGTGCGACAAATGAAACAAGTTGTTGTTCAAAAACGGCATACCTTTGCCGCCGACATAACAAAAGATGTTTTTAAAAAGATTGTAGTATGACAACAAAGAAGAGATTGATTAGACAGATGATGACATTCATTTGTGGAGTAACATTGGTAGCATGCGGACAGGCTCCTACCGTGCAGACCAGTTCTGAGTATGAGGTGATGAGAATCACGACATCCGACAAGGAATTGCAAACGACCTATTCAGCGAGTATCCGGGGAAGACAAGACATTGACATTTACCCGCAGGTATCAGGTTTCCTGACTAAACTTTGTGTGGAAGAAGGTCAGGCGGTCCGCAAAGGACAAGTCTTGTTTATTATTGATCAAGTGCCTTACCGTGCAGCTTTGCAGACTGCGGAAGCCAATGTGGAAGCGGCGCGTGCAAGTGTAGCTACGGCTCAACTGACGTATGACAGTAAAAAAGAATTGTTTGCCCAGAACGTGATTTCCGAGTTCGACTTGCAGACATCTTATAATAACCTGCTGACGGCGAAAGCGCAATTGGCGCAGACGGAAGCGCAACGTGTAAGTGCCGCCAATAACCTTTCTTATACGGAAGTGAAAAGTCCTGCCGACGGTGTTGTAGGCACTCTGCCCTATCGTGTGGGCGCTTTGGTTAGTGCCAGCCTGCCTAAACCGTTGACTACGGTTTCTGATAATTCCGATATGTACGTTTACTTCTCGATGACAGAAAACCAGTTGCTGGATATGACGCGCCGCTACGGTTCCAGGAGTAAAGCATTGGAGGAAATACCTGCTATTGAACTGATTTTGAATGATAAATCCACCTATCCTTCGCAAGGTAAGATTGAAACAATCAGTGGGGTGATCGATACTTCTACCGGAACTGTCAGTCTGCGTGCCGTATTCCCGAATAAAGAAGGATTGTTACAGAGTGGGGGAGCCGGCAATGTAGTGGTTCCTGTTCAAAAACGGAACTGTATCGTTGTTCCGCAAGCGGCTACTTATGAAGTGCAGGATAAAGTGTTCGTATTTAAAGTAGTAGATGGTAAAGCACAGTCTGCTCCGGTGGAGGTGACCCGTGTGAATGGTGGAAAAGAGTATATCGTAGACAAGGGTTTGAATGTGGGTGATGTAATTGTGGCCGAAGGTGTAGGATTATTGCGCGAAGGTACACCTATTCAAGCTAAGTCAGCATCCTCTGCAACACAAGAAACCGCTAATCAACAAACAAAGGAGGATTAATCCATGAATCTGAGAACATTTATTGAACGCCCGGTATTTTCGGCGGTCATTTCTATAACAATTGTCATTCTGGGTATCATCGGGTTGTTTACCCTGCCTGTCGAACAATATCCCGATATTGCTCCGCCTACCGTTATGGTAAGCACCACGTACTACGGTGCCAGTGCGGAAACTTTGCAGAAGAGTGTTATCGCTCCGTTGGAAGAAGCTATCAACGGTGTAGAAGACATGACTTATATGACGTCTACCGCTACCAATGCCGGTTCGGTATCTATTACCGTCTATTTCAAACAAGGAACCGACCCGGATATGGCTGCTGTTAATGTGCAGAACCGCGTATCCAGAGCTACCGGACAGCTTCCGGGAGAAGTAACCCAGGTAGGTGTGACGACTATGAAACGCCAGACCAGTATCTTACAGATGTTTTCATTGCATAGTCCCGATAATTCGTATGATGAAAACTTCCTTGCCAACTATATGAGTATCAACTTGAAACCGCAGTTGCTGCGTATTGCAGGTGTGGGCGATATGATGATTATGGGTGGTGACTACAGTATGCGTGTCTGGATGAAGCCTGATGTGATGGCACAGTACAAACTGATTCCGTCTGACGTGACGGCAGCACTTGCCGAGCAGAATATTGAATCGGCTACCGGTTCGTTCGGTGAAAATTCGGACGAAACTTATCAATATACTATGAAGTATAAAGGTCGTCTGATTACGCCGGAGGAATTTGGTGAAATCGTAATCCGTTCTACGGAAGACGGTGAAGTGCTGAAGTTGAAAGACATTGCAGATGTGGAACTAGGCAAGGACAGCTACGCCTACAAAGGCGGTATGGACGGTCACAATGGTGTTTCCTGTATGGTATTTCAGACGGCCGGTTCCAATGCTACGGAAGTAAATCAGAACATTGACAACCTGTTGGACGAAGTGCGCAAAGACCTGCCGAAAGGTGTGGAGCTGACACAGATGATGAGTTCCAATGACTTCCTGTTCGCTTCTATCCATGAGGTAGTAAAGACTTTGATCGAAGCTATCCTTCTTGTGATCTTGGTGGTATATGTATTCTTGCAGGATATCCGCTCCACATTGATTCCGTTGGTAGGTATCATCGTGTCACTGATAGGTACCTTCGCTTTTATGTCCGTTGCCGGATTCAGTATCAACCTGATTACCCTGTTTGCATTGGTACTTGTGATCGGTACGGTGGTGGACGACGCCATAGTCGTCGTCGAGGCAGTACAGTCGAGGTTCGATGTCGGGTATAAGTCTCCTTATATGGCAAGTATCGACGCTATGAAGGGTATCAGTAATGCGGTTATCACCTCTTCACTGGTATTTATGGCGGTGTTCATTCCTGTATCGTTTATGAGTGGTACGTCCGGTACGTTCTATACGCAGTTCGGTTTGACAATGGCAGTTGCCGTAGGTATCTCAGCTATTAACGCTTTGACACTGAGTCCAGCTCTTTGCGCCTTGTTGCTGAGACCTTATATTAATGAAGATGGTACGCAGAAAAATAATTTTGCTGCCCGTTTCCGTAATTCGTTCAATGCGGCTTTCGATGTGGTGGTGAATAAGTATAAGAATGCGGTACTATTTTTTATTAAGCGTCGTTGGTTGTCATGGTCGTTGCTGGCTTGTTCGGTAGTATTGTTAGTACTCCTGATGAATTCAACGAAGACCAGTTTGGTGCCTGATGAAGACCAGGGTGTATTGTTCGTCAATGTAAGTACGGCTCCGGGTAGCTCACTGAAGACTACGGATGATGTTATGCTTCGTATAGAAGAGCGCTTGGAAGCTATTCCGCAAAAGTTGCATATTCAGAAAGTAGCCGGTTACGGATTGCTTTCCGGACAGGGAAATACATTCGGTATGATTGTTATGAAACTGAAACCCTGGGATGAACGTACGAAGAAAGAAGATCAGGTGCAGGCTGTCATCGGACAGATTTATGCCCGCACGGCAGATATCAAGGATGCCACGATCTTTGCAATTGCTCCGGGTATGATTCCGGGTTATGGTATGGGTAATGCACTCGACCTGAATGTACAGGATAAGTTGGGCACGGATGTGAACACCTTCTTCCAGACTACCCAGCAATACCTGGGTGCTTTGAACCAGCGTCCCGAAATCTCCATGGCTTATTCTACTTTCGATGTGCGCTATCCGCAATGGACTGTCGAGGTAGATGCTGCCAAATGTAAGCGTGCCGGCATTACTCCGGATGCAGTGCTTTCCACACTTTCGGGTTACTATGGCGGACAGTATGTATCCAACTTCAACCGTTTCTCAAAGGTATATAGGGTTATGATACAGTCCGGTCCGGAATACCGCATGGATGAGTCTTCATTGCACAACACCTTTGTGCGGATGGCAAACGGTGAGATGGCTCCGCTGAGCCAGTTCGTTACGCTGACCCGCAGTTATGGTGCCGAGACATTGAGTCGCTTCAATATGTATAATTCCATATCCGTGAATGCCATGCCTGCCGAGGGATATAGTACGGGTGATGCCATCCGTGCCGTGAAAGAGACAGCAGAAATCAGCCTGCCGAAAGGTTACGGTTATGACTTCGGTGGTATCACACGTGAGGAGAACCAGCAGAGTGGTACGACGGTAATTATCTTCGGTATCTGTATTCTGATGATCTATCTTATCCTGAGTGCACTTTATGAAAGCTTCATCGTTCCGTTTGCAGTTATTCTTGCGGTTCCGGTAGGTTTGATGGGTACGTTCTTGTTTGCCAAGATAGCAGGATTGGAGAATAACATTTATCTGCAAACAGGTTTGATTATGTTGATCGGTTTGCTTGCCAAGACAGCCATTCTGTTGACGGAATATGCTGCCGAGCGCCGAAAAGCGGGCATGGGATTGATTGCTTCCGCAGTCAGCGCAGCCAAAGCACGTCTTCGTCCTATCCTGATGACGGCACTCACCATGATCTTCGGTCTGTTCCCGCTGGTGGTAGCTACGGGAGTAGGTGCTAACGGTAACCGTTCGTTGGGTACGGGTGTAGTAGGTGGTATGACCATCGGTACATTGGCATTGCTTTTCATCGTTCCGGCTTTGTTTGTCACCTTCCAGTGGTTGCAGGAACGTCTTCGTCCGGCTCAGTCCATGCCGACCAAAGACTGGCAGATTGAGGAGGAGATGGAAGTGAGTAAGAAAGAAATAGAAGAATCACATAAATGATAGGTTGGCACTGGATACAGGAGTATTTTCATTCTCCTCCACCGGAGGAGGGGAATTGAGATACTCCGGTTGTGCTAATTCATCATTTTCTAATGAAATAAACAATATAAATAATGAAGAAACAAATCATCACTTTAGCTGTCGCAGCCTTGCTGTTGAGTAGTTGCGGCATCTATACTAAATATGAACGTCCCGAAGTCAAGACCGACGGACTTTACGGGCAGGATATAGAGGTGGAAGACACCACCTCTATCGCCTCTCTCTCCTGGCGCGAGTTGTTTACCGACCCGCAACTACAATCTCTCATTGAGCATGCACTGCAAGGCAATACCGACTTGCAGTCCGCTCAGTGGCGTATCAAAGAAGCGGAAGCTACTCTGTCATCCGCCCGTCTGGCCTATCTGCCTTCTTTTATGCTGACTCCGCAGGGAGGTGTCAGTAGCTTTGATAAATCAAAAGGTTCCTGGACGTATAGCGGCATAGCGTCCGCCAGTTGGGAAATTGATATTTTCGGTAAACTGACCAATGCGAAACGCCGTGCAAAAGCTTTGTATCTTCAGAGCCTGGAGTACGAACAAGCTGTCACTACTTCGTTGATAGCCAATGTGGCAAATATGTATTATACCTTATTAATGCTCGATGCACAATACAACGTCTCTGCCGAAACTGCCGCCAAGTGGCGTGAGAGCGTGAAGACAATGCGTGCCATGAAAGCAGCAGGTATGACGGATGAGGCCGGAGTAGCCCAGACCGAAGCAAACTGTTATATGGTAGAAGCCTCTTTGCTCGACCTTAAACAGCAAATCCGTGAAGTAGAGAATTCGCTTTCTATTTTACTGGGTGATGTGCCCGACGCCATCGAACGTGGAAAGTTACAGGGACAAAGTTTCCCGGAAGAACTTACCGTTGGTGTTCCGTTGCAGTTGCTCTCTCGTCGTCCCGACGTGAAGAGTGCGGAGCTTTCGTTGGCACAGGCCTTTTATAGTACCAATGCGGCTCGTTCGGCCTTTTACCCTTCCATTACTTTGGGAGGTACGGCAGGTTGGACAAACTCTGCCGGAAGCATGATTATCAATCCGGGCAAGCTGTTACTCTCCGCAGTTGGTTCACTGACACAACCTTTATTTAATAAAGGATTAAACATGGCACAGTTGAAAATAGCCAAAGCCCAACAGGAAGAAGCTAAACTTTCTTTCCAGCAGGCGCTGCTGAATGCTGGAAGTGAAGTGAATAATGCCCTTACCCAAGTGCAGGTGGCCCGCGGTAAAACAGAGTTGCGCGACGGACAAATCACTTCATTGGAAACCGCAGTCCGAAGCACGCAATTGTTGATGAAACATGGCAACTCCACTTATCTGGAGGTACTTACCGCCCAGCAATCGTTGCTCTCTGCCCAACTGACGCAGATAGCCGACCGCTTCGATGAGATACAGGGAATTATCAATCTCTACCAAGCCTTAGGTGGTGGCAGGGAATAAAGAATAAATCATATACTCTCTCTTCTCTCGTTTCTTCATCCCCTTTTATCCTTCACGAAGTGGAGTGGTGAGAGGGGATATTTTTAGTGGTCACTCACCACTAATCACTTATTGCAGGTACTGGTCGATCTGTGCCACCGTTGCATCTTTCAGCAGTACTTTCTTGTCTTTATCCAATAGATACAGGGTAGGTATCGCTTTCAGGTCATACAGATTCTTTTCCTTTATAACGAGCTTTTTATCATACCCGTTTATCCATTCTTTGGGGAAGTCCGGTAGGTGTCTTTCCCATTCTTCCTTATCTTCATCCGGATAAATAGCCAGTATTTTTAGACTTCCTGCTGCAAACTCCTTGTTGATGGCAGGTGCTTGTTTCAGTGCTTCTATGCCTTCTTCACAAGCATGACATCCCGGATTGTTGATAAACAGCAGCGTATATTTAGCTTTCACTCCGTAGAGCGTACCGTTTTTTCCGGACAGCAGTGTATAGGTGAAATCTTCTGCCGGCCTTCCGATACGATTCTGTTCAGCCAGTTCCCGGCGTCCTTGCGGAAGTATTTTCTCCGTATCATTCAATACTTTACTTTCCAGCATGGCGTCCAGTACCGGAATGTAAAATTCTTCGTTCCGCATCGGAGAATTCGGATCATACAGATATTTTTCTGCTAAGTCAGTATAATAGAAGAATACGACTTTCTTCTGATCTGCCATCTTATACATTTGCTTTATGGCAGCTATCGCAGTAGTGTCCGGCACTATCTTCAGGATATCTATAAAGTCCACCCATGCTTGTTCCGTAACATCCGGAAGGTTGATATAAGTGGTATCGGTAAAATCCATATTGTCCCAATAGTGCCGTACCAGATAGTCCGCACGCAATTCGGGAGTGTTCAGCATGGCTGGTATAAGGGGGAGCGTGAATTTTTTTACGGTGTCTGCCTGGACTGCCGTTTCCTTGTTGTCGTTTGCTTTCCGGCTGCCGCATGAGGCACACAGGATCAGGAATAGGAGGAAAATGTTGAGAGAAGTTTTCATAATTCAACTACTTATATAATGTATTGAGAGACAAAGATAATGCAAATGTTTTAATTACCATTTGTTAAGTATCAGCAAATTTATGAAGCCTACCTTTGCCCCGCTTTTTTAAAAACAATGAGATATGCAAAGGGATAATTTGGACTTCAAAAACATGAGTGTGAGTAAGTTGTTTACAAAACAACTCTTCCCCACGTTGCTGGGTATGGTATCATCCGCATTGTTCACTGTTGTCGACGGGATATTCGTAGGACGCGGAATAGGCAGTGATGCCATTGCCGCGGTGAATATTGCGGCGCCTATTTTTATGATAGCGGCCGGGTTGGGACTGATGTTCGGTATGGGTGGAGGAATTCTTGCTTCCATTAATCTGTCTCGTGGCAAATTGGTGGTCGCCAATATCAATGTCACGCAGTCAATCGTCATGCTGACGATTGTCAGTATCATTATGGGAATACTATTGACTGTGTTCCCCGAAACTGTAGTAACCTTATTAGGAGCCGAAGGGCATCTGACGGAATTGTCGGCGGAATATCTGTTTTGGTTCTCTATATCCATTCCGTCCACGGTCTTGCTGGTGGCATTGCCGTTCTTTGTACGCCTGACGAATCCTAACTTTGCCATGTGGGCCATGCTGGCGGCTACTGTTGTCAATATCTTGCTCGATTATATCTTTATCTTTATTTTTGAGTGGGGATTGTTCGGTGCTGCTATCGCTACTGATTTGGGAGAATTGGTGGGGACACTTTTACTCTTGGGTTATCTGCTTCGTCCCTCCGTATCAGTTCGGTTTGCCAAGCTGAAGATGAGTATCAAGAGCATCCGCCTGACACTGAGGAATACATGGTATATGCTGAAACTGGGTGTTTCATCCTGTTTGAGTGAAATAACGATTGCCGTCATGGCTATTGCAGGCAATTATGTGTTTATGAGCCATCTGGGAACAGATGGGGTAGCGGCTTATAGCATTGTCTGCTATCTGTTCCCTATTATTTTCATGGTGTTTAACGCTATGGTTCAGTCGGCACAGCCCATTGTCAGCTACAATTATGGTTGCGGGCAGTTGTTGCGGTCCAATAAGGCGCTGCGTTTATGCATTATTTCCGCGGTTGTGTTTGCTTTGCTGATTAGCGGAGTGTTTGTCTGTTTCTCCGGTGATATCGTTTCCTTGTTCTTGCCGGACCGGACAAGTCATGCCTGGCAGTATGCAGTTGCTGGTCTGCCTCTGTTTGCTGTCGATTACATTTTTTTCGGGATAAATGTAATCACAATAGGGTATTATACCAGTATTGAACGTATTAATCTAGCAATGAGGCTTACGTTGCTGCGTGGTATATTGCCGGTCTTGTTCTTCTTTGTACTTCCTGCATGGTTGGGAGTGACGGGCATCTGGCTTGCTGTGACGGCGGGAGATATTACTACAACAATCCTTATTGTGCTGTGCAGAAAGAAAGTTTAGTATGGCTGTACCTATGAATTATTTTCAATACATTTGCATACAAAAAAATATATTTATCATGAAACGCAACTCTTTCTTATTATTTGTAGCGATTCTCTTCACTTCTGTTTCAGTTTCTTTTGCTCAAAAGAAACTCTCCATCCTTGGAGACTCTTATTCTACATATTACGGTTATGTCACTCCCGACACCAACCTCTGTTGGTATGGCGTACCGGAAGAAAAGAGAGAAAATGATGTGAAGCGGGTGGAGGATACCTGGTGGTATCTTCTTATCAATGAGCACGGTTATCAGATGGAGCGTAATAATTCCTATTCCGGTTCAACCGTTTGCCACACCGGTTATGAGAAAGCGGATTATTCGGATCGTTCCTTCGTAACGCGCATGGACAACCTGGGTAATCCCGATGTTCTCCTGGTCTTTGGCGGTACGAACGACAGTTGGGCGAAGGCTCCTATTGGAAGTTACCAGTATGCAGACTGGACTAAAGCCGATCTTTACAGCTTCCGTCCTGCCTTCTGCCGACTGATGGACTATCTGACTAAACGCTATCCGGATACCCGAATCTATAATATCACGAACACCGAACTGTCGGAAGATGTAATTAACTCTATGGATGAAATCTGCCGCCATTACGGAGTAACCAATATCCGCCTGCGTGATATTGACAAACAGTGGGGACATCCCTCCATAAAAGGAATGAAGAGTATTTGCGAACAGGTTTGGGATAAAATCGGAAAGCAAGATTAAGGTATGAGATGAGAATTATCCGGTGCCAAAATCAGTAACCATAAGTTAGGAACCATGAGAGATAGAATAATAAACTACATTCTACTGTTGATGTTTTGTATTCCTGTTTACTCTCAATCTTATATATTCCGCGGAGTGTCCGGTACAGAAGGACTTTCAGATTTGGTAATCAGTACTCTTTACAAAGACTCCTGTGGATATGTCTGGATGGGGACGGCTACTTCGGTAGAACGTTTTGATGGGGTACATTTGAAACATTATCCGATATATGCATCCAGTGAAAGATGGAAGTGGGTGAATGCCATTATTGAAACATCAGGGAATCAGTTATGGGTAGGAACTGATGGAGGATTTTGGCAGATAGGTCAGGATAGAGTGGATCGCATTGCTCCTGATGTGATAAGAAACGGAGTTCGCTCCATTGTGAAGGATGATAAAGACACCTTATATATTGGTAGCGAAACAGGGTTGCATATATATAAGGATGGAAAAATAGAAACAGTATTGCTGGAAAACAATTCCTTCTCTTCCGCCAATTTCATTGTCGGACTGCACCTGGAAGGTGAACGGTTGTGGCTCATAACCAGAAATGGGTTGTATTCAATGAATCTGAAAGATAGGAAACCGGTTCATTATGCAAATAACCTGACAGAGAAAGAAGCATTGTTTTCTTATCGGAATATAACCCGTATAGACTCCACACTCTATTTGGGAACTATGGAACATGGTATTCTGAGTTTTGATATCCGTACACACGAATTCCGGCATTATGTAGATGTGGGGTGCAATATTATCAGGTCCTTGTCTTGTGATGGGAAAGACGTATTATATGTAGGTACTGATGGAAATGGTGTGCATTTCATTTCTACAAAGCAGAATAAGATCATCCGTTCGTTTGATTACAATCCTGAAAATGGAAAAGGACTGCGTTCTAATTCCGTATATTCGCTTCTTGTTGATCGTGATGGATTGATATGGGTAGGATTATGCCAGTTGGGATTGGACTATACAGTCTATCAGAGCGGACTCTTTTCTATTTATAGTACTCCTTATTTTACTTCGAAAGACATTCCGGTTCGCACCATATTCATCGGTAAAGAAGAGAAACTGATTGGTTCCCGCAATGGATTATTCTACATTGACGAACGCAACGGTCATGCTATCAAGTATTCTTCCCCGCAATTACGTTCCAGTATTATATCCTGTAGTTACGCTTTGCAAGGTAAGGTCTACATCGGTACATACGGCGGTGGAATGTATGTGTTTGATAGGGAAACCAAGAAAATAGACGATTTTGAGCCGGGAAGGCCGATGCCTTTTGTGAACGGTCATATATTCTGTATTACTGCCGACAAGGATCATAATTTATGGATAGGGACATCCAATGGGGTTTACCGTTATAAGGACGGGAAATTATCGAAACATTTTTCCAGTGATAATTCGCATTTGCCGGAAGGGAATATCTATGTGATCTACTTTGATTCCACCCTTAAAGGATGGATATGTACAGAAAATGGCATCTGTATATGGGATCCTCTTTCCGACTCTATGAAGACAGGTGTCTTCCCTGAGGGATTTGTGGATAAAGAGAAAATATGTGGGATGTATGAAGATTCGGACCATCAACTTTATTTTTTGCCGTACAAGGGAGATATCTTTATCTCAGATGTATCCATGAGCCGTTTCCGGAAGATGCAGGCTAATACCCCTTTGGAAGGAAAAGATGCAATGTTCATGATAGAAGATAAGGAAGGGTGGCTATGGATAGCAACGAATAACGGATTGTACCGGTATGATAAGAAAGATACTTTTATTCCTTATAGTTTTGCGGATGGAATACCGGGACCGGTATTTCTGGCCTGTAACCCGGTGATAGATGAGAGTGGGGTGATATGGTTTGGGAATGCCAGAGGACTGATTGGCTTATCGGTTGATTGGAAAAATGAAGAGAACAAGTTGGATTATAAAACAGTCATCTCTGCTGTTCATGTGAATGGGCAGGAAGTGCCCGGGGCAGGTCTGACCGTTAAAGATGGCGTAAGAGAGTTGTCATTGGATGCTTCGCAGAATAATGTAACTATCTACTTTTCCGGATTTACCTTTACCGATCCTGCTTATATGGCTTATGAATATCAGATGGAAGGAGTGGATAAAGATTGGCGGGTTCTGACAGGAAAATCTGAAGTCACTTATTATGATCTGTCTTCGGGTAACTACCTTTTTAAGGTTCGGCGTATGGGGAATCCTAAGTCCGAAACATGCCTGCGTATTCATATGCAGATATCCGTAAACTGGTATGGCTATGGAATTACTTTGGCGGTAATCATACTGGCGGCTTTATCAGCTTATTATTTGTGGAAAAGGAAGTTACATAATAAGGAAACTGCCCGTTTTTTGCGTGTGCCTGAAGAACTCCGGTTATCCGGTAAGGGGATGGAGGACGCTGATTTATCAATGGAGGAAAAATACAAAACCAGTAATTTCTCCGAAGAAGAATGTAAGCGTCTGACGGAAAAACTGAAGAAAGTAATGCGGGAAGAGAAGCCGTATACTAATCCTGAACTAAAGATTGCGGATTTGGCTTCGATCATTGGAGTTCCTTCTTATACTTTGTCTTATTTGTTTAATCAATACCTGAAGAGAAATTATTATGATTATATCAATGATTACCGCATTGCCGAGTTTAAATCTTTGGTGAGTAAGGGTGAACACACAAGATACACATTGAATGCTTTGATGGAGTTGTGCGGGTTTAGCTCGCGAACTTCTTTCTTCCGTTATTTTAAGAAAGTAAATGGCATTACTCCGAGTGAATATATCAAGAGTCTGGAGGATACTCAAAAGTAAAATAAAATAGTTTTTCTCTCTTCCTGCGTCTCATATAATAAATTGAGACGCTTTCTTTTGTGTTGCTAATTCCTTGTTTGATAGTCTGTTATCTGCATACTTTGTCCGCCTCTATAGAGTGGAATATATAGGAGGTGAAGATGAGGCTTTTTTTGATTTCTGCGCTCTATATTTGCAGCATAAAGTTAATCAAAAATATATGGAAATGAGAAATACAGTGATAACTTCCGACCGATTGATAGCCGATTCCTACATAGCCTATCACCACTTGGTATATCTTTATATATATCGTAAAGTGAATAATAAAGCGGAAGCGGAAGACTTGTCACAAGATGTATTCCTTCGTTTGATGGATTATAATCAGATGCTTTGCAAAGAAACAATCAGGTCCTTTATTTTTATCATTGCCAGTAATCTGGTGAATGATTTCTTTCGTCGCTTTTATAGAACTCAGGCCCTTACACCTTATATATATGAATATACGATGGCACGTACTGATGATGCGGAAAGCCGCGTGATTGCTAATGACTTATTGTCTCGCGAGAAGTATAAGTTGAGTTTGCTTCCGCCCCAGCGTAAAACGATTTATGCGATGAACCGCTTTGAAGGTAAGACGGTCCGGGAAATTTCACAAGAGCTTAATCTTTCGCAGCGTACGGTTGAGAACCATCTGTTTATCAGCCGTAAGGAAGTGCGCGAGTACATAAAACAATGCATCTAATTAGATAATGTCGATATCAATAGTGTTAATTTTAAATTTATAAATTATGAAGAGTGAATTTTTGAAATTCTCGTCGAAAAGAATCTTGTTCTCTACGGTGGTGACTTCTGTCCTTATGGCGGGTAGTCCTCTGGAAGTATTTGCGGCCGATGCCACTGAAGTGCAGGCTGTGATGCAAACCGGTACTGTAACCGGTCAGGTAGTGGATGCCAATGGTGAACCCGTAATTGGTGCCAGCATCTTGATAAAGGGAACGGGAACCGGTATAATTACGGATATAAATGGTAATTTTACAGTGAGTGCATCGCCCGATGCCACTTTGGTCGTATCTTTTGTGGGATATAAAACGCAAGAAATATCCCTTAGCGGTAAAAAGAATATTAAAATCATTCTGCAAGAGGATTCTGAACTGCTGGACGAAGTGGTGGTTGTGGGTTATGGTACTCAGAAGAAAGCGACGTTGACTGGTGCGGTTGCATCGGTTAGTGGGGATGTGCTGGAGAGCCGTCCGGTATCCAATACTGCTATTGGGTTACAGGGACAGATTCCGGGCTTGACCATTACGCGTACTTCGGCCCGCCCGGGTGATGAAGATATGACTATTCAGTTGCGTGGTGCTTCCTCTACCAATAAGGTGGAACCATTGGTAATTATTGATGGAGTTCCTGCTATCAGCAATACGGAATTTAGTTCGTTGAATCCCAATGACATTGAGAATGTATCAGTACTGAAAGATGCATCGGCAGCCATTTATGGAGCACGTGCGGCAGGTGGTGTTATTTTGGTGACGACGAAAAAGGGAAAGAAGGGTGACAAGCTGAGAATTTCGTATAATGGGATGGTTACAGCCAATACTCCTGCCAATATGATACCGCTGGCAGGTATGAGAGATTTTGCTTCGACCATGGCGGAGGCTTCTTACCAGGATTTTGTAGAATCAGATGGGAATGGAGGGGAAGTCATTACACAACGTTACGTCAACGGGCAAACCTGGAATAATGTATTGGCAGTAGGTGGTAAGACACCCCATGCCGGTGTCAGTTTTGATGATACCAATCTGTTGGTAATTGATAAAATGGCACTTGGAGATCCGTTTACTTACGTGGATACTAATAATCTGATACATTATTATGAGTCAAATAATTGGTTGGATTTACTTTATGGTACCACCTGGAGCACTCAGCACAATATCGGTATTCAGGGTTCCAGCGAACGTGCACGTTGGTCGGCATCTTTGGGATATGCTGATGACCGTTCTGTTATTATAGCTACAGACGACGGTATCAAAAAATACAATGCACGTATGAATGCGGACTATGATATTACTAAGTGGCTGGTATTCAATATGAATATTTCTTATAGCAATCGTTATAAAGACAGCCCGCTCGATGGGCTTGATGGTAACAACTCTGGTATGTATGATGCGCCTGCGGCACCGGCCTATACTCCTTCCGGAAATTATTATGATTTCTATGTTTGTGGGCGTTCTCCCTTATCGGCTATGCAGGCCGGTGGACGGGCAAAACAAGAATTTGAGACATTCCGTTATTCCAATACGTTGACAGCCCAGTTGACCAAGGACCTGAAAGCAACCGGTTCTATGTCGTTCATTAAGAATAATAATGTGCAAACTGAGTATAAGACAACATATTATGTAGGAGCGCCTTATGCCGTAAATATAGAAAAGAACGGAAATGGAGAGGTGATAGGATATGACGTGAATGAGCAGTTGAATGTAGTCAATGCAGGGACAAAGAGCTATGCGCAGGAACGTAGCCAGCGCACTTTCTATGAAAATTACTCCTTGCAACTGGATTACAATCATACATTCGGCAATGTGCATAATGTAGCTGCCATGGTTGGTGCCAATGCTGAGAAGAGAACCTACAAGAACGTGACGGCCAAACGTACGGATTTGTTATACGACGGTTTGTTTGACCTGAATACCGGATCGGCAGGATCAACCAACCAGACAGTAACCGGCGGCTCTAATGCGCAAGGATATATATCCTATCTGACTCGTTTGAATTACAATTATGCAGGGAAGTATATGATTGAGGCTTTGGGACGTCGCGACGGTACTTCTAAATTTCATGTAGACTACCGTTGGTGTAACTTTGGTGCCGCCAGTGTAGGATGGAGAATCTCTGAAGAGAATTTTGTGAAGAAGAATGTAAAATGGCTGGATAATCTGAAATTGCGTGCTTCTTATGGTGTCACAGGTGGTGCGGTGAGCGAATTGGGCAACTATGACTATCTGTCTGCCATCACGCTGAGTACTTACTACTTCAATGGTGGTCAGGAACAAATTGCTTATCTTTCTAAAATGACCGACTACTCACGTACCTGGGAGAAATTGCAAAATCTGAATATCGGTGTTGACTTTGCCCTGTTTGGTAACCGCCTGACCGGTAGCTTCGATTGGTATCAGAAGAAGAACAATAATATGCTGGTTTCCCTTACGTATCCGGATGTATTGGGAACAAATCCAGCAGCCACTAACGATGCAAAACTCCGTGTGAAAGGTTGGGAAGCCGTAATTGGTTGGAGCGACCGTGCAGGAAAAGTGGATTATTGGGTAAGTGCTTCTTTGAGTGACGCTCGTTCCATGGTGGTGGATTATGCAGGAACGGATACTTGGACAGCGGGTCTGGTGAAAGTACGCGAAGGTTATCCGTTAAATTCATTGTTCGTTTACAAGACTGACGGTTATTTTACCTCGTATGATGAGATTGCTGATTACTACAAGCAATATGCCGGAAACAGTGCCTTGGCCAAAGTAGCGCAAAGCAGTGCAAGCACTCATCTGCGTCCGGGCGACCGTAAGAAGGTATTGATTCTTGATCCTGACAATGACACGACAAATGGAAAAGGGAATACCGGAGCTGGAGACGTTTATCACTATGGCGATTCGGACCCTCACTTTAACTTCGGTCTCAATGCGGGAGCTAGATGGAATAACTTCGATTTTTCTTTATTTGTGCAAGGAGTGGGAAAACGTAACATTCTGCGTGATACAGGTATGAACACATGTGCTTTCTATGTTAACTATACCAATATCCTGACCACTCACCTTGATACATGGGCTTGGGACAATCAGAATGCTGAGTATGCCCGTCTTTCTTTGCAGCAGGATAAGAATAAATGGAATGTAGACAACAATGATACTGCCATTCAGAACGCATGGTATGCCCGTCTTAAAAACATTACTGTCGGTTACACCATTCCTTCTTCCATCACAAGTAAATGGAAGATAGAGAAACTGAGATTTTATTTCTCGGGCGATAACGTAGCAGAAATCACAGGTCTGTCGGACGGATATGATCCGGAAAAGGGAACTAGTGCAAGAACCACCCTTCCTTTCAGCCGTAGTTGGACGCTTGGTGTTGATTTAACTTTCTAATTATTAACTGAAAAATTAAAGAACATGAAAAAGATATTATTTGCGATGACTGCAACCGCCATAGTGTTGTGCGCGACTTCTTGCTCGGATTATTTTCTGGATCTGACTCCTACAGACCAGCAAACTGAAGCCAACTACTACAAAAGTGCGAAGGAATTTGAAGTGGCAGCCAAAAGTACTTACAGCTTTTACGGATTCAAAGATATGTCGGAGACGGTCAACGGGACTAAATATACCAGAACCTTCTATGACATCATGGATAATAACTCCGACATCATCAGCGGGGTACATTCCATAGCGGCCGGCACGCAGGCTGCATCTACAAACGATGCTTACTGGTCATTGTGCTATGCTAAAATCCGTAAGTGTAACGTTGTTATCGAAAAGGGTGATGAATATAGCGGTACGGATGATATCAGTGCCTCACTTGCCATAGCCCGCTTCTTTCGTGCCTACCAGTATTTCTATTTACTTCAGCGATTTGGCGGTGTCCCCATCGTTACAGAATCTCTTTCATCTACTTCCGGTGAACTGTATGCCCCTCGCAACTCGCGTTATGAGGTTGTGAAGTTGATATTGGACGATCTGGATTATGCGATTCTTCACCTTTCGGATGAGGCTGATTATGACGGCAAAGTGAGCCGGCAAGGTGCACAGGCTTTCAAGGCACGGGTGCTGCTGTTCGAAGGTACATGGGAGAAATATGTAGGTGTCACCACTGATGGGAATGGAACTTCGGAGGGAGCCGGAAGTAGCAAACCTTCCGATTATCCAAGTGTGGAAAGCATGCTGACCGAAGCGGCTTCACTGGCCAATGAAATCATTGTATCCGGAAAGTATGAATTGTGGAATGCCAAAGGTACGGCGTATGAAAGTATTGCCTATAACTACCTTTTCAATTTGGAGGATGAGGATACGAATCCGATGGGGTTCAAGAAAGATAAGAACCATGAGTTTATTCTCCAGATTGCTTATAACCATGATGATAACCGCATTGCCAAAAATGTCACCAAGTCTTTGGGAGGTGATAATAACCAGGCTAGTGCCATCACCATCAAGATGATGAATATGTTCCCTTGCACCACGGATGGTTTGCCCTATCTGTATTCCAAGGACTACAACGGATATGATAAGCTGACGGATATTTTCGATAACCGCGACTCGCGTCTGACCTCATGCGTCAAAAGGCCGGGAGATATCTATTATTTCATGGGATCGAACGGTGCGGATAGAACTACTTATGCCAAAGCCGATTATGTGACGGTTTTTGACTTCCCTTCGGCATGTACTCCTTATTATCCCATTGTTCTTAATGCCGGGTATACGGGCTTTCAGAATCGTAAGATGTGTTCGGAGCGCAAAGATTATAGAGATGAGGATGAAGGTTATAACTATCCTGTACTTCGTTTGGCAGAAGTTTATCTGATATATGCGGAAGCCAAATGTGAGCTGGGGAATGGTACCATCTCTGATGAAGATCTGAATAAATCCATCAATCTGCTGCATGATCGTGCCGGATCTGCCCGCATCAGTAATGCATCCGTGGCACAGGCCAACGCCAACTATCTGGCCAATACCGGTAAAGCCGGAAATATGACGGTGCTTGAACTCATTCGCAATGAGCGGGCTGTAGAATTACGTAATGAGAATTTACGCCCTTATGATTTGTTGCGTTGGGGAATTGCCGAAGAAGCATTGAACAGTAACCGCTCGGGCATTGTGGTGAAGAATCCTGACGGAACAGATACGGAGCTGGTAACGTTCAGCTATGAAGGAGGTGGAAATACTCAGGCCTTATATTCTTCGGCTGCTGCCGTATATGGTTTTGAAACATTGGAAGATGGCTCAAAGGCGCTGATTATCAACGATAAGTCTCAGTTCAATATGCAACGTAAAAATTATCTGTATCCGATTCCTCTGTCGCAGATTCAGTTGAACCCGGCTCTGTTGCAGAATCCTGGATATTGATAGAAGAGTAGTTTACCGCTAAAGAAGATATACATGGTAAATGCTTGACCGATAAAACAGAAATACTCAAAAAGCAACGTCTCCTGAGTGCTTTTGAGTATTTCTGTTCATGTAATTGTATTAGTGCAAATAGAACATATATAGTATGAATGTTATTAGAAAAATCATTTTCCTGACTACGCTGTGTGGTGTGGTAAGTGGTCTGTGTGCCCAGAATATATCAATTTCTACCACTAAAACCTCCTTGGTACTTTCGGCTCCGGTCGGGGAGGAATTGAAATATATATATTATGGCAGTAAACTGTCGGAGGCGGATTTCCGGGCAATCAACAGTGCTGAGAAAGGTAATTTATCCGCTTATCCGGTCTATGGCTTGAATTGTCCGTCTGAAACTGCTCTGGCCGTACAGCACAGCGATGGCAGTATGGCGCTTCAGCTGGAAGTAGTGAACGTAGAAACCAGTCGGCAGAAAGATGCTGACCTGACAATCATATCCTTGAAAGACAAAGTATACCCCTTTTATGTAAAGGTCTGCTATAAAGCCTATCAGGATGTGGATATCATAGAAACATGGACCGAACTCAGCCATCAGGAGAAAAAAAACGTGACACTCAATCAGTTTGCTTCCGCTTATCTGCCCATCCGGCGGGGAAATGTATGGTTGTCTCATCTTTACGGAGCCTGGGCCAATGAAGGGCGCTTGTTGCAAGAGCCTTTGGAGCCGGGGATGAAAGTCATAAAGAACAGAGATGGAGTACGCAATTCACATACGGCACATGCTGAGGTCATGTTTTCGCTTGATGGACAACCTGTTGAGAATAGCGGGCGTGTCATTGGTGCGGCATTGTGTTATAGTGGGAACTACAAATTGCGCATCGACACGGACGACAGTGAATACCATCATTTTTATGCCGGTATCAATGAAGACAATTCGACATATCACCTGAAACCGGGTGAAGTGTTCAGGACTCCTGAATTGGCTTTGACTTACAGTGATGAAGGATTGAGTGGGAGTAGCCGTAATTTTCACCGCTGGGCCAGACTACATAAACTGGCCAACGGGACAAAGCTCCGCAAGATACTCCTGAACAGTTGGGAAGGAGTTTATTTCAAGATCAATGAGACTGGAATGAGTCAGATGATGTCAGATATCGCCTCTTTGGGCGGTGAATTGTTTGTGATGGACGATGGCTGGTTCGGTGACAAGTATCCACGCAGAACAGACCGGTCTTCTTTGGGAGATTGGGTCGTTGATAAGGAAAAACTGCCTTCGGGTATCGGGGGATTGATTGATGAGGCTAAGAAACAGGGCATTAAGTTCGGCATCTGGATTGAACCGGAAATGGTGAATACCACCAGTGAACTGTATGAAAAACATCCGGACTGGGTGATCCGGGCTCCCGGGTATGAACTGGTTGCAGGCCGAGGTGGAACGCAGGTGGTGCTCGACTTGTCTAATCCCAAGGTGCAGGATTTTATTTTTGGTATAGTGGATAATCTGATGACAAAACATCCGGAGATAGATTACATCAAATGGGATGCGAATATGCCTATCATGAATCATGGCTCCGGTTATCTGGGTAAGGGAGAGCAGAGCCATCTGTATATAGCCTACCATCGGGGCTTCGAGTCAATCTGTAAGCGTATACGCAGCAAATATCCCGACCTGACCATCCAGGCCTGCGCTCAGGGCGGTGGCAGGGCGAACTATGGAGTACTACCCTATTTTGACGAGTTCTGGGTGAGCGATAATACCGATGCTTTGCAACGTGTGTATATGCAGTGGGGAACTTCTTATTTCTTTCCGGCCATGGCAATGGCTTCGCATATCAGCGCTACCCCTAATCATCAGACTTTCCGTACTATTCCACTGAAATTCCGTATTGATGTGGCTATGAGCGGACGTTTGGGAATGGAAATACAGCCCAAGGATATGACCGGTGAAGAAAAGGAACTTTGCAGGAAAGCCATAGCCGAGTATAAGGAAATACGTCCGGTAGTTCAATTGGGAGATATTTATAGGCTGGTATCACCTTATGATAAGTTGGGCGTAGCCTCGTTGATGTACACATCTCCGGAAAAAGATAAGGCTGTTTTTTATTGGTGGAAGACTGAACATTTCCGCAACCAACATTTACCGCGTGTGAAGATGGCGGGATTGAATCCGCAAGGTAACTATCGTATCCGTGAACTGAACCGCATTGATAATCAGCCGTTAATCTTTGAAGGACAGATATTTAGTGGAGCATATTTAATGGCAAACGGTCTGGAAATTCCTTACGATCATTTGGTGGATAGAAACAAGAAAAGTGATTATTCCAGCAGAATACTTTATCTGATGGAAGTGAGCGTTTCAGATGTGAACAAATAACGTAAGTTTGGTACGCATCACTTTTTTGAAGCACCCTTCCACGCCGCTGCGTCCCTTTATTCATCGGGCATAGCGTGTGGAAGGGTGTTTTTTGTGGACTTATCTCGTTACGATCCGATCCCGGCTGACTCCGTAATATCCTGCCGCCGGCACATATATCGGTTGTGTCTTTCTTCCTATATTTTCTATCTTTCCTTCCGCATTCAGCCGTTTCAGGTGCTCTGCGGCTTTCGACCGCATAAAGCCACATATACGCTGGAAATCGGCACGTGTCATCAGTTGGTGTTCTGCAAAATACGCTTTCAGCCGCATATCTATCTCTACATCAGACAGTTTACCGGAGTGCCCGCTGTGCCTGAAGTTTTTCAGTTTCACGTTGCCCACCTCGTCCTTCAGCGCACGGTCGGCACGGAACTTGATACCTTTCAATCTCACCTTTTCATTTTTCCGGTCCGTCTCCCTCGTGATTCCTTTTTCACTTTTCAGTGTGGGGTAGAAATAGCCGATACCATCCAGGTGTACTTGCCGCCCTTCCGATAATTCCTCGCCCATCACATGAGAAAGCGCGTCGAGCACCGCCGACACATCAGTTTCAGTCAGCGAGCTGCGTTTCTGTATTTTTCGGCGGATTTCGTCGGTTCCTACTTTTCCATTGAGGGTGATGCGTGCATGGATTGTTGTTTTCTCAGTTTCGTCCGTTTCATTGTTCGGTACCGGAGTCTCATACCATTCAAAAAGTATTGCCATTGTTTGTCGTTTTACAATTGATGATGCAAATGTACCATATATATAAGGGAAGAGCAAATTTTGAACGGACCATTCATATCGTTTGATTATAGTCGGCAGGCTGGCTGATTGCAATCAACAAGCTTGCTGACAGTAATCAGTAAGCCTGCCGACTATAATCAAACGCTGCGGATGCCTTATGCAAAAGACGATGATCCCATATGTGAAATCACAACAAGATATACCTGCTTTATTAGTGCTGATTAGTTGAACGGATTTCTCTGAAACGTTTGCAAATAGGCCTTTTATGATGCTAACTTCGTAGCATTAATCACTAAAATAGTAACAGAATTATGAAGACAAAATTAATGCGATTTATTACCTCTTTTTTTGAGAGTTGGAGAGAAGAAAAAAAAGTGCTGGCAAATCAGCCGGAATCTATTGTGGAGCACACGGATATTACCGTTGCGCGTTCCACAAACCATCCTGTTGCGGAACGTGTAAAGACCGTGCCGGTTAGTCTGACGGATCAGGTAAACCGCTTCCTGCAATCTACCTACGATTTTCGTTATAATTTGCTGACGGAAGAAACCGAATACCGTCCGGCAGATGGGAGAGGAGAGCCTTTTGCACCTGTGGGCAGACGGGAACTGAATTCTTTCTGCCTCGAAGCGCATGCACGGGGCATTGCCTGTTGGGATAAAGACATCAGTCGTTATCTTTATTCTACCAGTGTACCCGGTTATCATCCTTTCCTTCTGTATCTGGACGAACTTCCGGCCTGGGATGGCATTGATCGTCTTGAAGCATTGGCGCACCGTGTTTCTTCTGATCCATTGTGGATAAAACACTTCCATATATGGTTGCTTGCCCTTACTGCACAATGGCTGGGCATAACGGGAAAGCATGCCAACAGTGTGGCTCCTATCCTTATCAGTACGGAACAAGGCTGTTTGAAATCTACCTTTTGCAAGAGTTTAATGCCCGAAACCCTGTCACGTTACTATTCGGATGAAGTGGAGTTGACTTCAAAGGGAAACGTCACCCGTAAAATGTCGGAAATGGGTCTGTTGAATCTTGACGAGTTCGATAAATATCCCGCTTCTAAAATGCCGTTGCTGAAGAATCTGATGCAGATGGCGGAGCTGAACCTTTGTAAAGCCTATCAGAGAAACTATCGCAACCTGCCGCGTATCGCCTCTTTCATAGGCACAAGCAACCGTTCCGATTTATTATCCGATCCTACGGGGAGCCGGCGTTTTCTTTGTGTGGAAGTGAAGGGGAAGATAGATTGTTCCCGCATTGTGCACAAACAAATCTATGCCCAGTTGAAGCAAGAGCTTCTGAAGGGTGCCCGATATTGGTTTACGGCAGAAGAAGAACATGAATTGAAGGAGCATAATAAGATGTTTCAGCGTCGCAGCATAATGGAAGAGGTGCTTTATGCCTGTTTCCGTCCTGCCACAGCCGAAGATCGGGATGAAATAGTGCAACGCCTTTCCGCAGCAGATATTTTCAAGGTTTTGAAAAGACAGAATCCAGCCGCCATGCGGGGAGTTAATTCGAATGCGTTTGCCCAATTGTTGGCGCCATTGGGATTTTCCCGCTCACGTAGCCGTTATGGGAATTATTATGCGGTCATTTCTTTGTCCGAAAATATCCCTTCCACCCGCTAACCCCGATGAATCGGGCGTTTCAATAGTGTGGAAGGGTAGGGATACTCGCTATGAATATGGTAAAAGCTGGTTTGACTGAGGAAAACAAGAATAGATGCTCAACGGTTTTTAGAGAATCTTTTTTGATGAAATTCGAAACAAATGAATGCTTTTGTTGTTGAATGTGAAAAAAAACGTATCTTTGCAACTGAACACGTGACATGTGATATCTTTCATGGTTTACATGTCCTCTTCCGGTACCAGTAAAATGTGGAAATTTGACTAAAAAACCGGATGAGCGTAGCCTGTATCAGTCTTGGTACGGGCTTACTCTTCCTGTTTTTAGAGGTATCCACATACCTACTGGTAGGGAAGAAGTAAGACCCCGTACTTTTATAATATAAACCATTATAGCCGTATAGGGTTGATTTGAAACTTATTTAATCAAACACTATATGGCTAATTGGCTTTCTATACAAGCAGCTGCCGAAAAATACGGCGTAACTGAGGGGGTAATCCGGGAATGGATTCGGCTCAATTATTTGACAATCTCTTCTTTAAAGAGGGATCCTTTTGAAGATCCGGATCCGCTGGTGGATGCTGACGAACTCGATAGAGTTCTTGAGTTAAAATCGATGCAATCCTATCCTGACGATGAAACTATTGAGCGAATTCCGAGAGGGCATTTAGACTGGATTTATCAGGAGAATTCCCGATTGGCAAAAAAGAATGATGATCTGCGGGAAGAGAATTATTTGCATGTTCAGTGGGAGGCTAAGCTAAAAGCTGATTTAGATAAAATGATAGAGCTTACCGAGCGTTTGAACTCGTTGCACCAGAAAATAGCGGAAGACTATAAGTCTACGCTCAGTAGCCGATTTGATATTTGGTCTTCTTTCTGGCATTTACTCTTCTCCAAAAAAGAAATAAAGACCTAACTTGATAACTAATACCTCACCTAACCAGTATATATTGTTTTTTTAATCCTTTTCATCTTGTGAGTACGGAGTTTCGTGAGGAGCTCCGTCTCTTTTTTGTATCCCCCCCCCCCCCCCCTTTTTCTTCCCTTTTTTCCCCCCCCCGGACCGTCTCT